>Ga0315312_1000013_pt1 | contig 410509 bp, 405 predicted proteins | sample TDP7_MG_FD_203629 | JGI IMG/M metagenome (GOLD analysis project Ga0315312, IMG submission 203629) | Freshwater sediment microbial communities from Lake Towuti, South Sulawesi, Indonesia - TDP7 | ecosystem: Environmental > Aquatic > Freshwater > Lake > Sediment | place: Indonesia: South... | reverse complement strand
TACATCCAGTGCAAGGAACCGGAGCTAGGCTTTTATAGGCATCAGTTACCCGCTTGAATAAGGCAAGGTCTTCATCTTTTAACATATTCGGAGCCGACCGTTCGGCATAGGTTACATTCTGCACCACCTGTTCCATGGTGCTCATACCACTGAGTACTACGGAAATTTCAGGTTGGTTCCACACCCAATCTAAAGCCCACTCCACAGGACTGCGCTGCCTCGTGTTATTCCAGACCTTCGCGACAACTGCCGGTAGCTCCTTCGCTAGCTGGCCGCCCCGCAAGGGTTCCATAACAACAACTGCGAGACCTTTAGCAGCAGCGTATTCCACACCTTTACGTCCTGCCTGATTATTTTCATCCAGGTAGTTATACTGGACTTGGCAGAAAGTCCAGTTGTCATAATAATCCACGATCTCTTTGAAAACCTCGTACGAGTCATGGAAAGAAAAACCAAGGTAGCCGATTTTTCCCTCAGACATCTTCTTTTCCACAAACTGGATCGCTTTCCATTCTTTCATCTGCTTCCAGCTTTGTCTATTCATGGCGTGGAGCAAATAGAAATCTATTTTGTCCGTCTGTAATCTTTTTAGTTGGGCGTTTAGATAACGGTCAAAGTCGTCCGGCGATTTCAGGGCCCCGCCAGACAGCTTGGTAGCCAGACGGACTTTTTCCCGGTAGCCGTCCTGCAGTGCTTTGCCTACTACACGCTCACTGCCGCCCATACCGTAAGTGAAGGCTGTATCAACATAGTTGACGCCATTATCAATGGCATAACGTATCATTTTGATAGCCTCTGCTTCATCAATGGGACTCACCCAGTCTTTTCCCACTCGCGGCAAACGCATCGTGCCAAAACCCAGGGCCGAGCTTTTCCAGTCCAGTCTACCGAATTTGCGGTATTTCACTTTAGCCACCTCCTAGTCTTGCGAGTTAAAATATTGGAGGTAAAATATTTAAACTGTCAAGTTTATGATAAAATAGCAAGTATTAAGGAGGAAAGTGGATAAACATGCATGAGGAAAACGAGAATATCTGCTACTCGCTTGAAGGCGTTACAGACGTCATATGTAAGAAGTGGGCTCTCCTCATCATCAATGTTGTAGGGAATTATAGAAAAGTGAGATTCAACACGTTAATGGAGGAGTTGCAGGGCGTAAGTCCGAAGACCCTCTCAGACACTCTTAAAAAGCTGCAAAACGAAGGACTAATCAGGCGCGAATCGTTCGCCGAGATACCTCCACGAGTCGAATACACACTAACAGAGGACGGTATAGAACTCAGAAAAGCGATCATACCGTTACTGGAGTGGGCTACGAGGAGAAATAACTAGAAGAGGAAATGCATTCCAATCTACAGGAAGATTCGTAAAAGTGCCACGCTATGAGAACAGGTTGAGAGGTATGAAGGGTATAGCCTTGAGCCGCCTTATGACCCGTTCTCCCAAGCCTTCTCCTCTTCATATAAGCCACCATTTCATACTACTTGAGCTTAGATTCTCCTCCGCACCAATAGTCGTTCAAGAATAAATATAAAGATTTAGAGATTAAATATTGTTATTATCTTGCCTCTAGGCACATCTCTTTGGCGATCAATTTATGATATTTTTGATGGTTCTCCTTATTTTCAGGTAATCCCTTATTTGATGATCTTGTTTGCCTGACCGAAAAACGATCTGGGAGATGGCTTTTCTTTCTTAGGCGATAATCTTAAAGTTGAAGAACCCTTAATGCACTGCATCAAGAACCATTTCCAAAGCCCCATATTACGTGATTCAATACAGACCCAAGCAACTATCCGCATATTCTCAGACTAGAAACTTTACGATCAAACACAACATGGTAACAGTTCTCACTTGACTTCAAAATTATATATCCTTCAAGTTTTAACCGTTTCATTACTCTTTCAGCCCAGTACTTCATAATAAGTATACTAGAAGAAGCAGCGAAGACCCTCTCCTGAGAAGCTCTATTTGAGCGTGCGTGAACTTGAACCTACGATCTGTGGAGATATCTCCCGCAATGAGAACTCTAACTTCCGATTTCTACTTTCTCCAAAAAGGAGGAAAACTGTGGTTGTTCATGAATATTGATAGAGGATAATTCTACAATGCTTTGCTACTTGCTCAATAGACATGATTGCTGAAGTGTAAGTCAAAGCAGTTACTTAACTTCGTTAAGAGATCCAGTTTATTCGATAATACCTATACCTAGTTGTTTGTAGAAATCCAATTCGTCTGCGACGGCACACCACATTTCTACAATCTTGCCATCAACTATACGCCAGATGCTTACAGCTTCCCATGTTATCTTTTTGCCTGTAGGGGCTAATCCACGAAATTCGCCCTTATGTGTCCCCGTGCCTTTTATATGAGCCCAAACCTTGTCCCCTTCAGCGATGATGTCTTCAATGGTCTCATGGGAATCTGGAAAACTCTTGAAAAACATAGTCAAGTGTTGTTTGTAGGTTTCCAGACCTCTGAACTGACGCGGATGGTCAATATAATCGGGTGCTATTGACTTGTCCAGCAAGCCAAAGTTCCGCCTATCGAAGGCTTCATACAACCTGCGAACAACAGCCTTATTCTTCTCTAATGACATAGAACATCACCTCCCATTTACTATTAATCATGATTATCTCATTCTTTATATTTATCAGTTCATAAGATGGATAAGAAACCGAAATCAAGGAAAACGGCTGAAGATCTTGAGATGAACCTTACGCATATCAGCATGTTACTGTTCTAGTGAGCATCTATTTCTCCAGAATGCTCTTCAGTTTCTCTAGCGATTTCTCGGCTTCCTTTTCAAGCATACCCTTACCCAATTTGTCGAGTAACGTGCCAAAAACCCCCCAAGGCAGTTTGAAGGTCATCACATATGCGAATTTGGTTCCATCATCTACGGATTCCAAGACATATGTTACAACAGTATTGTTGGCTCTTTTTCCTATCATACGAAATGTCATCTTCTCGTTTTCAAGACTCTCCGTGATTTCAAAATCAATTGCTCCTGCTCCTTTTATGTTCGTGTGAGAAGATGCACCAACCATATACTTGTCTTTGGGATTACGCACGTCAGAAGTGTATTTTACGTTCCCATATTCTTCATTCCATTCTGGAAGCCTGTCCAAAGCAAGCATCTCCCAAACCTTCTCAGGCGGAGCCTTAATTTCAACTGATTTTTCAATCCTACCCAAAAATTTCACCTCCCTATTTGCCCATCAAGCCTAATTATCTCTTTTTTGTTATTAAGCAGTTTTTGTCTGGCTAGCTCAATAAACTTTCTATGAAGGTTTGCTAAGTATTTCTTTGGCGGGAAGAGCTAACCCAGCTATCCAAAGTATGACAGCTACCAACATGAGTGGAAGTACAGAAGGCATGCCAATGTAGGTGAGAACAAGCCCTGCAAACATACCGATACCGCCTATGACTAAGACTGAGTACCAAGCCCATTTTTCTCCCTTCCTGTAGGGTATCAGAGCTATGACCGAAGTAGACAAACCTGAGGACAAGGAAAGACCCCCATACATCTGAATTTTTAAATATATAAAACCAAGCAAACTTGGGCTGAAATCCTGAATCTGCGAAACAGTCAGATTAACCCCCGAAGCCACCAATAACGAATTTATGGTATCTGTTGGCAGGAACAGATGCTCTAGTCCACTGAGCACATCAACTATCCCCAAAATGAAGAGCAAAGCAGACGCAACATTCAAAATTTTACTCAATCAGTCACTCTCCAATTGTTGTAGATTTAATATAACATAAACATAAAGGCAGTATTAAAGCTGAAACATTAAAGGAAGTCAAAGCAGGTTACAAACCTCCCTTACGATTCAATGGGAAGATAAACGTCATTTCATCATCTTTCGTGTAGATATGTCACATACTTTTAATGCCTGAGTAAAAAGGATCATCATACTTCAAACATTGTTTTATCACGATCTGTTTGAAATCTCTACTTGTTGCGAATTGAATATCCCCATCCATCGTAGACGTATTTCTTGGAAAAACCACATGCAACTACTATGGTCGTTTTTCTTATGGACCTACAAATTTGGTTAGATCCGCCTGTTTCTCGGGTTTGCCCATCTGGATCTTCTCGCCTAAGGTGATGCTCATGCTGTCCTTGGCGGCTATCGTGCGTACACCAGTTGCCTTCTCGATCAAACCTGCTTCGCGATCTGGACCTTGGAGTATCATCCGCATCCCGAAATGAGTTATCACCGCCAGTTCAGGACGGACTTCACTGATGGTCTTTGCGGCTTCGTCGCTTGACATGTGCCCCTTCCATGGCTCTCCCCAAGGCCTAAGAACCGAAAGTATCAGAAGCCTAACCCCACCGTAAAAGCCATCTATACCTTCAAAGTATTCTGAGTCAGGCATGTAGGCGAAGCTGCCAAGGACTCCTGCCTCAAAGCGGAACCCAACCGCATCCGGGTCAGAATGTACAGCCTTGCACACTTTGACACTAACGTCGCCCACTGTAAATATAGCGCCAACCTTAGCTTCAACAATCTTTTCAGGCAAACCTTTATGATACCTTGAAATTGCCGAGTCGCAAACCTCATTTCCACTGATGACGCTGCGTGCCGCAGCCAAGATGCCTCTCTTCTTTGTGGTTCCATGAGTCATCGCCTCTATGAGAGCCCCAACATCGTTTGTGTGGTCGAGATGAGAGTGAGAGACCAGTATCGCGTCTATCTTCTGGGGATCCAGCCCCATCTCCAAAGAGTAGACCAAGGCACCTGGACCCGGATCGACATGTAAGCCCAACTGATTTGAGACTATACGAAGTCCGCCAGTTCTCCTCCTCTGCGTTATCATCGCGAAGCGACCTCCACCCGTCCCCAAGAAGACTATCTCAAACATACTGCCGTTTAATCCTCCCTCAGTAGACCCTAACCTTTCCATTACGGCTAAGATAGAGGAATCTCAGTAATTAAACACTTCCTAGAAGAAGAAGACAGAAATTACCCTCTTCACAATACGCTTCGGGGTCAGTTATTTATACGGAAGAATTCAAAATGATTGCTAGGTGGAGTGGATGAAGGTTGTTGTCAGGATCGGTGGCTCAGTCATCGCGTCTCCACCGAACGCTGAACTAATCAAAAGATACACCGAGACAATACGGTTCCTTAAAGCTCAAGGCCACGAGCTAGTTGTCATAGTCGGAGGAGGCTCGACCGCCAGACAGTTCATCGAGCTGGCCAAGACCATTGGCTTAAGTGAGCCAGAGCAAGACGAGACGGCGATATCAGTCTCAAGGCTTTTCGCCCAGCTCCTAGCCATGAAGCTGGGAGGCTTAGGATGGAAGACTGTTTCAACATCCCTAGTGGAAGCCTCTGAGACCCTTAGAAAGAATGGAATTGTGGTCATGGGCGGGTTGAAGCCGGGCATGACTACAGATACGGTGGCTGCGATGGTTGCTTCTGAGATTGATGCGGACATTATTGTTAAGGCCACGGATCAGGAAGGGGTCTACACGAAGGACCCCAAACGATATCCCGATGCGAGAAAACTTGACGAGTTGAGCTTTGACGAACTAGACCGAATTCTGGAAGAGGACAAACATAAGGCAGGGATACATCAGATAGTCGACCCGGAAGCCGTCCACATCCTCAAAAAGAAACGAATAAAGACCATTATTGTAAACGGTCTCAAACCTGAAAACATCATAGCGGCTATAAAAGGCGAAAAGATCGGCACACGAATCGTGTAGTTCTCAGCCAGAAAAAATATCGTTATATCCCTGGAAGCTTCTCCATAGGCGTGGTACCCACAGCTATTATTCCTTTATGTATATCTGGTAGTATTTCTTAGTGTGACCTTCCCATCCTTGCTTCGCTTTCTGTACCATTTGTGTTAACCATTCGTCCTTGCCAAGTTTCCGATATTCTCTTGCTCCCTTAATCATTTCTGGATTGTCTTTGACTTTATCACAGGGGAATTTACGGCAATCAAAGCATAGGTCAAGCCCAAGATTCTTGCAGCAGTTTCGGATCTCACAGAAGAGGTTACCGTCCCCGTCTTTACAGCCTCTCTTACAGACGAGCCAACTATTTTCGTCACCGAAGAAGCCTAACGCCTTTCTGAACTCAGTGTAGTTGAACTCTTTTACATCTTCAGGCATCCAGTGCTGATAACCATGGGCATCTAACAGTTCTGCTAATGCTTTTGCCAAACGGAAGAGGGTTGCGGTCTCCTTCCATCTCCCGCATAATCCGCAGTAGCCTCCACAGTATGTCACCAATTCCATCATAGCCAAATCACCCCGTTCCTGAGGTTATCCTAGTCGATCTTCTATTAATCTTTAATCGTCTACCAGTAAAAGGCTCTGTCAGCTTATTGCCTTCAAGATCAGAAGCCAGTCTCCGTGCCCAGGCGATTTCAATGTTGCACGGTTAACAGACAAGGTGCCACCTTCCATCTTCTCGGCTGTCCGGGGGTTCAACCATGTGACTCTCAAGGGCCTCTCTAGACGCCACAAGTTCAAGTGTACACTCTGTTTTTGAGGCACATATATCACGGCAATCCTTCTATCTGTAGCCCGAGATGCTGCTATGAAGAGCTCAATGTTTCCTATTCCAGGCTGTGCTCCTAGAAGCTCGGGATCAGGATAGAGGGTCCACCAAGGTAGCTCTGCGAATAAATGTTTGAGTCTGCTCATGTCTTCCGCCCCGTGAAACGTGACAGATTTTCTCCAAGGGTCTGCCACACCTACGTGAGGGTGATTGATAGGCACTTCGGGCTTTCTAGCCCAAGACCAGACACCGTTAGTTCCATATGACACGCCTGCAGTTGGAGCGATTAAGAGGCTCCAGTAAGCTGCTCTGCGAACTTGGCGCGGCGTTATGGGCTTGAGGATTCTATAGGCTAGGTGCGCTTCATAATTGGGTTCAAAGTTCAATATTGGCCTAGGAGGCGCGAGCTTCCAGTCTTTACTTGGTGGACCTTGGCAAAGCCATCTCAAAGTATCCTCGTCTACTCCATGTCCGCTTTGGTAACCTATTATGTCAAGCCATTCTTCATGCAAGAACTCGGGTAGAATCCAATGTTTTCCGCAAAGATGCATGGAAACCAGCTGCCTATTCTTGTCAGTGAAAACTGTTCTGCCAATCCGTTTCCATCGATCAGCATATTCACCCGTGTAGTATCCATCCCCTCCCAAAATCCAAACTAGCACGTGAGCGCCGTATCTTGCCACGAGGTAGCGGGCAAGCAGAACCGCTTCTTCCTCAACTAGCGTCCATCCCGGGTTGATGTCCCCTTGGATTGCCCACAAAAGAACGGGTGCTGCAATGAAGCCGCGTTCGTTTAGCATGGCGAACTTTGGATCAATACGCTTAAAGAAATCTGCATTCAGCCTTATGATCTTCTTTTGTCCTTCAAAAGCTTTCTCGCCTTCATCATCACATGGTCCTCCTCTCCAATGTGTGGACACGAATTGAATAGCGGTGAAGCCTTGTTCTCTCCTTATGTCGAGATACTCGCGCCATTCATCAAGAGTGGACTTGATTGCCCCGTTCCACGCGGTGTCCGCAAGCCAAAAGAAAGGAGAACCATCTGCGTGCACAAGATACCTGCGGTTGTCTGACAGCCTTAAGGGACCATGAGTGTAAAGCGGGTTTTCGCCTTCATAGGGCACACATTCAAAACTTCCTGTTCGGCCGTGAAGACCCTTATCATGTATATTGGAGCAGACGGTCCTGTACTTCCACCGGCCAATCGTGTCGGGCATAAACCTAACGCGCCACGTCAAGCCTCCGTCCCAGAAGGCTTCAACCCTGAACGTTCTGCGATTAGGCGCCTTGAAGGAACACCTGAGTGTCACGTCTCGAAATGGCTCATCATAGTCGGCTTCGCTTGTGAACTCTGCCTGGAATGCTCCCCATCTGTGGACGGTCTCCATAAGCGGCCCACGCGCTCCGGTCTGCAAAATCGCTCTTACGAAGGACTCTACTTGTAGGTCGGGGTGTTTGTGAAGAGTTCCTTGACAACTTGAACAGAAAACTTTGGATCTCTGGTTCTTGTAAAGATGCCTTTCCTATTCAGCGTTGTCCTTCCCGGGCTTTGTCCAACCCTGAAGTCGGCGAAGTTCCATATGTGGCCTCCGGCTACATAGTCCTTGGATAGTAGAATCTTCCAGTAGGTCTTAATCAGCTCTGCCTGGTATTCCTCAGACCACATCTCTGGTGGATGCCTGTGGACCCCCGCGATCGCATCTGCACCGAATTCCGTCACAACAATCGGCTTGTCAGGGTATCTCTCGTGGATCTCGTCCAGAGTCTTGCTAAGGGTTCTTCCTGCTTCTTCCAGGTCTCCGCATAGAGTGTACCACCCGTAGTAGAAGTTGTGGCATAGGACATCCACCATGTCCAAGGCTTTGTCCCCTAAGTGTTTACATGAAGCGAAGGTCACTGGCCTAGTGGGATCGGTATTCACTGCCTCCTCCTTTGCAGCTTGAAGAAGTATTCTGAACTCTTCCCTGTCACTATCGGGCTCGTTGAAAAGGCTATACATGATGACTGAAGGCCTGTTTCTGTCTCTCTGTATTGCTTCCCGCGTCATCCTCCGCACTTTTTCGACGATCTCGGGATCGTCAAGTCTTTCAACTCCCCTCCAAAGCCCAACGGCAGGTGTCTCTAGGATGACTAGGAACCCGTTTTCATCTGCAAGGTCCAGATGGCTTCTCGAATACGGATAGTGAGAGGTCCTGAAAGAGTTGCAGCCAATCTCCTTCATAAGTCCGTAGTCCTTCCTAATAATGGCCCCATGAAGTGTCTTCCCAAGAACCGGGAAGTCTTCGTGCCGAGCGCAGCCCTTCAGGAAGATTGGGCGTCCGTTGACGAGGATTTTGCCATTTTCGACCTTTACGGTTCTTATACCACACCGCGTGTCTCTTTTGTCCATCTCCTGGTCTCCGCTAGCTAGAGTGGCCCTAAGCGTGTACATATGGGGAGACTCTGGGCTCCAGAACTTAGCCGCCTTGACCACTATCTTCTGGTATAATGTCTTCTGCGTGCTTGGGGATATCATGAAGGTGATCCGGCTTTCGCCAGCAAACTCTTCCCCGTCGAAGACTTCAAGCTTCAGTTTACAGAAGGATTGCTTCTCCAGTTCGCTGAAGACTTCTAAGTCTACGTCCAGTATCCCATCCGTGCCTTTGACGTCTGTCCTGATCCATACGTCTTTGATGTGCAACATAGGAACCGCTAGAAGGTACACTTCACGGTGGATTCCGCCGTAATGGAAGAAGTCGAAATATGTTTTGTTCATCCCTTCGCCCGGCGGAATGGTCTTCTTTGTCAGGGTATTATCAACCATGACCACGACTCGGGTGCTCTCTCCGAGTTTCAGAACTTTTTCCGCCCTCAACGCGAAGGGAGTGAAGCCGCCCTCATGTTCGCCCAAGTAGGCGCCGTTCACCCAGACCTTTGCCTGGTAGTTCACGCCGTCGAACCCGATGAGAACTAGTTTGTTGCCCCAGTCTTTGGGCACCCAAAATTCTCTTTCATACCATGCTGTGCCCATGTACCAAGTATACTTCGAATCCTGTTCGTTCCAGGGCGCGGGAGCGTAAATCTTATCCCATGCCGAGTATGATGGTTGCTCGTACCATTTCTCTTCTTCACCTTTCTTCTCGGGGTCTGTTTTGAAATGCCAGAAACCCGAGAGGTCAATCGTTTCACGTTCAAACCTACCCTCGACTGTCATCGTGGGTTCACCAAATGATAGTACCGAAAGTAATTGTTACATTAGGTTATAAAAGCCTTTATTTGACTTACCCCGGAATGATTACGCCAGTCGAAACAGAAGACCTGACTATTGATCATACTTTAGCTTCTATTGTAGATTGGGACGGCTAATCCCCCAATTGGGATCACTGTGACCTTCGCGTCCTTTTTCTCGGCGATCTCTTGGTCAAGCGTTTTCTGGGTTGATTCTCCATAGTGGAAACCGAATTCCTCTGCCTCCTTTCTTGAGACCATGTCTGAGACTAGTACAACCTTGTTTCTATGCATTACCTGCGAAGTACACCAGTCGAAGACTCCTCCTGACGCCGGGATTGCGCCGCTCTTTATGGATTTCATGAGCTCATCAGGTGGAATCGAAAGAATTTGGCGGAAACTCTGCCTAGAAGACTCTGTGCCTGGGCCTGAAAGGCATGGTGCCACCCAGATAATAGTACCGCCTTCTCTGGCAAAGGGCACAGCGCAGGGTAAGGCGAATGTTCCATGGTAGAGTGTGGCGTCCCTTGGGGTCGCACTTAAGACAACGATGTCAGCCTCTTCGCCTACTGGGATGCCGTAGATCTGCTCGTAGCGGGCTATTCCTTGCCTGTGGGCTTTCCCTAGGTCACCCGCCACGGCTTCTATGATCTCTCTTTTCGGGTTCAGGATCACGTTTACTATGAAGCCTAGCCCCGCCATTCTAGCTATGTCTTCCATGTCTTCTCTGACCGGGTTGCCTTCCACCTTTCCTATGCCAACCTTCGGGCTGTCCGCCATCGAATGGTTATGGTTTATGGTCTCTTCTCCGGCTATTCCTGGGACGATGATCTTTGCTCCGCCGCCGTATCCGGCAATTGGGTGGGCGCAGATTCCGCCGATGGCTATCTTGAAGTCTGCCCCCGCGAAGAACTTGTTCATATAGACAGGTGTTCCCTTCTTAGATTCTCCCAGATATGTTAGGTTCTTTTTTGGATCATGGTTCTCACATCGGAAGCTCTCAACTATCGCCTCGCCGAGTTTCTCTATCATCTTTTCCTTGCTTAGGGGAGCATGGGTGCCACGTGCAAAGACTATCCGTATGTCCATAGCTCTGACGCCGCTCTTTTGCAAGATATCTATGACAATGGGAGCTACCTTGTAGGCAGGAGTCGGTCTGGTCCAATCGTCAACCAGCAAGGCAACTTTGTCGCCTGCACTCACAAGGTCTATTATTTTTTCGGTTCCGATAGGGCTCTGAATCGCTTCTCTGACTATGCTTCCTTCTTTCATTCCTTGGGTTCTTGAGGGAGACTTGGGCGTGAAGTTGTAGAGAAGGTGCCGCTTGTCTATCTGGAAGGTCTTCTCCGAATCAGCATACGGAACGCTTAGGTTTATCTTCAACGAACTTTCAACTCCTTTCGCCATCCAAACTTCTGCTTAGGTTTCAGATAAGTCTTGGTCTTCCCACTGAAACGGAAAGATTAATAGAAACATGGCTGGATTACATAAGAAGACACATGCGGGGGTAGCAGAGCTAGGTCAACCCTTTCACGTGGGACTAGATGCGCGGAGCGCCACAGGCATAATCCTGAGACGCGCGTAAGACTCAAGATCCCGTCCCGAAGGGGTACGTGGGTTCAAATCCCATCCCCCGCACCATTTGTGAGGAAGATATCGCAGGGTTTGCCGGAGGTCACTAACCTCGCAATAGATCTCGGTATCCTCGCTTTCTGCCCCCGCCTCGTATGTGAGAAGATTAAGAGCCACTACCTTCACGATCAGAGCGACTAGCGTAGAGAGCATATCGCCCACTTCCCTCAGTCAAATCTGAGCTGTTCCAGAATCTTAGCAGACAAGATTGAGAGAATTCTTAATGTTAGGAAGAAAAACCAGATTACGATAGCTATGAAAACAATGCCGCTGATCGCGAAGTGGAAACTTGTCAGAAACGGAAAATATAGCGCGTAAACAATGAAAGCAAAGAAGATGTAAGAGGCATATCTGAAAAGGGTTAATGCATCTCTGTGGTCTATTCCCCATTTTGAGCCGTATTTCCTTGCTGGCAGAAAAGAGAACGCATCAATCAATTTTCTGAAACCACGGACAGCAGGATACATGAAGATCGTGAATGCCGAGAAGATGACTAAGGAACATATCAGTCCGGCTTCCCAGTTCAAAGAGTTAGCTAAGGGTATGAAAACCAAAACGCCAAATAGCCATATCAGGATGGCGGCGAGAAAAGTGTGAAGTGTAGCTGGGCCATGACTCCTCAAGCATTGAACTAGAGCATCTTTTTCCCGCCTTGTTTGACTTGACATATAATATTGTCTCCTTCAAAGTGATTCTAGAGTTCTTTTCACCGCACCATAAACAAAGTAAAAGATCACTGGTACACAGATCAACACAATGGCAAAACCAGCAATCACAAACAGCGATCTGGTAACCTCCAGAGAAATCCGCATATGGGAACTTACTGAGTTGATGATCCACTCATACCATTCCGGCAAAGATCGCTTTACTACAATGAAAAACACCAGATCGGCCACGAGAATCGCTAGAAAAAAGGAGATTTTGGATGTCGTCCTCAAGGAAATCACTGCTTACGCTTTCTTTAGGCGGCTCTCCAACTCATCAGCCCATTTTGTAGTGTATCGACCGATTTCTGCGGCTATTGCTCTGCAGCTTCTCCATAGCGCAAAGACGGCCCAGATTACGATTACAATCAAGAGTATCGCTGGTAACGCTGGATTAATGTTTCCTAGGTACTGTGCGAACAGTAGATAGGTCAAGGATACAATGATGACGTACAATATGCCGTCCAGGGCCATTCTATAATGCCTATAGGATTCAACATTGATCTCGCCTCTTGCTCTTCCAAACTGGTAGGCCAAGACACCGGCTAATCCGCCACTTAATCTTCGGATGTCAATGAAGACCGTGAGGATTATGAGGGCCAACGCTGCAACAAAGATGAAGCTGATGATTGCGTCAACTGGATAGCCAAGAAACACCTGCCCCATTCCTTTCGAAATGGGTATGAACACCATCTGTCCGAAGAGCCAAATGAGTACCGCTGCACCTATGGATAGGGCAACTCTGGCGCCGACCTCTCGCATAGCCCTCGCAGACTCAGCATAGGCTTCTGAGCCAAAAGCCTCTATTTTTCTCTCCTCTCCGCTGGGTTGTTCCGCCTTGGGTTCTTCTCTACGAGCCATTAGTTCATCACCGAGCAGTCATGCCCAGGTATACTTATTTAAGGAACACGCACAATAGGTGAGTGAACGGGTTCCTGCGAAGGGGCTAATTAATAAATATAGAGAGATCGACTATTCAGCCCATGGACAATCTTGGTTTGGTTGTAGTAGAAATTGTTTCCGCGGCCTTGGCTTTTGTATTGGTTAGGTTTATGATCAAGCCATATAGGATGACTGGCGAGATTCAATATCTCGGTCTCCCCCTTGGATTCGCATTTATGGGGATGTCATACGTTTTCATGGGAGCTTCTCTATCCATTATTGATCTTCGTATTGCTGAAAAAATGCAGTGGCTACAGCTTTTCGCAGGAGCATACGCGTTTGTATTTCTGGCAGTAACATACTATTTCTCTGCAGAAGAACACGAACGGAAAGCACACCCCTTAATGCAAGCCCTCATTTCTCTCATGTTCCTCGTGCTGGTTCTTATATTCACGATTCTGTTTTTGCCTCCACTATTTGCGTTGCCGAGCTACAAGACGGCTGATGAATACTTCAGGCTCTTCAATATTATTCTAGCACTTTACATTGCTTTTCACACACTTAGAAGTCATGTACTAAAACCTGAGGCAAAAACAGTACCAGTCCCCCTTGCCTACGTTTTGCTTGCATTTTCACAGTATTCCTTTCTGATATGGTCTCTTGACTCAAGTTTTTCTGCATTTGTAGGTGCACATATTATTCGGGTCGCCAGCTTGCTGGTTCTCTTGTACGTTTCTTACAAGTCTATAGTTGCTCGGTAGAAGGCGATAAGTAATAATAGTGGTCCGAGATGAAACGGCTTCGGAGGGATAGATTACGGATTTACATGGACATACTACTAATTATTAGGGACGAATCGCGAGAAGGAAAAATTGTGCTTACCCGTGTCCAGCAAAGGTCAAATGTCCCTTTCGACCGTCTCAAGATGTACCTTTCAGAACTCAAAGAACTGGGCTTAGTTCAGGACGAATCCACGCCAATACTCACAGAAAAGGGAATCCAGTACATAGCTGAATATGCGAAAGTTTTTGACTTCATGGAACGTATGGGCTTGACTTACCGGAAGCGAGCTCCTTTCGGCAAACTGAGACCAACTGCAAGCTATGCATCATTAGATTGAAGAATCTTCTGTAAGCCAAAGGCAGGCAGTTCGCAGGCTCCATGCCTCACGTTATTGTATCACGTAGTCTCTCAGAAGGCTCAGCAAAAATCGTGTACTCGACACGCAGAATGAAACGATCCCGCCCAGAATCAAAAAGTCTCAATTCTTTTAAGGCCCTCTTCATATCTGACCCTGACCGTGCGGAAGTAGACACCTTGGCATTGTCTCAGTCCACAGTTATGGCAGGCGATCGGAAGCTGGTTCAAGAAGTCCTCAAAAGGAAAGTGACTAGTCTAGATAGGTTCATGGAGCTCTTCTCGACGCATCCGAGCATAGTGAAGCGCTTAAGGGCATTACAAAGCCTTGCCCAGCCACGTTCTTCTCTCGCTGTTTGAAAGTGGCAGCCGCAATCGTTGAACCTATTACGGCAGACTATACTCACTTATCGTGCGTATCCCTTAAGTATGATCTCCAAAGGCGTTCATTGCAGAAGAGAACACAATGCGAGGGGTATCTATGATAGAGCACGGATCGATAACGCTTCGCATGGCAAGAAGGACAGGAAGCCTCTCAACAGTTTCTCTCTTCGAGCGCCGAGTGCGGGGCGCAATGAAACAAGTACCCAAACCACAAAGTAGTGGAAAAATGGAGTGATGACAATGAAAACAATGCAGAGACTTGTTCCTCTAGTGCTTATCATGATGCTTGCTTCATCAACAACGTCAGCGCTAGCGGTCAAGGAAAAAACAGGGAAGATCGAGTACACCTTACCCGGCAATATTGTAGATCGAAACACAGGGATGTATGGAACTATATCATTGACTTTTAACGGGGGGATCAAGGGGGCTCCAGATTATGAGTATAGCTACTCTTTGGAAGGACCAATAGACTACAGGGGAGATGAGTATTATGAGTACTACTGGTTCGACGAGAGGACTGCAATTGAGTGGAAGGCAGAGGTTCACTACTCGTATCAAGTCAGAGGATGGCAAAGGTATAGTAGTTACACAGCAAGATGGTACAGCCCACAGCCCACATACAATGGTAAACTCGTTGCCATATGGAACGACGGTTCCACTACAACGTTCAGTGTTGGGCTAAGTCCACTTTGGATAGAAAAATTTACTGATGAAGGATCTGGCACAATCGAAGCTTCCTTCACTCTTGAACAGTCAATCTACTGGCGGGAGACTAAGACCCAGGAATGGGTTTATGACCGGACGGAGACACAATCAGACAGTTATTCAGGGTCTGGAAGCTTTGCTACTTCGACACTGTCTATTCAGTTCTCTGGCAAAATTCAAAGCAAGGGAAGACCGCCCCTTCAGGGAACGCTGGAACTTTGGGATTATAGGGCCATGTACGATACATGGGAGAACAGTATAGTCTCAGTTTCCGGCACCATCGGACCGTACGACATCAACATCTACTTATCGGGCCGATAGATACACCGACTTTAACTTCCATGCCTCCAATTCACTAGCCTCTTTTTTCTCTTTATCCGAGAAGCTTACGTTTTCACTTCTTTTTCTTTAACATTTTGACTCTATTATAAAGAACAGTCATTTAGACATAGTAAGTCCAATATATTCCTAAATACAACCTGCAAGAGGAATCCCGACTGTGAGTTCCATGTTCTACCAAAACAGACGTAAATATCTCTCACATTTATCAGCTTATCCTTTACACAGAATCTTACTCACTTATCGTGCGTATCTCTTAAATATCTGGCTTTAGAGGTTTGTCAAAGGAAAGTATAACATGATGTGGTTGATTAAGGATGAAACATCAAATTAAGTATAGTCCGGCTTATTCGATGTTGGAAGTCAGCTTAGACCCTAATGAGATGATTGTGGCAGAAGCTGGCGCAATGGTCTACATGACCCCTCAAATTAATGTTAGGACAAGGAAGAGGGAAGAAAAAAGCATTTGGCAGAGCCTTAAAACAACTCTTCTTGGTGCAGAATCCTTCTTCGTCAACGAATACGTTGCAGAGAAAGGACCAGGTAAGCTCGGCTTCGTTCCAGCGCCTGTGGGAGACATTCAGCCCTTTGAAGTGAAGGCTGTGAACGGCCTCATTCTTCAAAAGTCTGCCTATGTTGCTTCTACAAAGGATGTTCATTTGGACACTGAATGGCAGGGATTCAAGAAAGGCCTTTTTGGGCAAAGCCTGTTCATGCTCAAGGTTTCAGGAGAAGGCCAGATGTTCGTGAACGCCTTCGGAGCCATGGATCATCACAGCCTCAAGAGCGGCGAATCCTTGATCGTTGACAACTACCACCTAGTAGCCTTCGACGACACCTGCAAATACGAGGTCAAGAAGTTCGGCGGACTGAAATCCACCATACTGGGAGGGGAAGGCTTAGTGACCGAAATCAGAGGCCCAGGAGAAGTCTACATCCAAACCAAGAATCTGCGCGAATTTACTGATTGGCTGTGGGAACTGCTCCACAGTAGAGTGGAAGACACCGCCAGAAGAGTTGCTGATGACAGAGGACAGAAAAGCGTCGGCTTTAGCGTAAGTAAGCCTGGATTCCCATTCAAGTAAATTTGACTGAGCTCCAATGATCTTTTCCACGTGTAAATGATGAGAATAGGTGGAAAACTCAAGATCCCGTCCTGAAGGGGTACGTGGGTTCAAATCCCACCCCCCGCACTTTTAAAGTTCGATTTGTGCGCACCTTGCGTAAAGTCTGAATATAGAATGTTGTGTTCAGATTTCAACCTCTGCTCGCAATTTTACTAGTTAGAGTAACCTGCACTCAGAATGGGTAACCTAAACCTAATATGAAAGCACTCGTTTACCTATTTTGGGAACTGGACATAAGAAAATTTTAATAGAAAGAAGAATTGGTATGGAATTGAGAAAAGTTGTAGATAGATCTATTATTGTGACATGTTTTCTTCTCACTCTACATCTGATGATTTTCTTTGTTTCAGCAGGTCGCCTTGATTTGTATCAAGCATGGTTTTACTTCAGCGTTATTTTTATGTACTCGATTTTGAACTTGGCAGCGCTAGCGAAATTCAACCCCGAACTCCTCAAGCAAAGACTCCTTATAAAAAGACAAGGTTCCAAACCATGGGATGAAGTACTCATGCGGGCATGTAACATAATGCTGATGATTGTTCTGCCTTTTATTGCGGGATTGGATGTCGGCAGGTTTCACTGGTCGAGTCTAAGCGTTTATTATGTACCACTCGGTTTTGTGTTGTTTATCGTTGGTGGGTTTCTCACAACTCGGGCAATGATAGAGAACCCATATTTTGAAACGACCGTGCGAATTCAAGAAGAAAGAAGCCACCGTGTGATAACTACGGGGCTTTACCAGGTCGTAAGACACCCTGGCTATCTGGGAGGCCTTCTATTGGGGGTATCAATTCCCTTCATGATCGGATCCATCTTTGCCTTCATTCCAGCTGGAGTTTATGTTCTTCTGATGATTATCCGTACGTGGTTAGAAGACAGAACCCTTCAGAAAGAATTGAATGGATATTTGGAATACACCAAGCGAACTAGGCACAGATTATTTCCTTGGATTTGGTAGATACGGCAGGGTCGGCTCATTAGAAACCGAGAATTTAAACCGATGTTTAAACCTAACCCCCGTACCATCCATAAATGCAGGCAAACGTCTTGAAACAGTCGTCCGATAGGTTTAACTATTTGCAGCGGATACTGTCATCCGGTGGTCTCGTGGTTGCCCGTAGTTTTACAGTAATCTTAGAAGCCGCCGAGGAAGGGGGGTTCATAGCTAAGTGCATAGAGCTTCCAGTCGCAAGCCAAGGTAACACTAGAAAAGAGACAATAGCAAACGTTAAGGAAGCCATAGAAGGCTACCTAGAGGTCAAGGCTGAGCTTCTGGGGAAGACGACCAAGGGAGAGAGGGTTGAAGTAGTTGTCGAAGCTCCCCCTGCTCTCATGGCGTGACGTCGTCAAGGTTCTCGTCAAGGCTGGATTTACAGTCGCAAGACAGAAAGGAAGCCATCTAATTCTTACAAGGGACGAATATGTCGTTCCGGTGCCAAAGCACAAAGAGATCAAAAGAGGTTTACTCGTTGAAATAATAGCTGAGGCAGGCTTAACAAGAGAAGAATTCCTCAGACTTCTCGAAAAATGATAATCTACCGGCAGATTAATGTTCGCATTCCGTCCCCCGCACGATCCATAATTATAGGCGAAATTAGTCTTCTACGAAAACGTCTGTCCGTCATGCCCATCAAGGTTTATCTACACATATTGGCCATTATTACTAATTATTATAAAGGCGGAGAAGAAATGGAAAGCCTTAGAGTCATTAGTCTAGGCTCCCGAGTCCTATAGAATTACGGAGATGACTTCAACGTGAGTCCGTTGGATTATATTAATGCTTTAGGCGAATGGATCTTATCTAACTTACCAAATCTTTTGGTTTCCGTTGTTGCGATCGCTTTGGGATATGTTCTTACCAGAATTATCTCAAGAGAGATCAGAAGGCTTAGGGAGCAGAAAAAGATTGAAGAGCACTTGGCTTATACTTTGACCAGGATCGCCAATTGGCTCACCTTTCTGATAGTTTTGTCAGCTGTCTTGGCGCAGTTCGGAGTAACAATAGGCGTGATATCTGGGCTTCTAACTATTCTCGGCGGCACCATCATAGGTTTTGCAGCCATAAACACCATTGGAAACGCCATAGCCGGTTTGATAGTGATGACGAGCAGACCTTTCAGGGTTGGAGACAGAATATTTTTCAACGGGCAGTTCGCAGATGTCATAGCTATAGAATTGATCTATACCAAAATGTTAACCCTTGATAACGTTCTAGTCTCTGTTCCGAATCAAGAGCTTCTTAAGGCGGAGATTGACAATTTCGGGAAGAAAAGGATAATCAGAAGACATGTGATGGTTACACCTGGATTCGAATACAACAGCCAAGATGTGGAAAAAGTCCTGTTAGAAGCTGCTGCCAACGTTTCCAGAGTCTTGAAGGAACCCGAGCCGTACGTTTGGATAACAAAGTTCCAGAACTACGCTGTTGAGTACACCCTTTACGTGTTCATAAATGACATCAAAGGACTACCAGAGATTGATGCAGAACTACACAGAACTGTACTAGAAACGTGCAAAATACATGAGATAGACATAAGCACGCCACTTCTGCTTCGACAGATAAAACCGGAAACAGAATAGTATGAGAATGAAAGGAAGGTGAGGCCTATCACAACTAAGCAGAAGAAGTGGGGCATTCTTCTTAAGAAAGAACTATTTTGGCTTTTGCTAAGGATAATATCTGTGGTACTTGTTCAGATATTTGTAGAGACCGTTTCTAGGATGAAGTTGCTCGAATTTCTCGGACCTGAAAATGTTCAAATACTGGTCTATGACGTTCTACTGAAGTTAACTCTTACGCTGTATGTCTGGCTCTTCTTAGAAGTGTTTAGAAGATTCGTTGTTCCAGCAGTCACTACAGCTGTTTCACCTGCGATTGGGAAATTCGTTAGAGAACCTCCGGCAAAAAAGAGAATACTCGGATCAATTAAGCGATACCTCAACTATACTGGTTATGCTATTGCCATTGTCAGTTTATTAAGCGTCTGGGCATATTCCTACATTGGCACGTGGTTGATTGGATTTTTGGGAACAGGCTTCGTTATAGCTCTGACGTTCGTTTTGGGTTTGTTCACATCAAGCGTTCTTGGAAACATCTTAGCGTACTGGGTTCTTAATAACACAATGGAATTCAAGAGGGGTGATAGAGTGCAAATCGGTGAGACATATGGAGACATCGTGGAACTCGGCTTCTTCTTCACCCGGATTAAGACAATCAAGGATGAGATCATAAGCATACCAAATATTGCCGTCATGAGTAAAGAGGTGAAGAACTACAACGCCTTAAAAGCAGTCATTGTCCATGTTCCCGTCACAATTGGCTATGATGTCGACAAGGAAGACGTAAAGAGGCTTTTGATAAAGTGTGCAGAGGAGACCGAAGGGATACTAACAGACAGTGACAATAAGCCGTTCGTCCTACTGACAGATCTCGGAAAATATACCGTGACCTACGAGATAAACGCCTACACCGATAGGCCGAATGAACTAGTGACGATAAAAAGTAATCTCATAGATAATATTCTCAGAGAATTTAAGAAATCGAAAATACAGTTATTATCACCCACATATGTCGCACTCAGAGAGGCAACGCCTTAAGATCCAATTGTAAACAGAACCTTCATCATCAACAAAAAGATTATCCGCTTCGGCAAATAAAACAGCAACAGAATAGTATGAAACATGAGAAGTGGCCTATCACAACCAAGCAGAAGAAGTGAAACATCTTTCTTAAGAAAGAACTATCTTGGCCCTTTCTGAGGTTCATGAACGGGTTTATGAGTGATGCGACCTTCAGCTACATCCCTGGTCCGATGACCTAACTGAGCACTATATGGTTTCCTGGGGACAGGTCTATGTTGTTTCCAATTGCGCCTGGAAATGTTCGCAGGTTCGGCAGAACCTCTCTACTTCGGCTTTCAAGTCGTCGGGTTTCCACCAACTCATCAACAACCGGTCACCACATTTTATGACCCCCGACACGTAGCTTGGGCCCGTCTTTTCGATATCCACTGTCACCTTCTTGCCACAAGATCCCTCAACAACCTCACTCATGACCTCACCTCCATTTCGCCCCTCCCAAGTCACCTAGAAAACCCAACACAACACATGAATTCTACCTCTTAAAAACTCTTCGGATAAATGTTCAGCTCATTACAAGTGATATCACAAGGCTCTAGATCAAAGCGCTTCCCTTTCTTTTTGTGGTGGCGCAAGGTTTTTATATTACCATTTGGTATTAAATATTACCAAACGGTAAGATGAATGAATGATGACCAAAAGCCGCTCAGACTTGATCGAGAAAGCGAAAGACATCCTGAGGCAGAAGGGCTACAAGGATAATGAGATCTATGAAGACTTTGGATTCAGGAATCATCGGATTGACATGGTTGGTTGGAAAAAAGACCGAAAAATAGCCGTTATATGCGGACAATGCGACCAAGGGATGTTGGCGGATCTAAGAAACTTCTTCGACGAAGTTATATTTCTACCCCACGAAGCCAGAATTTCCACAGTCGCTCCAGAGACAGAGCTCGGTAAAACCTTTGGGAGACCTGCTCTTAGCAGGCTTGCTGGATTGAGGCTGCTACTCGCTAAGGATGACGACGTTCTCTTCGAGATGCCCTTGTCCGTGAGAGAGTGGTCTAAGAGCCGACTAGAAGACGAGTTGGCATCTATGGAAAACGAATTCGACCGTTTCTCGAAGCTTTTTGACGCATTGTCACATGAGACACGTCTAAGGATGATGAAACGCATCTTTGAAGACGAGGACCAGATCATAGGTTTTGCAGAATTTATGCGCGATCTGGAACTGAACCCGAAGCTTGTATGGGAGAACGCGAGAAAGCTTAGCGAGGGCGGACTCTTAGAGAAGGTTGAGAAAGGCCAATATCAATGCTCAGACTTTGGGCGGGTGGAATTCATGATGAGCCTTGCCCTAAGACGGTTGATGGAGGCATTGGAAGAGTTTGAACCTAGGTGAAGGAGGTGATTCGTGAAAATGGACCCATTCTTTGATATTGACGAGCTGTTCAGAGACTTCGATCCCTTCAGCAGTAGATTCACTGAGAGAATCCAGAGGAGAATGGAAGCGCTCGATGAGGCGGTCAAAAGCGGCAAACTCAAAGGCGACTGGGACTTCAAGCGAATTGACAAGCCCGGGGTCAAGGGATACATAATCCAAGGACGGTTCTGGACTGATGAGCCTTTCGAAGCAATTGAACCGTTTGACATCTTTGAACCATTTAGACCGGGAAAAAGAAGGCCTACACCGCAGAGACCCTTCAAGATTCCAGATGAGGCTTCTGAGGAGGTGCGTGATCCGCTGACAGACGTCTTTGAGGAAGACGATGCCGTAAAAGTCTACGTTGAGCTGCCTGGGGAAGAAGAGGGCGACATACAGGTGAACTTCAAGGAAGGCAAGGTTGAGGTTAAGGCCAAGAAGTTCTACAAGATGATTCAGCTGCCAACAGAGAACATAGACCAAGAGAAGACGGCGTCAAAATACAAGAACGGCGTACTGGAGTTGACAATCCCGAAAAAGGAGAAGTTCACGCCAGTATATCACAAAATTTAACTGTCTAAGCCTCCAAAGGGTTGACCAAGCAAGACCAGCGAAACGTTGTGAAGCTGCCTCGTAATTCCCTTTTTTATTCAAAGTCCTACGCAAATGTGGCGCCTTAAGACTGGGCAAAAAATCCTTATCTTCCTTCATGGACAATCTTAGGCTAGACTAGCCGCCGTATGCCCATAAACGACTGCAAGACTTATCTACAAAAATGTGGTTGACCTTGTTGATGAGCCGTAAAAAATGGGTTTTAGTGGTAGGAGCCGTGGCTTTATTGGGGGTCTTATCCTCTCAGTTACTGATGCCAAGAAAAAGTGAAGGAAGGCTTTTCGCTTTCTACCTGCCGTGGGACGACTCTGAGGAAACCATTGTGAGCCTTGCTGCGTTGCTTGACAAGCCGGCTGGAAACCTTGGGCATGTCTATGCTAAGGAGGACGGTCACCTTTACGTTGGCCAAAGACGCATACGATTCTTAGGTGTAAACATATGTGGTGGAGCAGCTTTCCCTCGGAATGAGGATGCTGAGCAAATAGCGGCTAGGCTTGCGAAGTTTGGCGTGAATATAGTGCGGTTCCACCACATGGACGCTTCCTGGGAACCTTTCAACATATTCGACAAGACATTTGGTAATACTAGGCATCTGAACCAGGAGGCGCTTGACAGGCTCGACTACTTCATAGCCCAATTGAAGGAAAAAGGCGCATACGTAGACATAAACCTTCTCGTCTCCCGAAGGTTCACCGGCGCCGACGGCCTCCCGTCCGAAGTAAACATGGTAGACTGGAAGGACCAGCAGGCTTTGGGGTTCTACATGGATGAGGCTGTAGAGCTTCAGAAAGAGTACGCCCGGCAACTTTTGACTCATCAGAATCCTTACACAGGACTAACATACGCAGAGGACCCGGCTGTAGCCTTCGTAGAGATAGTCAACGAGCAAGGCCTTATTCAGGCTTGGCTTAGCGGTGTCATAGACGGATTACCGGAAGTCTTCAAGGAAAGGCTGAGGGAAAAATGGAACGAGAACCTGAGACGAAAGTATGGCTCGACTGCAAATCTAACAGAAGCTTGGGGCGGTGAAACAGGTGAACCGCAGGCTGAACTTTTACAGAACGGTTTTTTCGAGGCAGGAACCCAAGGCTGGGCCACTGAGACTCATGATGGAGCACAAGCATCTTACCAAATAGTCGATGGGCCTGACGGACTAAAAGCACTAGAGGTCATGGTTTCCCAGATGGGCTCCGCGGGTTGGCATGTGCAGTTCAACTATCCGGATCTCGATATAAAGGCTGAAGAAAACTTTCTTGTCACTTTTAAGGCAAGGGCTGACAAAGAGGTCACTGTAAGTGTTGGTCTGAGGCAGGCGCACGAGCCGTGGCAAGATCTGTCGAACACAGTGACAATTGCCCTTTCAACCGAGTGGAAAGAATACGAAGTGGCCTTAGTAGCCTCAGCTTCTGAGGCTAATGCTAGGCTTGATGTCTCAAACTTGGGCGCCGCAACAGCCACTTATCAGTTTTCAGCCTTCTCCATGAAGCTCTTCAAGGGCTATGGGTTGAAGGAAGGAGAGAATATCGAAGACTTTACGGTTAAGATTCTCACCTTAAGCGAGTTTGGAGCTAGAACAATCGCTGCTAGGATGGATTGGGTTGAGTTCCTTCTGGGATTGGAAGAGGGATACTTCACAGGTATGCGGCGTTATCTAAGTGAGGAACTTGGTTTGAAGGCCCTTGTGATAGGGACGATAGTTGGCTGCAGCACACCTAACACGATGTCTAAACTGGATGTCGTCGATACGCATGCTTACTGGCAGCATCCCGCATTTCCGGGCACACCTTGGGATTCGGAGAACTGGTACGTTACGAATGAGCCTATGGTTAACCATCTTGATGATGGAACTATAGCTTGGCTGGCTTTGAAGAGAGTTTATGGGAAACCCCATATAGTGAGCGAGTATAATCATCCCGCGCCTAACATGTATGACGCTGAGACTGCTGTCACCCTTGCTGCTTATGGTGCACTACAAGACTGGGATGGAATCTTTCTATTTGATTATGGAAGCCGAGACAACTGGGATACTAGGTGCATAAGGGGATATTTTGACGTAGACCAACACCCTGTTAAGATGGCGACTCTGATGCCCGCCTACATGATGTTTATAAGAGGAGATGTCAGGCCTGCCGACAACCTGATAACCGTAAGGCTGGAAAGGCATGAAGAGACAAACCTCATAGGCAAGGGTAGGGTAAGGGCCTGGAGCCTGCCTGACGGTGGATACCTAGGAATGGATCCAGCATCGTCATTAATACATAGGACCGCTTTAACAGTTGAGGGTGTCTCAGAACCGGGTCAAAGCCTAAGTCCACATGATGTAGACTTGTTTGGCTCAGTCTACCAATCGGATACTGATGAGGTAATATGGAACATTACCGATCTGGAGCGGGGCTTACTGCTCGTAAACACTTCTAGGACCGTGATGGTTGCAGGTTTTGGAGGGGGAATGAATTTCGATTTTCAAGGTGTAGTAGTTGAACCTGGCGATACTGTGCTGGATGGGTGGAGCGTGATAACACTAACAGTAGTGGAGGGCGAAAACTTCGCAAAGTGGGGTAGGCTGCTGCTCATAGCAACCGGCTACACAACCAACACAGGTATGCCCGTCAGCACTTATGAGAACGGAAGGATCATAACTGTCGGCTCAACAACAGTGACAAAGATCGAGAAGTACAACGGCGCCATAACCTGCGGATCCCGCTGGGGTGCAGCTCCAACACTCGTTGAAGGGATACCTGTGACTGTGAAGGTGAAGACTTCTGTGGATTTTGAAGTCTGGGCATTAGACAATGTTGGAAGAAGAGCACAGCAAGTAACCGTATCCATTCAGGGAGATTATAGAACATTCAACGTAGGGGCAGAATACAAGACGCTATGGTACGAAATAGCAGTCAAGGACTGACAAGCCTTCGCAGCCTTGGTCTGATCTATTCCACGAGTATTACCTCAACTCCCGTCTTGAAAAGGGTTTGTATGATGAACCTTCTATGGCAGTACTTTGATTTCGGCTCCAGGCACATGATGGCAACACTTTTCTCTTCACACATTTCAAGAAGCTTCTTAATGCCGTCTTTATACTCAGCGGTCTCCATGTATTTTTCGTAGCCTCCTCTGCGATACCCGCCTAGAGAACCGCCTAAGAATTCATATCTTATACTGCGTTTCGGCAGTTCCATTTTAAGATTCTCTATTGTGAATTGAGGATTTCTACTTTGGGGGAAACGTCTCACGTCTACGAGTACGCCGACTTTAAGACCCTTAAGAAGACCAACAAAGCCTTCTAGGTCTCTATGGCGGCTATATCCCAAAGCGTAAACCTTACGCCCTAAGATCCATCCCTCCGAAAGGTCGGGGGACACTATCTAAACAGTTAGTCTTCTTTGAGAACAATAGTTGAAGCGAAGGTTTTATCTCTAGCTTTCCTCAATTCTGATTTCACCGTGGAGGACACTGGTTATGAGGATTGTTGGGGGCCCTAGTTCACCAGAATTGGCGTGTAAAGTAAGCGAGGTTTTGAACATTCCATTGGTTGCGGTCAGGACGAAGCGTTTTCCAGATGGCGAATTCTACTTCAAGTTTGAGGAAAGAGTCTCTGGAGAAGACTTACTTATCGTGCAAAGTCTTTATCCGCCTCAGGATTCTCGTGTAATGGAACTCTTACTAATACTTCACACGGCACGGAATCTTAAAGCCAGATCAATCAAAGTGTTCATTCCATACCTTGCCTATAGCCGCCAAGACGAACGATATTTGGATGGCGAATGTCTAAGCTCCAGTATGATAGCTGAGATACTGCAACAGCTTGATGTGGATGCCCTCTACACTGTTGATATACACAATGAAAAAGTGATGAATATGTATAAGATTCCGGCTTACAATCTTGCGGCGTCAGGGGACCTTGCTGGATACATTGCGGCTAAGGATCTTAAGGACCCGTTCGTTGTGTCTCCTGACGATGAAGAGATTGCTATAAACCGGGCGAGGTATGCCGCTGAAACGATCAACACTGACTACGACTTCCTAATAAAGAGCAGAGACCCTTACACCGGCGAAATCACCACTTATTCGAAGAAGTTGGACGCCCATGGAAGAGACGCCATCATAATCGATGACATCATAAGTACGGGTAAGACCTCGGCAAACGCGGCGAGGATGCTCAAAGAACAAGGAGCCCAGAGGGTGTTCATAGGAGTTTCGCACGCATTGCTCCTTGGAGATGCTTACAAGATCCTAAAGGATGCGGGTGTAGAAGAGATCGTTGGAACCGATAGCGTAGTTAACGAGCTCGCTAAGGTCTCCGTTGCACCTATACTCGCCAGAGCCTTTAGAGAGGAAAGGACGGTCTAACTCCTCTGTAACGAGCTAGTTTTGAGGCAATAGAGTCGAAGAAACGTGGTTAAGAAAGTCGCAGTGCCATTGACTCGTTATCTTGTAAAGACTATCAGCACACTTAATCGATGCGGTCTGCTGTTAGTCTCTGGAGATGCGAGAAAGGCCAACGTCATGACCATTGGGTGGGGTTTACCCGGACGTTTGTGGGGGAAACCTTTCTTTATGGTGGCGGTCAGACCCTCGAGATACACATACAGATTTATAGAAGACACCGGCGATTTCACGGTTAATGTCCCACGAAGGGGCATGGAAGATATCGTCAATTATTGCGGCAATGTCTCTGGTAGGGATTGCGACAAGTTCAAGGAGAAAGGGTTGAGCCTGTTGCCTGGCAAAAGGGTTAAGTCTCCAGTGATCTCTGAGTGTGTTCTACACTATGAGTGTAAAGTTGCCTACAAAACGCATGTTGTACCAAGAAAACTTCCACAAGACATTATCTCAACCTGTTATCCGCGCGGAGATTACCACACGCTGTATTTTGGCGAGATCCTAGCGATTTACGCAGATGAGGATGCCAGAAAGAAACTGTAGATTCTAGACAACACACTTCCATTCTGTTTCTATTCTCTCTATGAGACGAACACACAAAGTTTTTAATCTTCTCATCCTCATTACCCCATTACAACAGTCGAAGTTAAGGATTCAGTTCAAGATTGATGCTGAAGATCGACATGCACGTGCACACGTGGTACTCGGACTCTGATGGTTCGGTTGACGAAGTGTTAGAGGTAGCGCGACTGAAAGGACTCGATGGCTTAGCGGTGACAGATCATAAAACAGTGGCAGGTGCACATGAAGCCCTAAGGAAAAGAGGTAAACTTATCGTCATACCTGGAGAAGAAATAACGACTACTCAAGGGGAGATACTGGCTCTAGGGATCAGAAAAAGGATACCCGAACGCCTGCCGATAACAGACGCTATATTGAGGATCCATATGCAAGGAGGTCTAGCAATAGTGCCTCACCCAACTGTGTCCTTTTTCAGTAGGCTCAGTAAAAACCCTCAGAATTATCTGATTGATGGATTAGAAGTCTTCTCCGCCATAACGCCTTTACCAGGATACTTTCTAAGAAAGAATCTTGAACTGGCCCGAAGATTGAGGGTGGGTATAACTGCTGGAAGTGACTCTCATTCTGTTGAGACTGTTGGCGACGCCTACACCATCGTGTACTCAGAGAGCCGAGACCTGAGAGACATTCTCCAAGCTGTAAAGCTAGGTAACACTTCGGTGGGAGGTGGTCCTTCAAAGCTGATTTTTAAGTTTAGAATGATTGAAAGAGTGTTCGCCCACCTTTTCTATGGTTAGCTAACTCGGCCGCTAACGAGGCAATCTAGGCTTCAATCAACCTCTTCTGGCCCATACCCGTCAACTTCCAGAGATACGGCCTTCGGCCTTGCCTAGTGACTATGTGCTCGTCTTCCATCATATGGAGATGATGCATAAGAGAAGAATAGCTGATTTTGGTCTTCTCGTTCAGCATCTTGGCAGTTAACGAGTCTTTCTCAAGCTGATATACTATCTTTGTCCTAGTTGCAAGCCCCCGTGACACATTCTTTCTGCGGGTCAAGAAAGCTTTAGGATGGTAAGAGACTTTGAACATTCCCACTAAAAACTATGCAAAACCACTAAAAGGCTTTTCGTATTTCCTCACGAAGCCATGAACTTAGAGAGATCTGTCTGTTTTTTACCCTCGCCGCTTTCAAAGAGCGAGGTGATTTCCTCTTGGATAAGGGATAAACGTTGAGCGTAATAGTCAGATATTCCATACCTCTCCACGAGATGGCGGGCCTCTTCTAGGTATTTTTCGATTCCGCCTCGATAGACAGTCAAGGTTAATTCGCCGCCGCATTCTGTGCACCTACCAACTAGTGGAACCCTCCTGAACCGTCTGTTACATTTTTTGCATCGGAAACTCTGAGTTGTGAACGCCCGAAGATTTCCGGAGATGTCTCTGAGAAAATGTGTTGTCAACACTATCTCTGCAACCCGTCGAGCGTCCACTGCTTGAATCTGTTCTGCCAGTCTAAGCTGAGCTTTGAGTTTGTCAGTCATCCGCCTCAGAGTCTTGTACACGCTTTCATTGTTGCCAGCATTGATGTTCGATGTTGGTATCGTGAAGCCGAAGCCTTGAAGATGTGCTTCAGACCCAAGCCGATGTTTGACCATGTCTATCAGACCTATGGTCTCCCTCGGATCGGCTTTCCTCAAAGTGCTTTCATAGAAGGCCAAGGGATACTTACCCGCAACATCCAGTTCGTGAGCCTGCCTCTGAACCTCCTCCGGGTTAATGGCGTGGATGATGAATAGCGGTGAGTCCATGATCCCGCCTATCTGATCTGGCAGATACTCCTTCGAGAAGTTCAGGAAAGCGTCCAAGGCCAACATTACGCTGTCCTCGTCTCCGTCGCAATCCCTACGCTTCGCCGAGTGCCATATAGGATGAGCTAACCATGCTCGTAGCCTGGTGAAACCTACTATTCTCCCAAGTATACCCGCACATGTGTGAGGAGCAAGCCCTATGACTAGGTGGCCGACGAGGTCTTCTGGGCGGCTAACATTATAGAACCGTGGAAGCCCATACACCTTCTCAAGGAGTTCGTCGACGAAATTCGCTGCACGAACTAGGTAGGCCACGCTCTTCGAAGGTATCACGATGTCTTGAATCTTAAGTTCACACATCTGTTCTGGGTCAACAAGCGGTCTTCCCAACCAATCGTGAAGGTATCCCAGATCTTTCAGTCTCTGCAAGGAAACATTGATCTCTGAAGGCTTGAAGTGAGTCAATGGTGCGTTGGTCGCGTCGAATCGTACAGTTCCATCCTTGTAGATCGAGAGGTTGTATTTAGCTCTCAGAACTCCCTTCTCAACGAGCTCAGGCGTCTTCGTCTTATTTGTTAGGCCTTTCACACCCTTAATCTGTCTAGGGGTGAAGCCCATTTCGTCGCGTGCCTTATCGATCAAGTCCTTCAAAGGTATCGGCTGCATCTTGAAATTTCTGGCGTCAACCTTACAGTTCGGGCACGTGTTTTTCTCTAATTCTCTTCCGCATTTTGGACAGACAAGTCCTAGAACGGTCTGTGATCCGCAGATTGGACAGATGGTTCCGAACTTTGTTGTTTTGCAGGTTGGGCATAACCTTTTGACAATGTCAACGTGGATCACGCCCTTTTCATACGCTTTCATCAAGTCTCTTTGCGGCCCTCCGTTCAACCCAACCGGAAAGAGCACTTGCACAACAGGCTTCATCTCTCTTCTACTTGCTTTTTCTGGACGGCCGACACGTGCTCCAATAAAGACTGGGGCCTTATCTCTAATCGCAATACCGCTAAGACGAGTCAAGTTCTCAAGGGTAGATCTCTCATCGAAAACCTGTTTCCTGAGGCTGTGGAACCCAACGGTGAAAGTAAATGCATGGGCTTCATCCCCCTCTATCAGGATCTGTCCCTTCGAGACCTTGTGAGGAACCAAAATCTTTTCCAATAGAACTTTTATAGGGTCTCTTACGGCCCCTCTCACCTCAATGACCCTATCCCTTTCAACCTTCACTTCTGATGAGAGAAACCATGAACGGATCTCCAAGAGCTCCTTGGGCGAGATGGCGGACCAGAAATATGTATAGTGTGGGTGGAGAGGAACATCCAGAGCTTGGCTTAGACGGATTGCTTCCGTGACACAGGGTTTGTTCTTGAAGGGGTCCTGCAGGTAGTCCTCCAAAGAGGCTATTGGAACCTCAGCCTTCGCAGCGGCTTCTTCTATATTTCCATTAAATCTAGACGCGACGGCTGACCAGACCTCCTCGCGCCACCACTCCTCCGTATAACCTGATGGTATCAGGTTCTTGTTATTGTAAAGGAAATCGCCAAAACACACGAGAAGATCGCCGAGAAAGAGAATTTTTTCAATTTGGTCTTTTATGCGGTCAAAGTTTTCGTATGAGACTTGGACTACCGAACTGTCTTTCAACCGCACAATAGGCGTCTCTATCGCATCCACGGGCAGAACAACCCCGGATTTGCTTGGCGTCTCCATCTTAAGCTGTGTACCACCGGCTAAGAAATTCTGTAGAGTCATCATTGTCAAGGGATGAACGGCGACCGCTGAGAGACCAGTGTTCCTTGACCTTCCGTAGCGAAGCCTAAATCCTCCTCTTCTAGAAGGGAAACATAGAATGGGGCGACCGGCAGGGACATCCTCCATGAAACCAGATTTTTTCTTCCTGACTATCTCGCGAATGTCCCTCAGCCACTCCCACCCCTCTATTCCTAGATCGTCCACAACAGCCAAGACTTTGGCAGCACGTCCCACTACGCCATCATTTACAACACGAAGCGCACCACCGCGCAAGCAATTCGTCTCAATCCTAGGTAGGTTACGGAAGGATGAAACCTCGATCCGGTCAGATGGAGTTCCCGTGATCTCAACTGGCAGATACTGAAGTGCCCTTCTCAGCTCCTCATCGGAGACCCGGTACTGAAACCGCCCTACCTCCCGTTCATAAAGCCTCAGCTCCTCGATGAACCTTGCGACCTCTTCTTCAGTTGGCTTATAGCGATCCAAGCCGAGGAGCCTGCGGACAAAATCAGCGATCACAGGGGTCAAAGCTGTCTCGGTGCCACCTGCGGACCGTATCGGTCCAGCGAAATATATTGCGAGATACTTGGAGCCATCCAGGTTAGGCTTGATTGATACTTTGGCTATGCCTTCGGAATAGACTGCGGCGGTAACTCCCTCAGTAAGTATCGCGAGGGCAGTCCTAATGGCAAGGCCGGCAGCGTCTTCTTGGCTGAGCCGACCAAACCTCCCATAAACTATGTCCTCAGCTACCTTGAAAGCAGCATTTTCCCGGGACATTCTTTGGGAAAGTTCTCGTATTCTTTCAGCTAGTCCCGGCAGGCCAAGGAAACCTTCGACCAATCCGGCTAAATCGTCGGCTATTTCAATTTCTGGAAAAGGCTTTGGGTCCAGACCCTTCTTTCTCGCCTCTTTTGAGATCGTGTATATTTCCTTCAATGCCTCTTCTAGAGCGTAGAAATATTCCTGATATTGTCTGCTCACTTGTAGGGTCAAGACCTTTTCCCTTAGAGGCAAACACTACTCTGTGTGTATCCTACACAAAATTATGGTCCGCCATTTATCAATTGGACGCCCGACAGACTTCTTATAGGTGTTTTTCGCTATCTCTTTTCTGCCGTCAACACAGGTTTTGCATCGTCCATGCCTCATGTCAGACGGCCCGTCACATTTGCCACAGTTTAGAAGTAATGCTTCTCCCAAGCCCCTTAGATCCGTCCAGGCATATTCCCGTTCGTCGTATTCAGGTTCAAAGTCAGGCCATATGTCGTAAAGCTCGCCTCTTCCAAGGACCTTCTTCAAAGACGTGAGGTAATGTTCAAACGCAGTCACAGTCAGTCCCCCATTTAGTGTTTGTATCTATTGCCCACCCCTTCTTTTATACCTTCCACTATCTCTTCAATTTTGAACTTCACTGACGGCTTCGCGCTTTCCTGTATTGCAGTGCTCGTAACAACAATATCCGCTCCCGCATTTGCAATCCCCTTAGCTTGAGCACCCGTTCTTATTCCGCCGCCAACCAACAATGGCACATCGACCGTCCCTTTAACCATCTGAACCATCTGAGCAGGTATCGGTTTGCTGGCGCCTGATCCGGCCTCTAAATAGACGAACCGCATACCGAAGTATTGAGCTGCTAGAGCGTGAGCTACAGCTAATTCGGGTTTGTTGTAAGGGATGGGACTCGCCCTTCCAATAACACCAGCTGCGCCGCCTTCTCCTATGATAAGATATCCTAGGGGAATCGTTTCAAGGCCGTACTTTTTAATAAGGGGGGCAGCCAGCACTTGAGCCCCTGCAATAAAGTAAGCATCCGATGAATTAAGAAGAGACATAAACCAGATGGCGTCAGCATATCTACTAACCCCCGTTATATTGTTCGGAAACAGAACGACAGGGATGCTGACTGACTTCTTAACCGCCTTGACAATAGCGTCAAGATGTGCAGACAACACGATTGTAGAGCCTCCGATCATGATCGCTGAAGAGCGGCCAACCTCGCTCTCACGGGCTAGAAAGGACGCAGATTTTGGAGTCTGATCCTCTGGATCAATGAGCGTTATATGGATCGCTCTGTCTTCCGCTATTCTTCTAAACAGATACTCCTCAACTTTCCCAACCATTAGATTCTTCTCTTCTCCACGCGGGGCTTAACTGTAGAATCTATCGATGAAATCACAGTAAACGTCAACCTCCTGGAAGGATTGCCTCGTAGAAGCCTCTTCGACTAAGCCGCAGCCACCACATTTCAATATGGCTTTTCCCTTTTCCATGTTCATTTCGACGCGTAAGGCTTCCTTACCGCACTTGGGACAGAGGAACACCTTCGGCAACTTCCTCTTTGGGATACGTACTACCTTTCTCCTTCTCCTACCCATTCTATGCTCATCCGCTATTAATGAATGGTCACTACTCTTAAAGGTTTGGGAACCAATCCTAGACTCTATACCTGTCGTTTGTGATTTTTCAGGATCACTTCGATATCACGAGAAGGATCACTAAAAAATGTCACATGTAACATCACATTACCATGTGCCTATTAATAGCAGAATACAATTCGGTCGCTTGATCCTTCAGCCCGTAATCAAATAAGGCTCAACTATTTTGTCTCTTCTTCTTCCATCCTAAGATTTTTTGAGAAAAACATATATATTTTGGCTATTCTGTTTCGCGGCTCAATGTATTGGTACTCGTGCCTAAAAGGATGAAAAGGGAAGGTTTACATAGTACGACTAAAACATATGTATATAGAACTGTATCCATTGAAAGAGTCGATTAATATGAAAGATGCCCCCCTTAGAGTCAACGTACAATCATGGCTGACGAGCCTATTCGATGACCCAATTATACTAACGTTGATGAAAAACAGCCATTTGACAAGAACACAATCAGAAACATTCCTAATTGATATTCTAGCAGAAAAAATAAGCGGAAGGACAATGATTTACGAAAGAAAGGCCAAGTTGAGGCTCTTAAAGTCAGGTGTAAGTCGAGGAGCCTTCAACCGGACACTGGCGCAAGCCCGTAGAAATATAACAAAGTCAATATATACTCTCATACTCTTGGGATATTTGGGAGTCTTCGAGAGTCCATGCCTCGACCCATATGTGGAGATCGCGAACAAAATACGTAACTTTACTGAGGCTTACAAGGATACGTGGAAGAGCAAAAGAGTCGACAGCGAACACATCAGGGCCATAAGTATGCTGCAAAGAGAGATCGAGAGATCTTTAAAGGAGCTATCCGGAGCGAAATCTCTTTCTCGGAGGACGTGATATCACATATCACTTTTCTGAGCTCTACCGTTGTTCTATGTCTTCAATTCTCACGAGAACGATTGAGTGGACCAAGAATCTGCCTACTTCGTGGCAGAAGTACAAAATTCCGTAATCAAATATCACTTTGAAAGTATTTCTAAGACGGAAAGATTTATTACGGGTCTGTGACATTGATATAGTGATCTGTGATGCGTGAGGTGTGATATCACGATGGGGGAAACATAGCTTATGAATGAGGCAGTTTTGGTAATCTATGTGTTGTTGTCCGTTTTCACAATTGGTGTTATGTTTGTCTATTACAAGAGGATCAGACAAGGGTCCAAGGAATATTTGAAGGCAAAAGCTGCCCTGAATGAAATGGTTCTAAGCTTTGACAGAGACATTGAAACCCGAACCCAGGATGTAAGAGAGATTGCGAATAGAGGTGATATGGCGGCACAGAAGAGCCTTGAAACTGTGGAGCGAATGGGCTTGGAAATTAAGGGCATCAAGGACCAACTAAACGAGATTTCAGGGGTCAATGAGACGCTCAGAGCAAATTATGAAGCTCTAAGAGAGAGCATTGACGACTTATCATCCCATCGAAGCGATATTCTTGTTAGGATTGGTAGGCTTGAATCATTGAGAGAGGGAGTTGGGATGTCACGGATCACAACAGAGCCTGTCATACCACTAAAAAGAGAGAAGGCCTTGGCCTCCTTGAACCAAACTGAGCTTAGAATACTTGAGCTATTAGCTTCTGAAGGTGAGAAGACTGCCCCCCAAATCAAGGAAAAAATTAGATTGACGAGGGAACATACTGCGCGTCTAATGAAGAAGTTGTTTGCAGAGGGTTACGTGGAAAGATCAACCAATGGGATGCCTTACCTCTATCGCCTTAAGAGGGAGATGGAGGACCTTCTCGGGGAACAGTTTATTAGTGGTTAGATTTGGCGGTTATTCAGTAGTTCTTTCACGTCTCTTGACATTAGCCTGTAAACAACTTTGTTCGAGTTCCTCGATTTGACGAGTGTGCCCCTTTCTGCGAGTCTCGACAAGTAGGTTGATATCGTACTAAGGCTAACTGGATCGTTTGTCTCCTTCTCGTAGAGAGACTGGGCTTCCTTCGCCGAAAACCATGCGAGTGGTAAGTGCTTCTCGACAACAAACTGTACTTTGTCAAATTTTGAAAATTCTTGGATGTACTGTGTTTCAGGGCTTACTCCAGGCATACCCCCCAATAATTCAACCATGTCAAGGATACGCAGTGCGTTCTTTCTTGTCACGCTGCCTTCGAGGCTTATGGTGTAACGGTTTCCAGACTCGTCAAAGACCTCGACCTTCATCTTCCTGACAGGCACTGAAGTAGCCACCGGCGTCGAATATTGTATCCATATTTTTAGGGTTTACTAGTTATAAATAATTTGGTGAAGAGTGAAGGATAGAGAGAGCCAAAATTAGCCCAGATCTATCGGAGATTGCCGATTTCCACTTCTTTGTTTTAACAGAGTTCACAACATCAGGGCTTAGGGCAGTCAAGAAGAAGAACTAGGTGGTTTCCATCTCCAAAGGAAAGAAAGGGGTAAGCGTTTCACACAAAGGAGCACAAGAAAAAGGCAATCTTTAGGGAAGGAGTCTGCAAATGAGACAGTGTTACTACAATTTCACTCATACTTCACAGATCAGAAAGATATTATTAAACAGATGTAGACGCAGACCCTATTCTTTCCAATGGAAAACTAGAATGCGTGTATACCATTTGAACCTAACCTCTTTACGCTAATGGATTCGAAGTAAACCCACTCCCGACAAAATAGCGTATCAGCATGCTTTTGTTTCTGACAAAAAATACTACAAATTAATACTATTCCATTGGATATGATGGGGTGTGCTCGTAGTCTTTTTTCCAAAATTTTAGTATTGATCGATTTTTTTGTATGACAGTGCTTATCTGAAAACGAGGTCAAGAGCAAGCGTTCTTGCCTCAAGAGGGTTCTCAATGAATGGACAGAAGGATATCTTGGAATCGGTTTTCGGTAATTTCCTAAGAGGTTCTACGATCTTTAGAGATAGAGAAGCGCTCAGGCACGACTATGTGCCCGGCAATCTTCCTCATCGCGAAGAGCATATACGCTGCCTAGGTGAGGTATTAGCTCCTGCTCTAAAAGGCTCACGCTGCTCAAATATTCTAATTTACGGCAAGACAGGTACTGGGAAGACAGCCGTTATGAAGTTTGTTCTGAGCAAACTTGCGCAGAAGGCTCAGGAGCTTGGCTCCCCGGTAAAAGTGTGTTACGTGAATTGTCGACTCGCTGGTACTGAATATCGGGTTTTTTCAAGTTTGTGTTCAACTCTTGATGTCAAAGTCCCATTCACAGGCCTTGCCCTTGGAGAAGTGTTCGATAGGTTCAAGAAAGCCTTGGACAAGAAAGAGGTCCTTATTATTATAGCCCTAGATGAGATCGATGCTATAATCAAAAACCGCGGCGACATTCTCCTTTATGAACTTACCAGGATAAACGAGTCCTTACAAACCAGTAAAGTTACCATCTTAGGGATATCAAACGATTTGCGATTTAAAGAGTTACTTGACCCAAGGGTCCTGAGTAGTCTGAGTGATGAGGAGATGGTTTTTAGACCTTATAATGCAGACGAACTTCAAGACATACTTCAAGGTCGTGAACACTTAGCGTTTGAAGATAGCGTCCTTACTGACGGAGCAATTAAGCTGTGTGCGGCATTGGCTGCTGCGGAACATGGGGACGCTCGTCGGGCTTTGGATCTTCTTCGCGTCGCAGGCGAAGTGGCAGAAAGGGCGGGAGATGTATGCGTCTCAGAGAATCACGTGCGTACGGCCCAGAAAAGGATTGAATACGACCGTATAGTTGAGACTCTCAAAAGTTTGCCTACACACTCTAAACTTGTACTATTAAGTGTTTACCTCTTCAGTAAGTCGGACGTCAGCAGATCCATCACTGGCGATATATACAATCTTTACTGTGAACTTTGCCATCAATTAGGCATAACAGCTCTCACTCAGAGAAGGGTCAGCGGTTTGATAAATGAGTTGGATATTATCGGGCTCCTTAATTCGCGCGTTATAAGCCTAGGACGTTACGGCCGAACAAAGAAGACAAGCCTAGGTATTTCTCATAGGGTAATTAAAGAGGTCTTCCTCGAGGATGTAAGGCTAAGCGCAATGGTGGATTATGCTCCAGCATATTTGGCTTCAATTCGCCGATAGCGGCTTCAGACTTTGCACGTAGAATTAGAAGCTTACATTATCCTCGTAGACCCTGACACGAAATTAATGGGAATCACCTGCAAAGTCTGTAGGTTTACTATAGGCACGATGCCGGGGTTCGGGGTGTGGCCCATCTCCCTTTGATATTCCGTTTGCCTTTGCCAAGCGCCAGAGTTTACGACAAGTATCCCGCGGTAGTTGCTGTAGCTCATCATGTGTACATGGCCAGCCTGGAATATGTCAGGGACATTCTCGATGACTAAATGATCTGTTCTCTCTGAAGCAATAAGGGTCCTTAGACCATAGCCCGGCGCCAAATGTCTGCACTGAAGAAGAAACTTCATTGCTTCGTCTGGCGCTTGAAAGCTCATTCTGGGAACGGTTGAGATTACATCATCCAGACTCCGACCATGACACAGAAGCAAGTTTACTCCATGTAAGCTCAACGCTGACGGGTTCCCGAGTAAGTATATCTTTCTGGATTCATAAAGTGGCTGAGCATACTCTTTTGAGATGGCTGGTTGAGGCAAGGCCCTCCTACATCCATCATGGTTTCCAGGTATAGTGGCGACCTCAATGTAGTCGGGAATTTCCTGAATGATCCTTGCTGCTGCTTCGTATTGTCCGTAGATATCTTTTATCTCAAGTTCTCTCATTTGTTCGGGATAGATTCCCACGCCGTCTACTATGTCCCCTGCTATTACTAAATACTTGATATGGCTCGCTATGTTCTTGAGTTGGGTATCGCCCACCCTACCCTGAAGCCAAAGTATGAACCGCTGAAAAGTTTTTTTCATGAACATTTTACTCCCTACGTGTAAATCCGATATCAGCGCTGCGTAGACAGGAATCGAAGCGACTCTCGCTTTTTTCTGAGGGACATCAGGGAAGATAATATCCTCAGCTACTAGAAAGTTGCCTCTTCCCTTTGTGGCGCAGACACAGATAACTTGGTCCAGCATAAGCCTTTGAGCTTTCTGGAAGACTTCACGGTTCTGAGAGGGGACAAAGGCTGTTGTATTTGCCTCCAAGTCCTCAACTTGAATGAAGATTCCACGTTTGGACTCACGTTTTTCGCTGACCATGCATATAATCTTCACTTTAGAATTGCTTGATGCTTTGGATGCTTCCAGTATGGTGGTTGCGTCTCTGGTGTCCATCCTGCTGTTCATTATCTTCCGTAACCTTCTGAAGCGATCCTTAAAATATTCCATATAGTTCTCAAGAGACCCTTCTGTACTTATTTTGTTCGTGGGGTCGCTTAGCACTCTTAAGTCGGATTCTATATCCTTTGCATAGGGCTCAAAACTCGTCCTACTAGCCTCCGCCGGCAGCGTCGGGGGACGCTTGGATGGACGGAGCTCCCTCAATTTTCTCTCTATAAGTTCACGGCTCACGAAAAGAGGCTTCTCTGGAAGACTGTCAACCTCCGCCATAACGCTTCTGATCAGGAGGTCTGGCTCTATTTCTTGTAATGCCTCTTTAAAGTATTCGAACGCTTCCTTGTCGATTTGATATCCTGCTTCAACTATGAGAGAGACCGCCCTTCGGAGTTCAGTGTCTTGCGACAATGCCCATCCTTCTTACGTAAGGATCAATATGATCCTTCTGCATTCTTCAATTTAACGATTTTTTCTCAACAGTAAAGAATATGACGAGCCTGGAAGATATAATTCTATATTAGCGGGTCCTATTCATACTTTCCCAATAACCTTTTATTATGTATATACAAAATTATGCCTTGATGGTGGTCAGATGGAACTGCGTAAAGTCCAAGAGACAAGAGGCGGAACGTTCTTCGTTACCCTCCCTAAGCAATGGGCCGTAAAGAACGGCATAGGCAGAGGCTCGGTGGTCTCGACCTCCATAACTTCTAATGGACGATTAGTTATTGATCCACGTTATAATTTAGAGCCAACTCAGCAGACCGCAACAGTCAAACCGAGTCAACATCTTAGCCGCGAGATCATCGGCAAATACTTGTTAGGATACGATATTATTCGGGTTGAGGCGAAAGATAGGATAACGATGGAGCAAAGAGAAATCATTAAAGACGCTTCTCGCCGACTCATCGGCTTGGAGACCATCGAAGAAGATCACGCAAAGATAGTTATGCAATGCCTGTTAGAGCCTTCTGCATTGTCCCCAGAGAAGATACTTAGACGCGAACATCTGATTGCTTCTGGGATGTACCATGACGCTATCACAGCACTTATTGAGGGTGACGTTCAACTTGCCAAAAATGTGACGGCTAGAGACAACGAGGTCGATCGACTTTACTTCCTTCTAGTTCGAATCCTAAGAACTGTTGTCCAGAATCCAAGTCTAAGCGAAAAGTTGGAGGTTCAACCGATAGACTGCCTCGATTACCGTCTGACAGCAAGCTTGGTCGAATCCGTGGGGGACCAATCGTCGCAGATCGCTGAGTGCGCAGTCCGGTTGAACGGCACAAAGTTGAGCGATGATGTTTCCAAGGCTCTTTCGGAATTTCACCATGTTGTCTACGAGTCCTACACAGATTCTCTCGCTGGTTTTTTGTCACGCAGCATATCAATTGCGGACTCGGTTCGAGACAAGAAAGATACGGTCGAAGGGATGTCACACAAGGTTGAATCATCTTGTAACACATTACCCATGGAGACCGCGCAGAACCTCATATCTGTGATATCACTTATGACCCGTATCTATGACCACAGCGTAGACATATCAGACCTCACCACGCCTAAGGCCCAATAAACAGCCCCAAACGAGCAGGGGTTTACAGGCGATATCTAGAATTCTTACAAGACCGCATTCCTAATTGATAGCCTTTACAACAACGGAGCTTGGCGTGAAGGTACTGTTCAGCCCTTGATGTTACGACAAAAGAACTCGGGAAGACTGTAAGCTTTTATATAGCTTCTCACGGTTCTAATGAATCCTTCGGGGACTTGACACTTTGAAGACGGCTCGAAATTGGGCTCTGTTTACGGTTGTTGTTCTCATCTGGGGAACCAACTGGTCCGTTATGAAGAGTGGACTAAAGGTTGTCGGACCGTTGAATTTCGTAATGCAAAGGTTCCTTTTTTCTACTCTCGCCTTGTCCCCTCTTCTAGTTTTCCGACAGCGTCATATCCCCAAAGACAGAAGCATCTGGACAAAGCTTCTGTTCCACGGCATCCTCAATACACTTAGCATGCTCTCGACCAACATTGGGTTAGTGAACGAGCAGTCGGGAATCAGCGCAGTGTTGACTTATACCCAACCATTATTTGTCTTCTGTCTAGCTGTTCCCATTCTTAAGGAGGTGTTGACTGGAGAAAGGTTTTTAGGGGTAACGATAGGTTTCCTTGGGGTGCTGGTCCTATACTTCAAAAGAATCCTTTCTGCCTCAATGGTTCTGTTGCCGCTTGGGTTTCTGCTTCTAGGCGCCTTCCTCTGGGGAATTTCGATTATATATTATAAAAGGTTCTTAAGCCATGTAGACCCGATCGTCACGAACGCAGTGCAGTTCACGGCGGGTTTGATCCTTCTCTCTCTACTAGCCTCAACCTTTGAAGGGTTCTTCACCGCGATTACTGGCACTTACCTCCTTATGCTCCTATACATTTCAGTCATGGCATCTGCTGTAGCATTGACTCTATGGGTGTCTCTGCTCAGAGAGGAGGAAGCTACGGTGATCTCAGCCTCAAGTTTCGTGATCCCGATGGTAGCTTTAGTCTTCGGGTGGATTCTTCTCCGGGAAACAATAGAACTGGAATCAATATTAGGTTTCGCGTTGATTTTGGCTGGAACTTACTTGGTCAACAAGAAGGTTCCAAGTTACTCGGTCAAATAGATTTTCACAACTCTAGTCTATTCACTGTTCGTTCTTAGGTTTACCTAGCCGGTCTTGGAATGCTACTGTCGTTCGCTGTGCGGTTTGAGGTTGAAGTATCTATGGTCTATCTCTGCGATAGCTTGATGACGGCTATGTCTAGAAGATCTCTTTTTCTCCGATCTTTCTGTAGGTCTTCCCCCTCACTCTTACAGTCTGCACGGCGTCTTCCTCAGGCATCTTCTCGACTGTCTTTCTCCTGACGGTCTCCCCACATATGCCGTTCGGCAGCAAGCGTCTATTTGTACATATTGGATAGCTGCAGTTGGCTGGGTTGCACGGTTCATCAGTCCATCGGCACCATACAGTCTTCCCCCTGTATTGAAGAGAATTCTTTCCGCATCGGAATTTTTGGCAATTCGGAAAACACTTCTTCGGTTCAGACAACGTCAACACAACCTAGCTGACAAGATAGTCTAAGAGGTTGTAGAGCCTAGTCATTATTCTGTCGATAGGCATAAAGCAAGTTATAAACTTTTCTTGACAGCACTCGCCTAAATATTTTATGAATCTGTCACCTCTACGTCATCCCTATTCACCTGATTGGTTGATCCGCACAACATTTTAAAGTGTCGAACACCACAGTTTTTCCTAAGAGGAGGCCTAGAATCTGGTTTCCCACATCCGCAAAAGAGACGGTAGGATAGTTGAATTCGACCCAGACAAGATCACTCGTGCCATTCACAAGGCTATATTAGCCTCAAAGGTTGGTGATGGAAACTTAGCTGGGAGATTGTCAACCCAGGTCGTGACTGTTGTCGAAGAGGATTTTAGAGACAGAATTCCAAGTGTTGAGGATGTCCAGAATATTGTCGAAAGAGTCCTTATCAAAAATGGCTACGCTGAAGTCGCCAAGACCTATATTTTATACAGGGAGAAGAGAACCGAGATCAGAGAACGGAAGATGATGTTGGGGGTTACTGACGATCTAAAGCTATCCCTTAACGCCGTGAGCGTTCTTGAGAGAAGATATCTGCAAAAAGATAACCGAGGAAGAGTGGTTGAGACACCCTCTGAGATGTTCCGAAGGGTAGCCGAAGCAACCGCCGCACCAACCGTAGTATACTATAAAAGCATAGATCTGAGGAGTCTTGAAGACGAGTTCTACAAGACTATGGCTAACCTTGAATTTCTCCCCAACTCTCCGACGCTTATGAATGCGGGAACAGAGATAGGTCAGCTTTCTGCCTGTTTCGTCCTCCCAGTTGGAGACTCTATCGAGGAGATATTTAACGCCCTAAAGTACATGGCCCTCATCCATAAATCAGGTGGCGGAACAGGGTTCTCCTTCTCGAGCCTCAGGCCTCGCGGCGATGTTGTGAAGTCAACGATGGGCGTAGCCAGCGGTCCCGTGTCGTTTATGAAGATTTTTGACGCAGCCACGGATGTCATCAAACAAGGGGGCAGGAGAAGAGGCGCAAACATGGGGATTCTTCGTGTGGATCATCCAGATATCATAGAATTCATAACGGGCAAGGAGAAAGAGGGAGTCCTTACGAACTTTAATGTCTCCGTTGGAATTACCGATGAGTTTATGAGGGCTGTAGAAGAGGACTCGTATTATAGTCTGGTCAATCCTCGCAACGGCAAGACGGTGAAGCAGCTAAGGGCGAAAGACGTCTTTGACTTAATGGTCACTACGGCTTGGCGTACTGGTGACCCAGGCCTCATCTTCCTCGACGAGATTAACAGGAGAAATCCGACGCCTAACGTTGGGAGGATAGAAAGCACGAATCCATGCGGTGAGGTTCCGCTTTTACCATACGAATCGTGCAACTTGGGCTCGATCAACCTCTCGAAGATGACTGGTGACGGCGAGATCGACTGGGATAAACTTGGGAGAACCGTGAGGACGGCGGTTCACTTCCTAGACAACGTTATCGACGCTAACAAGTACCCGTTGCCAGAGATAGAGAAGAGTACAAGGGCAAACAGAAAGATTGGCTTAGGTGTGATGGGCTTCGCAGAGATGTTAGCCCAACTAGGTGTGTCCTACGACTCTGAGAAAGCGGTATCTACTGCTGAGAAGCTCATGTCCTTCCTCTCTGAAGAAGCCAGAAAGAAATCCGTCGAACTTGGAGAAGAAAGAGGGTCCTTCCCCAACTTCGCTGGTAGTATCTGGGAAAAAAGAGGATACAAAGCTATGCGTAACGCAACAGTCACCTCAATCGCTCCTACCGGCACAATAAGCATCATCGCTGGGACCTCAAGCGGGATCGAGCCTCTTTTCGCTGTCGCCTTTGTCCGTAACGTCATGGGAACCCAGCTCTTCGAAGTTAACCCCGTATTCGAGAGGATAGCCAAGGAGAAAGGTTTCTATAACACTGAACTGGTGACGAAAGTGACAAAGTTTGGGTCGGTCCAAAATATTGATGAAATTCCGAAGGACGTAAGAAGAACGTTTGTGACCGCTCTAGACATCGCGCCTGAATGGCACGTTAGGATGCAGGCCACCTTCCAGAAACATACCGACAACGCCGTCTCCAAAACGGTTAATCTACCCCATGAAGCCACGCTAGAGGATGTTAGAAGGATTTTCTTGCTTGCTTACAAGCTCAAATGCAAGGGAATAACAATCTACAGATACGGAAGCAAGAGCGAGCAAGTCCTAACCTTTGGCTCAGTTCAAGCAACTGGCTCAGATGAACCTTATACCGAGGCAAAGTCAGAGTTCGCTGGAGAATGTCCCACGGGAGTCTGTCCGTATTGAGACCGTACACCTGAAACAAGAGCAAAGATTGAGGCGAACAGTCGATAGCGAGAAGGACTGGCGGGAAAGTAACAACCCTTCCGATCTATCAGGAGATTTACAGGTATTGGAAGTTAGAAACCTTGGGAGTTAACCTCACGCCTATAATCATCAAGCATATAATTCGTCTTGAAGACCTTGCGGGACGTAAGATCGCTGTCGACGCCAATAACTTTCTATATCAGTTTCTGGCTCTCGTCAGAACTCCTAGAGGATTCCCCTTAGAGGCTCCTAACGGCTCAATTACCTCTCATCTTGCCGGGCTCCTTTACCGAACGACACGGCTACTTTCCGAATACAATATGAGACTAGTATTCGTATTCGACGGAAAGCCCCCAGAATACAAACATAGAGAAATCGAGAAGAGGCGTCAACTTCGAGAGAAGGTGACCAGAGAATGGCAAGAAGCCCTCAAGGCTGCTGACTACGCCAAAGCCTTCTCTAAGGCCGTCATGACGAGCCGGCTTACCCAGCCCATGATACAAGACGCCAAAAAACTGCTGGAATTACTTGGGATACCATACGTTCAGGCTCCAAGCGAAGCTGAGGCACAAGCGGCTTACATGGCGATGAAAGGCGACGTGTGGGCCTCGAGCAGTAAGGACTACGATTCCCTTCTGTTTGGGACCCCTAGGCTCATAAGGTATCTTACGATCTCAGGTAGGGAGTTTCTTCCAAGCAAGATGACTTCAAGGCCCTTGAAGCCGGAATTGATCACGCTTGAGGAGTTTCTGTCAAGAATAGGCATCACCCGCGAACAATTGATTGACGTGGCAATACTGATGGGAACGGATTTTAATGAAGGGATCAAGGGCATCGGCCCAAAAACTGCCCTGAGGCTCATTAGAAGGCACGGCGCCATCGAGAGCCTTCAGTATGAGATCAGAGGCAAAGTTGTAACTTACTATGAAGAAGTCAGAAGACTGTTTCTGACACCTAAAGTTGCCAAGGATTATACCACGAATTATGGACGGCTGAGAGAAGATGAGCTCTACACCTTCCTTTGTGACCAAAAGGGTTTCACAAGAGACCGGGTCGAAAAAGCTGTTCAAAGGATAAGAGTTTCACGGGAGAAAACGGAACAATCATCCCTCGGGGAATGGCTAGGAGAACCGTATTAGATTCGGGAAGCACCTTTTCGAATATTCCTGGCAGTTCAGTTGACAGAAGGCTTACTGAGCAAAGTTATTCACTGAGCGAAGGAAACCTTTCACTCAGTCTCGCCTTCAGTTTCAGAAGTCTCTCCCACAATCTCTGCTTCAGCAAACCGGCGGCTTATTCTCGTTATCTTGACCCTTAGGTGATCGCCTGGCTTTGCGTTTGGGATGAAAGTGACTAACCCTTTGATTCTAGCAATGCCTTCGCCTCTGCGGCTTAGTTCCTGGACCTCTACGTCATATTCGCTTCCTATCTCCACAGGCTTCGGTAGGAAGCTTCTGCCTCGATCTCTGTCGAAACCTCTTCTTTCCCTTCTTTCCATCTTTTCACCTCTCCTTCATGGCTCATATCCGCAAAATACCACACTTATACTCACGTCAGATCTCAAAATCACAGGACGGTTAGCCTACCATATCTGCCTACGTTCAGCTGGACTTCTCCTCGGAACGATCTCGTGTAGCCATTCTGGATCTGGACCCTGTCGTTGATATTCACTTGATCGATCTGCTCGTTCCATAAGACCAGTTTTATTGTGCCGGTCCCGTCACTTATCGTAGCTTCGGCCACCCTGTAAGTCTCGTCACTGGTTCTTGACCGCACCTCTCTTGTCTCAGATATCTCCGAAACCTCTGCAACAAGGTCTACCCTTCTCATACCGTCTCTAAGTTCCGCGATCTTCAACCATTCTCCTCCTATCTCTTTTCTCTCCGCGGACGTTAACCTCTTGCTCTAGGCTTTAGCGTTGTAGTGGGGACTCGCAACCTTTAGGCATCGTCGGTCTCCGTTCACATAAATTCTGCCAGAAAATAGCGATGAGAATTGAAGTCTGCTCTGTCTGATCATCTTTCCTTTGCTTTCCCGGTTTCCGATAGAGCTTTTCGGTATCTCTCCTTTCGTCCCACGCCGCGGAAACTAACATCGTAACAGGACCAGAGAAGTCGAAACCAGTTAGGTTCCGGCTTTGGTCCGATCAGATGTTAGTAATCGATGGAAGATTGCATGTTGAATATAAGGTTTGCCATAGAGCAAATTCTGATAGACAGCTCAAATTTCTACTTTGAATAGCCAGAAAATAGTAGGGAATTAGTCTTATGAGGTTGCAGTCCAGTTAAGGTATGGAGTCTCTTTGTGTATCTAGTAAGATAAACCATCTTAGTATTCGGGCAAGAGTACTACTCTTTTAAGAAGGTTCGAGCTAGATTTAGGCGCGTTACATACGATACTGAGGTGACGGAGTATGGAGCGTGTCGGCGTTCTTGTTGTCTCATACGGCTCTAGAGAAGCCGCAATGGTGGACGCGTTCTGTAGAAGCCGAGAGTACGCCGTGGATCTTTACATAGCTGACAAGCAGAGAAACCCCTTCAACGTTAAAAGGGCAAAGGAATACACTGTAATTCCGTCTCTAGGCAAAGAGGACATTTGCAGGTTTGCTGGAAAACATCGCGGTAGGATCGACTTTGGAATAGTTGGGCCTGAAAAACCGATAATCGCGGGATTGAGAGATCTTGTTGAAAAAGATACCGGCATACCTATAATCTGCCCAACCAAGGAGTATGCAATTGAAGGAAGCAAGATTGCCCAGAGAAAGCTCTTCCAAGAGGTTGTGCCCGAGGTAAACCCGCTTTTCACGGTCTTTGATCCGAGTGACTATGAAAGTCTGGGTCAGGTTAAGAAGCCGCTTTACGATTGGCTGGACGAACTGCGCAACCAAGTGGCAGTTAAGCCTGACGCACCAGCGGCTGGCAAGGGGGTTGGCGTCTGGGGGGACCACTTCAACACGCGTGAACAACTATTCGAGCATTTTATGGCAAACTTCAAAGAAGGTCCCGTTATCGTGGAAGAGAAGGTTGAGGGTGAGGAGTCGAGTTTCCAAGCCTTCTGTGACGGAAAGCATCTGGTTCCTTTACCTGAGACTCGCGACCACAAACGCGCCTTCAACGGCGACAAGGGACCGAACACCGGTGGCATGGGCTCATACAAGGACAGGCATAACCATCTTCCCTTTATGAGTCAGTCTGACTGGGAAGCAGAGAAAAAGATGGTCGAGAAAGTCTTCAAAAAACTGAAAGGAGACGCATACAACCCTAGTTTACGTGGCATGCCTTTTTACGTCGCCTTCATCCACACAAAGAAGGGTCCAATGATCCTTGAAAACAACAGCCGACCAGGAGACCCTGAAATCATAAACATCCTTCCCATCTTGAAAGACGACTTCGTCGATCTGTGTTTTAAGATGATCGAAGGCACGTTGACTCGGATTGACATCGAGAAGAAGACAACGGTAGCAACATACAAAGTGCCTCCCAGCTACGGCGGCTACGCCGAAGAGTTTCCTAAACGAGTAAAGCAGAGCGAAATCCGTACACCAGTGGTCCTGGAAGAAGCGGAACAGTTAACATCAAAGCACAGCGATAACATCAGAATTTACCCAGCTTCAATAGAGCTAAGAGATGACGGTAAGACCTACGCTCTAAGTTCGCGTGCGGTCTGCGTAGTCGGCATTGGCGACGACATCTCAAGCGCGCGTGAAATCTCCTTGGAAGGGCTGGCCGCTGTCAAAGGCGGCGCCCTCTGGAACAGGACAGACATAGCCTCTGAGCAGCACATCGGCAAAAGCATAAGGCACATGAGACAGTTGAGGAAAGCCTAATGAAACCAGGCCCAAAGGTTTTCGTCACCGACTGCGAAGGACCGATATCGAAGAACGACAACGCCTTCGAGTTGACGAGCCATTTTGTTCCTGATGGTAATCGTTTCTTCGCGTTGATAAGCCGTTACGACGATATCTTGGCTGACATTGTCAAAAAACCAGGATACAAGGCTGGGGACACACTCAGGTTGATCCTGCCCTTCCTGAAGGCGTATGGGGCAACAAACCGTAAGATGAAAAAGTACTCGTCAGAGAACATACTGCTGGTTCCAGGGGCCGATGAAACTCTTAGGTTTGTCAGAAGCCTCATGCCCTCCTTCATCGTAAGCACAAGCTACGAGCATTATATTTCGGCGTTGTGTGACGCTGTGGGATTTCCCAAGGAAAATGCCTACAGCACTAGACTGAACATAGACAGGTACGATCTCGGCGAAGAAGAGGTCAGAAAGCTGATGGCTCTCAGAGACGAGATCTCGAAAATGCCATTTATTGAGATACCTGCGGACGCCAGGTCCCTAGGCGACTTACCTCAGGAATCCCAGAGTACGATAAGGAGATTGGATGATATATTCTGGCGAGAGATTTCCGCGATGGAGTCTGGAAGGATGCTGGCGGAGGTTAACCCTGTGGGCGGATTCGAGAAGGCAAACGCTGTTAAAGCGATAGTCGAGAAAGTCGGCGCCGACATGTCAGACATAATGTACGTAGGTGACAGCATAACCGACGTCGACCCCTTCCGCTTGGTCAGGGATGGCGGAGGACTAACGGTCTCCTTCAACGGCAACAACTATGCAATAAGAGAGGCCGAGATCGCTGTCTTGTCGCACCACACCATCGTGGTCTCCATTCTAGCTGAGATTTTCAAGAAGTTCAATAAAGAACGCGTGATCCAACTAGCAGAAAATTGGTCGCCACCCTCTCTTCAAAGCCTTTGCAGACCATCACTCCTGAATCGGTTGAAGGTTCTACCCCCGGAGAAAGCTCTTCAAGTGATAAGAGTAACTTCTGAAAATAGGGAACGGCTGACGCGGGAAAGCAGCGCCTTCAGGAAGACTGTCAGGGGAGAAGCCATTGGTGGGCTGGGGTAACAATAGTGAATCAGGCCAACTGTCTTGAAAATGCCTTTTTTCGGGTCACTATAGCAAATATGTAGTGGTTGCGGGGGGAAGACAAGTGGAGGATGTTTTTGGCGAAGCATTGACATCCTACCAAAAAGGCGCAGAAGAGCCTGTTACGATTTGCCGTGAAGATTGCCACGAGAATGGATTGACTTGCTAATGGTTACTCCCAAAGAAATTGAAGGGATTTGTAAACCTCTGGGCTGGGTCTTGGTGAAAGTGTACGAATCTGGAGACGGGTTGTACGCAGCGATATTGAGGAAAAGAACCATTAAGCGGAAAAAAGGACTAAGGGATGAAAATTGACTGTGAAAGGTCAAAGACTCGAGTTGCTGAGACATCTCTGTAAGACTTGGGTTGTTCAGAGGCTCAAGTATATAGATTTATCTGTTGTTCCTAGATGGCTCGGCCCTCTCGTCCCAATTGGGTCCAGATATCAACATTCAACGGCCGTTGGAAAGCTTTCTTTGCTAGTTTCAGGTGGGACTGAGCATGATCAGCTTCTCCTTACATCTTCCGCGGTTCTGCACGATGTAGGCAATGGACCGTTTCCTCACATCTCAGATCGGTTAATGGAGGAGATGCTGGGGTTCAGGCATGAAGGAGCGGTAAAGTTTACCTTCGAGAACAGCCCTGTAAACGATTCCTTGGTCTTAGAAGATTATGGTTTGGATCTTGATGAGGTCTCTGCCGTCGTCAGAGGTGGTCATAGACTTTCGCCTCTAGTGAACGGTCGACCTGACCTTGACAACTCGGATAATATATACCGAGGCATGATGACGATTCCAGGCAGGCCTTTAGGTGAACCATCGTACCGTCCCTCAGAGATTGCTGCCTCCATGTCTCTCGAAACTGGAAAAACTGAACTATCCGAGAACCTGCGAAGGAGATGGCTTGCTGACCGAGAGAAAGTCTACAGATACCTATGGGAAAACCGGCTTAACATGGTCTGCTGGACGATGCTTGGAAGAGCCCTAAGGATCATGAAAGACGAGATACCCCCAAGGTTCTTCTTGATGACCAACCGACAGGCCTTTGATCTCATAAAATTGAGGCTGCCCAAACTGGCAAGGGGGTTGAAAAATAACCAGTACAAGATCGTTCTGGATAGAAGTTACCGTTTGTTTAAAGGCGAAGCCCAGAAGTTCTTAGAGCCGAAGAATCTCAGAAAAATTGAGGAGGAGTTATGCAGGGAATTTAGCCTCGAAGACTGGTCCTTGGGGTTGACGGTGGATCAGCCGCGTATTAAAGCAGAGGATGGTCATTGGCGGGTCTATCTAGTGGTTTACAAAGGTATTGAAAAGCCTAAAGGACTTCTTGACGATATCCTATCTAGCTCAGAAACCTTTCTACACTAGAACTAGAAGATCTTGTGACATCACGGAATCACAAGAAGCATTGTACGGGCTCTCTTATTCTGAACCCGACTCCCATCTTCTGGGCTAGCTGCCTGACTTCATCAATGTTAACTTCTGGAATGGCTACAGTCGTCACCTCAACATCGAAGCTCCCTTTGGCCTTCTCGATAAACTCTAGGACGCTTTCGTAGGCGTCACCTAGCTTAGGCCTGCAAACACTGTTGTAGACCTCCTCATTGTGGGCGTTTAGACTTACGCTAATCTTGTTTATGCCTGCGGCTTTCAGCTCTCTGACCACATCTCGCCCTCTGTTAAGCAGACATCCGTGACCGTTAGTATCTAACCTTACCTTTGTGGCTTTCGCATAATATTTCCCTATCCACCTCGCAACCTCTAGAAGAAGGTCTAGCCTTTCCATGGGTTCACCAAACCCGCAGAACACGATCTCGCTCCAGTTCCGCGCATTTATGACCTCCTGGAGTACGAGTATTACCTCTGAAAAAGTAGGTTCTCTATTCAGTCTAAGATTGAAGCTGCCTACGCCGGTCCAAAAGTTTCTTATGCAGAAATAGCAGTTGTTTGAGCATCTGTTAGTTATGTTCAGGTAGAGGTTGTTTCCCAACCAATAGACAATGCTCGGCTTAGTTCTGGACGGTCCCAATCCTTTTCATCACTCGTAAGAGAGATATGCTAAAAAAGAAAGATGCTAGATAATAACTATGTCTCTAAGGTTCTTTAAAGAAGAAGGTGATAGTTCATGAGCATTGAAGACGACTTGAGAAAATTCTCCCAGCTAGCTGTAGAGTTTGGGGCCTCAGAAGCCAAGCCGATTAAAGCAGAAGGCGTTGTTGTAAGCGACTGGGTTCGTTTAAAATGTCAGTATGGATGCGATGGTTATGGAAAAAGTCTGACCTGTCCACCGTACAGTCCAACGCCAGAACAGTTTAGGAAGGTTCTTAAGGGTTACGACTGGGCAATACTTTTGAAGTTTGGGCCGAAAGGTCCAGAACATGATCGGAGTAATCGCCTTGAGAATCGAAGGAATCGCCATGAGACCGTGACGAAACTGGAAAGGGAAATATTCCTTAGAGGCTATCACTCAGCATTCGGATTAGTCTCAGGACCCTGCTCCTATTGTGAGGAATGCAACCTGAAGGCATGCGTTAACCCTGACTCGGCTAGGCCGTCCATGGAGTCTTGTGGCGTCGATGTCTATTCGACTGTGCGCAAGGCTGGTTTTACCCTCGAGGTTTTAAGGAGTCGAGACGAAAGACCCACCTATTTCAGCCTTCTACTCGTTCAGTGATATGCATAGACCGGTAAGTAGAGGAGCCTTAAGTCAATGGGCATCAGCTATTTATCTCTATTGTAGGACTTTGTATTAGTATATAGGTAGGGGTGGTCTCCTCGTGAAAGTTGACATCGAAGATACTTACGCTGAAGCTTTTGACGGTCTATACTTCCGGATTCTCATCACAGCTGACAATGAGGCTACACTCAAAAGAGCTGCTCAGGATTCAACTACAACGCCTTCAGTGGTCGTCGGTAGGACAGATGCGGGCGTCGAGAGTTATGTCGGAAAAGCTGGAACCCCGGATGGACGCTTAGGAGCGATCTTGCAATTCTGGACCGGATTCGACGAAAAGACGCCTTTTGATAAGACTATTGAGAAGTTCTACAAAGAGTTCTCCTATCGTGTACGTCAAGATATATTGGTTAAACCCTTCACAGCGGTCTTTGACTCTTGCTCTGAACCTGTTGGAAAAGTTGACGCGATGGAACGGATAGGCCACTGTGGAGATGGATATGAATGGGTTGAGAAACGTTACGGTCGCGAGATGATAATTGTGCCAATAATGGTTCCAGATTTCCAGATAGAACGTTACCTCGGTTACGGTCGTGGGATCACGGGCGGAAACTTCTGGTACCTGTGCAAAACCAAGAAGGCAGTGAAGACCACGGGAAGACGGGCATTAAAGGCTATCAGCAAAGTGGAAGGCGTAATAACACCTTTCGATGTTTGTTCTGCCGGTTCGAAGGTTGAAACAAAGTTCCCATGGATTGGGGGCACGACAAATCATCCTTACTGCCCATCGCTGAAAAGACTACTAGGAGATGAATCAAAGGTTCCAAATGGCGTAAACTACATTCCCGAGATAGTGATCCATGGTGTAACTCTAAACGCCGTAAGGGAGGCTATGAAGGCGGGAATTAAGGCTGCCTCTCACGTCGACGGCGTTACAAGAATCTCAGCGGGCAACTACGGAGGAAAGCTAGGCAAGTATAGAATCTACCTAAAAGAGTTGTTCGCATGAAGTTTGATGTTGTCTGTTTCGGCGCTTTGAACGTTGACAAGCTCTGCAAGGTGAGCCGCATAGCTAAGGCCGACGAAGAAAGCGAGATTCTAAACTTTGAGGAGTCACCAGGCGGCTCGGCTGCCAACACTGCCGTCGGGTTGGCGAGGCTTGGCGTAAAAACTGGCTACATCGGTAAGGTTGCCAAGGACCGAGAAGGCGATTTCCTGCTGGACTCTTTCAGAAAAGAAGGTGTGAACACGGACGGCATAGTAGTTTCAAAGGCTGGCAAAAGTGGCACAGTCATGGGCTTCGTGGATCAAAAGGGCGAACGGGCATTGTACCTCAACCCAGGGGTGAACAATTCGCTGGAATTCGGCGAAATCAACCTTAAATACACAGCTGACGCCGGGTATTTGCACTTGACATCCTTCGCAGGTCAGAAGCCATTTGATGCGCAGAAGAAACTCGTAGTTTCACTTCCCAACGTGAAGGTGACTCTTGATCCAGGTATGATCTACGCTAGGAAAGGATGGGCAAGGTTGGAGCCTCTGGTAAGGAAGTGCTTTGCCGTGTTTCCAAACAGAGGTGAATTAAGGATTCTGACTGGCAAAGATTACAGAGAAGGCGCTGAGGCCCTTCTACGTGAAGGCGTGGAAATAGTGGCAGTCAAGCTGGGCAGCAAAGGATGCTACGTGACAGACGGCAAAGAAAGCCACCTTGTTAAGCCATACGAGGTGAAGGTAGTAGACTCCACTGGGGCTGGGGATGCCTTCTGCGCTGGTTTCCTATACGGTCTACTGAAGGGCAAAACCTTAAGGGAATGCGGTCTTTTAAGCAACTTTGTGGCTTCAAGAGTTCTGACAAGAATGGGGGCAAGAAGCGGGCTCCCCAGAATGGAGGATTTGCCTATCTAGGCTGTATCATGAAATAATTGGAGTTGAGGCACAAGAGTAGGCATTAGGACTGAGTAAAGTTGGAATTGAGAGACTTTCACATCAAGTATTTTATCGAGCCTGCAAAGGAAATGACCATTTATCTTTTGCGTGCCTGCTTAATCATGCTCTGAAAAGTAGCATCAAATCTCGAAGTAAGATGGTACTTTCCAGATTCGATGTTAAGAGTCATTCGTCCATCATGCATTTTACCGACCCTTATACCTGGCTGAGTGTGTGCGGGACGATCGCCTTCGCAGACGCTTAAAGGATCAGTAGTGGGCAGTAGAACCGTGGCAGTGCAGTTTGGAGGAATCGTTACATCAAGGGCAAATTCGCCATCTTTCAATGTCCAGTTGCATACTATCCGCCCATACATGGAATGGTGCCAAGCCCGAACCCAGCGCAAGTCGCCAACCGGATTGGGGCGGATGATGATGTGTTTGAACCCGGGTGCAGATGTATCAGGGTTGATGCCTGCCAGGCCTTTATAAAACCAGGCACTGATGTCGCTGAACATATGGTGGTTGCGAGATGCATTCCCATCCCAAGTCTCCCATAGAGTGGTTGCGCCCCGCACGATCCAGTTTCCCCATCCTGGAAAATCGGTCTGTGTCACAATTGCATAGGCTAGATCCGCGCGACCAAGATCAGTTAATGCGTGCATAACGTACTTGGCTCCCAGGATTCCGCAGTCGATGTGTCGGTTCTGCTCTTCTACGGCGGAGACCAAGGCTTCTAAGACTTTGGGTTTCTCAACTGGGTCGATAAGTCCCTGAAACAGTGCACAAGACATGGAAGTCTGAGAGTTGCCTGTGACCTGCCCGGTCTCAAAGTCCACAAAGCGTGTTCGGAAGGCATTGCGAATCTTGGCTGAGGCATCAAAATATTGTTTAGCTTCATCATCCCTGCCCAGAATCGCCGCAGTTTTGGACAGTATCAAGTTGTCGACGTAGTAGTAGGCAGTGTCTGTGACAATAGTCGGACATTTATGTCCCGCGGGACCACCAGCTGGTGGACACCAATCGCCAAGTCCGAAATTAACAATGTGATCAGTGGCCATGGATGTCATGAAGTCGACATATCGTTTCATGCAGTCGTAATGCTCTTGAAGGATGGATGTGTCGCCACAGTAGGAGTACATATACCAAGGTATGAGGATGGCGGCGCTGTCCCATGCTGGTCCGCTGCCCCAGTTGAAGCCCCATCCACCTGTGGGAACGATGCCTGGCAATTGTCCACTCATCCTTTGTACATCACGAAAGTCAGCCGTCCATTTTGTGTAGGCCGACATCGGATCAAAGTTCAGAAAGACTTGCTCTGCGGAAAGCTGGGCATCGCCAGTCCACCCATTCTTCTCCCTGTGAGGACAGTCGGTTGGAATACCATGGTAGTTGCTGCGGGTGGAGCAACGGGCACAACTTTGGATCGCATTCAACAGATCGTTTGAACATACGAACTCTCCTCGGGTTTCGAAGGCCGTGTGAACTACGCGTCCACGCAGGTTGTCAAGCGTTGGCGTGCCCGGAAACCCTGTTACCTGAACATACTGGAAACCGTGATAGGTGAAACGTGGTTCCCATACTTCGGTGCCTTCTCCTTTGAGGATGTAAGTGTCGGTCTGGCATTCGCCGCTTCTTATGAAGACATTAATGTTTGATTGATCGATGTCTCCATCTTCCCTCAACTTCTCAGCATACTTTAGGACGACCGTTGTACCAGTGGGTCCGCTTACACTCAACTGCGCCCAACCAGAAATGTTATGACCCAAATCGTAGACCCAAACGCCTTTGCGTACTTCCTTCAAACTGACCGGGACGATTGTTTCGGTCACCCTTATGGGGGTCATCTGCTGAGACCTTAGGACGCCGCCCGGGCTCTGAATGACCATGACATCCTTCCAGTCGCTATCGTCATAGCCGGGTTCGGCCCAGCCCGATTTCTCCAGACGCGCATCATAGGTTTCGCCGTTGCGCAGACCATCGAAAACAATGGGTCCAGTACTCCAACGCCAGCTTCGATTACTAACGATAATCGTCCCCTCTCCGTCCACGAACCTAATGTGAATCTGAATCAACAATTTGGGCTGGTCCCGCCAAGGAGACTGTTGGAAGTTCCAGACTTCCTTGGTGAAACAGTTGTACCAGCCGTTGCCGAGGATGACCCCGATGGCGTTCTCTCCTTGAACGATGGCGTTCGTGACATCATGCGTCTGATAGAATACTCGTGCGTCATATCGTGTGAAGGCAGGTGCCAGAACCTCATCTCCGATCTTGTGACCGTTAATGTAAAGCTCGTAATATCCTAGTCCACAAACGTAGGCGCGCGCGGAAGCTATCTGCTTCTTGAGCAAAAAGGTTCGGCGAAACATCGGGGCCGGGGGTGGATTAGAAGGTTCGATGCCGATCCTGGAGCTGCTAATCCATTGCGCGTGCCAATCGCTTGGGTTCAAAAGCCCCATCTCCCAATATGCGGGTTGGCTCCTTGGACAGACTTTGTCATCCTTGTCCCAAACTTGGACCGTCCAATGGCAGCCCTGCCTTGACAGTAAGCGTTTACCGCCGTAAACGACATGGATGGACTGGTCAGACAGGACCTTACCAGAGTCCCAAATGTCTCCCTTTTTCCTATCCAACACTTCGCGGCTGCTCGCCACAAGAACGCGGAAGGCAGTCTGCCGCTGTCCTCGCTCGTCAGTCTTCAGCATCCAGCTAAGGCGTGGCTGTGGTGTCTCCACGCCAAGCGGGTTAACCAAGTAGTTGCACTTTAGTTCGCCTACTGTCATTCGGCGGTTTGCAGATAAATCGTCCTTTTGAAGTTTCATAACTATCTCTTACCCCATAGAAGGAAGTGTTTTGCTGCCATAACAATATAAATCTATGCTCTATGCGTATATATGAGAAACAGGATTTTGGGGACAGCTTTAAATCCTACCTACTTCATTGTGGTAAGAGTTATGCAAACGCCACAGATGAGCCAACTGACTCTCAGGAAAAGGCTTCTTTCAACGCTTGCTGAAGAGATTGAGAAATATCTGCCGCAGTTTGAGCCCTACTCCTCAGATTACCAGATGGTTCTCTATGCATGCAGGGACTTGGAACAATGGGTAGAACATAAGTGGACTATAACGAGTACTGACGGGGTTTATAAGCAGATTGAGGATGCTCTTGAGTATGAGCCTAGGGTCTTTAGGGTCTTCTTGAACTTCTGGGTGGGCCACTGGCTTGAGAAGTGGAGAGAACGGGTGAGGGTTCTTTCCGAAAGACCTAAACTACCTCCTATGGTTCTGAAAAAGATAAAGAAGGCCAGAATACTTTACAAGGAAATGGGGCACAGAAGGGAACTCAAGAAAATGGTGATTGGGAAGCTGATAGGCCAAGGCGAGATCTGCATGGTCGAGGCTATTGCCGAAGCTTTGACAGTTGAGGAGATTGCCAAACACATTCAAAGCACGGAAGGGGACTCTGAACTCATCATCGTGACTCCCATCGACATACTCAACTCGCTTTCGCAAAGAATATCCAGAATACACGAAGAGAAAGGACCCCTAATCCATTTGAACATCAAACCCTACGCGCCCTGAGGTTCCTTTTAGGACGACCCTTTCTCGGCGAACCCCTAGCTTTTCAATCTACGCATCTTGCAGAGATGAATTCTTGTTTCGGAACTTATGGATGTTACCATATAGAGTGCCTGTGCCTACTTCTAGCCCACATTTCCCCTTCTTCCCTGCTTCTTCGATATCCACACGTTTTGCAGTTATACCTCTGGCAGTTAGAGCATTAATCAACGATACGCCTAACGCTCCACCTATGACTCCGCCGACGGCGTGCAACCCCGCCCATACAAATACGCCTCCCATTCTTTGTAGGATGGTTGGTTCCATGAAGAAGGTTCCTATGATTAACCCTGCAACAGCCGCCAAGAACACAGAGACAGAAAATAGGACGATTGAGCCCATAACTCTCCTCTCGAACAGATACTTGTATCCCATGAAAGATGTGATGACGTCAAACAGGATCGAAGCAGCCGTGAAGCCCAGGAAATGGAAAGCATCCGGCCTGAACATAAAATTTATCACAGTAGCGATGAAGCCCACTAATGTGGCAGTTCCCAACTTCCTTGCCCACCACACTGCTAGTATCAAAGAGGCGAAGCCTATCAGATCGCAGAAGAAAGGCATACGGGAGAGTTGGAAAAAGATCGGCGATATCAACGCGTTCAATACTCCCCAAAGAGCTGCAAAGATTGTTATTCCAGCAATATCGCGGCTTGTAAAATGACCCATGAAACTTCAGCTTCAGTAATACTTTCTTATAAAATAGTAATACTAATATATAAGTCTTCATGAATAGAATCAGATATCAGAATTAGCAGTTAATCAGACAAGAAGATGTTCCATTGACTTAGAGCTTGAAGGTGTAACTTGTTTGTCACAGTTTATTCCCAAAGGCCTGATGGATATGGCTGTTAGGTTTCATGGTCACCTAGGTGCTTTCATGGTCTTGGGTTTGAAAGCAGGTTTGCTAGCCGACGAGGTTCTTGGAAGAGACAATTTTGGTACTAAGGCGATTGTCGAGACAAAGCCTTTTCTGCCTTTTACCTGTTTTGTGGATGGGGTCCAGGTTGCGACAGGCTGCACTATGGGAAAGGGTAATATTGAATTGAAGAAAGGAGATAATCTTTCCGTAATCTTTACAAGGGGCTGCAAAAGTCTAAAGCTCTCTTTAAAGAGTGAAGTACTAGAGGACCTTAGAAAAGTATCTTCGATGGCAGAGTCTGAGAAGGTAGCCATTGCCCTAGTCAACAGACCGACACGAGAACTCTTTGACATTGAAGGATAACAATGTCTCATCGCGGATGCACCCCAGACTGACTCATACTGTCCTTTGATAATTAAAATGTGAATTATTCCCTAGCAAACTGATTCTTAGCTAGAAAATTTGAGCGAAAACTTATTAGGAAAACATGATTTACTTGTTTCTAAGTTAGAGGTGATTTTGAGTGACCATAAGAGTGGCAATAAACGGGTTTGGAAGAATCGGAAGGTTGCTTTTCAGGGCAGCGATTGAGAGGAAAGCCAAGATTGACTTCGCGGCTATAAACGATATCGGCAATGTGAAGACAATGGCACACTTGCTGAAGTATGACACGGTTCACGGGAAGCCTCCATTTGAGGTTAAGGCTGAGAGCGACGGGATAGTCGTCGACGGGAAGAAGGTTCCTCTACTGAGCCAAACAGATCCAGCGAAACTTCCGTGGAAAGACATGGATGTCTCTCTAGCTGTCGAATCAACGGGTAGGTTTACAGACCGGGAAGCAGCATCAAAGCATCTGCAGGCAGGCGCAAAGAAGGTTCTAATCTCTGCCCCTGCAAAGAGCCCTGACATCACAATAGTTTTGGGCGTCAACGAGAAGGATTACGACCCAGTCAAACACAATGTCTTATCGAATGCTTCTTGCACGACTAACTGTGTTGCCCCAGTAACTAAGGTGCTTGCTGACAACTTCGGAGTGAAGACAGGCTTGATGACAACGGCGCACGCATACACAAACGATCAAAGAATCCTAGACTTGGTCCACGAAGACCTCCGCAGAGCTCGGGCTGGAGCGTTGAACATTATTCCCACAACAACAGGTGCAGCCAGAGCCGTAGGCGAGGTCATGCCAAGCCTCAAAGGGAGGCTTAACGGCATAGCGTTACGCGTCCCAGTTCCAAATGTTTCAGTAGTCGACTTAACAGTTGTTCTAGAGAAGCCCGCAACTGCTCAAGAGATCAACGCAGCCTACAAGCAAGTTGCAGAAGGCAAACTAAAGGGAATCCTGGACTACACTGAGGAGCCGCTTGTCTCAAGCGACTTCAACCACTCAACATATTCAGCGATTGTCGACGGCTTGTCAACAATGACCATCGAGAACTTGGCGAAAGTTTTTGCATGGTATGACAATGAATGGGGCTTCTCCTGCAGGATGGCTGAGCTCATAGAGCTGATAGGGAAAAAGGCAAAACTCTAAACACAGAGAAAACCGAGTCAAAGGCTTTAAAGCCTTCCCACTTCTTTATATTTCATGTCCAATGGTAAGGTAAGGGAATGGCGAAATTTCTGACACTGGGTGACGTGAAAGTAAAGGGCAAAGTTGTCTTGGTTAGGGTTGACTTCAACTCTCCAGTAGATCCTCAAAGCAAAAAAGTTTTGGACGACACAAGGATACGCGCGCATGGCGAGACAACGATAAAAGAACTCGTTCAGAAAGGAGCAAAAGTCGTGATTTTGGCGCATCAAGGACGCCCAGGAGACCCAGACTTCACTCCGCTCAAACAGCATGCCGAGATCCTTGGTAGAATCTTAGGCATGTCTGTGAAATACGTGGATGATCTTTACGGAGAAAATGCTAGACAGGCATTAAAGGGTCTTAAGAAGGGCGAGGTTCTGGTCTTAGAGAACACTCGGACTTATCCCGAGGAGCAGAAATCGAAGACGCCCGAGGAACATGCTAAATCCGAGTTCATAAAGGCGCTGGCTCCCTTAGCCGACATATACGTTAACGACGCTTTCTCCACAGCTCACAGGGCTCATGCCTCAGTTGTCGGTTTCTCCGCAGTTCTTCCTAGCGTGGCTGGAAGAATAATGGAGCGAGAGCTTAAGGCTTTAGGCAGAGTGTTAGAGGCTCCGGAGAAACCGTGCGTCTTCATCTTAGGCGGAGCGAAGGCTGACGACTCGCTAAAAATATCCAGATATGTTCTCGAGAAAAACATTGCAGACTACATAGTGACCGGGGGAATCACAGGTCACCTCTTCCTTGTGGCGACAGGGATTGACCTTGGAAAACCCAATATGGAATTTCTCGAGAAACAGAAAGTGTTAGGGCTTGTTCCAGGAATAAAGGAGGTGATGGAGGCATTCCCACAGAAGATCATGGTGCCAATTGATGTGGCCGTCGAAGTCGATGGCAAGAGAAAAGAGATATCACTGAAAAATCTTCCAACAGAATATCCGATCTTCGACATCGGAACCGAGACAATCAAACAATACAGCCAAATCATAGGGAGAGCGAAATCCATAGTCATCAGCGGACCTCCTGGAGTTTATGAAAGGAAAGAGTTCTTGAAAGGGACCAAGGAAGTCCTAGGTGCAGTTGCCACATCGAAAGCCTTCTCTCTAGCAGGTGGAGGACACACAGTGGCCGCCATTGGAGAACTCGGCGTTGCTGACAAAGTGTCCTATATCAGTACAGCTGGAGGCGCCCTTATCGAGTTCCTAATGGGCGAGAAGTTGCCAGGCGTAACTGCCCTTGAAGAAGCTGCCAAAAGGAAATACTGAGAAGGATATCGGTCTCCGGTTCTCTCTTAATGACCTATACGCTGCTGTTCTTTTACCTACTTGAATGAGACGGTTAAGACTCGGATATAATCCCCTGTATCGGCACAGCTGTCCGCCGCTTCTTCCATGGAGTCTAAGAGGTCCTTCAAAAACAGTAGGGCAGATGGGTTCATCTTGGTTCCATATTTTAGCATAAGAGATTTTATTTCTAACTGTTTTTTGTCAACTTTGTTCTCTTCATCTTCAACCTTTTCAGACATTGCTCTGGCCTTAGAAGGGTTGTCACCCAAGCTCCTTAAGCTTTCTCTCAACACGGCGGCAGTGCTGACTATGTTAGCCGACATCTCGTAGAAGGCTTGCCACACCTCTTTGGGAACATCCGCATCGAGAAGGACTAGAACGTTTCTAGCCGAATCTTTAACGTAATCTGCCATCACGTCGAGCCGCTTGACAAGATGCATGACGTCCTCTCTTTCGCGCGCCGATAGGCTTCGCTTCGTCAATTCCTCGAAGACAGACCTCCGCAGATCGTCTATCTCTTCTTCCACTCGGAACAGCCGCTCTATCGTTGTCTTGGCCGTCACCTTGTCTCCAGCCGCAGCGGCTCCTACGGCCCTCTCAAGGTCGTTGACAGTATCCAACGCCACTGTCATCTGTCGATAAGCCATCTCCAAAACCTTGTTCATACGCCGTTTCTCAAACCAACGTTCCATTACCCGAAGACCCCTTTAAGACCCAACCTTTCTTTATACAATATGACTTGCCGTTTTATATAAACCATAATTTTGAACCCCCACATTATTCTATGGAGATCTCCTTCTCTAATCCTGCTTCTGGGTAAGGGTACAAGAGAACAGCATCGGGGGGCAACTCAAGGTTGACATGGCTGCCTACGTTCCACCCATAGACGTCAGAGACAAAGGGACATTTCACAGCAATTAACTCACCGTCTTCTGTTCTAACCTCGTAGCGAATCGTGCTCCCCATGAAGACCATAGATTCGATCCTACCGCTCCATGATTCCTTTCCCTTAACGGGCTTCTCCATATGGACAAATTCAGGTCTTATGGCTGCCACAACCTTCTTCTCCTCAAAATCCACCTTCTCTGAGCTATAGAAAACAGTAGCATTTTTTCTGACTTTCGTATGGCGGTTCATCCTCTTCACTACTTCACCCAATATGAAGTTGGCCTCGCCGACGAAGTTCATAGTGAATAGCCTCTTCGGACGGAGATAAAGCTCCAAAGGGGTGCCTGTCTCAACTATCCTTCCAGCCTTCATGACAACTATCCTGTCAGCGATGGCCATGGCTTCCTCTTGATCATGCGTAACGTGAATTGCCGTAAGATTTAGGTCCTTCACCATCCTTTTCAACTCATGGCGCAACATCGTTCTGACTTTCGCGTCTAAGGAGCCGAGGGGTTCATCTAAGAGCAAAAGAAGGGAACCCGAAACAAGAGCCCTCGCAATTGCGGCTTTCTGCTGAGCCCCCTCACTCAAAACATCAGGTCGATCATAAATTCTTTCACGCAGCGCCATCATGGTGAGCATTTCCTCGACTAGGCTTCTAATCCTTGAGACACCCCAACCTTTTACAGTTGGTCCGTAGGAAACGTTTTCATAGACGTTCATGTGAGGAAAGAGGGCTATCTCCTGGAAAACATAACCGACTCCTCTGTCCTGAATCGGAACATTTTTCATCAGTTTGTTGTTAATGTAAATCTCGCCTTCCGAAGGCTCAATGATGCCTGCCACGCACTTTATCAGTGTAGTCTTACCGCACCCGCTAGGTCCAATTATGCACACATACTCCTTATCCTCGATTTGGAGGTCTGCGTGCTCTAAAGCCGTGATCTCACCGTATCTCTTTGAAGCATTGACCAACCTTACTGACGGCAGTTAAACCGCCTCCAGTTCTTTGTAGAGTCCCGTTGCGGGGTAAAGGTATGTCTTTATGTTTTCAGGTTGGAGATGCACGTAAACTCTGTCACCCAAGGAAATCCCTCGGGTTCTCGAGGAGATCGGAACTTTTGATTTGACCGTGTCGCCGTTCTTTAGTAAGATAGTATACTCCGTGAAATTCCCCAGAAAACTTGCTGATTCAACCGTTCCCACAAAAAAGTTAACCTCTTCCTTCGTCCTAGGATTCTTCACAATTCGGGTCATCTCCTCCCTTATTGCTAGAACCACCCTTTCCCCAATCGAGTAACCTGTCTCCATAATACGCACTGCAAGCCCGTTCCGCAGCTGGACCGAAGACCCGAGCCGGTTTCTTTCGGCTATAAACCCTTCTAGAAAGTTTGCTGCCCCAACGAAGTTAGCTACGAATATACTACTAGGCTCATTGTAGACAGTGGAAGGGATGCTTACCTGCTGTATCTGGCCATGTCTGAGAACCGCGATTCTGTCCCCGACCACCATTGCTTCCTCCTGGTCATGTGTGACATGAATAGCCGTAAATCCCTTCTCCTTCACCAAACCTTTCAACTTGTACCGGAGCTCAACTCTGAGACGCGCATCCAAGGCCCCCAGTGGTTCATCTAACAATAGAAGACCGGCACCTGACGCCAGCCCCCTGGCAAGTGCTAGACGTTGCTGCATGCCGCCGCTTAGCTCATTCGGGAAAGATGCTGCTCTCCACGCTAGTCTGGTCATCTCAAGCATTTGGGTCGAGATTCCGTAAGCCTCTGCCTTGCTGAGCTCCCTAGACGTCGGACCGAAAGCAACATTCTCCATCACGGTTAGGTGAGGAAAGAGGGCGTAGTCTTGGGGGACATATGCCGTGTTTCTTTCCTGGGGAGGGACATCATTGACGAGCTTGCCATCAATGTAGATTTTGCCTTCATCGGGTTTGACGATTCCCGCAATGAGCCTAAGCAGTGTGGTCTTCCCGCTTCCTGTGGGGCCTAACACGCAAAGGTATTCCCCCTCGCCTATTTCGAGATCCAGATTTTGAATAGCGGTTATCCCGTCGAACGTTTTTGTTATGTTGACGAGGCGGACCGATGGCATGTCCAGATCACCTCTCTCCTCTTACAACGATTCTTAACGCAAGAAGAACCAAGAACGAGGCTAGGATTAGGAATCCAATGCCTAGAGCACTCTCGGATGGAGACACTTTTCCCTGGACAATCCATTCCACCAGAAGAAGGGGCACCGTTTTCAGTGTTCTCGCAGCCGCCTTTGCAGCTCCTGTCTCACCGACGCAGCGAGTGAAAACGAGCACAGCGCCGGAGAAGACTGAATATTTAGTCAAAGGCAACGTGATCCTTCTGAATATTGCAAAGGGCTTTGCCCCGAGCGTGCTCGCTACTTCCTCCATCTCGGGTCTTACACTTTCTATGGACGCCGCCATGGACATGACAAAGTAAGTGTAGGTTATTGTCGTGTGCGAGAGGACGAGAACCCAGAACTCAGGCATATCGAAAGCCGCCCAGAAAAATCTTAAAGAGACGCCGAGGGCGATTGAGGGAACAATAATCGGGACGTTGACTAGTGCATCAAGGAAAGGAGTCAAGCGTCCCAGCCTTTTTCTAGCGATCAGCACCGCTGTAGGCAGTCCAAGTATGATATTTGTCAGCGTAGAAATAAGACCAATCAAATAGGAAAGGAAGATACTGGTCCAGAATTCGTCCCAAGGCTCCAAGTTTCCTAATGCCTTAGTTAATGTTCCATCCCCCAAGGCGTTCACAAGGGGCAATGCAATCCAGAGCGCGGGGATGATAACGAGGAAGAGGAACACGGCGATTGTTGCTGTGTCTCTAATCTTCACAGACGCCTGACTGCTTAACTCTCTCTCGAAGCTTGGCCATGCTCGTCTAACCGGCAGCCTAAGCCTAGGAGCAAGTAATTTTATCAGGAAGAATGTGACGACTGAGGCTAGGATTAGAAGCGAAGTGACATAGACAATGACGCCTTCCCGGTCCAAATTGTTGAAGATGAATACGGGACCATTTTCGAAGGCACCAGCCACCATAACTGTAGCACCCGTCTCCGATAGGGATCTCGCGAAGGCTAGGAGGAAGGAAGCCACCAGCGCCGGTTTAAGCAGTGGCAGGGTTACTGTTCTAACAGATGTGAAGGGTTGGGCGCCTAGCGTCTTAGCTGCCACTTCGTAGACTTCCTTGTAGCCTAAGAGCTCGCCAACCAAGACTCTGACAATGACGGGATACGAGAAAGCGAAATGTAGCAAAAGCACAAGAAGGAAACCGGGCGGAACAAGCGATTCTACGCCGAAGAGGCTGGAAATCCCTTTCCCAGTGCTCCAGAAGAGAGCCGTTGAGTATCCAAGTGCCGCTGTGGGGATCAGAAACGGAATATCTGCCAAGGTATCGACCACGTTGATCAGCTTCGATCTGCTTCGAACAATGAACCAAGCAAGCGGCAACGCTGCAACCAGGTCTAGAGAAGAGACGGCGAAGGCTGTCCCGAAAGACCAGAAAAGGGCTGAGTTAGCTCTTGCCAGGAGCTCCGGTGCTCCATAGATCTCCCCGAAAAGACCTATCTTCTGAAGTATCCCCACGATCGGGGGTAAGAGAATGAGCATGAAAAAGAAAAGGGTAGATGTGACATAAACCAAGTTTCTTGCCCAAGTCTTGGAAGAGAGAAGATCAAGGATCGCCACAAAGCTGGATATGCTTCTCTTTCGGCTTGTAAGGACTTGTTGGCGCTGCATTTCTCGTTGTAGAAGTATGGAAGTGGATATATACTTTTACCAGACAGAGAGTATTGATGAAAATGACCATGTTGTTCCTTGGTTTGCCTGTTGGGTTGAGCCGAGATGAGTGTGACCGTTAAGGGAAAAGTCTTCACAGGGCTAAGCGAAGGAGGAAGATACACGAAACTAGCATGGGTGAGGAAACAGGTTAAAGAGAAACTAGGTTTCAACCCCTACCCTGGAACATTGAACCTTACGTTGTCCTCAGAAACCCGAATAGGCAACTTGCTAAGTAAGGCCAAGGGTTGGGAGATAAAGCCAGAGGAAGGATACTTTTCCGGCCGCTTCTATAGGGCTACTGTGATGAGGAAAGTTCATGCCGCTGTTGTCAGGCCTGAGGTCATGGGATATCCTGAAAATGTCCTTGAGATAGTGGCACCTATATGTTTAAGGGAGGAGCTACGCTTGAAAGACGACGACGAGGTAGAGGTGGAGATATGGCTGGAGTAAAACTGTCTAGGGAAGATGGTGTTAGTAAGCTCCAAGAAGGCACGTTTTCTTTGGTTGCGAGGTGTCCCAGAACGTCGGCACTTGGCGTCTGTGTCTCAACAGCAATTCCTGCGGTTGGAAGCGTGGTGCCTCATGTCGAACTTGGGGTTGGAGCCATAGCCACTCAAGCGTACACGAACATTCTCTACGGGGTAAACGGGCTAAAGCTGTTGAAGGAGGGACTTCCACCTAAGTCATGCTTGGAGAAATTGCTCAAAGAAGATCCTCAAAGAGAACTGAGGCAAGTGGCAATTGTCGACAAACATGGCAGAAGAGCCGCGTTTACCGGGAGAGAAACGTCGGAATGGAAGGGCCACGTGATAGGCGAAGACTGCGTAGCCGCAGGCAACACCCTCACATCCGCTAGGGTCTTAGAGGCTATGGTAGAGGCCTTTGAAGGCTCCGAAGTGTGGCTCGCCGACAGACTAATACGATCCTTGGAGGCTGGAGAAGAGACTGGCGGCGACAAGAGGGGAAGGATGTCATCTGCGCTTGTGGTGGCAGATGAAAGGATGATTTTAGAGACCCGTCCTCTCCTAAGCCTAAGGGTTGACCTTCACACCGAGCCAGTAAAGGAGCTGAGGAGGATTTTTGAGGCCTACAAGGAGTGGGCTGGAATCACTCTGTGAGAAATAAGGCTCCTCGGCTATTGGATACTCTTCCAGCTTACAAGCTTACAAGCTGGTCTTCGCTCCCCTCAGATTGATCTTCTTCCCTTCAAACCTGACGGCACAAGACCAGTATATTGCAGAGAGTGTTATGCTAAGAGAAGACCCCCAAAATCAGATTGGTCATATAGAAGATACTAGACCGCATATACTAGTTATCAGTAGATTGAAGATGAATAGGTCATTAGACATTCTATATTAGGAATTTAATGATGATTACGCATAAAAAGGAAAATGCTTATAAAATACAGTCTCTTTCACTTAACCAATTCTTCCTTTTCCGTAAAAATGTTTATCATGGCTAAAACTAATCCCTTTAATGTCACGAATTAACGTGTCAGAGGGTTCATCCAAACAATCAATAGGAAAATACAACTTTTCCTCAATCCTTTTTGCTAAATAAGAAAAATTTGGAGCCCAAATGAGCCTATTAAATTCTATATATAGTCCACCACACCTAAATAAGTCCCACTTGTACGAACCTAGAGTCCGATTCACCATCACAAACTGAATACCATGATATTCTGCAACTGCCTTTTTTTTAACAATATCTTCGTTCCAATTAGGATATGATATAAGATTCTTTACCTCAAAACCATAAAAAACACCTTCTTTGTATGCAATAATATCAAGGTCTTTCCCATCTGGATACGTTCTGCCTCTAAAATATTTTGTATTTTGATTGCGGGATAATGTTATGAAACCAACCTTGGTAAGTGCCTTTTCAATAATTTCTTCACAATGAGAACCCATCGCAGAACTTACTTCAATAAATTCTTTGTACAAAGGTTTCAACTCTTTATCAATTTGTCCTTTGATATCGTTCAAACGTAAATTGTATCTATAAACCCACATAGGAAAGTGTTTTCCTCGCGGTGGATACTTTGCTGTCCTTAATTTCCCCTCTTTCTTGAGGTCTTTGATTGCATTCCATGTTACAGTATGCCAGTACTTTTTTTGTTCTAAAATGATTTGAATTGAGCGATGAGACAAAAACGGATAATCTTGCAACAACTCCATAATTATGGGTTTTGCATCTTCTTTGTATCGCTTAAATCGCTCTGTTGCTACTTCCTTCGACATTAAGTATCACCATAAAGACTATGTACCTCCTATTTATGAGAAGCGGGGCGAGATTTTCTTGGAAGAGGCGCAAGGCGGAAGCCTAAGCGTTATTGAAAGAACCTAACGAAAAAAGACCCTTAACGACATACTTGCCGAATCTCTTGTTTTGCTGTCTTTCTATACACACTTGCTTTCACCTTAACTCGGCCACCTCCTCCCCTCTCTACAAAGTGAACTACTATTCTGGTAACAGTAATTATTGGAAGAAGCGGGGATCTAGACGAGAAATGAGTCGTTACCGGGAACATTTTCATTACCATGCTCTTGAGACGATTGTCAGTTTTCAGTCATGCAAAAAGCAAAGGGACTTAGTGTACTACTTTTTTTCTCTTTTCATGAGTGACAGCAACCTGAGCCTATCTAAGCATTCACTGGTTAGCTATGTATACGTTCATGCGGGATTCGTCTGCCGTAGTCTGGTAGCCTGCGTTGGCTATTTCTTGCATCGACAATCTAAGCCAGTTCCCGAAGGATCCTGAAGCGGTGTTATCAGGATCCACGGAGCTGGTCCCGGTGTATCCCTTGTTCTGAGCTACCTGGAGAAGTATGTATTTGGCTCCCCAATAGTCGAGGGCTACTGGATCGATGCTCGCTGCGATTATGTTGGTTCTTGTCGCTGTGGAATAGGATGTGCTCGGTCCGTCGCCGGGAACGGCGTTTACCCATATCGCATCGAGGATGTTGAGAACGGGGAGTCTTGTCTCAACCATTTCTGTTCCCATACCGCCTTTCCCTACAGTCTGATGAGCACGTGCTCCGAGCTGAGACGTTAGCATGTCTGACACGACGCCCATATAATGCTTGACGCATGCTGTTACGCCGTATCCGTCATGGGATTTCAAGACTGGCATATTAATTACTTTGAGCTTATTGCTGTCGTACATCTGTTTCTGAGGATTCCATATTCCGAGTTTGAAGCTGATGTGCGTGCCGAACTTGGTTCTGAACTTTGGATAAGAAACCATTATGCCTGTGTTAGCGTTGATAGTAACATTCACAATATAACCATCTTCCATGTCGCCCTCAAAGTATTCGTTTACTCTTCTTTTCGTAATCGTATCCCATAGATATGTTGAAACCCTATAGGAACCTGCAAAGTAGTCAACTACAACTTGGGCTGACTGAGACGTGTTCTCCGCATTGTTTCTGGGGTAGTCGAGGCTTCCTCCTCCGCCAGATGCCGATCCATATTGAGCCTGACCGTTGTCAGCTACCACGATCTCGCCTACGAAACCGTCTGGATGGTCTATTATGGCTTGAATCAGAGCCTTTAGGAGATCTGTGTTTGTTCCACCTCTCTCGTCCCATTGACTGTTGACCTTGATGATGACTACGTCGTCCTTAGCGATAAGGCCGGTGGGTCCTCTGGCTGGTCCTGTTTCTGAAGACTTATAGAACAATAATCCGTTCTTGCCCATCAGATCTATTAGGCTCGGGACCCCGCCGTCGTTCCCTGTTGTGCCGTTCACGACGTAAATACTAGAAGCTGGCTGAGAGGTAGCTCTCCTTTCGTTCAGAATCAGACCAGGTTCCTTCTGACGCTCTCTCCTCAACATTTCGGAAAAGCCCCAAAAAACAGCCGCCGACACTGCAACTATTGTTATCACTAATGCTACGGTTATAACTCTCTTGTTGAGCCCAGTAGACACTTTTCTAGATACTACGGAGAGGAAAGGAACGACGTAGACTGTCAGCCACATGTAGCTGTTCGCAGCAGCGGCCCGCTGGCAGGGGTAGACGGCTCTAGACGGTTTGGTGCCTGTTCTAAGCATGAGCCATACCAGACTCAATAGACCAATAAGAAACGCGTTCTCTCGGAGATTACGAAGATACTCACTAACCTGCCTGAGAAACATCAAGCAGGTTCATTGCACGGTTATATATAAGCCTAACCAGCGCCTTACCACGAGACTAACAACGAATTGAAACAATAGATCATCTTATGTATGCAGACTGGGTCGAGATAACGGATGTTGCCTCTGATAAGGCTAACTTCGGAGACAGGGCATGAGGAATATCTACTTAATCTTCCACTTTATGAGAGGATGTCTCCTTCGCTATTGGCTCTTGGTGTCAGTCCTCTCATGGACTTATACTGAGTCAGGGGTATTAAGAGGCTGGGTTAGCTGAACCTGCGTTACCTTTGATTTGGCTTGTCTAAACTTCAAGATAGAATGAACTATCTTTAGACCAGTTATTACGATAGCAAGACAAGCGAAAAGCCTTAGGTCCAATATCAAAGTGTTCAAGACGCCACCAGCCTCAGATGAGATGACGGTTAAGCCGAGATTTTCCATCTTTCCTACGCCCAAAGCAAAGAACACTATCAGAAGCCAGAAGACGGTCGACACTATTGAAAGAGCAAGGTATGGGGCAGAAGTCTTCTCAAAGAATCCCTTAAGAAGAATCAGGATCGACATGACCAAGCCTATGAAAGCTATCTTACTCAAAAGATCCACCAAGTTAAATCCTTGGCTCGAGAAGGCTATCAGATACTCCTGAGGGATCACGCTTTGACCGTAAAGTGGCAGGATTGTAAAAATAACTAGGATCAAGACAGCAAACGCCACAGACTTCTTTCTGATTTTCATGGCGCGGCCTCTCCCCTTATTCTTAGCATATTCGTGAACCCAACGAGGTCTCCTAGCGTCTTTACGGCGAACTTTAGCTCGAAATAGCCCTCGGCCTCCTCGAGGTTACCTTCCGGCACTACGTCTGGAGGAATATTTAGGCTAAGCGAAAACTGGTTGGTGCCTCCGGCTGGTACATACACTGACGTGGAATTTCTCGCAATGTCCTGCCCGCTCAGATCGAGAACAGCCACCTCAAAGAACAGCGTAACACCCAGAAAACCGGTGTTTCTGGGGTTCCCATTTAGTACAAGTCTCCATTCGCCAGTCGACTCGTCTCTATCCAAGTTCAGGTTCATTGTTCCGCCAGAGATTGCGGTTGACAGTGCATTGAAAAGAGTATATATGCTCAGCAAGCATAAGGCGATGGTCAACACCTCAAAACCTATTATACCAAGTCTTAGTGCCTTAATCCTGTTCATGTTTCTCATCTTGGTCTTTCGCCGCGGCTTTAACGTCTAGATGCAGATAAACTGGCTATTAAGTTTTGCTTCAGGGTGTCGTAAGCCTAGGTTCCCCTTTATTACTCTTCAATTTTTTTTCCTTTGCGGGGTTCCGGTCGAGCGGACCTGCAATTTTAAATATTGTAGGGCTGATAAAGATAGTGCCAAAGAGGAGTGACTGAAAATGGCGAAGATACCGATCGCATTGCAGCTTTATTCAGTTCGTGAAGAATGCGCCCACGACCTCCTTGGAACCTTAAGAGCCGTGGCAGACATGGGCTACGATGGCGTAGAGTTCGCGGGATACTACGGTCGAAGCGCAGAGGAGCTCGGGAAGATGCTGGACGGTCTGGGGCTGAAGGTTGCCGGAACCCATATTAGCATTGACACACTTCTTGGCGATGAACTGAAGAAGACAGTTGCCTTTAACAAGACGATCGGTAACCGATTTCTGATTGTGCCTTGGCTGCCAGATCAATACAGAGACTCGAAGGCAGCATGGCTCAAGACAGCCCGTCTAATGAATAAGATTGCTAGAAAGGTTAAGCCTGAGGGTATGCGCGTCGGGTATCACAATCACGCAATGGAATTTCAGCCGATAGAAGGAGAGATGCCCTGGGACATATTCCTCGGAGCATCTGTTCCCGATGTGGTGATGCAGCTGGACACTGGAAATGCGATGCATGGCAAGGTCAGTGCAGATGGCGTGTTGGAAATAATGAGGCGATATCCAGGCCGCGCGATTACAGTACATCTAAAAGAATACTCATCTAAGAACGAGAAGGCCTTAATAGGCGAAGGAGAGATGAAATGGAAAGAGTTTTTCAAGCTCTGCGAGACCATAGGAGGCACAGAATGGTACATTGTCGAGCAGGAATCCTACGCTTATCAACCACTCGAATGTGCAAGGCGATGTATAAAGAAAGTGAGGAAAATACTCAGGTAAGGTTGATGTTGAAAAATTGGAGGAAAGGGTGAGGAGGAAATGAATGGACAGAAACTGGTTTACATTGGAAACGCTAGGGAAGTGCCTGTTGGGGAAGCCAAGATCTTCATTTACCCCGCAGGCGACGAGAAAGGAACCTCGAAGCCCGGCATACTCATACATCTCGAGGAAGGCTTTTTTGCCTACGACGGTCTATGCACCCACATGCAAGCAGAGGTAAAATGGAACAAGTTCACAGGCAAAATATGGTGCACAATGCATGATGGCATGTACGACCCTAAGACAGGCAGACCCTTCATGGGAATGCCCAGAGAACCCCTGGCAAAGATCAAACTGAAGATCGAAGAGAACGGAGACATATACACTACACTGTAGACATAGGAATCCTGCCAGACTCCCAGTCTTAATGGGCCGGGCCGGATTTGAACCGGCGATCTTCGCCGCGTGAGGGCGACGTCCTAACCAGCTAGACTACCGGCCCTGTTATGCGCCTAAGATTCCTAACTCGGCTTGTTCCTTTAAGTTTTTCGTAGAAGGTCACCCCAGTGGAATCTTGGCGGATCTACCTGTCCTACGTAAGGGAGTGACCGCAACGTTTATAAGATTGTAAATCGTTTACGTAACCAAGTTACAATGCGTAAATGAGTTACGATGGAGAATTAGACAAAATGGACCCGAATGAGTGGAAAGACTGGTATAAAGACTCCCTCAAAGACTGGAAGGAAGGATACAAGAAGGCTCTCGAAGAATGGAGGGAGAGACTCAGAGATTGGACGTCTCAAGTCAGATCAAGCGTGTCCGAAGGATCTACTAACCTGATGGTGCACGTACCCCCAATTCCTGCTATGCCGCCGGTGCCCATATTCCATGCTGCGCCAACGGGCAGGTCAAATGTGGTCGCTTCGCGTATAGGCGACGAGGAACTGCGGTTGATTGACATGCTGATCGAGGCAGGCCTCTTTAGCACTAGATCAGAAGCTGTAGCCTATCTTGTAACAGAGGGAATCAAGGCGCGTAAGGATATCTTCGACAAGGTCTCTTCAGCACTGGAAGAAATCCGGAAGGTGAGGAAAAAGGCTGAAGAGCAGGTTGAGAAACTGAGAAGAGAAACTGGGTTCACTGAGCAGGAAAAAGTCGAAATCGAGGTCGGAGGGCACGAGAGGAGCTGCCCAAAATGCCGTAGGGATCTGGCTAGCCTGCCTGAGGACATCACTCTGTGCCCATACTGTGGAACCGGTCTAAGTAAACCCTAGCGACTAAGACGAGGATAATCTCAGACAGCCATCTCCCTTTCTCCTTTTTCTGTAACCTTTCAGCAGATAAGTAACGTTTGCTTTTGGGTGTAAGTTCTTTACTTGGCAGAATATGATGGAAAAGGTTAAAGCAAGAAAGTCTTCTCTGGAACTCTAAAGGATAAACTGAGTCCAGGATGTGGACGAGTTGGCTAAGGTTGATCTTCCTGCCAGGTTAAGGTTCGACTTCCCTAGGCCGATTGTAGTGGTTTCATGTTCAGCAAGCGAAAAGGGCAGACCCAACTTGATAGCCCTAGGCGCCGTGTCGGGTGCATGCATAGAACCGCCGATGTTGGGCATTGCGATCGGTCACATGAGGTACACCTACCGAGTAATCTCGCGTTCAGACGGCTTCGTTGTTAACGTTCCGTCGAGAGACCAGGTTCAAGTAGTGGACTACTGCGGGAGTGTTTCTGGGAGAAAGATTGACAAGTTCAAGGCGTGTAACCTGACTCCCCTACCTTCCATAAAGATCTCGTCTCCCGGGATCCTTGAGTTCCCGTTGAACATTGAGTGTGCGATCCGTAAATCCGTGGACTTGGGAAGCCACAGTTTCTACTTTGGAGAGATTGTGGCAGTTCACTGCGACGAGTCGATACTGGACAACAGGGGAGAGATTGACAAAGACAAACTACAGCCGATGTGCGCATTCCTCGAAAGCTACTGGTCTCTAGGAGAACCTGTGCTCAGATTCGGCGCAGCCGAGAAACCGTCAAGCCACAGGTAGATCGAGGGGCACAAATATCTTTAACTTAGACTTTACTCATTCAAGACAAGAGGGCCCGTGGCCTAGTCAGGATAGGGCGTCGGCCTCCTAAGCCGATGGTCCTGGGTTCAAATCCCAGCGGGCCCGCCACCTTGTTAGATAAGTTCTTGCCAAACCTCTAACTACGTCTCTTGAATGTGGAGACTGTGACGCTTTCTTTAATCTTTCTGGTGCGGATCACTTTCTGTACGAGACGATTCCTCTGTATTGGTAAAATTAAATAAGACTGCAGCCGACTGTGTCTGCTGGGGGAACATGGTAACAATAAGTACCATGAAAGTGTAATAGGCAGGACTGAAGATGAAGTGTTAAAACTTGCTAATGAAGGGTATGATTGCCAGACAATTGGAGAAAACAGATGGTTAATGAAACGACCAGCAAATGGGAAATTTAATTTCCATTAAACATATTTTTGAGGAGTGTCGGTGCGTACGCCTTTCTCGCCTAAGATTCCTTCAAGTGACCTTTGCATGTAGATGTGGTCAGTCAGAGGAACTAGATCAGGCTCCTCGTGCTCAAGGGTCACATAGACCCTCTCTTTCGAAATCAAATCTGCCTCTGCCCTTCAATTGTCTTTGTTCAACTAAACCATCACTTGCTTTATCTATCATTAAGCACTTACGGAAATTCGCCGATTCCTCCAAGCAAGCTGAGAAAGGCAAACAAAACAAGAACCAAAGATGCCGAAACATCAAACAGGCTTTCCAAGAGAGTAGGTAAGTGGGCCCGGAGCGATTTGAACGCTCGACCAACAGGTATCTCTTCTTAGCATGGATTATGAGCCTGTCGCTCTAACCGTGCTGAGCTACGGGCCCTTCCCCATTATTACTATAATCGACCCAGTTCTTACTTAAGGATTTTCCTCTGAACAAACTTAAATGCGGATATGCCATTTCATACTCGTGACTGATATCTAAAGGGGATGTTTACTTGCTTTACAAGAAAGATTGGGATGAGGTGAAAAAGGTTTTCGAGGAATGGTGGGACGGGACACTTAGCCGACCTTTAATTCAGGTTTACTCTCCGAAGGAAAGGACGTTTGCCTTCATAGATACTTGGGTTTTCCTCCGCTTCTATCCTGACGTGGACAAGGCGATGGATGAGCTTATGCTCCAGTTTTCGAGGATGGAATTCGGGAAAGAAGCCTACCCAAATGTCTGGGTTAACCTTGGCCCAGGGTCTCTATCAGCCTATCTGGGCGGAGAGTTAAAGTTTGACGGTCGAATTAACACTTCATGGTTTCTGGGAAACTTCTCTCTGGACGACCTCGGTGAAGCTGAGTTCGACCCTAGCAATGAATGGTGGAGCTACACTTGCCGAGCATACGAGACTGCTACGAAAAAGTGTGAAGGTAAAGCAGTCGTAGCCTTTACCGATCTTCTTGATGCCGTGACCGTCACAGGGCAGCTTAGAGGAGAATTCCCGACGAACCTTTTGAAGGACATGTTTCTCAGTAAGCACAAACTGAAAAAAGTTCTAGAAAGAATTCATGAACTATTCTTTCGGTACTATGATGAATCCTGCAAACTTATTGGCGTATCAAAGAAAGGTTATTCGACCTGGGCGGGGCTGTGGAGCCAGAAAAAACATTTCACGCTACAATGCGATGTGATCGTCTACCTTTCACCAAAGATGTTTAAAGAATTCATCCATCCACTGATCATCGAGGAATGCCAGTATTTCGACAGAACAATCTGGCATCTGGACGGACCATTAGAGCTGAAACACTTGGATAACCTTCTAGGCATAGACGAACTTGACTGCATCCAGTGGATCCCAGGAGAAGGAAACCCAGACGGCGGAGAAGAATGCTGGGTTCCCCTCTATAGGAAAATACAAGAAGAAGGAAAGAAGATCCAAATCTACGCGCCACCTGAGAAGGTGATCCACATTCTCCGCAGGATTTCGCCGAAAGACGTGGCTATCACCGCAGTATGCAGGACCAACGATGAGAGAATAAAGTTGACCAACGAGATCGAGAAGGAATTCGGGTAAACCGCGAAAAAGTCGACCCGAAAGACCAGTCTACCTATAGTGTTGCCGCATTTCCTCATGGCGAGGCAACATGAGCACATCGTCCAGGAATCTTAACGCTTGTTCTTCTGATCTTGTCCACGGGTCCATCATTACCAATTGCAAAAGAAGTTCTCTGTCTCCGCTTTCATAGGCTTCGAGTTCAACCTCGACGGGTACAACCCTATCACGAAGGATATAAGCAGTCACAGGCTTAGGCAACCCCTTAGTCTCAATCCCCTTTATGCCCTTGGCACTTACCCGCGCTGGAACCTCAACCTCGAAGTTTTGTGGCACACCGGGTACAAGGTTCTCGCCGTTCATCACGTTGACCTGGAATGTTCTGGGCATGTCGCAGGCTATTGACTCAATCAAGGGAACAATTATCTCGCCAGATTTCTTTGGCGGGAATATACCTGTGACTTTGGTCGACGGGTCTTGAGCCACTTTGATAAGTTCGGCAACCGTATCCTTATTGGTAGGCTCAAGCACCCATCTCCACCATCTCTTCGGGTCTTCCTTCCACTTCTTTTCAGTCTCGTCATCCGTGTGGTACCACCACGGCCAGCTTCCGCCGCCTGGTGTGCACGTGTCTCCAATTGGGAAGACGCCAAACCGTTTGTAAAGGTCTACAGCTTTGGGCCCCATGTCATCGCTTGGACCAGATGTCTCCCAGTATCCGGGGGCTTCCTTCTTGACCCAGTCGTCCAAGAGAGGATAGGCATCTTCACCCCTATAGTGGAACTGCGTCAGCCACACGAAGTGGTTGACTCCGGGGATCTGGAAGCTAACATCTCTTGTGTCAAGCCCGAGGACGTGAGCAATGTGGTATATGCCGCTGAATCCATGGCATAAGCCGACGAACTTCAGCTTCCTGTACTTCCGGCCTAAGTATGTGGTGCCCTGTAACACGGGGTTTGCGAGTTTGATGTACCAAGCTTCCGGACATATGTCCAGAATGTCGTTTACTATGGACTCGAACAGTCTTAACTGGTGGAAGTTCACAAAGAAGCCCTCATCATGCATGACATGGTAGCTTCCGCCGAACCTGTAACCATACTTGAACCCTATGGACCAGCCTTCTCTGTATCCCTGGTAGCCGATTACCAGAGCCGTGTTTATCACGAAGTCGGCGTCTTTCAACGATTCCCTTCGATCCAAGGTCTTCTCAAGCCTCAACCTAATACCCACCTCATTGGCGTATCTCTTGCATAACGAGTAAACGGCGTCAAGCCTATCCTTGTTTATGTCCATGAAGCTAACCGTGCTACCTTCGAGTTTGGGTGTGAGGCACAAGTCTTTAACTAGCGCCAGCGAGAAGGTGGCGCTTCCCGCACCGATAATACTGATTTTGACATCAACCATGCTGTTGCACCCGCCTTTCAACCCCGCTTCAAAGCCAACCGTCCAATGCGATTATCCAAGAGCTTCATCTTAATAACTATCGCCTCTCCAAACGGCTGGAGAACATGGATGCTTAAGACTCAAAATTTAAATACCCCATAGAGTCTCAGTTTAGACTGCGCCGCCGAGTGAGACGACCCATGAATGAGCCGCCGTTCACACATGCGAGAACGTGTGGGCGAGAGCTCAGTCGGTAGAGCAGCGGACTCTTAAAGGCTGCGTGCCTTTGGGGCTGAGGCTGTTAACTCGAAGGTCGACGGTTCGAGTCCGGAGAAGGGAAAAACTTCCTTTCTGACGAATCCGGCGGCGCCAACTACGTAGTTTTCGCGATCACTAGAAAAATGCCTACGACTATCAAAATAAGTCCAGAACCGATGAAGAAGACGGTGGATGCTCCCGCTGCGCTTAGGCTAGTATAAGTGTAGTAGGTCAACGCGGCTCCTATGGCAATCATGACCAACCCAATGATCTTCTCGATTGCCGTAAATATCAGAGCAACCCTTCCACTCATGCTTTGTTCCCTCGGTCAACAAGCGGTCTCTGCGTCTTGATTCGCAAATCTTGTTATGTGCTTAATTCTTTAAGCCTTTCGGGTAGATACTTGTCGACGATGTGGGTAAGCCCGTAGCGTGAGAAGGCTTCGAGTTCACATTTCCTCTTTATCTTCACGAAGGTGTCGATCTCCCTCTGCCAAAGATCCTGCTTGTACCTCGGGTCTTCTTTCAACTCTCGAAGCCGTTTCATGTCGATCTCGTTCAGCTGGTCGCTTGGCAGCCTGTACCCAAGAATGTCAGAAGCCCAGACCCCGGCCCACTTAGCATCCGGTGTCGTCAACTCCCTCAGGTGAGCCGCGTTCGCTGAGCCGGAGATTATCACCATGGCTATGTGCATTCCCCAAGGGTCTGCATCGCTGAATATGTAGACTGGAAGCCCCAGTTCCTTGCTCAGTCTTTGGATGAAGTATCTTGTTGAACGGGGCGCTTGTCCAGCAGTGTATATCAGTACCGAGTTGAACTTTTCGTACACCCTTTCTTCGACGAATCGCGTGAACATTGCGCCCTTCTCTATGACTATGACTTTGTCAGCGCTGGTTTCTATGAAACGCGCATCTGTAAGCGCTGGGCCTATCATCATCCCATCTGGGTGAGACGCCAGGTTCGTCCTTCGGTTCTCGTATCCCGGAACCGTGTACTGAATAGTCAAATCGCCGAAGACCGCTGAACGTTCCTCAGGGAATATGTTGAAGGCTTCCCGTGAAGACTCGATGGCGGTCTCGAGGTCGGTTATGATGTTGTCCGATTCCGACTGGTTCTGGAAGAAGACGTCATGAGCCTGGGCGGAATAATACACGTCTCTCAGTGTGCTTGTTTTTCTTTGTCTAAGCAGTTCATGGGCAAAATAGGCTGTCCAAACCATCTGGGTGAAGGGGCGAAGGTGGGATATGATTCGGGAGCTCCTTCTGACGGTCTTGTCGCCTAGGATGTACTGTCTATATTCTGGACTGTAGAATATGTTGTCCGTCGATCGGCTTCTCATCTCAACCCAAGGAAATACGCCTTTCTCTATCTCTTTACAGAATTTTCCTCCAAGCGATTCGAGACTCTTCTGGACGGCATCCTTCCGTTCTACCGCATCTCGATCTACAATCTTCCCTTGCATGGACAAAACAACTCCTCAAACAACTATTCGCTTACTCCGTCGACAAAGGCTTCTATTATGCCCTCCTTACCCGCCTTTGCCGATTTAGCCTGAACCTTAACAAGGTTGAACCTGCCCCGTAAAGTCTCATAGAGCTCTGAACCCGCGGTTAACGCTACTTCAGGTAGGATGAGCTGCCATTCTGAACCTGCTAAGCCCAATACCCTTATGTGCGTCGCGTTGCTTTCATGTTTGTTTCTTACATGGACAAACAGTGTATTGTATAGCCTAGAGTCGAATGTCTCACTGTCAATGTAGTGATTTGACGTTACGAAGTCCTTGAAGACCAGCTGACGCCCGTACAATTTGTCTATAACAGGCGGTGGCTCCAAACCTACAAGCCTGGCTGAGAAGTCAGCGACTTTCGGCAGATACCTCGCAAACACATTCAGCCTTCTTACCTGCCTCTTGACTCGTTCTTTCCGCGACAAGTATAATGCAAGTTGGCGCGCAACCTCTCGAACCCCGTTTAATGTTTCCCTGGCAACTTCTGGTATGTCTGCCAATATCTCTTTTCCAACAGTCTTATATGGGATCTTGGTGCTGCATAAGTGGACAAGCACAGCCAGCGGCATGCTTGGTGCAACATGGTATCTTCTCCAGTTGACGGATTTGATGACTTTCCAGCAGACGTCGGCTGATTCGTCGTAGACTAGAGGGATCTTGTTAGCGAATCTGTAGATCAGAATGTCTTCTTTGACAGGCACTTTCCCGCCGTAGGCTACTGCGACCTCAACGATGAATGGGTGACCCGAATAGGTTGAGGGGTTGCGTTGACGAACGGCTACAAACTCAGGTTCCAGTTCCTTTAGCACCCCGGCTCTCAGCGAGTCTTCGCCGAGAGGAGAGAGGCAGCTCGCATCGGGAGGCAGAAAATCGTTGAAGTTCTTCAGCTCTTGCACAAGCGTCACAATCTCTTCTGGCATGAGTTTCTTGGGGTTTGTTTTTTCGGGTATGCCTGCGGCTTTGAGGAACCGTTGCGCCGTTTTAACTCCAACCCTATGGAAGTGTGCTTGTAGGAAGTCCAGCATGGTTCTGTGTCTTGTCAGTCGCATGATTCGTTGTACAGTTTCGACGTCTACACCGTGGGGGTGCGGAAGTGTCTCCTTCGGCGGGAGTGGCATCGTGTTGACTGTTCTGTCGAACTTGAATAATCTTCCCTTAGGATCGACAAATGTGAGGTTTGCATAAGGGTTTGCTATGGCTGTTTGTTTCAGGTATTCCAAGACTTTGGGTGCTGCTTGGTAGTAGCTTCCCTCAAGATGGAACTCTACGACGGTTCCCCGCCACCGGTCACTTATCTTCTTCTCGTTTGCGTGGATCTTCCGGTCCATGATTATCGGGCGGTTCTTCTCAATGTCTATCATCATCCTATACTCGGCTATCCTAGAGGTCCCTGTGCTGGAAATGACGGTAACAGCCTTGTTGGTGGTAATTTGACCGTAAAGTATAGCCATGGTTCCGCCAAGGCCGAAGGTTCCTCGGGACTGCTTAAGCCTGTATTTTGAACTGAAGAGGAACTGGCCGAGGGCCAGAGGGACTTGGTGTTCAGGTATTCCTGACCCGTTATCTGCGACCCTCAGAGTGTAGGTTTCTCCCTTCTCGTTTCCGCCATCGGATGATAGTCGGATGTAGATGTCGGGCAATGCTTCTAATGCTGCGTCCAAAGAATTCTCGACGAGTTCTCTGATCGCGCTGAAGATTGCCCTTGCCGGATTGGTGAAGCCCGCTATCTCCTTGTTGCGGTAAAAGAAGTCCGCTGGACTTATCTCTTGAAAGGTTTCTGTAATAGCCTTGATCCTCCTTTGGTCTTGAAAGGTTCAGCCTTGAGTATTCCAGACTAAATTAACTTGAAAGCTTCTATATAAAAGGTAACTGTTTAGTGCAAAGTAAGAAATACTCTTAATACTTTCGTTTTGGATGTCTGCAGATTTCAGTTGCTGCTTCTTTCATACTTTCGAGGCTCACGATATTCTTAGTTAAAGAAAATTTGTCTTAGCCTGTATGGTGACGTACAGAGAATACATGAATAGAACTCCAAGATGGATTGGAATACCTAAATCAAAGAATAGACTTAGAAAAAAAATTCTCACTTCGGAGCGCGCTCTTACGCAAATTATAAATATCTACTGAAGACCATGATTTTTCAAAAGTGAGTTGATTTGTCGGAAAGTGTACCGACTGGCGTTGAAGGGCTAGATGAGCTAATAGATGGCGGTTTCCCCAAAGGAAGGATTATTCTGGTATTGGGAGGACCAGGCACGGGAAAAACTATTCTTGCGTCTCAATTCTTGTACAAAGGAATTTCTCAATATAACGAAAATGGAATCTTTGTAAGTTTAGACGAGAGTAAGAATCACTTCTATTCTGAAATGCTGAAATTTGGATGGGACTTCCAGAAAGTGGAGGAAGAAGGCAAGTTCCTCTTTATAGACGCTACCAGATTGTCTAGAGTAGCTATACTTAAGGAAAAAATGTTGAAAGAAGAAGCTAGTAGCTTGCGGGGAAAGCAGCTACAAATTGACAGGCTGATTGAGGAACTGCAGGCTAAGATCCAACAGATTGGTGCCAAAAGGGTTGTGCTGGATACACTTGCATCGCTTTTCTACCGATTCCTTGAACCCATTGAGCGAAGAACCGCAGCTGTAGATCTGATTGAATCCCTATCAGACCTTGGGGCCACCACTATCGTTACAACGGAGTTGAGTTACTTGGGTCTTGAACGAAACCTCATGGATGAAGAATTTCTCGTTCACGGAGTCATCATGATGCAAACACTATTTTCGGGAGGAACTACCACAAGAGCCCTGCAAGTTGAAAAGATGAGAGGCGCCAAAGTAAACCCAAATCTTGTGCCATACACAATAGATAGAAACGGAATAGAGATCTTTCCAGCAATGTCCGTGTTTAAATAAAGATAATGGTGCTATACCCTCAATTTTCGGATTAACAAACGCTCACATAGTTCGACGTCTCAGTCTAGATTTTCGGATGTGCACTTCTGAATCAAAATCAATATTATGTAATGAAATTTAGTAAGGACTGTAAAAACGAAAAAATCTTAAGGATGAAAATGCGACATAGATTTGAGGGATAATCGGATGATTGTTACAAGTAGCAAGCCATACGGGGTTATTAAAGGCATGCTTAAAAAGTGGAAAAAAATCGGAATCGTATCCTGCAATTCTTGCGCCAGGGCTTGTGAAACAGGAGGAAAAGAAAAAATGGAAGAACTCGGGGAGAGATTAAAAAAGGATGGATTTGAAGTAGTAGATATGGAATTAGTTCCGATGGCTTGTAACATTGAGTCAGTTAAAAAACCAGAATATCACGCTGATTTCTTGATAGCTTTAGCCTGCGATTCTGGTGTTTGCACTTTACAAACACTTTTCTCTACCAAAATAGTTGTTCCTGCCCTTGATACAATAGGTCTTGGAGCTAGAGATGCCCAAGGCAATATCTTCTTGATGAAGAAATTCTAAGAATTGAAAAATTTCCGTGAAAATACCTGCAATATCTTGTTTCATTGTTAATCCTAGCCTGCTCTTACTAATGTATAAAATCTGTAACCCGATAAATAGTTTCGCAAAATGTACACACCAAGGGTATTAAATTATTATCTGTTGTAAGAGGCTATTAGTTGGATTCAATCCAAGGCTTGGTATAACTTTGAAGACAATTTACATTAACTAGTTCCTTCTACCTATACACTGGTATCTTTCATGTCTCTCACCCAGCTACAAGAAGTACCACCTAAAAACATGATTCTGTTGGTTGGTCCTCCAGGCTCGGGAAAGTCAACATTTTGTCAGCAGGCCACCCTGCAGAGCTTGGCGATGGATAGGCCTGTCATTTTTGTAACGACTGAGTATGGTCCATCTAGCGCCGAAAAGGTTTTGAGAGAAAAAGGATTGGGCGTGATCGAGCCAGGCTTACTAAACTTCGTTGATGCCTACAATGAAACTGTGGGGATGTCGGTTTCGGACCGACCTGACACAATTGGTGCAAACTGCGGAAATCTGACCAGTATGGGTATAGCAATCTCTAAGATGCAGAAAAGAATAGCCAAGGAAGGCATTTTGTTGGTCTTCGACTCTTTGACCTCTCCCTACCTTTTGAGCGGTCCAGCGGTTGTGCGGTTCTTAAGGCTGAATCTGTCAAAATTTGTTGCTGAAGGAAACAGTGTTTTAGCCTGCTTTGATGAGGGAAGCGGCAAGGATGAAGACCTAGTGGGCATGATGAGCCTCTCCAACGGCGTAGTAAAGATGGAGTTGAAGGAAGGGAAGAAGGTGCTGGATGTCGTGAAGCATCCTGAGGTGAATCCGACCAGAATTGAGGTCTCCGTGGCCAAAGTGGGGGAGAAAGAATTGTGGGATTCGAGGTTTTGGGATCGGGAGATGTATCGACGTTTGTTTAAGGCGGAGGAGAGTGGCAGAGTTCTCAGCAGAGAGTTTATGGAGCTTGGAGTGAATGGTTTCTGGCCGAACTTCGCGTTCTGGAGTGGCATGCTTTGGGATCCCAAACGGTTTCCTACGATGAGGTATGAGTTAACCAAGAAATATGGCTCCCTGGTAAGGGAGGTATTCCCTTATCTCTCTTACCGTACGAGAGTCCTCATCAAATTATTTATGCCCAAAAACGTTAGCAAAGTGAAAGACTTCAAGAAATTGCTTAGGGTGTTTAAAGGATATGCTAGAAGCCGGGGCTTCGGCATTGTGGAATATCTTGACACGGTTTCAAAGACTGATGAACACCACTTTAGAATATTTGAAAGTCACGATTGTTGGGGGTTCGAGAGCGTAGGTACGCAGATGGCTTTGCTTCTTCCTCCTCTCGCTGCAGGCCAGTGTAAAGGGTTTGAGATGCAGAAGAGGGATTGGAATGGTGTTGAGACGAAGTGCATAGGGCTTGGGGATCCCTACTGCGAATTTAAGTTGGTGCCTGGGGAAATCGATGAGCTAAAAGATTCTATGCAGAAGGAAAGCTCGGTTGTTGAAAGGATACATGACCGGTTAATGCACCGCCTCATGGTGTTTCTGCTTGAAGGGAAGCCTCTTGTAGAAAGGACTAGATTGGGGAGCGATGTATACATGGAGGCGCTCTCACATGCAATGGGTCTTCCTGCTATGGTCAGCGAGAGATACCGGATGGCTTTGAGGATGGGAGGCGTGAAGGCAGGAAAGAAGATCGAGGAAGAGTTGAAGGAAGCCGGGTTAGGGGAGGAGGAGGCGATAAAGCGCGTTTTCCATTTCTTAGAACATTGTAAGGTGGGAAAGGTCACGGTGAATGAGACTATAAGGATAAGGGAGAACCGTGAGAGCACGTGGACCAAGGGCTGGACGTCAAAGTGGGAAGAGCCCTGCTGCTTCTTTACCACGGGCTTCTTCAACGGTTTCTTTTCAGCTGCCAAGAACCAGCACGTTAAAGAAACAAAGTGCATAGCGATGGGTGACCCCTACTGCGAGTGGGAGTTCAGATAGGTGATAATATGGTATCATTAGCCCAATTACAGGAAGTACCCCTGAGGAACATGATTTTGTTGGTTGGCCCCCCGGGCTCAGGAAAGTCAACCTTCTGCCATCAAACGGTTCTCAGCAACATTGAGATGAGACCAGTCATATACGTGACAACCGAATCCGCACCGTCGAAAATTATGGACTCGTTGAAGCAGAAGGGGTTAGGCGACGTTTTACCTCTTCCTCTCTGCTTCGTCGACGCCTTCACCGAGACCGTGGGCCTCCAAAGCACGGCTCGACCGGACACGGTGAACGCCTCTTCTGAGGATTTGACAGGCTTGGGCATCGCCATCTTCAAATTACAGAAAACGATGGAAAAAAAATTCTTGCTGGTCTTTGACTCTCTAACCTCACCGTACCTAATGACTGGTTCAGAAATCCTGAGGTTCATAAGGAAGACGCTGTTAAGGTTTGCGGCTGAGGGAAACGCCATCTTGGCTTGCATGGACGAGGGCTGTGGTAAGGAAGAGGACCTAGTGGCTATGATGAGTACGGCCGACGGTATCGTCAAGATAGAGCCGAGGGACGGTTCGAAAACCTTTAACGTCATCAAACATCCCAAGGTGGGGCCGACAAAGATCGATGTCCCGATGACTTGGAGCCCCGAGATCTCCTACCGCATGGACTCGAAGGCATATGCGCAATATTTCATGATGTCTATGGATTTTTTAGTTGGGCGATCACTGAGAACAGAGGTTGGGGATTATGTGAACTTGTTCTGGCCTAACTTCATCCGTTGGTGCGGCATGCTTTGGGACCCCAAAAGGTTCCCAACGATGACATACAATTCAGGCAAAGACGCAGCATCCTATGTAATAGGCTCTCTATATAATCGGTTTCCGTGGCGTTTTAGACTTTATTCCAAATTATTCATGCCTAAGAACTTCAACAAAGTAGACGGCATGAAGAAACTAATTAACAAATTTATGCGACGCTTCCACGAAGGCGATCGTTCGTCCACCCTAGAATACCTTGAAAACATCTCTAAAACAGGTGAACATTACTCGAGATTGCAAGAGAGCGCGACGTGTTGGGGATTTGAGAACGTCGGTGCGACTCTAGGGTTGGGGACTCCTGGGGCGGTGGCGGGATTGCTTAAGTCAATGGACAAAGAACACAGGGACTGGAATATTGTTGAGACGAAGTGCGTAGGGCTCGGGGACCCATACTGTGTAGATAAACTAGTGCCGGGGGAAATTGATGAGCTGAAGGATTCCCTGGAGTCTCTGGACAACACAATTCTAGAAAGAATTCACAGCCGCCTCATGGATGGACTCATGGGGTTCGTACTCCGTGGGGAGCCTCTTTGGAAGGAGAGACCGAGGCTGGGAAATGAGGTCGGCTTGGGTCAGTTTTGGTTGATGGTTGTTTTGCCAGCCACCGCAAGTGAGCAGTACCGGATGGCCATAAGGCTTGGAGGCGCCATGGGCGGGAAAAGGGTCGGTGAACGTCTAATGGACGCCGGGATGAGAGAGGATGAAGCAGTGAAGTGCATCCTCAGCCTTTTTGAACACTGCAAGGTTGGAAAAGTTTCGATGGGTGAGACCTTGAGGATGGTGCAGAACTGTGAGAGCTTCATGGTTAAAGCAGAGGAGCCTTCATGCCACTTCACCACGGGCTTCCTCAACGGATTCTTCTCCACAGTCAAGAACCAACACGTCAAAGAAACGAAATGCATATCGATGGGTGATCCGCACTGCGAATGGGAATTCAGATAACCATCGTGTATCACCCCATTATATCTTGGCATAAATAAATTGCCTTCAAACCACTCGCGATGGAATGTCGAGAGCTTTCTATATAAATAATGAATCAGTCTTGTCACGTTTCTTCAGGTAGGAGCGGTCTACCTTCCCAGAGTTCCAGCCTTCTCTTCTTCAGTTCCTGCCGTTTTCTTTGGAGAAACCTATAGACGGTCACGTGCTGGCTTCCCTTTATGAGGCGATTTATTGCTTCACGGGCGATTTCGGCTTGTTCTACGCCTCCTATTATGGAGACTGTGTGTCCATGGACGGAGATGTAGGCTTCGGTCATCTCTTCCATAATCTTCCTCGTTTTTCCCTCTTTGCCGATTAGCCTTCCCTTGATCCTTTTGATGTCGGATGGCGACCTACCGAAGATCTCCCTCAGGTCTATGATTGCGAGCATAGTGTCCTCGTCCTCAAGCAACTTGTATGCCCGCTCCGGCGAGAAGCCTCTACCGATGGCCAATACAGTGTCCTTGGCTTTGAAGAGAAGAGAAGGATCGCTTGCGTCCTTGTTCTGCGTGATTGTGATGTCCCCTGTCTGACTTTCTATGTCTAGTTGAACCGAGAGTTTCCTTTCAATGTACCGTTTTACGCAGCCGTCAGGCCCGATCAGGACACCGATTCTTTCCCGAGGTATCTTAACGAATAACTGTGCCACCTCTGACCCTCCTGAGCAACTCTTCTGTTGATAAAACTTCAACGCCCAATTTCCGAAAGTACCGGTTCAAGTTCTCAAGGTCCCTAACTAGGAACTGTTCTGAGTTCGGGTGTTTTAATGAAACCGCTTGAGAGACATCGAAAATCACAGGTTCTCCCTTCCAGACCATGACATTGTACTCACTTAGGTCTCCGTGGACAAGAAATGCATTTCTGTAAAGCCTCTTAACATACAGAAGAATCCTTCGGTATGTCCTCTCCGGTTTCCTGAGTTCCAACTCTCTAAGAAGAGGCGCGCTGACCCCGTCTTCACCGATGAACTCCATGAGGAGGACGTTGTTCTGCACCGCATATGGTTTGGGTACTCTGACCTTCGCTTCGTGGGCTTCTCGGAGGTTCGTGAATTCCTTCCTAGCCCATGTGTAGACTAGAGACCTTTGGTCTCTCTTTACGTGTTTGAAGCGCGGGTCGCCCGTTATGTATGTGAGCATGCCTTTCCTGAATTCGGCTGAGACTGTGAGGTATATTTTTATCGCAAGTTCTTCTCCTTTTGGGTTTCGTCCCCAGTAGAGCTTGGATTCCTTTCCAGCTTTGACGGCTCCGTATATCTCGCCTATTTCTCCCCTATTCATGAGGTTATATACGGTCATCAGCGTGGAGCGGTCGAAAACTTCCTCTAGGGCTTCGTATTCTTCGCTCCGCTTCTCCTTCATCAACTGTTCAGTTTCATAGGTCTTCTCTTGGCGTTCAAGCTTCTTTCTTATTCTGGGTCTAAAAGACGCCGTGAAAACCACCTTTGTTGGTCTTAGAGCTTCAGTATGCCCTTCTTTCTTAGAAAATCAGCTTGACCTTTGGTGTATCGCCAGATTAGGTCGCCGCGGCTTTCGGATTGGAAGTCCCACGGTGAGACGAGGACGATGTCGCTGATTCTTATCCAGACCCTCCTTTTCATCTTGCCCCTTATCCGGCAGACGCGTTCGTGTCCGTCTTGGCATTTCACCAAGACCCTGTCGTAGCCGAGCAGTTTCGTGGCTACGCCGAACACGTCGGTCGTTTCTGGAAGAACCAATTCTTCAAGGTTCTCTTCGCTGATGACCTTCTTCTTACCCAAACGTCTACCTCGTCCGAGCCGTATTGATATTTATTGGTTCGTTACAACAGAGGAAGCCGGCTCTTAAAAACCTATATGCTGAGACCGGCATCTCGAAGGCTCTGATTTGTGTACGCACCGGATTTTCATTTTGTGCCACAAAGAACTGGCCTTATCCGTAAGTCTACATCTTGAAAATTGATTTTACTGTCGAAATTTTGGGTTGATGACCTCTTATTTGTCTTGACAATGAAAATTTTCTTTGTCGCGACAAATCTATACCAAGCTTATTGGATAACATGTCTCCGCCTGCCAATGAAACCTTGCATTGAGTGTTCTTTGGCATTGCCTGTAAAGGGTAACTCTAATCTATAGCTTAATACTGTCTATTGGGTAATTCAACCCAAACACGACGCTCGGGTGCATAAGATTGAGTTATGAGATGTGGACTGAGAAGTACCGCCCTCGCTCTTTAGACGACATAGTCGACCAGGAAGAGATTGTTAACAGGCTGAAGAGTTTCGTAAAAACCCAGAACGTACCTCACTGCATTTTCGCCGGTCCTCCTGGCACGGGAAAAACCACTGCAGCCCTCTGCCTAGCGCACGACCTCTATGGGGAGGGCTATCGCGAACATATGATGGAGTTGAACGCCAGCGACGAGAGGGGAATAAACGTTGTGAGGGAGACTGTGAAGACCTTCGCTCGGACAAGGTCAATCGGCGAGGTAGCCTTCAAGATGCTCATCCTGGACGAGGCGGACAACATGACTTCCGACGCTCAGCAAGCGCTCAGGAGGACGATGGAACGTTACACTGAGACCGCCAGGTTCATACTGATCGCCAACTACAGCGGAAAAATAATCGAACCAATACAGTCAAGATGTGCGCCTTTCAGGTTCACGTATCTGCCCAGGGAAGACGTGATAAAAAGGATGAAACACATCTGCGAGAACGAGAAAGTCAAAATCATGGACAATGGCATAGAAGCCATCTTGGAGATCAGTGGCGGAGACCTGAGAAAAACTGAGAACATCCTTCAGACAGCCGCCTCAGTGGGCAAGCCCATAGACGCCGAGACCGTCTATTCAGTAGTGGGCAGAGCGAACCCCTACGATGTAAGGGAGATGATGCTCACTGCCTTGAATGGAGACTTCGTCGGCGCCAGAAACAAGCTCAGAGAGATGATTTTGAAATACGGGCTTGCTGGAAGCGACATAATAGGCCAGGTTCACAGCGAGGCTTTCAGACTCAACGTGCCGGACAAATGGAAGGTCAAACTGGCCGATATTACAGGCGAGATCGACTTCCGGCTCATACAAGGCTCAAACGAAGAGATCCAACTCAGCGCCCTACTGGCTAAACTGGTCGAGGCAGGCTCCGAGATCAAAAGAGGCAACTAAGATTGCAGGCACAATGGACTCAAAAATACAGGCCCAAGACTTTGTCGGAAGTCGTAGGAAACGAAGAGGCCAAGAAGAAGATCCTACAATGGATCCAGTCCTGGAGCAAAAGGCCTCCGAAAAAAAGAGCCCTATTTTTACACGGTCCGCCTGGAACAGGGAAAACAGTCTCGGTTGAAGCCTTGGCCAATGATTTGGATATGGAGCTGGTCCAGAGCAACGCAAGCGACTACAGAACAGCCGAAGCCGTCGAAAGGTTCGCTGGCAGAGCGTCCAAGTACGGCACCCTTTCAGGAAAGAAGAGGCTCATATTATTCGATGAGTTAGACGGCATAACCGGCACAGCTGACCGTGGAGGACTCAGCGTGATAACCGACATCGTAAAGAAAACAGGGTCTCCCATCATCCTGACAGCCAACGACGCCTATGACCCAAGGTTCTCAACCCTGAGAAACTACTGCGAACTCGTCGAGTTCAGAAAACCATCCAGGACAAATATAGAAAAGCAATTGGCAAAAATCTGCAGTCTTGAGGACATAGAGGCTGAAGACACCGCCATAAAGCTTATCGCAGAAAGAGCCAGCGGAGACGTAAGATCCGCCGTTAATGACCTCCAAGCTTTGGCCCAAGGAAAGAAGCATTTAACCTATGATGATGTCTCTTGGCTTGCTACCCGCGACCGGAAGGACGTCATCTTCAATGTGCTGAGGGCGATCTTCTACGCGAAGGACAGCCTAACTGCTAGGGATGCTGCTGACATGGCGGACGTCGATCTGGACATGCTTTTTGAATGGATATATGAGAACCTACCCTACCACGTGAAAAATCCTGAGGAGCTTGCCGCAACGATGGATATGCTGGCTCTCGCCGACACGTATCGCGGAAGAATCGCGTCGACGCAGAACTGGTCTCTCATGCGCTACTTCATAGATTTTATGACAGCCGGGGTCGCAGCCTCGTGGAGCAAGAAGGCATCCGGTTGGGTTCCATTCAGGTTCCCAACGCGCATCAGCCGAATGTCTGCTTCGAGAGCTGATAGACAGATGTTACGCACTATTGGTCTGAAGATTGGTAAGAGGTGCCACGTTTCCTCGGTCCGAGCGGTGAAGGAGATACTTCCATATTTACGTGTAATGTTGGGGAACAATCCTGAGATGGCGACCGACTTGGCAAAGTACTTCGACTTAGACGAAGACATGATAAGCTACTTGGTAGAGAAGTGAGAAGAAGGGTGCGGTAAAAAGCAGATTGAATGACCAAGTTTTCATAGTGAGGAGATCAGAAAGGTGGGAACCGATATGAAAATTGGCAAGTTTACATCAGAGGTCAAGCGGGTTGCCATGGAAAAGGGCGCTAGCTTGGTTGGGATAGTGTCTGCAAGCATAATTGATTCTCTTCCAGTCATCAAGGTTGGGTGGAAAATTCAAGAGTATACAAAGAAAACCACTGACATCATGCCAGACGCCGAATCCATCGTTGTGATTGGCTACCATGTCTGGGATGACATGCTTGAGCTGGCGATCAGAAAAGGAGACAGATGGGTTTATCCAGGATACTTCCTTCTCGAGGTCTCAGAACAAGCAGTGAAAGACTTCTTAGAAAAGAACGGCTATAAGACAGTTACTTACCCGCCTCTTTCACAGAAACGTCTGGCCCAGTTGGCGGGATTTGGAAACTATGGGAAAAATGCCCTAATAGTAAGCCCAGTTTACGGTCCATGGATACGCTTGGCGACGGTTTTAACTAACGCTGAGATGATACCAGACAAACCTTTCGAACAAGACCTCTGCGGCGACTGTGTAGAATGCGTCAAAGCTTGCCCGGTAGGCGCTCTAACTCCATACAAGGTTGACGACTCCAAATGCCTGGTGGGGATTCACCTCCTAGATAGAGACAGATTTGAGCTCAATGAAGAGTGGACCAGGTACGAGCCGTCTCTCACAGAAAATTCACACATAATGTGCATCGCATGTCAGAAGGTATGCCATTATGGAAAAGATCGGCATTCCGCCTTTCAGGCTGAGCAGCTAAGGTTTGGCTAGGGTTTCGTTTTCAAGGGATGGACCTCCACTGTTCCCATTTATAGTCGGAGCGTTGTGCTGGATAGCTGGAATGTCGAAGAGTGTCAGCTTATTCCTGCTCGCCACGCCTTGGGTCACCGAAGCTGCGAGAACAGTGTTTGGACTGAGCAAAGGAGGGAATGTCACTACGCCCAGATAGCCAAAGGCACACGCTGGGTCTTCTACCGTTACGTTGTCGGAATCTTCGATCAGCGGCGAACTCGTGTCTGACAGCTCCAACCTCAGGACGGCGAGACCACGACCTAAGAAGGGATCAATGTTGACCATCGTCGTAGAGATTCCTGTCCTAACTCCGATGATGTCCCGCGCGGCTTCGCTTGGAATGACCAGGGATAGCCTAAAGGAGTCTTCGATCTGGGCATCTTGAATATCGTGGAACCTACCTGTATAGTCGGCCTGGCTGTGAACCAACGCTACAGCTAGCAGAACAAGTTCAGCCAAGTAGGCTACTTCGGACAACGTGTAGCCCGGTTTGAACGGAACCCCTTGAAACGTAGCAGCTGCTAGCACAAGAACCTGATGAAGAACCTTCAAGCCTACATTTCGTCGAAGATCTCTCGTGAGGTCCATCAATCCGAACTTGATTTATAACTATCATATACAATTTCTGGATTTCTGATCAGATATTTCTGATACGTTTGGTGAAGCTTAGAGGATTGCTTATGAGGCCCGAATTAAGAACCCTTCTGGTAGAACCACGCTTAGGCTCGTAGACTCTAACCCATCAACTAATAAGAAAATCAGCTTAGGATTACTAGACAGGCGTTAAGATAGAATTTGTCAAACAAAAGGACATGGTGAAAAACGGCACACACTACTTTTCGCGTGCATGTTTGAGTATGTGTCCGGCTTCGGGAAGGATGAGTTCCTCGAGCGCTAAGGATACGCTCTGCGGGGAGCCTGGCAAACAGAAGATGACCTTGCCCTTCGCTATGCCTGCGATTGCGCGCGTTAGGACGGCAGCTGAGCCAATTTTGTCGTAGCTAATGGTCCTGAAGAGTTCACCGAACCCGGGTATTTCCCTGTCGAGAAGCGGCTGAACTGCCTCAATCGTCACGTCCGTCGGGCTTATCCCAGTCCCCCCTGAAGTGACTATCGCGTCTGTCTTCCGCGAATTCAAAGCCCTCAGTACGAGACGTTGTATCTGGGATTTGTCGTCTGAGACAATCCTCCGCAAAGTTATTCGGTGCCCTTTACTTTCGAGGACTTTGACGAGGAAATCTCCTGATGGGTCATTTAGACGACCTGTCTCCGAAAACTCCCTGTAACGAGAGCTACTGCAGGTTATTACAGCGAAGTACAGGTTTTTGGGAGACTCGGCTTTATGCCTTGCAACTGTTTCGCTCATAGGTCCCGTTCCTTCAACTTACGGATGATGCGTATGTTTTGGATGGCTGTCTCTGGATACTGCCCCTCCGCGTCTTTTTCATGTTTTTTTGTCATATCCCACACCGTCAATAACGCGGTGGCGGTTGCCACTAGGGCTTCCATCTCCACGCCTGTTTGAGCCCTTGTCTTGACGGTTACCTCTGCTTCGATGGTTGACTCATCGACAACACTCATGTCGACTTGGACATCTGTTAAAGGAATAGGGTGGCATAACGGAATCAGCGAACTGGTCTCCTTTGCAGCTAATACGCCAGCGATCTTCGCAGCGTATAGTGGGTCGCCCTTCTCAACCTTCCCTTCTCTGATCAGCCTGATAGTCTCTTTCGTAAGTCTTATCTGACCTTTTGCCGTCGCCTCCCTGTAGACCTCAGGCTTGGTTGTTATGTCAACCATCGACATACTGTTTGAACACCGAAATATCGAAGCTCACGAAAAGCCTACTACTTATTTTCAGACACCAAACTTGGTTCCGGACCCTTTTCCTCTGACGTGGAAACCTCAAACTCCACTGGTTTTTCTTCCAATTCCTCAGTGGGCATAGGTCGGAACTTGGACATCTCATCAACGACGCTGTCCAAGTTTTTCCTTAGATCCCTAAGAACCTGCTCAAGATTGGAAAGAGAGGTCTGCAGGTTCTCTATGTACTTTCTCAAACCCAAAAATCTGGCATAGATCGCGCCGGGGACAGGTATGGCTGACAAGTACTCCTTCGCATCATAGACCTCCTTCAGTTTTAAGACCGCTGAGATTCCTTCAGACGGCTGCCTCTTTATCTCCTTCGCCAGATCGAGCAGATTGGAGCCTTCAACCACGGCTTTTCTCAACTCTTCAAGGGCGAGCTTAGAATTTGTCAAAGGATCATCGGACTTCCGGGACAATATCTCCTTAAAACTACCTAGAGGCTGTACTAAAGCCCGTGTTCGCCTCTCTATGGTTGGAGTCCTCTCAGGCTTAAATACAAGCATCAATTCCCTGAGATGTAGAGCTGAATTCTGCAGGGATGTCACATCGGCCTCTGATCTCTTCCATAGGTCGGGTGGCTTCAGCTTTTCAAAGATCACCCCGCTCGTCATATTGGCTGTAATCTTCTGCAGTATTACCTCAAATTGGATTATGCTTGTGCCAAAATCTTCGATCGCCATTAATTATCCCAGCATGTAATCTGACAAATCTAAGAATGACCTATATTGGTTAATTAAGTTTGCCGTCTTGCTCCCTGTTACCCGTCTTGGTCCTTTGAGACTAGCTTCTTAAACGTCACCGAGAGTGTTTCATTGTTTCCCTTGCTCGCCTGTTTCCTCTTTGTCTTCTTCCGCCTCCTCCCTAACCGGCTTTGTGGAAATCTCTCTGATCAGAGGTTGTCCTCCCTCTATCTCGATCTGTGCGCCGGGATATTGTTGCTGGAGCTGCCTTCTCAGGGCGTTCACGTCAGTGCCCTTTCCGACCTTAGCATAGACCTTTGTACCTTCAGGAGTCTGTGAAACGCTTATGGAGTAGCCGGTTTCTCTCCCCTCTTCTCTCCCGAACTCCTCAAATACCTTATCGATGTCTTCAATGGGTGAACCGCCGAAGAGTTCATCTATGAAGCTCCTTCTTTTCTTGCGGGACATCTCAACCCACCTTAAAGACGACGAGACTCTGGTGTGCTTCGCTTTTACTATACTCCTGCTCGATTTTAAACATGACGGTTCCAAGACCAGACCAATCTACCTGACCAGGCGTTCTTCACCTTGGTACCTCTCATTCAGGTCTACGAAAAGTATATAAATTTGGCATAGTTCTTTAGAGATGAAACCGTGGAAAAGGTAAAGAGGAATCCTTATGGCTGCAGCACAAGGAGTACCCGTTCTGATCTTAAAAGAGGGCTCTTCAAGATCGAGGGGAAAAGAAGCCCAACACAACAACATTATGGCTGCCCGAGTCGTCTCTGAATACGTTAGGAGCGCACTTGGACCAAAGGGCATGGACAAGATGCTTGTGGATAGTTTAGGCGATGTCACCATAACTAGCGACGGGCGCACTATACTGGACGAGATCGATGTTGAGCATCCAGCGGCAAAGATGATGGTCGAGGTCGCGAAGACCCAAGACGACGAAGTCGGCGACGGAACGACAACCTCAGTGATCGTAGCCGGAGAACTTCTCGGAAAGGCAGAGGACCTTCTAAACAAGAACGTTCATCCCACTGTAATCATTGATGGTTACAGGAAAGCCGCCGACAAGGCCCTGGAAACACTTGAGCAGATTGCCATTGAGTCCAGCGCCACAGATAAAGCAGTTCTGAAGAAGGTCGCCATGACTTCAATGGCTAGCAAGCTGGTGTCTGAGCACCGTGAGCAGCTCGCTGAGATAGCTGTTGACGCCGTTCTACATGTGGCCCAGAAAGTCGGAGAGCAGTACAGAGCAGATTTGGATGACATTATGGTTGAGAAGAAACCCGGAGAATCCATAACCGACACCAAACTGATAAAGGGCGTAGTTCTGGACAAAGATGTTGTTCATCCAGGAATGCCAAAACGTATTGAAAAGGCCAAGATCGTATTGTTGGACACTGCGCTTGAGGTTGAGAAGACAGAGTTCGACGCAAAAATCAACATTGAGACGCCGGAGCAGATGGAGGCCTTCCTCCATGAAGAAGAAAGCATGCTTCGAGGAATGGTTGACAAGATCATTGCTACAGGTGCGAATGTACTCATCTGCCAGAAAGGAATAGACGACATGGCCCAGCACTTCTTAGCGAGGAAGGGAATACTAGTTGTTAGGCGCGCCAAGAAATCAGATATGGAGAAACTCGCCAAGGCTACAGGTGGAAAAGTAGTAACTAACCTGGAGGACATGACAAAGAAAGATCTCGGCTCCGCGGAAGTGGTTGAAGAAAGGAAGATCGGCGACGACAAGATGACCTTCATAGAAGGATGCAAAAACCCAAGGGCAGTAGCCATACTGATCCGTGGAGGAACCGAAAGGATCGTCGACGAGGCTGAAAGATCCGTCCACGACGCCTTATGCGTAGTCCGAGATGTGGTACAAGAGCCGAAGGTGCTGATAGGAGGAGGGGCCCCTGAAGTAGAAGTGGCTCGGGCCCTGAGAGAATTTGCAGATACCCTTCCAGGCAGAGAACAACTGGCTGTTCAATGTTACGCCGAAGCAATGGAAATTGTACCTGTAACGCTCGGAGAGAACGCAGGTCTCGATCCAATAGACATAGTCTCCGACATCAGAGCTCAACATGAGAAAGGTGAAACGTGGGCCGGCGTAGATGTCTTTGAAGGCAAGGTCAAAGACATGCAGAAACTAAACGTTTACGAACCGTTGGCCGTCAAGAAGCAGGTAATCAAGTCGGCTACTGAAGCAGCCTCCATGATCTTGAAGATCGATGACATCATAGCGGCTGGAAAGATGAAGGCTCCACCGACTCCTCCTGGAGGCCCAAGTGGCCCAGGAATGCCGCCAGGCGGCTACGGCGGTGGAGAGTTCGAGTAAGCCCCTTTTCTCCCATCCTTTTTTTCAGTATCTGCTGTTCATTGTTTGATAGGATCTAACCACTGATTGTCTTCTATATTGTATTCTGGCTGCAATCTGGCGATAGGATTTTTAAAGTCATCACAGCTAAACCTTTCTTGAAGACAGTCTCATAGACCCTTTACGAGACGTTTAGTCTTGGCGATGATGAGTGTAATGTTTCGAAGGGAGACTCTCGAATTGAGCAAACACAAGGCTGTCTCCCTAAAGTTCCTTTTCGCCGCATCATTCCTATGCCAGATGCTCATGGGGGCAGTAGGGATAGCCGTCCCCATCTACGCCAATCGACTAAATGCCTCATCATTCCTTGTTGGCCTCATAGGATCGGCTGGTGGTCTAATATACTCATTTATGCCACTGATCTCAGGGGTACTCTGTGACAGGTTTAAAAGGAAAGCATTCATCTCAGCCTCCCTACTCTCCTACAGCTTGTCGTGCCTCCTGTATAGCTTGGTTGAACAGCCATACATGCTTGCCCTCATCAGGGTCCTAGAGTGCTCATCCATTGCAGCCTTCTGGCCAGCTATGGAAGCGCTCGTAGCTGACTCCGCTGAAGTATCGCTTGAAGAGACGCTGAAGAAGTTCAATGTCTCATGGGGCTCTGCTCTTGCCATCGGTCCAATTGTGGGAGGTTTTCTAATCAGCATGTGGTCGATCAGGGCTACGTTTCTTTTTTCCGTTTGGGCCGCATTATCCTCCGGTCTTCTGGGCTTCATACTGATTGTAGAACCGACTAGGAGAGGACGCGTTGAAGCCCAGCCTATGAACGAGTTAAAGGGTGACGTAGGCAGCAAAGGCTCAATTGCTACTGCCCTCTCTTCAATATTCCTCTTCTCATCGATTGTGGGCATAATCGTCTCTCTCTTTCCATCATATGCAACAGACCTGGGGATTCTACCATTCGAGATAGGATGCATAGCTTTCGGGTTTGGGGTGGCTAGAACTCTGACTTTTTACGAAGCGTATAAGATTGAGGCCAGACTTGGAAAACTAGGCATGTTTCTTTTAGGCTCTTTTACCCTCGCTCTAGCCTCACTTCTAGCATCCGCCAGCACCAGTATCCTAGTCTTTCTGGTCTGCTTCATAATCTTCGGTTTTGGGTCGGCTATATGCTACGCGGCCTCGATATCCTTCATCCTAAGGAGATGGGGGTCCTCGAGGGGGGTTGCAGCGGGGGTCTTCGAAAGCCTTATTGGCCTGGGTTATTTTATTGGGCCTCTGGTCGGTGGAATTGTTTCAGAACATGCACCTAACGCTCCTTTTATATACGGTTTTATCCTGAGTATAGTAGTTTTAACATTCCAGTTAATGTTCAGAGGAAAAAGCCATAAACCCTCATTGGCGCGCGTGTAGCTAAAGTTATATCTGGCTTCTCGTTCACATTAACCCGACCACTAAAAAAGTCTAAGGAAGAATATTGTGGAGGTATTGACCTGTTAGTTGAAGTTCGTTGGCATGGCAGGGGTGGGCAAGGCATAGTAACCGTGAGCCGTTTGCTTGGTTATGCTGCTTTGCTTGACGGCAAATATGTCCAGGCATTTCCAGAGTTTGGACCTGAACGTAGAGGAGCCCCTGTCACGGGATATACGAGGATTTCTGACGAGCCCATAAACATCCACAGCCACATCTACAACCCAAATATCGTTGTCATAGTAGATCCAACCTTACTAGGCGCAGTCAACGTGACCGCGGGCTTGGTGGAGGAAGGAACGATCGTAGCCAACACTGAAAGAAACCCAAAAGAGCTAAAGGAATCATTGAACGCTGATAAGACTAGGGTTTACACGGTCAACGCGACGAGGATAGCGCTCGACGTTCTCGGAAGACCGATCTACAACACGGCCATGCTAGGCGCTCTTGTCAAGGCGGCTCCACTCGTAAAGTTGGATTCCATAAACAAAGTCGTATTGGAACGTTTCCCAGGGACCGTAGGAGAGAAGAACGTCGCCGTTATCAAGCGGGCTTATGAGGAGGCACAAGGCATTGAGTAAAGAAGCCAAACCAGGATGGAGGACTATACCGTTGGGCGGAATTCTCCTCGAACCAGGCTCTGCACTGGAGTACAAGACCGGCGACTGGAGAGCCTTCAAGCCCATTGTAGACCAAGGCAAATGCATAAACTGTCTCCTGTGCTGGATTTACTGTCCCGACGCGGCCATAATCAGATTAGAGAAAGTCGTTGATGTCAGTTATGACTACTGTAAGGGCTGCGGTATATGCGCAAACGAATGCCCCGTTAAGGCCATAACAATGGTGGAGGAGAAGAGGTAGGATGAGCAGAGTAGTAGGTTTGACTGGAGACGAAGCTATTGCCTATGCGGTCAAACAGATCGATGTGGATGTTGTCGCAGCTTATCCCATTACACCTCAGACCATAATAGTGGAAGCCTTCAGTGAATATGTTCACAATGGCGAAGTAAACACAGAGTTCGTGTGTGTCGAGTCTGAACATTCAGCAATGTCAGCCTGCATAGGTGCAAGCCTGACTGGCGCAAGGGTCTTCACAGCCTCATCAAGCCAAGGACTTGCTCTGATGCACGAGATGCTTTACATTGCTTCGGGTCTAAGATGCCCAATCGTCATGGGTGTTGTGAACAGGGCGCTCTCAGCACCGATCAATATTCACGGCGACCACTCGGATATGATGGCTTCAAGGGACTGCGGATGGATACAGATCTATGCCGAGAACGCTCAGGAGGCTTACGACTGGGTCATGCAGGCGTTCAAGATTGCTGAGGACCAGGATGTTCTGCTTCCCGTGTCTGTGAATATAGACGGCTTCATTCTATCCCATTCGTTGGAGGGGGTAAAAGTCTTGGGAGACGAAGACGCAAAGAGATTCGTTTCAACTAGGAAGCCTGTGCTGACAGTAGACCCGGCTAGACCGATTACTGTTGGCGCTCTATGTCTAACCGACTATTACTTTGAGACAAAACGTCAGCAAGCTGAAGCCCTAAACGAAACCCCAAAAATGATAGACAAAGTAAACAAGGAATACGGGTCCTTAACGGGAAGGCGCTACAGCTTTGTGGAGACCTATGGGATGGAAGACGCTGAGGTTGCGATACTCTGCTTAGGAAGCACGGCTGGAACAGCTAAGACCGTAGCCAAGAACCTCCGTAGCCTTGGAAGGAAGGTTGGGGTCATAAAGCCTTGGGTCTATAGGCCTTTCCCAACCGAAGAGATTATGAAAACATTAGAGAACGTTGAGGCCTTAGCGGTTCTTGACCGGGCTTGCAGTTTCGGCGCCCTTTACGGCGCTTTGTGCAGCGATGTCGTGGCCGCGCTTTACCAGAACGGGAAGGGGCTGAATGTCTTCAACGTTGTCTACGGGCTGGGAGGAAGAGACATCGCACCATTCGACATCGAAGCCATCTTCAAAGAGGCTCTTACAGTTGCCGAGACAGGACTTGTTAAAGAGCCCTTGAGGTTTGTGGGGGTTAGAGAGTAATGGTGACACTCAAAGAACTTACAACTGAAGAGCTGTTCACATCTGGGCATAGGCTATGTGCAGGTTGCGGAGCAGGAACAATAGCAAGGATGACCATGAAAGCCCTGAGAGGACCAACCGTCGCCGTGAACGCCACAGGTTGCCTAGAAGTCTCTTCGACCATCTACCCGTTCACTTCTTGGAAAATTCCATGGGTTCACATTGCCTTCGAGAACGCAGCCGCCGTCGCCTCAGGAATCGAATCCGGCTATAAGGCCATGATGAAAAGGGGCGCGTGGGACCGGCATGTTGATGTGATCGCCTTTGCTGGGGATGGTGGAACCTTCGACATTGGCATTCAGGCCATTTCTGGAGCACTGGAAAGAGGGCACGATTTTCTTTACATATGCTATGACAACGAAGCCTATATGAACACGGGAATCCAGAGGTCTGGGGCAACTCCGCATGGAGCAGCCACTACTACTAGCCCAGCTGGAACTAAAATTCCGGGAAAACCAGAGTTCAAAAAAGACTTCATCGGAATCTGTGCAGCCCACGGGATTGAATATGCGGCTACGGCTTCACCAGCCTATTGGAACGACTACATAACTAAGGTGTGTAAAGGCATAGAAGTTAAGGGTCCAGCAGTGGTTCATGTCTTCTCACCGTGTCCGCTTGGAATGAGACATGACTCAGAGAAGAGCATAGAGATGGCGAGACTGGCTGTTCAGACACGCTACTGGCCAGTGTATGAGGTTGAGAAGGGCAAGTATAAGTTGAACATAAAGGTGCCGAAGCCAAAACCAGTGATCGAGTTCCTACAGCCGCAGGGAAGGTTTAGACATCTCTTCCAACCACAATTCAAACACGAACTCGACGTCATCCAGCACTGGGTAGACCAAAACTGGCAAAGAATAACAGCACTCTGCGGAGAAACCTGACAAGACAACGTTCTAATCCATTCCAACTTGCTGGAACCCTTTCTCAAGTGAATATATTTCACAAGGCTGACTATGTGAATAAGCATTTGCCACTAGGAAAGCCTATATGTAAATGCATGTTACATAGTAACCGTGATTCTGATGCCAACGGTTAAAGTTGAAGATGACGTGAAGAAAGAACTCTTCGCCGTAGCTGCCGGACTCCAGTCCAAGCTAGGCAGAAGAGTTTCCGTTGGCGAGGCAATTGAGGTGTTATTAAGAACATACAGGGCTAGGGAAAGAGATACTGCCAAAGTGCTATCGCTTTTCGGATGTCTCGGCTCATATCTCAATGCTCAAAAGATCCTAAGAGAGTTAAGAGCTGAAGAATGAAACTTAACCAAGTCACTTATCAGCCGATCGAGAGACACCGCCTTCATCCACTATCTCTATTCTTTGGACCCCATTTAATGTATGACCCTCAATGCCGGGGCACTCTGAGGCGTGGGTCGCTCTTGTAGGTAGAGTGCATCTCTTGGAATATGTCATTGCCCGCTAGAGTCAAGGCTGTAACCCTATCCAACAGCGCCATGTCCCCCGCTGAAAGTGCCTCTTCCTTTTTTCTGATCAATCCCCAGTTATCCCAGGGCAACATCTCAACTTTATTAAGCGAAGCCATGTCCCGAAGGAGGTTGCCTCGGATGAACCACATGCCATGCATGTCAAATATGCCAAAATGGTCGGGGTCAGCTTGACCCATGCGGCATAATTGCCAAGCTCTTCCAGCTGGCAGGAAATGGTTCGGTGGCACATCACGTGGGTCAAACTTGATCTGTAAGACTTGTCTCTGGAATTCATCAAGTTGCGGGTCAACCATCACCCAACGCTTCTGGTCAGCGTCCCAGTATTCGCAGATCCAGTGATCCTCATACCTTCCGGGAAGGAAATACGTGGCGAAACCGCATCTTGCACGAGAAGGCACATGTTGGTGCCGCAGCATCGCGCACAACATAACTGAGAAATCGCGGCAAGTGCCTACTTGACGCTTTTCAAGCGGACGGGACACGGTTAACGGCTGATCGCTCATTTTCCAAATGCCTCTAAGCCTCTCTGCAACTTGCCGGAAATTTGCCTCCTTTTTACGTTGCTCCGAGAGCTTCACCCCTAGTCGATCAGCCCAGTGTAGATGGATTAGCACACCTTGCGCAATTTGGCAGAGTGCAGAAACCTCATTGGACAGACCCTCGAAAAGAAACCCATTTTCCTTCGGATCAGTCATTACTCCATGACAAGCATAGTACTCTAAAGGACCAACCATCCACTCGTTCACCAGCTTCCATCAGCAAGATACTAGGACATGTGTTGCATATCTAGGATTGCATCGCAATATATCCTTTAAGTGTTAGGCATACGAGACATCATGATAAGCCAACTACATGGAACAAAGCAGATGTTGGGCACAAGCCAATTCTGTATTCAGATTTACTGCCTGACTTAGGCGGGTCAGGTTGGAGAAGATGGTGGAAAAAGTTTAAATATCCTATCTGATCTCGTTAAGAACCCGTTAGATGGAACACCTTAAGCTCCTCTCAACATCAGGAAGTGAACCTGCATCTAGACATAGGCGACATTAATGCTTGTGGCTTTATTTTCCAGTCTGATCTCCTCTCTGTCCTTCTCTGCGGGGTGAATCGGACTTTATGCTTGTTCTCGCTGTGGCACCTATAATTCTGATAGTAGCTTTTTTACTTGGTGAAGGCTTCAAGAAAATAGGCTTGCCCCCTGTTATTGGACAGATATTGGCAGGCATAATGTTCGGCTATCCGATTTTCAAGACTTTTTTATTCAGTGAGAGTTCGTCGCTTTTGATCGTCAATTTCCTCGCAGACCTTGGAATAGTTTTTCTCCTCTTCTTAGCCGGATTGGAGATAGACATTGAGAAGATAAAAGAGACCTCGAGAGACTCCATTCTGATATCCTTCAGTTCAGCGCTGGTTCCGTTCTTTCTGGGCTACGCCTTCATAATGACCTCAGCTCCAGAGTACGGTCTTGTGACGGCTCTAGTGTTTGGTGGAGCCCTCATGGTTACCTCGGAAGCCACCAAGGTCAAGGTCCTCATGGACCTGAATAGCTTAAACACACGATTGGGCGCCGTAATGTTGGCTGCCGGAGCGATTGACGACATATTCGAGGTCTTGTTCTTGTCTCTTGTGGCGGTCATGTCAAAAGGTGAAAGCCTTCTGGAACTGACAAGGATTCCTTTAGAGCTCTTACTTTTTGTTGCGGTTGCCTTGGCATTCTTCAAAGCAATGTCCAAAATCCTTAGCCATCTAGATAGGAACGGCGGCGATGAAACTGAGCTTTTTTCTATGATTATCATCTTCATTCTGGCTCTTTCCGCATTGTCTGAAGCTCTGGAGATAGGCTATCTGATTGGCGCTATCATAGGCGGATTTCTCTTACAGCTCTCAATGAAGGGCATGAACAGAAGGCATCAAGAAGACCTAGTTAAAGCAACCAAACTCATAACTTTGGGTTTCATCGTGCCATTCTTCTTTGCGAATGTTGGTCTGAACTTTAATTTCAGCGCATTGACCTCCAACATCCCTCTGCTCCTGGCTACCGTCGCCATAGCCCTAATAGGGAAGATTGCAGGAACGATAATAGTGAAACCATTTTCAAGTCTGCACCTCAAGCAACTCTACTATGTTGGGTGGGCAATGAACTCTAGAGGTGCAGCTGAGTTAGTTATTGCTTTGGTCGCAATGCGGCATGGGTTAATCCCTCCGGCGATTTTTTCCGCCCTTGTGGCAACGAGCTTAATAACTACCCTAACCTTTCCGCCAGTCTTGGCTAGAGGGATAAGCAGGAATCCGGGACTCATGGATGCGCGGCAGTGACCACTCGAATGAAAGTTTAAGCCACATCCATGAAAAAGTAAATCTATCTGAAGCTCGATTCTAGTAATTGGGATGCAGGGAAATGAAAGATGGAATGAGAATTCTAGTTGGGATTGACGGCTCCAAGCATTCTGAATTGGCTCTCATGGAAGCTATAAAGATTGCCAGAAGATTCTCGGGGATGGTTAAGGTCATCACTGTATACAAGCAAGGGATGGATGGTAGAGCAAGAGAAATCCTGGAAGAGGCGGCTGCATTTCTGAAAGAAGCAAGAGTCGAATTCAGTCTATCGTCGATTCTGGGCTCCAATCCTTCTAGAGCCCTGATTTATACGGCGAGACATGAGAATTCTGACCTAATCGTTGTCGGCAGCAGAGGTCTGGGCAGTGCAGCCTCTCTCCTGCTCGGCAGCGTTTCCAGGCAGGTAGTCACAAAAGCTTACTGTGATGTGCTTGTTGTGAAAAAGTAGAAGGCGCCGGTCAATCTTCGTCTTAGAGATGCCGATCCTTCATGGTCATAAAGCGTATCTCTAAGTTCACCTTTTCTTCTTATCCATATTCACCAGAACGATTTTTAAGGCGGAATCATACACTGATTTTCTGCTGAACGCTGGCTGCCAAGCATTGGTGAAAGCATGAGACTTTTTCACTACGCCGATGATGAAGAGATAAAAAAGGGAAAGACGACAGACATATACTTCATAAGAACTAAACAGATTCTGGAAGCGAAAAATAAGGACAGAGTCCACGTTGTGGCCGAGGTCACGGTCGGCGGTCTTCCCGAGAGGTGGCCTTGGGGAATTCTCTGTGGCATTGAAGAGGTTGCACAATTATTCAAAGGTGTCCCAGTGGACGTCTATGCGATGCCTGAAGGAACCGTCTTCTTCCCCCATGACTACAAAGGCTTTAGGGAGCCAGTCCTTTTCGTCGAAGGACCTTACGGAGAGTTCTGCCTCCTTGAGACGCCAATGCTGGGATTGGTATGTCAAGCGACTGGCGTGGCAACGCAGTCGGCAAGAATTAGAAAGGTTGCCGGAACCAGACAGGTGATAGCCTTTGGTATCCGCAGGATGCATCCGGCGATAGCACCTATGCTTGACAGAGCTTCCTACATTGGGGGTCTTGACGGGGTCTCCAGCTTAATAGGAGCTGAAACAATAGGGGTCAAACCAAGCGGGACAATGCCACACGCTCTGATCATAGCGATGGGCGGCCAGGTTGAGGCTTGGAAAGCCTTCGACGAGGTAATCTCGCCCGATGTTCCTAGAGTCTGCCTTGTGGATACCTATCTAGACGAGAAGGTTGAATCAGTCATGGCAGCAGAAGCCTTGAAGGACCGTCTTGCGGCTGTGCGTCTTGACACTCCGAGATCCAGAAAGGGCGATTTTGGCGAGATTGTCCGTGAGGTTAGGTGGGAACTTGATGTCAGAGGCTACAAGCATGTTAAGATACTCGTTTCTGGGGGTCTTGATGAGGAGACCGTAAAGACGCTGGGCGAGGCTGGAGCTGAAGCCTTCGGCGTAGGGACATCAATCAGCAATGCCCCTACTGTTGACTTTGCCCTAGACATTGTTGAGATTGAGGGAAGATTTGCAGCCAAGAGGGGGAAACTCAGTGGGAAGAAACAGGTCTGGCGGTGCCAATCTTGCCTTACAGACATTGTCCAACCCTTTTTAGTGTCCAAGCCGCGATGCCCGAAGTGTAAAGGGAAGACGGTCAGCATGCTGAGACCTATCGTCAAAAATGGCGATATAGTCTCCGATCTCCCAAAAGCCTCAAAGATACGTGAGTATGTTCTTGGGCAACTTGAGAAGTTACCTCTGCAGGCATGAGATGGGAGGTTCCTAAAGTCTTAAATATCTCTTGGTTCTGATGTAGTCATGAGGCGGAACAGGAGCAAAGAACTGCATAATGGCTGAAATCTGTTCAATATGCGGGCTTCCAAAGGACATCTGCGTCTGTGGGGAGATCAGCAAAGAGCAACAGAAGATTGTGGTTCGCCGGGAAACACGCAAATTCCGCAGGGCAATGACCATTATTGAAGGCATAAGCGACAAGGATATAGATCTAGGCAGGCTTGCGCAGAAAATGAAGGCCTTCTGCGCATGCGGTGGAACAGCCAAGAACGGTCAGATTCTGCTTCAAGGCGATCAGAGGGAGAGGGCTCATCTTTTCCTGACACAGATGGGATATCCAGAAGAGAACATTGATGTCCAATGAAGGCTCAGAAAAAGCGTTGAGAGCGAGAAAGCCTAAATACTCAACCCTCTTTCCTGTTAAAATCAAGAGACAACCTATGTCCCCAAAGTCTGTAAAGGTTTGCCCCCGATGTGGAAGCACAAACATCAGGTTCTCAAGTAAGCTAGATGTATGGCTGACTCCGAGAAAATACGTTTGCCACGAATGCGGCTACGTAGGACCCATTGTTCTAGAGATCGAAAAGACTGAGGGGAAAGAGGAAGCCGGAACAGGTTAGTCCGGTACCTCTAGCTTCAAGTGTCTCTTGAGGTTCTTGAAGCGGTTTCTGACGGTAACCTCGGTCACGCCCGCGGCGTCCGCAATCTCTTTCTGAGTCTTCTTCTCGCCAGATTGCTTGCATGCGATGTACAGTGCAGCTGCGGCCAGTCCCATCGGGTCCTTTCCGGCTGAGACATGCTTTGCCTTTGCCTTGTTCAGGATTTTGACGGCTAGAGCCTGAACGTAGCCTGGAACGTCTGACCTCTGAGCAATCTTTGTTATGTAGATAAGCGGGTCAGCAATGGGCATGTGGATGCCCAACTTGCGCAAAAGCAGCCTGTAGCATCGAGCAACATCCTTCTTCTTCACAAGGCTTGCCCTCGATATCTCCCGCAGATTACGTGGAGTGCCTGTAATCCTGCATGAAGCGTAAAGTGAGGCTGCAGCGATAGCGGCGATTGACCTGCCCCGAACCAAGCCTTCGTCCAAGGCTTTACGGTAGATTAGAGCCGCCTTTTCCTTCACCGCGGCTGGCGCAGAGATCTTGTCCGAAAGCCTGTCGAGCTCGGTCATGGCTTGAGCCAGGTTCCTGTCTATAGATGAGTGTACGCGGGATCTTATCTGCCACTTTCTCAGCCGCCACATCTGAAGCCTTGTGGAAAGGGGGAGCTTACGCCCAAACGCGTCCCGGTCAATCCTGTCGATGGATGTGGACAAGCCTTTGTCATGAACCGAATAGGAAGTCGGTATCCCAACCCGGCTTCGAGACTCCTTCTCCTCCTGTGTAAAAGCCCGCCACTCAGGTCCCTCATCCATCATAACTTCCTGAATGACTAGACCGCAGTTCCCACAGATAGTCTCTCCAGTATCATAGTCGTGAACAAGGTTTGTACTTTCACATTCGGGGCACTTGTTGAGTATTACCTGCTTGGGCGCTGTCCCTTTCTTCTTTTCCATCTCTCCCATCCCTATCATATGGAATAGACGAGTTTGACGGGAGAACCTCACAAAACGCGATTCTTCATACACGGGGTCAGAATCAGGGGTTTAGTTCATCAGCCCGTGAACCTATCTAAGAATTTGTTTTAATATATAAATCTTTCGGTCAACTTATAGGATGAAACACATCCAATACGCCCAATACAAATAGGAGGGTAATCTTCGTCATCATATTGGTCTACATGGCTATAATGTTGAGTGAAGACTTGACAGAACTGGGTTAAGCATTCTCCTATGATTCTCGTAATCCTCCAGTTTCATGCAGCTGAATGTCACTGATTGCTGTAAACGATTCCCAAGGAACAATATCTAGCGTTCCACAATCACCTAGACAGTCGACTTCAACTCTGAGATATTTATATTAGGATAGAAGGGTAAATGGTGGGTTAGGCGAGAAACGTTGGGGATGCTGCCTGAAGACATCCGCGTAGTGGTGGAAGGTCTAGTTGGAGATCTAAAGGCTCGGGAGACAGTTTCAGGCATCGGTTTGTTTGGGAGCCGTAGCCGGGGCGACGCCATTCCAAGCAGCGACATCGATCTGCTCGTTGTTGACAAGAGAGACTTTATCTATGAATATGTGGAACGAGCTGAGATTGATGGATTTCTTTTAGACTTAGACTACATTCCAGAGAATTGGATTCGCAAGATGGTTCCTCCGGAAGTTGATCAGAAACTTTACGAGGTCAGGGTCATTTACGAACGCAACGCGACTTTGACGAAAGCGAAAGACTTAATGATGAAGATTTACAGGACCCCTGAACGTGTTGAGATAAGAACATCCAACTACCTCATGGAAGCTGACACCTACCTCAGCAGAGGGATGTCCGCCTACGGCAAGAATGACTTCCAAAGCGCCAAGGTCAATGCTGTGATTGGGCTTGATGAGATCATGAAAATCCTGATAGAGGTCAACAAGATGTCCATCTTAAATAGGCACTTCATCAGGGCCATCGATTCTTCAGTGAAAAGGTTCGGGGCCCAAAAACTTTACAAAGATTACGTTGAAATCGCGGGGTTTTCGAAACTTGATAGGCAGACAACTGAAAACATGCTGAGTTCTTTTTCAGCCTTGTGGAAGGTGATTTTAGAATTTATCGAAGCCAACCGTTCGAAAGTCAAGACATTACATGTCAGGATTATGAACGACCTGAACTACTATGGCAAAGACAGTTTTCTGAAGGGTATGCTGGCTAACGCTGGATTTCTGATCAAGGACGGTATGTTCGCCGAGGCTGCTCATTACATGTTCCGTACATCGGTTAGCATGCTTGAGAACTACGCATGGTTGGTGTCTATGCTTGAGCGGTCACGGTTCGACTACACATCTCTCTTTCAATACCTGAAAGGCTCCAAAGCATCGCCGCCTGAAATCTACCAGAAAGCCGCGGAGGCGTTTGGCATTGAACAGGTGTCGGACCGAGAAGCGGAAGAGTCCTTGAGAAGAGTAAAAGAGGTAATATTAGGCATTCGCCAGAAAAGAAAAGAACTGATCACAAGCCTCCTATCCTAAGGTCTATTTTTTGCCTCAACCATTCATATTAATAAGGGGGCATGTCTCAAGTAAGATTGTTGAGAAGTGACTGAAGTGGGTGCGCCTTTAGTGGAATTTCTGAAAGTTGACTCCTTGAAACCTGACCTTCAAAACCTGAACTTGACCGTGAAAATAGTAAACGTCGGTCCTTCTCGGGCTATTCCGTCAAAAAGTGGGCACAGACAAGTTCTGGTCGCCGAAGCTCTGGCGGGAGACGAAACAGGCTCAGTTGTACTAACTCTCTGGGAGGACCAAATCAACAGGTTCAAAGTCAATGACGTCATAGAGATAAGGCAAGGATACACGAACATATTCAAGGGTTCCCTAAGGCTGAACATAGGAAGAACCGGACGTGCAGAAAAAGTGGACAGAAAGATCGAGAAAGTCAACACGAGAAACAACCTCTCAGAAAAGACCTATGTCCAGATTCCATGGCACCTTTCAGAAACCAGACCTTTCCGCAGCAGAAGAAGAAGCCGAAGACGCTAGGAAAACCAGACGAAAAGAAAAAATAAAGGACAAATGATAGTATTTCTCCCGCATTTTCAGACCTAGAAAGCCCGGTGGTGTAGCGGTCAAGCATCGGGGCCTCTGGAGCCTCTGACGAGAGTTCGAATCTCTCCCGGGCTATTATTTCCTTGCTACAGTGTTTTTATTGCATAGGGAGGAACCTTTATATCATCGTAAGACTTATCTTACTTCGATTGTTATGATCGAGTTGCTGAGGTTGAGTACAAAGGGTCAGGTTGTGATACCCAAGTCAGTTAGGGACCAATTAAACTTAAAGGAAGGCGATAAGCTCGTTGCCTTCACTCGAAGAGACTTGATTGTTTTAAGGAAGATTGAAAGCGAAGAAAGCATACTAAGCATCCTATCACAGTCAGTAAGGGAGAGAATAAAGAACCTAGACATTACCAAAGAAGACATCAGGGAAGCAATCTCCACTGCGAGAACAGGCACTTGAAGAAGATCAGAGTTGTCTTCGACACGAACATTCTTGTTTCAGCATGGTTCTGGAGTGGAACTGAATCCAGCTTGGTGGAGCTCGCTGAGGATGGAGCGATTGAAGCCTACACATCTCCCCGTCTCCTAGTCGAGCTGAGAAGGACACTGGAATACCCGAAGTTCAAACTGGAACAGACTGAGATAGACGGGATCTGCGACTACTACACACTTGTGTTGAAAATAGTCGAACCTAAACGCACAGTAAGCGTCATAACCGAGGACCCAGAAGACAATAGAGCGATTGAGTGTGCTGCTGAAGCCGGAGCGCACTACATAGTGTCGGGAAACCATCACTTGCTAGACCTAAAGCAATATGAGAACATAAAGATAGTCAGAGCAAGAGAGATCCTTGAAGAATTGACTAAAAAATAATAATAAATAGATGCTTTATATCCCGAAAAAGAATGGCTTTGTAGCGGTCAAGCATCGGGGCCTCTGGAGCCTCTGACGAGAGTTCGAATCTCTCCCGGGCTACCAGATAAAAATACCTAAAACGGGAATATTTAGGGATATTTTTGGTAAAGGGATTCTGTTAATCTTTCTCCATGTTTTCGATACTAATCTATTTCACCTGAAGGTTTAAATTCGTCGTTTCTCCATCATCATCGGTGAGACCTAATGGCAAAAGGGAGTCGAAAGCCATCACGCCAACTCATTCTTTCTGTACTGGGTGATCTTGAGCCCAAGAGTTATAGGCAGATTGCTGAAGCTACGGACCTGAAAGGCAGAGCAGCTCACAACGCTCTACACCGTTGCTGGGAAAAGGGGTTGATTCTCCGCACTGAACAGACACTGTACGAACATGAAAGAATCTTCAAAGGGAGGAGAGGGTTATCGCAGACTACAAGACCTTATCACCTTTACTTGCTTAAGCCCGAGGGCAAGGAGTTCGCCGCGATTGAAGGGCGTCGCTTCGTGAGTTATGACAAGAAATACTTGGATGTGAGGGGAGGAGGCAAGGTAAGCAAGGCAAAGAGAATTCTCGATTATGTTCAAAAGAATCAAGACAAAGCCTTCTTTTCGACGGACATAGCTGAAGCCCTGAAGGATTATAGCGTTAAGGTTAGAGATGTGATGAGCAACGTCCGACGGTTTGAGGAGAAGGGTCTAGTCTACGTTAGAGGCTACAAGACAGATGAAGATCAGACCCCCTTCAAGAGGGGATACTTGATCACTTGGCTTGACCCCGCAAAACCTAGAGAGGAGGCAATTGAAGAAGCTGTGAAAAAAACAAACGAAGCTCTGAAGGGCTGGATGTCGGGTAGTCCCCTTATGGAACGTGTCCACCGCATCAGGGACATGGTTATTGAGCATTCTAAGCTGAGGAAATTGGTGAGTTTTACCTACTTGGGGAATAAGTTGGCTTGTTCTCCATACGAGGCTGAACATGCCTTGGGTAGGGCTCTACAACTGTACCAAGACATGAAGGAGTTGAAGCTCTTCAACAATTTCAGATACTACTACCACGCCAGCTTGGAAGAGGCAGACCTTAAAGCAGCCATTGAGATGAAGGAGAACTACATTCGTGTGGTCAAGGGTAGAGCCAACCGTGTAGGGCATAATTGGGAGGCAGTAGCCGAATGGTTCATAGACAAGTTCACGACGGGGGCCAAGTTCTGGACCCAGAACCATAGAAACGGAGGAATGGATCCCAGACGAATCACGCTGCACTTGATTAAAGGCGTTGGGGGGAGAAGGAATACGGCGGAGGTAGACAGAGCCTGGGAGGTCACGCCAGGCATATTTGCCCCACCAATCACCTATGTTTTGAGCTGCAAATGGGGCCTAGTCACGAAGAAACATGTCGATGACTTCCTCGACGTTCTCAGGTGGAGCAAAGAGTTCGGAGTTGACACACCTGATGGTCGTGAGATCAAGCAAGGAGTAGTCGGTGTCTTCGCGGCAAGCGCATTCAACCCCAAAGAAACTGTTCAGTTAAAGGATGGCTCGACCATAAGCTTATCCCAGTATACTGCCAGAAGGGAACTGCAACTGTTGAAAGCCAGCGACTTCAACCAGAAACTACGTGAAAAAGGTTGCTCAAAGACAGTTACTGTTCAGAGGATCTGTAAGAGGGCGAGGGACGAAGAGGAAGTCAGGGAAATCCTCGACCAAATATGGAAGCTGCCTGAAAATAGCGAAGGAATTCTAAGTGGACTATTGGAGAAGAACAAAGACCTGTACGAATTTGAGAAGACTCTGGAAGAGACTCCGTAAGAGTCAAAGTAGCCTATGTTTTTTGCATCATTGATAAGCTGCCTAAGCCTTATACCCGCGCTCTTTGGTAAAAGGCTATTTCTCTTTAGAGGACGAACATGTGAGCCTCGATAGCTACGAGTCTATTCAACGCGGGATCACTAAGCTCAACAGGAAGTCTGGAAGTCCAAACACGCTGAGAGTCTATCTCCACTACTTAGGCGAGTTCTGCAAGTACGCAGATTCGAACCCTGATGAGCTTATAATTGAACGGAAAAACACACTTGAGAGCAGAGACGAGTTCACTCGTAGAAGCGTTGAGGAGAGACTTGACAGGTGGTTCTCGGAGCTTGAAAAGAAGGGGTTAGCCAGAAATACCTGTGTCACAGGCTACAACGCTGTCCGTAGCTTCTATAAAGCCAACTATGTTGGGCTCGAGGTTGAGGGTGCTCCTTCAGCTTGGCCCAAGAAGATGAAGCCTGGCTTAACACGCGAAGAACTGGGCTGCTTGCTGAAACACGCCAGAAAGCCGCTGCACAGGGCGTATGTTCTCTGCCAGTCTCAGTCTGGCCTCGCTGCCTCAGACCTTCTCAGACTTGTGTATGGAGATGTGCAAAGCCAAGTCGAAAAAGGCTCAGATCACATTCACTTGAGGCTTCTACGCGGGAAGGAGAAGCAGCTCGGCTTCTTCGACACCTTCTTTGGGAAAATGGCTACAGAAGCCCTGAGGGAATACCTGTCAACAAGGAAGGGTCTGAAAGAGGCTGACAGTCTCTTCCCGTGCACCGCCAGAAACGTGAACGGCTTCCTCAATCGGCTAAGCTCCAAGGCAGGGCTGAAATGGACTGTTAGCAGCCATGACCTCCGCAAATACTTCGCCACAAACCTGAAGCTGGCACGAGTCAACGATCCAGCGTTCAACGAGACGTTAATCGAGTACTGGCAAGGACATTCTTTAGGCAAGGTCAGAGGCGCCTACTTCCTGCCGCCTGTCGAAGAACAGCTTCGCCTATACAAACTCGCAGAACAAAGGCTTGAACCACCATGACAGGCACCCATTGACCGGGAAAGAACTTCTGTCTTCATAAATTGTATTGCTCCAAAAGAGGCAGGCAATCACTGAGAAAGGGGAGAAAGCATTGAAGTATTTTATTTGGACTCTAGGACTGATAAGAAATCTCATTTGCTTTCATTCTGGGAAAGCTTCAAGGTATTTCTTGATGCGTATTTTTAGTTTGGGTAGTCTTTCAAGCATCTCGACTATGACTATGAATGTACATTCCTCTTGATACTCGGGTTTAGCGATGTATGACGATTCTTCTTTTTTGCCTTCTTCCCAGCCCAACTCTCTTGCTCTCCTTCGATCTTTCCTTCCAGTTCTGCTAGAGCTTCTTTCATTGACGACCTTTGACCTAGCAGCGCATGAACCGCGTCTTTCTTTCTGCATGAAGAATCTATGTTTGATCATATGTTCAAGCATAAGATTTATTTTTCCGTTATAGATGTCATAACTACGTCTCATAGGAAGTGTCATGTTGGAAAGAGAAATAGATAACAGCATTCTCCGCTATCTCGCGAGCAAGAATGGCCAGTAACCACTGAGATGGTTGCCCGAAAAGTCAAAGTTTCCTGGAACACAGCCCAAATCCACCTTTACAAACTCATGAGTGAAGGCTTGGTGAAGGGCAAAAGGGTCGGGCGACAGAACCAATGGGTAATAAGCAAGGAAGGGCAAAAGCAAGCAAAAATCTAATCAAGATCCCAGCAAGCTGAAAGATTGACTACAAAACCATTCTCGCTTCGTCTCAACATTTTTCCCTCAAATCATATTACAGAGAAAAAGCGTTCGGATAATAGGAATTATCGGAATCTTCCATTATTTTTAGTCGAAAAACAAGGAGACCGAAGCTTGGGGCAATTCAATCGTAGGAGACCGCCCTTTTGGCCGGTTGCTCCGATAAGAATAAATTTTCTCGTTCAATGTCAAAGTCAAATTTGACTTCACTACTGTGCGTACTAAGGTTATACCGATCCTTAAGCGGGTTGAGTTGGAGACTACCCTACTAAGATAGGTCGTATATATGGTTGGAGCCGTCAAGACGTTTGTTACTACCTTAAGAAGCTTGAAAAGGCTTGAATGGTGAGGCGTCAAGTGCGGTCAAGCGCCGTTCTTTATGCGCTGACGCCTCGAAGTAATTTTTTCTCGGTGGATGTGAGGGGTTGTGAGGGGTTGTGATGAGTAGTGGCGTTTATAGGCTTCATAAGTGTCAGGTTCGTTATGAGATTCTGAGCGAAGGCGTGTTGCCAAAGGATTTTAAGCAGATTGAGATGACTAACTGGACTGCGTTGCTGGGTCTAGAACAGGGTGTTAAGATTAGGCATACAAGCCGAAGCTGGATTGTTCATTCGCAAATTAAAAGTCTTTGCAATCAAGAGTCTACCAGGAGATATGCCTCTTAGGGAAATTCTCCTTTGTGCTGATCATCATTTTTCAACATGGCTTCCCCGATGCTCTGAAGCTCATCTTCTGTCAGGAAGATCATCGAGGCTACAGAATCTAGTCGAGTGGATTCGTTAGCCTATTGGGGAGGAACAAATTTTTCATCGCTAAAGCTTTAATCTTTTCCGAGGTTCTCCAAAAAGCTTCGAAAATGACGTAAGAAAAGTGGCACTGGAGAAGACCTAAGCGATTTCGTGAGACGAGCGATAAGAAGAGAACTACGGAGCTTCTTAGAGAATCACGGCGAGCCTACTTTCTGGGCTTAGTTGGTTGAAAGGAGGAACAGCAGAAATGGTGTAGCCTGATCAGAAGTAACCATTATTCCAATGTTTCTTAATCCTTGAAGCTACCACCACTTCTGGGCTTGCCAAGAAAAGGGACTCGTTCCAAGCTTCACAAGCCTCTCCTCAAGGAGCTCGTTTTTGGAGGGGGATTCATGCTTGTGTACAAGAAAGTGGCAGAGGCATTGACCTATGGCGCTTCATCAATTGACAAGCTTGGTGATTTGATTGACATACTCGGGATGCCGAAGGAATACGACGGCTTCGTGCCAACCGGCCAAGAGTCAACATTCGTGGTATCTAGGGCCCTAGACGTGTATCTACAATACGCGTTCGCGGTTCAAGTTTCTGAGATATTCAAAGACGATTTTGATGACGGTTTCTTTGCTGGTTGGACGAAGATGGGTGAATCATGTACCGAGTCGAGTGGTGTCCTGACAGGGACCAATGGGTTCAAGGCACGAGCAGGGGTAGGAGACTTCTACCTGCAGAATCTAAACTACGAGTTCAACATCAAAGTCAAAACAACCAGTTATAAAACAGAGAACAATGGCGACGTTCCCTGGCTACTCTTCCGATATACTGATGAAAACAACTACGATTGCGTTCTCTGGCATAGAAACGGATATCTGGAAGTATCAAGGTACAAAGGCGGCTCAAAGACAACATTATTCTACAGGTCCATTGGCTATTCACCGTCCTTGAACATTTGGTATAATTGGCAGATAGAAGTTAGAGGCTGGAGAATAATCATAAAGATTGACGGCGACCTAGTCGCTGACTTCTACGATACGAACGAGAACCAATGGGGCTCTTGGGGCATGTATTCATGTGGCTGTGACGCACAATACGATGAAGTCTGGGTCTACCCACAGAAATACACGAAAACAAATCTGGACGACAACTTTGACGACGGCGACTACATGGGTTGGGAAGCAATATCGGGAACATGGACAGTGTCAAATGGAAAGCTCACAAGTACAGGAACCAACTCAAAACTGATCCATCACGGCGGCTCCAACAACTGGGATCTTTACGAATGGACATTCACAGGGAGGGCTTTGACGACAGGAAGTGATGCTGCTTCTGTTCCTTGGTATTTCTTCAACTACCAGAACGACAGCTTCTGCTACTATTTCAGACTTCGCAAGGACAGAGAGCTACAACTAGTCCAAGTTTGGAACGGCAACCCTAGTGTTCTAGTGTCGAAAAACATTAATGAACTCCCAGATGCAGCTCATACCTTCAAGGTCAAGGTTTCTCCGCACATTGGGGTAACATGGTCTACTCCGATAACGAAGAAACTGCGAATACAGATATGGGTCGATGGAACAGAACACGTTGACTACAATGACACCTTTTACGATTCGACATCGAAAGGACGGATTGGATTCTATACGTATGACTCGACAGGGGAGTTTGACAATGTTCAGGTAACAAGACCAGATTACGACATCGTAACTGACCCTGATTACACCCAAAATCACTGGAATAAGCATTGGTATCCCTTCAAGCCCATCTGGAACGATGACCCGGAGAACGATTGGTGGATCATGAACTTCTCCTACAGCGATTCACACTGGAAAGCATATCTACACGACGACGACAATGATGACTATAGTGATATAGTGTTCGCGCAAGGGAGAAAAGTACATGAGGCCGGGTATTATACATACCAACTGCCCTACGAGCCTGTATTCCTGTATGACCCCGACGACCACAACATGGCAAGTGCCGACTGCCTAACACTAACGGTTAAGTTCAGAATCAACGGTCCCCCGACTTGGCTATGTTCACCCTACTGGCCTCCTCGCATCCCTCCTAGAGGGCCTTTCAATACGGGTTCATTGGTCGCAATGGTGTTCTGGGAATTCCAGACAAGTCAAGGATTATGGGCTGATTTCTCAGCAGTAGACCCGTGGGGCGACCCCGACCTCCTAGTCACCGAGAAGTTCAACCGATGGTTCTATGACCCAGCACTTGGCTTACTTGGTTTACCTCTATGGTATCAAGCAAGTGACCTCAATCCGTTTGCCAATTTCCCGGCTGGATGGTGGTGGCCTACAACGCACGACAGAGATTATCATTGGATTGGGGCAGGATGGAGATTCGAAGCAGACGAGTACGGAACGTTCAAGACGTTCACATGGGACGTGACAGCTGACCTAAAACGGATATGCGATACAGTGTACAGCCAATATCGTTCAGGATTGCCTCCGCATTGGTTCATTGTTAAAGCACGAATAAAGGCGGTCATGGTATCGATCGAAACTTATTGCTGCGAACACACTGGCTACTGCGCGTATGCCCAATTGACATATAAAAGCAACAATAATTAGCCGTATGCCTCAATGAACCAGAGATGAAATCAACACGCATTTATAGTAACCAGATAGTCCACTTTTCAACCTTTTCGATAGCTAATTCAGCCTTGTCTTACTGGCGGATTGGGAGAGATCCCTTCTTGGCTGATTGGTAAACACCACTAATAAACAAGGCGAGTAGAAGAAGTGATATCATTATCATCCCTGGCATGGGCACAATCAATATTCTGTAGTAGCTACCCATATCTAACACAATATGAAGAAGGGCAGCGTTTATTATTCCCACCATTGAATCTGCAAAGATCAGAATGCCCAGATGTTTACCTCTTCCAGATGCAAAGGCTACTACTATCAAGGCTATTCCCGAAAGAAATCCAGTGGTGGACAAGACATCGAGAAACGTAGACCATTCTCCAGAGACTATTATCTCATAAACAGACGATATCGGCATTAGGCCGCCATGCCATAAGTAAATAGACAAGAAAAGCCCAGCTAACCCGATCAATGGCAGACTGTAGAACAAAACGGGCAACAGACATCGACGATGGCTAATCTTCTCGTTTCCATATGATACGATCAACTGGAATATCGAGTACATCAGAAGAATTACGAACCAGTAAAAAGTACCATAGCCATAGGGCCAGAATAAATGGAGGGTCCCCCACCAGATGGTCCTTACCACAGCGTCTGAGCTAGATAGATGCAGCGGATTACCACGGGACCAGTATACTCGACCCAGTAATAGCATAGCCAACCAGAAGAGATACCAGAGAATCAAACTTACAACTGTGAAGTTTCTAAATGAATATCGCGTCTGCTCATCACCCCTAAATCAGATACAACGTTGCTTTATTTAAACCCATTCCTAGGCAACTTTTTGACATTGGAAGCAGTTGGAACAGAGGCTTATGTTAGGTACGAGCGCCCGAGGCGAACGGTTTCTCGTGACATCTTCAAAAGAAAGCCTCCGGGATCCTTCAGAGAAGACTAGATCTAAACCCTTTAGGGTCGGAATACTTCCGGGCCCTGGCGCCTGCAAACTAACGAAATGGACCCCTCTAGTATCCAAGAAATGCCGCATAGCAAGATCTTGATTGCTTGGCTTTTTCTACGAATCCTATACCCAGAAGGCTCGCTTTGCAGGCTGAGTCTTTCTGATAACGCCAGATATCAGAACACATTTTTGACCAAGGGCTGTATCGCTAGCTAGGAATGGAAATATGCCACCAAACTTGTCCAGGAAGAAAGCTTCCTCTCGCAATAGTTTAAATCATCATAAACCATAGTGTGTTGTAAAGTAGATTGAGCCTTGAAGCGTTGGGTAAGGTCATGAGACTCCTTTCTAATGGCGTGAGATTCATCAATTTTCTGCTTGTAGGGATGTTGTCTATGTTTTTTACTGAGGTCTATGCGGGAAGTGCGCCTCTTTGGTTCGTTAGTCCTTGGTGTTTGCTTTTTGTGTTTCCACTTTACCTTATGCATTTACTGCTCTTCTTCAATATCGCAATAAGAACCAAGAGAACATCTGTTGGTCATCTATACCTCTTCGGTGTTCTCATTGCATTGTACGAATCGTGGATTACAAAGGTTTTGTGGACAGGATATCCGGGTTCAGAAGGACCTCTGATGGGCACTATCTTCGGTGTTGCAGCTCTGGAATTCTATGTTCTCGTCTTCTTCTGGCATCCAATCTTTGCGTTCGTTCTCCCGATTCTCGTGTTTGAAGCGTTAGCAATCTCTGATGGCTCGAACATGGATTATGGAGAGAAGGTCATTCCAAGTCACCTATCCTCGTTGGAGAAAAATCCGAGACTCTTAAGCTTTCTAGCATTTACTGCGATATTGGGAGCTGGCTTTCTTTCATTGAACACGGGTCACAGTGCCATTATTGCAGATACCACTATCTTGGGCAGCATTCTTCTGATTTTTCTGTTCTTCCACATGGCGAGAAGAAACCCAAGTCATTTCTCAATTCATTCACTTCAGCTTAAGAATGAAGAGCTGGCTGTAGTAGCAGCTTACCTCTTTCCACTATACGCTTTCTCATTTCTGTTTTTAGACCCAGATAAGGTTCCCAGCTCATCCATACCAATCCTTATGATAATCATCTTCTACGCTTTAGTTGGACTCCTAATCAAGACGAGTCCAGCTTGTGAAACGCTCAACAGTGGAAGCGGTATGCCTAGGGAATTGCTTTCTTCAAGAGAGTTCTTTGAGTTCTGTCTGCTCTTCTTACTATTGACTTCTGTCTTTTGTGTGGTACCTGTGGTCGGCGAATTCATTGCACTCAAACTGAATCTAGTATTGTTTGTAGGAGGTCCTTTCTTCTTTGTTACTATTGTGATGAGATTATTCCAGAAATTGAAGCACGTGTATTCTTGAATGGCTTCTGGTAACAGCGATTATCAGCATAGACAATAGACTAGACGAGAAACATGACGGTTTCTCTGGGCGGGTTCACTACAGTCAGTATGCTGGTGTTAATCATGGACTATGCCGTCTTTCCGCCAAGCTAGTTAACTTTCGGCTGATCTCTTTCTGTAGGTCCATTCCCATTATTTCAGAAAGAGCAAGCAAATCCAGTATTGCTTGGGTAATCTCTTCTCTTAGATTGTCTTCTCTATATTCCCTCATCGGTAGGTTCTTGTTCACTAACTGGCGAGCAATCTCACCGACTTCTTCAGAAATATGCATGAACATTAGCTCTGGAGTCAGCTCACAACCCAGTTCCGAACATGTTCTCTTTGCAATCTCATAAATCTTCTTGCTTACATCCGTGATATCCATGATATCCACTGGTAATAAGGATGCATAAATGGATTTTAGAGACACCCTCCCTTATACCGCCCCAACTACTAGCTTAGTGTAGAGCTCTGGCCTCATAGTCCACGGGTCGTTAGGCTCAATATTCCGGTAACTCCGATTATCGGAATACTGATAATAATAGCTCCGATTGCTAAGAAACCTTGGTAAGTTTACTCGGTCTTTTCCTTCGGTAAGATTTTTATAAATGTGAATAATTGGTTTAGATTGTGGGGAGTGTCGACATATATGACGAGGCTGAAACACTGGTCGAAAAAACATAAAAATCTAGTGGTAGACCCAGAACTGGAGATGGCAGACATAAAGGTTGATGATGAAATTCCAGAAGTAGTGGAACCCGAAGCAGAAATTCCAAGCGATGAGAGAGCAGAAACTACTTATGAAGAAAGAGAATTCGAACCCCCTACAACACATTGTCCTGAGTGCGGTACCAGTCTTATTGAACCGGCGATTCCAGTCATCAACCCGCAAGGAGTGGGACAAGCTTATTCCCAGCATATGAGGAGCTGGATTGTTTCCACCGAGATCGTTTGTCCGAGTTGTGGTTTGGTCGTGGAACAATCAAGACGTGAAGTACATCGTTAAAGGCCCGTAGTTCGTTCTAAGGAACATTCATGTCTTCTCATTTAACCCCCAGTTGTACCTGGTTCCCAATGATTCTCTGTCATTTCGGTTTTCTTCTTCTCAAAGAAGATGTTTATTAGACGCCACTACTAAGAAAATCTATTTTGCAAGAAAACAGAAGATAGGAAGGATTTCCGTTAACCCCTATTATCGGAAAAAGAAGAAAATAAGAGGTCTAGGGCCAGCTTTGCTATTTTCGATGTATCTCCGCTCTTTTCATTCTTCCTGTTGATCGAATCGATGCTTTCCTACACTCTCTGCTAGCTAGCTTTATGAAGACAAGGAAATACGCTGAAACACATTACTATAATGGTCAATTCTAAGTGATCCTGTGTAATGCACGTTGCAACTTCAATGCTAAAGAAACCTGAACTGGCACCTATTTCAAGCACCCATGAATCATTCTCGAGTTGAAGACGATTGACTAGTTCCTTGGACGAAACAATAAGCTTGTGTATAGGAGTACTTAAGAGAAATGCAAGTTGATACTGTTTAGTGCCTCTTGCCTCTATTACAATAGTAGGATCATCAACCCCGTCCATGAACTCCTCTAAGCACCAGGAATCCTTGCTGAACCTATTGTGCTTAACAATCTCGCCCTCCTCATTCATTATAGTCCCATGGCAGAACCGCTTATGCACATCCAACCCAGCATACATCAAACCTTTATTCTCCTCCGAGACATAACATGGTCTATCCTCACGCTACTTATCCTGGAAGGAGAATTCAACATCCCATCTAGCTAGAAAGGTTAGAGAGAGTATCGTTTTTTGGTATTCGTACCGTGTACTCTTCTTTCTGTTTCCATAACGTTCTGATTAACTAGCCAGAGCACTGGATTAGATTTAAGAAAGATATCGTATTACATGAATGATGAGAAGATATGGGTTACAAGATATTCGGGAAAAAGTTTTCCTTTAAATGGGGTGAATCACCTGAGAACCTTTCCGGAAGCATAGATGTTACCAAGGAATATCTAAATCGAGGAGGCCAAATATCTCCTGATACGGAAGTCGAATTTACCTCAACTTTTCCTCCAGAAACATACAAGAAGACGGCTCTAACAGACCATATGCCAGACACATATGAATGTGCTGGTAGTATGTCAACCGCTATCCATCAACCAAATAGAAAGACCGACTTCATGTCAATATCAGACTATTTCGATCTTACAGGACATGATAAAAAACTTGGAGATCATCACAATCTATACTTGCAATACCAAATAGGAGACAATAAACCTTGTCACACAGATGAAATTCCTCATCGTCACATCCCACTTGCCAATACACTCTATGTTGCTGCATACATAAACGATGAGAAAGTGTACGAAGATCGCATCAAAGCAAATCTTAGCTAGCTGAATCTGTAAATCTCCGTTTACAAGTTTTTCTTCAGCTGCTATTCGTAAACCCCCGCAGACTTTCCAAGGGCAAGTTGCAGAAAACTTGATTCATCACTAACCCTATTGACATCATGCACATAATTTCAAGCAGCTTCACCAGCTAGCTGGAGAACTCTATTTCGTTCTAAATTGATCGAATGTAAAAATCAAATGGAAGCTATCTAGATAACCTTTTCTTGCACCTAGACCAAAAGATCAAAGATTTAAACAGTGAGATAATGGTTCTTTTGTTTGGTCTATCGAGAGCTCGATGAAGAATTCTAAATCTTTCTTCTTTTAAGGATTATTAATGTTGTGGCTATAGCTGCTATGATCCCAGCAGATATAGTTGCTATTCCCAACGGAGTTTCAATGAAGGGTTTAGGCACTATTTTCTCTATCCGTATCTGCCTTGTTCTACTCATATCCACATTGTATGTTTGCGTTTCATAATCATCTTTAACTGTTAGAGTGTAATCGATCAAAGGTATTTGTGTGAGTGTATAGTTCTCAATGATACCATTAAGGTAACCTGAGAAGGATAACCCATATGTTGCATTAGCTAAGGTAACATTTGCTTTTATTAAATCTCCATATTGATTTACAATAATAACAATGAAATCCCCTACGTTACATTGTATGTTTGCTTGTACTTCCGTTTTATTCATTATAATGTTCCATCTTCCCACCGGAACATTCATCCAATACGCCTCTATGATCCAGTTACCATAGTAAGCCTCTAAAATAGTTGATCCCGAGCTATCAGTATATGCCACATATTCTGCATCCTCCCTAGAGAGTTCTAAAGTACAATTTACCATTGGTCTATTTTCAAAATCTAAACATGAAAGGGTGAGATTACCGAAAAGGAAGTTTATTGCAAGTTCTGTATGCTTGGTCAAGTTCACCATTATTTGATCAGAAGTGTAACTATGTTCATTATAGAATATCGAAGCTTGAATATGGTATACCCCATAGTCCAATAACCATCCATATGAAACTACATCTTCAATAGTTTCAATTAATGTCTTATTCTCATCAAAAATCGTGATGTCAGAAACGATTGGGGCATCATTCTTGAAAGTGAAGAAAGAGAGAGTAGCATTCTCCGTAATAGCTGGACGAAAGATGGCAGACTCCAGCCTAATATTCGTATCATATAGCAGAATTGAGAATGGGTACTCTGCCCGTGGATGTACGAGTCCCGTGCCCTTAAGAAGTATACCCAACTTCTTATCATACCAAAGGATCCGATAAGGATTTTCTAAGATCCAAGCTTCCCGTGATCCTCCTAGGAAGGAAACGTACGAGGAACCTGTAACTTTGTAATAGTCTTCATATATTTCCACTATATCTCCTACAAAGATTTCCGGGTCTATCCATAATGGTGTCTTTCCTTGTTTCTCAAAATAAGCCCGTCCGAGCATATCTCTAGTACTCATGTTCACATAATATAAAGGACCTACCCATCCCACATCGGGGAAATCTCCACTTTCATATACGCACGCAAGATCCAAAGGAGGCTCTGGACCTGGTCGCATCATAGGCATAGCTCCACGGAACTCATACATTAACGTACCATTGAGAGTATGTTTGTAATGAAGATATGTTCCTAATTCAAGCCAAAAAGGTCCAGGGCCTCCAATAACCTTGAATTTTTGGGTATTGCTTTTGGAAGCAAAGTAGTTTTGATTTCCTTCCCATAAGGCTGTTACGAAGAAAGTCCCTCTTCCGGAAGGCATCCATGTATAAGTAAATGTCCCATCACTGAAAGAATTCACTATATCTGGGCGTCCCCACATGTAGTCTCCAGCAACGCTTATCTTAATAGGAAGTGAAAGAGGTGGAGAGATTTTCCCGGTTATTGTAACATTAGAACCAAAGGCAGCTATGGATGGATCAACAGAAATCTTGATTGAAATTTCAGAGGGCAATACGGCGTTTGTCATGGATACTAAAGGTATGAAGCTGAATGTCCATAGGAGAGCCAAAATAGTGAAGAAACGAACTCTTCTCAAGGATGCATCCCGATATAATGGAGCACTCCTTTTTCTTTAAATAATTTACCACTCAACTTTTACAATCTCCCAAAGCTCAGAGTTTTTCTCTGAGAAATATTACATGTATACGTCCTTGGGCCAGATACATGGGATCATTAAGAGGTGCCTTCTTTTTTGGCATTTGATCTTGGAGAAGATATAACTGTACATGGAAGATGTTTGGGATAGATTTCTGAAGCCTTAGGGCGATAGGATAGAAGTTGGATGACACCAAAGCAGCTCACTTAACAAGAGGCCATCAATTTGTTTCTGATATCCTCAAATATCAGAACGGACGGTGGCTTCGCCATTAGAGGCAGATGTGAAGGTTTTTGTCTTTGTGCCGCCTGTCTCTTCTGTGGTGGCGTTAGGGGAGTATGATCGGTCTAAAGTTGGGGTTCGACCTCGTTAAAAACAAGGTCTGGGCCTCCTATCCGGTTAGAAGAGTGGGCTTTGAGCCCGCATAGCAACGTGTCCAAGGATGACGTGGAGGCTCCTCCCCTAAGCCATCTATTATGGAGGTGATTATGGGACTCTTTGTAGGGCTTGTGGTGCGTATGTACATAAAGATAGCTTCACGGCCACAATATTGAAGGATGATGATAGCGACACCAAGAAGTTCGATAAAGATCTTGAGGGGATAGAGGCTTTTAAGTCCTGGCTTAGAGCGAGCGAGTGTGAGGCTGTGGTGATGGAGTCTACTGGCGTGTACTGGATTCCTCTCTATGCTGCTTTGGAGGGCGAGTTCGATGTAAAGCTCGCGAACGCACAGAAGACCCGGAGTCTTTTGGGCAAGAAGACAGACAAGGTGAACAGCAAACGCCTAGCCAGCTTCCTCCGCAGCGGGCTGATGGAGGCATGTTACGTGCCTGAGCGGAAGGTCCGTGTCCTTCGGGAGTTGACTTGGCTTCGAACGAAGATGGTTCAGAATAGGACCGACTACAAAAACAGGGTTCACAAGGTTCTCCAACGATGTAACATCAGGCTTGGCTCTAAGCTTCACAGTGTCTTCGGTAAGGCTGGGATGGAGGTTCTTGAAGGCTTGATGGCTGGTAAGAGCCTAGACGAGATCGTTAGTCAGAGCAGGAGCAAGGTTCTGAAGGAGAGGAGGAACGATCTGGAGAAGGTTGTTAGAGCCGGATTGGACGAGGAGGGCATCTTCGTCTTGAAGCGTTGCTTGAGGATGATAGAGCGTTTGGACGAGGAGTTGAGGGTGGTAGATGCGAGGATATCTATGCTTATCGGCGACTGTAAGGAGGATGCGAAGCGGATTAGTATGGTTCCAGGCGTCGCTCAGGTCTCAGCTCCCGCTATCTTAGCGGAGATAGGCGATCCTAAGCGGTTTGAGAATGGAAAGAAGGTGGCCTCTTGGGTGGTTTATGGCCATCGGTCTACCAGACGGCGGATAAAAACCTAACTGGGAAGATCAAGCCAGGCTCGAAGAACCTTAGGCGTACGATGGTTCAGGTGGCTCATGCGGCTTCCCGTGCGAAAGATTCTAGGCTTAGGCTCTCTTACCTTAGGGTTGCGGCTAGGTGTGGGAAGAAGAAGGCTATTGTAGCTTTGGCCCGTAAGATTCTCTGTATAATCCATCATCTGCTTGTGACTGGTGAGGATTATGTAGAGGAAGGCTTCGTGAAGGGCTTAAGGCTGCGGCTCATATTCCTTTGGAGGAAATGGCTGAGGCTTTGAGGGCTGCTGGCTACTTGGTTAATGCTCCGGGCTAAGACAAAAACCTTCATATAGCAACTTTAAAGCACAAATTGCTTTTTTGTTGAAGAAAGTCGAGGAAGTAACGGATTTTGGAATTTGACCTTTAGAGGCTCAACTCCAATATTGCTTCTGCTTTCGAGTGGGAGTAAGCGACAAGAAGGACGGCAGTTATGTGGCTCTCCGACCGCTCGTCGATGTTAGGGTGTGAATGAGGGCAAAACTCCATTTCGGTGTCTATGACCCAATATCGGAAAATCATGGCTGTTCTGTGAGCTCAGCACTGAAAGTCTAGACCGGTGATTCGAGCGCAGACACCTTGTCTTCATCAGCTTGAGATACTGATATATATAAGGCATGCCAAAAAGCTAGTCATAAGCAATGAGCGTTCTTGATCTTTCTATTACGGTTGCTTGTAGCTAAACATCCTCTAGGCGTTAATCCATAGACAAGTGACTTTTTCACCTCGTCAAGGCCTACCACTTCGAGAAAACCCCCTTTCTGTAAGGCATTGATACGGCGGTGTATCACCGAATAGCGAGTGTAACGGAAATCTCTAAGCGTCCTTATCCTTTTTCGTAGGTCGGAGGTAGTCAATGGGCCATACTGGGCTAGAACTCTGAGGATGACCCTGTTGAGTCTGGCTTTCGTCCCCGTGAAGACTGAAAGCCTGACTTTGCCGATCTCTTCCATGCCGCATTCCTATCTCGCTTCCACTGTAGAGAGAGCCCGCCGAGAAGAGCCACTCACTTATCACCCTTTTCTAGAATGATCCAGATTCACTCTTTAGAGATCTACCCCCAATCTATTAATCTATGATTCAATTCTTCGTAAGGATGAAACCCAAACATGCCTAGGACGGTTGTAGACACATCCAAGGCTAGCTTAGCCTATCTCTCTCTGTCGTACACAGGTTCCCCCTGAACTGGAAGTGAGACAACCCGCCGGCATGGATTGCTTACCCTCAGACTATAGAAGAGGGCCGAGCTCCGATCCTCCTCCCAGAAGATCGCCAAGTTCGCTACTGCCAGTAGTCAGCTCCGGCATTGCTTTCCTCTTCTGAGACTGCTTCAGTGGGCTGATGAGTTCAGTCGATGCGGACACCCTCTAATGAGAATTGCGGGTTGGGGCTCTGTTGATCTTCTTCCGCGTCCACAACGCCTTTCTCGGTTATGGCGAACTTGGCTTCGGATTCGGGCAGATATGGAGAGTCTATGACCACCGCTTTGCGAGTGTTCTTCTTGCTCTTGTGTAGCATGATCCTATGTGTACATGCGTGCGCCATAATGTGGCCTCCAGCCGGCCTGTCAGGGTTTCCAGCCCAGTACTGTGCGGGGTTCGCCTGAACTTGGTTCGTGGCAACTACTGCTATGTTGTAGGCTTCTGCCAGCCTCACGAGCTTGTGTAGGTACTCGTTGAGCTTCTGTTGCCTTTCTGCAAGCATTTCTCTCCCAACGTATTCTCCTCTGAAGTGGCTTATCATGCTGTCAACCACAACCAGTTTTATGCTTTTTTCGGGAACCAACGAGAATAAACGGTCTATCAGTAGGCACTGGTGGCTGCAGTTGTACGCTCTCGCTACCAATATGTTCTTCGCGTTTTCAGTCGGGTCTAAACCGATCTTGAAGGCGATCTGGTACGCGCGTTCAGGAATAAACGTGCCTTCGGTGTCTATGAAAGCCACATTCCCTTCAAGACCGCCTTTCCCGTGCGGCAGCTGCGCTGTAACCGATAGCGTAAGGCATAGCTGAGTCTTTCCAGACCCGTACTGGCCTATGAACTCGGTTAAGGCTTGGGTTTCTATGCCTCCCCCAAGCAGCTTGTCGAGGTTGCTACTCCCAGTTGTGCATCTTCGCATGGCCATTCTCTTCTCGTAGAACTCCCGCGCCGTCCTGAAGTCTGCTGCAACCAACTTTCTTGCGGCTTCCTGAATCTTAAGGAGTGTGTTGAAACCAATTTTCGTCTTCTCCATTATCTCGCGAGGCGGAGTTACCGCTAGAGCCTCTATAGTGGTTATCCCTATCTCGCGGAGAGCCGCAGCGGTAGATGGGCTTATACCTTCAATATCCTCCAGCGAAATCGGGTCGCTCATGCCATTCCACCTCCAAAGCACGGTTTCAGGGTTTGCTGTAATGGGTATTTAAAGAATGGAGGTGTCGAGCGGCCAAGAGAGACCCCAGCGGAACGTATAAAGTTGAACTGAAAAATTCATACCTACACAAACATGTAATGAAATGGCTAAACAGAAGGAAGCCCCGAGAAAACCTTGCGGAACTTACATTCTCAAGAACAGGATTGACGCCTGTTTTAAGGAGGCAATGTCCGTTCTTCTGTCATCACTGGACTGAGATGCTTACAGTCTAGTCTCCTTGAAGAAGGTGACCAGCGCATTTAGTCTTGGGTTGTCCTTGTTGACGGAGTATAGGGCTATCTGCCCGTATATCTTCTTATTGACCAGTCCGTTATCGACGAGGTTGTCTAGGTGGCGCCGTACTGAGCTTCTTTCGAGGCCTGTTTGTCGGCAGATCCTGTAGACCCTAAGCTCCTCGCCGGATCTCCATAAGGCGAGTAGTATCTTTATGCGTGAAGGGTTTCCGACGACTTCGATGAATCTCTGGTTCTTCTCACTAAGGTTCATTAGGTTTCTTCCTCTTCAGAATGTCTTCGATAAACTTTTCTAGCAATTCTGCCTTCACACCGTTCAGTCCCAGCTCAAACTTTTCATTCAGGGTTATTACACCTGCAGCCTTCAGATCCCTTGCCAAAGCATGGAGCAGAACCCGTCCGACAGGCTTGACATCTTTCTCTTCACAGATCAGGTGGTAGGTTTCCTCAACCTTCTCTAAGGGAGCGTTGATTGTTCCCTTCTCCCTCCTAGTAAAAACTCTCAAGAAAATCTTGTATGTTTCCCGGGCCCAGCGATGTTGACGGACATGTCGAGCGATCTCTAATAGTTTTTGAGAGAACAGGATTCCCTGCAAATCTAGATCCCTCCCGTCTCATTTCCTGCGTGAAGAAGTCTTACGTAATTTTATCGTGTAGAGCTTCTCTTCTCCCTCCCTTTGAACATCAACGATTTCATATCGGGGATTCAAAATGACCTTGTCCATTTTCAACCCTTCCTAGAGCTGGAGACATGCAAACGTTTTCATGGTATTGCTTTAAAAATGGTCTGTGAAGTTTTAGGGAGGGGTCTCCAGCGTTTACACGCAGTTGGAAGATCCTTGAGTCTTTGATCTCAATCCTGTAGAAGGAGGTGATAAGTACGGGAATGGACATACGAGCATCTCGATTCTTTGATATCTTAGTTGCAGCAGTGTACTATGCGATAAAATCCCGTATCTGGAACTGATTCAAGTCTAACGCGGAGAGAAAAGTAACCAGATAATCTGATAATTTATCATACTCTAGGTCATCGGCAGATTGTAGGCTTGTATCCTGCAAAGAACGACGAATTTAAACGTGTACAGTCATCTCTCCCGGGCTACCATTGTACCCTAGTCAGGATGACGTTCAAACTCTCGACTTAGCAATGGTTGGGGTAAAGTTTTATTCCAAACCTAAAGGTAGAGATTGCTTGGTGTGCGAAATCGAAAGCTTATAGGGATGCGATGCTCTTATGACATTGAATGAGTGATTCTGATGGTTGAGATAAAGGAAATGCCTTATGATGAGAAGTATTCGAATGTGCTTAGTTACTTGAAACTTATGGACGATAATGTTTTGCCTTTTGTAGAGAAAGAGCTGGGCGCTCAGAAAGTCGCCGAGCTTAGGACCATTTGGCAGAAGGGCACACAAACTATTCCTGAAGACGCTACTTACGAAGAGAAGTTTAACATAGCTTACGGTAACTGGGTGCGAAAATGCGCGAGTGCCTTCAATTTTGTAAGTGACAACCTGGGCGAGAACGGCGTTGAAAAGTTCAAAGACACTGCCGTTGAAGCAATGAAAAGGAAAATCTCCAGCCCAGCCATGTTCCTGCTGAAGCTAATGAGGGCAATTTCACCACAAACAGCTTTTCGAACATTTGCCAAGCAGATGACCTATCAATGGCAAGTGTATACGCCCCTCTCCATTTCGGAGTTGTCTGGAAACAGACTCGTTGTCCATACGAGTCATTGCAGAGTACTTGACTATCCTGACTCTGAAGTCTGCTGCACAGTCATCTGCCAAGAAGTCACTGCTCGCTGGTTAGAAGACCAGTTTAAACTGAAGATGACAGCGAACCGTCAAGGCAAGAGTTGCACAATAACCATCGATAGGAAGTAAGTAGCTCAGCGCGCTTCTTCATGCTCTCACTCCTAGCTAGCCTGCTAGCTGTTCCAACTGATATTTTTCCTCTAGTCAACCCGTCATTTTCGCTAATTCGAGATGAGAAATTTAAACAAGATAAGTCACGTACCCTGGGCTACCATCCTTTGAGGGCTAATTTATACGCCAAAACCCATAATCTTATCATCACTTCTCACTAATTCATTAACGTGAACTTGAATGGTCGATCTGGCTGAGATTCAGTTCGCATATTACATGTTAGCCGCAACGGGTGTGCTGGTCGCCGCAATCTACTACATCATCAGTCTGAGATATAACATGAAGGCGAGGGAGATGGAGATATTTCGATTAGTGACTTCAGACTTTAGTTCGGAACAAGGCATACAGAGATACGCCACGATGATGAACATGGAGTGGAAAGATTACGAGGATTTCATGGAGAAATATGGACAATCAAACCCTGAGATGTTCGGCAAATGGGTTTCACAATTCTTGGGTTGGGAGAATATGGGAGTTCTCATAAAAAGCAAAGTTGTTACAGCTGAAAGAATATATATCACGGGTGGCATCGGTCCCATACTTGCATGGGAAAAGTTCAAGGACGTTATTCAGCGTCGGAGAGACGTTACGTGGGGGCGGGATTACCTTAGTAACGCTGAGTTCCTTGCACAGGAAATGCTGAAGATTAAGATAAGAAACGATCCTGGCTTCAAAGACAAGCTGGAGACCTATAGAAGAACTTGGAAACCCTGAGTAGATCGAAGGCCTGCTGACTCCTTTCTTTTACCACGCCTGCGTATCATTAACTACTTTACAGTTTTATTCTTCTCTATAGCGCTCAGACTAATTCTATAATTCGCTTTAAATTTAGATTTTAAGCTCATCTCTGGTACTTTTTCCCAAAAGGACGCAAAGTTGCGTCTTAACTCCGATAATTTAAACCGATATTTGAACCTATCCCGGGCTACCAATAAACCATGGACAGGGCGAGTTTCAAATTTTCGGTTTTGATGGGTTCGAAAGTGCATCCCTCTTTGGGTTCTCCTTGTAAACCTTTTTCTTTACCGAGACAATATAGAATCAGAATAGAGATTGATTTTCCATGAAACTTTATTTATCATCTGAGATGGAACGTAGTCTGCGGAAAGCTATCTCCGAAGATGATGTAGACAAGTTCAGCGAGTTAGTGTCTTCTATTAAGTGGGGAAAGCCCTCTTGGTCATCTTCTCAACTGTTACTTGAAGCACTAGACGATGAAGTAGAAAGGCTGTGGTTTTGGGCAAATAATCTCTCTAACCATAAAAACCCTTTCACCCGAAGATACGCCTCAACGATTCTTCCTAAACTATGGGAGAACGATAATAACAAAGCTGAGCAGATTCTGACAACTCTTTCAGACGACAAACACTGGCTTGTTCGCGAAGAGGCCCACGGCACTTGTGGAGAACTTCTCAAAGAGCATTTTCAACAAGTTTTTCCAATTCTTCAAAATTGGAGTACGCATTCCTCGGCAAACCTTAGAAGATGTGTCGCAGTTGCGGCGCGAAGTGCCGGAAACTTAAGAAAGGAAGAGTGGGCTGAACCCCTTATCCACCTGCTTGAACCCCTTCTTTCTGACAAGACTGCCTACGTAAGGAAGAACTTGGGACCTTACGCCATAGGCGATGGTCTACTTCGTTGCTATCCAAACTTCACCTTGGAATATTTGCGTAGATGGGCGTGTAAAAGAGATGAGGGGACACGTTGGAATGTATCTATGGCATTTGCATCATATGGAGGCAACAAGAACTGGCTAGAAGGCATTGAGATATTATCAAAACTTGCAGCAGATGAAAGACGTTACGTTTGGCGATCCGTGGCATCTGCACTACTTTATCTCGCACGTAGACACCTAGAAGTCCGCGATACGCTTAGAACCTGGCTCAAAGATCCCAAAAGGGTTAAGGTAGCTGAGACTGTTCTCAAACATCTAGCGTCTAAGAAGTGTACCGCTTGAATCCTTTTCGTAGTTGCCTTGTCCGCTTTTTGAGGAGTGCTTTCTGTGTTTCGTTAAGTGGGAAAGCCCAATTGTTAATTATGCTTTCTGGAATTGGTAGACTGAATAGATAGGCAAAGGCAACCAATTGCCCATGATGGAGAATTTCGTGTTGAATGAGAAATTGAAGATGCTCTAATATGTTCGGATTGTCCTTCCCTAATCCCCATTCTATTCTTCTGTCGACATCCTTTATTTCTTTTAGAACACCAATCATACACTCGTCCATTTTCTTGAAGTGCTCTCTAAGCTTCGCCTTCCTCATGTATATTTCCGGCTGGTTATAATTCCCCACAGAAAAATCAACCTTGCCAATTTCCAAAGCTTTGATGTAAGACTTTTGCACTTCTGCCATTTCCAAAAAATGCTTGCCAAAGGTATCAAGGCCTGGGCGAGGCAGTTTGTAACAAATTTCTTCTTCAGTCAGGATATCAAGGAAATCCAAAGTATGGCTTCGATAAAAGTGCCATTCACTTAATATTTTCTGGAAATTCTTTTCCATAATGACACTTCTTTGACTCTATAGCTAATAGTCCCGATATATAATTAACATCGCTGTATTTTTGGAAATCTAGAAAGGAAAATCAAAACCGATAATCTAAACCGATATTTGAACCTATCCCGGACTACCATGAAACCCTAATTAGGACACGGTTCAAACACTTGCCAACTTCTGTGAAGGTGTGGATTATGAAAGATTATTCGTGCACCAACTTTTGTTAATAAATCCTTTTAAGAAAACTAAATTATGAGTAAGATCGGCTGGGCAAACAATGACTAAGATACTTGATGGCGATCACTCTCTTACCGTAGCTTTTAACCCTTTCTGGAAGGTTCTTGCTCGTTTCCTAGTAGACAGATGCGAAAAATGTGGACAAGAACGGTTGCTTTCAGCCTTTGAGGCATACTCGGAAAGTCGGCCCTCTCTCTGTAATAGTTGCTTGCTGACATCAACATATCTCGAGCCCTTAATTCGTCTATTGTTCTTTAGTCTTGGAATTGACGACAGCCCAACGAAACAATTGCTGAGAGACTCGCTTATCCGTAGGTGCATGCTCAGTGTGGTGAAGGGAATTGCCAATTTCGGATTAAGGCATCCACAGCCCACTGGCGCTCCGATAACTGTTGTCTGGAACTTCACTAACAGATGCAACCTCAACTGCTTGCATTGTCATCAAGACTCTTCGCCTATGTCTTCTTGTCCGGAACTAACAACTACCCAAGCTTTCAAAGCGATAAACAATATGAGTGATGCTGGCGTAGCCATATTAACCTTCTCGGGCGGAGAGCCTCTGCTTCGAGCAGACCTTTTTGCTGCAATAGAACGAGCAGTAGAAAACGGCATGCTTTGTACAATCGCTTCTAATGGTACATTGATGACAAGGAAGGTTGCAGGAAAACTAGCCGAAGCCGGCGTCAAACGAGTAGAAATAGGGCTCGACGGAGCAAGAGCTGATACCCACGATTTCTTAAGAAATAGCCCCGGCAGTTTTGAAGCAACTGTTCGCGGGATAAGAAACTGTGCTGAAATAGGTTTTGATGAACTGGCTACAACGATGACTTTACATTCGAAAAATGTCGGCGAACTGAAAGAAACCATGGACTTGGCGGAAACGCTGGGAGCAACAAGATTCTATTTAAACCGCCTCATACCGGCCGGTCGAGGAATAGGAGCATCTCATCTTGACGTGACGCCGGATGAGAAGATAAAAGCTCTAGAAACCCTTTACAACAGATTTCACAAAAGCATAGTCAACGGGTTTGGTATGCAATGCTACGCTCGGGGAATGACATATTACGCCCGCCTAGGCTACGAGCGTTCAAAAGGCAAAGTCTTCACAGTAAGCGAAGCCTTGTCAGGGTATGAAAAAATGTTTCAAAAGAAGTTCGGGGCTGAAGTTTCCAAGATTGTGAGAAGGCTTGCAGAAGGTTTCGGCGGTTGTTCAGCTGGCTTAACTTACGCGGGGCTTACCGCTTCCGGGGACCTGCTTCCCTGCGTCCCTGCCCCAATAAAACTAGGCAACCTTCTCGAACAAAGCTTAGAAGAAATTTGGACTCGCAATGAATTGCTGAATTACATCAGAAACCGAGACGCGTTAAAAGGCTCCTGCAAAATATGCACATACAGCGCCCTGTGCGGCGGATGTAGATACACAGCGTACATCGCCCATGGAGACTGGTTAGGACCTGATGCTTCTTGCCCTTTCGGTCCAAAAATCCCAAATACTTAAGAGAGCCAAAATCGGCGTAACGTTAACGCAATAATAACGTTATTCCGGAGGTTTGAACGGGAATGCGAACCTATCTCGGGTTACCATTAACTTTCCTGGGTCGAATCTAACAAGTGTGCTTCCAGCTGCGGCTTTCTGAGCATGGTTTGGATGTTCATCTTTGACGGTGAGGTTTAGAATGCGGTGTGTCGCAGAGACTTGGCATATTTTATGACTGGAGTAAAGATGTTTTTACTAAACTTCATTTCACGTAGGTGCTTATAATCCACCTAACCTATATAGAAAAATGGGTGGAACCCATGGAAGAAAAAGTAGAACGAGAATCTGAGAGCGTCGAGCAAGATGTCTTCAAGGCGCTGGACCATCAGAAAAGAAGAGACATTCTAAGGTATATTGGCGAAAACAAGGGCGTCACCTTCACCGAGATTCTGAATGCAAGCAAAATACCTGACAGTCCAATACTTTCCTATCACCTCAAAAGCTTGGCACCCTTCGTAGAGCAGAAGAATGGAAGATACCGTCTATCGCCCCTAGGAAAAGATGCCTACAATCTCTTACTTAGAACGACAACATACAACAAGCTGGCCCTATTACAGAAAAATAAGTTTGAAGTCACAATAGGAAATTCCTTTATCTGGGGTGCTGCAATCCTCGCTGCCGCAGTCTTAAGAACGGATGTGATTCTTCATAGTGTCATTCTTCCAGTATTAGCTGCCATTAGTCTGTCCATGACCTACGAGCTGTTCAAGTAACCCCACAACGCACGCTTGCCTTCAGACAAGCAGATCTCCGATTGTTGTTGTAGCCGAGACTGATTTGTTCAACGTAGGAGTTTCCTTCAGCATATTGGTGTCGGAGGCTTTTCCTCAGAAGGATGGGGGATATCCGTTGGGAGGAGGTCCTGTGTTCCTGTTGATGGGGGTTGTGCAAGACTTTCGAGAAAAAGCAAAATCGTCTTTCCCTTCGGGGTGATAGAATATGATCCTCTCTCTCCTTCTTGTACGACATATCCATTTTCAATGAGAATCTTCAGGTGAAAACGTAAGGGACTATGCGTGATTTTCAGCGTTCGGAGGAGAGCGCCAAATCTTTTCTCCCCTCTCAACAGGCATTGCAGAACTGTTATTCGTTGAACGTTTGCCAAGGGGACCAGCATGTTAACAATTCTTTCTGGCGACAGGAAGAAAGGACCCCTTTCTATTTCAAAGTTCATCACGTTCATTCCTCATAGAATCGTTAAGACCAATCCTTAAAAACATTTTGTGGCTAAAGAAAAAAACCAATGCATCTCAGTAAACTTTATATTCTAATAGAATGCATCTAATTTGGGGAACACCATGCAAAAAAATGAGAAAAGAGAAGAGAAAAGGATTCTTGCAATCTCATGGGACCTACACTCCATATGGGTCATAATGACAGTACTCGCGAAGCATAGAAAAATGGGAGACCATGTGACCATTGTCTTGGGCAATCCTGAATATGGCACACTTCCCTACCTACCTGATGATACCTTAGTGAAGAACATAGCAACAGTCACGAAAGAAGATCTCGGGATCGACGATGTGCGATTCATCGGTGCCGTACCACTTTCGCACTTCATGAGCCACACAGAAGAGATCATGCTTAAGGTCACGAACATTGTCCGAGAAGTCAAACCGCAAGTAATCCTCCTTGAAGACCCTGATTTCAGGCACCTAGGCTGGCACTCAATGTTTGTAACACTAATGCAACGCGCTATCCACGAAGCCGGAAGTTGGTGGTTCCGACCAGTTGGCATCATAGGCGAACCATGGAGTGTAGAAGTGACGTACTATTGGTGGACAACTCGTCCCAATCTAGAGATAGATGCAAGCGACATGGAAGAGATAGTCCTTAAGGCCAAGGAAAAATTTGGGGGGCCGGCAACAATTATGCCAAAGATTCCATTAAGACGCGAACCTCCCATGACTGTAAGCTCACTATAGCTCTTGTAGGAAAGAAGAAGGTTACCTAGATACGCTCTCAATGCCCAAGCTTTCATTTTTCAAAGATGATCTTGAGTCTACTTGCTGAATTATCCTCTACCTCAGACAGAAGGTCATTTCAGAGCAACTGATCCATCTACGACATGGCGCTGTATCGGTGATACCCCCCAATACGTCACCGTTCTAGAACTGATTAGGAAAGGAAAGCAAAGAAGTTTTTTGTTTTCTCTATTGAATGAAGCTTATGGGTGGCAAAAGGTTTTTTGGAGACGAATGCCAAATCTTGTTGAAGGCGAAGGCATGATGGTTTGCGCTGTTAGACTGACCGAGAAGCCTGAGCTGAGAGACCCCGTCTTGGTTGAAGGGCTTCCAGGAATAGGGCTTGTCGCAAATATAGCCGTGGCCTATCTTATACAGAAGTTGAATGCGAAGCTTTTCGCCGAGATTAGATGTCCTTCCTTTCCAGATGTGTCGGTTACGGATAAAGAGGGCACCCTCAAGTCTCCCTTCACGCAGCTCTACTATCACAAAGGAAACGGTAAAGGTGAACGGGACCTTATACTGCTTTACGGCAATACGCAGGCTCTTACACGCCGGGGGCAATATGAGCTCTGTGGCCGCATACTTGACATTGCAGAAGGCTTCGGATGCCGATACGTCATAACACTCGGTGGCTACAGGCCTGGAAGGCAAGTCACTGGACCAAACCTCTATTACGCTGCCTCAGACCTTGAGATGGCGCAGGTGGCTGCAGGCCTCGGCGCTACGATCCTAGGCGGACAAATCTTCGGAATAGCCGGGCTTCTAGTGGGGTTGGCAGGACTACGAGGGATGAAGGGGTTCTGCTTATTAGCCGAGACTGATGGAACCCACCCAGACAGAGAAGCCGCTATAGCAGTCTTAAAAGCTATCTCGGGCGTCTTGGGCTTGAAGGTTAATTATGAAGATTTGGCAAGAGCCGAGGAGTTGGCGGATTTTCTATCGCCCTTCGACTTCGGGGCATTGAACCAGAAGCCGAAGAAAGAAACCAAACCCGACTGGTTCATCTAGGCAAAGAACAAGAATACTACACATTCGGCTGTAGGTAGGGCTGGACCAAGGGTTTCACATCCAACCACTTATCAAAGCTCCAGTATGAATAGGCCGAGCCCTTCGTAATCTCTGAGATGTCTATGCCTTGTTTTTCGAGACTGCGAGGATTCGAAAGGTTTCCTTTCTCGGCGCCTGCAACTCCGTCGTCTCCTTAACGTCCCAGTCACAGGAGTCAAGCAGCTCAAACCCGTTGCTCTCAAGATCTTGCCTTATCTCCGCCAGCGTGTAACATCTTAGCTTGTGTGCTTCAGTGAACGTTTCGGCAAGTCTACCCTCACGTATCACAAGAAAATGCATGTCTATGTTCAGGACGTTTCTTTGCGGATCGAAATTTGACTCTGACAGCCGATATAGGGTTAGGTTTTCGTCCTGCGACTTCACCCACGATTTGTATGGAGACTGTTTGAGTCCCCCGACGTTCCAGAACTCAAAGATGAACAGTCCTTCTCTGACGATGTGTCTGCTTAGACCTGTGAAAAGGCTGACCAAATCTCTATGTGTGAGGACGTAGCCGAACCCTCCGAACATGCAGATTGCGCAGTCAAAGTTTTTGTCCAACCTTAGGTTTCGCATGTCTTGGACAAGGAAATCTGCCTTAGTCTTTTCATTCTCGGCTTTCCTTTTAGCTACTGCGATCATGGTCTCCGAGATGTCTATCCCTGTGACCCCATAGCCGCGCCTTGAAAGGATCAATGCGTGGGAACCTGTGCCGCAGCCGACATCCAAAACGGTTTCTACGGTCTTTCGTGAGAATCTTGCGAAAAGCCTCTCCAACATACCACATTCTTTCTCGTAGTCAACAATCTCCCGGTAGATCAAATCATAATATTCGCCGAATCTTCCGAATGACCTCATAAAGGACTCCCAACAAGGAAGCACGTTTAGCTCGGATGAAAAATGAAACAGACTAGAAAATCACGCATTGCCTCTCTTTTCTTTGTAACTTATTCGCTCTTTGCCTCTCGGATGAACTGTGTATAGACTCTTTCAACTCTGTCGGCCGCTGGACCTGAACCCTCAACCACTCCGTTCTCGGTCACTTTGACCCGGTCCATAACCCAAATGAAGCCTTCTTTGTCGTAGAGTTTAACCATTCTCGGGAAGACTCTTTCAAGCCTTTCAGCCAGCCCCTTTAAGTCGAAAGCCTTTTCGACGGACAGTATCTGAGCGACGGTACTTCCGCTCAACACCACTCTGGGGATGATTTTTCCATCTGGGTCCTCAGCGTCGCCGAGGACGAGGCTTAGGTTGTCCGGGTTCACGCCGATCAGCATTCCATTGTACGTCTTGTTGTTCACTGTGATGACGATGACTTGTCTATCCATCAAAGCAGAGACTTCGTTGGTGTATCTTCTTTGAGCCACAGACATCCAGATCAATCCAAGTCTATTTTGGCAATCGGGCTTATTATCTTTCTGCATAAATCCAGAAGGAGATGTCAGTGACCTTTATGCTCGATCTGTTGTTTTAGGAGCAGGATCGTGTCAGATGGCACGTCTCTCTTGACGACGAGGTTCGGCCCGATCCAGCTATTGCAGCCAACCTTCACTCCGGGCATGAAGAGTGTGCCGATGCCTGTCTTTACATTGTCGCCCATGATGACACCCAGTTTCGCCCTACCGCTGTCAACGAGCTCACCTTTCACTTGCATCTTAACAGATTCATTGTCGAACCTGAAGTTTGCCGAGATCGTTCCTGCTCCTAAATTGCATTTTTCTCCGATAATGCTGTCGCCGACGTATGAGAGGTGCCCTATATGAACACCATCCATTATGATGCTATTCTTCACTTCGCATCCATTTCCAATCCTGACCTTTCGCCCTATGCTTGTGCAGGGTCGGATGTAGCAGTTCGGACCGATATCACTACCTTCACCGATATACACTGGCCCCTCGATGTAGGTGCCTGAGCGAATTCTAGCTTCTTTGCTCACATGAACTGAGCCAAGCAGACGGGCTCCTTCCTCAACCAAGCTCAGTACTTTGGGTTTGGCTTTCGTAAGCGCACGGGTATTCGCGTCTAGAAGGTCCCAGGGCTTTCCAACGTCAAGCCAGTCTTCGACAGAAAGGTTTGCAGCCACCACCTTTTCCCCATCTTCTATAAGCATCCGGATCGAATCAGTTATCTCCTGTTCTCCTCTAGGCGAGGCTTCGGTTAGCCTTATCGCCTCAAAGACCTTCATGGAGAAGACGTATATCCCTGCGTTGATAGGCATGCCCACTGCGACCTCTGGAGAAGGCTTCTCAACAATCTCGACAACTCTGCCTCTTTCAGTTCTGATTATGCCGTAATGTTCAGGATGCTCAACGTGAAGAGTCGTCAATGTCGCGGCTGGCTTAGACTTTCTATGGCAGCTTAGAGCTGAACGGATTGCCTGAGGCGTCACCAGCAAATCTCCGTAGACGGCCAGAAAATCGTCCTTCACGCGGTCCTCGGCTAAGCTAAAAGCGTCAGCTGTCCCTTTAATCTCTTTTTGGTGGAGATACTCAATCTTCATGCTGAGGTTTGATCCATCCCTAAAATATTCCTTGATCTTCTCAGCTTTGTAGTGAACAACCATCTGGACTTCTTTGATTCCGGCTTCCCTTAGCGCGACAAGAACGTGTTCCAGAAGCGGCTTCCCGCCTATCTGGATCATATGCTTCGGACGAGTAAACGTAAGCGGACGTAGCCTTTGTCCTTCTCCCGCGGCTAAGACAACTGCCTTCATTTCCCTTAATTTCCCCGTGGACGCTTAACCATCGCACTTCCTCACTTACTAGCAACAGTCTTTACTACAAGTCTAGCAGTTCTGGCGCCGAAATTTTTGCAGAGGTCCTTCTCCTTTCCATCTGGAGCCCCAACTACGGCTAAACCGTAATGTTGAGCTTGCGGATTTCCCTGCACGATCATGCCGTGGATTAGCAGCGCTTGCAGGATTGAGAGGATCGTGGTCTCAGCACCAGAGGCTGTCCCTCCTGAAGACGTGAAAGCTGATCCAACCTTACCTTCAAGTCTGCCATGGAGCTCAACGCTCTTGTCTAAGAGTTCCTTTATCTTTCCGCTCATGCTTCCATAGTAGGTTGGTGACCCAATGATCACTCCGTCTGCCTGTATAAGGTCATCTAATGATACATCGTCAACCCGTTTGAGAACGCAGTTCACCCCTTTCACCTGCCTTACGCCCTCGGCTACCAAGGTGGCTGCTTTCTCGGTGTTACCGGTCCTCGAGTCATAAACAACAAGAACGTCGGGCATGTCTTCATTGCGCTCCTTTCCTTTGCACTTGAAATATCATTACATTACATCCTCATGTGCCTCTGCTATATATTAAATGCGCTTACATCTGACTGTCTTTCAGCCCGCTTTCAATTGGCACGCTTACGTCTATCCAGAAAACTGGTTAAGGGCTGTTTTATCGAGTCTGTCAGGAAAGTTATGAATGTTGAGAAGAGTGCTCCAGCCGCGACATCCAAAGGGAAATGGAAGCCGGTATACACCACTGCAAACCCAATGAAGTACGAGAAGATGGCAAGAATTGTTCCGACTCGACGTTTCTCAAGAAGGACTGGAAGAGACAAACCGAAGGCAAGCATCATTGTTGTCGAAGGAAAAGAAAATGCGGTCGTGTGCCAGAAACCGATGACCCGGGCTTCAGAAATGACTCGTGCAGCAGCGAGGAGCTCAGGCCTAGGTCTTTGCACCAGAAGTTTGATCAATGATCCTATTATATAGGATAATGCACCGTTCGCGATAGACATTATCCCCGTCGCCTTGGACATGCTGTTCAGTGAAAAAAAGAGAGCAACCAATGTCAGAACGTAGAAGACTGAGAAGAGAACTGGCGATACATATGTACATGTGAAGTCCAGTACAGGATTAGTGATATCTTGGTTTATGAGCTTGAAAAGTCTGTAATCCCCAATCGCAAGGTCTGCTATGAGCAACAGAACTGAGGGTGCCAGAACGCCGAGAATCGTTTTTAGTCCTCGCTGGTTCTCCAAGGCTTGAACACTTCGGTTTGTCTCTCAGTCATATTGGGGTTTCTTATTATCCCTAAAGCCCGTTAAAAAGCCTTACGCCATTAGAAACTCTGGAAGAGTTAATATCCCGATAATATATTGATTACTAATTGGGCATGTGTTATGGGCAAGGTCAGACATTGCTGTCTACTGGTTAGAATAGAGGATTAGCGAAGATGAGGGGGAAAGCGAAGGCATTCGAGTTTCTTGAGCACACTGCAGATGTGTATATAGCTGCTTACGGCAGACACCTGTCTGAAGCCTTCGAGAACGCTGCCTTAGCCATGTTTGAAACCATGACCGACACTGAAGCCGTGGAGCCTAGTGTTGAAGAGACAGTTGAAGCCGAAGGATACGACAAGCAGTCCCTTTTTTACGATTGGCTAGAGCAACTCCTAATCCTTTTCGAGATAAAAAACCTGCTCTGCTCAAGGTTTAGGGTCCAGAAAATAGAGAAGATCGAGGAAGGCTTAAGGCTCAATGCAAAAGTCTACGGTGAACCGTTCGAACCAGGGCGACATAAGCAGAAGGTTGGCGTAAAAGCCGTCACCTATCATCGTATGGAAATTTTAGAAGGACCAAGAGGTGTAACCATAAAGTTCATACTTGACATCTAGAAAAGAATTATACGTATAAGCTGACATAGCAATGTTGGGTGATTGAGTTGCAATATTGCACCAAATGCGGAGCCGAACTGCCAGAAGACACAAAGTTCTGCACGCGATGTGGAGCCGCAATATCCCCATTGCCAGCTGCAACTTCCTTTCCTATAGTGACGACGCCCACGATCCCGGGATATCGAGTAAAGAAGATTGTGGGTGTTGTCACAGGCTTGACCGCCAGAACCCGTGGAATGGGCGGGAAATTCGTTGCTGGCTTACAGTCCATGGTGGGAGGGGAAGTTTCAGCGTTCACGACCGAGATTGAAAAGGCAAGGGTCGAAGCCATTGACCGGTTGAAGCAACGTGCTCAAGAGATGGGGGCTAACGCTGTCATGGGTCTGGACCTCGAATCTTCAGACCTTCTGAGCGTGATAGTTATATCCGCCACAGGAACAGCTGTGGTCGTGGAGCCGGAATAGGACGATACATAACCCTCATTCGTGATTTGCATCAGAGGATATTATTCAAAGGTCGACGCAAGGATACGGATGATCTGCACGTAATTCATATATGAAGGGATATTCTTCTTTAGACTCTATGAATATGTGGCGAGGCATACCAGCTGGCGACAAGCCTCCTGACCTCATTAATGTGATCGTGGAATGTATAATGGGTTCTAGGGACAAATATGAGTACGTGTCAGATTGGGAAGTTTTTGTTTTAGATCGTGTATTACATTCTTCGGTTGTGTTTCCAGTTGACTACGGTTTCATCCCTCAAACATGGTTTGACGACAACGACCCCTTGGATGTCATGGTCCTAAGCTATGAGCCTCTCGAAGTCGGGTGTCTAATCAAGGCGAGGACCATAGGCGCCTTGGTTCTAGAGGATGAGGAGGGAGAAGACCCGAAAATACTTTCAATTCCAACCGGCGATCCCAGATTCGATGGGTACAAGGACATAAACGACGTTCACCCACACCAGTTAAGAGAGATTCAAGAATTCTTTGAAACCTACAAGAAACTCGAGCCAAGGAAATGGGTTAGATTCAAGGAGTGGAAAGACGCCAAGGAAGCCAAGAAGATCGTCAACTACGCCATTGAACTGTATAAAAAGACGAAAATCTAAATGACGAACCAGCCAGAACAACATCTTTCTCGAGCCGTACTCACATCGTAAAGTCTCACACACTTAATAAGAAAGCCTATTGCCTTTCCATTAGCATTCAGGTAATAGTCTGGGACGAAATTGGAGAGATAAAACGTATCCTTAGATGGCAACCCCCAAAGCAACCTTACTTGGCTGGTTTCAAGTACTGCTTCATACAGCCTCGCCGTTTAGCATTACGGTTGTCTATTTGTGACCTCACTGTGTTGTTTTACAGATCGAAGATATCAACCTTTTCTGATACGCAAGGGAATTAAGCACTTAGCAGTATATTTTTTGTAAGGTGTTATGGTTGGTCAAGATTGTCATAATCGGAGCTGGAAGCCACGTTTTCTCAACAAACTTGATCACAGACTTCCTTTCCTACCCGGAATTTCAAGACTCAACTCTTTCGTTGGTGGACATCGACAAAGAAGCTCTGGAAATGACTACAGCGTTCACAAGGAAGCTTATTCGGCAACACGGTTTAGAAGCGAGGTTGGAGGCGACAACTGATCGCAAAGCTGCCCTCGAAGGAGCCGACTACGTCGTGGTTTCCATCAGGGTCGGAGGGTTGGAGGCAAACGAGTTTGATTTGCAGATTCCAGCAAAGTATGGTGTGATGCAGGGCATCGGCGACACAATTGGGCCTGGCGGGATCTTCTACGGACTGCGTCACATACCTGTTCTCTTAGACATTTGTCATGACATGGAGGATCTTTGCCCTGAGGCTTGGTTGATAAACTACACAAACCCAATGGCTATGCTTTGCTGGGCTATGAATGACTATGCACACATAAGAAATGTGGGTCTTTGTCACAGTGTTCAGGGAACCGCCGCTGAGCTGGCTAGGTATATCGGCGTACCGTTTGACGAGGTCTCCTATTGGGTTGCAGGAATAAACCACATGGCTTGGTTCCTAGAATTCAAGTGGCGTGATGAGGACGCTTACCCGCTTTTGAGAGAGAAGTTCAAAGACCCAAACGTCTATTCCAGGCCTGATGCTCATTGGGCTGGGGCTGATATCGTTAGAGCCGAGATATTCAAGGCGTTCGGATATTTCAATACAGAGTCGAGCCAGCATATGTCAGAATATGTTCCCTATTTCAGGAAGAGGCCGGAACTTCTAGAACGATTCAAGCTTGCCAGTGCAGCAGACAGGATCGAGAGAGCTGAGCAAAGCCGTAGGAAACGCGACGAGGAGATGAGACGATTGGTGGAAAGCGACGAAGTGATACCGCTCCGAAGAAGCCGAGAGTACTGCCTAAGCATAATCTATTCAATTGAGACTGGCATGCCAACCCGGATCAACGGCAACGTCGAGAACAACGGATTGATAACTAATCTGCCGGAAGGCTGCTGCGTCGAGGTTCCGTGCCTCGTTGACAAGAACGGGATTCATCCGTGCTACGGAGGCCGTCTGCCGCCACAGTGCGCTGCCCTAAACAGGACGAACATCAACGTTCAGGAGTTGGGAGTCTTAGCAGCAGTTGAAAAGGACAAGACACTGGCGTTTCAAGCCGTCCTCATGGATCCGTTGACCAGCGCCGTGTTGACGATAGACGAAACCCGCAGCATGGTTGACGAAATGTTCGAAGCAGAAGCAAAATACCTAAAAGGCTACAATTGAGATACCACTTCCGATCTAGACGGACCTCGGCAAGACTGCTCCCGTTGAAGTCTGTTTCTCTAGACTGCAGACCTCAGTCTATGTTTGCTCGACATCTCATCTGTTCTCATAACGGTGCTTATTGGAACATACTGACAGACTGTTTTTGGTTGGATCTTTTCTGCTTTTGGAGAAAGATGAACGATATAGTATTATGGCACTAGTTCAAGCTGAGCTTCTTCCATAAAGCCTATCCCAAGATTTTCTGCATTTTCTATAGCGTAAACCCCAATAGGTATGGGTATCCCGTGTCCTAGCCTTCTATTATAATTGAGTGCACGGAGAAAATTATCCGTGAATTCAATAGTAATCCATGCCTCAGCCGTTTCGCCGTCTCTTATCCTAATCACTTCGGGTTTATAACTTATGTAATCATTAACTCTTAAGTATGTTCGTAAGTCAGCGGGCGTTGAATTCTTGTCGCGCGGAATATATGTAGCTGATGAATCTGGATCCAATCGCAACTCTATGACTTCAGGTGCGGGATCCCTTCTATGGCACGTTATGAAAAATTTCACCAATACAGATCCCCCTTTCTCTCTAGTTACCGTGCTTACTTCAGGCCTAAATGTGACCAACACATCAATGTACCCCTTCTCGAACGCTTCTGTTGCAGAACCTAATGTCGCTATACCCACCTCTCTTGGTTGAGATGGTTCTTCAGAGGCATTATTACTGTCGGAAAGAGTATACGCCAATACGACATAATAGGCACCTATTACGAGTAGAATAGCCACAAACAAAGACAAATAAACTAATTTCTTATTCCCTGTTCTGGAGAAGTTATGTGTTCTCATAGTATAGACCCCGATCTCATTACACTGTTCTATTTACGGCGTCGACCAGACCCACAAATGATTCTATGTTGGGGCTGTATTGGTCGTATGCTTCGCCTTCAAAGACATAGATGGGCTGAAGATATCCTGCATTATTGAAGTATTGGAGTGTGATGTTTTGCACTGTTAGTTGTGTGAAAGACCGCATGTTGATGATGCACTCGAGGTTATCGGGTGGAGCAGGCAAAGGACTAGTCAAATAGTACTTGAGAATTCCAAGAGCTGCGTCGACAGTCTTGATCTTGACACTTCCATATGCTTCAGATTGAGGCAGACTCCTTGAGATTGTTACTATTTCTCCGCTTTCACCGACCGCCACAAGAATGCCTAGACCGTGCTCCTCGTAGCCTCCAATAGCAACCTTAAATATGACTCCTATGGTGAGGGGATTTCCATCGACCGTAAGATAAGGCTTTGTCTCCACTTCAACAACGTTCTCAGAATACAATTCGTGAGCCGTAAGCCATCTCTCTGCTATTGCGATGCAATCTTGCTCTGAAGGAAGGCTTCGGGGCAGTTGCAGATTCGTGTCCTTGGCGAGTAGTATGCTTCCGTCCAGACCTATCTCTAACATATGAGTTTCATTCATGTACGCGTAGACTTCCCTTGTTCCACCCGGATTAAGTGGGACAGGTTCGCCTTCAAAACCAAGCTGTTGAGCCATATTGGCAGCATAGACGTCGTCAACCTTGGGCCTAAGGACTCTATATATGGTCACTTCAGTCGGAAACTCAGGGAGTGAGCAGCCAACTACTACCGTTACCGGCGAGGCATTCACGATGCCTAGTGGACCTATCCCTTCGAAGACGGGTGGCAGGGGTGGTTTCTCCTTCTCGGTCTGTATGGATGACAACATGGATAAAGCGAGAATGCTGGCTACGACGACGGCTGATAATATCAGAATCGCAAGCGACTTAGGTTTCACCGTTCATTCACCTCAACCGGTACAACCATATTGCCACGCTTTCACAGACGATGGAGAAAGCAACAACAGTGATATTGTAACGAGCAACGATATTAAGAAACTTCTTGCTTGACATTTCTATTCTACCTCTATTGTTCCTCTTACATCCAGTTCCTTCCCTTCCACTTCGAGTGCCATAGTGAATGAGTATGATCCTGGACTGACTTCCACATTACCAGCCGTGGGACTCTTTTTCGCTTCCCAATCAAGATAGAAAACATCTTCTTGGGGATATTCCTCTCCAATGGCTAGCGTTCTGTGAAGCAGCGCAATATATACGTCGTAAACCTTTTCTCCATTGGAGTTTGTCACAGCAAATCTTAATAGACCAACATTCCAAGCTTTGGGACCAGTAAGGTTAACTCTCATCTGGAGCGTTTCCCCCATCTTCACGCTCGAACTTGAGAGAGCGACCTCTAACCTCAATCCCTCTAAGCTACCTGTGAATCTCGGACCGTTGAATTCTGCTGTGATGACAGTGATAGTTTGGTTCTCCTCGTTAATTGTTTTGTTTCCGCTAATGGTCATAGTTCCAGTTCTTATAGTTACAGGAGTTGCCGCAGTATCCTATGAGTTAAGCACTTTAAGACCCAGCGCGATGCCAACTCCTATAACTAAGAGCACAACGAGAGAACACAAGACAACATACAATTTACTGAACATAAAATTCCTCCCCTAAACCGTATGCTACACACACCAGCTTATATGTAAAAGTGCATCATGTACTAGGCCTAGATCTGATCTGTGCTTTCCCGGGGAAATTGGCTGATCCTTCAAGTCAGAATAGAGAGATCGAAGAAGGCGAGTCGGTTGACGAGTGGGGGCTAAAACATAGAACCATAGACGGCATGGGCTGGTACCTTGAAGGCCCAATCAGAACGGTCGAAGATGCCGAGGAATACGAGGTGCCTAATCCGTTTCTTCCTTGGAGGGTTGAGACCGTGAGTGAAATAGTCAAGCTCACTAAAGATGACCTAGCGATAGCCGCGATCATCGGGGGACCGTTCTCGACAGGCATGTTTCTCTTCGGCTTCACAAACTATATGAGGACACTTCATACCGCTCCGAGCAGTATCCAAAGGATTACTGAGAAGGTGGCGTGGTTCCAGACTGAGCTTGGAAAGATTGTGATTGACATGGACGTCGACATAATCTGGATGCCAGACGACCTAGGCATGAAGGACGGTCCTTTCCTGTCGCCCCAAGCCTTCCGGAAGCACATCTTTCCCTCCATGAAGGAGATGGTGAATACCTTCAAGAATAAGGGTGTGAAGGTCCTACTGCATTGCGACGGGCAGGTCATGGCTTTGATGGATGACATTGTTGAGATGGGTTTTGACGGGTTTCATCCCATCGAGAGAAAGGCAGGTATGAACCTAGAGTTGATGAAGGCGCGGTACGGAGACAAGTTGACATTAATAGGGAATGTGGACGCCACATACCTGCTTCCCCACGGAACAAACGAAGAGATCAAGCAACAGGTTCTTGAGTGTCTAGGGATAGCTGCTCCTGAGGGCGGATACATCTTGGCGTCCGATCACTCAATACATGAAGGGGTCAAAAGCTCCAATGCAAAAGCCATGTTTGAAATTGCCAGAAAATACCGGAGATACCCCATTAGAAGGTGAAAGTTCTGTGAAGCGTGAGAAATCGTGTTTGCCTGTTCATGCCTAGTCTTTCTTCTTCTGAGTTAAGGCACTTTCACTCCAAAAACATTCAGCCTTATGCGGTAGAGGGATGTTCTTGCTGTGATGAAGAGGCTTTTCCATTGTCTGTCGCCGAAAGCGCAGTTTGCTGGGATTTCAGGAGTCTTAATTACCCCTAGGTGCTCTCCCTTGTCCGAGAAAATCCAGACTCCGCCTGCCGCTGACACGTAGAGGTGACCTTCAACGTCGACTTTCATGCCGTCCGGAGCGCCTGGGAGATCAGAACGGATTTCAGCGAAGAGGCGACCGTTGCTCAGCGTTCCGTCGCGGTTAACATCGAAAGCCCTTATGTGCCTTAGTTCTGAAGAGTCTGCGATATAGAGAACCTTTTCATCCGGAGAAAAAGCCAAACCGTTCGGCTTGTTGAAATCGTCCACAAGAAGGGTCAGCTCCTTGTTTTCAGGTTTGAGCCGGAACACGCCTTGAAACGGGAGCTCTTGCTCTTCGGGTTTTATGCCGTATGGTGGATCCGTGAAGTATATTGTTCCGTCAGATTTGACTATTACATCGTTGGGGCTGTTGAGGCGCTTACCGCGAAACTTGTCGGCCAACACCGTGTATGAGCCGTCTTTCTCGATCCTTGAAACCCGTCTATTGCCATGCTCGCATGCTATGAGTCGGCTTTTCTTATCATAGGTCAGGCCGTTCGAATTTCCACTCGGGTCCCGGAAAACCGTCACACCCTCATCTGGAGACCATTTGTATATTCGGTTGGCAGGAATGTCGCTGAAAAGCAATGAACCCTCCGAAACGTTCCAAACAGGACCCTCAGTAAACTGAAAGCCAGTTGCCAATCTCTCAAGCCTACTATCCCGCGGAACAATTGAAGCGAGTTTTCCAAAGTGACTTGGCATGATACACACTCTCATCGATACAAGCGATTCCCAAGCATTAAAATCTAACGTTTACAGTGTCAAATCGGCTTTTGTTACTGGAATGTTTGATAGGTATTTAAAAGCGAAGTTGTCTACTTTGCTATTAACTTGGATAGTGAGGAAGATAAAAGTCATGTCTAGTGAGTCAAACGTTATATTCGTGGGCAGAAAACCGCCGATGGATTATGTTTTGGCGGTCATTACGAGTTTTAGTGGATCAAGTGTTAGAGAAGTTACGTTGAAGGCGAGAGGACAAGCTATAAACATTGCCGTTGACGCAGCCGAAATAGCAAGACATAGATTGATGAAAGAACTGAGCGTGAGCAAAATCAACATAGGAACGGAAGAGATGCCGCCGAGAGAAGGCGAAAGCAGAAACAGAAACATATCAACGATCGAAATCACCTTGACACGACAATAGCGGGAAAGTAGTCAAATGCGACATGAATTAGAGAGTAGACGAGGGCGACCCAACGGGAGGCATCGTTCGCAAGTAGACATTCGGCTTCTGGAGTATCTTGCTAGAGTTTCAATGAAATACGGGATTGATTCAGACAAATTTTTTAATAGTTTTCTTGATGCGTCTCAACATCAAGAATCTAAGTGTGGAAAACTGTCGATTGAATGCCGCGTAAGAGTAAAGGATTACACGATCTTTCTTATGACTAGAGATTGGGAAGTTGTCGGGCAGTTTCGCATGCCTGAATACCTCCTTAACGAAAAAACAAATCCGCTCAAAGAATTTACTTTTAGACTGTCAACTATGAGACCCTTAGCGCAAGAAGCTAAGTCAAACGGCTATAAGATTGGAGATTTAAGGACTGGAATGAAACGCCTAAACATAAAGGCGCAGGTTCTTGAAGTATCACAACCAATACAAATCGCAACCAAATTTGGCTTCTACAACAATGTAATAAACGCCTTGATCGCCGACGAAACAGGTACTATTAAACTAAGTCTATTGGGGTCTCAGACAAAAATGGTTTCTGTTCATGATGTCATTCAAATCGAGAACGCACATGTTGCTTGGTTTAGAGGTGAACGCCAGTTGAGAATCGGAAAATACGGAAAAATAGGCGTTGTCCAACGATCAAGAGATGCATAGGTCAGGAAGCGAATGAAACGCAAGAAAAGCAAGAAAAGGCTGAAAAGAGAAAGGAGAAGAGTCAAAAGAAGAAAATAATGCCCATCATGGTAGGTCTTCACTAGATCATTTTTCTGGGAGAAGCGACTAGTTACATTTCTACCTTCGCGAGAGCCAAACAAAAATATGTATGCCATCTATGCCTTGTTTTCTGTATGAGACAGGTTTGCGCTGTAATACGCTACATTAATATATGTGCACATCCACTGTGTATCCAACAGTTAGGATTAAGCGAGTGAAAAGTCAGACGCTGTGAAGTGTTTAGTCTTTTTCGATTCACGCATCCAACTGGACAAGAGTTAGCGAGGTGAAAGGAATGAGCTATAGGAATAGAAGTTATGGCAGCAGAGGCTACAGAAGTCGCGGTTTTTCGAGACCAGCACCAGTCAAAGAAGGGGAAGAATATGAAGCTGACATCACTGAACTGAGCAGTAGAGGAGACGGCATAGCCAAAATCCAAGGCTTCATCATATTCGTCTCTGGCGCCAAGACAGGCGATCACGTCAAGTTCAAAGTAACTAGAGTCGCGCAGAGATTTGCAACAGCAGAGATTGTGTAATAATAAAACTTAAGGCTACACCCCCAATATCACTAGGTCCCTTTTCTTTTCGAGTTATCCCATAGAAGTGAATGTGTTTCTTGGAAACGTATTCTACAAAGAAGATGGGCGATAATTATAGAAGATGATGGAAAAGGCATGACATTAGAAACTATATTAAATGTTTGGCTTGAACCGGGCGAGAACTGAATTGAAAACGCAGTGATCCACTCTTTTTCTTAACTCTTTAAGGCTTTTAGGTTCTTCATTGTCACCATTTCAAAATTACAGAAGCATAGAAGACTTGGTGCAATATGACAAAAACCCAAAAATTGGTTTGCCATAAACGAATCTTCCTGGTTATTTCATTCTATCGCTTTCTAAAGCAATTAGGTAAAGAAACAGTCTCTGAGGGTAATTCGGTTTAATCGTAGTGTTATAGAATTCACGCTCTCGCCTATCTAGATTCTGATGAGAAAAACCATGTCCTTGGTATAGATCTTTCTTTCCTCAGTGGGGCGGCGTCTGTATGACAAGCCAGGTTTCGCCTGGTCAACTACTCTCGCCATTTTATTAAAGTGTTTGTAAGGACACTTGACTGCTATGGCCTTCTTGTCTTCGCTGATCCACACTATCTTAGCTTTATGATCCTCGAGACATTTGAAGATGTCCCCGACCTTCAACTCCATTCTCGCCACCCTCAAAATAATCCTTTGTTAGATTGTCAAGCTAAGATAAAAACCTGTTCCATCTGTAATGACGGAGGTCTTCCATGTTATTATGTTAATTGTGTTATATGCATATTGGCTGAAGAACGACAGAACGCTTGTGCAATAGAGTTAGTAGCAATAGGTAGGATGTGTTAGTTTTGATTAGCGTAAGGCGTGTGTTTTGGGTTTGGGGATTATAGTTTGTCCGTTACGTGATGAAGTGCCAAGCTGAGAATCAAGATAGAAGGTAGGATAAATGGATTTTAGGCGGCTTCTTTGTAGCCGACTTTCTCTTTAAGCATCTGAACTGACTCTGGGTTCATCAACGTGGTGATATCGCCTATTGGCTGGTTGCTAGTTACGGCTTTGAGGATTCTCCGCATGATCTTGCCGCTACGCGTCTTCGGCAAGTCGTCAACCAGCACAATCCTCTCAGGCCTCGCTGTTGGACCGATAGACTTGTCCACCTGTTTTCTGAGCTCAACCTCAAGTTCAGGTGAAGGCTTGTATCCCGGCTTGAGCGTGACAAAGGCTACGGGGACCTCGCCCTTGATGTCGTGCGGCGCTGAAACTACTGCACACTCAACTACGGCTGGGTGTTGGGTTATGGCGTTCTCCACCTCGGCTGTGGAAAGCCTGTGGCCTGCGACTTTCATCACGTCGTCCACTCTTCCCGTGACGCGTATGTTGCCCATTTGGTCGTAGATGAAGGCTCCGTCGCCTGTGTAGTAGAACCTTTCCCCGTAGATGCTAAAGTACTGCTGCCTGAACTTTTCAGGGTCCTTGAATATTGTTCTAAACATACCAGGCGCAAAGGGAGACGTTTGGACAAGGAACCCGCCTTCGCCAAGGTTTGTCGATTTCCCTTCTTCAGTCAGAACTGAGAACTTCGTTCCCGGGAAAGGTCTGCCAGCCACAGTTGGTATGAAGGGACCAATTCCAGGCAACGCGTTTATCAATGTTGCACCTGTCTCCGTCTGCCACCAAGTGTCTATCACCGGGCATCTACCTCCGCCAACTAGGTTGAAGTACCAAAGCCAAGCCTCATCATTGATTGGTTCGCCAACTGTCCCAAGTACACGAATGCTGCTCAAGTCGTGCTTCTTAACCCACTCGTCCCCGAACCTCATAAGCATCCTGATCGCTGTTGGGGCCGTGTAGAAGACTGTGACACCGAATTTCTCAACTATCTGCCACCATCTGTCAGGGGCTGGGTAGTCCAGGGCGCCTTCGAAGATCAGGGTTGTGACGCCGTTCATGAAAGGCCCATAGCAGTTGTAGGTGTGACCGGTGATCCACCCAATGTCGGCTGTGCACCAGAAAACATCCTCATCATGAAGGTCAAAGTCCCACTTGGTTGTCCAGTAAGCCTGCACTGCGTAACCGCCAACATGGTGCTCAATCCCCTTCGGCTTGCCCGTTGTACCACTTGTGTATAAGATGAAGAGCATATCTTCGCTGTCCATTACCTCAGGCTCGCAGTATTTGTCGGCATTCTCCATCAGCTCGTGCCACCAATAGTCCCGTCCTTGAATCATGTTTATAGGGTTGCCAAGCCTCTTCACAACAATTACGGTCTCTATGGATGTGCCCTCAACCCCTATGTCCGCGTTGACCTTAAGGTCAACCACCTTCCCCCTCCTGTAATACCCATCCGTGGTAACGAGGACTTTGGCCTCTGCATCGGTCATCCTATCCCGCAACGACTGGCCGCTGAATGCTGAGAAGACCACGCTGTGTATTGCTCCTATCCGCGCGCATGCCAGCATGGCAATCTGGACTTCGGGAATCATTGGCAGATAGATGCCGACTGTGTCTCCCTTTTTGACGCCTAAATTCTTAAGAACATTTGCGAACTTGTTAACCTCAAGATAAAGGTCGTAATATGTCAGAATTCTGGGCTGCTCGTCAATTGGCTCCGGCTCCCATATCAGTGCAGCCTTGTTCCTTCTCCAAGTAGTGACATGCCTGTCTACAGCGTTATAGCAGGTGTTGAGCTTCGCCCCGATGAACCACTGATAGAAAGGCGGAGTCCACTTGTAGGTTTCAACCCACGGCTTAAACCATGTGACCCCTTCATTCGCGAGCTTCGCCCAGAATGCAACAGGGTCCTTTGAAGCTTCTTCGTACACTGACTCATTGCTTAACCAAGCCATCTTCTTAAGTGCATCAGAAGGCCAGAACACATTTTTCCTTTTTGGGTCTTCCACCACCCACTTAACAGGTTTCTCCCTCAATTCTCGTTCACCTTTTCAGCCCTATTGGAAGGTCTCATAAGATTGTGGAAGATATAAACTTTTTTTGATGGAACATGTAAAAAGATTACCAAAACATCATTCCATCTCGAAAGATGGGACAAACAAAGAGGAAATTCTGAAAATCTATCACTAAATGAAATCTGTAAGAGTTGTTTTAGGTTCCTCTTCGAAAGATAGGTTCATCGGTTTGAAGGTTTGGCCAAGGGCTGTCCTTAGGTTCCTAACGTAGTCACTTACGTTTACCTCATGGATATCACTCACAGCGTCGCTAGGCTTGACTGTAAAGATTTTGCCACCATAGCTGAATGGCTTGACCTTTACGAAGGAAACAATGTCTCCCGTGCCGACCTTCCTTCCTGAATTCTTAAGTTGAACAGCACATTGGTAGGGCTGGTGAAGCGCCTCCACTGAAGGTTTTTCAGAAGGGTCAAAGTGGAGCCTTACCGTGTACTCCAAATCTCTCATTGGAATCTTCCCAGACTTGAGGTCGACAATCGCGCCTTCAACCACCCGACGTATCCTAACTTTTGCCTGTTCAAACTCAGTCCAGTTCTTCACGTTCACCATTTGCTTCACGCAATCCATGAAGACCTTTTGTACGAACTGAGATGAATTAGACTTTATCGCCGTCAACCCCTTAACGTCGGGAGTTCCGTCTCTCCTTATGCCGAAATACGCTTTCATGGCTCGAGGGAGGACGCAGATCGAGTAAACCTTGTCAACGGCAAGGTCTAGATGAAACCTTTGCCTTACAGTCTCTTTAAGATTCTTCACCTGCTCGTCAGTCGGGTTGTCCAAGAAAAGAGAGTCAGTGTCCCCGTAAAGAGGCCGCAAACCTTCACGTTCAGCCATGCTCCAACTCTGCCCCAAGGCGTACCTTCCATAAGCCGTGATCGATTCCGCGAGTGCGGGTTGAGCCAACCCATGGATTCTGACGGTCACGCCATAACTCGAGACTAGAATGAGCTTCAAAAGAGTTGAGGCTGCCGCGGCCAAGCGTCGTTCCTCGACAGAGACGGACACATCCCTAGAGAGCGGTTTAAACCAATAAACCCTAAGGTCTCTGAGGGCGCCGATCAAGGCAGAATAGAGTCCTCTCCTCTTCGTGCACACGTGATGGTTGGCTCCTGGAACCCGGTTCTGAGCGCAGCCTTCGTGGTTGCAGTCAATAGTCTCGTAGGAAAGGTTGTATGTGTCAATCAAACTGGGGTACAGACTCTCAAAGTCTAGAACCACCGTGTTGAAGTAGGTTCCGGTCTTCGGCTGGAAGGTCAAGGCTCCTGGAACGCCTCGCACGGTTTCGCCTTTTCTAAGTTCTGACGATCGAGGGATCAGAATTCCATTCTTTCTAAAGCAGAAGTGAAGAATTGACCTAATCCACGTACTTACCTGGCGATTGGTGAGGGTCGTAGGCAATGGAAGATTGGCAGTCCTAGATAGCAAGAAGGCAAGGTAAAGCCGTTCATAGTCGATACCTTCGCCCAAGCCCAACTTTTCCAGAGGAATTTCGGGTATTTGCTGCGAGCAAAGGGTGAAGAATCTCTCTAGCATTTCGAACTTTTGAGGGTCAGTTTCCTTCATGCTGTGGAATTTATCCTTAAACCTTTGCCTCAAGCTTTCTTCAATCTCCCAACATGGTTGGATGTCTCCATTTCCCAAACGGTAGGGAGCCCCGAAAACAAGGTCATGATCGTATACGTAACTGAGAACATAGGGGACAGTGTCTTCCCACTTCTCTTCGAACTTTCTAGAGGCAGCTCCCAGAAACGACGGATCATCCAACTCCACAAGCGTCAGTTTCCTAGTTTCTCCAGTGAAGAAGTCTCTCTTCTCAATGACCCGCGTCGTGGCATTTAGGCTACGGATACTCATATCATCCTCAGCGGTAAGCGGATGACTAATAAGGAAATATGGCTTGTAGGTTTCGTCGCTGATCTCCCGCGGCTCATTCATGGTAGCATCATAGAAGACGAGACGAACAACATGTCTGGCTGAAGACGCGTCAACCAGGTAACACGAACCCAAGCTCATCAACCTTTTGATTAATCAATGCAGAAACCTAAATATTAATCAATACCGGAACCTTTCTCAGTAAGGTGTAACTATTCTACGTACCAAAGAAGCGTCCGGATTAATGTATGGGTCCGTATATGCTTAAGTTCATACCAAGCATCCCCGCGGTCACAAGGCATATAAACCCGTACTGCCGATGCCTAAGCGCCCAAAAAGCCTTGTTCAATAACATCGGTCGCTTGGGTCACGATCAAGCTGGGAAGAACCCTTGACAGAAGGAGACCTTGTGCTTTTACTGACTACTTTAGCTTCGATGCTCTTCACCTCCTATCTCATGCGCTTTCCTCTTGACAAGCTCCGGATGCCTCGTCTCTTAGCCCCACTGTTAGTCGGTTTCATCTTCCAACTACTCCCCTTCACCTCTTCACTTAGAGACGTAGTCATGGGAGAAGCCTTCCAACTACTCGCTCAGCTCGGGATAACATTTCTTCTCTTTCTCATAGGCCTTCAGTTGGACGCCGAAAAGCTCAGAAGCTTGTCAGGAGAGATAGCCGCACTGTCCATTCTGAATCTGGCCTTCTCGTCAGTTCTCGGTTGCTTGATCCTGCAGGTTTTTGGCTATTCACTTCTCATTTCCATTCTCGTCTCGAGTGCTTTGGCAACAGTCGCTGAAACAACCATCGCACCCATACTGGACGAGCTTGGAGTGATCCGAACGAAAATGGCTAACCTCATAGTTGGTTCTGGTATACTTGACGATGTTGCCGAGGTTATGGTCGCCTTCTCTGCATCAGTTGTCGTTGGCGCAACTGAATACACGGTAAATCCTGCTTTCCTAGCCCTAGGTTTTCTAACTCTTGTCGTCCTTGCATTAGCCTTCAGCAGGCTCGTCATACCAGTCGTCACCCGGTTTAACAAAGAACCTAGCGACACCGCGTTTTTTCTACTGGCCGTTTCCTCTGCTCTGATGTTTACAGCAGTCTCGCAAAGATTCGGACTCGGCGTCCTGTTAGGCGCCATCCTTTCGGGGTTCACATTCCAAAAGCTTAAGCACAAAGATAGCAATGAATCCGACGGTTTCGTATCACTGAGGACTATTACCTACGGGTTCCTTGGACCCATATTCTTCTTTGGCATCGGTTTAAGCGTCAACCTTTCAAGCTTCATTCAAGCATTTCAGCTAACTCTTTTGCTCCTTGGAGCTAACTTTCTAGGCAAATTCTCTGCAGTCTTACTGGTGGGCAGAAAAGCAAGACTTGACCATAGAACAATGATCGTTATAGGGCTGGGGTTAAGCACCAAGTTCTCCATGGGCATAATCCCCATACAAATATTCTACTCAGCAAAAGTCATTGACCAACAACTATTCTCTGCTTTTGTCGCCGTGTCAACGATAACAACAATGATCATTCCTTTCACCCTCGCTTATATCATAAACAGGTGGAAGCAAACTATGGGCTAAGGTGACCGAGGCTTCGTGAATTCAGCTGCAAACTTTATCGTTAAGCGTTTACCTATCTTAAAGTGATTTGGATGATTACTTACCAGCGCTTTCTGACCCCTGAATCGAGACCCTTTGACCCTATAGAGCTAGCCGAGGAAACGGAAAAACTAGTCACTAGACAAGGCCCTGAAGGTTTGGAAAGAAAATATGTAGGCATCTACTCTGCCCCAGTCTATGGAGGCATAGCTACTGGCTATGCTGTTGGGTGTTGCTTACGTTGCATCTATTGTTGGAGCAACTGGTCGAGGGATTTCCCTGAGAAGTTCGGTGAGTTCTACTCTCCCAGAGAAGTCTTCGAAAGATTGTTCAAGGCAGCGGAGGAGGGGATAACGGCTCCAGGATGGGAACGGTTCAGGCAATTAAAGGTCAACAAGCTTAGGCTATCAGGATGTGAACCGACGCTTGGGAAGGAACATCTATTGACGGTCCTAGAACATGTGAAGAGCTCAAGATATCCGCTTTTCATCTTGGAGACAAATGGCATAGTATTCGGGTCTGACAGAAACTATGTAAGACGACTCAGTGAGTTTGCATCTAAGCTTTACGTCCGCGTTTCGTTCAAGGCTGCAACTCCGGAAGGATTTGCCCAGCGGACTGGGGCAAAGGGTGAATTCTATGAGCTTCCCTTCAAAGCGCTCAAGCATCTTCTCGACGATGGCATCTATGCCAGAGCCGCGGCTATGACGGACCCGAAGGTTATGCCGAAAGGAGAAAGAAAAGCCTTGATCGAAAGATTGAATGAGATCGACCCTAAGGCAGATTATGCTTCAACGTTAGAAGAGGAGCAGATCGACGCGTACGACACAACCGTCAAACGGCTTAGGGCCTTCACCGATCCAGAATACGCAAAGAAGCTTGAAAAGGAGATCCTGAGTAGACTTCCAAACGGAGAAAGGTCTGGCACCTAAGCCTATCTCTACAAACACACCTCTTGGTCATATTATCAAACCGGTAGACGGAAAAGACTTCTAGCCCTCAATTCATTGGACGACTGCTTGGTCAAAGCAAGAATATATTTTCAAACCCGAAAGGGTTTAAATCTATTCCTCTGATTCTAGGGTTTGGCATGTTCAATCTATTTTTCGTTCCGGTAATCACTGTTATCGAAAGAAGCTCATGATAGACGCAAGGTGCTTCAATGTCTTATGTCAACAGAATGACGTCCTTTTCCGTAAGCAAGATGCTATGTTCTGCTTGGACCACAGGCTTGCCGGTCCGCTCGTAAAAGACAGGATAAGCCTCGACATGCCTTCTCTCAAGGAGTCTTTCTAGGCTTCTTGAAGCCTCATTCGAGGTTTCCTTCAAAATCCATCGTGTCGTGAAAGGAAGTGTTCTGTAAGCACTATATATTCGATCAAAGAGTTTCTCACAATTCTCATCCTTTGGCCGTTTGAGCTTTGTTAGATGATATATGTTTCCACAGGGTCCGTCAACGACGACGGCTGCAGCGTCTTTTGTCGTAACAAAGGGTTCAATCGCATACACGTTATCAGATTCCAACTTTCCATAAAGAAACGGAGATGCCACGTTTGGGATGCTTGGACTGGCATGGACAATGTAGAGTTTGATCCCATGACCGCACAGATTTGAAATCGGCTGGTATCCGTATGCTGCAATAGTCCTCTGTATGGTCATGCTGACATCTCTTATCTTTGTTCCGGGAGAGATGATTTTCAACGCTCTATCAAGTGCTTCTTCGGCTGCTATGAGCATTGGCTCATACTCCGGGTTCAAAATTACCGTGACAGCGGAATCAGCAACGTATCCATCTACATGAGCGCCTAGATCCAGTTTCACAACAGAATCGGCTGGAATGACGTTCTGATCATCTACAGAGGCTGTATAGTGAGCTGCAACTTCATTTACACCTATGTTACAGGGAAAGGCAGGTTCACATCCCTTCTCCCTCGTTGTCTCTTCTATGTCTTCGCAAATGTCCAAGAATGATCGCCCCTCACGTACTAGGTTTACTATCCTGCTTCGAATTTCTTTGACTGTTCTCCCTGCCTTCACATATCGATCTATAACTTCTGGCGACAAGGCGTGATCTCCTGCACAGGGCTATTCTCAATCCACAAAATAAGCTTTCAGCCGAGGTGATCAGGAGTGAGCCAATAATGGCTGAATCCCGACAATTGGCGTTACCGGAAAAATAGGTCATTTTAAAGAAGGCGGATATGTCGTACTTTGATACATGGTTTGTGTGAAGCTTTTACCGATTGAAAACTTGTCTCCGTCAAATTCCTCATCTAGTAGCTAGAATGTTTTAGTCCTAGACTAAGCCCGAGAGGTTCAGTCCAGTGGTGGGCCGGGCCGGATTTGAACCGGCGACCTCAGCCTTTCTTAACACGTCTTAGCGGCTCGTAAGGGCTGCCTTGGGTCTTAAAGGATGTCCCAACCAGGCTAGACTACCGGCCCTTTACATGGTGACTGTTACTATAGCCTATGATGCCGCTTCTAGCGATATGTATCTTAGCATAGGGAAACTTAATACTTTTAACATTTTTGATGTGCGAGGAAAACAGTCCTCTCTGCCCAATCACTTGCTGACCAGATCATAGAAAAGGTTATCCTTCTGACAAATTTTGCCTATTTCAGATAATGGGTTGAGACCTTTTCTAAGGCTTCTAAAATTTTCTCAAGGTCTTCTTTGGTAAGATTTGGGTGTACTGGGATGGAGAAAACCCTTTTTACTATGTCTTCTGCCACTGGGCAATGCATATTCTTGCTATATTTCTCTAGGGCTGGCTGCTTTGTTAGCGGGGTAGGGTAGTAGACCATGCATTCAATATTTTCTGCACGCAAGGCGTCGGCGAACTTGTCCCTTGTGCACCTGAACTTGTCCAAGTCCATGATGACCGTATAGTAATTGTACGAATGATCTACCCTTTCTCCTGTCCTTTGGGGTTTCAGCCCAGTTAACGCGCATAGTCCTTCAGTCAGAACCTTTGCGTTTCTTTTTCTCCCAGTTAAGAATTCCTCAAGCATCTTAAGCTGACCCAGGCCGATCACGGCTGCGATCTCAGTCATCCTGTAGTTGAGGCCCAAGATTGTATGAAGGTAACGTGTTTCCTGCCCATGATTCCGGATGAGCCTTCCCTTCTCACAGAGTTCTTTGGTGTTGGTGGTCACCATTCCGCCTTCACCCGTGGTCATCGTTTTTGTTGGGTAAAAACTGTAACAGTTGATGTGATCCAAGGAACCAACGTCCTTTCCGTCGATAAGAGTGCCATCGGCTTGCGCGGCATCGTTCACGAGGTAAAGATTGTGGTCTTCCGCCATCTCCGTCAGAGCTTTCATGTCTGCTGCGTTTCCAAAAAGATGCACAGGTGCGATAGCCTTCGTCTTTGAGGATATCTTCTCACCAACATCCCGTGGGTCTATCGTCAAGGTCTCGTCATCAATGTCTGCGAAGACTGGACTACCTCCAGAGAAGACAACAGCACTTGCCGTCGAGATGAAAGTGAAAGCAGGAACGATCACCTCGTCGCCTGGCTTTAGGACGGACAGGTAAGCCACATGCAAAGCAGCCGTTCCAGAGCTAACAGCATATGCATATCCAGCTCCAACCTTCCTCCTAAACTCGTCCTCAAACTGGGCAGTCTTCGGTCCTTGACACAAAATTCCTGATTCAAGCACTTCTGCAATACTGGGGAGTGTCTCCTCCGAAAAGACTGGTTTCGCGATCTGAATTCTCCGCTCTGAGACTGGTTTGCCTCCATTGATCGCCAACTTTTCCATCCTTGATCACCTCTCGATTGTTTCCTTAATGAGACTTCCAAGGGGTTGGGTGAAGAGTCTTTTCGGTGGCCAAAGGCTTCCACCAAGGCTCGTTCCTGATGTACCATTCAACTGTTTCCTTCAGTGCTGATGTGAAGGTGTGTCTGGGTTTCCAGCCTAACTCGGACCTTATCTTTGACGAGTCAAGGCTATATCTGAAGTCGTGGCCTGGCCTATCCTCAACCAGCATTACCAAGTCTTCTGACTTGCCTAGAAGTCTAAGGATTTCCTTAACAACTATCATATTCGGGAGTTCATTTCCAGAAGAGACATTGTAGATTTCCCCAGGCTTGCCTCTATCTAAGATCAGGGAAACGGCCTCGCAGTGGTCCAAAACGTAGATCCAGTCTCTGACATTTTTTCCTGTTCCATAAACAGGTATCTGGAGGTTTCTGAGTGCTCGGATGATCGTCTTAGGGATAAGCTTTTCAGGGAACTGGTACGGGCCAAAATTGTTGGTGCATCTGGTTATGTTCACATTCTGTCCGTATGTTCTGTGGTATGCCAGGCACAGCATGTCTGCAGAAGCCTTACTCGCGGCATAAGGGTTTGAAGGGCTGAGCCTGTCAAACTCCTTGAATGATCCCTCAAGTAGGTCGCCATAGATTTCATCCGTCGAAATTTGGATGTACTTAATTTCTCTATTGAGTTTTCGTATCGCTTCCAACAGAGTGAAGGTGCCCATAATATTGCTTTCTACGAACGAGCCTGGATCAGATATACTTCGGTCCACATGAGTCTCAGCCGCAAAATTTACGACTGCATCAACTTCTCTAGCGATCTCCTCCACTACGCTCGGGTTTGAGATGTCCCCTTTGACAAACCGGTAATTCTCCAGCTTCTCCACATCTCTGAGGTTCTCAGGGTTTGCACTCATACCAATTTTGTCAACGTTTATGATCTTGATATCTGGTGCTTTTGAGAGCATGTGCCTTACGAAATTGCTCCCGATGAAGCCCAGACCACCTGTGACCAGAAGATGCACTGTCGCTACCTCAACTTACTTGCTTTTTCTAATAAACTCTCTAAAAACATCTATCATATATTTCATCTTCTCTTCGGTCATGCCTGGGTAGACTCCGACGAAGAAGGAGTTACGCATTATGCGATCGCTATTGGTCAGTTTTTCTGCGACGCGACATTTTATGCCTTTATACGCAGAATGCCTGAGGATATTTCCTGCAAACAACATTTTTGCCTCGATGTTGTGCTTCGTAAGCCATTCAACAATGTCTTTCCGCCCAAATGGAGCATGGTCTCTGATGGTCAAGGGGAAAGCGAACCAACAAGGGTCGCTTTTGGGCAGCGACTCTGGCAGTATGAAGAAATCTTCATGGCTTCGGAATTCATCAAAAAGGATCTTGAAGTTTCTTCCTCTTGATTCGATGAAGCTGGGCAGTTTTTTTAGCTGAGCTAAACCCATGGCAGCTTGGATTTCAGTTGGCTTGAGGTTGTAGCCCATGTTAGTGAATGTGTAGCGTTTGTCGTAGTCTTCGGGCAAGTCGTCTAAGACCACCAGTTTATCTTTGCGGGTTGATTTCGGGCAAGTTCTGTCAGGGCAACGCACTGGGTCACAGACCGGCATCACACATGCCCTTCCCCAATCGCGTAGGGATAAGGTGATATCCGATAGCTCTTTATCACCTGTTGCGATGGCTCCTCCTTCTCCAGTCGTTATTTGATGCGCCGGATAGAAGCTGAATGACCCGAAGTCTCCGAATGAGCCGACGTATTTTCCGTTATACTTGGAACCTAGGGCGTCGCAAGAATCCTCAAGCAGGTACAGATCGTGTTCTTCAGCAAAATCCTGCACTGCATCCATCTCATTGGGGTTGCCGAGAGTGTGAGGTACTAGGATAGCCCGCGTCTTGCTTGAAACGGCAGATTCTAAATCGTCTGCTTGGATGTTGTAGGTTCTGGCGTCTACATCCAGTAGCACGGGCACCAAGTTGTACTGCAATACCGGATTGAGAGTCGTTGGGAACGTCAAAGCAGGGGTTATCACCTCATCGCAAGGTTTGAGTCTGGATCTTTCGTCGAGTTGAATGGAAAGTAAGGCTGAAACCGCCAAAAGGTTTGCTGAAGAGCCGGAATTAGTCATGATTACTTTCTTTACGTCCAGAAACTTTGATAACTCAGTCTCGAATCTATGAGTATACTTCCCAACACCAAACCAGCCATCAAGAATCGCAGTGACCATGCTTTCAACTTCTTCGTGATCATATACAGCTCCCGCGTAACGTACAATATCCTTCCCAGGCGTGAAGATTGTCTGAGAAGACTTCAACTGGAAGATTTTCTTTATTTTGTCGAAGATTTCTTCGCGAAGAACAGTCTCATCGTCTTTCATTACTATTCCCACTTTACTTCCTTAAGCCATCTTACCGTTTCTCTTATGCCTTCTCTTAAAGAGGTTCTAGGCTCCCAGCCGATAAGCTTCTTGGCCTTCATGTATGATCCGATTTGGTTTTTGATCCCGCCAAAAACCTTGGGGTAATCTACAAACATGATCTTCGAGTTACTCTGAGTGAGTTCTCTTATAATATCTGCGACTTCGAGGTTGGTCGTGGCTTTGCCAGTTGCCAAGTTGATCGTCTCGCCGGCAGGCAGGTTTCTAGCCAACCATAAGCCTCTGACTATGTCGCGGACATAGACGTAATCCCGAGTGTCAGTTCCATGACCATAAACCAGTATAGGTTCGCCCTTTACGGCCTTGAAATAAAAGGTCGGCATTATCTTGTTCAGTTGCTGCCGCGGACCGTACGGGTTAAAAAGCCTAACTATCTTTACATTCAGCCCATAGCATTTGTAGTACGTGTAGCAGAACCGGTCTATTGCAGCTTTTGATGCAGCATATGGATTAGTCGGGTTAAAGGGAAAATCTTCTCTTATAGGCACCTTCGAATCCCCGTAGATCTCGCAACTGCTCGGGTAGATCAACGGGACCTCGAGCTCCCGGCAAACCTCTATGACATTTAGTGAGCCCCTAAGGTTTACTTCTATTGTCTGAACAGGATTGAGCACGCTTTCTCCTGGTTTTGCCTCGGCGGCGAAATGGTAAACCAGATCGCAACCTTTGGCTGATCTGCGTAGTTGATCTCTGTTCATGATGTCGAAGCCTTTTCCGCGGGAGTATCCGATGACTTCAACGTTTTCTTTCAGAATGAAGTCCTTCATGTTGCTGCCAATGAATCCCGTGTCTCCCGTCATTAGAACGATCAGTTTCCAGCCTCCTACTCTATAGAGTTATCTGTGACGACTCACCTAGTATGAACCGTCTCCCAATAGGCTTCGAGTTGACATGAACAATTTTGGTATTCGGACCGATTATACTGTCTGTGATTCTTTCATTTACGTCGATTAGGCAACCGTCCATTATTATACTGTCCTCAATCTCCCCTTTTTTCACCAGGACATTGTTGCCTATGCTCGTATAGGGTCCTACGTAGACGTTTCCTTCAATAACTGAGTTCTGGCCGATGACAACGGGCCCTCTTATCAAGGCAGTACTCTTAACAACAGAGTTAGAGCCTATGGTCACTCTTCCCTGAATCGAAGAATGGTCTTCGACAGTTCCTTCTATTCTGGTTCCCAGATCGTCCAAAACAAGCCGGTTAGCTTCAAGGATGTCATCAGCAGTGCCCGTGTCCTTCCACCATCCACTCACAATGTGATGCTGTACATTGTAACCGTTTACAACTAAGAGATGTATGGCTTCCGTTATCTCAAGTTCTCCTCTCCAAGAAGGCTCTAGCTTCCTTATCATGTCAAAGATGACGGGACGAAAAAAGTATATGCCAATCAAGGCGTAAGAACTTGGAGGAGTCTTAGGCTTCTCAACTAAACCTACCAATCTACCAGTCCCATCGAACTTGGCTACTCCGAAAAGCTGGGGCTTACCGACTTCACATAACAGGACCATGGCGTCATAGTCTGAGTCTTCGAATATCCTCGCAAATCTACCTACCCCTCCCTTCAGCAAGTTGTCCCCAAGGTAAACAACAAACTCTGAGTCCCCCACATATCCTTCGCAAAGCCCAACCGCGTGAGCTATGCCCTTTGGCTCGCCTTGATAAATGTAGTCAAGCCTAACTCCAAACCTTTCACCGTCTCCGTAATATTCTTTGACCTTGTCGGGGTAGATGTCGCCTAGGATTATTGCTATGTCTTTAACTCCAGAGTCTCTGAGGTCTTCAAGTACGTATTGCGAGATAGGCTTGTTAGCTACGGGAATCAGCTGTTTGGGGCCGGTATGTGTAAGAGGACGAAGCCTCGTTCCGTGACCGCCGTGAAGGACTACACCTTTCAAAACCGAAGCACCCCTTGCCCACCATTTTTAATATTGTTTGATCAATTAAGTCTATTTGTTACCCTCTCAAGTTGCGTGTTCATGGTCCTTCCTTCTTTGTAAAAAAGAGAGCGGGATGCCGAGTATTATAACCAAACTTGATTCGCTAACTCTCTTGGGTCCTCAGCCACGTCTGAGTAGGTAAAAAGGGTTTCTGATGTCTCTGGGTCAACCTAAAGATGAGTAGCAGATCATGGCAATAAAGGAAGCATTTCTACGTCGGATTTCCTCGGTTCCTAAGTCTCTCGAGTTCAGAGTATCTTGACCATCAATAAGGTATCTTTTCCAGCGACATCTTTATTTCGTCCAGTTCAGCCTTTGTTGCGGATATTCCCAGCACTATAGTTTTCTTCTGTCCAGAGTAGGCTTCTTCAACTACCTCTTCTCCGGCGCGACGAACCTCTAAATCTGCAAGGACCCACTCAAGAACATGAACCTGCTCTTCGAGTTCATCAGCTCTACTCGTCATCTTATCAGCAAGAGATCTCTGATGGGCTTCCAGGTCGAGGATGCTCGCCGTGAGCGCCTTCTCCAGATGCTCATATGTAAGTTCAGACATTCTCTTTTTAGCCAGAAGTTCGTCTAAGGCCTGTTTTTTCCTCTTCGCCAGTTCCAGTTCTTGCCTTACTATCTCAAAGGACTGTTTCCACGAGCTCAAGATTACACACCATCCAACCCGTTATGGTATCTAAGATCACATTCACCAACATCCAGACATCCTTTCCAGAGGCTATGCTTCGTACGCTATCTGAAGTCCACCCACTCCGCTTGACACTAAGGATGTAACTATCACGTAAGGCACGCGTCGTCTGATGTAATTCACAATATGCCTGAACCTTTCAGGGTCATAGCTGAGCGTCAACTCATCGATGATGAAGAGCGGGAAGTCAGGCAGAAACGTTTCTTTGGCAGCCAACATCAATATTAAGCTAATAGTAAGTTTCTCAGATGCGCTCAGAGTCTCCACTGGCTGCTGAATGCTATTCTCCCGCACGAGGTGTAGAGCGAAATCCTGATCTAAGAAGACCTTCTCAAACCCTTTAAGCTCCAGCTCATCGAATGCCTTATTGACGTTCCTATTGAATCTGAGCCTCGCACTTGTCATGCGGCGCATATACTTATCTTGGAAGTGTTCGATCACCTTGTCCAACCATTCAATTTTCTTCATCATTTCCTTCCTTACTTCGATCACGAGCCGTTCCGGATATTTTGAATCGTCCGAAGGGAACCTCTCAGCCCGTTGAATTTCCTCTTCTTTGAGAATCACGGCTTTGTTAAGACGGTTGATCTCCCTTACCAGCTCCTTAGAACCCCTGACCTCCTTTGTTCTCTTCTGCTCGATCTGTTTTTTTAGTGTCTCGACTTCGTTTTTCAAACTCTTTAAGAGGCCTTTCTGCTCTGCAATCTCTCTCTTGATCTTGCTCTGCCTTTCCTTTGAACCAGCTATGCCATCCTTGATGTGAGTCGCAACCTTTGCGGAGTCATCTGCCAGCTCAAGAAAACTGCGTAGTTGCTGCTCTCCTTCTTGCTCACGAGCTAAGGTCCTCTCAAGCTCTGACAGACCCATCTCAGCCCTCGAGAATGCAGATACCTTCTCCTCCATTTTCTTAAGCAGGCTCTGGACTTCAACTTCATGCGCGGACTTCAACTTTTCTATTCTCTCTTCAATCTGGTCTCTCTCTATGTGCAGATTAGTTAACTCTGTTAGAAGCAGAGGGAGTGCCTCAAACTTCCTGAAGCTGGGACCTGCCAATTCTCTACTTGACTCGTTTACTAGTTCCTGGGCTGCTGAGATGACCATGCTGTAATATTTACCGTAGGACAGGTTTTCCAGGTATTCACGAAAGGCGGCTTCCCCTCCGGTGATCTTGTGCACAACTCCAGTCTCTGCTAGGGCTACGCATGCGTCAAAAGCTCTGTGATCAGCAAAAGGAAGCATACTGCCGCCGGCGACGACCGAACCGGACGGGGTTCTCCTAAAAATCTTCTCGTATATCTGGCTGCCGTAACGGAGTTTTACTCTACCGTTCAGGTCGTTGAGCGCCAAGATATGGGCGGGTGGAATCTTATCGGAGAACATAGATGTAAGTCCCTTGATTAGACTGGTTTTGCCAGAGGCATTTGGAGCCTTGATGATGTTCAATCCAGGCTTGAAGTCAAGTTCGGCACGTTTCAGGCAACCGATGTTTTCAAGCTCCAGAAGTACTCTGCCTTGCATACCTTGCTGCATAATCCTCCAGCATCTCCTTTAATTGTTCCTTACCTTTCGCCTCGTCTTTCAGGATACTCAACGCTTGGCGCTCAAACTCCAGAATGAAGGGAACCATATGACCTGAGCTACTTTCCTCGGTCTTTGTTGTTCGTTTTCGCATCCTTAAGAACCTTGATGAATTATGTTAACTAAGTATTGGGCTTTACTGGTAAATTAGACTTAAGGCTCCGCATAAAATGTTTTTTAACATTGAAAGATACCTGCTCATAATATCACATATGCAAAGCAATTGACTTCAAGCAAGTAATCAGGTTCATCGGTGAATTCAAAGTTATCACACCGAGTGCCTCACTAGTCCTCGGCTTACAGTATATTTACCTATTTGCCTAGAATTCTTCTTTAGACCGTTTAGAGGAGCCGCTTAACCACGCTTCTGAACTCGTTAAACTCTCGATCTCTTTGACCCGAGGGATAATAATCAAACCTTCATCTTCTTCCTCTATCCCGTTGCCAATCTCATCACAGGTTCTCTCATCAGCTTCATAAATAAGAACCAAGGCAGTAGTCCATCTTCAAGTCATTCGATCCCACTACTACTGTTGCGTGCATCAGTATCTTCCATAGTGCTTAAGGTAAATCAGAAAATTGGATAGTTCGACGCGGTTGAGTGCTCAAGCAAAGGCGTATTGTGACGACAAAAGAAAATACAGGTGAGAGGTTAACAGACAAAGACTTCGACGTATTCGTAACTTGCAGTTTCATACCCTAATCAAACAGTACTTTTCATAAACCCCAGCTGGAACATAGGTAAGTTTTTTGCAGAAGAAAGTTACACAAACCTTATAGACTCTAAAAAAGTACCCAAGATACGTAATGTACAATTATATCAAAAATATGTACGTTAGATCCTGGATTGTTCCGTTTATCCTAACCCTTGGTGGGGTGGCCTCAGATTACATATCAACCATCATTGGGCTAGGAATGGGCTTCTACGAAGCGAATCCGCAATATCACCCGCTGTGGGCCCTACTGTATTTCTGGGGAGCCCTCGCGATACTGACCTTGACCTTGCCGAAAGGGAAGATTTGGAAACTAACGAAAAATGGACTAGCGCTGGCATCGTACCTAGGTTTTCTGAACAACATCCTAGTAATCTGCGGGGGTTTTACCGGCCTATCTATATAGCGCATTTTGGTAAAACCGCGTGACATTTTCATAGATAAAAGTGAAAACTACCTGACTTCTTCCCTCTTGTGGTAAAACTTGGTGACGAGTTGCCAATATTGGCAAAAAAGCCTGCTTCTTAGTAAATGTGGGAGAATAGTGTCTTTTCTCGTGAGAAAACCTTAAAATAGGTGTATTCTAGATGGGACTACGGCGAGGTTAGGAGGAATGTTTAGAAAGGTACCTCAAAGAAGAAGCAGTCTGGAGATAATTGCCAATATCCTCCGCATAGCCAGAAAGGGAGCCAGGAAGACTCGAATAGTCTATGGCGCGAACCTGAACTTCAAGATGCTCGGGGAATATTTGGTGGAGCTTGAAAGTAAGGGGCTTGTGACTTGCTCTCGGCACAACGGCGGCTTAGTAACGACGACTGAAAAGGGCAAAGAGGTACTTAGGCAATTCCAGGAGTTCCTTCGGCTTTACCAAGAAGGTCCTAATATAGCCTGATAACTGAAGGGATGTCGTTGGAGATACTTTCATCGAAACGCATGCTCGAGGATGACAAGATAGAACTTGCTGCCCAGAAAGCCCTTGAGGGTTGGAAGACAGCAGGACAAGCATTGGAGAAAGAAGATCCAGAACCAGAAATGGACTCCACAACATACGAGGAGCAAGAGACGCCCTCAAAAGCAACAATAGACCTTAACACAGACAAAACGGGGCTAGTAAAGAAATCATGTGAAAGGGAATCTGGGAAAAAGGAATCAGATCAAGCATCACTGGAAAAGCTGACTACCCTAGCTCTCTCTTTGTTAGAGAGCTAGTTTCTGGGTGATGTTTGAGATTGATTAAAAGGAAAACCCCTATAATTATTCTCCTAGCACTTTCGTCGATAATTGCATCGTACTTATAGCAGTAACTTATTATCCGTTTGGAGTTTTATATGATTGTTACAAAACGGCTTTTCCAGGGTTCCCATTTGGAGTAGTTCTATTTGTGATTATGTACTTCGGATTACTAGGAGCTATTTCCGCCTTCAGATACTATACTAAAAAAATATAACAGGTCCAGAGCAAAGTTATCGACTACAGCTAGCAAACGATTCTAACGCTGTCTAACATTGAGTTCACTTTCATCTCTGATCGTGAAGTGTGTTTACTTCGCGCTCTTTTTTCAATAGCTTTTTAATTGCTCAATGGGTCAAATTTGGTAACTTTCAAGTATTTCTTGTTGCTTTTTGTGTTTGGTGTTCTTTGTGGAGCAGTTTGTTGTGAGGGTTTTTCAGGGAGGGAAGGTTACTATTCCTAAGCGTTTGAGGAAGTTGCTGAAAGGGTTGGTGGATGGGATGAAGGTTGCCTTGCTGAAGATCTAGAGATGTCCGCCAAAATTATAGATAAGGGCTACAACATCAAGTATGCTCTTATCCCGTAATGTTGTGCACTTCTCCTGTGAGAAAAGTACCTCGTTTTATTCGATTATAATTTATGCTCTTCTAGATCCCTTTTTATTTTGTTTAGAGTTTTTTCCACACCTTCTTCCAGTGTTGCTGGTCTCCATCCTAATTCTTTTATGGCTTTTCTTGATGACATATAAGGCATACTTGCGCCCTCCTTCTGTATCGGATTGTAGACAACCTCGAAGCCGCATTTTTCTTTCAGTAGCTCGGCTAATTCTCCAGTTGTTGTCTCTTCTGGCGATATTATGTTGTATGTCTCGTTTAGTTTACCCATCGCCAACATGCATCCTTCGACTATATCGTCTACATATGTGTATTGATTTCTCCTTTTTCCTTGTCCCCATACTTCTATTGGTTCTCTTTTTAGCCCTGACTCAATGAAGGTTTTTATGACGTTTGTGCATTTGCCTGAACCATAGGCTGAACCCAATCTGAGGATCGTGTAATTCAGCCCATATTTGGTATGGAAATCTTTGATTATGGCTTCTCCCATGAGCTTTGTAGCTCCGAAGGACTCCATGTAAAAAATGTTTAACTGAGTTTCTTCATTAACTATTTCGTTTTCAGCTATTCCGTCATAGACATAAAAGGTGCTTGCATAGATAATGTTTTTTACAGTGTTCAATCTGCAAGATTCTACTACGTTTGCTGTACCATTTACATGAAGCATGATAGCTTTGTATGGATTTTTTCTAACGGCATTAAGTACCATACCCGCCATGTGAAAAACTACATCTACGTTTTGCAGGGTCGAGATCATCTTCTCCAGATTCATTATATCAGCTTTCTCGAATTCTATATTCTGTTCATTCCCATTCAATTCTGGTACAACTATGTCAAGCACAAGAACCTTATGGCCCAAATCTGCAAGTCTCTTTACTAGTCTTGTACCTATAAAACCAGAACCGCCAGTTACAGCGATTTTCATATTTCCTCTCGTCAACGCTAATCTTTTAAGGCTTTCAGATACTTGGTTATTGAGTTGGCCACATACTGAACCTCTTCATCTTTCATCTGGTAGTATATTGGCGGACAAATATGTCTGTTACAAAGATCTTCCGATACTGGAAGAGGTTCTGTCCTATATTCCTTGAATGCTGGTTGTTGATGTAGAGGTATCTCATAGACATATCCACCCATGGAGATCTCGTATTTCTCCTTCATTGTTTTTTGTAGGTCTTCTCGGTTTATTCCTTCCCTTAAAAATGCTATATATTTGTAATAGTTATGTCTCACGTTTTCTGGTGTTCTCAATGGAGTTAAGTCATTCATATCTGTGAACTTCTCATCAAAGATTTTGGCGATCTCACACCTTCTTTTTATAAACTCTTCTAGCCTTTCTAATTGTTTTATTCCCATTAATGCTTGGATTTCCGTCATTCTCCAGTTGTATCCAATCTCTTCATGATAGTTCTGATAGATACCCTTTCTGATTTTGGCTTGATCTCTGAGAACCAATGCCTTCTCATATATTTCTCTGTCATCTGTTGTGATCATTCCGCCTTCCCCTGTTGTCATAACCTTGGTGGAGAAGAACGAGAATGAGCCAGCTATTCCGAAGGTTCCAGCTTTCTTTCCATCAAGCATAGTTCCGTGTGCATGAGCCGCGTCCTCAATCAGGTAAAGTTCTTTGTCCTTACATAAATCGATCAGCTCGCAAGTTTTAGGAGAGACAAGCCCCCCTATATGTACTGTAACGATCGCTTTTGTTTTGTCAGTAATCTTCCTTTTTACATCTTCGGGATTTATTGTCAGGTCTTGGCAACAGTCCGCGAAGACGGGTCTTCCACCAGCATGCATAATGGCGAAAGCTGTTGCGGCGAACGTATTTGCAGGGACGATGATATCGTAACCTTTTAGATTGAGGCATCTAAAGATTATTTCTAAGGAACAGGTTCCATTGCTTGTCGTCACTGCATACTTACTTCCAACGTAGTTGGAAAATGCTCTCTCAAATTCTTGGCAGTATTTGTACTGAGATAGAAAAGATTTCCCATCTAATATTTCCTTGAACCTACTCAATATCCACTCAATATCCTCTGCGGGGAAAAAAGGCATCGTGGATGCTATTTTCATGATTACTCACTCTCTATATTATGTTGTTTAATCACTTTCAATCTTATTAGTTCCTTAATGGATTGTTCAGGACTTTTAAGCTGCTCTATTCCTAAAAGACGTTTCATTTTGTCTACATTCACCTTTAATTGTTTCTTATCTTCTTCCGTAAACATCTGAGGCATTCCAAGGTCTAAAATCTCTATTTTCGGGTTAATTCTTGAATTTGTGATCTTAACTATTTCATCTCTAACAGTTTCCGCCAGTTCGATAATTGTTATGGGCTCCGGATAGAATACGTTTACTATGTTGGCTAGGCTATTTTCACTTTTCTTCATCTTGTTGTTTAGGATCATGCTCGCATAATTTTCGAAAGATCTGCATACATCACTAATGTCTACATATAACATTAGGCGATACATACTGTGTTTATAAGGCGTTATTGATTCTCCTTTGAGCCCTCTTTCGATGAAGATATTTGCTGCTGTTTTTTGAGGCATACCTTCCCCTAAGACTGTTCCCAATCGGATTACACCATAAATTCTATCGGACATTTCATCATAGAATCTAACAATTACTTCTTGAACGATTTTGGACAACGCATATAATCTAGCTCGATTTTCAATCTTGTCCGGCCTAAATCCGAATTCCTCGTCTATGATCCCGCTTAGCTCTTTTTCTCCCATTGTGTGCCAACTTCCAGCCAGTATCATGCCTTTTATTTTTGCATTTCCGAACACAGCCTCGCAAATATTCTGAGTGCCCAGTATATTCACCTCGTAGCCAAGCCTTTTTTCTTCGTTTATTAAAGGGATTTGAACGATTGCGGAATGTATAACTAAGTCCACATCTTTTAAACCGCGCTTGACTTCCTCAGGATTTCTGATATCACAGTGCATAAATTCTAAATCCCCATTCAAAAGTTCTCTAGGTTTTATTATGTCTAAACATTTTATTTTGTATCTCGTAGAAAGGTGTCTAGAGAGGGAATATCCTATGTATCCTGACCCACCAACAATTCCGATCCTTTGTTTCATGACATTCCCCCTACATTAGATTATATCATTTCATACTAGTGAGAAAGTTTTTAGAAAATTGAGAGTGGGTCTTTTCCACTAGACCTGACATCGGGATCTGCTGCCAAATGAAAGATCAGTTCAAAGTTTTTGTGTATGTTAAAGGTTTGATTGATGCTTATTAGATCTTAGATTTTAAGGCTGAACCTTGGATTCTTAACAAAAAGTTCAGTATTTTTGAGACTTACTGACCCCAGATTATCCCTGACTACCACATTATAACCTTCATCAATTAGTGCTTCAACAAGATAACTGCCAATGCCCCCAGCCCCTGTGATAAGAACTTCACCATTTTTCACAATTGCCACTTCCCTTCATCGTTTAGTACAGGGCCAATGTTTTAATAAATGCCAATATTTATTGAAATCATCTATTGTTTTGCTCAAACCATGATCTATGGAAACTTTAGGAGACCAACCAATACGACTAATTCTTTCGGAGGAGAGTAATTCTTCTTGAATCTCCTTTTCCATATGTGGCGGTGGCTCCTCATATTTAGGTTGAAGGTCTTTAAAGTGAGATATGATTTTGAGCACAATATCTTCTTGTGTTAAAACGAAGCCTGTGCCAACATTATAGGGCTTTCCTTTCGTCAAGTCGATCTTTTCGATTAATAGCAGGTAGGCATCCAAAACATCATCTATGTAAATATACTCTCTACTCGATTCGATCCTCTTGAAAATCACTGGTTGGATTCCTTTTAAGCATTTAATTATTGTATTTGGTATTATGCGAGGGTTAAGATCTAGACCAAAGATGTTACAGGCCCTCGATACCGTTACAGGGATACCGTAAGTTGTGTGATATGCCCTTGTAATTAAGTCTGCACACGCTTTGCTACTTTCGTACATGCCCAGGGCTTCAAGAGTATAATCCTCCTTAAGTGGAATTCGCCCTCTCGCTTCACCATAGACTTTGTCTGTACTGGGGACCAAGATTGCTTTGATATTCCCTATCTTACGACAGGCTTCCAATAGATTGCATGTCCCAATAATATTCGAATAAAAAGTAGATAAAGGGGATAGATAAGCATGTCTCACAATGGCTTGTGCAGCTAAATGGAAAACGTATTCTATCTCATATTTAGCTAACACACGCTCAAAGCTAAAATTACTAAGGTCTCCCCAAACAATGCTGACTTTCCTATCGAGACCAAATAGATTAAAGAGTGAATAAGGCTTTGAGTCGTGGGCCAAACCAACCACAACGGCTCCTTCTTCTGCAAGTCGTCTAGCTAGATGTGAACCAACAAAGCCTGTGACCCCTGTCACGAGGACTCTAACGTTCTTCCATATCATCTCAATCATGAAAATGTTTTACATAATGGTCTTTTCTCATAAGTTTCATGCTCTAATTTCTGTTAGATAAGAGCTATAAATCTGGCTACAATCAATGAGTTTTCTTAGAACTGACGACCTTGTAAATAGTTTCATAATTCTCAACCATTCGTTCAACAGTATAACGTTCCTCAACTGTCTTTGCGCATTTTGCACCCATCGAATGTCTTAGTTCTCTATCCATAACCAAACGCATAATCGCTTCAGCCAGAGCTTCTTGGTCTCGGGGAGGCACTAATACACCCATGCTAGAATCTATCATTTCAGGGAAGGGTCCTCTATTAGTAGCAATTATAGGTATGCCGCAAGCCATCGCCTCGAGAACGGTGACCGGTTGCCCCTCCATCAGAGAAGGTAACACAAACACATCAGCTCTAGTTAGTAGATCCCATTTCTCAGCATCAGAAACAAAACCAGCGAAGATTACGTTGTTTGTCAAACCTAGTTTTTTTACAAGTCTCTCAAGTTTAGCCTTCTCTTCGCCTTTTCCAGCTATAACGAATTTTGCTTTTTGTCCTATTTTAAGGACCTTTACAGCTGCTTTTATAAGATCTTCAGGTCTTTTTTTGGGATGAAGTCTGCCTAGATACAAAACCACCACATCGGATGGTGGTAATTCAAGTCGTTCTATTATCCTAGTTTGTCCTGCAACTATTTCATCTGAGTTGATGCCATCGTGAATAACCCTAATCTTTTTCGGATCAGAACCAGCATGTATTGCTTCTTCAATCATAGATCTACACAGCACTACGTGAACATTAGCCAGTTTCAAAGCTAACCATGTCAAGACAGCAGCGATCTTATTTCGTCTTACACCGTAGCTTGCTTCGGCTGAAACTTGTATGTCAGAACCATATGATGTTATTATCACCGGAATTCCAAATAACCTGCAAAAAGCTGCCATAAAACCAGATGGAAAAGCAAAATGGGCATGCATGATGTCAATCTCTCTGTGATGCATAAAAAGGAAGACTAGGGTTCTACAAATGTTTTTCAAGAAACCTGCCTTCCCTTTTTGCTCTAAAAGAGAGAGAACCTTGATGCCTGCCAAGTCTTTCACAGCACTATTCTGACTCTTAGGACAGATAATAGTCACCTTGTATCCTTTTTTGACTAGGGATCTCGCCAGCTCATAAATAAGGACTTCAGCTCCCCCGATGACTGGAAAGAAGGTTGATGTCACCATTAAGATCCGGTTTGTGTTTTTGTGAAAGACAACATCGTTACAGAGAAAGAGTGTCGGTTTACCTGGCTTTGATGGAGATTTCATGTGTACCTATCCTCAAACTATTGTACTGCTATCGGCAGCATGAAAGAATCTTTGCTCAGAACCCTTCGCTTGTATCTTAAGTGTTACTTTTGGTAGTTCTCTTGTCGTGTGAGTTTGTTTCATTTACTATACGCATTTGTTTTCAATAGTTAGTTGCTTTAATATTGTGATTGAGATTTTTTTACTAAAAAGCCATACGAAATGTTAAACAGTAATTCTAGGAAACTTTTTGCTGGTTTTTGCTTAAACATCCAGTTAAATAGAGTCTTATTCTCGCCAATGATGGGAATCCATTCGGCTATTATTTGAAAGTTATTTTCAATTAGCAATTTTCTGACTGTTCTGGGAAAATGCATGTTAATATGGGTTGGGTCAGATGTGCCAAATTTCCTTCGTAAAAGTTTGGCTAAGAACCTTTTGTACATGTATTCGCCAAAAGGATTTTCTGTAACAATTAAATATAATCCTCCCTGTTTTAGTATACGATAATATTCTTCTATAGCTTTGAGTGCCTTTTTAAAAGAGAGATGCTCAAATACATATATCTCAAATATAACATCAATACAGTCATCTTTGAAAGAGATCTGCGTAACATCTCCGTTTATCAAGATTGATCTCCTCAAATCTCTTTTCCTTGCTTTCAGCAGCTGATATAGGCTTGCGTCAACATTGTATATTCTTCTAACTCTAGAATCTAGTGATGCAGTCCAAACTGAATCGCCTCCGCCAGCGTCAAGTATAATGTCGCTCGGTTGAAAATCCCTATATCTCTCCACGAATTCAATCCAGAAGTTTTCTGGAGGAAGAGGCCTTTCAGAACCGTATATGGGATGTTTATCGCCATACATCTGGAAGTTATGGGTTTGTTCAGTCACGATCAAAATGTCATTCTCAAGAGAGTAGATTTTACCACAACCATTACAAATAGTCCCGGATCGATCAGGGGATAAACTACCTTTACATTTGGGGCATCTCAAAATATGCACATCATCATCCAATAAGTATATCAGAGACCCCTCCGTTCCATTAAATACACAAGGACCATGGCTACATACTTAGCCATATTTAGGCTAATTAGATTCAAGCATTTTTCTGACGACTTCTTCGGCAAACTTCTCCCATGTGTATTCCTTAGCTTTCTTCTGAGCGTTCCTTCCCATTACTTTTGTAACGGTAGGATTCTCGTAAAAATACCTTATCTTGTCGGCTAACGCATCAATATTTCTAGTAGGGACTATGAAACCTTCTTTTCCATGCTCAATAATGTCTTTTGAGCCTACCATATCAGAGACGATTACTGGGAGGCCACAACTCATCGCCTCTAGTACGGTTCTTGGAAAGGGATCGCCCAAAGATGGCAAGACGAAGATGTGAGCCTTATGGTAGTATTTTAGAGGGTCAACGGGGCCAGGAGCCTGAAACTGAACTTTGCTTCTATACATCTCTATGAGTTTCTTGTCCTGATGGCCTGCTACTATCAACTGGGAATTCTTCAGGTTAAGCTTTCTCCAAGCCTGCAGCAAATATGGAACGCCTTTTATTAATGATTTATGACCTAGAAACAAAACAGTGAAAGGTTCCTCATTCTTATTCGACAGAGGAACAAAGTGATCCATGTCCACTCCCTGTCCATGATGAATCACCTCAATTTTTGATCCTGGAATTCGATATCTACATAAATTGTCTTTCTCTAACTCTGAAAGAGCCAATATTCTATCACATAATCTAAGAGTTCTAACTCTGTTTGCAACCCACTTTTCGTATGCTAAAACACTATCTTCCCAAATGCCCCATTTTTCACTTTCAACCATCAAGATATCATAGATATATTCTGGATGCAATGTTCTATGTAAAATGACAGTTGCAGCACCTCGCTCCTTCGCTTTCTCAAGGCATCTCACTAAGCCTGAGTCTGTATGAAGAACCAATCTTACATTTTTTCCGTCAATATGTGCTTGGGCAAAGGAATCGAAAAGTACCTGTTCATTGTAGTATCGATCAGGGAACCTTTTCAGAATGTTCTGGCGGATTTTAGATAACAAAAAGCTCAAAATTTTTAAGAAAAAAGGTTCCTTTACTAAAAATTCGCTATCGATCTCTATGTTACCTTTAGCACCAATGCAAACAATCTTTTGAAGATGCCTCTTACTGGATAATCCGCTTGCTATATTATATGCGCAACTGTTGCGCGAACTACCGCTCTCAAAACCTATTAAAGTAACTTTCAATCTCCATTCCATTGCATAAAATAACTAGAGTTCTCTTCTCATATACGACAGATTTCAGATTTCGGTGCTTTCGACATTTTAGCTGTTGCTCGTTTTCTATTCCCACATGAACTGCCTGGAAGTCCGCAAAAGAAATGTGAATCCTAAAAATGTTCTACTACAAATCTAACGAAAGAGAAAATATCGCGCCAAACGTTTTCGTCATTTTCAAGTTGGGCCTCTTTGGGGGATTGTATAGTCTCTCCCTACACGCGTATTAAGACTGCGTCAGCCAAGACGCCAACTCGCTCAGTGTACACTTCCATACAGTCGCCTGTTCATCAACCCAGTCAAGAAGCAAGTTAAGATACCGTAGCTGGATATTATGGGTTACTTCATCATGCCAATCATAAAAGTATTCCCAATGGTGTGTTAGAAGTATGAAGTAACTTTTAGCCTTCATCTTTTCCTTAAAAATATTCTGGAAAACTTTGAATTGCTTCCCGGCGATGTCTTCGGAGAGGAATTTGCTCCAATAATGTCTGTAAGAAGTTTGAAGTGTAACTATACTAGAGATACGAGACAAGTGAATCGAAAGATCGCACTTACCTAAAACTCTTCTTAGGGCTAGTTTCGAAAAACGGGCTACATTCAGTGAGGACAAAGGAATTTGCCCGAATATCCGGTCAACTCCATCTGCACAAGCTAGACCACACTTGAATAAGGCAGTCCAGAGAGGTTTAGTCAGCAAGCCTTGTGGTGGAGCAAAAACGGTTAAAGGATATTCAACCGCTTCTTCAAGCAACTTTTTCCCATATTGTACTCGAGCAAAGGCTTCGTTTTCCCCTAGGTCAGCGAACTCAGAATATTTAGTCAAAGGTTGTCGCCCATAATGCCTTTTGTGGACGAGCCGTCCATTTTTTAGGTCAAACTCTATTGGAGGAAGATTCATTTCGCTTGTGTGATTTAACCCGTGTTGCACAATATCGACTTGCTTCTTTGAAATTTTTGACTTTAACCAAGCGATCAGCTGAGAATTGTCGGCTATTGCAAAAACCTGACCGGTTCCTCGATGTCTTGGAGGCACATTTAGATTATTCACGCACTTGATCGCAGGAATCGCCGCGAAAGAGATTTTATATTCTTTTTCCCACGCATTTCTGTAAAGTTTCACTAGGGCCTCTGCTTCGGTGAAGAAGCTTAAATCGTCATCTCGAATCACGAAAGCCAAGCTTGTACCATTAGGCCAATCCATTCCATTCATCGTCAGCCTTTGTACCTATTGTTACGTATTCTCATTTTTTTCCTCACGTAGGCAATTCAATTTTTCGCTGCAGCGTCAGATATGAGGCTAGAGGAGTTCTTTTCTTGCGAGAGATACAGTATTACTGTAAATAGATTAACAGCAACGTATATTATCGTGGCCTTGTATGAGAGGTTTAGTCCTTCTCGAATGGGCCATAAGGTCCTATGGGTTGAGTAGAACAAAGCTTGGTACCATTCTCCTCTTAACTCGATGGTAACATTAAAAGTGGACGAGAGCTGAGCGGGAACCTTCAGCAAAGGCATAACGATAATTTCTCCAGTTGTACCGAAGATCGTCGAATTCGATCTCTGGAGGCAGTCAATCGATATAAGATTTCCATTTATCGACAACCTGACGGGTATTTCTCCACCTATGGCTAGTGAAAGGTTGTCTAATGATTTCGCAAGTTCACCCAAGCTGTCCCATTCGTATCTGTCAATGCAAATACCTGTCCAATCGGATGCATTCACTCTACCATAGTAATAGTATTTGCTTGGGTAGAGCCTAATCATTAAGGTGAGATTTTCGAACTTCCAGGCATATCCTGGAACAATAACGATGTTTCTAGACATAAGAGGGTCCGCGTTTATACCATAGGCATCGGCGAAAGTCCATATATGTTGCGATCCTGAAGAAAGAATCTCTACTCCATTTATGAAAAGTAATGTTTTTGCCAATCTTGTTTCTTTACCAATAAAACTCCATCCATCTAGCCACACTCTGTAGTCTGGGCTTCCTAGTTCACCATGTAGGGTTAAGATCACGTAGGATATTTTCTCCCATGAAGGATTGCCCTTCGTGATAAAAGACGATAGAGGGACAATATATGTCTGCCATTCAGTGGTTGGTTTGAGATCGAGCCTAAACCAAATCTGATCGTTCCATTCACCATTCCCAAAGTAGAGCCCAGTTTCCCCTCACCAAAACACAGAAGGATATTTCCAGTTTACCGTCGTATTCGTCCTGATTTGAAAGATTAATGCTGAGTATCCCGAAAGGTTCAGGGGCTGTTTGGGGAACCAAGCGATCCATGTGTTGGATTTGTTTGAGTGCTGTACATCGTACCACAAGGAGACGGTTCCGGCTTTGCGTTCCGAACTGCTTGTTCCAGTTCTTACGATCTCCTCGAAAACGTCTCCTACTTTGTCTAGAGTCCAAGGCCCCCATATCTCGGTAAGGTTCCATTCAGGTATCTTTTCATAGTCTATCTCAACTTGATACCTGACATCATAAATATCGTAGTCGCCAGGGACAGGAACCGAAATCACACCTTCCACGCCTCCAATATGTAACTCTCCTTCAATGAAGGTTGTGGGGACATACCCACTATACTGGGCAGGCGCGGTCCCTTGGATGACAGTTGACCACCAAAAGAGAACTGTTACAAAGATTGATGTGTTTACAATGAAGAAGCTAATGAACATGGATCTCGACAAATTTAACACGCGCGACATACGAATTCAAACGAGAATTATTACAAAAAGGCTAACAGCAAGCCCCAAAGCCAAAAGGAAAGCATCTGGCACTATCCCACCGACACCATATGAGAAGCAAAGCAAGGAGGCAACTCCAGAGGATAGACATAGAACGCGCCTCCTTAAGGTTCGGCCTGTGAGTCCGCACATCACGCCGCACATCATCCAGAATGGTAGAAAGACAACGACCGTATACAAAAATGGTACAGAGACGAGTGTTGTTCCTAGATAATAGTAAGATGCTTGAGTTTCCAAGTAGTTACACAGGAATAAAGACGTGAACCAGAAAAACTCACCTAATGTAATCTGCGGTCCATATGAAAAATAATAGATAATGGAGCCACGAGTTTTCCACAAGCAATATGTAGCCGCTATTAGAACCCAAGGAAGGAGACTACCTGACAGAATCATAAATAAAACATTTGTAGCCCTCTTCCTAAAGAAGTGGATCACTAAAAAGTTTTTCCTATTTCCAAGCAACTAAGAAGTCTCCAAACTCCCTTACATGGAATCCAGCGCTCATCCATTCCCTGGGGGAACGCTCATCCCTGTAAACAAGTATATATTTTACTCTTTGGATCTCGACGTATTCGGATAACAAGGTAGGCGAAGCAAAGGCAATTTGTTGACCCAAGACGATCCTAGGTGCAAGAATCCCAGAAATTACGTTCCAAGCACCCCAAGTAGGGGATGGAGGGTAGGTCAGGATCCTTACCTCAATATCTGGCGAATTATCGTTCTTAATGAAATTGATTGCGTTTAGAAGATCGGCGCTATCTGCATATCGCTCCATCGCGAAGTTGCGCGGAAAAATCATCATCGTGGACGATAACAAGCTTGCGAACACGAGGACGAAGAGCACCCAAGATAGGACCGGATGCAGTTCAACGCTGTGGATTCGGGAAGGTATTTCCACATCTAGTCTAACTTTCAAGTATTGCCAAATATATTGTAGTGCAACCGCTGCAAATATCGCTTCAGGCAAAGAAAGGGCTTGCAGAAAACGAAACGGATCTGTTGATCCGGTGGTCAATAGGTGCGTATAGGGAACCAATCCAATGAACAGCAAAAATACATAATACATTATCGCATATCTCCCCTTTCCCTCTCGGTGCAGTACAAAGATCCCAACAAAAGAAAACAGAAATATGATCCAACCCAAGTTTAAAATCTCTGTACACATTAGCCACTCCCTTATGTACCCAGCTATTCCAAGAGCGATCTTTTCCTCAATCATTCGGGTTGCTATGGGCTGAACTACAAGCCTCTGGAAACGAGTGTAACTGAGAGCGAATAAAAGGGTTCTAACTCCCACTGAGCTATAGGCTAACGCTGTAGCCATGGTTGCGGATAAGGCTCTTCTCAAAGAGTTCCATTCACCGTCTTTGTACGCTTTCCACGTAGCCAGTAGAATTTCTGCAGCCAGCATCGGGATAAACGGCAAATTCCAAACCGGGTGATATAAGATGCCAGCGCCTGCCAAGAAACCTACGAGGATGGTACCACGGGGGGACGACCAGAGAAAGGACCACGCATATAATGTCACTAGTGAGAAAAAGTAACCTAGCCCACGTGCATGGGTGATCTTTGTATCGTAAGCGAACTCAGTTCCGGACAAGTAGAGCACACACCCCAGGAGCGTGAACCCATCTCCTAACCCAAGCCTCTTCAAGAATAACACCATCATCAATGTCGATAATACTTGTATTATGCTAGACTGAAATACTCTCAGTACAAAAATAGGATCCAGCCAGCTACTACTCAAAATCAAAGTCAGAAGACTTTCGAACGATATTCCATATACATATACGAACGGTTGAGGCAACATAAAAACATGTTTCAGTGCGCCTATTTTGAACATGTATGACCAAGGATCAGAAGCTATTAGCGTTGACGTTGTGTACAACCACGTCTGTTTAGAAAAGATGGATAAACACGTGATGGCTACCAATCCCAAGTAGAACCGTATCTTTCTTTTTACCTGAGATAACATCTCCAGAATGCTGTGCTTTATCTTGAGCGCCTCAAACGCAATCAGTTTGCGATCATTTAGCGCAGATACAATCAGGGATGGCATGTACAATATCACAACGAACGCTAGCCACACCCATGTTGAGAAATACTCCAAGGCTACGAATATATCTCCAATTACCCCAATAATGGAAAGACCTAGCACACATGATAAGGCAAGCGACTCCAGAAACTGGAGGTCGATACTAAGCGGATTCGAAGATTCTTCTTTCCTATCTCCTTTTCTAACAACCTTCAGGAGGGGAAAACCTGGTAAAACCACCAGTATTCCGAACCATAATATCAACAGTAAAATTTGAGGAACCATCTCATCTATCCGTTAGACTATAGAGAATAGATTCATACCGTTCACCAATTACTCCTATGTCATACTTAGATCTAACCGTGATTCTGGCGTTGCGACTTAACGTTCTTATCCTTGAACAATTATTGAGCAGGTTTATGATTGTTGTTGCCAATTCTTCTGAGTTCCCGGCCGTCACTGTAACGCCGTTCCTATTGCTTTGGATGACCTCGGGAGTGCACCCCACATTGGTTGCGACGACGGGTAAAGATGAGGACATGGCCTCGATTAAGACATTTGACATTCCTTCACGTAATGATGGAAGAACAAGAACATCAGCCATTTGATAGTATGGTCTTACGTCCTTCCTGAAGCCCAAGAATCTGACATGATCCTCTAGATGATGCTCTCTGATTGTTTCTTCAAGTTCGTCTCGACGAGAGCCCGAACCTACAACTAGCAAAATGAAATTTTTCTGATGCTCAACGATGGAAGGAATTGCTTTGAGCAGTACATCAATACCTTTGGCAAGGTCAAGATTACCTACATACAGTGCTATGACACGTCTCTTAGGAGTGCTATGACACCTAGTCTCGTCTGTGACTGCGTCTTTTGGTGTGAAGTAGTCGGTGTCAACAGCATTGTACAGAACGCGTATCTTGCTATGGGGGATTCCAAGTTTGATGAACCGTTTCTTCATTAGCCAGCATTGGGCGGTCAACACATGAGCAAACCTAGATATTATAATAAACCGGGCTCTTCGGAAGAAATATCTATTCATTTGAGCTATCTGATTCTCTCCACGAGTCCGTAGAAGCATTTTCCTTCTTAAAATTCTCGAAATGATGAGAGCCGATATTCCTTCGATATCAGTGGAATTACTCTGAAAAATATCACAATAATAGAAATATCGAGTATTCTTCAGCAAGAAAAACAAGACTGAGCCCGCGAAAACAAGCGCAGAGGTGACTCCTTTCCCAACGGACCACAATCTGAATACGACAAATCCTTTGTATGGTTCGGTCCTTCTGAGATTACCCTCACCTCGTGTAAGGATGCACACTTCATGTCCCCTTGAACTCATGAAACAGGCCAACAGCTCAGTCTGCGTTTCAGCTCCACCCACGTAAGGATAGAACATAGAAGAAATGTAGCAAATCCTCAAGCTTCGCCGTTTCGTTCCAATAACCCCGTACTCATTTGTTTGCTCACTATCTTAAAGAAACAAGGTTTCTTCTTTTGCGGTGTTATAGCGCGCAATGATAAGAGAAGACATGCATATCAGCTTAATACTTTTTATTTGGCTAAGCAACCATAAGGCCATATGTATCGATAACGTGCCTATATTTACCGTAGACAACATCAATACTATAATCAGTGTTGATGGTCTGCCGTGCACGATGACCAAGCTGAGTAGCCAGTTTATCGTCTTCCAATACAGTCAATATTTTCTTTGCCAGATCTTCTTCGTCGCCGACTTTTGCAAAGAGCATGTTATCCTTACCTTCAGCAAGATCTTTTATCCCACCGACTTTAGTTGTCACTATTGGCCTTCCCATAGCCATCGCCTCAAGTAGTGCCTTTGGCACTCCTTCGGTTATTGAAGGCAAGACAAACACGTCTGCAGCGGCATAGTAACTGGGTAAGTCCTTATGTGCGATTCGTCCTACGAAAGTTACTCTTTTAGAGAGACCGAGTTGTTGGCAGAGACTTTTTAGTTCGGTTAGGTAGTCCTTGAAGGGGCAATCGCCGACCAAGATTAGACGCGATGTCTTCGATGAAATTTGTGTAATTAGTCTGAAGGATTTAATAAGTAAACCCACATTTTTCTCGGGACGTAAACGCCCAACAAAAAGGATTATGGTTTCCTCTCCCAATTCTAGGTTTTTCCTGGCATTGCTTTTGTCTGCCGGGTTAAAAACCGAGGTATCAACAGGTGTAGGAATAAGGATGATTCGGGATGGATTGACTCCTAAGTTAATCGCTAGCTGCTGCATGGCGGAATGACTGGTCAGTACTACGTTAGCTTGCCGTAATGTCATCTTCATAATGCCTAAGAAAAGATAACCATAGAGTCGTTTTCTGATTTGAGTTTCACTTAAAAATATCTTCTCTGCAGAATTGTATCTTAAGGAAACCACCAAAGGCCTTCTAGAGACGAAACTGGCGAAAGCCGCGTTAATCTCATATGACCCTCCTCCATCAGCCCTTATCAAATTACAGTTACGGGCCAAAGCTGTAAGCTTAAGGGAGCCGAAGATGAAAAACAGAAGAGAGTTTAGAGTCTTTGACCCAGTCCAGCGTGGTATTCTAATGTGCTCACAACAATCGAATAACCAATCTTTTTCGTACATCGAAAGGAAGTATACCTTTGCGTAGTTTTTCGAAGTAATCTTAAGTAAATTATATCTCAAATCAGCCCAGAAAGTGGTTTCTAAAGGATCGGTTGTTACGCATATGTTATTGTTCATATTTTTTCCATCAATCCGCATTATGCGTCAAAAGTTTACAAAATATTTCTTAACTTCATTTCTTACCTTTTGAGGCTACTAGTAACATACTTTCAAATTTTCGATTAATGTCATCCAAGTCGAATCTATTGATAATATCTCTTCTTACGCGCTGGCTTAATTCGTAGTATTCACTAGGGGAATCGTGCCACAACTGATAATAAAATCCTATTGCCTCCACACTTGCCCCAATATTTCCTTTATTCACTACTCTGGCGCCGTTGCTTCCAGTCAATATATCCTCCACTCCAGGAACATTGAAACAGACAGAGGGCAAACCACAAGACCTAGCTTCCAATACTGTAGAGGGCATTCCTTCAGTAAATGATAGATGAAGGAACAACGAAGCTTTTCTATAGATTTGGGGCATTGATGTCGGGTGAACATAACCCATGAATTGCACATTCTCATAATCTTTAACCAAGCTCTGAACAATCGACTTCTCTGGACCTTCCCCAGTGATCACAAACCTTATGTTCTTGAGATTCCGTTCACTGTAAACTTTTCAGATGATTTTTCTCAATTCATGAACTCCTTTGTAATCAGCTAAATAACCCGAGAAGAGAACCACAAATTCTTCCTGTTCAGCCTCACGTAGCGTGAAAGCTCTAGTATCTACTCCATTGGGAATGAGAAAAACATTCATGTAACCCCAGTTATTGAGCATTTCTTTCATCGATCGATTGAGTACGTGTAGAACATCGAAAGCACCGGTAATCTTTTTAAAAAAGGGTTTATACATTTTGTGCATAGATATAGTTTCCTGTAGAAAGCTACGAAACCCTCCTATCAATGTCGTCTCGGTTCCCAATCTAAGAGGGATCAACACGACCTCAGATGGCGGATGTGTCAAGTGAAAATAGACGACGTCAGCTTCATTTGCGGCCTCTATCAACTTTTTCAGGGAAATGGGTGCAGGTAGTGCGCACCCCAATGGGGGCTCCAAATATGAGAGTTCCTTGTATTCTACTCTGTCTTCTAAGACCAGATCTTTGATTTTTATTTCTGATGCGTACGCAAGACTGAGGATGTTCACGGAGTGTCCGTTTCTTGCCAACCAGTTGCTTATTCTCAAAACCCATCGCTCTTCTCCCCCTCCGAATCTAACCGAATTTGGCAGGTAAAAAAGGATTCTCAAATTGTGTTAATCCTTATGATTTGACCTAACGCAATAGCTCTACCCACATTACTAACAACGGAGCTCGGCCTCAACTCGGGGATTATAGGTTACGTGCTCATATATTGCTTCCAGTTTATCGATTGCTTTTTGTAGAGTTATATGATGCTTGGTCAGTTCGAACCCTTTGTGCGCCATTTTTGACTGCATCTCTTGGTCCTTCAACAAGCGATGAAGAGCAGCTGCTAAGGACTGCCAATCTCCAGTCTTAACAACTAACCCTCGATCTGGCGAGACTATTTCTGAAAGCCCTACGGATTCTGTTACGATGACAGGCTTATTGTGGAGCCAACCTTCAAGGACAACGCGTCCGTACCCTTCAAAGAAAGACGGGATTACAACTACTCTCGCGACCTCATATGCGCAGCTAAGTTCGGCTTCACTAATGTGCCCTGTAAATATTACATGCGACTGGCATCTTAGTTGAGCAGCTAACGCCAAACATTTTGACAAAAATCCCCAGTCCTCGCCCACGACAAGTAGCTTCGCGTTCACCCCATTTTTCAGTAAATGAGCAACAGCGTATATTAGGACGTGTATACCTTTATATCTGACAATTCTTGCAACAGAAAGAATAACTAGATCCTCACGATAGATGCCAAACTTCCTCTTGAAATTCCCAAGAGAGTTCCACCCCAAAGGCTTATTTTCTAACACAGGTTCACGCACGATCTCTATCTTCTTCACTCCTGCTCGCTTGTAGAAGATAGCTTCCTTTTGGGTTAGAGCAATGACCGCATCAGCTCTCTTGAAAAAAATCGGTCCAAGAGCTTTGTCCATGAATGATCCGAAAAGTCTTTTCACCAAACTGGGACTATACGCTGACCTCTCAGGATAACATTGGGGATACATAATCAATGGTATTCCCCTTAGCTTTGCGATCATGAATGTAGAAAATATGAAGAAAGAGGGAATCCAGGAAAACAAATGAATCACATCTGTCTGGAATGACGCTAGACTTATAAGAAATCCAAAAGAGAGAAAGAACTGATCATATAAAGGCAAAGGACATATCTTAAATCTTCTCACAGCGATGCCCTTTATTATTTCTTCACTCGGATATTTAGCTGGTTTGAGTTTGAATGTATTACCGGTAAAAACCGTAACGCGATGCCCTCGATTCACGAGAGCATTAGCATATTGATACATAGGAATCACTGTTCCATCCGTGTTCGGTAGGAATTGGAGAAAAACAAATAATATATTCAATGCTCTCGCATATTCTATAGTATCTTTCTGTCGCCGGTGTGGTAACGCAGCTTATGTATGCTCCAGTTGTAAAACTGGGTCAATTCTATGGGAAGAGAAAAAGGAAGATCTCTGTTTACTATCTGATATCGATGGTAAGCTTTATCAGCAAGCATGGAAGCCACTATCATTATCTTTGCTCTACTGCCCCGAGGCATTCGTTTGAAGCCGTCACATACCCTCATGATTTCTTTAGTAGAAAAATAATAAGGAAATGTGATCGGAGTCCACATTGGAGATGAAAAGAAAGAGTCCTTTATATCCTTTAGAATCTTCATCATAACCATGAAACCAAGCGTCCAATCATATTTTTCAGTTTGAACAAGTATGGTTTCGATGTCGAGCGTGTTATCGCGATCGAGAATACAAGACAAATATAAGAAATCCAGTAAGCTTAAGTATCTATGACCCAAAAAAACATGGAGAAAAGATAGAGCGAAATCGGCGTTTACGTTCGGTATCCAGTATTCAGTATTCATTAAAGAAACTTCTCTCGGTTTATCCCATAAAAAGTCCTCATCAAAGAATTGAGTTGAGAGGTAGCGTAATTGTACATAGAAGTCAACGTTCATCATCCCCTTTTTACTGCATTTGATTTCTACAGGGCTATACTCTATGGCATATCCCTCCTCACAAAGCATATTTAAGACATGGAAAACTTCGGACTCACGAATAAGAATATCAATATCCCTAGGGAAATATACCATTCTTCTATACATCTTTATGAACAAACTATCCAAACATCTATCTTTAAACAAACGACAAAGATACTTGACGTTTTCGTTGAATTGCTCAATTTTCTCACCTTCTATCTTAACAACCTCTTTCGTCGGGAAGTCTTGGTCGTTCATAACTCTATTGGAAAACTCCCACAGAAGACCATTCTCCTCGGCTAGTCTCAGAGCTTTCATCCAGTCCTTTCTACTTATTTCTATTCGATTAAGAGTGTCTTGATGCTGTTCCCTAAAGGAGTCGTCAAGAAAACACATTAACAGCATCAAAGGTATTTGACGAGAACTCATCTTGGTTCGCTCAAGAAGGCCGTAACATACTCTAGTACCTTTTCATGAACAACTTCAAAAGTTTCAGTAGTGTCAATGATCACAGAAGGATAATAAGTAGTCAATTTCTTATACCATGTCTTTAGCAATAGATAAGTTTCTATTGGGATACCTTTGTCTTCGAATTGTGTTACCCGAGATCTCGCGCATTTTGGAGTGAGATCAAGTACTATTAACAAATCCGGCGATGGTAGTATCCTAAGCATATGAAGATTCCTTCCCTTTGAGTCATAGAACCAGTCAAAAAAGTACCGATCACAGACGACCACATCATTTCGTAGGGTTAGGGGATGAATGACCAAAAAATAGGTCAAAAGAACGTACATTATTCGAGCTAAGTAAGCCACAATATCGAGTGGCGTCGATACTTTTGTATATGAATTTGACATCTTATATGAGACTGTTATGGAAACATACCGCGACAAGAAATATCCACTTGCCCAAGGTATGTGCTTCTTAACAATATCCAAAAGTAAATATCTTGGCCTGACATAAACGCACCGAAAGCATTTTGCCTGTAGAGCCTGACACAAGGCCTTTGCATGAGTTGACTTGCCACTACCATCAACCCCAGCAAAACATATCGTAACCTTCAGAGGGCGCGGGTAAACCGAGGGAACCCCCATCCCCATTCACTCAACAATGGTTTTGCCTGCGGTGGTTGTAAGACGATTGGCACGTTAATTCTTTCCAACTGCCGAACTAGATAAACCGAATTATCTCGGGGTTTAATCTCCAAAGATTAATGAAGTTTCACTCTTTCGGTCAATAAGCCTTGATAGGTATTCTCAAGATACCCAGCTATTTGATCTGCAGCATAGTTTTTTAGTACATAGTCGGATCCTTCTTTACCCATTCTCTCTGCAACGACCTTGTTTTGGATAAGCCAGCCTATGGCATCAGCAAGTTCTGAATCATTGTTTGGTTGAACTAGCAACCCTCTTCGTTTATGTTCCACTATTTCAGGTACGCCCCCAAGACTGGTTGCAACAACCGGTTTACCACATGCCATGGCTTCTAAGATGCTGAGAGGACAATCAGCGATCCTGCTCATATCCCGAAAGGGAGCCACAAAGATGTCGCATGCAGCCATTAATTCCTCTATGTTTCTCAACACACCCAATTGGATAATGTTCTCTCTTAGGCCTAGGGCATCAATCTTCTTTTCAATACCTATCTTTCTATTGTCGTACCATCTATATTGCTCGCCCCATGCAGTAATTAACTTCGTATCGGGATATTGCTTCAAGATTTTTGGCAGACTAGTTAAGAGTGTGTCGATTCCCTTCCACTCCGCCCAGTTCCCGCAATATAGAAGCACAGACGTATCGCCGGCAATCTTAAGCAACTTTCTCATTCTTGCCCCACACACAAGAGGATTAAAACGGAGCGTATCAATGCAAGGAGGTATGACAATGATCCTCTTGTCTAATCCTAATGGCAATACAGACCGCCAGGTATTCTCGCTTACAGCGATAAGACTGGCAACTCTGGAAAGAAAAAATTTCGAAAAACCTTGATGGGAAAGGAAACGTGGAATCCCTTTGCAGAACTTCTGCGTGGGTAAACCGATCGGAGAATAGAGAGTAAAGACTGTGGCAGAATACGGTATAAGGCTTAAGAAGAAAGAGAAGGTACTTAGAATCGGGAAAGCTGAATGAATATGATATATATCAAACTTTTGATCTGTAAGCGTCTTTACGAAAGACCTTACAAAGAATTCCATGCCATGTAGAATGGATGAGTATTCTCCATGAACCTTTATTGGATAGGTTTTGCCCCAAGAAGATTTGACCCGTCGTCTTAGGTATCCGTAGACATCTGAAGTTAGAACTCTCACATAATGTCCTCGTTGGGATAACGCTTCAACCAATCGAATTACATTATTTGGTATTCCGCCTATATAAACGCCTGTGCAATTAGGAACCACCTCCAAGGCAATAAAACAGATTTTCATTTAGCCAGTGACCCCCCAAACATAATAGATACCGATTGAATGTCCTAGGTACAAGATCTAGTATGTGAATAGGATATTCAGAATCTTTTTTATCGTTGAATAGACCGTTGGAGAATAGTAGAATCGATGATGAATCAACACGGCGATGAACGAAAGAGCCATGTTAAACTTGTCTCTAGATGTTCTGAAGCCATAATAATTGTAGCCATAAGTCTTACATCTGAGATAAGTTTTCAACATTGGGAGCCAAGGTCTCAGCGGTCTACGAAGAAACAATAAATAGTTTGGATAATTAGAGCACTGGAAACCCGCGGAAATGATTCTCATTATCAAGTCATAGTCCTCAGAATACCTGAATGATTTAGAGTAGAACCCAGCTTTCCTAAAACATATCTTTTTTGAAAGAATGGACGAATGAACAAAGGGATTGTGAAACATTATGTTCTTCCTAACATTTTTAGGAAGAACTGGACCTTTGATGGAGCCTATAACCCTTCCGCTCTCATCGATTATGAGAGCCCAGCTTCCTACCAAATCAAACTTGTTTGATCTGAGATATTCTAGTTGTCTTTGAAGTCTGTCCCGAGAATTTATGTCGTCACCATCGATTCTTGCTATGTACTGCCCGGAAGCTGTTGCAATTCCAACATTTGCAGATTCGCTCAACCCAAGATGATTTTTATTGAAAATCGTTATCAACCGATGGTCATCTTTATACGAGTCTAAGACATGCTCAATACTACGGTCGTTCGAAGTGTTTGATCTATCTATGATCGAGATAAGTTCGATTTCGTCGTATGTTTGGCATAAGACGCTTTCTATACTTTTTTCTATGTAGTTTGCGGGAGTTTTATAGATCGGCAAAATCACAGATATCTTTTCGACCATTTGCCAAACCAATGGTGAATACGCGGAAGTACTAGGTCATAACTAGGTCAGTTTTGACGAAATAGAAACTTCATATATATTTCGCCTCGGTGAGACCGGGCTGTTCAAAGAAAACCCAATCCACATTATAGGAATGATGTTGACCGCTGTGAAGGGTGAAGTAGTCGAGTCCTACACGTTTACACTCCCAGATGATTGGCGACATTCTTATAATCTCGGGACGCGTACCCAATACAATGGTGATCTTCAAATTATTCGGCAGTTTGCTCAAGCTTTCTCTTTTATTACGTTGATTAGCACCCTAAGGAGGATGCTTGTAGTCATCAGCGTTAACCCCACCATTGTTACACCTAGAGCGATTAATGTAATGTTCGTATTGACGCTCTGCTAAGTGCTGGAACGCAAGCCACCATTCCCGGTTTTTGTTTGTTTCCATTCTAATTCTTTTTCGCAACGATCTTTTGGACTGTGGTTTTTACTGCTTGGTTACTATTATATTTAGGCGACCATCCTGTTTTCTTTTTTATCTTTGTTATGTCAAGCAACATGATTTTTACATCCCCTGGCCAGCCCCTTCCATCGCTTGTTTCTGGTCTAAATACATATTCGACATTTTTGAGCCCCATCTCCTCAGTTATTATATTTGCTATATCCTTTACATCCACCTGGTCGTCCGAACCAACATTATATACCTCATAGGGGAAACCGTTTTTCTCAAAGTTTTCTTGCGCCTTTAGCGTTCCCTCTATCGCATCTTCTGCGTGTAAGTAGCTTTTCCTCTGAGTTCCATCGCCCAATATTTCAAGTTTTTTTCGATTATCTTTTAGTTTATTTATAAAATCTATTATTACTCCATGCGTGCTATTCGGCCCTATTATGTTTGCATATCTTAGCAACAGAGCCTTCATCGGATAAAGCTTCGTATATGTCTGAATCAATATTTCACATGCCAGCTTTATGGAGCCATAGATACTTATTGGCTCTAGAGGGTTGTAGGTTTCAGGCGTCGGCATTACTTTAGGTTCCCCGTACACCGTACTTGTGCTTGCAAACACTATAAGAGGAACCTTGTTTTTTCTGCACGCTTCGAGTATATTAAACGTCGATTCAAGGTTTTCCTTATAATGTATTTCGGGGTTTGTAACACTTACTTTAACTTCTGGATTAGCCGCATAATGATAAATAGCATCGACATCCCTGAAATGTTCCAGCCAGTTAACCGGCTCTTTAAGATCCGCCTTAACAAAATTAAAGAGCGAATTGTTAAACCATTGTTTTATATTTTCCATTTTCCCGCTTGAAAGATTATCTATGACTGTTACTTGGTGTCCTTGAGTGACTAGCTTGTCTACCAAATGGCTTCCGATAAAGCCTGCCCCGCCAGTAACTATGGTTCTCATATATTATCTCCATAAGACCCTTTTTCAGTTATAGTATGAGATCGTGAATATCCAGTTGGGAAGACATCTTCCGGAAATATGGGAGATGAGGCATACGATATCTAAGAACCCAGATACTTCGAAGAGAAACTTACTCCTTCTTCTTTTCTCCAACCTTAGTTTCCTCTTCGATGTTCAAGTCCTCTATGGGTGCTAGAGGAGGAGTCGTGGCCAGCGTATAGCCGATCCAAGCCAAGATCAGCAGCACAGCAGTAACGGCAGCAAAAGCTGATAATTTTATAGTCAACGTATCCCAAATAGAGAGGAAGATAAGGTAAAGGTATAAAGTTACGCCCAGCAAGCTTCCTACGAGGATTCCCGCTCCCAAAACTTGATCCTTACTCATCTTTGACCGAACCCCATTTTCATCTTAATCAATAAACTCAAAGATAGAAATCCTACAAAAATGATCTTGGAAACAGCCTCGAACTTTTATGCTACCAATTATCCTTTAGAGGTTAGGCTTTTTCCCTTAATACAGCTATCAGAACCCATAGAAGGACAGCTGTTGTGAGAAGAACAAGTCCAGCTACTGTCATAAAGACCGCTACTAAGGTCATGTTTGTTGGTAGAGTCCTAGTCGCTGAGAAAATTTGTAAGCACCAAACCCAAAAGCCCATGGCGATCGTAAGGGCTAGGATCCCTGGAAGGCCATAAAAGAATAGAGGCCTCCTTATAGACAAGCACTTCACCATACTCAAGACAACACCAAGAGCATGGGCAAGAGGATTATGAGTATGCGAATACTTATAATCTACGAACACTGGAACCTCAACCACACTCAACGCATGCTCCTTAGCCTTAAGTAGAATCTCCGTGGAGGCTCCCATCCCATACTCCACGGGATGAACAAGACTTAAAGCCTTCATACTATAGGCTCTGTAACCAGACTGCGCATCAGTAATGTTGTCAAACGAGATGGCTTTAGCCATATTGGTGATCATTTTTATTCCTTTACGCCTGTAACTGGGAATATTACTCTCAGACTTCTCGTCGAGAAAACGTGAACCAATAACCATATCCGCTTCTCCATCAAGGATAGGTTTCACAAGCATCGGAATATCCTCCGGATTATGCTGCCCGTCAGCATCCAGAGTCACCATGACATCAGCGTTCAACTCTATAACTTTATTGAAAAGACTACGCAAAGAAGCTCCATAACCCATATTGCTATCGTGACGAATCACCTCAGCACCCAAACGCCTAGCGATTTCACCAGTCAAATCAGAAGACCCATCATCGCAGACGACGACCTTGCCGACACATTTCTGTGCAGAAATAACGACCTTAGCTATGGTTCCCTCCTCGTTGAAGGCTGGAATACATGCAACAACAAACGGCTTATCAGTCAAAAATTATCCCTTAAAAACTCAATATGACTTGACAAGGGTTAATAATCTCTCTTTCAAAGAGACGCGTGACTCAAAGCCTAGGTGCTGCTTGGCTTCCCTTACGTCTGCATAGTAATGCTTAATGTCGCCTTGTCTGGCATTTGAATATTTCGGCTTCAACCCTTCAGCGCCAAACAATTCTATAAGGAGACCTGCCAGCCTATTAATCGAGGTTAGAACCCCGTTTGCTATGTTGAACCTTTTGCCTACACCGCTTTTACTGTTCATAGCTAGGGTAAACGCCTTCATAGTATCCTCCAAGTGACTCTCGATATTTTCCATTCTACTAGTTGATAGGTTGTTCAACACACTTGCTTCAAAACCATCTTTAACAAGCTCATCCACCAAAAGACTCCCAACGAAGCCAGCGTCGCCAGTGACGAGAACCCTACGACAATTCAATCGGAACAGCCAACTCCACTTATCTTATTGAAGATATACGAAAACAGAAATCCTTCCGCTCTCAAAAAGTGAAACAAAATTGCTCGGAACCCTAAACCCATACCATCCAATGTCCTCATTCCACCAGATAAGATACAAAGAATTGTAACCGTTTTCTAAGGCAACATTTAATGTGGCTTCTAAGTTCTTTGTGAAAAGGATAACAACGTGATTCTTATCCAAATAAAGCTCAGTCCAATAGAAAAACACATCATGAACGAGCACAGCGGAACCATCCGTCACATGCCCATTCAACCATTCAATAGCCTTGACAGTTCCTTCAGTATCTTGAAGCGGAACAGAGCTACTCTGCATGGTTGATGGAAGATATTTCCACGTAGTTGGAGCACCAAGAAGCCCATACTTACCCGAAATCAAAGGCCAACTCATGAAAAGTGTGCCTAACAGGACAGTTACCCCGGAAATCCTGACAACGCTCTTTTTTGAAACCTTAATCCAACCCATCCACCTCAAACCGGAAGTCACAGGTGTATCCTTCGCCTTCAAAGCTTTCCAAGCACCGTTGACCGCATAAAACGTGAAAGGATAGACCAGCATCAGCATCCACCTATGCCAATAATCCAGAGCGCCAAAAGGCACGACCAAACAACCAAACGCCCCAACCAGAAGCAGGACAGTCCAAGCGTCAAGGACTTTATCTCTGAAGAATCCCACTGAAACCAAGGGCAACCAAACTAGATAAAGAAGAGCAAAAAGTGAGACAACATGAGAAGCCAACTCGAAATAGTTAGCGTAATGCTGAACAGGCGTGACAACGCTCAGATAGTCCACCAAGAAAAAGAGCCCGGCTGGATGAGGACTAAAGCTGTCGCCGGCTCTAATGATGTTGGTTTCAACATGAAAAGGCACTGGAAATACCCGAAAATAGATACTTCCCATGAAAACTATGAAGGCTGGAAGTATCGCTACCAAAACCCTAACAGGCATTTTCTCTTTCTTAAGAAATCCATTTGCCACCAGTCCCAGGACCACGGTAAACATGGCAGCCGAGGCATATTCATGTCCAAATACAACCAACAGAGAAAGCCCTGAGAGGAACGCAAGTTCTTTCCCCTTTTCAATTTTTTTGAAGAACGGTAGAGCAAACAAGAAAAGCATTAGCCCCAATAGGTTTCGATAGAAATGCCAAGAAATCCCCAACGAAGCCAACTGAAAGGCAAAGAAAACCGATGCAAACAAGCTCTTCTTCACACCCCAATTCAGACCCTTCCAAGCGTAATAGTAGATTCCAGCTACGCTTCCACCATACAATAAAGGTCCAACCACCTTCAGCAACAAGAAGGGATCAACCTGCGTCATAGAATACAAAGAAACCAAAATAACATAAACAAGCCACGTGGAAAATAAGGAACTCCAGTGATACCACACTATGCCACTCTTCATCCTAGCCGCGTAATAAATCGTGTCAAAACCAATCGGGTAAGGATACGATAAAACCTCAGGTATCAACCTAACAACAAAGCCCAAAACGAAGGCGAGGATGAAACCCTTTCTAAAACCTATGTTCTGCAAACTCACACGCATCACAGATAAGATCTCACATCTTGACATCGTGGTTAATGGTTGCCGCTATCTTCGATGGAGCATCTCCGATCGAAACTATCTCTAGATGCGTCTTCAAACTAGAAAGCTTGATAGCTTCCCTAACCATAGGATGTTTTGGTCCTATCCACGGCGAGTTGCGCAACTTATGCTTGGTCAAGTCTATCCATCAGTAATTGAACTATCCTCTTTCCGGCTTCTCCGTCTCCGAAAGGATTTGTCCAGCGCCTCTCCGTTCCCAGCATGTGCTCAGCTTTCTCTAAGATCCCGTCCGGACTTGTACCAGCGAGCACGTTTGAGCCTACATCCAAGGTCTCCGGTCTCTCAGTATTATATCTCAAGGTCACGCATGGCACTTTCAGGATGCATGTTTCTTCCTGGACCCCGCCTGAGTCCGTCAAAACAAGCTTTGCGTAGCTCTCGAGTTGCAGGAAGCGCAGGTAGTCAAGCGGCTCAGTGAATCTCAATCCATGGACACTTATGACAAAGTCTTCCATCTGCTTCCTAGCTCTGGGATGGATTGGATAGATAACCGGCAGCCCGAATTTTTCCTCAACCATCTCCAACCCTTTCAGAATGCTTCTAAACCTCTCTTCGTTGTCAACATTCTCCTGCCGGTGAACCGTAGCCAAACAATATCCGCCTTCAGTAACGCCCAACTCACTCAGAGCGTTAATCCTTCTTTTTGATATCTCAAGGTTCTGGCAAACAGCGTCTACAATCGTGTTTCCCGTAACGAATATCTTGTCTTCAGTAATGCCTTCGCCCAATAGTATCCGCCTCGACTTCTCGGTTGGGGCGAAAAGCATGTCTGAACAATGATCGGCTAAGATTCGGTTGGTCTCCTCTGGCATCTGCCGATCGTAGCTTCTCAAGCCAGCCTCAACGTGGCCTACTTTGATGCTTAGCTTCACGGCTGCCAAGGCGCCAGCAAGAACCGTGTTGGTATCTCCCTCAACCAAGACTATATCCGGCTTCTCTTTCATGAGAACCTTCTCTATCGCAATGAGCATCTTCCCAGTCTGCTCAGCATGGGTTCCAGATCCAACATCAAGATTATACTGAGCCTCTGGCAGTTCCAGCTGTTCAAAGAAGACTTTGTCCATGTTGTAGGAGTAGTGCTGACCAGTGTGGAGAATGAAGTAATCCAAGCCAAGGCGTTGGCACTCGCGAATGATCGGCGATAACTTGATGATCTCGGGACGGGTTCCAAGAACGATCGAGATCATCATGTCTCCTCAAGATCATATTCTTACAATTCTCTTACACTTGAATATGACTGTGCCGCCATGCGTATAAGGCTCATGCGGGTCGACACATTGGACGTAGGCATGTTCTCTGTCTTCTGGTTTGGTTAGCCCAAGCTCCACGGAATCCACACCATGGTCAAGCGCCACAACATAATGAAGCAACGTTGACAGAGCGTGTATGCACAAGGCATCAGTCTTTTCCATGACTATCCTGGGTCCATCGATGACTATCACGTCATCTAGCTCGTACACCGGACACCGGCCCCTTATCTCGCATACCTTTACCTCAATCATTTTCCGGTGCCTCCAGAAGGCTTGCCAATCCCTCTTTCAATGTGATACGCGGTTCGAACCCCAAAAAGGTTTTTGCTTGTTCAATCTCAGCGTAACTATGTTCAATGTCCTCTTCTCTCGGTGCCTCATGCAGAGGCTTGATCCCTTCAGCTTTAAGAAGGTCTTGGAGAAGGTTGGCCAGATTGTTAATTGGGGTTGGTACTCCAGTTGCGACATTGAAGATTCGACCAATTGCAGTGTTGCTTTTGTAGGCCAAGATAAACGCTCTTACAACATCACTGACATGGATGAAGTCTCTTGTTTGAGATCCGTCTCCGTAGATTATTGGCGGTTTTCTCTGCTTAAGTTGTTTGATGAACTTTGTTATGACGCCGCTATACTGATCGTTTCTCTGCCGAGGTCCATAGACGTTGAAGGGTCTTAAGATCGTGATTTTCAGCCCATAAACTTCCTCAAACTCTTTACAGATCTGCTCAGCCTTAAGTTTCGACTTTGCGTAGGGCGAGAGCGGTTTAAAAGGGTGACTCTCATCGATAGGAAGGTATTCCGGGTCACCATAGACTGAAGCACTTGAAGCATAAATGAGCTTTCCTACGCCTTTGTGTACACAGGTTTCTAAAAGGTTTCTTGTACCATTAACATTGACTTCATGCGTGACCTTTGGATGTTCCACCGAGTATGGAACGCTCGCTTTGGCAGCTAAGTGGAAGATTGCATTTGTGTGGTGTGAGATTGCGTCATCCGTAACAGCTTTTTTGCGGATGTCGCCCAGAATGAAACTGACCTTAGCATTCTTGGAGCATCCGCTAAGATTCTCTGCCCTACCTGTAGAAAGATCGTCCAGAACTGTTACCTCAAACCCTTCTCTGACTAGTTCTTCCGTTAAGTGGCTACCTATAAAGCCTGCGCCACCGGTAACTAAAACCTTACCGCAACCCATATGACTTTCTTTGTGTCCCTTGACTTTTTAAATTTATTGTGGACGTTCCTTCAGGTTTCGGCTGTACTTTTCAAGCTTTTCGAGTACTGCCTCACGTATGAAGTCGGTCTTTGTAGGCCAGTACTCAAAGTCTCTCACTACCCTTTCGACAGCTTCCACAAGCTGGGCGGGAAGCGATATTGTTCGGAACGTTCCCCTGCCCTTCTTCTCTTTTACCAAAATATGGCTCCAAGTAGACGATTTTTGGGCTTACTGCAACGTAAATGTGAACGGATTTTTGTTCTGAGGCAGGTTTGTCACAATTAGATATCTTATGAAGCCTTCGGTAAGCCATTCATGGGCTGACTTATTCCCCCATTTCTGGGCAACTTGAATAATTTTCTGGGCAACTGTCTTCATCATCTCATAAGCTGCGACACTCATGAGGGCTAAGGCTCCTCTTCTAGTGTCTCCGCCTATTGCTCTTAGTAGTCTTCCTACCAGAGGAGCTAGAACCTTAAGCAAAAGGAGGCTGCGGATCCGGTCTACCATCCTTATGACGAGGTCGATGAGCTTCCGTTGTTTCCAATTTAGCACAGCAAACCAAGTCCTGTTGCGCAACGAAAGTCGTTTCAGTCTCTCCAAAGAGGCTCGATCGGGGTGGACGAGATCCCAAACCCCGTCTTTTTCCTCCGATAAGCCTTTAATGGTAGACGATAAACCCCCTGCCAAATCAGCCATGAATTCCTACACCATGCTGTTACGCATAACGCACCCATAACTAGCGATGAATTCACTTTCCTACCGCCAAATTTAAGAATGGTGTAACTGTCAAAATGGCTTTCTTCGGATACAGTTTACAATAGGGGAATATCTAGAAACTCGAATCAGAAAAACTTCAGGCCGTATCCTTATCTTAGGGAAAAAGTTTCTCTCGTAAGGATCGTTGCCTAACTCTGAAGCGTAATGGTTAGTTAAGGTTGACTGAAGTTTTCGCCGGTTCCCTCTGGCTGTGCAAGCGTTGGTAGTTCTGGGAACTTCTCCTTCATCCTTTGCTCAGTAACCATCGCTGCCTCGGCTAGAATCTTCCTAGCGTCTTCGTTAGCAACATCGAAGTCAGGTCCTATCCCCGTTGTTTGTCCAGCTTCGGCCATCATATCGTTCAATAACATACTAATGTCTCCGATCTCCCTCTCAGCATTCGGTAGAATTCCAGCGATCCCTGTTTTAACATTCTGGAGCACATTGCTTGCCGGACCCAAAGCAGCCATGACATTACCCATCTGAGTTACGGTTCTCAGCCTTAGGACAACCCTCTCGAGTGCAAGCTGGCTGTTCATCATGAGGTTAGCCATCTTCCGGACTTCTGCCAACTCGTTAGCGAAGATGTTGGCTCGGTGATGTTGGCCTTTCGAGTACGCATCAACAACTTTGGAGAAAAGGTACTTGTCCCTTTCTGCCAGATTGGTCAAAGAGCTCTCCAAGTACTGAATCTGAGCTTCAATACGTTTGGAAGCAATCTGAATTTTAGATCTAAGTGAAGGAGTAGGCCTCAGAGCGGCTTTGATTCTGCTTCCGTCCCTCTCCTCCCACCTCTTAAGGAATTTTGATGACAACCATTTTCACCTTCGCTCAAGAGGGTTGGGCATTCATTATAAACTTGCTACTATGCCCAGAATATTGGTGAATATATGAGGTTATAGGTTGTGCTACAGTTTTCCCGTCGATTTGTTTTTTTAGAAGCAAAAAGTAAGTAGGGAATATATATGTTTCTACAAAAGGATGTATCTTGAATCATCACCGACCCATGGGAGCGCAGAGCTTTGATCGTTTCGCAACTAGCAAAGTTTCATGTTTCGCTTTCTGTAAGAATCCTTCCTACCCACTCCGTCACGTGACTGTCTAGCATGAATGGATACTGGTAGCCCAGTTTTTCGGCTGTTTCTATTGCTGTCCAGTGGAAAAGGTGCATGGTTGCTAACAATGCTGGCTTGATTTCCTCTTTTCCGTATTGAGCAAAGGCACAGCGTAGCCCCTCCAATACGCGACTGTCCGCCCACTCTTCTAAGAAACGTCCACGGAACCATGTATCATGGTTTTGACCCAGTGTTGCTTGAGCGTGCCATTCGATCATCCGAAGCAGCAAGCGTTGCATGTAGCAGTTACAGCACATCCCGGCCCACCATATTTCGCCGCGTCTTAGATGCTTCACCGTGAAGACAGCGTGGTACAAGAAGTCATTGATGACCTCGTGAAACTCATTCTGCGTTGGGAAGGTGACTTTTTGAGCCCCGATCGAGTTTATGAGCGTACGGATTTGGTTCGCTATTCCATTTTTATCCAAAAGTATTCTAATCCCGCGTCCGAATGTGTTGGCAATGTTATCGGCAATCTGGGAAGATATTCGGTCATGGCGAAGCTGCTGGGCTTTCCGTTCAGGGATTATCGCGAAATCGACATCAAGCATTCCCTCGAAAAGGACACGGCGTTCCATCTCACCCCCAGCTGCAGTGGGTTCCACAAATGTCAGCAATGGATTACCGACGTTTTCCAACCAATCGGTTCTCGACAAATAGCGTTCAGGGTTTGACGTGACAATCATGATGTCTAGATCAGCCCATTCGTCAGCAGGATGATCAGAACGAGCCCTAGACCCAACGATGATCACTGCGCTAATGTCGGAGCAGGTTTCAGCCCACTTGGTGAATTTCTCCTCCAACTTTTCATATAGTTCAGCAGTCTTCTCACTGTTTTTGTTTGTCAATCTTGTTTGCTCCTGGTGTAAAACGGTAGTAGAGAGGCTTGTTAGCTTTTTAAGATTTTCAGCATGTCCTCTTGTGAGGAGAATCCGTGTATGGCCTCTGCGGCTGCTTCTAAGAATGTTTGGACCGGGACGATCCTTACTTCCCTTTCTAACAACATCTTTTCGGTGTCAAATTGTCCGAGTCCCTCGTAGTTGTACCTTGGTATGATAAGTTTGCGGGCATATCTGTCGGACAAGGCCGCTTCGATCTTCCCCATACCTCTGTAGTCGAGGCCCCCAACAGGCCAGACCTCGCCTCTTGCCGTTATCGCACCTGTCATTATCACAGTGGGATCTACCTCCGCATCTAGGAACGCCGAAAGCATTGCCACGGCAATGGAGAGGCCTGCAGATGGCCCCGAGACGGGTGATCTAGTGATCCCAAAACCGACTGCCTGCTTCTCCATTCCTTTTGCCGGAGTGACTAGCTCGACATAGACATCGTAATCCTTGAATTTCCATCCCGATATCGAGTTTATGTAGATGAAAGCGTCTTGTGCGCTTGCGAGGATGCTCTCTCCGACTTCGCTTCCGATCACCTGGACTTTCCCGGACCCTCTTGGGTTGACTATTACCTCCGTTACACCCACAAGCCCACCAAGTTCGCCCCTCTCGCCGAGAGCTATGAGCCCGTAACTCTTTCCAACCTCTGGCTTTTGGATTCTGACAGTCTGCTGTATCATCTTCTGGGCTTCTTCTACATGTTCGTCAAATGTGCTTTCTATGGCTTTCTCAAAGTGATATAGCCGCAACGGGTAGTTCGATGGGTCGACCTTCTCCAGTTTCTCTGAAAGTTCTGGGTTGTCTATAGTGATCTTTAAGTTCTCAAATAATCTTTCAAGATCAGCTTTGAAAAGCTCCTTTGTCTTCTCAATCTTCTCCCCTCCGTACTTCATCGCCTTCAGAAGCTTATGGCAAGCTTCGAGTTCTTTAGTTCTCAGCCGGTTTGCATCGTCCACCGCGTCAGCGATCTTTCTGGGGCTCAGAATCTTCTTCTCAAAAATCTTGAGCACATCGCTCGCGGTTATGTCCTTATCTAGTGCATCTCTGTAACGTCGAAGGTGTACCTCTAGAATCTCGGTCTTTTCAGCCTTGTTCTTCGGATATGTGAAATCGAAGTGGCGTGTAAAACGTTCTAGAAGGGCAGCGTCAAGTATCTCAGCCCTGTTTGTAGCTCCGATTACAACAACATTTGTAAGGGGCGTGAAGCCGTCTATCTCTGTGAGAAGTTGGGAGACTACGCGGTCGACAACAGGATCATGGGTTCCCCTCTTAGGGGCTATCGAGTCTATCTCGTCAAAAAAGATGATTGAAGGAGCATTCTTACGCGCATCCTCAAAGATGTCCCGAATGGTTTTCTCAGGGTCTCCATATCGACCCTGGAGTATAGAGGGACCATTTATGTTATAGAACCATACGTCGTTCTCTCCGGCGATCGCTTTTGCCAGAAGGGTCTTTCCGGTCCCCGGAGGCCCATAGAATATGAAGCCTTTAGGAGGGTGATATCCAGCTCTCACGGCTAGATCCGCATCTATGGCTAAAGATATCTCCTTGACTATTTCATCTTTAACCCCGTGAAGACCGCCTACATCGATGTATCGTTCGCGTGGAGCGATCCTGTTGACTGATCTTACTGCCGCTTCGGTTTTCTCTTGGGAGGTGTAAGCTTTTAGCCTCCGAGCCGCAGCTCTGAAATCGTTCAGAGTTACAAGCTTCCCTAGGCTCACCTTCTCAGTGCTCTTAGGGGTAGTTTTGCTGATCAATTGGTCTTGGATTGGTCTAGTCTTTTCTGTCATCACAATCTCGAATGCATTCACGATGTCCGCTGGTGTTAGACGAGTGTTTCCAACTGCTCGTAGCGAGTCTTCAAGAACTTCCACAATCTCGACCGGGTTTAGTTCAATGCCATGCTTACTGCTTTGCCTCCGTGCAATCTCCAGAAACATCAACCTGTTTGTCCCAGCATCTAAGTCGATCGTGCCCACAAGCCCTCTCCTTCGAAGAGTTTCCGTTATGGCCTCATACTCGCTCGTCGAGATCAGCAAGACACATCTGTAACTCCTCTTCTGTAGCTGATCTATCTTCTCTAGGAAGACTGTTTGAACCCTCTTCTCCTCCATCCCGACCTCAGTCGTGGATGAGAATCTGCTTCCGAAGGCTTGAAACTCGTCGATCAAAACGATACTCGGTTGCTGAAAGACTTCTTGAAAGAAAGCTCCCAGCTGCTGAGCGCTTCTTCCGTACCACATTGTATAAACGTTTTCCGGCTTCAAAGAAGCATAGTACACAAGCATGCCATACTGCAGGCCCTCTTCAAACACTACCCTTTGACAGGCCTCGGCGAAGAAGGTTTTGCCGCTACCAGACCCTCCTTTCAGAATGTATACTTTTGGTGGCGGCACTACACAATTTTTCCTTATCTCAGAGTCTCGGAAGATATGATAGTGAGCACTTATTAAAATCCGTTTTAAGTTCTCTTCTCCCCCGACGACGTCTTCCCTACTGATGTTTGGGAAATCCATCCGTTTCATTATCTTTTTCGCTCGTCTGTCTGCTTCTTTCTTACGCTTTTCAGGAGGCTTCTGAAAGAACCTCCATAGCCTATACTGCCATGAGGAGATTCGAAGAAGCGGTCCGAATAGTCTTCTGAGCCTGGGTTTGGTGTACCACCACTGGTCTACGAATTCGTCTTCCTCCATCGCTAGACACCCCCTGCCAACGCGAAAGTTGTAAAGTCATACAACTGGTAAATCGCCACAGCGCTTATGACGATCACTATGCCGAAAAGTATCCATCGTCTCATTGATACAGTTTCTTTCTTGTTCTTAAAATAAGTATCTAGAAATAGAAATACATTGATATATACAATGAGGCCTGCAGCTGTCACAAGTAATATAGAGTTCACGGGAGTTGGGAGTTCAATAGAAAATAGAGAGGGGGATAGCCTGTGAGAGTCTAGTATAACATTTATTGTCCAATTTCCAGACAGGCGGGTGTATGGGCCTCCTCCTAGTTGTATGAAATAGTCGTAGGTTTTTACGTTTTTTCCGTAGTATTCTAAATAGAAGTCATAGTTTCTTGAATAAACACCTATTATGTAGTCCCATGTTCCATTGCTTTCAAGAGTGATGGTTAGGTTATACTTGCCACGAGATTCAGGCATCACGCCAACTGCTGTTACCTCCCCAAAAATTTCGTCTGTATAGTCTGTATGTATTAATAAACTGAATGGGTTACCATTGTCTAAAGGTTCACAATGAGCCGATATGGCGTTTAGGTTTGGCTTGACATAGAACAGAAACCATTCATTCTCTACAACATCGAATTCTTGATGACGTTCAACGTAAGCGTCTCCTGGTTCCAAACCATAGGGTCGCCCGGGCACACTGAAGAACAATGGAAAGAGTAGCATGACTAATAGGAAAAGGGGCGTAGCACGTAGACGTTGTAGCGTTCTCACAAGTTTATTTCTTGGTCTGAGCATTTCTTAATGGCTCTCGCCTACAACTCAATAAATATAGTACATGAACTCTGCGATAAACATTTCTGAAAAAGAAAGACGTATGAGTAGAATGATGATGGGTAAGGTCGACGCCTACATCTTACCCAAAGTAGGCAGGATTGCAGAATACGAGACTGAGATTCACCCAGATAACATCATCTATTTCCTTTCGTAAGTCTGATCCTGTGCCCCCAAGTGTTCAGATACGTGACTTCATCAATACCGAGCCGCGGTTCCTTTTCTCCTTCGTCTGCCGAGGCGCCTATGGGAAGTATTGCCTCCAGCCCGAACCCTTGTGGTATGCCTACTTCCTTCAGGACTTTTTTTGCATGCGAGGGTGTATAGGTTACGGTTCCAAGACCCTTTTCCTCTAGGGCAAGCAGAATATATCCTATCGCCAACCAGACAGATTCCTTTGAATAGGGCTTCTCCATTTCTGAAAGTACAAGAATTAACAATGGCGCATCCTCCAAAAAAGATTTCCTCCAGCTGAAACCTCTGTCGAGAAGCCATTTTCTTAGCTCTCCACTCACTTTGGAATAGAACTCTCTCTCGCCAGCCTCGCATATCTCTCGTATCCTTCTCCTAACACATGACTCGGTGATTACTAAGAATCTCCACGGTTGAGAGTTGGCACCGGAGGGTGCTTGGCAAGCAGCTTCAAGGGCGATGAGCATGTCATTCAAGTTCAGTTGTGTAGGCGAGAATTTTCTAACGGTTTTTCTTCTCTTAGCCAGATTAAAGACATGATTGCTAGTCATTCTAATCCTCCACACCTGGATAGAATCAAAATCCACGTCCCGGTCGAACAAACGTTATAATCTCAAAGTCTTATGTGTTTTACCAAGGATAGTGGTGGCCGGCGGTCTATCAATGGTTAACCAGAAGGCTTTAGGGGTTCTATTTGGGGTGGCAGCAGGAGTTATGTGGGCGGTTGAAGCTATACTCGGAAAAATTCTATTCTCATCCCTCACTTTCATCCAAGTTACTGCGTCAGAGGTCTTCTTCGCCACTCTAACGGCATTCACCTACATTTTTGTGAAGCGAGAGCGCGTTAGACTCAATAGTAAAAACGTTACGAACGCCTTATTTGTGGGACTAGTAGGGACTGTATTTGCCCCATTAATGTATTTTTATGGCTTGACCGAAACCTTCGCTGTAAATGCTACTTTGATAGCGCATTTGCAGCCCTTGTTTGTCACCATCTTAGGCACGTATCTCCTGAAAGAGAAGCCGCACAAACATGACGTCTTCGCAGGCATCCTGATTGGCTTTGCTGTTCTTCTTATTACTGGTAGAACGATCGACAATTTGGTCAGGCTCAAGCTGGGCAACATTGGCGACTTAGTAGTGTTTCTTGCCACGTTAGGCTGGGCCGTCGTTGCAATACCGGGTAAACAATTGACAAAGGAAGTAAGCAGCCCGGTCATAGTAGGCTACAGGTTTTTGATTGCGTCTGCAGTGTTCCTGCCATTCCTGCTATTCGTGAGACAACTGGTCTTAAGTTCCCTCTATCAAGTGCTCCTCGGAATATTGGTTGGCATAGGATACATATTCTACTACGAAGGGTTGAAAAGAATAAAGGCAAGTCAGGTAGCGCTGACCGAACTGTCATCTCCCTTCTTTTCAGCTATCCTAGCGTGGAACTTCCTAGGTGAGACCACAACACCAATGCAAATAATAGGAGCTCTTCTGCTGATGTTTGGACTGTATGTTCTGACCCGTGAAAAGTCTGCGGGCATTTGAAGTCAAGCTGCTATGTCATTATATGAAAAAAGTGACTTGGGCAATCAAAGAGGAAAACATCGATCCAACAAAAATTGATCTAAGGAGGTAGGGTGAGGGTTACAGTGACGGAGCTTTCGAGCTTTCCGTCTGTTGCGACCACCTCAGCAAGATACGTTCCTGGAGAGGTTGTAGAGCGAACGTAGAAAGACAGCTCGAAGGAAGCTTGTTTATCTGCTGCCAACAGGATGTTGCCCGGATAGACAAGCTCTATGTCGCCTAACATTGTCATGAAAGAAGATTTCAATGTAACGTTGACGTCTATTCTTCCTTGAAAGCCATTTAGTGACCTAATGGCGATGATTGTGCTATTTGAGCTGCCCTCGTAGCGGCAGAGTACAATCGGTTCTTTAGCAGCTGATAATTCGAAACTTGGTTGCGGCTTGACAAGTAGCCCAAAGATTTGATCATGGTACATGTATAGGGCAACAATCGTTACGAATAGCCCTAGCACAGCTGATTTCTTAGACATCCCCCCACAACAAACAAGTTATCCTCACATAAGTATACAGTTTGTGAATCCGAAATACTGTTTGAAAGTCTATGTTTGGGGAAAAGAAGACGCTTAGGCAACGAACCCAAATATGAGCATTAGATTATTTGCTGCAGCCAAATAGGGTGAGAGTGCCAGTCCTATGCTGCTCAGCACTCTGAGTTTTCTAGGTAGGATCATAAAAAGAATGGCGATTGTCCATGCGAAGAACAGAAAAGACCAGAATGGGCTGTAATTTGGATTGGCTTCGTGAAGACCCATACATAAACCCGCTGCTGTTGTCGTGTAGTCGGATATGACGCCGACCGAGGCTAGAAGAAGCATAGAAGCATACGACTGAACCGTCGTCCAGCTGAGCCACGAAGAAGTTCTTGGCCACTTGATACTGTATGTAATTCTCAAACATTGCTTAAGGATATGTCGAGGCAACAGTGACCCGCATCTTGTGCTCTTGTTTCTCAGCATGCGTTTTCACTGCAGAAGACAATGCGCAAGCAGCGACTTAAGGGACATTGCGGTACAAGCATCCCGAAAGTGAAACGCTAATTCCATCTTGCAGGACTTCAACGTTATGATTCACTGCTGGCCTTGGGGCACTTTGGCTTGGCATAGAAATCTGGATTTGGGTTTTGTCTGGCATTGTTCTATTCGAAATTGTGTTTCTATTTAATACTGATTTTAACTATCTTCTCAATGATCAGTTAGTATCATTCATAATCGATATCACAGACACGCAGATAATTTCTACACGCCAAAGAAGAAGCTTCTGGAAGGAGTAGGCTTGCAATCTTGGAGTCGGGTTAAACTACTGAGGATCATTTAGGCGGGTATGTGAAGGATGGGATATTCCGGAAAAACGATGAGGAAATTGATCGTGCATTTCAGCAAGTATTGGAGATTCTGAGAAGGGGATTGGAAGAGATAGAAACAAAGGAAGAGGCAACACATAAGGAACCAGAAACTCCGGTTAAAGGTGAAGAGAAGCCACTGCTTGAACCTTTGAAAATAACTGATTTCCTGAATCCAGTGGCGAAGGAATTGGATAAGCTCGAGAGGACCTTGGCCAAAGTAAGACCAAAGATCAATTCAGTTTCTAGACTGATGCCGAGACTTAATGAGATGAAAACATTATTGGAGAAGGACATTCACACAAGACAGGTAAAGGCTACAGAGACTAAAACATTAATACAGAACCTTGAAAAGCAGATAAAACCGCTTCGAGAAGATATAGATCGAAAAAGCCAAAGGATAGATGAGTTGCAGACACAAATCAATCAAGAGAAGGAACGGATTGCACACATAGAAATGGAGATGCCTAAGCTTAAAGCGGAGAAACAGATGAACGAAGCCATCATAGCTCAAGAAGAGGAAGGCGTCAGAAAGGTTGAGGGCAACATCAATCGAATATTAAGCCTGCAGAATCTCAATGCTAAGGATCAGACTGAGCACCTTTTAGATAAGCCCGATTAACCCTGAAGAGGTTCTCGCAGAGCCTGACGACTATTGACCTGAGAGCCTAAGCAACATGGACAGGGAAATTACGGTAAAACCGCAAAGTATAGTTTTCAGCTGACTTTCTTCAGTTTCATCATTTATAATGGTCTCTTGCCTCAGAATTCCAAGGCTTCGCTAAAATTTCTTCCAGCAATCCCTTTGCTTGTTGGAGTGATCTTGTTCTAGCATCTTCCATAAGTGTAAGAAGCAAGCTTTTTCTGTCCCCTTCTAGAAACGCCTGTAATATCTGTTCCATCCTCATCATTCTTGGGATCAGCAAATACAGTATGAGACGTTTGGGTAGATTGCCGACAGGTAGTCTTTGGATTCCTTTGCCGCTCACGGCGACTGGAATCTCCACTACCACGTCACCCGGTATGCCTGAGACAGAGCCATTATTGGGAACATTCAGTTGTAGTAATGTCTTTCTGTCGTTGGCTATAGCGTCAATGATTGGGATGTGCTGTTCTCCACTCATAACTGGTGGATATGCTTTGGTCAGGGAGGCTGAAGGTTTCATGGCGAACTTTTGCATCCTTTCCAAGTTTTTACTACGGAAGTCAAGATATATCTGCCATCCTATTTCTGAATCAAACCCACCTGTGGGACCGTACCATTTCTTCTTTGTTTCTAGGTCTGTATGATGCCACCACGGAGAGGCGCTTCTGACAGTGTCTCCGATTGGGAATAGACCGTAGAGGTGGTACATGTCAAGGGCGCCGGGAGACAATTGCTCCGTCTCCCAAGGACGACTTTTCAGATACTTTTCGCTTTTCCAGTAGTCTGGAGCCTTTTCTTCAATCCACTCATCAATCAGAGGGTAAGCATCTCTACCCTTGTATAGGAAGCGAGTCATCCAGATGCAGTGGTTGAATCCAGCAATTTGAACTTCAATATTTACCTTTTCAAGTCCCAGCATCTTTGCAATCTGTTGATATCCGAAGTGTCCATGACAGACCCCAACCGTCTTTACCTTTGTCTCTCGGGTTATCAGGTTTGTGCCCTCGAAGACAGGGTTTGCGGTCTCGATGAGCCAAGCATCTGGACAATAGTTTTCCATATCCGTGGCCATGTCATGGAAGAACTTAAGTTGGTGATAAGCCCCAATTCCCCCATAATAGTCGCAGACTCTGTCGCCTATGCCTCTATAGTAGCCATGTCGTTCTGCAATCTCACGTTCAGTTTCCATTGGTTGGTAACCGCCGACCTTAACTGTGCAGAGTACAAATTCAGTGCCTTCCAGCGCTTCTTTTCTGTCCGTAGTTACCTTATACTTTAGTTTTGCCTTCGTCTCGCGAGTATACCTAGTGGCGAAGTCGTGCACCAGCTTTAAACGTTCTTTGTCTATGTCCATGAGAGTGATGGTGCTGCCCCAAAGGTTCTTGCTGGCGCAGAGGTCTCTAATGAAATTGGCTGAAAACATGACGCTGCCAGCGCCAATAATGGAGATCTGAACCATCTTCTCATACCTCTGTCTTATTCCATTATACATCCGAATCACGTAGTATATCTCTTTATTGCGCATATTCGCATTCGCAGATCGGCAAAGAATAATAAGTCGAGGCAACATCACTATTTTGCAACATAAGGGTTAATGCCTAAAGAGGAGTACGAGCCGGGTTACCCTAGCCTGGTAGGGGGCAGGCCTGCTAAGTCTGTGGCCAATTTGGCCTCGTGGGTTCAAATCCCACACCCGGCGCCAAACTATACAAATTACGTTTAAATCCTCGGTTTTATACGTCCGAGGATAATAACGTTTGTTTCACGGCGAAAAGAGCAGTCAAACATCTTTTGGGATTATCAGAGTTAGACAAAAGTTTTAAACCTTTCCGGAAAACATCTCCGAGATGAACTTAAAGAAGATTTTAAGGTGGCGAGAGTGCTCTCCTCTTTTAATATAAATTATTATTCATGAGATTTATGAAGCGGCTTACTTTTTCTCTTTTCTTTGCGCAGCACACTTATAAAGGAACTCGAGATTAGTGAAGAAGAAATTATCAAAGAATAACCACCAAGTCTCAAATGGCGAAGGAACTGGTTGAAGATAAACTTCCTTTGCAGATTGACCCGCCTTTACCATATTCGTTGCAATGTTTTCGAGCGATTGAATGTATTGAGTCATCACCGAGAGATCTGCGGATCGACCCACAGGGCCGTGACCAGGAACTGCAGTCTTTATTCCTAACGCTTCGATCTTGCTGAGAGATTGTTTCCAGTCCGCTGGAAAACCACTTGAGAGATATGGGTGGATGTTGATGAAAAGTAAATCACTCATAAACGAAATTTTCTCTTCTGGCAAATAGAGAACAATGTCGCTGGCTGTGTGTCCAACAAAAGGGAGAAGCTCAACTGCTCTTTGTGTTCCGTGTATCACGAGTTTGTGTTCAAACGTGATGTTTGGCAACCGTGTTTCCAGTTGAGGATGCGATTCACTCATTGCTCGGTAGTAAACAATTAGGAAAGCAAGTTCTCGACGTCGCTTGGGATCTTTTTCAGCATCTAGCTTTAGCCGAGTGTCGATAATTCGTTTGGGAAGATTCTCCTTTTCCCAACTAATTTCTTCAGGCTCATTTTGGGCAATTGCTTCACGGGTCCATATGGTGCTGATAATATCAGCATCGGTAGAAAAGACTTGGTTACCGCGAATATGGTCCTCATGATAGTGGCTGTTGACAACGAAAGTAGCCTTGTGCGATGTTAATTGCTTAGACGCCTTCAGGAGATCTTTAGCCGCGTCTGGAGAGATGAACGTATCAAAGATAATGGTCTTATCGCCAAGGTTCACAATGCCAGCATTGCAGATAGCATAACCTTGCTCAGAGGCAACTGCAGCGTAGACACCATCTGCTAATCGCTTGATCTGAAAGTGTTTCGACTTTGGCAATTGAGCCGGCATCGTGAAGATTTCCTCCTCTTTCTTCTCTTAGACGTCTTCGTATTTATCATATATAAAAACGTCATTGGAAGTAAAGAAATTATTCAAGTTGGTAGTTATTGTGGCTCCATTGATAAGAATAGGTAGCCCGGGAGAGGTCCGAACTCTTTTTTTCTGTCGCTTCTTCAAAACAGCATGCCTGACTCCTCAAACGTCACAGGGTTGTTTGGTGAAAGGAAAAGGGGCACGTAAACGAATCACTTTCTAAGGAGAAATCCGCCAAGAATTTGAACTGAGATGTAAACCTATTCCCCGGCGCTAAATTTTATGCATACAGTCTATATGTCCTTCTACACTTTCTGTTATGCCTTGAGCTCCAGATCTAAGTGAATTTACACACGTTTTTGCGTAGCCTTTCGTATTGAAGAATGACATGGGTCCCCAGCCAAAATCTAGAGGAGTTTCTTTTGGTACTGACCACCTTCTCTCATGGTTTTTCGCCAAATACAGCTCGGGGCTCCAATAGAAAGCTCCGTAAATGTTCAGTTTCAGGCACTGGGTAAGAAAGTCTCTTATCCATAAAGATTGCCCGTCTAAGGTTAACGGATATCCTAATGAAGGTTTATTCATGAACCAAAACTGTCCCTTCAAAGAATCACTTGGGTATGCGTACTCTGCGATTGCAGCGATTTTTCCTCTCTTTCTTGCTATTTCGCAAAGTTCTCTTAGGGATTCGAAGTTTGCTCCGAACATTGTGGGGTAAAAGGCAAAACATATAATCTCGTATTCGACTTTGAATTCATCCAACGCGCATAGAAAGGATTCCGCGAGAACAGGATCCCACCATTTCCCTAAATGTAGGGCAATAGGCTTTTCGTCTTCGTACGTCCTGACAGCTCGAATGGCTTCTTTTAGGACTATTGCTTCATACGACCATATTCGATTCTTGAGCCATTCTCTATTCTTCCGTTTCTTCTTATCGCGAGCGAAGATGCCACATATCCCGTAATCAATCTCGTTTCCAATCTGGTAATAGCCGCACATATCCTTTATAGACGTTAATCTCTCAACAACTTTGGATACGTAGGATTCGATGAGCCTCAATTTATCCTTGAAATTCAGTGAAGCCCAGCTTTCTGGTTCTGGTTGCTTGTATAGGTCTGCCCATCTGTCTGACAGGAAGATTGTGGGTTGAATCTTTAGACCAGCCTCAAATGCCCTCTCGGCTAGGTTCATGGCGTATGGCAGTCTTGACGGTCCTGAATCCCCAACCCAAATGCGGACTCTCAGGCAATTAGCTCCTTTAGATGTAAAGAACGAAAAGAGATTATTTATCTCTCTCTTATCTTCATCTCTCCATTTTAGACCAAGCTCTTCCATGAGAGGTACAAAATTCATATCCAAACCATTCAGAAACATTTCCAACATAGAATATGGTAACCCAGTATATTTTAGGTTTTAAGGATGCTGGAAGGTGTCTTGCTATTGATTCTTGGAAAAGGTGTTCGAGCATAGCCTTCTAGGTATCTCTTCATTGACGAAAGAGGCGGTTCTAATAGCTGTGCTGGCAAACGAGCACATAACGGGAACCCCTCAAAACTAAGAAGTCCGACGGGTACCGAAAGAGAGATGGTTCTAAGAACTCTTGTTCCAAGCAACTATTAGGCTTTCCTCGGAATTCGATTTTATTACGCCTTTGCTTGATAGTCGTATATTAGGAAGGTTCTTAGTTTTTTGAAGGTTCTTTCCATAAAGTAGAAAAAAACTGATTGATTGTACTGTTTTAGTGTTCATAACTCATTTATGGACTCAATTCGCACATACTCATTTCAAGGGAGGAATCCTCTCTGCAGACATTTGCTGAAGTCATTGGGAAAGAACAGCAACGATCAGGAAGTCTGGAAAGAAGCATAGAAGACATTGCCAGAGAATCCATACCTCGGATAGCCGTTCTAGGCGTTGGAGGAGCTGGATGCAACGTCGTCTCTTGGATGAAAGATAAAGGTGTTTCAGGAGCGTTGATTCTGGCTCTCAACAGCGACGCAAAACACCTAAGCATAACCAAGGCAGACAAAAGGATACTGCTGGGATACAGCACAACCGGCGGCCTAGGATGCGGAGGCTTCCCTGAACAAGGAGTCAAAGCAGCCGAAGAAAGCTCCCCTGAAATAGAAAGGGCAATAGCCGGTTCGGGTCTGGTCTTCATAGGAGCGGGTCTTGGGGGAGGAACCGGGACAGGTGCCTCTCCGGTAGTTGCAAAGATCGCCAAGGATTTGGGCGCGTTGACCTTGGCGGTGGTTACTATCCCGTTCCAGGTTGAGCGGTCGAGAATGACGAAAGCGAAAGATGGGCTCAAGAGGCTTGTCGAAGCTTGCGACGCTGTGATCGTCATAGACAATAATAGGCTAAGGAAAGTTGCAGGCGTCCTGCCGTTAAGCGAGGCCTTCGCGGTCGCAAATGAGCTGATAGCGACTTTCATAAAGAACACCTCTGAAACTATAGCCATTCCCAGTCTTGTGAACCTGGATTTCGCCGACTTTAGGACGATAATGACGGGAGGCGGCGTCTGCGCCATAGGCTTCGGAGAAGCCTCCGGAGATACCAAAGTTGTAGATTCTGTCGACAAAGCATTCACCAACCAGCTGCTTGACATAGGAGATACTAGGAAGTCCGAAGGTATTCTGGTACATTTCGAGGGAGGAGACGACATGACCTTAGAAGACATTAATAGAGCGGGCGAACGCGTCATAGATAGGGTTTCGCCAAACGCGAAAGTCTCTTGGGGAGCCAGAGTCAACAGCAAACTCGTAGGCAATATGCGTACAACCGTCGTCTTGGCAGGAGTAGACAGCCCATTCCTAGTCGAAGGCCTATCAGCATTCAGCTCCATAAAGGAAAAACCCGAGGAAGGACTAGAAGTCGACATCGCTGGAGAGTCCAAAAAGAAAGGAGAAAAAAAGGGACTACTATCCAGACTTTTTGGAGGTTAGATCCAACAAAGGGAAAGTAAAAGGGTGAAAATTTACCCAAACACTCATCCCCTTCCTTTTTCTCCCGCCTGCTTTCAGAAACATAAAAAGAGAATAGGCATTATGAAGTACAAGCCACCCACACCTGCAGAGATGAAGCCCCTTTGGATATATGGAAGACATCAGAAGAGTAGCCCTGCGTTGTCTAAATCTTTGAGAGGATTTTAGCATCCCGCACCCGGGAAAAAGACTCGGAACTTTTTGGGAATTTAAGTTGACAGTGAGCAGCCTGAAAGAACGATGATATTATTTTTCCTGTCTGATCCGACGAGGTAAATAGCTACGTCTAGTATTGCGAGAGCGAGAATGATCAAGACTATCTCGTGAAAATGGGTTTCCAGAAACCTCGCGAGTTCATTCACGAGCTCGCTTACCGCATCCTGCATATATGAAAGGTTTTTCGGAATCTATAATCTCTTGTGAACACGCCATATGGAAATGTGACCAATACCCCAGATTAATGCAAGTGACAGCTTCAAACATTATGAGCGTGCTTCTTGTACGGTGCGATGACCGTTAGAGATTTATGTAACTAAGTAAACAGGATTTTAATCGATAACATGGGAGTGTCATAGTATGAAACTGAGTACTAGACAGATAACCTTGATTAGCGTCTTCGCAGCGCTTCAGGTAATTATGTCTAGGATGCCTGGTATACCGATAATAGGTGTCGAGTCCGCGACTATCGAGCCTACAGTTCTGTTGATGCCGACTATAGGCATACTTCTAGGCCCCTGGATCGGCGGTCTCGCTGCGTTTATTGGCAACTTCATCGCTTGGCTCATCCCAAGCACAACCTTCTTTGGAATGCTTATGCTTCCAACCGGACCAGTTTGTGCTATAGTCGCGGGTGCCCTTGCAAGAACAGACAGGGAATCAGATTGGAAGGTAGCCGCTCTCATACTGGTCCTTCTAAACGCCCTATGGTATGTGTCTCCTCCTGGCCTCATAGTGCCATACTATCCAGTTCTTCACTTGGCAGCGCTTGCGCTTGTCTTGGCGTTCAGACATCGAACAGCCGAGCTTGTGGGAAGTGATGAGAAGAAGAGGGTGACATGGGGAACAGCGATCGCATGTTTCAGCAGCATAATGGCGAACCATATGACTGGTACCCTAATCTTTATCGCTTCGGTGGGTTGGTTCGTGCAGCTGAAGGGCTTGAAGGACGCCATCGTTAACCTTGGATTTTCCTGGCTGAAGTCTGGCCTACCGAAGGAGGATCCCACGGGACTGGGTACTCTTCTCGCCTTTGTCTTTCCCATCTCTGTTGCAGAGCGACTTCTTATGACCCTCTTGGCTACTCTTATCGGCGTAGGTATTCTGTACGCGCTGAAGAAGAGCGGAATCGTGAAAACTTAGCTCTTTCTGTAGAATGCCATTTGCATGAGTCAAACATTCATAGCCTTACATATATTCCAGAGTCTAGCTTAAGATAATAGGAGCAGCAGACATGTCTCAAGTTGGCAGAACACTAAGACTCGGGCGAATATTCTATCGCAAAACCGGTCGAACGGTCATAGTCTCGATGGATCATGGGCTATTTTTAGGTCCATTAAAAGGATTAGAAAGGCCTGTCGATATTGCCAGAAAGGCGATAGAGGGGGATGCGAATGCGATACTAACATCACCCGGCATTTGCCAGCATATCGTACCTGAAATCAGCGGATGTGCGGGGCTCATACTTCGCATAGATGGAGCAACCACAACATATGGGCCTGATTTTTATGATACCCGTATAATCGTAAGCGTCGAAGACGCGGTAAGAATGAACGCAGACGCCGTAATAGTCATGGGATACATTGGAGCAGAAAAAGAGAGCAAAACTCTGGAGAATATTGGCTCGGTTGCTCAGGAATGCGAAAAACTTGGCATGCCGCTGTTCGCTGAGATGATGCCAGTCAAAAGTGAAAGAATAGCCGACCCATATGATGTGACGGTTGTGAGTCTTGCCGCTCGTGTGGGCGCGGAACTAGGTGCTGATATCATAAAGACCTACTACACTGGCAGCGAGGAGACCTTCAAGGAAGTCGTTAGAAGATGTCCCGTACCCATAGTAGTAGCAGGTGGCCCGAAGATGGAATCTGAAGGTCAAGCGTTGAGAGTCGTGAGAGAGGCTATAAACGCTGGAGCTGCTGGAGTGGTTTTTGGACGTAATATTTGGCAGCATGTAAACCCGGGAGGCATGACAAGAGCAATAAGTAGAATGGTGCATGAAGGGATATCTGTCGAAGAAGCACTAAAGGAGATTGCTAAAAATAAGAGACCGTGACATGTCGCCTATTCGACAGCTCAACTAGATCAACTAGTCAATTTAAAGCAATTCCTTATGACACTAAGTTGAATAGAATAATTGCATTAGCTAGTTTTTCATTAATAACATAGTCTTCGCTCTACTTGCTTATCCTCACAGTGACTCAACCCTTACACCAAGCCGCCTAGTAGAGTCTGGAGTCTGCAAAATCCCCATTCATTCTCCTTATTGGCGGTCTGGTGCAGATCGGCGAGCTTGAGCAACTTGTGAAAGATGAGATTGTGCAGAGAAAAGAGGAAGGTTACGATGTTGCAGTGGTTGAGAAGAGCTTCCTAAAAACTGAGAAAAAGACCATCTTAGAGCTGAACGAGTTCATGCGGGCTTTGGACCATTAGTACACTATATCATAGAAACGTCGAGCGTTCTTCTCTATGTCGATATCATAAACATCTCTATTTGCCTGAGCAACGTCCCTAACCCAGTCCTTAGGAAAGGCGCTTAACCCGTTGATGGCTCCGACGATAGCGCCTGCCACCCCAGCTATGCAGTCTACATCTCTAAGTCTGATAAGCTTCCCATCACCATCTACCCGTCTGTGATTAGCTGCTGCAAGAATTGAACGGACAGGGTCGCCTTTATGATATTGAATTGCTGCCAGCGCGACACCGAGGCAATCGAAGGGGTCAAAGGGATGCAAGTATTCGCCCTCCTTGGCCAATCCCAGTATCAATTCCCTTTCGCTCCTTGATTTTTCAACTATCTCGAAGAACTTTGGCAATGTAGGCGTGTGGAAGCAAATATCAATAAAATCGTGACCTGACAAAGAAGCATCGGTCATCCTTCGGTTCCTAAAACCAAAGGGATTCGTTTTCAAGGCTCTCTCTATGATTTTTTCGACCTTCTTCTCTTCGCTCATTGCTGCACTGACCGTGGCGGCAAGGAGAGCTGTTGCATCATGAGCGAAACCTATGTCCATGATCGATGACAGCTCATAAGCCTTTGCGTAGGCTTTCTGAGTGTCGTTGGGGTATAGAAGGCCCACTGATTGGAGTGAGATGAGGCCCATGAGATTGGGAAGACCCGGAGGGTTTTTGGCTACATGGGGAGGTAGACCACGGTAGATTTCGGGGTCGTCAAAGCCCAGTAAAGCGCATGAACAGATATATGGATTCTCAAGGAACTCCTTGGCTAGACTCCAGTATTTTTTTGGGTAAATTGTCTCGTGATTCCGGTATCGGTAGATGTACTCTAAGGCTAGCAGTTCGGCGCTTATGTGTCCCCGGTTCTTAATCACTGATTCTATGAATATGTGGTTTAAACGGGTGTCATCTGTTCCCGTTCCTCGAGGTGCGTTCGCAACCCATATGCCAAGGGGGTGAGCCCCCTGCCTGTAGGGTAACATGTCTTCCAGCCATTCTTCCCCGTTTAGGAGACTGTGAATAAAGTCGGGAGGCTTGAATTCCACTGGTCCACCAACACTGTCGCCAACTGTTGCCCCGAATATGCAACCCAAAACCTTGTCTAAGCAATCTTCAGCCATAGTTAATCCCTTCATGAGGTCCTTTACAGGGTAAACAGAGAACGCATATAATTTTTTTGAATTGATGTTGCTTGGCCTATTGACCACAAGCCACCGAGGTAAAGAACAAATGTTTACCTCTAGATCCATTTTAGGCGAGAATCTACCAAATTATTTTTGCTCATCGAGAAGTCAGGGCATCCTTTCTTAAGGGAATCTCCTTTCATGTTGACCCGGGGCGGACATGGAACCCCCCAATATCCTAATGCTCTAAGTAGAATGCCTAGGCTATTTATGTAGTGATATGAACTTTTTGATTGATCTGTCGTAGGTTCTCTCTTCCTTTGGTGGGAAGAAACATCCTGGCAGCTCACCGTGGGACCTGTGGTAGCTTATGCATTCGCAGCATTTTCCTCTTCGATCGCATGGGTAGGTGCATGTGCAGTTTTCAAGGTTAATATCAACGTTTGGGCATTCCTTCCTCATCATTCAAGTCACCCTTCAACCTCAATTCTCTAAGCTAAGATAAGAATTTTCCTATGTGCAGCCATAGTCAGGTGTATTTAGATAGCTTGTCCTCGTCTATCTCGACGCCTATGCCGGGTTTGTCTCGGATTCTTATGAATCCATCTTTTTCGACTAGTATGGGATCCTTGAAGATCGGTTGTTGGGTCTCAACCGTTAAAATAGGGGGGTCGAAAGGATACTCAACCATGGGGCAATTGTCTATTGTGGCTACTGCTTGAAGCGTCGAAGCCAAGTTTAACGTCAGATTGCCAGAAGTGCAGACATGTGGAACCAGCATCTTGCCGAAGTAGTCAGCCATGATGGCAACTTTTCGGATGCCGGTGATTCCTATGTCTCCCAAGATCACGTCTGGTTGGAGTATGTCATATGCGCTTCTGAGGATATGCTCCTTGAACTCGAAGACATTGGCGGAATGTTCGCCGCCCGCTATGAACACGTCAACCGAAGCCGCCAACTCGGCGAGTCCCCCAATATCCCTTTTGGGCAGAGGTTCTTCTAAGAAGTAGACATTGAGATCGTCCAGCTTCTTTGCCATCCACAATGCTACCTTCCTCGACCAGTATTGATAGTTCGCGGATCTGTTGTTCTGATTTGCATCGACGAGTATGGCAAGTTCTTCTCCAGCGGCGTCACGAACAGCCGCGACCACCTCCAAATCATCCTCAAACCTGGGCCTATGAAGCCTCAGCTTGACCGCTTTAAACCCCATATCCATAAGGGCCAAGACCTGTTTGACATGTTCCTCAGCCTTGAGAAGTCTACTCGTTGCAGCGTAGGCCATAATCCTATCCGCGTGTGCTCCGAGAATCTTGAAGACGGGCTTATTAAGTGCCTTTCCAACGATGTCCCATAAAGCTATCTCGAGCCCACCATATGAACCTCTGTTGAAGCTTGTTTCGCGTCCCTTCATGCATGTACTCCAAAACTTCTCGACGTAAAAAGGGTCAAAGTCCCTCAGAACAGATTCGGCGAAAGGGTCGAGGTCTCCCAAACATGGGCCTATGCCAACGATGTTATCGTCGGTGCGAACCCTGTAAAACGAGAACCCGAAGGACTTTATGGGCTTGCCGTCCGGCTGCCACCAAGCCGGCCTCCATTCTGCTGGTAGAGGTATTGGTCTTCGATTACGAATGATCTCTACCTTTGTTACTTTCATTGAATTACCACCACAAATCCCTATACACGTAGAGTTGCCTTTCCTTCTCAGGCTTTTCTCATAATAGTTCCGGGCTTCTTAAATCTAAGGTACCCTTCAAGTTCCTCTCTTTTGGGGCTTCCTCTTGTTTCAGGCTTCGTAGCTTTGAGGGCTCCAGCAAGATTCGCCCTTTCGAGGGCCTCCTTATCCTCTAAGGCTTGAGACTTGTAGGCTGTGAAGACGCCTAGAAAGGCATCCCCGCATCCTACGGTGTTGACCACCCGTAAGCCTAGTTCCTTTAAATTTAGAGTCGGAATCGTCAAGACCTGATTTGAGTCAACCAGTAAGCATCCCCTTTCTCCAAGCTTTACGACAAGCTTCAGCCGCTTGTTTATTGCAGAGAGTTGATCCCAAGCCTTTACTGGGTCTTTTTCCCCAGTCAGGTTCTTCACTTCTACTTGGTTGATCACGAGGTAATCGAGATTCTCAAGAACCATTTCTGACTTCTCTATCCCGAGCACACTTCTGACACCTGCGTCCCACACAACTGTCTTCGCATTTTTCATAGCTAAGGAGGCTGCCTCTTCGATTGTCTTTATGGGAGGATCGATCAAGGTGACAATAGAAGATTCAAGGAGCAGTTTGATGATTCCCGGGCTGGTCAGATCTTCAGGTTGAATTCTAAGGTTCGCCCCAAAAAGCGTGTTGATGATGTTTCTTCCATCCTTGTCGATGATTATGTACGCTTGACCAGACTCTATGTCCTCAGAGTACTTGATGCCGGAGACAACCACCCCTTCACTTTTTAGAATCTGAATCTGCTGTCTAGCGATGGAGTCTTTCCCTAAACAGCCAATAAGAGCTGCTTGCCCAGGACCTAAGATTCTGGCTGAAGCAACGGCTACATTGGCCGCCTTTCCACCTGGCACACGAGTGATTCTCTTTACGGGAACCTCCTCGCCGATCTCGGGGAATCTGTCTACGAACAAGTTTATGTCCCAGTTTATCGCCCCCAATACGCATATCTTGACCAAGACTTGTCTTCTCCACAAACAGTCTCTGTAATAATGTCCTTGCTTAGCTTATTAGAATAACCGTACATTACAGCAGAAGTTCTCGGATGCTCACATCCAAGGGTCAACGATTACCTTGATCGCGTTTAAGTTTCTGTCTTCAAGCGTACGTATGGCTTCCTCAATCTTTTCCAACGGGAACTTGTGGGTTATGAGCTTCCCAACATTGACCTTTCCAGATGCAATAAGGTCGACGGCTTCCAAGTATTGCCTCCTGTTTGAAGCGTTTGCGCCATGCACATGGAGTTCATTATAGTGGATCAGATTCGTGTCGAGCGGAACATATGGGTCATCCTTCGGAATTCCCGCAAAAAAGCTCACATCAGCGTCGACCGCAGCCATCTCCAAGGCCTCTTTCTGCACATCCTTGTCCGAAGCGGCACAAATGACGACATCCGCGCCCAAGCCGTCTGTTAGTTCCCTAACCCGAGTAGTAGGGTTGCAGGTGCCAGCGTCGACAAATGCATCTGCCGGCAAACCTATCTTTTGAGCCAGAATGAGCCTTGGGGCAGTTCGGTTTACGAGGATGACTTTGGCGCCTTTCTGTTTGGCGTATTCCACATGAAGCAGGCCAATGATCCCGGCACCGATAACGACTGTTATGAATCCCGGAGAGCGTTGTTTAAACGGGTCCCAGCCGTTTATCACGCAAGAGAAGGGTTCGATGATGGTGGCTTCCTCGAACGAAAGGTGGTTAGGTATCTTGATGATGCATCCTTGCTTCACAGCATTCTTAGGAACAAGAAGGTACTGGGCAAACCCGCCGTTGTATTGATATCCAATAGCCTTATACTTTCTTCTGCAACGGTTCTCCTCTCCTCTCTTACAGGCTTCGCATTCACCGCATCCGACTACAGTTTCTACAATAACCCTATCGCCTATGGACAGTCCTTGCACTCCTCGTCCGATCTCTTCAACTACCCCAGAAATTTCGTGACCAGTGATTAGGACATCGATTCCTTTCTGTCCACGGAAGATACGTAGGTCAGTCCCGCATACTGCGCAGGCTTTTACTTTGATGAGGACTTCTCCGTGGCTGCACTTTGGCTTCTCAACCTCTCTTACTCTAAAACGCCCTGCTTCGGCAAGAACCGCAGCCTTCATCTTCATAAGAACGCCACAATTGTTCTTGGGTTGGGGCTGGGAAAAAGCTTTCGGCGTCTACAAGATGCGGAAGGATTTTATGGGTGGCGGGAGTCTCCTGAGATCGGTCCCTTTCACGAAGCTATCATGACGGGCTTATTGAGAGCCTGCTGTAAGAGGATTGGCATTTAGGGCGTTGTACCATCAAAATGGACTTCGAAAAATCCAACCTAGAAGCACAGACCTTCTTGTTTTCGCTCACATGTCGTTCACTAAATGTGGTAGCTCTGCACCAGGTAGTCAGCATCTACAATTGATATTTTGTGATTGGAATTCTCGCTTACTCACGCTTTCCTCGTAAAGTTTAGAACCTGTAATGTCTCTATCCTCTTGTGCCACGATATTGAGGTAATAGAAATAAATAGGTAAGATAATAGACGTGGGTGATGAACCGCATTTTCATGGGATGAGGTGAAGATTGGTTACCGAGGTTATAATGCCGAAAATGGGTCAGACAATGGAGAAAGGAAAGATCGTTAAGTGGCTTAAAAAGGAAGGGGAGAAGGTGGAGAAAGGAGAACCTCTCCTCGAGATAGAAACGGACAAGACGACGATAGAAGTCGAAGCTCGTGTTTCCGGCATCCTCAAAATAACAGCTAAAGAAGGAGAAGAAGCCCCCATAGCAACAACTATAGGATTCATCGCTAAAGAAGGGGAACAACTTCCGGAAGGCATCGTAACCGGGATCGGACCAACCGCTATGGAGACCTTGGAAGCAACCAGCGTAGAAGCTTCGACAACTGAAGCAAAAGCAGAGGTGGAAGCGGCTGCCCGAGTTAAGGCTTCACCCCTAGCGAAAAAGTTGGCGGACGAAAAGGGCGTCGATTTGAGCCGGGTGCAAGGAACAGGACCTGGAGGCAGAATCACAAAGGAAGATGTCCTCGCTTATGTTGCCAGCAAACCTCTCGCCCCAGTTCCTAGAGAAGCTGTCGAAGAAATCGTTCCTGAATTTCAGATTGTTCCCATGTCGAGTATGCGAAAAGCAATTGCGTGGAAAATGGTTCAGAGTAAGACGCATGTTCCCCATTTCTATGTCAGCACAAATATTGATATGACGGAGGCTGTCAGGATGAGGGAGGCTTGGAACTCTACTGTCGAAGCCAAGACAGGGGTTCGACTGTCATTCACCCATCTTCTCATCAAAGCCGTGGCTAAGGCTCTTGAGGAGTATCCTCAACTCAACTCCACGTTGGATGGGGAAAACATCAAGCTCTGGCAGGATATCAACATCGGAATAGCTGTTAGCTTGGAAGACGGTCTGATTGTCCCCGTTCTCAGAGGAGCCAACAAGCTGAGCCTTTCAGAGACAGCTGTGGAAGCGGATCGGCTTATCGCGAGGGCAAGGGAGAAGAAGCTGCGCGAAGAAGAGTTTACGGGAGGAACATTCACGATCTCGAACATGGGAACGCTGGATGTTGAGTCTTTTGTCGCGATAATAAATGTTCCCGAAATCGCCATTCTAAGTGTGGGACGGATCGCCGACAAACCAGTAGTCATCGATGGACGGATCACAGCCCGAAAGACGATGACAGCAACCCTCTCCGCAGATCACCGTGTCGTCGACGGAGTCATGGGAGCCAATTTCTTACAGAAAGTCAAGAAGTATTTAGAAGCGCCCTATAACCTGACCATGCCCGCATAGAAAACACCCGACTGCTTAGGCTTTCCGGGATATCCATGTCGCAATGCGTATAGAAAGTCTTGAATACAACCAGCTGAGTAAAGAAGTCAAGTCTTCCCTTGCCAAACAATGTGATCAGAGATGCCGGAGAAAGTCAAAATTCTAATAACTTATAGAGGTTTACGTGAGAGGTACATCCAGCAGATTCGCGAAATTTCTGAAAGGATCGAAGTTGAGATGATCCCTGACGGTGGAAGCATCCTAAACGCAGTAAGAGACGCTGAGGTCATATTCGGGGACTTCTCTAAGGAGATGTTCTTTGCCTCGAAGAAGATTAAATGGATTCAGGTTGTAAGCGCTGGTGTCGACAGGTATCTTTTCCCCGAAATCGTCGAATCGGATGTAATCCTGACGAGTACCACTGGTATGCATAGGATTCCCATGTCAGAGCTCGTATTAGCAATGATGTTAACGTTGGCTAAACAGTTACACAGATTCGTACGGCTCCAGTCTGAAGGGAAATGGAAAAGAATTAACACTGAAGAGCTTGCGGGAAAGACTGTGGGAATCATCGGCTTCGGGAACGTGGGCAATGAGACCGCTGCAAAAGCCAAATGCTTCGGTATGAGGGTTCTCGCCATTGATATAGAAACAATCCGAAGGCCGACTTATGTAGATGAAATTCTCGGACCCGATGATCTAGACTACGCTCTACGCAAGTCGGACTACCTAGTAATGACTGTGCCCTTGACGGAAAAGACTCACCACATGATAGGTGAGCGGGAGCTGAGACTCATGAAGCCCACGGCGTACGTGGTGAATGTCGCTAGAGGAGCGGTCATAGATAACGAGGCTCTATTGAGAGCTCTCAAGGAAGGCTGGATAGCGGGAGCCGGCTTAGACGTGTTCGAGCAGGAGCCGTTGCCTCAAAACTCTGGGTTCTGGAAACTTGACAATGTCGTCATAACGCCTCACATCGGAGGAAGCAGCCGTCAGTATCAGAAAAGATCGGTCAAAATCTTCTGCGAGAATCTGAGAAGATACTTGGAGGGCAAACCGCTGATGAACATGGTTGACAAGAAGGCTGGATACTGATCCCTCCAAGAAACAGAAGAATTGAGGAATCAAGCATCAGTAACGATGAGGGTCTCCGATCGATCGAATAGCTAACGCACTCTGACAACAGCAGAATCGTTGAGTTCCTATCGAAGGAGAACAAGCAATTGGAGAACGAGCTAAGTGAATAGTCTGCCACGCCAAATAAGAACCAGAGTAGTCTGATGCTTCAACCAAAAGTAAAGGGTAGCGGGCGAAGACTTAAAAGCAGTGCCGGCAGCTGTGTTATCAAAGTGACTAGTTGGGAAGCCAGAGTCATGTCTAGTGAGCCAAAAATCATCTTCGTGGGGAGAAAACCGCCGATGAACTATGTCTTGAGCATCATTACGAGTTTCGCAGGACCAAACGTTAAGGAGGTTACTTTGAAAGCGCGGGGGCAGGCAATAAACACTGCTGTTGATGCAGCTGAAATTGCGAGACATAAGTTCATGACAGACCTCAGTATCAGTAAAATTAGCATAGGAACGGAAGAGATGTCGCCGAGAGAAGGCGAGAGCAGGAATAGAAATGTATCAACGATCGAAATCACCTTGGAACGACAGTAATGGGAAAAAGATTAAATGCGATACAAATTAGAGAGTAGGCGAGGTCGACCGAATGGAAGGTATCGTTCGCAAACAGATACTCGGCTACTAGAGTATCTCGCTAGAGTTTCAATGAAACACGGGATTGACTCGGACAAGCTTTCTAACAGTTTTCTTGATGCTTCACAACACCAAAAATCCAAGTGTGGAAACCTATCGATCGAATGCCGGGTAAGAGAACGAGACTATACAGTCTTTCTTATAACCAGAAACCAGGAAGTTGTCGGGCAATTCCGTATGTCCAAACACCTCCTTAGTGGAAAACCAAATCTGCTCAAAGAATTTACTAGCAAACTGTCGACTATGAGAACTCCGGCACAAGAGGCTAGATCAGACAGCTATAAGATTGAAGATTTAAGGACTGGAATGAAACACCTAAACATAAAGGCTAAAGTTCTCGAAGTATCACAACCCACACAGATCGCAACCAGATTTGGTTTCTACACTAACGTGGCAAACGCCTTAATTGCCGATGAAACAGGGATTATTAACCTAAGTCTATTGGGGGCTCAGATAAAAACGGTTTCCGTTCATGACATTGTTGAAATCGAGAACGCGTATGTTTCTTGGTTTAGAGGTGAACGCCAGTTGAGAATCGGAAAACACGGAAGAATAAGTATTGTCCAACGACCAAGAGATGCATAGGCGACGAAGCGAATGAAGCGCAAGAAAAGTGGGAGAAGACCGAGAAGAGAAAACGAAAAATCAAGCCATCAATATGGCTAACGTTTGCAGATCTCGAATCTGTCATTCTTCTTTTGCTTTATGGACGAGTTCGGCTGTCGCGTATCGTCTTCCAAGCTGTGTGATCTTGAACTTGACATGTTCACCAACTTTAGCTCCAGAGACGAATATCACGAATCCCTGAATCTTCGCAACACCGGCATCTCCTCTGCGACTTATCTCAATGATGTCAGCTTCATACTCTTTCCCCAACTCCACTGGAGAAGGTCTAAAGCCGTAACCTCGACCAGAGCTGTAGCCTCTACCTCTATATGCCATACCTCTTCACCTCTCTTTGGCCTGTAGTAAGAAAGATCGATAAGAAACCAAAAAGGATCAAGCGGCTTTCTGGATTATTCTTCTCAGATCCTTCTTGAAAGAAGGAAACATTACACCTATTTTAAACTATTGCTTGGCATCATCCCCCCTCCTTAAACACAATATTTCTTGTCTGCGTCATTCTACGTAACTTATCATGAGAGTATCTAATTCCAATAACATGTGAGAGTGAGACCCAGTTGGGTCAACAGATGTGAACAATTGAGCGTCGTCGAAAAAACCGGCTCATCCGTTAAGGATGACTTTTCGAAATGGAAATCTCTAGAACCATTTATCATAGTAGGCAGAGAGCTTATCTATATGCGTTCACAACTATGTAGGGTAAAGGGTGAGGAAATGCCCAGAGATCCTGTGTGCGGCATGATTCTGGACGAAAAGACATCGAGATTTAAGATCAAATATGAGGGAGAAACATATCATTTTTGCAGTGTGAAATGCAAGAAGAAGTTCAAAAGGAATCCGAGGAAATTTGCAGAATAAGTCAGATTTCTACCCTCACCAATCCAAGACGAAAAGGGGTTGAAATGCGAAATCGTGAGGAGCATAGAGGCTTGGTTATGTTTCGTGGCTTCCTTTTATCTCGATCGATGCTTCTGTGAGATAGTCAGTAATGTAACATCAGTAGTTCCAGTCCGCCAAGTGCAAACGCCCATATGTCAATGTCCCTTTTCTCCTTTTTCGAGTCACTGAAACGGTCTCCTCGATCTGGAAAGCATTAAATAGTAGGACATGTCTTCAAGACTTGTTTGACAAGGGCAAACCTAATTCAGCAGATTATTTTTCGTTGACCAGATTAGATGGAGGAGATGAATAACGCCGGAAGTTCTTAAGGGTGTGGTTGTCAGTTGTCGGAGAGGGCCAAAAACTCAGAGACCGAGAGAATGTCTGATACTGTTTCACGGTGTCAAATCTGTCAGCGAAGCTGGACAGCTGATCGGGCGAAAGATAGCTTGGCCCAGTGGAGAACGGAAATGCATCGGAAAAATAGTGGCCTTACACGCGAGGAAGGGATTAGTGAAAGCGCGCTTCAGGAAAGGGTTACCCGGCAACGCTTTAGGCAGCCTAGTGGAAATCATTGGTTGACAATGATTACTGCGATGAGACGTACGCGTCGCACTAATATCTTCTCCGCTTCTCAGTTCTTTCCGATCGGGAGAGAACTACTAACTGCGTTATGTAACCCGCAATGGTGTTCTTAGCTCTCTTCGAATGCCGCTGACGCGCCTGCCAAGGACGCAACTAGTTTTCTGTTCTCTTCAAAATCTGCTTTAAACTTGACCGGATATCTCTTGGGCATTTTCCTTCACCTTCTATGAGTGTAAATTTCCCAAACCGATTCATCCTTTTCTCGTCAATGGTAACCAATTATAAAGATTTTATCACTTGCCCGAGTAATAAGACCTTGACGGAGCCATGTGTAGTTAGAGATTTGTATTTATCGCCGCGAGCGTACCAGTCTCAGCTATACTTTGCATTGGCTGAGTAGAAGGAAAGAAAAGGAAATACTTGCTTAGCAAACTGTGATCTAGGAAGGCGAAGAAAAACATGATGTTGCAGCCCCCTGGCGTTGGACCTTGCAAAACCTGCTCGCTTTGCAGAATCTTTGCTAGTCTGAATCGTCTTGAGACCCTTGGTGCCTTCTCAATATTAGATGCATCCGTTATTCTCATCTTCGACGTCTTTTTCCTTGTCGAATGTTCCGCCGCTCCCTTTTACGTCGCTTCTTGCTCTTTCTCCGTTGGCCTCCCATTTCCAATCTTCTTCTTAACGTATCCTTCTAGCTAACACCCTTTTCACTATGACTGCCTGATAGGAGAGAAACCTTCAGGCCAGATATCTTTGACTAAAGACTTCGCCTCTCTTCTTGCACCTCTACTATACATTCCGTATCTTAAATAGCTGGTCAACTAAGTTAAATGGGGAAGAAGTCACTCTCCACATTAGCAAATCATGGAAGAAGGATGACGAGAACGGTGCCAAGCGTAGGAGATTTCTACAGATGCCCCGAGGGCCATAAAGCCAAGATAGTGTGGATCAGCGAAGACAAGAAGCTCATAGCGGTGAAATGTCCTCAAAGACACTTTAGCAAAGTAGTGAAGGTCACTAACCATGAAAGACCTGCTTTGTCATCTAGGCGTCATCGCACGAAGGAAAGAGAAGTCTACGTTAGAGACTTGGTTTTTCTTATCAGAATCTAAAGCGTGCACACTTCGGAATCGCGCAGTCATACCTTTAGCAGCTAGCTAAAAGAGGATAAAGAACCGTAGTGTGATTAGAAGGTCAAGAAGATTGGAAAAATAATAATTCCAAAGTAAAAGCCCTGGCAGTTGTCCTTGCCATACCTACGTTCCCGGAACATTTTCTGATAAGCACAGTTATGGAAAAAATATTCTTCCCAAACGTAGTCACGAGTGATGTTTTTCTATCCAATCGATGCCTCTGAAAATCGCAAATCTAGACCGATATTGTCATCTATTCCCCGGCGCCAGCAAACGCTATTTTCCCGAGTTTCCTCTGCTAAGGATTAGCTCTGAGCATTGATTTGTCTTCTCCGTGAAGCCATCTCAAGCCGCCTGGCCAACCCTTGCTGGCCATGTTGAGTATTGAACGGTAGTAATCGTTCACGCCACTTACTGCATAGTCATAGTCCTTCCATAGCCAGACAAAATAGTTCGTGATTGTTGCGGCTTTGAACTGCTCTGGTCTTGTGTATAGGGTTGATTCGTTTCTCCAATGGCATCTAACAAGTCGTGCGTCCTTCATCAAGTCCCATGTCGACGCGGGTTTGCCATCTAGATGGCGGTAGACAACATTGGTCGTTGTGTCGACAGCCCCCCAAGTCGCAGCCCGATAGACCTCTATGACTGCGTGTCCATTGTAAGCATTCCCAGTGTCAGCCAGCATCACTAGCCTAGCAGGTAATCCAGCTACTTGGCAGAGCACACATCCTACTCTTGCCAGTTCTATGCACCATTCTGAACCCCGTTTTATAATGTCTTCTTCAAGCCCGCCGATCTTCATTCTGTCAAGGTCGTCTTCAGCCTCGTCCTGTAGACAACTTGTGAATAGAGCGATTCCCTCAATGATCTCCTCATCTGAAGAGCAACCGGCAGCTATCAGCTTCGCATAGGATTCCAGCACAAGCCGCGTTCCTTTCCTGTAGGAGACCCTTAAAGGAGTATACGCCTTGTAGAGGTAGCCAGCGGTCTTAGAGCAGAGCTTGACCATGCTTTCCGCAAGAACGCGGTCCACTGACCCCTGAGCATTCGGGTCATTCTCCAGCATTACTCTGTAGGCAGGACCGAACTGCCCTATTCCACGGAATCTTTCAAGGTTTTTCAAGGGTTCTCTGCTCGTGGCAGGCACTTCCTCTGGAATTCTTTGACATTTTGGGAGTTCCTTGAATGTTGGGGGGGAAAGAAAACCTTTTAAATGTTATGGTCCAATTCCATCTGCCATGAGCCAATTTGAAGCGAAGCTAAAGACATTCATACGTGACAATAGTATCCAATGTGAACACTTTGTTTTTGAACAGTCATGTCATTCAGTGGCAGAAGCTGCCAAAGCAACCAATGCCTCTGAAGAAGATTTTATCAAGAATATTTGTATGATTGATACTCATGGAAATCTCATAGTCGCCATAGTGAAGGGGGAGGATAGGGCGAGCACCTCTCAAATCCAGAAGGCATTGAGCACTGAAAAGCCGAGACTCGCTACAGCTGACGAGATTTTTGAGAAGACGGGTTATCCCTGCGGTGGTGTGCCCTCATTTGGCTACCAAGCGAGGTTCCTTATCGATCCCAGAATACTGGAAAAAGAGATAATATACACAAGTGGGGGCTCAGAGAACTCACTTGTGAAAATCTCGACAAGAGAACTGCAAAGAGCCAATAGCGGAACAATAATAAGGATCCGCAAGTAAGACCAGCCTGCCCGCATAGGTCGCTGCTGTTTCGGGCTAGACCTCTTCCCTTTCATAGAAATATCTATTGCCCTAAGACTCATACTATCCGTTAATATTGATCTGCTTAGACGACAGTGAAGGAATAGAAGTTCTTGTTCTGGCTATTGAAGTTAAAGCATTCTTATATCATATTTGCTAATCCTATCGTGTTGCTCTCAACTTATGGATGTAAAGGACCGCGTCACATTTGATGGGCAGTCTAAAGGTTCGTATGCTTCCTCCGGTAATTTTACCACCATCTTTGATACTGCCTGTGTTGGGATCAAACCATTCTACAGAGAGCTTCCCTTTCGCTGAGGAGAGGTCAACCGTCACGATCTCTCCCTGCGGGATGTAGACTAGGTATTCAACCCCTGGATTTGCCAAGCAATACTTAGTTGATGTTAGATCATTATGCGGCGTCATCTCAACAAGGTTCATCCGATCCGCATAGATCATGGTATATCCAAGGCTCCTTCTGATTGAATCCCATCTGGGATCCAGCTTGTTCGTCTCTGAGAGGTGATCAGTCCAAGTTACTTTCTGGTAGTCTTCTGCTTCATCTTTCCTAGGGTCCTTATATGGGTCCATAAAAAGTGGGTTAAGTCCTCTGCAGAAGCTCTTCCAGACCCATGACTGGTTGCCGCCAATTCCCCAGAGATGATCCGTGTCGGACAGGATGACTTTACTCCCATTGGCAGTAGGCGGATCTTCCTTATACCCTTCATCAGGGCTGGGTGATATCCAGTCAGCGGGGCTATTGAAAAGGTTCTCATTTGTACCCCTATACTTCTCAGCCCATTGGAAGGTCATCCCGACCGGGTGTTGTTTTGGCTTGCTCTTCTCGTACTCGTGGATGAAGCGGATCATGTAGTATTGCCATTCTGTGGAGTAGGTACCGCTTTCGTTGGCTATCTCGTAAAGCACATTATCCAAGTCATTGACGGTGTCAATAACTTTGCTAACATAGGCTTCCTGAATCGCAATGATGGCAGGAATCTTCAGTGTATGTGTCTCCAAGCCCCTGCCATCCTGGTCCGGGTCTCCATCGATTCCGCTGATGTTGTTATGGATGTTGAAAGGATGCCCGTCCCAGCACCAAGGAACCAGTGAAGCGTGCAGACCATGCCCCTCAAAGAGCATTACGGAGACGTAGATTCCCCTCTTTCCAGCCTCTTCAACTCGGGAATGCAACCTGTCAAAAAATGCCTTGTTGAACTGTTTCAGATCGAACTTCGGCTTACCGTCAAGGGCTGTTCCCGGACCGGTGCGAAGCCATGGAAAAGGCTCAGCGTAAGTCAGTTTGCCATTATATGAGTACGTCGTCAGTTCCCAAGTCCACAATCGTATAAAGTTGTGTTTATACTCCTCTAAGAACTCCAAGTATGCCTTGAAGTCGAAACGGGGCGGCGGATCAGTTCTCCCCATGTCCTTGAAATTGCTCCATGTATGTGCCCCAGTGAGATAGACTGCCCTACAAGATCCGTCGGTGAAATAGCGAGGATTACAAGGATTGACTCGTAAGGGTCCCTTGGCAGGACCTGAAAACTTTCCCGACAATTTTCCCATCGACATTCTCAGGCGGCCACCGTCAGCCTCACTCAGATCGCAGATGTGCTTTTTAGTTCTTACATATATATAGCTTAGGCAAGTGAGATGAACTAGATGAAAATATTGCAGAAGCTTTTGGGGCTCTTGACCGATCCGAAAGGGTTTTTCGAAAGCGTGCGGTCTGAAGGCTGGAAGCCTTCATTTCGCTTCTTTCTTTACGTAACAATTTTTATCTCGCTTATTACTTCAGTTCTGACCTTCCTCGGCATTGAAAGCACGGATCTGACTTCTTCATATCAAGCGCAAATCATGGCCTATAACTACATGAAAAGCAACCTGTTGAATATCTACGGGGTCTACGCCTATGTGATCGAACCTTTACTGATATTAGCATTCTCGGCCCCCATTCTAATCTTCCTAACGTTGCTTCTCCATGTAATCTACAGGCTCATAGGCGGGGAAGGATCTCTGCTGAACGCATGGAAAGCAGCGTGCTATGGCTTAGGACCCTGTCTCTTGGGAGGTTTCTTGCCCTATGTTTCATTATTCGCAGCGTTCTACTCCTTCGCGATGCAGTTCTATCTGGGCCCTATGACTCTCTACAAAGTGAAGGAAGGCAGAGCCATAGTTGTCTTCTCTGCTTTCATAGCCCTAGCCTTCATTGAGATGTTCGCCTTTGGTACAACAGTAGGTTTTTAGTAGCATGCTAATCATCTAACAAGTGGAGCTTATCAATACATTCGTATTTTTCCTCTACCGAATTAGTACGCCCATAACAATGGCGGTTCACAAAATATATATAAGAACGCGATCTATTGTCGTAAGTCAAAATGTGAGAGACTCGCGATGAAGAAGACTTCATATGCCTGGGTTTTTCTGGTCTTGCTGATGGTCATTTTTCTGTACTGGTATTCCGTCCTCGGTGGAGCTGCCCTACTTGGAGAGCTTCCCCTCGAGTATGTAGATAAGTTCATCGTCGTAGTTGTGATCGTTACCAGCCTTACGATTCTCTACAAGGTTGGATCATTTTTCCTAAGGTCAATCTGGCTGAAGACTGAGGCAAAAGAAGGGGAATTCGTCATGATCCAAGGGGTCTACAGGTTCATACTGATAGTCGTGGGCATTCTCACCATTGTGACCCACTGGTATTCGCTTGGAAGTCTCGGAGCAATCTTCGCAGCCTTCGGAGGAATGTTCTTGGGATGGTCTCTTCAGGGGCCCATTAGTGGCCTCGCTGCTTGGTTTCTCGTATCTATCATTAGACCCTTCAGCGTCGGAGACCGGGTGCAGCTTCCATCCTTCGGTTTGGTAGGCGATGTCATATCAATAACGCCACTGTATACTATACTTAATCAAGTCGGTGGAAGTGTGGGCAGCGAAGAGCCTGCAAACAGAACAGTCTTGATACCGAATGCGATGCTCTTTGGTGCCCTAGTCATAAACTATACTCCGAAGGATCAAGATGAGCTTATAAAGCAAACGAAAAGAAGGATGGAACCGTCTGATTCGCCTCAGTCTGGTTACATGCTTGACGAATTCGTTTTGCGGTTAAGCTTCGACTCCGACTGGGATGAGGCCGAACGGATTCTATTAGACGCAGCGAGGGAAGTCACAAGCAACATTATCAAAGAAACGGGTCAGGAGCCATACATCCGAGCAGACATGTCTGACTGGTATGGAGTTTACATGAGACTTAGGTTCATGACATCAGCCACGGATAGGCCAAGGGTGATACATGAGATATCGAAGAAAGTCTTCAAGGCGATCCAGCAAAGCGACAAAATAGACCTAGCTATCCCTTACATATACTCTTTCCGGAAAGGCCTCCAATGGGCACCACCTTATTCTCTGGAGAATGCGGACACCTTAAGAAGAATGAGCCGCAACAACGACGTCATGGAAAAGAGAACACTATGCCTTCGCTGCAAAGCCGTGAATCCTAGTGACGCAGTATACTGCAACAAGTGCGGGGAGAGACTGGACCAGGCAAGCGCAACTTGATAGAGAGAAAAATGATCAGGCATCTCTCTTACAGGCAGAGGTTTCGTGCAGAGACGAATCCTTATAAGAGGAGCCTGTAAAACAGTCCTTTATCATGATTTTCTTTGATGGTTAGAAGTGTGAGTGTTATGGTAAAGGTAGAGTATGAGAAGATGACGCCCAAAGAATTCATCGCATCCATAAACCGCATACCAGTCTTCATTGTCCCAACTGGGCTTCTAGAATGGCATGGCGACCATCTTCCTCTTGGACAAGACACATTGAAAGCCTATGGCATATGTCTACGGATAGGTAGGAAGCTTGGCGGAGGAATCGTCCTACCACCTAACTATTGGGGTAGACCCGGGTTCTCAACCTATGTTGGGACATTGACCTTCAGCGATGGCTTGATTCGTTCTCTGTTTTGGGAACTGTTTGATCAGCTGAGAAAGGTTGGAGCGAAGGTCATACTCGTGGTCACTGGCCACTATGGGCCAGTTCAGGTTAACTGTCTGAAAGAGGTCGCTGAAGAATTCAGCAAGTGTTACCCGGATGTTTGCGTGATTGCCCAGCCCGAGTATGAAGATGTCACAGTGGGCGGTGAGGTCCCGGCAGACCATGCTGGGAAATGGGAAACCTCGATGTTCTGGCACATGTATCCAGATCTTATTCAGATGGACAAGTTTGAGACTGGAAAGGTCCAAGTGGTCACTTATCCTAATCCTCCTCAGAACTATTACCGTGAGAGCCCAGAATGGGAATGGAAAGAGGACCTCAGGAAAACATCGTCGCCAGAACTTGGAGAAAAAGCTGTAAACCTAATAGTTGACCATCTCGTCTCAGTGGTTAAGGGGAAACTAAGAAAGAAGAGAAAGACTTAGCATAGATACGCTCAAGGACTCTTTTTATTCTCTTTCTGGATTAGGCTTAGAAGCGCTGCTGGCTTTACTCTAAGTTCGTCCAAGTTGAGTTCTTCAGGTGGGAATCCCATTGCCAGACCTAGCAGTTGCGTGTAATGGAGGACAGGCATGCTGAAGTTCACGTTGAAGGCTCTCTCTATCCTCGGCTGGTTGAAGTCGTACATCATGTGACATGAGGGGCAGACCGTCACCAAAGCCTGTGCACCCACATCCTTTATGTGTTCAAGCTTCTCTTTGGCGATCTGGAAGGGGACATCTTCGTTAACGCCGATTATGGTGTTGCCGCAGCACTCTGCCTCGTCTATGTAATCCAAGCATTCTGCGCCGGTCAACTGGATTAGCTCCTTGAGTAGCCTAGGATTCTCGGGGTCGTCGCCGTGATCCACATGCCTGGTTGGGCGGACAAGGTGGCATCCCGTGTGCTGAGCAACTCGCAGCTCTGTCAACGGGTTTTTTACGAATTCTTTTACCTTCTCTAATCCTATGTCTTCAGTCAAGGCGTGGACGAGATGTTTGATTGTGATGGTTCCCTTGAATTCCATGCCGACCTGCTTTAGGTGTCCGTTGATCTTTTCCCGAAGATCCTTGTCCTCCTTAAGAGCCTTGTTCACCTCGTTCAGGGTTCCGAAGCACCCATTGCATAAGGTGAGTATGTTCAACTTCTTCTGTTCTGCCAAGCACAAATCTCTTGCCGCCAACGACAGCGCCAAATCATAACTTACCGGCGCCATCGGGAAACCACAACAGTTGAAATCAGGCATCTCCGTAAGCCTTACATTGAGTTTCGCGAGGACCTTCCTTGCTGAGACTTCGTAGCTTGTGACTCTATAAGGGATAAGGCATCCTAGGAAGAAAAGATATTCTGGTTCAGCCACATTAATCCCTCGCTCTTGCCTTTACCTTCTCAAAAGTCTTCGCGTCTTCGAGTATACTTGAGAAACCAGTCACGTCAAAAATCTTGGCGACATGTTCAAGGTTGGGTTTCGGCAGAGGCGGCAATCCTTGTGCCTCTCGACCCCTAAGCCTTGACTCCGGCATCACGTAGACGTAGCTTGTCTTCAGGATGTTGGAGGCGAAAGCCTTGAAGACGAATGGCATCTCTTTATTCTCTCTTGTGGACAGGTTGCGAAGAGCCCGAACGATGCTTGAAACCTCAACATCTTGCGGGCAGTGATCTATACATGTGAAACATGTCGAGCAGAGCCAAAGGGCGTTATTCGTTAGAAGGCGGTCTTTCAGTCCTAGCTGAACCATCCGCGCGATTCTTCTTGGCTTGTAGAAATCACTGAACCTTGCGATCGCGCAGTCAGCTGTGCACGTGCCGCATTGATAACAGAGCGATATCTTCTCGGCCCCGGGCATTTTCTCTATCTCGTACCTGAATTTTGGGTCGAGTTTCGCGATGTTGACCACGTTTAATGCTTCTTTCTCGGTTTCGCTCAATTCCTGACCACCAGGAAAGAGAGAATGTTAAGTAACATTGGGGCGATAAATAAGGGTTATGGTGTGAAACAACAGTCATCTTCGGGATATTAGAGTCTGGAGTACCGTTTATATCGTCCCTAACGTTCTTTTCTACTGCTCTTTTGACAAAGGCGGAGTTGCAGAGGCGATTGGAGAAAACGATGCCAGAACAATCATCTACGCCCAATGTCCAGATGATCTATCGTAGACAAGGCTACAGGCTTGCTGGAAACCACGGTCACAGCGCCGTCAAGATCTGCCAGTGGACTAAAGAAAGCCTAAGACACAACAGGGTCTGCTACAAGGAGTTGTGGTATCCGCCTGTTCAAAGCCACAGATGCATGATGATGACCCCCTACGTGGGCTGCAACTGCCACTGCCTTTACTGCTGGAGGCTTCACTCAGGCGACCGTCCTGGGCTAAACTGGAAAGAGTTTCCTATGGACGTAGGAGAATATGATGAGCCCGGCCAGATAGTTGAAGAAGCCTTGCAGAAGAGAAGGTTGCTTCTAGCTGGTTGGAAGGGAAACCCAAACACCGACCGTGAAAAGTTTGAGGAAGCCCTAAAGCCGACTATGATGACGATGAGCCTGACTGGAGAGCCGACCCTGTATCCGCGAACCTCTGAACTTGTCGAAGAGGCCCAAAAACGCGGCATGATAACCTTCTTGGTAACAAATGGGACGATGCCCAAGGTTCTGGAAAACATGGAACCACTGCCTTTTCAGCTGTATGTAAGCATTCCTGCGCCAAGTAAGAAGGACTATACTCGGATTGCTAGACCGCTGTTGAGGAGTGCGTGGGAACGGTTGAACAAGACCCTTGAGCTCCTTCCAAGCCTGAAAACTCGGAAGGTATTGAGGCTCACAATGATTGCAGGTTGGAACATGACTGGCCTTAGGGAATATGACCAGCTAGTGAGAAAGGCTCAGCCTAACTACGTAGAGGTCAAAGCTTATGAATGGGTAGGTCAGAGCCAGAAGCGGCTACCGAAAGCTGCCATGCCCTACATGAAAGACATAGAAGAGTTTGCAAGGAAACTAGCTAAAGAGACAGGATACAGGATAAAGGGCAGATATAAGCCAAGCGGAGCAGTTCTACTGGCGTTGTAAACGTCTACACTTCCTGAACAAGTTGCTTGACAAGTCAGCACGATGTCCGTCTTATCTCATCCAAGGTTTCTTTTGCTTTTGGATATGCGCTGAAGAGTCCTGAGAGCTTATCGCACGGGTACTCAGAACAATAAGCGCAGTTCTTGACATTCCTCCCTCTTGCACATTTCCTCATGTCGCAGATGCTACAGTAATGAAAAAGGCGGGGGCCATCGCTCAAGCACCCATCACAGTTGATGTCTTCAGGCTTATATTCCCTTCCATATTGCTTGGTAAACATTTCGGCTACTCGTTTCCTTTCGGCGTTGTCGTCCTTATCTGTAGCTATCAGAACAGGACAGTCAGAGCAGATTATCCCGCAATATGCCACTATTCTCTCCAATCATACCATCTATTATAGTGTTTTTCCAGCAGGTTTATCTGTCTAACGCCAAACTAGGAAGATACTTAATTGGATAGAATGCAAACCTAGATGTGGCTTCATTAATATAGAATATGTTATTGAACTAAATCAGTCAGCTACTCATAAAAGGTATTACGCACCCCGTAATGAACCTTCCTGCCTCTGAGCATAGGAAGGCGACGCTTTCAGCGATGTCTTGGGGAGAAGTAGTTGTTCTCTTCTGCCAAGCAGGCCCATGGTTACATTGTTCAATAGCTTCCTCTAGGCTTTTAATTGCAGGTACGGGACTGGGCGCAATAATATTAACGGTCACGCCATAGAACCAGGCTTGATTCTGTGCAAGAAGCAACGCCTGCGCTCTGGCTGCTTTGCCCACATTATAGGAGTAAGCTGGCGGCAGTTTCGTTGGATGTAGAGCTATGCCAATAAACCTTCCCCAGTTTCGTTTATACATATCCGGCAAAACAAGTGGCATCAAGTAGAAGAGTGGCGCAATCTCATGGTGGACATCCTCAAGTGTAGCAGTCGGGTCAAGTCTGTCGATCGGCTGTGTATGCCAGCCGCCACCAGGACCAACTATACAAATATCGACCTGATTAAAGCGTTCGACAGCCGCATCGACTAGCTTCTTGCACCCATCGGCTTCAAAGACATCAGCCTGGACGGCAATTGCGCTGCCACCACGACTCTCAATATGGTCAACAATTGCCTTGGCGCTCTCCCCGCTCGTGCGATAGTTTACAACGACCTTCGCACCTTCACGAGCTAGGGTCAGCGCTATGCTACGACCCATACCACTACCTGCGGCTCCCGTTACAATCGCAACCTTGCCCTCACAGGTCATGGTCACACCTATCCTATACTTTGTGTTGATTATTATTTATCTTCTGGATTAACCACTTTGCAGCATCTTCGTTCCAAGTGGCCCATCAAGTCTACGCCGGCTCTTGCTCTTTCCGCCTCCTCTTCGAGATGCATCTGGAAGCCTATTTGCTTGACGCGTTGGTAGTTTTCGACGATGAAGGGGTATCTGTCGCGTTGATAGGCCGTATGCGCGCACGTGAGGTAGTCGCCGCAAAGAAGGCAACTCTCAAGCCTCTTTTCAGCAGCGCACTTTCTGTTCTGGCAAGGTGCTCCACCACCCTTCAGACATGTGGGGCATTGCGCCACCGCGAACCACTCTAGACCCCTTCTGAACTCTTTGAATTTGAAGGATTTGACCTCAGATTCAACCCAGTCGTAACCGACCGTGTCGACAAGCCTTTTCAACTCTCCCGCAATGACCTTCACTCTTCCATTTCCATTTGGGCATTGACCACAGTAGACACCACATATTCCATACGAGTATTTATCATCCATTTCGGGCATCACTTCGCGGAACCCTACATTCACTTCGGCAAATATAAAAGATGCCTAAAAACCGTCACGGAAGTTTAGAAGTTATATTTAAATATTTAAGGCAAGTTTAGCCTTTCTGCCGGTGTGGTCTTCATTGACTAAAACTGTCATGCTTGAAGCTAAGTCAGGTTCTATTCCGGAAGAGGTCAGGGTAATCGCCGAACTTGAAGACCTTAGCCCAGAGAAACTAAGGACTCGGCTTGCTGAGGGCAGACTCATAGTCGCTAGGAATATTCGGAGACAAGGAAAAGTTAGCATATTTGGAATTGGCGAAGGGCTGTCAACTAAGGTTAACGTTAACATTGGGACGAGTGCCACTGTCTGTGACTTGGACATGGAGAGGGCAAAGGCACAAGTGGCCGTTGAGTATGGTTCTGACACAATCATGGACCTTAGTACGGGAGGCGACCTAGACAAGGTAAGGGTTGCCTTGATGGAAGCCTCTGAGCCTTTACCCTTCGGAACCGTGCCAACCTATCAAGCTTGGATTGAAGGAGTCAAAAAACACGATGGGCTGCCGCCTGAAGACTTCTTCTTCAAGATTATTGAAAGGCAGCTTGAAGACGGGGTAGACTTTATGACGATCCATGCGGGTATAACCCGGCAGCTCGCCTTAAAGATGGTGAAAGGCAACCGGATAGCGCCAACTGTCAGCCGAGGTGGAGCGATGCTCGCTGGATGGATGCTTGAGAATGAAACTGAAAATCCGTATTGTAAGAACTGGGACGAATTTTTGGAACTCTTCGCTGAATATGACGCCGTAATTAGCCTTGGCGACGCTCTTAGACCCGGAGCCATAGCCGACGCGCATGATGAGCTCCAAGTCGCCGAGCTCACAAACAACACTAGGCTACTGGAGAAGGCAAGAGAGAAAGGCGTCCAAGTCATGGTTGAAGGACCAGGCCACATGCCGATAGACAAGATTGGAGCCGATGTCAAACTTATGAAGTCCATGACCAGAGGAGCACCCTATTACGTGCTCGGACCCCTCGTGACGGACATTGCAGTAGGATATGACCATATAGCCGCTGCCGTAGGATCCGCGATTGCAGCAGCGGAAGGTGTCGATCTTTTGTGTTATCTGACGCCAGCTGAGCATCTAAGTCTTCCTAACATAGAACAGGTAAAGGAAGGCCTGATCGCATCGAAGATAGCTGCACATGCTGGCGACCTGGTCAAACTAGGCGATAAAGCCAGACGCAAGGACGACAAGATGAGCATCGCCAGGGCAAAGCTCGACTGGAAGACTATGTTCAAGATGAGCCTAGACCCAGGAAAGGTGAAAAAGGCTTACAGGCAATTCGGTGCAAAGATAGAATCCTGTAATATGTGTGGACCATACTGCGTCTTCTTAGTGCTCGATAAATACTTCAAGAAGACCAAGAAGATGAAGTAATCAGACGTGTAGTTCTCTTAGGACTTCGAAAGGTCTTCGGCTATAAGGTCTGCAACCTTCCTTCCTGAAATTAGCATCCCACCAACTAGGGGACCCATCCTATGTAGATTGTAGAATTCTGAAACACTCATGCCTGCCACGTAAAGCCCTTCCACGATCTTTCCGGTATGTTCGATGACTTCTTCTTCGCCCTTCCAAACGTCGAGGCAAGACATTCCCGGAACCTGAAGCTCCAAAAATGGGCATCTCTTTGCCAAAATCTTCACAACGGCTGTGTCGTGGCCCGTCGCGTCGACGACCGCCCTTGACTCTAAGAAAAGCGGGTCTACATGCCATTTGGCTTCCATAATGGGTGAAAAGCTGATGACAACGCCTCTGACCTTGACGGTCTTAGAATCAGTTTTCCTTACGACAAGGTCTTCGACTACCACGCCTGGCCAGATTGATGCCCCGGCTTCTACTGCCTTGGCTGCGGTCTTCACCATTGCCTCGGTCGGATCGGCAGAGCAAACACCTTTCCCCAGCTTCTCAAGCTTGACCCCAGCCTTCTTTAATATCTCCGACGCTTCTCCTTCTTCAACTATGACCAGTGGAAGAAGCATTGCTCCGCCACGGATGCCTCCGCCCACCCCCAACATCCTCTCCAGAACTAAGACTTTACATCCTCTTTCTGACAGACGCCAAGCTGCTGAAAGGCCAGCAGGTCCAGCGCCTGCAATGATTACATCCGTCTTGGCATAGGATGAGAGCTTGTGGGATACGGATTCCAGAAACATCTTTGCCAGGTCGCCTTCACTATATAAACTGGTGAGCTTCCCAAACACAGGTAATCACCTCCTATTGTTTTTGAAGCTAGTCCTATTAAGCTTAGCTTTTAGCCAACTCGGAAGGCAATCCAAATGGCTTATATCGCGCGGTCGCTGAATCCATGATGGGTGGCGATGATTTTGCCTGCAACGTCAGAAAACAAGCGTCATGTTGAAGTACCAAGCTTCTGAGCCACCCTCAGTTCCTCATAAAAGATGCAAGTATTACTTACGCTCTTAGAAAATGGTCTTCAGATTTTTGAGACGCCTTGTGCATGGTCATAAGTCTTCTAAGCCATATGGAAGAGGTTCACGGATGCGATGAGGATAACGGAATGTATTCTCACATATTAGTAAGGAATAAATACGTCAAGACTTGAGTGGAAAGCGTCGAAGAGAGGACAAGAGATGGCAGCAAGGTTCAAGGTTGACTTAAGAGAGATCGAAGGCGAAGGAGAGTTTCTCTGCCCGAGCTGCGGACAACTCATCTCTCCGGACGACGAATCTGGCATAACCTACAGTATTATAGAGATCGGCGAGAAAGAGGACGGTGAGGTCCGAGAGGTAACTATTCAATGCATGAAGTGTAGAAGTGCGATCAGCCTTGTGGGCTTTGAGGCTCTTGAAGAGACAAAGAACCTAGACTATCTAGATGAATACTTAGGCTTCAGAGTTGACATTGAAAATATTCGTTGATCAACTTCCTCAGGTCATTCAGGGACATTTTTGGTGAAAAAGAAGAATTTAATGTTTATATGTGTCTTCCTTTTTTAACCTGCAAACTAGGATACTGAAGGCAAAGGTAATGACAAGATCACAACCATGGATTCTATGGACACTTTTGGTGTGTACGGTCACACATGTATTTGTCCATGTCTTCACGTTCATGCACGTAGCGCTTATACCTGTCTTCATGAATGAGTTCAGCCTCTCAATATTCGAGTCAGGGCTGCTGGCTTCGATACCGCTTGTATTCTCACTTGCCATAAGCTTGCCCTACGGCTTGATTGCTGACAAGATCAGCCCAAGGAAACTGATTGCCGTAAGCCTGCTTCTATCCGGAATGTCCGGCCTTGCTCTGACTCAGGCAAAGGATCTTTTCACGCTTGTGCTGCCATTGACTCTAATATCTTTATCGTCAACCCTTTACCATCCACCCGCCCTAAGCATAGTAAGCGAACTTCTTCCCCAATACCAAAGGAACAGAGCTTTAGGAATTCACGGAGCCGGTGGAGCAAGCGGTGTCGCCATCGGCCCAATTACCCTTGGGCTCTCAATGGTGATAGCTGGATGGCGCTTTGCTTACCTTATCTGGGTCCTACCAATCCTCTTTTCATTGGTGCTTCTATTCAAGCTCCCCAAGTCCTCAACGGTAGTCAACCAAGACGCAGCACAAGAACCAGATTTGGATAAGCCAACGGAGCATAGGCGCACCAGCCTTTCAACACGAAGTTACCTGATACTTCTTGTGGCGATGACCATAAATGGGATCGGAGGCCAAGCCGTATCAACTTTCATGACGAAATACCTAGTCTCAATCAGAGGACTCACCGAGTCCACCGCAAGTTTGCTCTATGGGTTCAGTCTACTCATAGCAGTCTTGGGTTCGCTGAGCGGCGGCTATCTTGCGGAAATGATCAGCAGCAAAAAGTGGATGATCATTGCGTACCTAGGCGGATTGGCAATCAATGCGGGCATATATTTTGGGCCTCTTTGGGTGTTGCTCATTCTTTATCTTGCAGGCGGCTATTTTGGCGGTAGCACAATGGGACCATCAACATCCCTAGTAGCGGACTTCTCTGCAAGAGAGAGGCGCGGGCTTGCGTATACTGTGTTTATGCTTCCCTTCAGCTTGATGGGTGCAGTGTCACCTGTGATCGCTGCCAAAATAATCGAATCATATGAGATAAACGCCCTCTTTCCCTTTGCGATCTTCCTATCGTTCGTAAGCGTTCTCCTTCTTATGCTACTTCCAGCAAAGGGAAAACACATAATATCCCGAACCAGATCATAAACTGGGAACCAAGCGGCAGCTTGTTAAGGTTACCGAGTAAACTATGAACTGAACAAAGGTCATATGAGAATGGCCAGATGGTCTTCCATGAAAATAGTCATATTGGGTCCGCCCGGCTCCGGGAAAGGAACCTATGCCTCAAGGCTAACGGTCATCCTTGGGATTCCGCACATTTCTACCGGCGACATGGTCCGCGAAGAGATTAGGGCCCAAACGGCGCATGGAAAGAAAATCAGAGAATATAGCGAAAGGGGCGAACTGGTTCCAGACCAGATTATCATACAGCTCCTTGCTGGCAGGCTGAAGAAACCTGATGCTAAGAAAGGCTTTATACTCGACGGTTTTCCTAGGACGATAGAGCAGGCGGAAGCCTTAGAGAAGATTTCAAAGGTCGACCTCGCCCTGAACTTAAATGTTCCTGACAATGTTATAATCGCACGCCTATCGAACAGGGTTGTCTGCAAGAAGTGTGGAGCCATCTACAACCTTCTGACATTGAAGCCGAAAAAAGAAGGCGTGTGCGATATCTGCGGCGGAGAGCTCTACCAGAGGCAAGACGACAAACCGGAGGTCATACAGGAACGCCTAAATGTCTACCGGGAAAAGACCGAGCCATTGATAGATTACTATTCGAAAACGGGCGTCCTAAAGGATGTCCACTGTGACGCCCTGATAACACCGCCGGAAGCAATAGTCGATAAGATAATGTCTATAATTAGCAGTATGATAAAGAAAGGAGGGAAGCGAGCCTAGATGTTGAGAATAAACGTTGACAAGTTGGTTAGGATTTCAGTAGTTGGAGAAGTCTCAAGCCCCGTTTTCTGGAGATCACCCTACAGGATCTCCGCGGATGGAAAACCCGTAGTCCTACCCGGTGTTGGGGGAATAACCTATAACGTGCGTGTTGGAGACGCTGCGTCTGGATGGGAAGCCGATCATGTCGAACCCGGGGTCAGCATAAAGAACAAAGAAAGCGAAGATGCAAACATGGCCTTAAATATCCTTGCATGCGTCGGAAACGAGGCAGTTGTTGTTTCTGGAGATGCTAAAGGATCCAGAGGTTTCGTTACAGGTAAGCATGGGGGAATTGAGCATGTTCTAGTCGATTTTGCTGCGGAGATTATGGAAAAACTATTGATCGGTGACAAGATACTGGTTAAAGCCTTCGGCGTGGGACTGAAGCTCCTCGACTTTCCAGAGGTCAAGGTCATGAACATGGACCCCAAGTTTCTAGAAACCCTTAATCCAAGACCGATAGGCGACAAGCTGGAGGTTCCTGTGACACACGTTGTGCCAGCAGAAATTATGGGATCTGGATTGGGTGCAAACCAAACCTACTCAGGTGACTATGATGTTCAACTTTTTGATGAAAGCGTTAAAGCCAAATATGGTTTGGAAGATCAGAGACTCGGCGACTTAGTGGCAATCGAGGATGCGGACCACTCATTCGGGAGGATCTATAGGAAGGGAGCTATGTCGGTTGGCATAATTGTGCATAGTGACTGCGTGACTTCGGGGCACGGTCCTGGAGTAACTACTCTCTTTACGTCCAGTATGGGAAAGATCGTGCCTAGAACAGACCCGGATGCCAATATAGCTAGATTGCTTAAGCTAAAGGATGACATCTAAAAAAAGAATGGTGGTTTTAGGGAAGACGCACTTCGTTGACTTGCTGAAGGTCTGCGAGATTGTTTATTCTGATCATCTTGTTTGAGACTGTATACAGAAGGTCGTCTATGTAAAGGGTTCTTTGGACGTCATAGTCTGAGTAGAAATAGTACCCACTCTTCAGGAACTCTTCCGTATTCTCTATGTGAGTGATGCCCCCTCGTAAAGTTAGGTTGCTCTCGGTTATGTTGAAGACGTAGACGCCTTGCCAGACGAAATCCCCGTAGGCGAATGGTGGGACCCCCTCGGGATATTGGTTTTCGTTTATCTCTGCGACTAAGACGGGGAACGCGAGGAGGTTCCTGTCCCTATCGAATAGAAATGCTTTGTGGTCCCACAGAACTGGAGAGTCTGTTCCTCTGTCACCTATCTCGTATTTTGCTATCTCCCTAGGATTCTCGACATCGCTCACGTCAAACAGTGAAATCTTGACGCCTTGGTACCATGCAAAGTCTCCCTCTTCAGCCTCAACGGTTTCCTTGCCAATGCCGATCATGAGATTCTCATTGTAGGGATGTAGGTAATCGGAGTAGCCGGGAATCTTGAGCTTGCCTAAGACCACGGGGTTGGCTGGATCTTCGAGGCTTATCACGAACAGTGGATCGACCTTTTTGAATGTGACCAAGTAGCATCGTGTGCCCATGAACCGAGCGGAGTATATTCTCTCGCCGGGTGCCAGGTTCTCTAGTTTTCCGATGATGGTCAGGTTCATATCGAGGACATAGATATTGTTGTTTGATGTCGACTGATCAGGCATTATTCCAACTTGACCCATCGTGGTTGCTATCCTGAAGTTCTCTCCGTATTCATCCATAGAGAATTGATTTAAGATGTAGCCGGGGACCTCGCCGCTCGCTTCAGACTTTATGCTATTGCCTTGTATGCGAATCCGGTGGATCTCTGTTTTTTCAAAGCCTCTTTCAGGATCATACCTCGGGATGGCTAGGTAGATGTTGCTTTGGGACACGTATATGCCTCCGCTAGCTCCAATGAGGAAAGTTTCATGAGCTGGCTCAACGCTGTCGTCCTGAACGTTAATGGCTAGTATCGTTGTAAAACTGTAGTAGTAGTCTGAGACATTGGCGTAGTAGATGCTAGTGGCTGAAACCTCCTCAACCTGGCGATCTTTTACTATGACTGGAAGGGTTACCTCTCCTTCCTGAACATAGGCGGACTTGGTGACGACGACATAGACGTAATCTCCGATCATCCTCGAGGAGAAGTAACCACCGTCAGAAGAGACATTCCTTGCCAAGGAGGGGCTTTCCCTATCTGTGACATCGTATACCTTAACGACCGTCGTTGGCCACCAGTAGTAATATGAAATCTTCTGAGGAAGCAGAATTAAGGGCTCTTGGGAGCCACATTCGAAGACGACCAGCCTGTTCCCATTTATGAAGAGACCAACGACTGTTCCATTTAACTTGATCTCCGCGGCGACGTAAGCCTCTTCAGGTGGATAAGCCTTAACAATTAGCACCCTGTTATTCAATGCGAAGTATACGTATTCACCGTCGCATTTTATTATATCAGCTTCGTCGACGCCTTCAACCTGAATGTTCGTTCTGGAGTAGTCGACAGATAGATCCTTGCTTTCAGCGACTGCAAGAAGAACTGGTAGTCCTCCTCTGACATTCGCGTAATAGTAGTAAGGCCCTGAAGCTGCTGTGTTATTCAGGAAATCCTTGAGTTCCAAGTATGAACGGAATTTCAAAAGAACGGGGTGTCCAGAAGATTCAATGATCGTCGGCAGCCAGGCTAAGCTGAAAAGAAGCATGCCGATTGTTATAGTCATCATAAAGGCTACAGAACCCTTTAGAAACAGTTGCCTTCTACCTTTTTCAGTTGATAAACCCGACTCTGCTAGTCTGCTCATGCATATCACTAGGACCATAATGCGAACACAGTACTATTAATTCTATACTTTAGAACATGACGTCCAGAGTCTAGAACAGAAGAATTAGTGGCATTATCTCTTTCTTTTGTGGTCGTGTAAAGGACCATTCCGTTCTCAGATCAGGCTTCGAGGGCATAGCCTGTCCTATCAGTCAAGCAGGTCGATCTTCTTCTATGGAAAAACAGCATCCGAATGGAAACTTGCCGGTTGCTGCTCTGGTTTGGGGCTCAGCTAAGCGCTGATGGAATCGCTTGTCTCCTTATTCAATGCGGGATTGTAGACGTACCCGGTTTTGACAACGTTGTCCACTGTGAACGTAAATGTCGGTCTTCCCCATGCGCGCTCGGATAGGAAGCTTACCTCTCCGTTTCTGTTGGTTGCTCCTCGCACGTATCCAGGAGGCCTGTTCCAGTGTCCATACACTGTTGCTCTACTCACAGGTCTCCCGTAGATATCGACGATCTTAACGACGGCTTCTCCTTGGTACAGTCTCTGCCTTGGGAACCGATACTGATGCAGGTACATTTCTATGCTATCGACGTACATTTCCGTAAGCCTTGTCACGGTGACGTTTATTGAACTGTAACCGCCCCAGTGCTCAGCTTCATCCTGCCCGTGAACATTGATAGTGTGGTTGCCCTCAGCCAAACCTGAAACGTCTATATTCGCATTCACCTCTTCGACCGGCGAGTCAAAGACCCCGTCTGAAGGCGACAGTTTTGTTCCAGTTCCGTTTTGGCCAGTGGTATCAACAAAGTATTCAGCGTCAGCAATATTAGATGACCCCGTCGTCAAATCGTCAATCCATCCAGTTAGAGTCACATAGGAAGCTCCTCCAGTCGGGTTTGGAGAGACGCCTAGGTTCCTAGTTATGGGTCCAATGTTATCCTTGCTAAAAGGCCCGCCTTCCTCGGGGTCTGAAAATTCACGAACTGCGCCTACAACGACTCCTCTGGGGTCCTGCAGAGCAATTCTGACTGTTGGAAGGAGTTGGCTGCGGACAAGATCAATCCACGAAAGAACGTAAGTAGTACGGTTGCTCGGAACGATCCAGTACTTGGATTCTGTAAGATTATCATACGCTTTTACAAGCATAGAAGCGTTGTACTCAAGGCTTACTAAGTCAATCCTATTACATAGGATGGTCGAGTTTCCAATAAAAAAGTCTGCTTCTGTCATGTTGTAAGTAGCGAATTCTTTAATTTCGTTGAGCCCCTCTTGAATTGTGGTTGAGTACATGGAGAACTCGACCAGATAGTTTCCATCTCCAAAATAGGTCAGGTTGACATTCTTGGAGAGCGTAAACTCTTCGCTGCCTACGTACTGGAAAAATGCAGACGCACCAGACTTCGGAAGATCAGTCACTGGCACGCCTTCCTCTTTGACGACTTTTAAGTAGACAGCCACAGTCTTTCCATCGGTTCTATTCGGAAAAAGATCAAGGATCGTCATGTTCAATTCGACTGCGATTTCGCTGTTCCATCCGTAAAAGCCGTAAATCAAAATATCCAAGCTCATGTTCGATGAAGCCTTAGAACGCCCAAAGCTAGAATTCCACTCGCATTCGAAGATGGGTTGAGTGGTTGAAAGGTTAAGTCCAAGCCCCGGATACCTCTGTAGAATGTTTTGTTGCCACTCCGAGACAAACATGTATCCGCTCGACGTGGCTTCGGGATAGTCTGCTAGACTTGTATAGTTTGTGTAACGGCTTGTGCTAGCCTTGTAGTCTAGACTTAGTGAAACCTCGGCCATGGCTGCGGCGATAGCTGCGCGGAAGTTCAATGCCACTTCCTTAGCTACCTCCCTGAAGTCTGTTCTATTCAGGGATATCCTTGAGACGGAAGTAAGGGCGAGGAGTGACGCAAAAGAAATCATCACAATGATAATTGTCAAAGCTGACAATATGAGGAACTGCCCGCCTTTGTTTCTCCGGTGTTCATTCCTGGACTTGAGTTTGGGGTTTCTCATTTAGTCACCTCGGCTTCAGCAAGGTAAGCTCAAGAATTATCACGTCATACTCGACCTTGAACATCAAGTCCTTGGCTATGTTTACGTAGATGTCTGCTAGGTCTTCGGCGGAAGGTGCATAGTAATATTTGCCCTCAAGTCCAGTAATACTGTCCAAAGGTCCCTGCGCAATTTGCTTCAAAAGGGGTTCATCGATATCATCTTTTGCCCCAAGACCTATAGTGTATATCCGAAGACTTTGGTTGGAACCTTTCTCATACGCTTCCTTCGCCTTGTCAAGAGCATAAGTTCTGGCGTACGCCTCATTGTTGGGTCTGTTTGCCTTCCCATCAGACAGAAGGACCATGACCCAAACGGTCTTTCCGCTCCGACCACGTGCGATAAACTCATTTGTTGCATATCCGATTCCGTCTCCTATGTTAGTGTACCCATTTGCGGTCAGAGCATCAATTGCAGATTTTACAGCAGCAAAATCGTTGGTCAACTGTGACTTCAAGTATGCGTTCTGATTGAAGGAAACAAGACCAACTTTGTCTATGGAGGCATTAAGTTGATCTATGAATAGCTTAGCTGCCTCTTTGGCACCATCAATCTTCTTTTTGACATCTCCAGGCAACCTGTCGCCCATGCTTCCCGACATATCCACAATAAGCATCACATCCAACGGCTTGTACTCACTTCTGCCGAGAGGCAAAGATATCGTCACCACACGTTTTTCGCTCACACAATCAATACCTGAAGAATTGTACGATCCGGCCATATTGGTCATATCACCTATGATTTTGCCTGTCAATGCGCTGCGGAGCGTTAGTTGATAGAAGGTGTCGGGTGGAAGAAGGTTCCTTAGAAGTTCTCTAAGCTCAATTTCCCAGGAGCTTTCGTTATTGGCAATCATGCTGACAACATCTAGGTCTTCCAGCACACTCACAATGTTTGTTGCCGACTTCTCTATACTGCCTCGTTCCGTCACTGTGTAGACGTTCGATATGCGAATGGATACTGCAAGTCCTGCCACTAGGATCGTGCAAGCAATCATCGCTTCGACGATTCTCATCTGTCCTTTATTGTAGTTAGTCATCAGTGAGGTCAACCCCATAGGTCAAATTCGACAAGATACGTCAAACCCTTAATCTCCACGTAGCGAGAGACCGATTCCCTATCTATTCCCGAGACAGTACCAGTGGAGTATTCTAAACCAGAAATCAGAAGCGTGTCACTCTCAAAGACGCGGTTTCCTTCTACTACAAAATTGAACCCAGAAGGATACGTAGCGATGACTTTCACCCCAGACTGCTCGGCTTGGACTACGAGGACGCGGTCCGGTTGGAACGTGAACTTCACAATACAAGAGCCGTCTATGCCGGTTATATTCGACTCATGTGGATAATCTATGCCTGGAACCAGCGACTTTGGCACATAGAAGGCCGTCATTCTGGCATTGGGAACCAAAAAGCCTTTGGTATCTCTTACAGTCAAAGTGAAGGTACCATTACCAGCTACTTCGATCTTAAGCAAAGGTTCGATTCTGAGAGAAAAATGATAAGTACGCCTCAACCCCAAAAGGTCACGAGCTTCAGACGGCGCTATATATCCAGTCGTATTTTCATGAAGCCTGGCAACTTTCCGGGGATCAAGAACATATGCCCTCAAAGCAGTCTGGTCGGCAAGACCTAGAGCCGTAGGTGTTTCTGAGACATTTGTCCCCCAGTTCTGCGGGTCCCCTGGCGATAAGAGCAAAATATCGAGAATCCTATCAGCGGTCGTGTAGGGGGCTTCTTGCTCTAGCTGCGTCAACTTCTGAGACATCAATGTATACATTGTAACCTCGCTCGACGTCAGGATTAGCAGTACAACCAAGCCTGCCAAGATATACTCAAAACTTATCTGGATTTTTCAGCCCCCCTTCAGTCCTAATCCGAATGTTATTCTGTCTCCCTTTTTGAGACACCAAACAATCAAATTGTCAGAGACGCTCGACACAGAAACCTTAGGAGTTATTCGGGGATCATTGACGCCAGGATCTGTTCCATTATAGAATCCGATATTTCCGTCGGCTGACCAGGGCAGAAGGGATTCCCCGTACAGTGAACGTCTTACAATTGACTGTGCGACGACCTTGAGAAGACCTTGTGAAGAGATTATAGAGATGTTGTAGGCTTCTAGGTTTATATTTTTCGGGAGATCTATCTCTTTGAAGATCAACTGGTCTCCGGTGCTTAAGTAACATAGCGAAACCAAGTCTACGATCTCTCCGGAAACATGTTTGGATACATCTTGAAGGTCGCATGCAAAAATCTCAAGCTGAAGCACTGAGTAGTGGATAGCGAAACTTGTAGCTACCACGCTGAAGAGGACCAGCATGGACACCGTTCCGATCAAGTGAGCTATAACAACAGAGCCCAGCTTCAAACCCCCTTAAGCATTGAGCACTCAATATCAACGATGACCAAGTTGATCAGTATGGGTTTCTCAGGGTTTCCGCCTTGTATACTAATCAGATCAGCCAAATCGATGGGAGGTGATTGTTCCCCGCTGCTCAGTCTAACCTGAATGATAGTGTTGTTTGAGACCTTGATAGGCGACTCCGGTTCCGCATTCATGCCAAGGTTCTCAGCTGTGATTAGGACTTGGGATTCGGGTTCGAAAGTGCCGAAAGTTAGGTTTACCAGAGTGATCTCGAATACGTTAAGACTTTCATAACCATCAATTGTACTATTGTAGTAGTCAGAGGAGCCGATGTAGACGCAGCGAACACGTGAATAGTCTAAGGATACCCACGCCCCGTCGGATTGGAAAACTCTGACCCGCGCCAATGAACCCGAGGGATCGGTGAAATTGAGCGAGTCAGTACCGAGAAGGTTCCTCGGTGTTAGAACGCCTATTGTATAACCGCCTTTGATTTTGATTATGTTCTGGCCGATATTGTAGGTTTGGTTGTTACCATTATCTGATATTGTCAAAGTCAAATTTCGGCTGGCCTTCTCAAACTGAGGGATGGTCTTCCAGAAGCTCGAACGGACATAGCCGGAGGAGTGGGGAGTCAGCATCACATTCTTTACGACTTTGGCGAAGGACAGCAATACATTTTGAGCCTGGTCGAACTCTGCACTCTCGACCTGATAGTTTATAGCATTGTTTGCGGCGACGTAGGCCGCTCCAACAATTACTATGAGTGCAGAAGCCAGAATGGTTGTCGACAAAACTGTTGAGTCAGCTGCATTTCTCCTCTTCAATGTAGCTCACCTTAACCGATTGTCATGAACTTGAAGTGGAAGCCCAACCATATTCCGATTATCGAAACCAGCACAAGTATAATGGCGTGTTTGAAACCCGCTGAGGTTCGTCCAGTGGTTATCTTTCCTGTCACAATGCCAAGCGTGTACGAGTGCAGAATGAGTGGAGTCAGCAAAGTCCTATTCAGAGAGGCTAAGGGAAGCGATTGAGAGGACAAGGCCAGCATGTCGTTAAAGAACTGTAGCAGGAGGATCGTCGTTGTAGTTAGTAGGCCCGCTCCGATGTAAGGGACTATGAAAAGAGGGGCAAGCGTGGCTCTTCGTTCGTTTTCCATCTCTTTAATCGACTCTGAGAATTCCGCTAGGCTTTCTAGGCTTTCTTGAGTTCCGCCGCCAACTTCGATTGAGTCTATGAGAAGGAAGATGTTGATTTGCGCCAGCCAGCTTTTTATTCCCTTCCTGAAATCCTCAAAAACTTCACGTAAAGGCAAGCCCCAATTGATTTCTGAGCTTATGCGCTTCAGGTATTTTGAGAATTCTCTGTAGTCTCTGCTAGACAGTATCTGTATGCATTTTTCTGGGCTTAAGCCTGTCTTCCGGTTCTCAACAAGATCACGGAGGAAGCTGGTAATACCATTCAAGACCCCTGTATGTTCTTTCGAGTGATAGCGGTCCGCAATGAACGCGGGGATACTGCCTACTATAAGTGAGAAGGCAAATCCCACAGATGGTTCACAGCCTTCCCTAAAGCCTAGTGAGCTAGCAAGGAATGCAATGAAATTCTTTAGGCTGGGAACTAGTTCAGGGATGAACTCTGGAAAAATATAGATAAAGGCAGTCTGGGTAGTAAGGAACATCATTAAGGGCAAAGAAGCTGCAAAGATGAGATAAGTTCTCCAATAGGATACAGGATAGTTAATCTGAAGGGCATCACTTAGGAACAGAAAAACAACAGACACCATTGGCAGAACCGCGAAGGAAAAGATGAAAAATGTCTCCGGAGATATGTCCAAGCCTGTCTCAGGGAGGGCAAAGCTGATAACGAACATCATGTAGAGTCCTAAGGCCCCTAAGATTTCGACAATAGAGTAAGCCTCCATCAAGGCTCCCATGCTTTCCCCCATCCCCTTGATCCGCGTAGCCATGTTCCTGAACATGGCATCCGTCTGGGCATAGAGGTAATGCAGAACGTCTCCTCCTGTTCTAAGAGTTGAAGCGTAACCAAGAAGTAGGTCTTTGTAATCTTTGAGGCCTATGACCTTGGCTGCTTTCTCCATGGCTGAGACTGGATCGCATCCCGAGGATAAGATCAGACCTTGTATTCTTTCGATCTCTTCGCGAAGCTTGGGCAAGAGGTCTACATTCTTCAGTCGGAGAAGACTAACATAGGGGTTCAAGCCTCCACTGGCCATCACACTCATGTGCATCGAAGCGTAGGGGATTTCATTTTTAAGTCCCGAAATTCTGTTCGAAGCCTTCAGGCTCGGAATCATGAGTCCAACTAGGAGAACGAGTAGAGGTGAGATGGCGAGTATGATCCCACTTATGGGAGTCGACCAGACTATGTAAATCATGAGGAAGACGGGGCCAAGCCAGACAAGTATCTGCGGATAGAAGTTGAACAACCAGAAAATGAGGAAAGTCACCCCGGCCACTGTGGCAGCTATCATACTGAAGAAAGCCACTATGGACAAGTAGATTTCAGGATGAATCTTCATGTTCGCAGCATCGATATTGTCTTCCAAGCCTCTATGCAGCCGGAAAAGCGTTCTACCAAAAGGACCGAACAGGGCATAACAGAAATCACTAAAATCGGTCAACCCTTCATCTCACCATCCTACGCATTCTGGCTCTTCTCAGGATTCACTTCAAGTTGGACCGCAGCAGTTTCTACCATGTGGTACTTGGCGGAAGAAGGTGATCCTTTCTTGTCGGTCTGTTTCTTAACCCAGGTTCTCAGGGCTCTTTCTCTTTTTTGTTTCTTCGCTGCCTCGATCGGTTGGCCTTCATAGTAGTTTACTATGGCTTGGGCCACTTCTTGTGGGTTCATGCTCAGCTGGACCATTTTTCGAACTGCTACTTTCCTCTTTTTGACTTCGTTCAAGATATTGTTCATGTCTAAACCTTTCAAGGACGCTATCTTCTGCAGCAGGAAACTCTTCGAAAAATCGGTCTTGAATGTATCTGTAATTGGATCCCATTCTGAAATAGAAGTGTAATTTCCATAGTCCACCACTTCCCACACGTTTCTGATCCTTCGCCCGAAGGATAACCCTCCTTTACTCTGGGGCAAGTCGACCCTGGCAATATAGATACAAAGATTCATCAGTGGAATGTAGATTTCAGAGACGTTCATAGGAGGCGAAGTCAACCGCTTAACAGCATGGTCTAGGCTATCTGCGTGCATTGTGCACATTCCTCCGTGCCCTGTCGCTATGGCTTGAAAGAGGACATAGGCTTCTTCTCCTCGAACCTCCCCCACGATGATGTAGTCTGGTCTATATCGCAGCGTGTGCCTGACAAGGTCGAAAAGAGAAATCGATGTAGTATCTGAGGCGCCAAACTTTATTGACCTTCTGCTGACCAATTGTACCCAGTTCGTACGTGGAGGGTTCAGCTCTGCGACTTCCTCAACTGTTATCACCTTGTCGTTTGGTGACAGAAGCCCAGTTAACCCGTTGAGAATGCTCGTCTTTCCGGCACCAGTTCCTCCTAAGACCATTAAGTTCATCTTGTTTTCAAATAGAATCCACATATAGGCGGCAAGTTCTTCATCCAAGGTACCTAGTTTTATCAGATCAGCTATGGAGAAGGGCTCCGACCTGAACTTTCTGATGCAGAAGGTGCTGCCGAACGTTGAAACTTCCCGCATAAAGGTGGCTGCAAGTCTGTGCTTCTCTGGGAGCATGGCGTCGAGCATGGGATATGCGCTTGAGATATGCTTTCCAGACATGTGGGCAAGCTTTATGATGAAGTTGTTATAGCCGTACTCGTTGGCAAATTCGATGTTCGTCGGTATGCTCTCATACTTTCTATGCCAGACATAGAGGGGCTTATTCAGACCGTTGCATGAGACGTCTTCAATATTCGGGTCCATCATTATTGTGTGAAGGTCACCGTAGCCCGCCAAGTCTCTGACTACATAATAGAACACCTTCTCCCAAGATTTCTCACTAAATTTCCCCAGAGCTCTTCTATACTTCTTTGCAATCCTCTGGGCTTCCGTGAGAACATAGGTCGAAACATCTGTCTCTATGGTCTCGGGCGGTTTAAGTTCCTTGTTAAGGACTGTCACAAGCTTCTCATGGGCTTTCTTTTCCGCTTCGTCTAGCGGAACTTCATCAACAAAGTACTTGAGGTTTCCCTCTGATTCTGGAAGCTGGACAATGCTCACCTTTGCCATAGGGTTGTGAATTCGGTAACTCTCAATTACTTTTAGAGAGGGGTCTCTGGGGTAGACAACAATGTCCTTCTTATCGATCTTCTTCTCGTCGTTCTTTTTGCCGCTCAATTTCCCAAGAAGATTCATAGGTACCCCTCTGCGCGAGAGGTCGTTCATACCTCCCTAGGTCAAAGGTGAAAATAAAAAAGGGGACGAGGTCCTTACGGCAACGCCAGCATCTGTGGATAGTCCTTGCCAGCTGCGCTGTGGAACTTCAAGTCGAGAGTAGTTCCGGGTTCGAAGAGATCAGTGTCTATGTCTAAGTATACCTCTCCCGAGGTACCTAATGGAAGACTCATTGGAAGGGCTCTTATAGTGATGTTACCTGAGGGATACTCATCGTAGGGTTTGCCATTTATCAGGACATAGCTTATCGTTGCATCAGCTGAACCAGAATTCTTTAGTTCGACTGTTACTTCGTAGAAAGTTGAGTTTTTCACTGCGTAGCAGCTTGTTATCTCTACTTTTTCGAATCTTGTGTAGAGGCCTGCGATGCCTCCCATCCAATGGGAAACGGCGACGGCTACGACGATCGTGACGGACACTAGTATGACGGTGGCGATTACTGGGCTCAGACCCCTTATGCTTTTAACTATTCTTCGGGTCACATTTGTCACCTTTGAAGAACTTTTTGATGGAACGCTTGATAAATGGGTTATGAAGACAAGGTCTATCTTTAGTGTACATATTTATAGAACTGGAAAATCAGCCATAGGCAGGTTATATGGAATTCACCGGTTTTGGGGTTCGTTTCACTTCTAGACCTGAAAAAAAGATGAAGGGGTTTCAATGCATTTTTTGTTACTGATGGTAGCATGCTTCTTGTCTTTTCTTGGAAAAAGGACCCTTTACGAATGGTTTCTAAGTTCATAAGAGAGATATTATCTAATATCAAGACATTTCCTATAAGGTTACAGGGGTTCCTCTAAGTTCGTCGGAAACATAGCCTTTAAGAGTGGGTTAAATGAAGGAGTTGCTCGAAGTCCTTAGAGTGTCCATCAGTTTCCTCTTTCTAGCCGTCTCTTCGTGGTATGACCTCAAGACGCGCGAGGTACCTAACCGGGTATGGTTATTCTTTGCTCCGATCGGCTTGGTATTGACGATTCTTCAACTCTATATTGGTTATCTTGCGGGAGAGAACGTGTCCTCAATTATCTGGCTTCTCTCAATTGCAGTGACTTCCGGGATTTCTCTGGCCCTTTTCTATATCAGCTTCTTTGGCGGAGCCGATGCCAAAGCCTTAATCTGCCTTTCTATGGCTCTGCCCGTCTACCCCTCGCTAGCTCGTCGATATGCTGAATGGGTCACACCGTTCTTCCCATTAGCCGTGTTGAGTAACGCTGTACTAGGCTCTTCTTTGCTGGTCCTAGGGATCGTGAGCCTCAACATGCTAAGGCTGGTTCAGACTGGTGGAAAAATGTTTGAAGGACTCGAAAGCGAGCCTATTTGGAGCAAGGTTCTCGCCTTCGCAACCGGTTTCAAAGTCGACATACACAAGCTTAGAAAGGGTTGTTATTACATACCTCTCGAATACTTTTCGCGAGGCAAAGACGGCGAGATCATCCGGCATCTAAAAATATCTCCTCGTCTAGAAGAAGAAGATTTGGAAAAAGATGAGAATTGGAGAGATCTTACTCGAGAACTGAACGAGAAGGTCTGGGCAACACCGGGTCTACCATTTCTATTGTTTATCATAGTCGGCTTCATTGCTGCCCTTCTTGTTGGAGACTTCATCACTTGGCTGGTTACTCAGTTAACCGCCTTTAGAGGCGTTTAAGTCGCTTAGAATTCTTGATCTGAAAAAACGATTGTTCTTTCTTCAAAAGGAGACTGCCTAGTTTGTCTGCGGTTTGTAAGCGTCGCCACCAAGGTCTCCGCTGTCGCCAAGTATCTGAGTACGTCACGTCCTTTCTCTGTGAGCTCGTACGTTTTTCTAGTCCCAGTTTCGACTGTTTTAAGTAGGCCATTCTCAATCAAAGAATTGAGAATCCTCTTGAACGGCTTCCACGCCAGATTGCACTTGTACATGATGTTAGTGGGCTTATCGACCCCTGACCTGACAGCTTTCAGAACGTCGAGATAGATTTCCAGTTTGGATCTTTTCGACTTCATATGAACCTATATCTCTAATAACAGATCACAAATTTTATGTCTTGTGTCCCCGTAGGTAAGGGGTTCTTGGTTACGATTCTTAGAACGTGCATATTCAAACTGTAATCTCCGCTGGTGAAAAAGGAAAAACCTAATGCATACTTCCCCATTTCTATGCCTGAAGAAGGGATGAAACTCATAGCGTCTTCAGGCGGCGTGAACATATACTGTCCAGAGGAGGGCAGATACTCCTTTTTTAACAGCCCGTATCCCATGCATCGCTCGTGCGCTGGTATTGATGTGTATCCCGGGGGAACGTTCGGCGATGCTGCCCCGTCGCCAGTCCACGGCAAAGTCATAAAAGTCAGGATGGTCAAGTGCCCTCAAGGAAAGGGCTTTAAAAGCTCAGATCGTGATTACGTCATTCTTCTCCAAAGTTTAGAGAACGCAGAAAGATGGATCAAGATTCTTCACGTTGAACCTTTTGTCAAGGTTGGCGACAATGTAGAACCTGGAGCAGAACTAGGAAATCTCATTAGGTCGGGTTTCTTCGATTTCTGGACAGACGCTCACATTCACGTTGAGGGTAGGAAGCCGTCTGATCCGATCCGCGCGAGAGGCGGTTTCAAAATTGAGAGATTGATCGAAGTGGACATTTCAGAAACAAATCCGAAAGATCTGTCTGGCATGGTCATTGAGTCTAAGCCCGAATACTCTTTGGTTGCTCTAGACGAGAAGCTCGAACATGGCGTAGGAGTCGACTTGAACGGGCAAGCCGGTATCCTAGACGCGGGCATACCCCATTACGGGTGGATAGGAGTGCACACAAATAGCTCACATCCGGTGGGCAGAGCTGTAAGGCTTTGCGGCAAAGAGATTGGAATTATTACCCATACGTATTCAGACATGTGCGTTGCCAAAGGCTGTGACCCAGTCTTTACGCTGAAAGGAAAGCCGATCAGACTGTCTCTCTACTTGTACGCCACCTCCGCTCCTCTGGTGAAGATCATCCCTCCACAGCCCGGCTCGCTTAACTTAGAGAGATCTGAAAGGGTCACGGTATCTATCTCTTGAAGTTCCACTCCCTTGTATCGTATTTCTGCGCTCTCAGTTTCGCTGCCAATTGCTGCTCAAACTTGAGCACCTGTCTTTGTACCAGCTTTACCTTAAAGGATTCCTCAAAACCATTTATGAGGGCGTCTTTCAGTTCTTCGAAGCTGACTTCTCTTCCTAGGAACGCATTGATCGATGTGACCCTTTCTTCGACGGATTTGATCAGTTTGTCGCGGATCTTCTCGCTTGGCACCTTCAGAACGGTGAACATCAGTGAAGGTTCAACTTTTCGAAGTATAGTGCCGTGTTGATGGACAACGTTCATCCCACGAGTTTGTGCGTTCCCAGAAATCTTCTTTCCTTGTACTGTTATGTCGTTGATCGGCTTGAATTCCGCTGGGATTCCCAATCGAGCCAGCCCCGACACTAGGCCTGAACATAACATGCGGTAGGTTTCCTGGAAGTCACTCGAGATCAACCTATGATCTTCGCTGAGAATTAGGCTGTAGGTCAATTCCCCATCCTTGTCGTGGTAAACCGCTCCTCCGCCCGTTCTCCTCCTTACGTAGTCGATGCCTCTCTCCTTGCAGGCTGCAATGTCAATCTCATCTTCCATGCCTTGAAAGTAGCCTATTGAGACCGCGGAAGGTTCCCACCTAAAAAACCTTAAGGTGTTCGGCACAAGGTTACTAGACCTTGCTATAGCGATTGCCTCATCCAGGGCCATGTTGTAGAAGGCATCATGAAGCCCTGTGTCTAACAGACGCCATTTCTCAGTCATCCTTCTCACCGGCCATCATGATACATCTCGCAAAGTCTTCCGGAGAAGCGCCCAGCAAGGTTGCGTTGCTCTTCTCCATCATGTCCTTGATGACCTGTGTCAGAATATTTTCATTGAGCGACTTTCCCATCAATCTCTTTTCCAGTTCCTCTATGAGTTCCTCTGGGTGAAGAAAGAAATCTCCCGTGATCTTGATCTTGTTTATCAGTTTGCCTTTGGTTGTGAGTTGAACCTTGATTAGTTTACCGCCCATAACCTTGTATTCCGCCTTTCCCATAAGACTCCACCATGAAAGTCAAGATACCTTTACCGTGTGAATGCGCATTTCCTCTTTATCAAGACATTGTCAATGGCCATGCGCAGAGCCTTGAAAACTTTGTCTTCGTTGAGTAGGTTGACGTCGAGTATGAGATGAAAGGGTGAGAAGTCTTCCCCAAGGTTGAACCCATAGAGGCTCTTGTAGATTGCCCTTGTTTTCTCTTCCTTTTCTCTTATGAACATTAAAGCCTGTTCTATGTCCAGACCATCCCTTTTCGCAACGCGCCGTGCCCTTTGCTGCTCCGATGCTTCGAGCCAAATCTTAAATCCTTCCTTCAAAATCCATGGCATGGCCCAACTATCAAGAACGGTTCCTCCCTTCTCCGCCCATTCGAGCAGTTTCTGGTCCACTTTCCTGTCAATCTCTAAGTTGCTCAGTCTATCTTCAATGAAGCGGATGCCCTCTTCTGTTTCCCACCAACCCTCACTCTCCGGTTTGTAGCCCAGGTCAGCGGCTACTGCTTTCAGGGCGTCTCCTCCAGAATAGTATTTTAGGCCATAATGGTCTGCAAGCTTTTTGGCTACTGTACTTTTCCCGGAACCAGCCATCCCACATATGCATAGAACCATCTTGCCTTTCCGTTTCTGTTCGGTTGGTTTGGGCGTCATGGCGGGATATTCCTTAAGACTTAACTCGTTGTCTGTGGCTGTAGTCCCATTCCCATTTTTATCCCAAAGACTCGGGAAAGGATTGAATTGGAGAAGAAAGAGCATATGATGTACCATATATAGACCTGTATCGGATAAGGTGGCTGTGTGGTTAGGAATGGGATGCCGAAGGGAACATAGGCGACGTCAGCGCCACTATATAGTAGGAGAAGTCCCTGCCAGACGAGGAAGAAGAGCCCAAAAGTAATGACTAGGTTCAGCGTCTGTCCCTTAACCATTCTCGACTGCATCTGTGAGATACGTTTCTCCTGTTTCTTTAGCTTTGAGAGGAGTTTCTTGTCGCCAGTTCTTTTGGCTCTCTCTTTATCTGCGTTGTAACTTTTTGTCTCATTCTGCCAGATCGCGAACTCTTCTTGGTTGATGAGTTTGCGATTCAACAAGTTTGTAGTGAAAGACATCAAAAAAGCTACGCCTAATATTGTTAAAGCCGAAAAGGGCGGAGTAAACAGCCATTCAGAACTTGGCATAGTCAATCTATCCTCCCAAAAATCGTCTAAGTCCTGGATACATCTCTTCGACGCGTTCCTGCATAAGCTGCTGGTAGTATTGGTAGACTATTCCAACTGAGAGCAGTATGCCGGTTCCTGTGCCAAAGGCGCCGAAGAAATCGGCCATCGCAGCCAAAAGTCCGACTATGAGGCCTCCTAACACCGTAACTGCAGGAATGTAACGGTTCAAGATACCTTCCATAGGTCTCTCGGACCTTCGAAAACCCGGAATCTGCATCCCAGAATCCACGAGCTGCTTTGCGACCGACCTAGGGTCCAAGCCGCCCACCTGCAGCCAGATAACTGAGAAAATGACGCAGAACACTATGAGGATCACGGCGTAAATTAGATACCGAACTGGGCTTTCCATAACCTCCATGAATCCTCGGGTCGGAGCCGTAACATAATATGCCACTCCTCCCGTTGGCACAGTTCTACCCTCCTCAACGGAGAACTGACCGAGAAAAGTAATCCACGGTGCCCAAGCGCTGTCCTTGTAGTTGTTCCAGATGAGTTGGGACCATAGGAATACGTTTCCAAAGAGAGCTGAAGCAAAGATGACGGGAAGGTTAGAGACGTAGAGAAGGCTGATTGGGTATTTGCCCTTGAAGCCTCGGAAACGGGCGTAGGATATTGGTAGTTCCACCCTGATCCCTTGAGCGTAGATTACAAAGAGGAAGACCCCTATCGTTGATATGAGGCCTACTATACTAGGGTATCCGCTCGGGCTTAACACAAGATGGCTTACGGATCCACGGGCGACAAGTGTTTGGATTAGGGCTGTTATGATCCCAAAGTATCTTACAGTACCGCCTTCTCCCACAGGTATAGTTGAGAGGGAGTCTAGCATTATGCGTTGAGCTACGCCGGCCAAGATGAAGAGGCTTATTCCACTTCCGATTCCCCAGCCTTTCTGGATCATCTCGTCGAGGAGCATCAGTATCAAGCCTGCAACCATAAGTTGGAGGAAAACTATTATTGACTGTCTATAGGGCAGGGTTCCGTAGAATCCTCCTACCAGATAGGCTGATGCTTGGAAAGCTGTGAAGATGAGCGAGAAAACCTTGCTGGCGCCAGTAAAGAGAGCCCGATCTTCTGCATTCGAAAAATCAACTCCAATGAAACCTGAGCCGGCCAGCATCTGCAATATTAGACCGGCAGTCACTATAGGCCCTATTCCAAGCTCCATTAGTGTGCCCTTGGCTGAGGCGAAGATTACGCGGTAGTAGAGGAGGCTCTCTTGCGTCGTGTCTCTTAGGCCGTAAAGGGGCACCTCGCTCATAACAAGGTAGAGTATGAGGGCCATAGCGGTCCATAACAGTTTTTCGTTGAACCCGACTTTTCGTTCAGGCGTCTTGACTTCCGGTATGATCTTCATGACGGGTTCAAAGGCTTTTAGGAATCTTCCAGCCAAATGCCTCCCTCAGTGGCGTTCAGTATTTGGTTCTCGCCTTAAATATCTTCATGCCTAGTTCCCGTTTCTAGCTTAAGGTTCTTGGGTCGAAGCTTTTCCGTTAGGACCTCTCCGCCTGCTTCCTCTATCTTCCTAAGGGCTGCCTCTGAGCATGATTGAACTTTGACAGAGACAGGCACAGTTATCCTTCCTTCTCCTAGAAGCTTGTCAAATCCCATTTCCTCCAGATCCACAAGGATCTTTGCCCTTCTAGCCTTCTTTTTAGTAGAGAGCCTGACTGCGATCTCCTCTAATTCTTTCAGGTTGATGACGTTCTTTTCAGCTATGCCCCTTGGAGATTTGAACCTAATCTTCTTGAAGTATTCTGGTTCATATCTTAGCACGTAGCTCCATAAGTGTTTGTGCCGTCCGACTTTCCTAAAGCCTTTTGACGAGCTCTTCCTGTGTTGTCCGACTCTCCCGTAGCCTTGGGTTCTCGATCCGCGTTTTTTCCGGATCTTTCGAAGCTTATGTGTCATAAGTAGAATCCTCCAACGTTCCTCCTTCAACTCATGCGCTTAATGAGGTCATTTATGGCCTCTCCTCTGTATCCTGTTACGCCGCCACTTTTATAGCTCTTCTTAACACTTCCTTCATAACCCTTCCTAGGCGGGTGAAGGCGAAAGACGGGTTTTATGAAAGTGAGGCTTCTGAGTTGGATCTTGAGGTTGAAAAGTGCTTCTGCCAGCTTGTCCAACGAGTCAGACCCGGCCTTTTGTGCGTGCTCATCTGTCAGTTTCTTGTTTCCGACCGTTCTACCCCTCTTCCTTAGAAGGTGGGCAATCGTCTCCTCTGAAGGTTCACCCCACGTCACGCAACTATGGACCTTTTGAAGCATGCCAAGGTAGGATGGACGGTCGTCAATGAGGGTGGCATGACAATTGCGTGTCAAGTTGAGCATCTTCATCGTGTCTTGGACATCTCCTCTTACGCCGCTGATGCCTCGAACTCGGACTACTGCGAGGCATCTCTGACCCTCATCCACCTTTATCACACCCAGTCCGTCGGAGTTACTACCTCGTACGTCTTCTTCAATGCGTCAAAGACTGCATAAGCGAATGAAGGCACGGTTCTCGTTGAACCGAAGCTCCTGGTCCAACAGTCCTTGACTCCGGCAAGTCTAAGGATTACCTTAGCGTCTTCACTCGCCACAAGACCTAAACCTCTAGGACCAGGCACGACTGTAATTTTAACCCCGCCTCGTTTACCGACCATTTCAAACGGGAGAGAATGTGGTTGCCCGCATCCGCATTCCCAGCTTCCACATCCTCTTCTGACAAGGGTTATGTTGAGCCTCGCGTCTGTTGCCGCCTTTTCAATGGCAGTGCGTACCTGCCTGGCTTTCCCCGAGCCCAAGCCGAGGTATCCGTCCCTATTTCCGACGGCGACGATCGCCCTGAACCTTGACTTTTCTCCGGCATCAGTCTGTTTCTGGACAAGGCTTACGTTGATGACTTCCTCTTCCAAGTTTGCGAGTAGAAGGTCGACTATCTGGGGTTCACGAATCTTCTGACCCTCAGCAAAAGCCTCTTCTAACGAAGAGATTTTGCCCTCTAAAACTAGCCTTCCTAGTCTAGTCCGAGGCGTCCACTCCTCGATTCTCTCTCTCTTCTCTCGATATCGACTCAACATTTCCACCTAGACTCAGCGGTTCTTGGGCTTAGACTCCATTATCACACTTTACTGTGAGACTTAACGCTGATTTTTCAAAGAATCAACGAGGAATACAAATTTAAACTTATCGACCCAGTTTTTATGGCTAACTCTCATACCCCTTAACCTGCTCCACAGCATTCTCATAATCACTCTTGGTCTCAAAAGCCTTAGGTCGCTCATACTCCGTTATCATATGACCATAAAGAGCATCAAGACGCGTACTTACTTCAAATAGTTTCCTTTCATATCACTCAAGTTTTCGCATCTTTGTTAGCTGGCTATATAACATGCTGAAGAGAACAGTTCTATTCGAACTTGAACTATGTTACTGGTTCAGCAGATAAGTAGGCGCAATGCTAATAATTCCTTTTATCTTAGCTACAATAGACTTCCCACAGAAGTGGTGGCTAATGCTTATTTAGGCTAGCTGTAGAAACCTGCCAAATTCAAACAAGAAGTCGCAACAGCGTAGAAACAGAAGGAAAGGACGAGTATTAAAGTAATCATCTTCATCTTATTTTTTGCTCTGAACCTATCTAACAAGCGACTGAGCGGCATAGATATCAAAATATATGATATGGGAAGCAAAAGCGAAACGTAGTGTCCTCCCCAAGGACTTGGAAAACCATAACCTTTAACAGCAATAGGTATAATGCACCAAGCAGAACCGAGAATAAGTAGAAGCATTCGATCTGCATTGTCATGTTTCTTCAAAGAATAGATTATGCTGATAAATGTAAGAGCTAAATATAACAAAACTTTAGAGTTAGAAAGTAGAATTGTAAAATTCTCAGTCATCGTCAAGTATTCGCCCATCATTCTCAAATATTCCGCTGACAAGCTTTGAATTCTGGTAACATATGTGTTCCAGGTCATGGATGAAAGGCCTGTCCACTTGGCATTTTGAGCATAGGTTAGAGACGCTAAAGGATTGATCAGATTAAAGTAAATCATGTTTATGTAACCCAACGTAAAGCCTGCAGAAATCATTAGAATGAATAAAAGCTTTCGCCTGGTCATAAATGGTCTTTTCAAATAATAAGTTATGGTGAAGATGCCTAAGCCTACTAAGAGAAATATCGAAACCGGATGGGTTTGCAGAGTGATTCCAGACGTCAACCCAGCTGCAAAGAAAAACAGCTTTTTTTCTTTCACTAAGGCTCGATTAATGAGGTATAAGGTAAAGGTTCCGAAAAAGGGTGTCAGACTAGCCGACCAGCCGACATGACTTGCTATCAGTATATGAGCGACAGAAGTTGTTAAAAGTGTTGCCGAGATCAATGCGGTTTTCCTATCATAGAGATCTTTAGCCAGAAGATAGGTTATAATAATGGTAAAAGCGCCAAAAAAAACAGACATCAACCTAGCAGTACTTGAATTCTTGCCAAATATCAGGTAAAAGCCAGCAAGAATATACTGATAGAAGGAGCCCGTAAACTTGGCGTTATTGGTTAAAGGATAATAGCCTTGAAGAATTCCTAACGCAAGATTGTCTTCACCAAGTTCATCTGACCGGGGGGTAGGTATCGTGGCATAGTTCCAAAATCTTAAGAGGAAGGCTACTATCCAAAAGGACAGTAGAATCAACAAATCAATCTTGCGACTTTTCAATGAATCCTTGACGTCGAAATAAATTTCAAAAGATTTTATTGTATTTTTCAATGAAGTGAAAAGAGAGGGCTTAGGATTATCTAGTCGATTTTCAACCATCTGATTGATAGGCTTAACTAAATATTTTACCAACAGAGATGCAAAGACTAGGTTTGGGATAATTATGAGACAAATCCAGAAGGCCTGTCCAATTGCTGACGGAATTACTCCTAGTGATCTGAATCTGTCATATACCATAACATAAAGTAGATCTCTCAAAGTTCCTTTAGAAATGTTTGGAAAACCGGTAGCAGTGTTTAGAAAATCTAGGAAAGAAGCGTATGTGAACTCTGCAACAGGAGATGTTATAGCTCCAATGGACACGATAGAAGTACTTGTTAAAAAAAATGCCGTCAAGCCTACAGATCCTAACAATTTTGTAGGCGGAAACCGCGTCGAGATAAGCCTATCAATCAAGGCGAAAAACGGAATGAAGAGAAGCGGCAGTGAGGGAACTAGAAACCTCGGTCCGTAACTGCCTCCGCCGTTCCACATGTACCATTTCGCGTAGGTGAAGAGGTTGATGAGGAAAACACTTCCAAGTATTATGGCTTCTTGCCTCTTGCTTTTTCCGAGAAGATAAAAACTCGGGATAGTTAATACAGCTATAGGAGAGAATACCAGAAGGCCCCTAGAGGAGGAGGTAAGAAGCCCTTTCAGCCCAATGTCTAAGGGTGTAGAGAATTTGCTTAACGGATTGACAGGGTTTCCTTCGTAACCAATCCAATAAGTCTCGGGAAAAGTAAGAGGATTCTTAAAGCAAAGACAGTTGTAAAACAGAAGAAGTAAGCCCGACGCTATCAACGGTCGTAGAACGACGACAACGCATTTAACATTCATTCTCGACTTTATCAATAAATAGACCATCCCAGGGATAAGCAAAAGAGCGTTGGTATATTCGATCCATAAAGCGATACCGGAGAAGATGCCTGTGAACAAAGCATAATTTAAAGACGGACGTTTTGAGAATAGAATAACATAGTAGTAGGTCATAACCAAAAACAAAGCGGAAAACGTATGACCGAACAGGGTTTTGCCAAAAACCCAGACTGGAGTTGCGAAAGCATAGATTAAGCCAGTAACAAAAGCTGAAGATCTCCTAGAACCCAAGGCGAGACTCAGTCTGTAGACATAAACAGTGGACAGAGCACTGCAGAAACCTGAAAAAAGCTGAACCATCACTACTTGGCTGGGGGTCGCGATGTTTGTAACACCGAAGGATTTAAGGTATGGATCCAATAGACCCCCAAATAGAGTTCCAATGATAAAGAAGGGAATAAGAAGAATTGAAACTCCGGGCGCCATCGAACTGTAGGAGTTACCTTCAAACCTGCTTACATCTATGCCAACGAAACTTGCATATCTGTTGATCCGCAAAGACTGATCAAAAACGATAGCTCTGGTCAAAGCGAAACGACTTCGTTCATTCGATGATGAGAAGGGTAATATAGTGAAAGCATAGATTGTAGCTACAAATAGAAAGAGTCTAGCCTCATCAGAACGTAAGAGCCGAGCAAACTTGCCAAGAAAGACTTCAACCCTCAATATCCAACTCAGCACAAATGGCTCAAAATACGTTGAAACTTCATCATGCGCTAATAAACTAGTCATTCTAATTAACCTTGGAGCCTTCTGAGCCATTTTCTATTAATCGGTCTTCCCAATTCCCATTAACATCATGAAACATAAATAAATGATGAATCACAAGTAAATCTCCATAATTCTTGAAAATTGTTGCATTCCAGCATAGAATTCTCAGACTTATCTCCGTAAGGCCTAAAATTCCATGAGTAATGTCCGCTCTCGCTTCTTTTCTGGCTATTCGCGGATAGCAAAGGTAGCAGTAGATATCGCTAGAACAGACTTAGCGATGTTCATCAAATGCTTCCAAGCATAAGAGCTAATTATTCACAGCCCTCAAAATAGCAATCTTTTTATTATCTCTATCTTGTCATGGATTATGATGCAAATCGCAAGAGAAGTCAAGAACCTTTTAGGCTATATCATCGCGAGAGCCGCCGCGTACCGCTCCTATATTCTTCCTTTCTTGACTGTCACATTGGCAAAGGTCAGTGGCGCTGTGTTCTTTTTCTACTTTTTGAAATTGGATACCACAGACACGTACTGGATGAGGGCCTGGGGTATGACAACTTCTTTTCCGCGATGGCCATTTCTCTTCCTCGGCTGGGATAGTGGGTGGTATCTTGATTTAGCTCTCCACGGTTACCATGACCTACTAACCTACGCCTTTTTCCCTGGTTACCCCAGCATTATTTATATTAGGCTGTCGAAAGATTCATAACACTTAAATATAAAAGCTTCGCCTGTCGAAAGAATCCTTGTATCTTGTTTTTTGGTTAAAAATTTAGCATGCGATGAGAGCTGTTTTCACACTATTTTGAAGTATGTTCTCTGTTTCACGGTCTACGGTCTTAGGGATCTCCGCCAAGTCAAGTATCCTAAGGATTTTCCTGATTCTGGTTGGAACTTTCTCTTTCTCCTTGGCTCGCTTCTTCTTAGCCTAACGAGGCCGAGGATATTGCTGTCATTGTAGACCCTAATTATAGAATAAAGCTTGGAATGATTTGGTTCTGTTAGGAAGTACTGTGTAGCATGTGTCGAAGGTTGCATATGGTTTTTATATGGTTTCTTACATAATTACTTTGTGAAAACTAGGTGAGGAATGTATGGTGTTAAAGGAAGAGACCAAGCTTGTTCAGAGTCCTAACGCACATACCCAATACCTGATCATCCCTTCAGCAGTAGTGCGAGATTCTCAATATCCCTTTAAGGATGCTGGGAAGGTGCAGATCATAGTAGATCCGACTCATCGAGTGGTAGTAATTGCTCCCAGCGAGGGGGTTTCAGTAGATACGACGGATGAAGGGATCTTCATAAAAGCCACAAATGATTTGAGAAAAGAGTAAAAAAAGACAACGATCCCTCGAAGGAGAATAAAGTTCCCATGGCATGGAAACGTACTGAAGATGGAATAAGCTCGATCCTCAAGGAAGAACTTCAGAATTTGGGAGTGGTAGCTGATCTCACCCCGAGTTGGACCACTCCTATCGGATTGAGGAAGCCGGACCTGCTCTGTAGGAATGCTGGGGTCTATCCAGTTGAAGCGAAGTTCACTGAAAGAAATTTGATTGTAGCTATAGCCAAGGTTCAGAATGACTACTTGAAGTATCATAAAGTCTTGGGCATTAAGGGTGGCTTTGCTATTCTCTATCCTGAGCAACTATCTCAGCCAATGCCTATAGAGGCTTTCAAAGACCTTACTTTCAAGTTGAGGTTCAAACTTATTGCAATGTTCCCTGCTGAAGACCCTCGACCATTCAAGGTATATGAAAGTCAGCTTCCAGAAATAGCCAAGATACTTTATGAGCATATCGTTGCTCCTCCTAAGTTCGTGGAGCCTAGTATCGACTACATCATAAGCTCTTTAAGAGAATCAGCCTTGTATCTCCTGAATGGATTGAAGCATCTGACAGGTACTGAGCTGGAAGGTTTCTTTGGTGGGGAGGATGTCTTTAAGAACATACTTCAGTATGAGGAAGGCAAGTATCCAGTTGAGGAGTTGAAGCTTGCTGCTGCCTATCTGTTGGTGAATCAACTCCTTTTCTATCATGCTCTCTCCAGACTGAGACCCGAGTTTCCAGAGATCGACTCAGACAAGATCGACAAGCCCTCAGACCTAAACCAGTACTTTGAGAAGGTACTGGACGTCAACTACAAGATGGTTTTCTCGTATAATGTTGTATCCTTGATACCCCCAAAGTTCCAGCAAGAAGTCAAGACTATCATTAACGTAATCAGTGGTTTGGGTGCCCAGAAGGTCGGAGGAGACCTCCTAGGGACAATCTTTCATGATTTGATTCCCTTAACTCAGGAGACTCACAAGAGGTTTGTGCAAGAGGAACTACTGGGAATTGACGTGATGCCATTTGCAGCTAATGTGGCTGCATGTCATCTTGCTCTTCAATCTCCTCAGTACTTTACAGATAAAGTGAGTATGGCAATATGGGATTCGACAGACTTGAGACCAGGAAGAAGTATACCTTCTGTTGCAGACCTAAAGACGGTGCTCACAGGTCAGTCCTTCCTAGACACTTATGTAGCTCCCCAAAAGGAAACTAAGGGTGTAGTGGGCCTAAGTAGAAAGAAGCCTGACAAAGTTAATCTGGAGACTTATAATGTCGTTATTATGAACCCGCCTTTCACTAGGCAAGAAAGGATTCCTGAAGAATACAAAGGAATCTTAGAGACTAGATTTGATGACTATAAGGAATATCTCCATGGTCAACTAGGATACTATGGATACTTCATTCTGCTGGCCGACAGATTCTTGAAAGCTGGTGGAAGGATGGCTTTGGTTTTACCAGCAACAGTTCTCAGGGTAAGGTCATGTGAAGGTCTGAGGAAGCTATGGGCTGAGAAGTATCATATTGAACACATCGTGACGACATGGCACAGATCAGCTTTCTCGGAGAGTGTTTTGTTCAGGGAGATGTTGCTCGTAGCTCGGAAATCTAAGATGAAAGGAGACAATAAGACTGTTATAACTGTGTTGAAGAAACTGCCCAATACAATTTCTGAATCTAGAGAAATTGCAGAACGAATAATGACCTCAGAAGAAGACATGGAAGATGACAAGATTGCCGTAAAACTTCACGACTATTCAGAGCTCAAGGCTGATACAAGCAATTGGTTCAAATATGTGGCTGTTAGTGACCTAAGATTAGTCGATTTGATGGAAAAATTATTGAAGTCTAAAATATTTATCACATTGGAAACTCTGCTAGATAACTACAAAACTTCAATGGTGAGAGGAGTTGAAACAAGCAGAGGAGGACAAATTCAAGCACTCACCGTCTCTAGGAAGGAGAGAGCAGTAAAGAAGAGTGATGTCTGGGTCATAAGAGATGTGAAGAAAAGCTCTGTAGAAGTAGAGAATAGGCATACAGCCAAAAAGCTCTTGATTCCAATAGAGGCCCTACGCCCAGCTTTGAGACGAGTGTCCCTTGTTGAAAGATTCGACATCTCGAAAGAGTTGGACTATGTTCTTGTCAATAGTTTTCCTGATGCCAAAGTATTCTTCACAACTGTCCTCCAACAATTTAAACCTTCAAAAAGCTTCTGGGATAGATGGAAACCGTACGTTGAGGAGAGAATGAGCCAGCTTGTTTTAACAAGAAGGGCAGATCTTTCAGCTCCAGGAACATGTCTGTTAGCTTTCTACTCCAATACTCCAATAGCCCCTCCTGGAGTCGGATGGTCAGTCAATGTAGGTGACGAAGAAGCTAAGATCCTGTCCCTATGGTTCAACAGTAGTATCAACGTCCTCCAAGCCATCCTTAACAGGAAAGAGACCAGAGGAGCCTTCCTCCAACTTGACGAATACGTACTTGAAAAGATGCTTGTTCCTAACATGAGTACTATATCGAAAGATCATCTGAAACTCCTCCTTAAAACGTTCAGACTTGTTAAGAACATCAAATTCCCCAGCATACTCACTCAACTAAAGGACAAGCATCCGTCTAGGAGAGTTATTGATACTGCTTGGCTGGAAGTTCTCGGGTACAAAGGTAACATGGACATTTTTCTCGATAGACTCTACGATTCCCTTGCCAATGAGATAGATTTGCTGAGGAAACTCATGGCAGAAGGTGGGGCATTCAAAGAAAACGGTGAAGAGTCAGAGTAAGCCACTATTCTCCTTTTTGGATTGATTTTTTAACAAGCGCCTCTGCTATAGTGCTCCATGAAACAACTTCGGCCTTCATTCCTTCTTCCTTAATGCTTATTTTTGTCAGCTCAATATCTTCGGCTGAGATTTCGCCCGTCATATATTCCCTTATCTTTTCAATGGCTGGAGCCATTTCGTCGTACAGAAAAACTTCCTTGGTTTTTCCCCCTGCTTGAGGCTCTTTTTCAAGCATGAAGAAGAAGAGGTTTTCAAGTTTCATCTCCACTTCCAGCTACACCTCCTATTCACGTATCATTCGTGCTCCTTCGTCGGCCGTAACTAAAGCCATTCTTACTGGAAGTCCTATGCGAGGATCGGTTTGTGCAACCCTCGATATAGTCGATTCCACTAACTCGCTCATCTCGTCCACGGACATATCCTCTCGGTACTTTTCGTCCATGATGAATGTAGCTAAGGGAAAAATCCCTCGGCAAGCATATCCATAAGGATGAAGAGCTGGTGCGAAATCAAGTGCATTCTCAATACTGTAGATTCTAGGTATCTCGTATTGTCCGCTCTGATTCTTGTCCAGTCCAGCCACCATAAATCCTAGAAATGGTTGTCTCTCAACATCAACGTCACGGAACCATTCACGCCACTTGTCCCTGCAAAAGACCCTTAGGCTCTCCAAAACATTAGTTACGCCGTCCGTATCTGTTTCCTTTGCATCCTGAAATTGACGCAAGAGATTCTCGCCGAACTCGGCGACTCCGTAAATTGCTGTTACTACGTGCTCAGAGATAATGGTTAGTTTCCGTGCCCTACTACTACCTATGACTATTGGACCTAAGAAATCTCCCAGAGTTCCTTTACTGTCGGCTCCTAGTACGACAAAATTGTTGCCTTGTGCTCCGATCACAAGAGTTCCATGAGTCAACTCTACTGTCATTTCCTCTTCTCACCCAACCAATCTTTAATTATCTTCATACATAATCCATCCCAACTCATTTTCAACTTTCCCGCTTCTTCCTTCAATGTTTTGTATTCCTCCTCCGTCAGTGGAAGTATCGCCATGTAAATTCTTTCTTTAACATCCTTGGAAGTTAGAACTCTATTTCTGAACTGCTCAAATGACGCATGCGGATGTCGTTTAGCATACCTGAAAATTTGTATCTGATCAAGTGCGTTCATGTCAATAACAGATTCGGCAACCTCGTCTCTTTTTTCCAAGTTCTTGAGCCGAGCGAGCTCACCAACAGCCTCTAGACTAATCCTCTCCTCCTCTAGTAACTTCTTAATCTTCCGAGATGATGCCACCACTTCTGCCGCAGCAGCAAGCTTCATCAACATCCTTGGACTTATTTCCTTTACATCTTCTGCAGCATTCTTGAATGACCTATCATTGTAACGATAGACTAGGTTCCAAACACTATTTATAAAATGAGTTGGGTTCGGTTTCTTTTTTCTTCCCTTTTTCCATAAGACTACACTAGCTCGTGCATCATCATAAGATATCTCTGGGATTTTTAGACTATGCTGGGACATTGTTATCTATCCACTCAATCAGTATAGTCTTAGCGAGTTCAGCTGGCTCCATATCTCTCTCTTCGCAAGCCTTTTCAAATCTTTCGTAATAGGTGACTGGCAGAACTACTGGGAACTCGGCTCTCTTGCGGGGGATTTTGATCTCTTTCTTTATCTCAGTGACTAGCTGATCGGGGTTCTCGTTTATAACTTCAAACAGCCTTTCCCTTTCATCTTTGGTTAACCCTTCTGATACATATACTTTCGAAACCTCGACTGCCTTCTCTGGATTGTCTGGATATGCTTTGAGAATCTCTATAGCTTTCTGTCTGCCAATTCTGCCACGTCCCTTTCCAACCATCTTTACTAGTTCCTCTGGAGCATCTTCCAGTCCCACGAGATCTCTTGCAAAGCTGTAATCTATTCCCAGCCTGTCGGCCACATCTTTATATGATCTGTAACGGTTGTAAAGCCGAACCGCAGCATCAATCATTTCCCTCTTGATCAGATTCCTTCTTTGAATGTTCTCTATTAGACCAAACCTTACCCTCTCTATTTCATCTATTGGCCCCTCTGTGACTTCAGCGCGGATCGTCGGTTTCTTCAGCAAATCCCTTACCGCAAGCAAACGACGGTAACCTGCAACAAGCTCGTAGCCATCATCTTTGGGAGCGACCTTTATTGGATGGATCAAACCTACTTCTCGAATGCTATTCGCAAGCTGGTCGAGATCTTTCCACGCTTCGCCTTCACTTCTGATGAAATTCTCAGGAACGATTATCTTCTCGACTGGTATATCCATACTCACTCCCTCTCCACCTCCTTCTTCTTTTCTATTACAATACTTCCAGACGGCTCGACATGAATCTCGACCTCCTCTCCCTCCTTGAACGGATACTGAGAATCCCTCACAATAGCGGAAGGAATCGAAACATACTGAGTATAAGAGGTCTTGCTTCCTGTAATCTTGGTTTTGCTCTTCAACACCACTTACATTCTCACCTACGATTCCATATGGTTTTCACTATAAAAGTGGGCGGTGCGATATATAAGCGTTTCGAAAAATGGGTTCTGTTGCATAAATGAGGTTAATGTTGCATTTTAAGGTTCCCAAACCCATCGTGAAATCAAGACCCTAGTTCAAGACTATTGCAGTCGGTATGACCTCTATCAAAAGATGCAGAGAAGTAAGAAAGGAATGAAAGAATTTAAGAAACTTTTGGCCTATCCAAGTTGCCTTGAAATAAATCATGTGTTCAAAATAAATCCAAATCCGTTTGCACCAACAGATGTTTCTGATCGGTATTTGGAGGGTTTAACACAGCAATCGCAAGACATTCTGTTAAACCTGATGATTAAGACTAAAAACCTGATTAATTGCGCCTATAAGGTTCCAACGGAAACAAGAGGTTTCCTTCTAGACGGTTTAATAAGACCACCGACACCGACACCGACGCCCTAAATTCCCCATTTTTCGCATATTTGCTAGGCCACGTGCCAGAGGTTTCTTCCTCCCGGCGGCCTTGACGGGATGGGCTGGATGATTGGAGCGTACAGCCTCATCCGCCTACCATTGTGATATCCTGTGAACAGTTCTATGAAGCCTAAGGTAACCTCTGATTCAGCGATATATGTTAATTATATTGAGATTATGTGTGACTATGGTGGTATAGACTCTTGTGACGATACTGTTAAATAGTGGAAGCTTCCATAACATTTCCATGTGGTGAAAAAAGATTGGCTAGCACATCACTAAATATTGAAGAAAGACACCTATCGATGATACGTATTTGGCTCGATATAGAGCACGAGAACTGTCTTATTCAGGGATTGTCGAAGAAGTTAGGCCAACCTCTAGATTTGTGGCTACCAGCGGACCCCATCGTGGACGATGACATCTGCGCATTCTTTGGCGTCAGAGAATACATTGACAAAGACGGATTTATGGAGCTAATGACTGGGTCAGAGCTCTACGTTTCGACGGCAACGATGTATATAAGTACACCTAGGGAACGCTTTACAAAGTTCAAAGTCTATTTCAAGGATCAACCAGTCAAGGATATCTTGAGGCTTTCAGGGGTAGGGGTCGATAGCTACCGTGGACTGCCCAATAAGGAGGCCCTTTCAATACGACTGTGGAGTGTGGAACCCAGAGAGATCATAGATCCATTTCTACGCCTACCCAATGTCCGCCTTGTCAAGTGGGAAAGAGAAGAACTTGAGGAGCCTGGAATTCCTAGAAAGGTTTTAACCCGTGGAGAAGAAGATATGTTAAGACTATTCCTCAATAAGGGGCTATTCGACCTACCAACACGGGAGACTTCACTGAAGGCATTGGCGCAAGAGCTAAACATGTCTGATTCCAAACTCTCGTTGGATCTAAGAAAGATACAAAACAAGATCTTTGCAGAATATCTTCGCCAAACTGCCTACTCAAGCGTCTTCTAGGGAAGGATGCTCATTGATTGTTGCCAAGATAGCAGCAAAGGCTCATCCCGGCTGCTGGGCCAGTGATACAAGCAGGGCATATCCATCTCATATTATCTCTTTGCGTCTTGGCTCAATCGATGATATTGGGTACGATGTCTTAGCGATTTTCCAACCTAGAACCGATGACACTTCAGACGATGTCTCACAGATAATATCGGCAATCGGAAACCATAGACTCTGTAAGCGGGTGTCCCTGTTCCTAGCACCGCCACAAACTCCAGTTCCCATATACAAGATAGAGCTCAGGGATCTGGGATTCACTAGGGCACTTGTTCGAGCAATTCTTGAAGACAGTGACGCCCGACTCCCCCCACACCAGAAAATGACTGCCGACAACGGTGAGGAAATAATATATGCTGTATTCAGGAATGCTGATGCTGCTCTAAGGGTTCAAAAAATCCTCGGCAGAACAGTTGGGCATGAACTGATTAATTTCTCCATGTTAGGGGAAGATGTCTCAAGAGGCGATGTGTTTAGGCTGGTTCCTTGTTTCTATGACGACCTCATTCCCAACAAAGCGGCAGAAGATCTTAAGGATATTCTAGCGCAGGTTGCAGAAGAGAGATTGGATCAACCGTCACTCTTAAAAAGACTTTCTCGGGTGACTAGGATCATTGACGAGCATCCCTGGATAATTCTCATCGCAATTGAGATTCTCAAGGTGCTTGAGACCGGCTATGCATCAACTTAACTTTCCTCTTTTTTTATAACGATTTGATTATGATTTCTTTGGGTTTATCAATAATGTTTGGATTTCGTTTTGTAATCGATCCGTAATGGTGATCTAGTTGATATAGACCTCATTAAAACATCGAGCTTGTTTTTGCTTGTCTTACTAAAGCCTTAAGCCCCGCCTTCGACATTGTATCTGATACGCATATTACACCAGTTTCTCTGTGAATTTCGAAGTTTTTGCATATGTCTGGTAAAATCTTGGTCACAGCGTCCATTAGATGCATATCTCGGAAGAGCATGTGCTTCATTTGTTTGCCCTCTCCACAAGGAAGAATGGCCATATCACCATAGTTCGATATGGCTCCCACTTTTTCCAAGAACTTATATAGTCTTGGATGGGCATGTTCCATCACAAAGCATCTGTAGGTTAGCCCAAAGGGGCACGGCCAGCAACCTGCACGGTCATAGTACTGGTATATTTCGTTGACTGGAAGGTTGTTCCTCCATGTATAGATCCAGCTGTCCATTGCCGTCCAGTCAAGCATTATGTGCACTGAATATTGGTTGGCGATGTGTCTATGTTGCCTTTTGAAAGGCTCATCCATGCGGTAGAGGCCTTCCCATCTTCTTTCACCGCCAAAAACTAAGACCTCTTTATTTCCGAAATGTTCTTTAATGTATCTTTCGAATGGCTCGAATTTTTGGGTCTTGCAGCACCATCGATTCTTGCGTGCAGGATAGCCTTTTTGGGGCATTAGCTTGAAGAAGCTCTTCTCGGCTCTGGCAATATCGATGTCCCAACCTTCATCTTTCAAGTATTCGATAAACTTGTAGGTCTCTGGGAACTCGATTGTAGTGTCTATTAAAACCTTCGTCAACTCGTATTCTTCAAACAGATGTGAAAGAACCACAGAATCTTTCCCTGCACTGAAAGAGATTATTGCGTTTTTGTTTTTTTCCAATTCTTGGTTGGCAAATGATTTTGATACCTTAACCAGTTTTTCCAACCGCTCTTTGTTAGCTTCCCAAAGAGAAAATGGGTCCATTCCCTTCACTTCCCCCTCTGCCAAGGGAGTGAAGATTGTGCCATCTTTTCTGATTTTGATTTCCACTAGAGGCTTGTCCAATGCTACGACAATTCTGCGAAGATACCTGTCTCCATATACAAGAAAGACACCATCTCCTAACTTGAGCCCCTCTAGACGTTCATTTATGAACTGTTTTTCAAACTCAGGGAGAGGACATACATCGACTTTGTTGATTTCGGGAATCGGTTCGGTTTCCCCGTGCTTGGAACACCATCCTTCAAGTGCGATAGCTCGGCAACTTTCGCACCAGCCAAACATGTTCATTTTTACTTCTTCATCTCCTCATTATTCTCTTCCTTTCTCTTCCTGTGCATATCGTCTTAGTAGTATTTATTCTCTTCCCTTGTTCAGTCGAGACACAGTAATCATTGGTACGGTGTCGAGTTCTTCGATTATCAAGCTTACTGTTCTTTTTGCGACGTAGCTCAAATTCTGGAAGAACATGTTCAGGTCATTATCAAACTCTGCATCGGACATAGTGATTATGCTTGATGTTTTCCAAGATCTATCTCTATTACTACTGTGTGGACAATGAACATTGTAGCAATAGGTACATTCCTTTCCTGGGATATTGTGGGCCTTGCCAGAAAGTAGACGGTCTACTTTTGTATTCAACTCTTTGAGAGAGAAGCGAACATATGGCTTGAGCTTGGACGGTCTGAGTTTCGCTACATGTCCCGTGATTACTCTCGCCAGTATTAGAGGTGAAGAATCCCACAGATAGCGGTCGAGTTGCTCAAAGTCTAATCCCTGGCTTGCTTTGATTTCTACTCTTACCTTTTCCGCATTTGCAGTGTAGACTTCGCATGGATCGCCTTGAATAATCGCTACATCGTATCTTCCAGTTTCGCTGGGCATTTCAGTGAGAACGGTGACGTTCAAGCCATCTGCTGACAGTCTTGATTTAAGAAGGTCTAAGATTTTTAGAGTAGCGAAATCGCTTTTGAGCTTGTAATATAGATCGAATCTCTCATTTGGATCGTCAAGTTCTGGTTTCCCCAACAAGTACTCTATCTTTCCCTCGCAAGCATATTTAGATATGGTTCTCAGCAAGGATATTATGGAGGGCTTCTTGTTTCCTTCACAATTATTCCGCAGGATTCTCAGCTTGTCTAGGAGCTCTCTTCTTAACGCTTCTGTATCATTCATTGGTTGCCACCTAGAACTTGAATGAGTTCACGCTTCTTGATAGGTGTCCGTTCTCTATTTGGAAGGCAGCCAGTGCCACAGCCAAAATTGCTGTGAGGGAGAGCGTTACATCAACCTTGACATTGTCAATGCCTTTGACTTTCACGGCTTTCAGGTTCAACTCTTCCTTGAGTCTAGATATGACTCTTTCCACACTTCCCCTCTTTTTGTAAATTTCGCTCCAAAGCTGGCTGTCTCTTTGTATCGGCAGTACCCGCTCAAACTCTCTCTCCTTCTGGTACTTCAGATTTCTAGGGTTAAGTGCGATTATGGGAATGATGTCTTCTGCCAGAGTCAGGAGCATGTTCTTTTTTGAGTCATATCCTGCGTCAGCGATGATGGTTTCTGGTTTTATCCCTTTCGTAACTAAATTCTTCAACAAGTTTGGATATTCAACACTATCATATACATTTGCTGGCGTTACGGTGAAAACTAAGGGCAGCTCAAGTTCAGCGTCAACAGCGAAGTGAAGTTTATAACCGAAAACCCATCCTTCGTTGTTTGGATTGTATCCCCATTTGGCGTCTGGGTCAGATGGTTCACTGTCTTTGTAGGACCTTGAATAAGCCTTTATGAGGGTTGAATCCACGGCAACGACTCTTCCAATTTCTTTTCTTTCCCCAATTTCCTTTACAAGGTGATCAAAGATTTTTTCAAAAGAGTCAGATCCGACTCTATCGATGAACTTGGAGAAGGTGTCGTGGTGTGGGGGCTCCTCAAATCCACATTTTTTAAGCCAGTATTGATCCTTCTTCAAGAACATAGCCAATTTACGCTTGGAAGATATCTGCCTCATTTCTTTCAGAATCAAAGCCTTGAAGATTGCTCTAGGATCGCATGGACTTCCTCGGAGGTGATACTTTGGCATCACGATCTTCCAAACATGAAGAAAGTCGAGGCTGTCGAGAAGATGTTCCAACGAAACGCTTTTATCTTCTTGGATTTGAACTGTTTGAATGGGGTTGTGACCTATGCGAGACATGGGAACCAACTCCTCCAGAGAGGTGACGGCTCCAACCAACACCTCTCTGAACCATGCAACGATTATATGGTTTCCACATAATTCTAATCCGCTAAACCATATAAACCTTTCGGAACTATCGACAAAAAGAACAACTTATATAAAAGGATTACGAATCTTTCGACAGCCTATTTATATATTTAACTCTGGGGTCCGCAATGTCTCAGTATCAGCAGTTCTTTGTTCTCTTGTATTCGGCGTTGCGTGGATTCCATTCTTTCAGATGGTTGCTGAGCAGTATCTGCCTAAGCCAATCGCTTTGAGATGTACTTTGGTAATGGCTTTTTATCCATATCTATTTGTATTCACAACAGTTGCGTACAGCGAGTCGTTATTTCTATTCGCATGTACTGCTTCTTGGTATTTTTTCCTAAAGAATAGAATGTTCTACGCAAGCATATTGGCAACAGTGGCTACTTTCACTCGCATAGTTGGCGTTTTAATAGCTTTGCCAATGTTATTGGACCTAGTGCATCGCCGTGAATGGAAACATCTTTCGCAATCTTTCATTGCGCCGGTCGCCTTCTTAGGTTGGGGGGGCTACTGCTACGTTTCCGGAGGCGATTGGCTGGCATTCGTAAATGCCCAACAATATTGGGAATTGCCGGCAAATTCATGGATAAACCATATCACTATAACTAACGATGCTTGGGAAATTCTCTCGCTCATTCTGATACCTATCATAATTTATCATAGCCGGAAGGTAGATTGGCGCCTTGCAACATATTCCCTAAGCTACTTCTTCGTTGTACTCTTGGGCAGTTACACATCGATACATCGTTTCTTGCCGTTTCTTTTCCCCTTGTCCATAACACTGTTCAAATGGACGAACAAACCAACTCTCAGATTCATAAATCAATTCACAGTCGTCTTATGCATACTCTTTTTTTCTTACGCGCTCTTACTTTGGAATTGGTTTCTGCTAGGTAAGTGGATAGCCTGAATAATCTCAGACTGAGCATTTGCTATCTACCAGAAATCGAGGGTCATTTCAAATGGTTAATAGGCGTAACATAACCGTCAAACCTTTTCAACCGTCTTCGGCGTTCTGCTCTCAACAAAGTCGGACACTGACTATGTTATGTTCAGTTTTTCCGGAGTCATGGTGTCGAAGGCGAACTTCCGCAGGTACTTGTAACCTATTGTGCCGAAGCGTTTTGTGGCTAAGCCCATAGCCTTCCTGTAGAATAAGGTTTCTCAGAATTACAAGCATCCTTCAAAGCATGATCGTTGGGAAACCTGAAATGCAAGTCTGATGCCCTGTCCATAAAAAAGAAGGGAGTTTGCCACCGTGCTGAAAGACTTTCTGTCGGAATCCGCCTCCACTTGCAGATAATAAACTATTTAAATTCCTTCTAAGTCTCGCTGGTTCTAAATCGTGCTTTTCTATAAAGGTTGAAAAGGTTTCCATAAGGGTGAAATTGCTGCGGGACATAAGTAGAAAAAAATGCATCTAGGCTGTGTGTTTCTGGCAAAGCTTAACTTGGTGTCCTACTTCTTCTTTTCGAGCCATTCTATCACAAATTTCATGTTAGTGACTGTTGTTGGGATGTAGCTTGCGTAAGGCGAAGCTCCTTGGTAGATCTGCGTAGCGATTGCTTTTGCTTTCTCCACGTTTTCCTTGCTCGGATTCTTCACGAGGCTTTCAAGTTCATTCAAGGCTTTTACTGCCTGCTCAATCTCGGGGGCGAAGAACTTGTAAGGGTCCAGCTCGGTTATGCATTCTCTAACCTTCTTCTCAACCTCGGACATCGGGCTGTCTCCGCTTTCACTAAGAACGAAAATGTATGTAGGAGAATGTATTTAAGTCTTAAAGACTCCTTCCGAAGACTCTGGAAAGCCTATAACTTGCTCAGACCGAAAATAAGATATCGCGAACTTACATCCTTTTCTAAATGAGGGTTTCCAAAGAACGGGATGAGTGTCGAATGGATTTCTACGAGGTCGTGAGAACCCGGAGAAGCATAAGATCCTATAAGCCGGATCCCATTCCTAATGAGGTTCTGAACAGAGTCTTAGAAGCCGTAAGAATTGCCCCTTCTGGGTCTAATCGACAACCATGGAAGTTCATAATCGTCAAAGATGAGGTAATAAAGGAAAAGTTGGTGCCAGCGTGCCAGAACCAGAAATTCATAGCTGAGGTGCCAGTTGTCGTTGTTGCCTGCGGATATAACATTCGTTGGAATAGGGGAGGATACATGGGTGACATGAGCATGCTCATAGATGTCTCCATAGCCTTCACTCATCTAATACTCTCAGCGAGAGCTGAGGGTCTCGGCACATGTTGGATAGGCGCTTATAACAATGACGAAGTCAAGAAGGTACTCGGCATACCTGAAGACGTGAATGTCGTCGCGTTGACACCTCTTGGATATCCAAGAGAAGAAGGGTTCACTGAACCAGGCGACAGGAAACTCCTAACAGAAATCGTGTCGACAGACAGGTACTAGGACGACATCTAAACTACTGAAACCTTAGAACATTCATCATGTTCGAAAAGAAGATGGATATGATCCTTTCTGAGGAACACAAGTCTTAAGATGTGCACCGAACACATACTGACATATGATAGAAGTACGTATTATCCCTGAACCGAAGAGTTTTAAGTTCATAGGCAAATGGTTCGTCTTCGATGGCTTCGAAGAGTTCCCAGACTTCCTGACAGATGAGTTTAATGTTCCGAAAGGAGAATGGAAGATTACCGAGATAAAAAGAGGTGGAACAGGTCTCGAAGTCACAAAGAAGAATATTCGAATGTGGGGCGACGAGCTGACCTGCTATGCTACGATTCTTCAGTTAGCCAAACAACGGGAGGGCTACTTGCCACAAGTCGAGGTCGAAGAGGCTTTCAAGTTTGGGTTCAGAGGCTACCACCTGGACATTGCGAGAGGCGGCGTTCCGACAGTTGAGACATTCAAAAGGATACTGAGATGGCTTTTCCTTCTCAAATATAATTACTTCGCCATCTACTTCGAAGACCTCTTTCCGTGGAAGAAGTATCCGAGGATAGGGAGTCACAGAGGAAGGCTGACCGAGGAAGAGTTGAGAGAGGTAGTTGAGTATGGAAGCAGTCTCGGAATAGAAGTGTTCCCGTCTCTCGAGTTGTGCGGGCACATGGAGCACATTCTCTCGCTTCCTGAATTCTGGAATTTGAGTGAATGGCACAGGCCAACCGAAGGATGCCTAGATGTCAGCAGCAAGGAAGCCCGAGAGTTCACTTACGAGCTGCTCAAAGAGGCGGTCGAGTCCTCTCGGTCAAAGCATGTTCACATAGGTGGAGACGAGACATGGGCTTTGGGAAGAGGTAAAAGCTTGAATGAAACCTGGAAGTTTGAGGGACCTAGGCTCTACGAATTGCACCACTGGAACATGGTTGAGATTGTCAGAAAAGCAGGAAAGAAACCGATGCTTTGGGGAGATATGATCTCGGGCATGTACCTCAGAGGTGACGCAGCGAAGTGGGCTGAGGCAATCGAGAGCCCAATCTGGAAAGATGTGCTTGTGGCAAACTGGGATTATAGCCCAAGCCCTAAAAAGCATTTCAATGACAAAATAAGATCATTCAAGGAAAGGGGGCTTCAGCAGATAGCCTGCCCCGGCCTATCCAACTGGGACAGATTCTACCCCAACTTCCAAATGGCCCTAGAGAACCTTAGGAATTTCCTGACGGCTGCAAGAGAGGAGGGTCTACAAGGTTTCCTGGTCACAGCGTGGGGAGACGATGGGGAAGAATGTCTCTTCTCCTTCCTCGATCCTCTGCTTCTGGCCGCCATGGAGATCGCTGAGGGCAATGGCAGATGGGAGGAAAAATGGATTGCCATAAGCCGGGAAGACGAAAGTATCATGAAAGCAAGAACACTCTTTGGAGACCCAGCTATCTCAGAGGTACTAAAGCACGTTATCTTCAGAGACTTCTGGTTCAGCAGATCAAGCCCTGAAAGCAGAGAGGCCACAAGGTTTCATTGGATGAAGACTTTGAGAGAAATTGAAGGCATGAATCTGCCTGGAGATTTAGATTTCATCCGCCGACTGATAGCGACTGGGATGAAGGTCCTTGACAATGATGTGAAGGTCTCAGACTACATCGCGCTCTCAAACACATACTCGCAGCTCTGGCTAGGAGAAAGAAAACCCGAAGGATTGGGAACAATTGTCCAAAGGTTTTGGGGTGCAGCCGGAAGGAGAGATGTAAAGCTTTCCTAAGCTTAATGGAAAACGTCCTTGACAATGCTCTAGATTACGGAACGAGGAAAAGTTCAAAGTAAAGGGTGGCAACCATGTACGATGTCATCATCATCGGTTCTGGTCCAGCTGGTCTGACAGCAGCCGTCTATAGTAGCAGAGCTGGGTTGAAGACCCTCGTTATGGCTGGGGCAGTGTGGGGTGGACAGCTCATGTTCACAACGCAGGTAGAGAACTTCCCCGGATTCAGTGACGGTATCCTTGGGCCTGACTTGATTGGTAATATGTGGAGACAGGCTGAAAGGTTCGGCGCTGAGGTGATTTTTGAGGATGCTACTGCAGTAGACTTCTCAGCAAAGCCCTTCAAGATCAAAGCAGGAGACAGAGCATATGAAGGAGGGTCAGTTATCATAGCCACAGGTGCTTCACCAAAATGGTTGGGCCTAGAGAGTGAGCAACGGTTGAGGGGCAGAGGCGTCTCAGTTTGCGCTGTTTGCGATGCAGCCTTCTTCAAAGACAAGAGAGCCGTGGTTGTGGGAGGCGGAGACACAGCCCTCGAAGAGGCTTTAGCGCTGTCAAAATTTGCTAGGGAAATCAAAGTCGTACATAGAAGGAACAAGCTGAGGGCGTCGAAGGTCCTTCAAGAAAGAGCCTTTAATGAGCCCAAAATAGGGTTCATCTGGAACACCACAGTTACAGAAATAATAGGCCAAGATAAGGTTGAAGGCGTCAGATTGAGAAACGTTTTATCTGGTGAAGAGTCTGAACTGAAGTGCGACGCCGTCTTCATAGCCATTGGGCATAAGCCTAATACAGAGATATTCAAGGGCCAAGTGGAGATGGATGAGGAAGGTTTCATAACTGCCTATGGTGACACGAAGACGAGTGTAGAAGGCGTCTTCGTAGCCGGCGAAGCCAAAGATCGTAGATATAAACAAGCCGTCACGGCAGCTGGTGAGGGATGCAAAGCCGCCCTAGATGTGCAAAGATACCTGGCTGAGTGAGGCTGAGAATCCTCTGTCTTTAAGTATCTGACGTCTATATGACCTTCGAAAGCACGAAGAGGACTATCGATAGGCCTCAACCTTTGCTTATAATTCGTTGTAGAGTTGGCAATGGATGTATTAGCTACGCGTCAACGGAATAGGCTATGGATTTATCAGGATGAGGCTACGAGCCAAGAAAGGGCACGCACAGCTACGTGATCGCTTCAGTAAGTAAAAAGATGGCGGATGTAAGCATCGACCTCGTTAAAGGGTTCACTTCAAGTAAGACATCAGAGGCACCAAAGGTAGTAAGCAGACAGTTCACTAGGGGTCAAAGAAAACTGCACAAGACGAGATTAAGCCCTATCGTGAATAGAATCCCCGGATGACAAACTGGTATGTCTAAGTAGTAGATGGAACTCCAGCCAAGCAGGGTAATAGAGATGAGCCCTGCAAAGAGGAGAACTGCACCGGCAAACGTGAAAACTAGTGGATGAAGCCTTGATAGAAGTCCGTCTCCGCTTTTCCAGTTCATTACTAACAATAAACAAGCGACCAGCAATAAGTTTCTCAGTAGTAAGACAAGTATGACCAGACCTGAAAGGTCAACCAGTTGATCATAGGCCAATGGAAAGATGATCTGGGTTAAGCCGCATGCAACAATGAAGATTGCAGTGATATTCTTCTCGGCTCTCCGACTGCCTTTCATTAAAGCGACGAGGGGAAAGAGCCACGCGAGAAACTGAGGGGAAAACACCTTGTATGAGAGTAAGAAGGAAAGCGTAGAGAGGAGAGAAAACCTGATCAAACGTGGGGCATCATCACTTTTCTGCTGGCAGCCATCTTCCTTGCCCTTGCGCAGAGATCCAAAAAATAGGAGGTAAAGCCCAAGTTGCGAGATCAGCATAATTGGCAATGCTAACTGTGAAAGCGCTGAAGAAGATGGCGAAAGCACTTCATATGACCTGAATGGGAAGACTATACTAACTGGAAGCCCTAACATCTGATGAAGCCACAAAAGAAGCGATGCGTAGGTGCTCTCCAGCTGTATTCCCCTTTCCACGTGGTAAACAAATGGTAGCAATACATTTTCACCGGCGATGAGAAGAAATGGCAAAGATATTAGGGTCAAAGAGCCCGCGAAGGTAACCACACCAGAGAGGCATTCTTTGACCCTCCATTTTCCTCCACGGAAGTAAGTCAGAATGAAGAGCGGAGCCAGTATGATGGGATAGACCTTTGTCATCACGCTGCAGGCCAAAATAGCCCAAGCACTCTTCGCATCTCCTCTTACATATAGGTAGATTGACAGCGTTACAAGAAAAGCTGGTAAAGCGTCATATCGATTAAGAAAGATCTGCCCGCTTGATGATACTAGTAAGATATAGGCATAAAGAGGATGTGGTCGCCTTTCATCATCTAGGGAGCATCTATAGATTATCCCCAGTATCACGACGAGTGTGGCAACTTCAACCGCTAGAACCTCCAGATTATAGATCTGCAGATAACTATTGAAGTCATGAGAGAATAGTCTAGGGAGAACGAAAAAGGGTAGGGCTAAAGGGGGATATTCGGGCGAAAAGTCTTTGTAAGGGGCTTTCCCATCGAGCATAAGATTTGCATAGTAATAGTAGAGGCGAACATCCCATGTTGGATTGTCCCAGTGCATTTCAGGATGGAAAACGACTGTAACTAGTAAAAAGTGTGTAGCAACCCAGACCAAAAGCAATCTCAACAATTCTTTTTTTGCGGTCATTGACGGTTCCTATGATCTGACTTCATACTTATTTAAAGTATCTTCTTTGCATCAAGACGACGGAACGCAGTTTGTCTCAATTCTCCCGGTCGCAGAACTTGAGAATCTCCACATATTAAGACTTTTAGGGGACTAAGGCGGATGTGATTTAGCTGGTGACACTTTGAGGAAGCTTGTTTTTGGATATTTCGATCTGTGTACTGGCTGTAGGATATGTGAACTAGCTTGTTCAGCGGTCAAGTTTGGAGCCTATGCCCCTAGAAGGGCTCACATTGCTGTCTCGATAGAGGCTGAGGGATTAAAGGCTCAACCTATGGTTTGCATTCAGTGCGAAAATGCTCCTTGCATGAAAGCGTGCCAATCAAATGCCATCGAGAGAGACGAGAAACTTGGGGCAGTAGTTATTCGCGAAGAGAAGTGCACAGGTTGCCGTTTATGTGTTCTAGCCTGTCCCATTAAAGCTATATTTTTCGATAAGCGCACGATGAAGGCCCTCAAATGTGATCTTTGTGACGGAGACCCAATCTGTGTGAAATATTGTCCCACAAAGGCTTTAGCTCTGATAGGTTGAGGAGGAAAAAAGATGGTTCATGCGTACGCAGGGAAAATTCGGAGAGTTAACCTCTCTAAGGAAGGAGGGACCCAAGTAGAACCTTTTGATGCGAAGTTTGCAAAGGTATTTCTGGGGGGAAAGGGTTTTGGCGCCAAGTTCCTCTATGATCTTGTAGGACCAGGTACGGATCCACTGGGTCCTAGTAACGTTATAGTGTACTGTACAGGGCCATTGACCGGAACACTGGCGCCAACCAATAGATATTGTATTGTAACGAAATCCCCATTAACTGGCCTTTTCTCTGACTCTTACGCAGGTGGCTATTTCTCTCAAGAGTTAAAATACGCTGGGTATGACGTGTTAATAATAAGTGGGAAGGCTGGGAAACCAGTTTATATAAGGATTGATGATGGCAATGTTGAGGTTAAACCAGCCGACCATCTCTGGGGATTGGACACATATCAAACGTACGAAGTATTGAAGAATGACCTAAAAGACCGAACTGTGAAAATTTCATGCATAGGCCCTGCAGGAGAAAGGATGGTCAAGTATGCTCTTGTTGATAGCGATTATCATAGACAGGCAGGAAGATGCGGAACTGGGGCAGTTATGGGCTCAAAGAACCTGAAGGCTATCGCTGTGAGGGGAACTGGGGAAATTTCAGTTGCTGATCCAAAGGCTTTCGATGAGGCAGTCTGGAAATCTTATCAGGAGATAAGAGAAAGCACAGCTGCACAGGAATACACGAGGGGTGGCACCCAGTCCTTCACGGATTTCTCAAATCACCAAGCATTTTTTCCAGCTAGGAATTTCCAAGACGGGTGCTTCGAAGGATATGAGAATCTTGGAGAGCAAAGCCAGAAGAGGCATCTCTGGTTAAGGGAGTCCGGATGCTTCTCGTGTCCAATTCATTGCACTAAGGTTGGGATGATAAGAAGGGGAAAATGGACTGGTACAGTTTGTGATATAATTGAATACGAATCAGTAGGTTTGCTTGGAGGGAATTGTGGAATAAGTTTCCTAGAAGGTGTGGCATACGCCAATCTCCTATGTGATAAACTTGGCCTCGACACGATCTCTACTGGAAACGTTATCGGTTTTGTTATGGAGTGTTATGAAAGAGGAATATTGAACAAGAGCGACACTGATGGACTTGATCTTACCTTCGGAAACTGGGAGGCTCAGAAAGAACTGATAGAGAAAATAGCTTATCGAGAAGGGCTTGGGAACATACTAGCTGAGGGTGTATTGAGGGCAGCGAAGCAGTTAGGGAGAGGCGCAGAGGATATCGCGGTTCATGTGAAGGCCATGGAAGCTCCTGCTTGGGGACCGAGAGGGTCCACAGGAATGGGGCTAGCACTAGCAACGTCTGACAGAGGATGCGACCATCAAAGAGCCTGGCCCATAGCCTACGAGACCGGTCAATCATGGGCTTTCGGAGGACCTTTAGACAGACTCGCCCTTGAAGGGAAAGCCGAAGTTGTGAAATGGGAGCAAGATCATCTATCTGCTCTCTGCTCTCTTGTCGTATGTGAATTTAGCCGTTCGGGGATCTCAAACGATACTTACGCGAAGCTGGTATCAGCCGCAACAGGTTGGGACATAGACTATCCTCGGCTATTGAAATATGGAGAGCGAACATGGAATCTTATCAGGATGTTTAATATTAGAGAGGGAATTGGCAGAAGAGACGATGCGTCTCTTCCTAAACGTTGGAAAGAACCGCTTCCCTCGGGGCCAGCTAGAGGTCACAGGTTTACTGACGAAGAATTTGCTAGGATGCTGGACGATTATTACGAAGAAAGAGGGTGGGATAGGGAAGGCAGACCCAAGAAAGAGAAACTTCAAGAGTTGGGATTGGAATTTTGCCTCGAGTCATAGGGAACGCAAAGCGTCAACGCGAATCTCAAAAAGAGCACTTATGAAAAAACATAAGTAGCATAGCCCTGCTAAAGAAAGAATGCGGTAAGACTATGAAGAAATTTGAAGGAACTTTCGTGGTAGCCGTGACTCCGTTCACGTCAGATGAGGAGTTGGACCTTGATGCCTTAAGGGCTAATGTTGATTATTACGTCGAAAATGGCGTTCATGGGGTAATTGTGGGTGGGAGCACTGGCGAATTTGCATCACTTTCTCTCCAAGAACATGAAAAGATAATAGAGGCTGTGGTTGACAGAGTTAATAGTAGAGTTCCAGTGATTGCAGGCACTGCTGCTTGTGCTACAAGACGAGTCATAGAGTTGACCAAGTACGCAAAAGATGCTGGTGCAGACGGGGCGATGATAGTTCCTCCATTTTACAGTAAGCCGAAGGAAAACGAGCTATATGAGCATTATAAGAATGTGGCTGAGTCCGTTGATCTTCCAATAATGTTGTATAATAATCCCTGGACAAGCAAGGTTGATATGCAACCAACTTTGATTGCAAGACTTGCAGAGATAGAAAACATACAATATGTCAAGGAAAGTAGTGGTGACATTACCAGAATCTGGAGAATCATCAACCTAACAAAGGGCAAAATGACGGTGTTCTGCGGATCGGACAATCTTGCGTTGGAATCATTTCTGAATGGCGCGAAGGGCTGGGTGTGTGTCACATCAAACATGTTCCCAAGGCATACGAGTAGGCTGTATGAGCTTGCGTGTAGAGAAAACGATATTGGAAAGGCGCGCACTCTCTATATCGGGCTTCTGCCGCTCTTGAATTTCCTAGAGGAGACTGGAAAATTCGCCCAGCTTGCCAAAGCAGGAGTAGAAATTCTAGGAAGGAAGGCTGGTCCTCCGAGGAAGCCTCTTCTCCCAGCGGATGAAAAAGAAAAACAAGAATTGAGAAGCCTAATAGGAAAGGTTCAGTCGATTAGATTCTAGCCTTTTAGTAGGGTTTTTACATGGTATTGATGCTTACGAAATCAGATCTTGAGAAAGTACTGTCTATGAAGGAAGTCATTGAAGCTATTGAGATAGCATTCTCGGAACTGCAAAAGGGCACTGTAATCCTGCCCTCGAGAGCTACCATAACCCTTACCAAAGAAGCTGGATGGGTTGGTGTTATGCCGGCTTACCTCGGAAAAATAGGCTCGCTTTCAACAAAAATCGTCACTGTTTTCGGGAAAAACTTGGAGAAGAAAATCCCCACGATAATGGCAACTGTCATTTTAAACAGTACGGAGACTGGGGCTCCCCTAGCGATAATGGAGGGAACATTCATTACTGCTATGAGAACAGGGGCAGTTTGTGGAGTAGCCACCAAATACTTGGCTCGAAAAGATTCAAAGACCGTAGGAGTTTTCGGTGCAGGAGTGCAGGCAAGAACCCAATTGATGGCAGCATGCGCTGTACGAAATATAAAAAGAGCCTTTGTGTACGATATATTCAAAGAGAGAGCCAATGCTTTCGCTTTTGAAATGTCTAGAACTCTCAAAATTCCCATTGAAACACGAGAACCTGACGACATGGTGAAGGAATCGGACATCATAATTACCGCAACCACAGCGAAGACTCCGGTTTTCAATGGAAACCTAGTGAATCAAGGCGCCCATTTGAACTTGATCGGCTCTTTTAAACCTGATGTCAGGGAAGTCGACGAAGTAGTGATCAGGAAGGCGAAGGTCGTGGTGGACCAGAAGTCTGCCGCTCTAGAGGAAGCTGGAGACATAATAATTCCGCTCAAAGCTGGGGTCATTACGGATGAACACATATACGCGGAGCTAGGGGAACTGGTGACAGGTTTGAAACCAGGTAGGACAGCTGATTCAGAGATTACATTGTTTAAGTCTGTCGGTCTAGGAATACAGGATTGTGCTACTGCGTGGTTAGCGTATACCAAGGCTAAGGAGAAAGGAATATACAAAGAGGTCAACCTATTCACTTAGCATACTTTGTTCATATAGAAGTAGTTTAATTCATACTGCTTTACTCTTCAACATCATAACGTATTATTTGCTTTCTGCTTTCCGACATAGAAGATCTAAGGAAAAATAATTCTTTCAAACAAAATATTTGGTCTTCTAAGTCTATGGTCAAAAGAGAAAAAAATCGCGTAGATGAAGTTTGACCTGAACGTTTTTCACGGGATATCTTAATATATCTTGTTTCCTTTTTTCAATAGATGAGGCAAGATGAATCAAAAGTAAGGGGAACCTAGAAAGTTTCTTAAGTTGCTCAAACTTCTTTTTGTCTTCTTCTCTACTTTATGACGATCTTACTTCTCATTGACTGGGAGCGAGGTGAACCATGTGGCATACAGAAATAGAGGTAGCGGGTTTCGGAGGAACAGACCTAGCTACAAGGCTCCAGTAGAGATGGGAAAGGTGTACACAAGATCCGGCACAGAAGCATATGTGTCAAACGCTCGCATCGGCGACGAAACCGGAACAATCAGAATGAGCTTATGGAACCGGCAGATTAACACCATATCTAGAGGCGACATAATCAAGATCCAGAATGGCACAATGACAAGATTCCAAGGCGACCCTCAATTAAGAATTGACAAAAGCAGAGGACTAAGCGTCATCGAATGAACCTAAAAAATGACAATGTCCTAACTGAAGATGGCATGGTCTTGAAGAGATACCCTAACAAAACGGTTTTGGCGTTCATCTGACAAATGTCAGCTGTTTCATATCACTCTGATTGCCGAAGGAACTAATCCTTGGGCTATGCTCAAGATTGTTATCCAGTTTTGGTTGGAAATGCCTTTTTGCCTTCTTTTTTTGCGATGTGAGCCTTTTTGGCGTGTGCATCAAGTTCTTTCTTACTCACGAAAGCCCTTCCGCACACAATACACTTATAGTTCTTGGCCATTGTTTTCCCGATTTATAAGTGCCCAGCTAACCACATTAAACTTTCTAACTTTGTTTTAGATAAGTTTAAAAGAGAGAGCAACATAGCTCTGGAATCACGCAGGAAACAAAGCTTTTTTAGAATCAAACTTTGTTCTTGTAAACAAAAGAATAGGAGTGAAAACAGTATGGAAAGACGTGAAATGCACAAAGCAATTTGCGCCGATTGTGGTCAAGAATGTGAAGTTCCCTTCAAACCTGACGGCACAAGACCAGTATACTGCAGAGAGTGTTATGCTAAGAGAAGGCCCCCGAGATCAGATCGGTCATATAGAAGATACTAACATCGTATTTACTGGTTATCAGCAAATTAAGGATTCACATTACTTTTTTCGTTCTCTCTCTTTTTTGACATGTTGAGTACAACAACTCATCTAGAAACCTCAAGTACAAAAAGATCATTGTTCTTCTCTCTTTGAGAGTCGAAGGCGGTTGTTTGAAAAGGTCGAGGCTGAATTCTTCATCCAAGGCATACGCAGAATAGACCTAGACGAGAAGTATAACTGCTACGCTCTACCCGGGATTCGACTCGACTAAGAAGAAAGTGTTAAGAATGAAGTCAAAGACAGGAGACATCTACAAATACCCTGAGGGCCATAAGACTAAGATAGTATGGATCAGCGAAGACAAGAAGGCTATAGCAGTTAGGTGCCCTCAAAAACATCTAAGTAAAGTAGTAAAAGTAGCTGATCACACAAAACCTACAGTACAACACGGAAACAATCCTAGGAAGGAAAGAAAAATCTATGCAGAGAACATTTTTTTTCTCATCAGAATCTAGAGTTTGAAACTTCAATGCTTTACATTGCCACCGTCTAATGAGACTATGCATACATGATAAACCTATGTTTGTTCAGTATGGTAGATGGGAAGATTTAGACTTCTTCTGATAACACCAATTAAGTGAATTCCTGTTGTATCGGAAAGAGAGCTTTGATTTTGCTGGCTAGCTGAAGAATATGAGACTGCTCGAGCCATAGAAGTTTTGATCATCTTTACTATGTTCTCCCTGCAGCCTCATCGTCATGCACCACTGGGATTCTTTTCCTTCTCTTTCTCGTCTTATCCTTACATCAATATTCTCCAACGAAAGTCCTAAATGCCCATAATGTTAGAATAATGGTGGTTCGTAAAGGAGAGGCTTCAATGTCGGTACCTGCTGTCTTCAAGGTTCTTCGTTGGTTCATACCGTATATTGAAGTTTGCAGAGTGGAAAGCTGGTTAAGCTGGGTCTTCGGTTTTGCTTTAGGAACAGTTTTTTTCAGCTTTCCTTTGCTCAGTCAAGCCATAGCTATTTTCTTTGCCTTCTCTTTTGCGACAGCGAGTATCTTCATTCTAAACCAATATTTTGATCGCCAAGCAGATGAAAAGAATAGTGTAAAATCGAACCTGCCTATGGCCTCTGGGCACTTATCACCACGTAACGCTCTAATCTTCTTCTTTCTACTCATTACCTCATGTTTTATTCTAGTTTTCATGGTAGACATCCGTCTGTCTTTGCCCTTCTTTCTTTACCTTGCTCTCTGGGCTTCGTACTCAGCACCCTTTCCCAGACTAAAGGCTATGCCGATTATAGACTTCCTAACCTCAGGTGTTGGCGCTGGATTCCTTCCTTTCTTCTTAGGTTTAAGTGTTGCACATCAGCCTAGTGTCAGCATCTCACTCATCATACTAGCTACTACACCTCTGACACTATTTCATTGTGGGGCTCACATAATTCAAACCATAGGGGACTATGAAGCTGATCGAGAAGCAGGCATTAACACTTTTGTCGTTAGATACGGGAGGAAGAAAGGAGTTACAATTGCTGGACTCATGTTCCTATCAGCTTACCTTTTCCCCTTCATATGCCTATTCGCCGGTTTAATCTTTCCCGATTGCCTAGTCACCTTTATTATGTTACTTCCACTTCCATTTTCCATACATCCATTGTTATGCTTTAGACACCTATACAAAAATCCCTGTTCAAGCAGCGTCATCAGCCTACAAAATTCAGTGGAAAAATACGGAATCCTCGCATTGCTTATCATAAGTATTTATGTACTAATGACGAAAATTGTTCCTACAGGGTTGTAGTGGGAACATTTTCTTCAGGTACTTGGTTTTCGGAATTTGTTCGGTTTCAGATAACTTCGATTATCGGAACGTGTCTTAACTAACCTAAATTTTTTTCGAATAATACCCTCTATTTTATTGCCACGTAATTTACGATGAAGATCAGTTTACCCTCTCTTTAGTAATCCTGTGCCTAGATAATCCCTATGCCTTTCCTAATTTCTTAGCCAGGTCAGCAAGTTCCGGATGAACGGATTTGCCCTCGTCCCAGATCTGTTCTCCGTCAAGCCAGACGGACGTGTTCAGGCATATGCAGTCAGTGTGCGATGCGGCTGGAATAGGTTCGCCACCGGATAACATTGGACCGACATAGCCCATACCCCACTCCGTGGCTCCCCAAACCCTCTCATCCTCAACGATGTTACCCGTTAACTTCGCCCCTGGGTTGCATCCGTAGCAGACGTGCGCCATACATAGCATTCGTGAGTCATTGAAACTCTTTAGCCACGATTCGAAGATATTGGCGTCTTTCCCGCCTTCGATCTTCTTCAATCTACCCTTTTCAACGGTAAGCTTTACAGGTTCAGTGACTAGGCCTATTGGAGGAACTATTGAGCCGTCAAACACTATGGTGCCGTTCATTGACTCAAAGACTGGTGCCCAACCTATCTGCCCAGCCTGCATGTGCGATCCAGGTGTATCAGCGTATCCGATTTCGCATATTATCGGCCTCTTTGGGTCTATTTCAAGCTCTATGTCTCCTCCCGAAGGCGTCGTCATCTTAACGTGTTTGGCTGCTTTGGTCAAAGATACGAGTTTGCGTTGATACTTTCCGAGAATAGCTAAGTCAACTCTGGCGATGAGCCTTACCATCATATCGACGTTCATTCCACATGCATTCAGGTATCGAAGCTTCTTGTTCTCTTTCTGGGCAACTTCATATGGTGTTGAATACAAAAGCCACTCGTTGTTGAATTCTACCCATGCATCTGTGACTCTTAGAGTGGCTGTCAACGCTTCAACCGGCAACATCGGGTCGGCTGCTTTCCCGACTCCCAACGGCGAGGCAGTCCATATGACCATTGGTTTGGCTCCGACAGCAAAGGCAGCAGCCGCCGTGGCATCCACAACTCTTCGGTCAGACTCCGTGTCCGCCGTTATGACGATTGTTTCTCCCGGTTTCAGCTTGAACATCTCTGAAGCCATCTTATGAGCTGCTTTCATCAACTCGTATTCATAATATTCCGGCATATTGTGCAATCCCTAAATTTTCGTTATGGTTCCGTTCTTTTAAAAGTTGCCTATCATGAAGGACCGATCTATCTGAAATAAGCTACGCAGATATATTATTCTGATGGAAATATATGAAGAAAGTATGGAGGAAGGAATATGATTGAAAAGGGAAGACTTGTCGAAGGCGTCTTCAACATGCTTAAGGTAAACATGGGTCTGAAAAGCGGCGAGAAAGTTTTAGTTGTCACTGATGTTCCGACAGCAGACGAATGGAAAAGAGTAGACAGCTCAAAACTGGCAGAGATGCTGGATAGAGGGCTCTTGGCCAAGATAGTGGGCGAGATTGCCGCTGAAAAGTCCTCAGACAACGAAGTTGAGTTCTTTACTTACCCCTCAGTGGGTAGGCACGGAACTTACCCAGGAATAGAAGTCGAGGAAAGGATGAAGGCCGTGGATGTTGTTATAGCTATAACTACCTACTCCCTGACTCACACAGACGCCCGGGTAAACGCCTGTAACGCTGGAGCACGAGTCGCGAGCATGCCCATGTTCACGGTGGAAATGTTGTATCCAGGCGGACCAATGGCCACAGATTATGGCGAGATAGATAGGGAGACAAGGAAGATTGCAGCATTGATCACGAAGGCCAGTAAGGCAAGAATAACTTCACAAGGGGGAACGCGCATTGCTTTCAGCTTGAAAGGTAGAAAGTGTCTAGTTGATTCTGGGATCTTCGCAGTTAGAGGTAGCTGGGGGAATCTGCCTTCGGGTGAGGCTTACTGTGCGCCAATGGAAGGAACGGCTGAAGGTAAGCTTGTGGTTGAGCTAAACTGGTTTCCAGATTTGAAAGAGGAAATGACCTTGGTTTTTAGAAAGGGGTATGTGACTGAAATCATTGGCGGCGGCAGAATTGGCGATGAATATAGAGGCTTGCTGGATTTCAAGAAAAAAGAAGAACCTTATCTTTCCCGTAGGAACCTTGCAGAGCTGGGAATAGGAACCAACCCCAACGCGAAACGCACGGACAACGTTCTCGAGGCGGAAAAGATAAAGGGCACAGTTCATTTGGCCATAGGAGACAACTCACACATGGGCGGCAAAGTCTCTTCAGACCTGCATCAAGATTTTATCATACCGAAGCCCACATTGACACTAGACGACAAGATGGTAATGAAAGGTGGGAAACTGCTAGTATGACCAGAACGCTACTGACTCTTGTACTCCATTTTTGTGAATGAAGGGGTCGAACATGAGGGTCGTCCTAAAATCAGACCGCTAGAAGAGATAGGTATGAGAGCTAGCTAAGCATGAATGCGGGGAGTGACTGATATAGACCCGCTTTGAAAGTGTGCCAGGAGAGATTTGAACTCTCCTCACAGTGGGGATATCCCCGCAACTTCCTTCCCTTTTTTACTACATGTTAAACATTAAAAGAAGCGATAAGCTGAAGGAGTGTCTCAATTGTTACATAATTGCTGTAATGAGGTTAACGCGAGATGTTTGTTCACGAGATTTGGTATTGGGTTCAGCAGTAAGTTCTAATAGTCATGCAGCTGATTGTTTTCTTGAGAATTTGATTGAGGGAAAGACTGTGAGTAGGAAAGTCATTAGCAAAAGAGTTGTGTGTCCAAGTTGCTACCTATCCTACATCGGCACGGTCACCGGATCACTAAGAGCATTAGGAATCGACTGCGATGCCGTTGACGTAGGAGGATACTCTGGGTACGCTTTCGTAGTCAATGTGACAAAAGGCGGGACAGATGCTTCTGGGCCAACAGCTCTAGGGAACCTATGGATCCAAATCTTCAGAGCCACTGAAAGCCTAGGGTTGACGATTGAAACATACGTCGATCTTGAGTATGAGCCGAAAGGAAGGAACCCAACGCCTGAGGAACTTGAACGAGCAAAGAAGCTGTTCGAGAAAATCAGAAAAGAGATAGACGAGAGAGATAGACCGACTGTAGTTTGGGGGTTACCTGTACCAGACTACGGTGTTGCGGTAGGTTATGAAGGGGACTCCTACCTGGCAAACACCATATATGGAGATACGGAGAGACCTGTTGCATACCATCGCATAGAGGCGCCGGGCAGAATCCAGGCGCTCTTCTTCAGAGAAAAAGTGCAGAAGAATTATGTAACCATCGACAAAGAAGCGGTTGAGAGAGCCGCCAGATTTGCTTCATGGGATGAGTCGGCGCCTGGAGGCTCGGTATGGGTTACGGGACCGGCGGCATTTGACACTTGGGTGGATGCTTTGCGAAATCTTCCCGACATAAAGGACTATTGGGGCGGGTATGGGGGGAACAGCTATGTGGCTCAATGCGTCCGTGAAAGTAGATCCATATGCGCAGATTTCTTGTTGCGACTTTATAAGAAGTATCGGGGCAGACAGCATAAATGTCTGGTTAAGGCTGCCAAATGTTACGAAGATGAGTTGAAGCTTATTGAAAAGTTCACCCAAGTCTTCCCCTACTCCTGGCCTCCGCCTACTCAGATAGAAGTAAGGGCAGAAGACATCAAGAAAGGGACAGAGATACTTAATAAAATGAAACCCCTTGAAGAAGAAGCTGTCAATTGCATGAAGAGAGCTGTTGAAGATTGGGAAACCCATTGATGAATTATCCCATTCAAACTAACCACTTCCTCCAAATAGCAAACTGCTAAATAGCCGAACAGTGCCGCCAATTGCAAACAAGATTCTCAATAGCAAAGAAGAACAGACCTTGCTTATGCTGGTGTCGTGGTCCACAGCCTTTCCTGATGTCCACTCTTTATAAGCTAGTGGATAAGTTGTTCTTTCTGGGCTGACTAGTTGTTCTCAGTTCTTGTTTACTCCTTCCCGAAGAACCCACCTTGCACTTCCTATGGTTGCCATACGGCGAGTTATCCAGCCATTTCTCATAAGATGGTTCGATCGATGATCTTCAGAATATGAAAATAGTCGAAGTGATTCGGGTGAGGTGAATGTGTGCCTGAAAAGATTTGAGCTCTCGACCTTTCGGTTATCAGCCGACCGCTTTAACCAAGATGTGTCAATGGTCCCGAGGGCATTTCTAGGATGTTTACGCTCATCGGGGAACGGCTTGTCATTTAGATTTGGTATTTCACTGCCTCAGGTTTAGGCGTATAATTTGGTCAGTAGCCTTTAGATGTTTTCAGTCATCTTTTGAATATTAAATTTTGGGTTGATTCTTTTGTAGAGTAAAATGAATTCTCCATCGTTCTTTAAATCTATGATGTCATTGTCTTCTGTAATTAGCAGGTCGCTGTGATGTATGGCAGATGCGAGGATTATGCAGTCTATGAAGTCGTTGAGCATGTTTCTGAGTTTGAAGGCTGTAAGAAGAAGGGTACTCTCATAGATCGGAATCAATGTAATCGTTCCGTCGTGCACTATCGCTCTTATTCCTCTAGCCACTCTTTCAGCAGAGAGTTCTCCTGCAGCTACGTGCTTGGCGCCATTTGCTGAGAGTTCAAAGATGCTTACGTCACTTGCATAGATCTCGTGTCCTTCTTCTATCCGCCTGACTATTCCATCTGACGGAATTCCCTTGACTGAGATGCCTATTGCTGGTAACAGGTATGTAGTGTCAACTAGCAGTCTCAAGATTCTGCCTTCTTAGAGAGTTCCTTTCTGAACCGGTGAAGCTCTTCCTTGGTTACTTCGACGGATGAGGGTTCATTTAGGACCTTCTTTAGGCTTGGTACAGGTTCGATCACAAGCCTGCCTTCTTCAATCTTGTAGATGACCTTCACGTGAGCTTGGAGGCCAAGTTTTTCCCTCATTTCCTTAGGCGGAAAAAGCTCACCTTTCGAGCCAACTCGACTTTCCCCCATTTATCGCATTCACCGAATAAAGGCTTATTACTCGAACTAATAAGCGTTACGATTACTGAGTCAACCGTCACCTTTCATTTCTACCATAGCAAACTGATAGAATATAACCGGTGGGCAGGGAGAGATTTGATCCCTCTCTGTGTCACGGATTCTGAGAAATATCCTTATTCCCCTTTTTTATATTCGGTTAGTTAAATGATTAGAAGACACAACCAAAATCTTGATAAGGATTTGGGTGTTGTAATAAATCAAGGGTGATAGATTTGAAGGGATACGTAATTGATATTGAGAAGGAAACGGAGAGAAACACTGACTTCCGCCGTGTACTGTACACCGGGAAGCACAGTCAGCTTGTACTCATGAGCATCAAACCTGGTGAAGAGATAGGTGAAGAAACGCATGATGATGTTGACCAGTTCTTTCGATTTGAGGAAGGAGAAGGAAAAGTGATTATTGACGGTATGGAACACCGTGTCAAGGACGGAAATGGAATCATCGTCCCAGCGGGTGCCAGACATAATGTGATCAATACCTCCAAGCTCGTGAACCTCAAACTTTACACGATTTACTCGCCACCTGAACATCAAGACGGCGTAGTGCGCCACACCATAAAAGAAGCTATGGCCAGCGAGGAGCATTTTGACGGACGAACTACAGAATAACGCAGTATTCAGCGGCATAGTTTTTCTCTTACGAAAAATTTTTTCTCTTCCCTCTCTCTTTCTAGAAGGTCAGAATTCCAAGACATCGCTTGATTTTACTTCCAGCATCTTCACAGCTAAAAGAAGCGGGCAAATTGTAAGAATAGGACGAGAGAATTCATAGTAGGTCGGGAGAGATCTGAACTCTTGCATCCGAAATCCAGAGTATAACTATGACAACCTGATAGAATTCGAGACTTGCTTCTCGAGAGGAAATACTTTTTTTTGGCGTCGTATTGTATTTTAATTACTTCAGGGGGTAGAGTAGAAGTTCAATGTATGATGAAATCAGGATAGTGCCGGCTGCAGAAGGAGATGCGCCGCTGTTATTACGGCAGATGAGTAGCCCCGAGCGCGAGCATAAAAACTATCTACGGTTGCAGAAGGAAGGAAAAGCAACTTATCTAGTAGCATGGGAAGATAAGATGCCGGTTGGGCATCTGCTGATTCGTTGGGACGGTTCGCTAGAAATACCGAGGATCGTTGATCGCATGCCAATGGCAGCGAAATTCGCGGGCTACCCAAGCTTTGAAAGTATCAAGGTGCGCCTAGACCGCCGAAAGCGCGGGATCGGTACAGCCCTCATCAGACACGCTGAGCAACTCGTTCGCCAGCGAGGATTCGAACATGCTGTGATCGAGGTTGACACCGATAATCCCCGTGCCCGCGCCTTGTACGAGCGTCTCGGTTATACGGAATCAGGACTAGGAGAGTTCACAACCTCCGGGACTTACGTTGACGATGATGGTCATATAGTGGAGTGGACCAACGGTCCACAAGTTCTACTAATCAAGAAACTTAGCAGAAGAGAGCAAACTGGTCGAAGCAGGCTTTGAATTCGTCTGTGAAGTGAACAGCGTTCACATGTTCAAGAAAAGGAAATAAACCGGCAAAAATGGGCCGGGAGAGATTTGAACTCTTGCATCCGAAATCTAGAGTATGACAACCTGATAAATTCCCCTTTTTTCACCCATATCGTATTGTATTGTCTTCTCCTTGATCGATGACTGTTTCATTGCTGCTGACTTTGATTATGTTGCCATTCGTGTTGACGTTTAGCCAGACATAGGCTGTGGCGGATCCTCCTGGGGATTCTGCAAACATTCTTCCGTCCGCATGGTTGTTGCTGTATTCGTTGGGATCTCTTACTCGTAGGTCTCTCATGTCATTGCCCTCGACCACATTGTTGAGGGCTCTAAGGTCTAATCTCCCAGATTTGCTACGTCCTGATATTCGTATTCCATAGTATGCCTCTCCTGAGATTGTGTTGTCGGTTACCTCGAAATCGTCGCATTTTCTAACATGTATGCCCTCGTATCCGTTCTTTAGATGTATACGATTTTTTCTGATTACTCCACCGCTGAGCTTTCCCGCCCCTTCTCGGTCTGTCACTGGGCCGAGGACTATGATACCACAATGGTTGAGCTTATCCAACCTAATGATGTTTCCTTCTATATCTACATTGAATCCCGGAGATGGAAAACCCCAAGCGCTCTGAGCTAGAATGCCGGCTCCAGCCTCGGGACTCGAAAATGGATAAGACCCATATACGTCTGATAGGATGGTGTTATTTCTTATCCGTACGTCTGCTGATGGGAGGTTACAAGTTGTTGCTATTCCTCTTGCATTAGCGTTTCGAATAACATTATTCTCAATGCTCACAGTTTTGGAAGAACGATGTACCGCAACGCCGAAGCCCATATAATATTCGTGATTAAATAGGTCTAGGCGATATTCCGGGTCATCTTCAAGACCACCTCGTGTTAAGAATCCGCCAAATGCACCGCCCCGGGCGAGGTCGATGTAGTTTCCTTCTACTGTGACTTCGCCCTTAAAAATGCCAAGTTCAGGACCCCAAACAAAGATTCCTATTACTGCATCGCCGAATGCGCCAAATGATTCTCCTCTACCATATCCTGTCATGAGGGTTATCCTGTTGTTCTTGACGTTCAAGCTATTGCATTGAATGCCCCATATGCATGTGTGGTTGAAATCCGTGAAATGGATATTTTCTATTGTGACATCTGCACCTTCACCATCTACCTTGAAAATAGAATCGAATTCGGTAAAGGGAAACCTCCAGCCCTGTTTATATATAGTCGTAGTCGGGATGTCGTTTTCTCGTCCCTCTCCTCCGATTACAACGCTCTTGGATATCTGAACCATTGAAGATCCGAAGTTGAATGTTCCCCGAAGAATCACCTCATCATAGTAATCCACTGCGTCCTGAACTGCCTGGGCATCCACTCTAGAATCGTTACGTCCTTCTACGACAATACTTCTACGCTTTTTTCTCACTTGGTAGCTTTATCCGCCTGGGTCGTACATATTCTGTTGGAGAGATGTAGACTTTTGGTTCAGCGACCTCCCAGTAGCGTAGAAAAAGGTCTCTGCACCATTTTAGGGCTCGTTGGTCTGTCGCGGTGAAACCCCGATAGTCAAACTTCCCATCAATGTCTGGAAAGGCAAATACGCACCTTTTTTCTGACAGGAACAGGACAACGTCGACTCTCGATGATGTCCTCTGCTCTATTAAAGGGGTGCTTCTCACCCGACTTAGGGTCTGTGCTTCATCTGGAGCCTGTAAAATTAAATGGGGGCCTGTAATCCTTTCTTCGTGCTCTATAGTTCTGAACTCCACCCCTCTCTCAAGAGCCTTAACAATATATGACAGTGTAGTTAATGGATACTGATCAACATTGAACCAGACATACTCTTCTGCCTCTTTGATGACAGTCTCGATGTTGTAAAGGAAGTCCATGATATTAGCTGCGAGTATGCTCCCGCTAAGGTCGCTTATTTTGCTGATGAAGTTCGCCGGCAGATTAGCCAATGAGTGGGATTTGAAATATTCTTTGTGCTGAGAGGTGAACTCTAATTCCCTTAGTTGCCTAAGGACTAGCTCCCCAAAAGGCGTCAGAAGATAGAAGCCTTCTATGTCTCTTTTCATAAGGCCTGCGTCTCGAAGCCTAGATATGTGTCGCCTAGTCTCGGGGTTATTAAGGTCCATCTCCTTTGTGATGTCCGTAAGCCTCAGAGCTTTTTTCTGAAGTAGAAGGAGGATTCTATGTCTGTACTCGTTTGAGATTTCGAAGAGAAGATCATAGAATTCCTCCGGCAGAGACATGGAAGACCAATCCTCCCCTATATAAATCAATGATCTCCTTAGTGTATTAATCTTCCATCGTTTTGATATAAGATTTTGGTATTTTTGCCTTGAAGATTAGGCTGATGCAATGCTGGAAGTGAATGTTTGGAGCATACATTCTCCGTTGAGATAAAGTCCAAGAAATATGTGAAGAACATCTCCATCTCCGACGAAGCCCATGACCGTGTACTATTCGAGGGCAACCTCGGAGAGCTGTTAGAATTATCCCTTGTGGAGGATGTCTTAGAGTTCATAGGAGTCAATGGTGTACTTAGAGTTGGGCTTACTGAGGATCAGCTACGGAAAACACTCAAATTTGCATGCAAGTCTAGCCTATGCTCCGAAATGGGGAGTCAAAAAATGCAATCAAAGAGAAAATCGGTAAGCCAAACGTGAATCGTTTGGAGGCAGGAAACCGCCTATCCATAAGGGAATGGGTGAAAGAGACCTGAGAAAATAAAGGGGAGGATGATTGGATGAGAAAGATGTTATCGGCGGCGCTCTTGATGTGCATGGCTACGCTTCTGTCCACGCTATCGATGCCGACAGTTTTGGCAAGGCCCAATGGGATCCTTAAATGTGAACTGTCTATGGAGATCAATTGGGGTTTCTTATTGGATCCGTCGGAGCCTTCATTTATCGGAACCGTTTCAGGAGACATCAACGGATATCTATACATCTATCTGAAGGAGGCCAGTTACCCAGGCAAAACGGAACACTTCTCTGAAACGTGGAAAATTGTGACGTACGATGGAGACACAATAGAAGGATTCGACGAAGGTGTTTGGAGCTTTCATAACCTTAAGTGGGTGGCTAATGGCAGAGTAACAAGTGCATCTGGAGCATGGTCGTATCTGGTTGGCGCTAATTTTCAATATAGTGGCACGACAACCCCTGTATATGGACCGCCGACACCTGTATATGGCACAGGCACACTGCATATAACTTCGCGCCCCTAAAATTGATGCAATTACACTGATAATATCAAGGATAAACCAAAAGGCACTTTTCAAGGCTTCCACTTTTCATCAATTTTTCTTTTTAGATGCGGTTTCTTGCTGTCTTTCGATATGATAATTCCTTGGTGTAAAGAATCCATACTTATAAGGGTCACTAGAACGAAGGTTAAATCGGATTCCATGGTGGGATTTCATTAGGGTGAATGAGAAAGAACCATGAACCATGTTCTGTGATATCCACCAACAATCTTAAGTATATAACAGAAACACTATTAGATGTATAAAAGGGGTCAATGGGAGAAACAACTATTTTTGAGGTAGGCGACAGTTGCTGAGAATAGAAGATATTTCTGAGGAGAATCTTGAAGAAGTTCTTGATATCTGTTCAGGAAGCAGACTATTCGCTTCTGTGGATGATCCCATATTGAAAAAGGGTAGGGAGATCAAAAGGCAGTGGCTCCTAAAAACATTAAAACAACATGGATCTATTATGAAAATAGCTTATCAAAACGAAAAGCCTGTAGCCGAAATCCTGTTTTACCCTGAGGAGATGATGCCCTACCTCCACAATCCAAGAAAGGACGTAATATACAATAAATGTATATACATTTCCTCGCCCGAAGCCCGGGGCAGGGGAGTTGGATCTTCCTTGTTAAGGAACCTTATAGACGAGTGTCATACGGGATTAGACTGCCTAGAGGGAAGATCCTGCCGATTCGTTGTGACCCGACCTTTCCCCCACGAAGGAGACCTACCTCTTAGCGACTTCTATGAAAAAAGTGGTTTCAAACAAGGTAACCAAGAAATGTTTCTCGAGATCAACGGCAGATATGTGCCACAAGTAATCCCCGAGATTCGCCCTCTACCTGAAGACCGCGGTAAAATTATTGCTACATACAATCCAGATTGCGAATGGGGATATTTCTACGCTGCGACAACCAAAGAAATCTTTCAAGGCAAATACCCCGTTGAGATTTTCAACAGCTGGAAGAAGCCCGAAGAATACAAGAAACGTGGTGGTGGCTGGATGCTGATAGCTGCCGGCGTATTAGTTAACTCAAAAGTCCCGAAAAATCCCTTCGATTTCTGGACTGACCGAAAGGCTTTCATTCGAAACGTGGAAGAGGCATTACGAAAATAAGACGCACGCCGAGAATCAAAAGTGGGCCGGGAGAGATTTGAACTCTCGACCTTTCGGTTATCAGCCGAGCGCTCTAACCATGCTGAGCCACCGGCCCGACAGATTATTCTGTCATCCTTTAAGTTATAATAGTTTTTCTCTTTCTGTGTTCAAAGCCAATATCTTCTAAAAGTTTATATTCTGATCTTGGGTTCTTGCTTTCTGAGGTTCCTCTGATGTACCCAAGAAACGTTAACAATTGGAAGTTGAAGGGGACTACCACCCTGGCGCTCAAGTGTGTTGATGGCGTAATATTAGCCACAGATACGAGGGCGACTATGCTACCTGGCTTCGTTGCGCACAAGAAGGTTAAGAAGATATACGAGGTGACGAGGAACATAGGCATGACTATGGCCGGGGTGCCAGCGGAAGCTGTGAATCTGCTCGACGTTCTAAGGGCGAACGCTTCGATCTATCAGTTCCAGAGGAAAAGGGATGTCTCGGTTAAAACAATTGCAAGTCTGGCTTCTGTGGTTCTGTTCTCTCAAAGGTATTATCCATACGCAATTCAGATCGTCATCGGAGGATATGACGCCGAAGGATACCATCTATATTCGCTTGACCCCTTCGGAAGCGCTATAGAAGATGATATGATCGCGACGGGTTCCGGTTCTCCAGTCGCATACGGGGTGCTCGAAAGCGGATACGACAGCAACATAACGTTGAAGAACGGGTTAGCTCTGGCAGCCAAAGCAATCCGGTCAGCCATGAAGAGAGACGTATACACTGGCGACGCCTTCGACATCGCAACAATCACTCAGAAAAAGGGTTATATAGAGCTGAAAGAAGACGTAAAGAAGGAACTTTTAGGCAAAGAAGCGTCCTAATTTACTTCGGTAGTTGAACCCCTAGCCTTTAAAGATGCCCTAGTACTTCGCCCAGATCATGTATTGTGGCGTACTGCTGGGGTTTCCCGTTTTCTCTGTCAATCAGCAACGGCTTCAACCCCACGTTTCTTGCTCCTTCATAGTCAGCCTTTGGGTTGTCTCCTACGAAGACTGCATCCTGGGGTTGGACGCGCAACTTCTCCAGCGCGTAAAGGAATATCTCCTTGCTAGGCTTTGGCTTTTGCACATTGTCGGCACCAACCGTCACGTCGAAAAGTCCATTCAGACCGGTTCTCAACAGAACCTCGTCAACATCCTTCTGATAACCATTTGTAATTATGCCTGTTCTGATACCTTTCTGCTTAAGCTTCATCAAAGTCTCCTTCACTTCAGGATACGAGTCTAGGTCAGCGTTATCCCACCACTCATCTGTGACAGCATCCGCTAATGCTTCGATGTTTCTGCGGATTCCCAACTGTTCCAGGATTTTTCGGTTGAAGAGTCTCCAGAACTCGACATATGATAATGTATAATTAAGCTCCACCTCTTCTTCAGCTCTTCGAAAAGCCGAGGCGATCTTTTCTAAGGGCTTGTGAATACCGTGGGCAGCGAGTATTCTCCTAAAAATCTCAGGAACTGGCGCCGTTATTATCAGAGTGCCTCCAAGATCAAAGAGCACAGCCTTCAAGCTCAACACCGTCAAAGCCACACGTCATCGGTCGATGCCTATGCCTTTTATGTCATAAGCCTATTTTAGCTTTGCAACGTCACTATGTTCTAGTATAGGTCGGCTTACACAGGTTTCCGAGGGTGGAAGGATGTTAAACTTGATGTTTGCAGAGTCTGCGCTTGAAACGGTTCCCTTTGTACTAAGAAGAAACCCGGCAATTAGGCGTCATTCGGAAAGAAAGGGGAAGCCTCCTGAGCATATCATACTCGACAGGTCATATCATCATGCAGCAATGAAGACAATCGAAGAGAGCCTGAAAAGGGGAAGGCCGGACATTGTTCATTTCAGCCTGCTCGAGGCCCTAGGTTCACCGCTTAACAAGGAAGGTCTCCTAAGGGTTTATGTTCACACGTTTAACAATTATGTAATTTCGGTCGCTCCTGAGACAAGATTGCCAAAGAACTACAACCGTTTCATTGGGCTTATGGAACAGCTCTTCGAATCGGGCAGAGTTCCGACCGAAGGAAGTCCTCTATTAGTCCTTGAAAGGAAAACCCTGCCTGAGCTGATGGAGGTGGTCAAGCCTAGTTACGTGGTCGCCTTTAGCCGAACCGGCAAGCCTTCCACGCTTGAGGAAGCTGTATCTAGACTGAAGGGCGAGAAGAACTTGGCGGCTATCATAGGCGGCTTCCCGGCTGGTCACTTCTCAAAGGCGACCAGAAACCTGGCGAACGAAACCATATGCATAGATCCAGAAATGCTGGAGGCTTGGACTGTGACCTCCCGGCTGATCTACGAGTATGAGCGGCAATCGTCTCTTCCTAAGAAGCGGTTGGGAAAAATGTAATTCATCCGGGCTAAGGTTCTTTCTTCAGCTCCAACTGAAAACTTTCCGGTCGTATAAAACCTCAGGCAAGATAAGGAAGCCTGACAAAGCGAACGGTATTACAATCGCCCAGTCTTGAAGTGTCATTGGCGCTGTGTCGAACAATGGGAAGCCGAACAAAGGTCCTGTGTAGGGTATAATGAAGGTTATGGCTGCCGAAAAGACCACAGCGTATAGTAGGTACTTATTATTTGTGAATCCAACTCTGAAGGCGTTCTTCTTCTCCGAGCGACAGTTCCAGACAACAACGAGTTCCTGCATGGTAGCCTGTATAAACGCAAGGGTCCTCGCTTCCTCCAGTGGCTCTCCCCAGATGTAGTACGAAATATAAAAAAGAACTGCCGTCCCGAGGAACTGTGTGACAAAAGTAGCTAATATAGACGCGAATCTCCCATGTAAAATCCCCTCATTCGGGTCTTTCGGAGGACGATCCATGACATCGTCAGCCGCAGGATCTTGGCTCAAGGCTAGCGCTGGCGCGCCGTCTGTCATCAAGTTTATCCATAGGATCATTCCAGCGGTAAGGGGTAGCTCTAAACCTAGAAGGGCGAAGCTTCCTATGACAAGGAGCTCATCGAAGTTACTTCTGAGAATGAAGAAGGCAAACTTTCTGATGTTGTCGTATATCTTCCGACCGCCTTCAACGGCCCTGACTATCGTCGCAAAGTTGTCGTCCGCCAACACCATGTCCGCCGCTTCTTTAGTTACATCGGTTCCAGTGATGCCCATCGCCACGCCAATGTCAGACTGCTTAAGCGCGGGAGCATCGTTCACGCCGTCACCTGTCATGGCGACTATATGACCCTTCTTTTTTAAGGTTCTGACTATGCGGAGCTTGTGTTCAGGAGAAACTCGGGCGTAGACTACAACATCCTCAACGACCTTCTCGAACTCTTCGTCGCTGAGGTCGTCGAATTCTTTGCCAGTTAAAGCCATGCCTCTCTCCTGCATCATTCCGAGTTCTTTGGCTACAGCGATTGCTGTGAGCCGGTGGTCACCCGTGATCATGACTGTCTTGATTCCCGCCTTCTGGCAGAGCTGATTAGCTGTCTTCGCCTCTTCTCTTGGAGCGTCAATCATGCCGGTCAATCCTAGGAAGACAAGTCCGCTCTCTATCTGCTCGTTTGTCGTTTTATTGTCAAAATCTTCGACCTCTATGTCGTTCAGTTCCCTATAGGCAATGCCTAGTACTCTAAGAGCCTCGTTTGCCAGATCCTCGTTAATTTTAAGGATGAAATTCTTCTCCTTGCCGCTCAATTTTTTACTTTTTTCATTTTCTAATATGTGCGTACATTGGTTAAGAAGAACTTCAGGAGCACCTTTCACGAAGGCCAACAGTCTTCCTTCAGAAGTTTTGTTGATGGTGGTCATCATCTTCCTTTCAGATGTGAATGGAACCTCGTGAATGCGCGGATACTCCTTCTCAAGGCTTTCCTTTATGAGGCCAGCTTTCGCTCCTGCAACGATGAGGGCGCCTTCAGTTGTATCCCCAATCACGTTCTTCCCATCGTAGCTGGCGTTCGTGCATAGCGTTGCAGCGCGGAGCAAGAGGTCAAGTTCTGGGTTCTCTTTGGCATTGATTTTTACTTTGTTTATGAAGAAATCTCCTTGAGCCTCGTATCCTACCCCTGTAACCTCGACAGTCACGCCATTCACATGTATTCTGCGGACGGTCATTTCGCCCTTTGTCAACGTTCCAGTCTTATCGGAGCATATCACGGTTACGGCTCCAAGGGTTTCGGCTGACGACAGCCTTCTTATTATGGAGTTTCTTTTGGCAAGCTCTCTTGCACCCAATGCTAAAGTAACCGTAACAACGGCTGGAAGTCCCTCTGGAACAGCTGAAACTGCCAGAGCAACGGCTGTGAAGAAACTATCTTCGAGCGCCCGTATGCCTATCGGTCTTCCTAATCTTAGAAGTTCGAACACTTCTAGTATGAAAATAGCCACACAAACAACCACAACAATTATTCCTAACTTCTTTCCAAATTTGCCCAATTTGGCTTGAAGGGGAGTTTCCTCCTCCTCTATCGCCTGGACCATTTCAGCGATCTTACCGAATTCGGTTGACATGCCAGTGGAGGTTACAACAGCCTTTCCCCGGCCATAGATGATGTGGGTGGCCATGAAAACCATATTCTTTCTATCGGTTATAGGGGTGTCCGCAGGGAGGGCTCCTATCGTCTTATCGACGGGTGTAGATTCACCCGTAAGAATGGCCTCATCAGTTTTCAGGTCGACAACTTCCAAAAGATGGGCATCAGCAACGACTCGGTCTCCTGTCTCAAGTAGTAGAATGTCTCCAGGAACTATCTCTTCGGCTGGGATGACTGTTTCTTTTCCTTCTCGCAGTACCCTGGCCTTCGGCGCGGTCATCTTCCTCATGGCTTCGATAGCTTTCTCTGATCGGTATTCCTGGATGAAGCCTACGACGGAATTTAGGGCGACGATCACGCCTATTGTGGCTGAATCGGCGTAGTCCTCTAGGGTTGGGGCTTCAGCCTTGGTGAAGGTGATAAGTAGAGAGATCGCGATGGCGGCGATCAGCATCAAGACGAATATGTCCTTGAACTGGCCTAGGAAAATCCTGAGGGGACTTACTCCTCCCCTCTCTATCAGTTTGTTAGGTCCATACTGGATAAGGCGACGCTTAGCTTCATCGCTGCTTAAGCCATTTCGGCTCGTCTCCAGCGTACCGAGCGTTTCTTCTTCTGTCTTGGTATGCCATTGATGGTTCAAGGCCGAATCTCTCTAGTTACAAACTAAAAGCCTAATTAAGGTTTTCTTTTTGTGGGCAGCGGGTTTGATCGTGATTGCACTAAATGTCTTTACACTGGCTTATGACCGAGGGACATAGTTCGTTTGACCCCTACTAGGGTTGGAGCAAAGCTAGGACATCCGGGAGAAAGTCAAATCTGCAGATGATACAACGGTAAGCCTTTAAAGGTTGCCCTGAAGATTTAATACTGGTGGTTCTGTGACGAAGTTTGAAAGAGCTACAACGTACTTTGCTGAGCCTGGTCCCGGGAACACGGATGACGTGATCGATGCGGTTTCTAGGCGGGTGGAAAAGGACCATGTTGAGACGGTCGTCGTCGCTAGCACCTCAGGCAACACTGGCGCGAGATTCGCAGAAGCATTGAAGGGCAAAGCTGAGGTGATAGCGGTGTCTCACGAGAAGATGAGCCCTACGCTTAAAGAGAAGATAACTAAGCTGGGAGGCGTCGCCGTCGATGGGACCCATACGCCTCTCCACACAAGAGGCGTTGATGACATCAGGAATACACTTTACATTCTGGGTCAAGGATTCAAAGTTGCCGTGGAAGTAATCTTGATAGCCGTTGACAAAGGGGTCTTGAAACCCTATAAGGATGTCATAGGGGTCGCGGGAACGAATGAAGGGGCGGACACAGCAATAGTCGCTAGGGCAACATCCACAAAAGAAGCTTTCAGTGGTCCTTCATCCAAGAAACTTGAGGTTAGAGAAGTAATCGCTATGCCCTTGAAGAAGGAATGGTGGGATTAGGCTCGTTTCAGAACTTATTGTAATGAACAATCTCTTCGAGGTTCTTCTTACTTCGATAGTCCGGTGTTTCCGCTGGGTAACCGAAGGTGATTAGGCAGACAACCTTGAGATCATCGGGAATCCCAAGTAAATTCTTTAACTCATCTTCTTTGAAATCCCCAACCCAGCAAGATGCCACTCCTTGAGCCTCAGCAGCTATAACCATGTTTTGAAGCGCGATAGTTGTGTCTATGGTAGACCACATGTTGTTCTTGTCTCCACAGCCGACCACAGTGAAGGCGGAGTTCCTGACAAATGAGTTATAATTGCCCTGCGAGAGAACGTACTTCAACTCTGGATCAGTAATCACAATGAAGTGCCAAGGTTGCGCATTGTTTGCAGAGGGTGCCAACCTACCTGCTTCAAGTATGTTTCTCATGACTTGTTTAGGAATGGTTTTCTTCTTGTAACGCCTTATGCTTCTTCTTTTATAGATCACATCTAGAAGAGACATACCGGACACCTTGTTAACTTATCTGCGCGTCACACCTTTAATTCTTTTCTTAGAGGGAGGTCATAGAGTTCTCGAGTCTCGTTTTGATTGAGCAATATTCATAATTAAGTGGTGATTGCTGTCGAGGGGATGATTTCCAGCATGAATCTTCTAGACATAAAAAAAGTGCATTTAAGAGGATACGTTCCGTATTTTCTTGCTTCTTCTACCATTGTGTAAATGTTTTCGATTTTGCAGTTTGCGTGAAGCGAGTTGCTTGATGCAAGAATGTAGCCTCCGCCTCTGGCTGCTGCGTCTATACATCTCCTTACGTCTCTCCTGACATCGTCCTCGGTTCCGAAGGGCAGGACGTATCGGCAGTCGACATTTCCGACGATGCAGACTTTGTCTCCATACCTCGTCTTGACATCCGCCAAGTCCATAGCTCCTGGCTCTATCGGGTGGATGCCGCGGATTCCAGCCTCAACCATGTCATCCAATATCGGGTAGATGTTGCCATCCGTATGCTTCAGAACCGGGACGGCTCTCTTCTCAGCCAACGCGATGACCCTGCGAATGTTGGGAAGCTCAAACTCTCTGAACTGCTTCATGCTCATCAAGGGACAATGAACGTCAGCATAATCGTCTGTTATGAAGGCTACTTCTACGCCGCCGTCAAGCATAAGCCTAACCATGCCGAGGCAGGTCTTGGCAATCTTATCTAAGAACCTACGTGCGACATTCGGTCTCCGATACATGTCTATTAGCAGCTTGTCTATTCCGCCTCTGACTTGGAAAGCCATGTGCCAGCCAGCATGTCCCTGACAGACCACTGCAACATCTTCGTCTCCCAAGAGCCTAAGGACACGCTCAACCATCTCGAACATGCCTTCCTCTTCCGGGTCTGGAGGGACATAATTCACCATGTCTTCTTCTGTCTGGACAGTTCCGCCGACCCACCAAGTCGTCTTAGTCTCCCGCCTCGAGTCGAGTATCCTTCCCCATTCATCGATGAACCTAGTCTCCGAGATGAACTTCGGTCTGTAGGCTCTGCTGCAGAGTGAGTAATCGCTTATTGCTGGTATCGCATCGAAGCCAAGTCTTAAGCAGGCTCTAGATAATGCTATCCTGTTTCTGATCGACGCTTCCCAAGGGTTCTTTTCGGAGCCTGCTATAAGGCTGAACCCGCCGAGGTTTTCACCCGTTATAGCTTCTATTATTGGCGGATCGAGACCCAGGTCGGTTATCGGCACAAGGTCAGGCTCCTTCAGATCGACCGCTGAAAAGAAACGTTCTCTAGGCAACATCTGTACGACTGTAAACCTCCGATCAAAACAACTGACGAAAGCAGGTGACTCCTTACTTAAAAGATTATCGTGAGTTTTCACTACTTGTCTAGAGCGATTACCCTCACGATGGTAGTAGCCTTTATTGTTCTAAAGAGAAGAAGATCGGGCACAAGTTATAAGCCCACCATATCTGTGAGACCTGAAGCAAGCTTAAGAGTGTACTCTGTGAGCCACCTTAAGTGTTCCCATTGAGCCCTATCCACGTATCCCTTTGACGTGAGCTGACAGAAGCTTTTACCATGAAGGTTTCTATCGATTGCTGCCCGCTGTTTCAGTTCTCTGAAAAGTTCAATTGCTTCACTGAACTTCTCTCTTATTTCGGCGCGTAGAGCTGGAGCGCTTTCCTTCTCCATAATGTTGATCACCTCTGAGACCTTGGCCTCCAAAGTTCTCTGGATCTTGTCTATATTGCCTTTGACCAAGAGAACATTGTTCACGGCAAGCTGAATCTGTTCGAACACTCTCCTCGGCGTGTAGCCACCTGGATGTTTAAGCAGGTAAGGCAACACAGGAATATGGGAGTAGCCAAGTGTCTCATGATAGCTCTGATATAGTCGTTTCTTCAGACGGAGCAACCCCAGGTCTGTGGCAAAGGTCACGTTGAGATCGTTGTCATGGGGCTCCATGTGCAACAGCTGGCATGAGAGGACGTAATTGAGCAAAGCACCTGTCCGCATCATGGCAGCTTTTGACTCATGGCATCTATGAAGTATCAAAAACCTGTCTGCGTTTCTTATCCTACGTCCGACGCGGCATATACCGCTGAGTCCCATCTGCCTGAGTTGATTGTCCAACTCTGACATTGAATGTTTAAAACTTGACTCCAGCTTGCCAGTGTCCCCTTTCCTTCCCATGCTATCTATCATCATGCAGAAGTCAAGATCGCTTCCACGCGTCATTAAGCCCTCAACCAAACTTCCCCCGACAAGAGGGAAGAAGTTGACCTCGGACGGAAACAAGGCGGTAATCTGATCGTTGTTCTCTTCAAGCCAGTTGACTATGGTAATCCGAGTGGTTGATGCAGCTTTTTCTGGCAAGCTCCTGTCGCTGCTCATAGTCTCCGCGCTGTCTCTCATGTGAGACATCCTTAACACCTCTGTGCTTGGTTGCACTTAAACTCATATCCAACGCATGAGCGTCAGAAGCTTTAGCGTTGTCCAATGTTTTTGGTTGAGCAAGTGCTTGTGTCGATGACGAAGATGAGTTTCAGAAGGGTTTCATCTTTCTCTTGAGAAACATTGAGACTCCTATTGCGGCAACCATGCCTGTAGCCGCCACCAGCAACATGTGGAAGAGGCTTGAGGGAAAGGGCGAGGGTCCAGCATCCATTGTCCCGTACGTCTGGGCGGCTTCAAACGTGTCCAAACCTTCTGCCAACTTAAGTGTAGATGCATTTTCTCCAGTTGGAAGTCCTCGGTCACTTTGTTCCCCGAGCCACTGTGACGTAACCTCTGTGCTTACCAAATTACTTGTATACACCATTATGGGCATAAGCATAAGTAGAACTCCTAAGGCTATGGCTGCGGCAACGGAGACTATGATCTTGATCAACTCTTTCCTCAACCCTTCAAGTATACTGGGAAGGCTAGCTTATATAATACTATATTTTAGAACAGCCGGTTCAGCCTAGATTTTGCCGTGTTTCCATCTATCTTTTGACATAAAACTTGACAGCAGTATCCTTTTCCAAATTGCTGACAGATAACAACATCCTGCCATCGGTCACTAGGACGGTCTCCCTGCTCGTTATCTCTCCGCTATACGGGTTCCACCACTCAACAACATACTCACCGCTTAGAAAGCCCTCAAACTCCATACTGATTAGTTTCAGAGGTTCAACCGGTACTTTGTTGACAACGTTCCACCATGTATGATCCTTGTTCTGGACCCATGCCATCGCGAAGGTCACGTTGCCCAAACCTATGACTCTGGCTTTACTGACCTTTAATACAGAATTTGTGAATTCTATGTAGTCATACGTGAACCAGTCGTTGCCCGAATTGTCAAGTTTTACCTCGTGTCTACCTGAATGTATAGGGACTCTCACGTCCATGTTGTACTCGTTGACAGAGGCATCATTCTCGCCGTCTTTGTCAGGCAAAGGAGTGGAGTTGACCAGAGAGCCATCAACATAGACCTGCAGCACAGCGCCGGAATCGGCCACTGAATTCACATGTATGACCACCTCACCACTGTACGGGAGTTCAACTATGAAGGTGGGGTTGTTTCTAAGTTCAGGATGATATCTGCCGTGAACAAAACCGCTGATCTGTGAAAAATTAGTTATGTGCCCATAAAGATCTACTTCGAACATATTGGCTTCCGGTCTAGCCCAACCTAGGCTTGGATACACAGTGATATCACAGAGGTCGCCTAGGCTAATCTCGTCAGGCGGGACAAGCCTCACTTCAAGGCTTCTAAACCCAGACTGGTCAGGTTCAACGCCCTCAAGGTACTTGCTCAGGGCTTTGAAGTGATAGTACAGATCATATGGGTGTACATAGTTGTCCCACCACCACAGCATTGCTGAGCTTGCTGAACCGGAGTGGACAGATGACCATATGCCGTTGTGAATTTGAACCCCTTCCTCGTCCTTAGTGGTGTAGGGGTCGTCGAACCATCTCCAGTCGGCACCAAATTCTGAAACTAACACAGGCTTCTGGTAACTTTCCAGTAGCCCATTGACCATGCTATGCATTGCTCCTCCTATGTCCAGAAAGCCTGCTGGGCCATATCTATGCACTGTTAAGAGGTCCATTGAGTCTAGGCCTCCGAAACGGGGATCGGAGCTTGTGGTTATGAGGTGTCTATATGGGTCGATATGCACCAAGTATCGTGCCATTGAATCGTGCCATTCAGCGACCTGCTCAAAGTTGTAGTTGTCTGTAAGCTCGACCTCGTTCCAAAGTTCCCATGCCAAGACATGGGGGCTGTAACCCCATCTTGAAACAATATATCTCAGTCGCCTCTTGAAGAGATCTATTGCCGTTTCATCCCTCCAGAAATCCTCAGGTCTCGCCAATGGTCCTCCTCTCGCCGCGACGTAGGGGTCGTCATTAAACTGCCCTGTTAGGCCTCCGGATTGCAGCTGTCCATGGTTCATGAGGCAGAGAAGCACGTATATGCCCTTCTCTCTGGCTTTCTCAAGAACGTAATCGAGACGCCAGGCTTCCGCCATGTCGTAATATCCGAGCCTTTTCCATTCGATGCCGAAAGCCCATGGAGCCATCCATATTCTGGTGATCGTTTCGCCGTTGAGGTTCATTGATGAGAACCATGTATCATAATCGTAGGTGCCTTTAGAACCGAACCAGCAGACATCGTGGCCTATGAAGAAAAAGGAGCTGTCGTCGTCAAACTGGAAGAACCTACGGTCCTTGTCACTGATCCTCACAAACCCCCGATTATCTGAGGAGGAAACGTTGAACGTTAGGCGATCTGTTACAATGACTTGTCCCTCATCTTCTAGCGTGGCATAAAATGTGTACTCGCCAACCTCCATCGGAGTGAACCTTACCTTCCAGTAGGGTTTCCCTATGGGCGTGAGCTTCTCACCATCGCCAACTAGGCTTCGGTTGAACTCCTGGTAATAGAACGCTGGGATCTTTGTGATGGCTCCATTTGGCGAGTTGAAGATGGCTGTTACATTCACTTCTTCTGGGTTGAAGGGGTTCTCAAAGTTGGCTGTTACGTTAAGGTCTGCTTCAAAAAAGCCGTAAAGCGGGACAGACTTTAGGTTTGTTCTCTCAATGGTTATGGAAGGCTGCACGGGTATCACGTGCCTTTTTGTTTGAGTATGTAACACCCCCGCTATTAATGCTAATGCCACAAATATCGTGCCAATCATGAATGCATTTCTGTGCTTGGTCACTAAAAGGGGAGGCATGAGTGGAAGTTGACTTTTAAAGCCTTAAAGGTTTGCGATTCTATCTTCGAAAGTCATAGGGAAGGTTAAGAAAACATGAGATCATCGAGTCAGTCATTTCAATTTCGGAATATAGTCTCTTTCTGCTTCGTAAAGTTCAGCGAACATATTCCTAATTTCTTCAAGCGAACAAACGGCAGCGGTCAAGGGGTCAAGCATCAATGCTTGTTCTGCCATTTCGTAGTTGTTGTTCATGATAGCTCTTACTGTCATGTCGTAGACAGCCATGTTCGACTTGTTGAGCGCTGCAAGGTGTGGAGGCAAGTCGCCGAAGTAGGTCGGATGGATTCCGCTGCTATCGATCAGGCATGCAACCTCTACCACTTCGTTCTGAGGCAGATTGGTGATTAGATCGGTATTAGGCACGTTTCCATAGATGACCTTGGGTCGATTGAACGTTATGCCCTCGATAATCTCACATGCATATTCAACGCTTCTGCGTAGATCAGGTTGTACCTCGCCTTTGATGACCTTCTTTCTCCATTCATCCAGGTTTTTCCTCCATTTTGGCCAATTCTTCGCGTAAAATCCCCTTCCACCCAGGTAGCCCTCTCTGCAATATTTGTCGATCAGTTCAGGTCTCTTGCGGAAGTAGGGGACATACTCTGACATGTGACCGCTTGACTCAGTGACAAAATAGCCGAGGTGGAACAACAGTTCAAACTTGACGGGGTCTTTCTCGTAGAGTTCTCTGTTCTCTTTAACCTTCTTCTTTAACAAAGGATACATGTCCTTTCCTTGATGAGTGAGCTCTGTAAACCAAGCCATGTGATTAATGCCTCCGCATCGCCATTCCAGCTCTTCGTAAGGCACCGCCAAGTAACTAGCCAAGGACATAGATGTGCCCTGAACAGAGTGGCATAAACCCACGGCTTTCATCTTTGAAGCCCTAAAAGTTGCGAGCATCATTATCGACATCGGGTTGGTATAGTTCAGTATGTAAGCATCTGGGCAAAGTGCCTCAGCGTCCTTCAAGATCTCCAGCCACGGCGGGACGGTTCTCAATGCCTTCATTATTCCACCCGGGCCGACGGTATCGCCTATGCATTGGTCAACACCGTACTTCAACGGAATGTCGTAGTCATATTTTACCGTCTGTACCCCGCTGACCTCAATGGTGTTGATGAGGAAGTCTGAATCCGCCATTACTTCTTTTCGGTCAGTGGAAGAAACAACCTTCCACTTTGTCTTCAATTTCCCGTTTACAATCTTTGTTGCCTCGTGGGAGAGCTTTAACCGTACCGGGTCGATGTCCACTAAGCAGATTTCGCCTTCCTCGAGACCTGGAATCTGAAAAATGTCCTTGCTTAGAATTGGGGCAAAGGCGCTTCCAGCCCCAAGATAGGTGATCTTGACCATTGTGGATTCTCCTTTTTGCCAGTATATTCCCTTAACTGCGTATATTGTTTTCTCTTCGTTGCGGTTAGCTAGGCGAGGTGAAGTACAGCAAATGATATATCCGCTCAAAAGAGCTCTCTCACGTGACGAACGGCGTTATGAGGTCATCGTATGGAGTTGGTTATGTTCACGAAGATGCTGAAGAACGTTGGCAGCCTCTCTCTGGATGAAGCAGGCGACCGGATTGCTGAGATGGGGTTTGACGGTGCGGACTTAACAGTTCGAGAAGGTGGCTATGTGCCTCCAGAAGAAGCCGCGCATAAGCTGCCTGAGGCTGTCGACATATTGTTGTCCAAGGGTCTGACAGTGCCAATGATAACCACCAACATAACACACGCAGAAGAGAGTTATTCAGAAGAAATCTTCAAGGCGGCTTCTCAATGCGGAATTAGGTTCATAAAGCTGGGCTATTGGATATACGAAGGTTTCGGCACAATCAAGGAACAAATCGAAAAATTGCACAATTATAACCTCAGAGGGATCCACGAACTATGCAAAGAATACAACGTTGCTGCCGGCGTTCACATCCACTCGGGAGATTTCCTAACCGCAAACCCCGCTGTGGTCCAGATGCTTCTTCAAGACTATGATCCCAACTACCTATGCGCTTACATCGATCCGGGTCACATGGCTGTCGAAGGAGGCCTGTCAGGCTGGAAAATAGGAATGGACCTGCTTCAAAGGCACATAAGGATGGTGGCAGTCAAAGACTTCGGCTGGTACCGAGAAAAGGATCAGGAGACTGGCCAGAAACGATGGGCTGTCCGGACCGTTCCCTTGTCGGAGGGTCTGGTTCCTTGGCCTGAAGTTTTCGTCTACCTTCGGAAGATTGGCTTCGACGGACCCATCTCAATCCATAGCGAGTATCACGATGTGAACCTTGAGGAGTTGGTCCGCCGAACAGAGAAAGACCTTGACTACTTGAAGAAAGTGTTGGGGAGTATCTGGTCGGAGTGAAAATATGCAAATATTGTTTACCCAGATAGATCCTATTTGACGCTGAGGGAGACGAACTCATTGGATTCAGATATTCGCCCCATAAAGCTTGAGCCACACTTCAGAACGGATAGATTCCGCCTTCCACTGAAGTTTGGAAACGTGATAGTCACCGATTCTACTTCGCTTACCGTGAAGGCAACGGTCGAGAACAAAAGAGGCGAGGTTGCCGAAGGTTGGGGTTCAATGCCCCTCATGGGCCAGTGGGCCTTCCCAGATCCATCATTCTCCCATGAGAAGAAGCTCGAAGCAATGAAGCAGATTGGCGAGAGAACATGCAGGATGCTGGGGAAGCTCTCACGCAGCACCTTTGCTCACCCAATAGAGATAATGCTAGGGTCTAAGGAAGGCATATTCAAACTAGCCAAAGATGTCAGTAAGGATGTTGGACTTGGGGTTTCGATGCCCGCTCTCGGTGTCTTAGTATCTACATCTCCCGTAGATGCGGCGCTTCATGACGCGTTCGGACGAGTGAATGGGATATGCTCCTACCGTGGATATGGACGAGAGTACATGGAGCACGATCTAGGCTTCTACCTTGGGGCGGAGTTTCGCGGCAAATATGTCTCAGACTACCTTCGACCTGAGTACTCTGATGAGCTTCCAGTCTTCCATCTAGTGGGAGCTTTAGACAAGCTAACAAGAGATGAGATTGACGCCAGCGACCCTAATGACGGCCTGCCTCTCAGCCTTGACGAGTGGATCGAAAGGGACGGTGTCTTTTGTCTGAAAGTCAAGTTAAGCGGTACCGACCTAGATTGGGATGTTCAAAGAACCAAAGCCGTAGCCGAAGTAGCCTTTGAAACCCTCAAGCAGAGGGGAAAAGAGAAGTTCTACCTATCGGTTGATTCAAATGAGATGAATCGAAATCCCGATACCACACTGGAATACCTTAGGAAACTGAAGAGGAGCGCGCCGCTGGCGTTTGACAACCTCCTCTATCTTGAGCAGCCAATAGAACGCCACCTTGTCCGCGGCAGATTTCCTATGGGAAGGGTTGCTGAGGTTAAACCCGTGTTGGCCGATGAGAGTGTGACAGACCTCGAAAGCCTCGACTTAGCCCTCAGTCTGGGCTGGTCGGGCGCCGCGGTCAAGGCATGTAAGTGGCATTCAACTAGCCTTCTTTACATAGCGAAGATGGAGCATCATAGGATTCCATACTCAATCCAGGACTTGACCTGCTCCGGTCTAGCCTTGATACACTCAGCAAGCCTAGCAGCCCGCTCAAACCCCATGAAAGGATTCGAATACAACGCCAGACAGTACCTTCCCTTCGCCTACAAGGAGATTCAGGACAGACACCGAAGTCTTTTCACTGTGAAAGATGGAAAGGTCAAAACTGACTCCCTGCGGCCTATAGGTCTTGGTTTCTCAGCCAAAGGGCTCAAGGTCTAACGCTTCCCTAAGCAGTCACTAATGGTTGAATACCGATAGTAAAGATAGATTAGCTGGCAGATTGATAAGACTTCGGACAAGCCTCGTACTGTCCTTGAAGGCGAAGAGATAATCCTTGCTCCTGCCTTTCGAGGGTCCTTGAGGCCACGGTAAAGCAGAATGTCATATATGCTACTAAGAACGTTAGGGTGAGTTGAAGGAATTTGGCAGTATTGAGCATGAGGGTTTAGGTATGGTGGACATGGTTGACGCCCCGCAAGTGACTGACAACTTCATAGCAAAATGGTTCAAGAGGACAAAGCCTTCCCTTACTTTTGAGGCGAAAACCATCAGGGACTTTGACTTGTGGAAGGATGCACTTGTGAGCAAGATCAGGAGTCTCTTGGGAGAGTTTCCGAAGCCAGCGCCTCTGGACCCCAAGATTCTGTCGACAGAGGAAGACGAACGATTCGTAAGGGAGAAGTGGCTGATCCAATCTGAGCAGGACTGTTTCGTCCCGTTATATCTGCTCACGCCAAAGCATGAAAAAGGGAGAAGGCCAGCAATCCTATGTGCTCACGGTCACGGACCTTACGGCAAAGATTCAGTTGCTGGGGTGCACTTTGGCGACCCCAACAGGAAGGCGAACATATCCATCCACAACTATAACTATGCGGAGCAGATGGCAGCAGCCGGCTTTGTAACGGTAGCTCCAGACTGGCGTAGCTTCGGTGAGAGGATAGCGTACAGCAATCTGTACCCTGGGAGAGACATTTGCGATGTGCACTTTCTGCAGCACCTCATTCTGGGAAGAACTCTCTTAGGAGCGAATATCTTCGACGGGATGCGTGTAGTAGATTTCCTAGTTACAAGAAAAGAGGTTGATCCTAATAGAATAGGGTGTATGGGTCTGTCCTTCGGAGGAACGATGACCACCTATCTGGCCTTGTTAGATGATAGGATAAAGGCGGCGGACATAATCTGCTACGCAACAATGACAGAGCATTATACAATCTCGAGACCGAACACATGCGGATCGCAGCTCGTCCCTTACCTTTACAGATACGCTGACGTTCCAGACGTGATAGCCGCAATTGTACCAAAACCTCTGCTTATAGAAAGCGGAGCATCAGATACCTGTTTTTGGATACACTCAGCAATCGAGGCTCATGAGACAATCAGAAAAGCCTATGAGGTAAGCGGGCATCCAGAAAACCTTTGCATTGAGGTCTTCCCAGGGGAGCATAGCTTCTCAGGGCGAAAGGCTTTCAGTTTCTTCAAGAAGTTTCTTGAGCAGAAAATCGCGCCAGTCTAGGTCTATGCCTATAAGGAGTATTACCTCCATAGGTCGTTCTGGAGTTAGGAGATCATGTCGAATGGGATACTATCTTGGAGGCGTTCTCATAGAAGACCAACTTAAGGTCCTCATCGGTAAGGCCCATCTGAGGGAGAATTACTGTCCAGTAATCGGCAAACTTCTGGAAACTTTCAGGGGCAGAGTCTGTGCCGAAGAGGATTTTTGAAGGCTTCAAGTCGTAACCGTGCCTTCTCCATATAGCTAATGCTATGTAGAAAGTGTGGCCGCCTGATATGTCGAAGTACACATTGGGGTTATGAAACGATACTACTGCCGCCTCCTCACACCACGGATGACCCAAGTGCGCCCCTACCAAGACGAGCTTAGGAAAGCTTCTCGCTATCGTTTCGAGGTAGACAGGCCGCATATTGCTTGAGGTGACACCTTTCTCTGAGAGTTTGGTTCCTCTTGCCACCAAGCCTGTGTGGAACATTATTGGCATACGCCGTGCCTCTATTCTCTCGTAGAATGGAAAGTACCCCTCACAATCGTACGGTTTGCGGGGCGATATCAGCTTGATCCCCTTGAACCCGTGGGAATAGACCTCCTCAATGATCCCGGGATCGTCTTTATCTAAGTCAATGTACGCGAAGCCCCTGACCAGATCAGGGTACTCTTTTAAAGCTCTCTCTACAGACTGATTGTCCAATCCGGGAATGGGAAGAGCGCACATGAAACTCCTCTCGATCCCGACTTTCTCGCAAGCCTCGGCAAAGACCTTAAGCCCACTTTCAGATGGAAAGTGCACGTGAGCGTCAATGATCAGCAACGAAAACCACCATGGCGATAATATGGGCTTTCTTGACGTATTAATGTTTGGTGTGAGGGGAAGCGAAGAGCCTTTAGTAAAATCTATTAGTTGATGGTTGCTGATAGTCCATGATTGCATACATTTGTCACGGAGCGCAACATTATGGGAACAAAGGTACGTATTGCTACAATCTGCCAAGGAGGGCAGTTCTTCAGTTCCGTTGAGGAAAATCGTCGACACGTCTTGAAGCTTCTCGATCTCGCACTTCACCAGAACCCTGATATGGTTTGCCTTCCTGAAGCCTTTGCGACGGTCTCTGTTCCAGCTAGAGACTTGACTAGATTAACTGAGACCGTGCCAGGTCCGACGACGGATGCAGTCTCAGAAAGGGCAAGAGAACATAACTGTTATATTATTTGCCCCGTTAAGATAAAGCGAAACTCAAAACTCTGGAATTCAGCGATCATCATAACTAGATCGGGAGACATTTTCGGAATATACGACAAGGTTCAGCCTGTTACCAGCTCCAGCGATTACACGGTCTTTGAGGACGGTATCACGCCGGGTAACGAATTCCCCGTCTTCGACCTAGACTTTGGCCGCATTGGTGTCCAGATCTGCTTCGACATCGGCTTCCCCGAAGGCTGGCAAAGACTTTCTGAAAAGGGGGCAAAAATGGTATTCTGGCCTTCAGCCTACGACGGAGGCTTCCCTCTTCAGGTCTATGCATACCTGCACCACTATTATGTGGTGTCCTCTGTTCAGTCAGACAAATCCAGAATCATCGACCCCCTTGGAGTGATTCTTGCTGAAACAGATCACCACATGAACGTCATCCACCGCGACATCAACCTTGACTTTGTGGTTTCACATTACGATTTTAACTACAGCGTTCCAGACGAGATTATGAAGGCTTACCCGGGCCGTGTAAATATTACATCCCATATTGATGACGCCCACTTCCTCGTGGAACCGATCGACGACAGCTTGACAACAACACAGCTTCAGAGGGAGTTCCGTTTCGAATCCGCATTGAAGTATTGCCAAAGACACCAAGAAGCATATCCTCTGATTCGCCGGGGAAAACGGCCTGTACCGCAGAAGGCTTTGCATGGCGATAGGCCCCAATACTCAAAGACGGGCGAATAGGAAAATGTATGGAGTTAGAATTTCATGAAGAAGATTCTGTGTATTCCCGCCTCCGATCACATAAGATATGTCTTTTCGAAGGAGACTCTGGGCAAGCTAAGGGTTCTTTTCGATGTGGCCTTCAACGATCTTGACAGGAACTACACATCTGATGAAGTTGTATCCAAGATCAAAGGCTTTGACGCGTTGATTACAGGTTGGGGATCACCCCCGCTGACAGACTGTGTGTTCGAAAACGCTGACCGTCTTAGGATCATAGCCCACACAGCTGGCTCAGTAAAGGCTGAACTGCTTCCCCAAAGTGTCATCGAGCGCTATATTATGCCACGGGGAATCTGCGTCTGCAATGCTCCTCAGGCTATTGCCTACAATGTTGCTGAGGCAACCTTAGGCTTAGTCATCTTTGCGGGCCGGAGACTGTTCGATCATGCGCTGAATGTCCGGGAGAGGCTTATCTGGCAAGATTCATGTATCCCGCGTGAGGTTAAAACACTTAATGGCAGCACGATAGGAATAGTAGGGGCGAGTACAGTAGGGCGCGAAGTGATCCGTCTCCTGAAACCTTTCGATTCAAGAATTCTAGTCTACGATCCCTACTTGCCCAACGATGATGCTGACCTGCTTAACGTTGAAAAGACAAGCCTTGAGGATCTGTTCAGGCAGTCGGATTTTGTGAGCATACACGCTCCTCTGACCGAAGAAACCTGCCGTATGATCGATGGAAGCCACCTCAAAATGCTCCACGACGGCGCGGTTATAGTGAACACCTCGCGCGGCAAAATCATAGATCAAGAAGCGCTCGTCAAAGAATGCAAGAGAGGGAGGATACTTGTGGCGCTTGATGTGACAGAACCAGAGCCCCTGCCCAAGAACTCCCCTCTGAGAAAGCTCAAGAACGTGATAGTTACGCCTCATGTTGCTGGACACGGGTTTTACGGCGCTAAGAAGATAGGCGAGATGACACTTCAAGCATTGGAGGACTTCTTTGCAGGTAGAGAGGTTAAAAACAGGGTTGATTTCGGAAGATACAAGATACTTGCCTAGGTGCATCAAACCAGCAATGGTGCCTGAGCAATGCGAACCGTAGAAAGAACCAGCTTGAGAGACCTGTCGCTTAAAGGTAGTTCGACCATATTAGATAGCAGAAGGAGATCGGGACAATGAACTCTAGGGAGCGTGTTACTCTCGCCTTGGACCATCAAGAACCTGACCGGGTTCCACTCGACCTCGGCGGAAGCCCCACAACCGGAATGCATGTGAGCACGGTGTACGCTCTCCGCCAGGCTTTGAAGCTGGATACTCCGGGAACGCCAGTAAAAGTCGTAGAGCCATACCAGATGCTTGGGGAGATAGCCCCAGACTTGTTTGAGGCTTTAGGCATCGATGTCGTTGGCTTAAGCAGTGGAATCACAATGTTTGGGTTCAGAAATGAGGACTGGAAGCCTTGGAGGCTTTCCGACGGAACACCAGTTCTCGTGCCCGGCAAGTTCAACACCCAACCTGACATGGATAGGAATATCTTAATGTATCCACAAGGCGACACCTCAGTATCGCCCTGCGCTAGAATGCCTAAGGGAGGCTTCTACTTTGACGCTCTTGACAGGCAACAACCAATCGACTGGAAAAACCTGAATATAAAAGACAACATAGAGGAGTTTGGCCTAGATTCCAACGAGGAGTTGCGGCTTCTTCGAGCAGAGGCTGAGCGGCTTTACACACAAACAGACAAGGCGATACTTGGTAACTTCGGCGGAACAAGTTTCGGCGACATCGCCCTTGTTCCAGTACTGCAGCTCAAGCAACCCAAGGGCATAAGAGGCGTTAAGGAGTGGTACATGTGCCACGTCAGGCGTCCCGACTATGTTCTCGAAATATTCGAGCGTCAATGTGAGGTTGCCTTAGAGAACCTAGAAAAGATAGATACAGTTGTTGGCGATCGGGTCACAGTGGTGTTCATCACAGGAACGGATTTTGGGACCCAGAAATGCCCCATTATGTCAAAAGCATCCTACCAGAAGCTGTATAAGCCTTTTCATAAGCGCGTTAACGACTGGGTGCATAAAAACACGTCATGGAAAACGTTCATCCATTCATGCGGCTCGGTAGAACCGCTGATCAATGAATTCATCGAAGCTGGATTCGACATCCTTAATCCAGTCCAAACCTCCGCCACGAACATGGATTCACGTAAGCTTAAGGAGAAATACGGCGATAAGATTACATTCTGGGGCGGTGGAATAGACACCCAGCAGACCTTGCCATTTGGTACGCCGGATCAGGTCAGAAGAGAGGTACACGAACGTATTCGTGTCTTTGCCCCAGGAGGTGGTTTCATATTCAACACTATTCACAATGTCCAACCCAAAATTCCGATAGAAAATGTCCTCGCGATGTATGGGGCGGTCAAGGAGTTCGGCACATATCCCATCCCATAGAAAAAGATATATGGACACGACCATGGCAATGAATGAAAAACATTTTTCGATCGATCGAAAAATGCATGATTATATGTTTTTGATGTCTGAATGAGTTCTAGTGAGGTAACCTAAAAACACACGAGCTCTGAGTCGAGCTGCAAGAACGACGTTTGCCGTCTTGGTTGCCTAGATCTAATATGTGATCTTCTCCCATTTACCCTTCCGCATAGACTTGTAGCCAGCGTCGATGATGACATTGGAGATATACCCGTCCTCAAAGTTTTCCCTTGGCATCACGCCCTTCTTGACGCATTCGACGAAGTGTCGCATCTCCTCATGATATCCATAGACTCTGGCTTCGTCGACGCAGGGGATGACCCATCCCTTGTCCATTTCAGCCTTTTCCACGACATAACCAGTGCTCTCCAATGTGAACACGGTAATGGGTGTGCCCCGCGTAACATCAGTGAAGATAACGCCACTAGAGCCATAGATTTCATTCCTCAAGTCAAGTCCGCCTCTAGAAGACCAACTGACCTCGGCTTGTCCTAGCTGTTTACCCTCAAACCTAACCAGAAGCACTGCGTTGTCCTCGCATTTTACTGAGTGAACTAGGGTATCTCCCCAGGCTAAGGCTTCTGTGGCTTTCACATCCTTGCCTATGAAGTATCTAGAAGCAGCGACACAGTGGCAACCCATGTCAAGGAGGGCCCCTCCACCTGAAAGCGAAGGATCCCAGAACCAGTCTGAATGGGGTCCGAAGTGGGCTTCGCGGGATCTGACCCAGAAGACATCGCCGATGCCTCCCCTTTCGATGACATCCCTCGCCTTCATGACCGCTGGGCTGAAAACCTCAGTCTCAGCGTAACCGTGGAGAACACCTGCCTTCTTAACCGCATCAAGCATTTCCTTCGCCTCCTTCAGGTTTCTGGCAAGAGGCTTCGTGCAAACCACATGCTTTCCAGATTTGCATGCCAACATTGACGCTTCTTTATGGAGAAAGTTTGGCAGAGCAATTATAACCAGGTCAACTTCAGGCTTCTCTACCACTTTAACTATGTCTGTGGTCCACTTTGGTATCTTCCATTTCTCGGCAAAGGACTTCGCATGGTCCTGCGCACGTGAATAGACTATTGAGACTTCTTGGTCTGGCACATCCTTCAGTCCATTCATGTAGAATGTAGCAACAAATCCGGAACCCAACAGACCTATCTTTATGATTTGCCTCCCTCCAGTAGCATTTTCTTGTTATGCTGAAATCTTTATGACATTTATTGAGTGTGGACCAAGCGATGCGAGAACTTCGCCTTTTTCGATCTTGACAGTGGCTTCCTCTATTCTGACTCTATTAGCCTCGTTAAGAGTGTTCCTGTCTTCAATTGATTCGCCTGCAACGTAAAGTTGCACCCCTTTCCTAGGTTTAAAGCCTCTAAAGGCTACTCTAAGATCTGCAGTCTCGCTTTCATGTCTGTTCACGACATGTAAGTAAAGAGTGTCACTTTTCTCTGCGAAAGTGGCACTAAGATCAACAAAAGGAACGTACTCATTCCGCTCCTGAGACATATAGGAGGGCGAATCTAAGGCTGTCCTGAGCACAAGGCTTCCGGTGTTAGCTGCATACATTTTGAAGACTAGGTACTGTGGCGTCAAAGTCATACTTCCATCCTTGGCGGCAATGATAAGGGGTAGAACGTTGACTGTCTGTGCGAAGCCTCCTATGGGCACAATCCTGCAGAGCCTGTGAAGCACGTTTAAGACTAAACCAGTGAAGACAGCGTCTTGCACCCCTGTAACCTGCTCGTGTAAAGGGGCTTTAGCCTCGGGGTACCAAACGTTCCACTCGTCGAAGGCAAGTTTTATCTCTTTCTTAACGCCGTATCTTCGCCTTGCAGATTCCACGAGGCCGTAGACATTTCTAAGTCTCTGCTCTATGTCCTCTGAGACAGCTGCCAATTCTCTATAGGACTTTTTGCCACCGATGTAGATGTGGACTGACAGGTAGTCGAAGTATTCGCCAGCGTTCTTAACCATCTCAAGATTCCATTCGGGGTCTTCACATCCTACCGCAACAAGTTCAATCTGGGGGTCAACCTTGCGCATCTCGTTTGCAAACTCGATGGTTCTTCTTGCGCATTCTTCTCCGTCTACACAGAAACCAACCTGCCATCTTCCATACAGCTCGTTACCAATTCCCCAGAGCTTGACTCCGTAAGGTTCCGGCCTGCCGTATTTACGTCTAAGAGAAGCATAATGAGTCTGAGCTACCGAGTTGCAGTATTCGACCCAGTCAGCCGCTTCCTCTGGGCTGCCGTTCCCAGCGTTGACGACGATGAAGGGCTCGGTGCCGACTAGCTTGCACCATTCTAAAAACTCATCTGTCCCAAATGTGTTAGGTTCTTCAGCCCCCCAAGCTAAGTCGAACCGTTTAGACCTCTGGTTTGCTGGTCCAACCCCGTCAAGCCAGTGATACCCAGAAGAGAAGTTTCCCCCAGGCCACCTCATGATGGGAGGCCTTAACTCCTTTACGGCATCCAACACATCCTTTCGGAAGCCTCTTTCGTTAGGTATCTTCGAGTTTTCGCCCACCCAGACTCCTCCGTAGATGCATTCACCTAGATGCTCTATGAACTGCCCGTAACTCCTTCTGTCCAATCTTCCCAAAGTCGAACCTGCGTCAACAAAGCCTTTGCACTCCAATGGAGGCAACCACCTTTCCCGTTTCTCTGAGCTAGTTTAGCCGCCAGCCAATTTAAGATTTGCCCATTGCTTAAGATTTCGTCTTCCTCATATATGGTCGCAGGCAAGACCAAAACCGTCAGAGACTTCCTGTATCCAAACTATACAGCTAGCGTCAAGAACCATTGGAAAAACCATATTTTAACAAAGCCTCTATGAATAGTGAATAGATGAGGTTGATGCGTATGGTTGGGGAACTAGCTATAGGCGTGGATGTGGGCGGTACAAACATAAGGATCGCACTGGGAGACAAGGAAGGCCGTGTTCTTGCAAGACTTTCGGAAGAGACGGAGAAGACGAAGGGCCCAGAAGGAGTCGGCAGCCAAATAATAAACATGGTCCGTTCTATAAAAACCCGAGAAGCCAGAGCAAGGAGGATAAAAGGGATAGGCATAGGCTCCGCAGGCCCCCTAGACATAAGAAAAGGCGGCTTGATGAAGCCGACGAACATACCTTTCGATTTTGTTCCTCTGGTTGAGCCTCTGGAGAACGCATTTGGGCTGCCAACATATCTTTTGAACGACTGTGCGGCGGCTGTTGTGGGAGAAAGAATCTTCGGAGCAGGCAAAGATCACGAAAACCTAGTCTACATTACCCTCAGCACAGGGATAGGGGGAGGCATATATGTCAACGGGCATCTGCTTGTCGGTAAAGACGGGAATGCCCACGAGGTGGGTCATTTCACGATAGACTACGAAGGACGACTCTTATGCGGCTGTGGCAAGAGGGGCCATTGGGAAGCTTACTGTTCAGGAAACGGCATACCAAACTATGTTAGACTGATTCTCGGACAGAAGCAACCGGAAGAACTGATGGGTAGCCTTCTCGTAAAGGATACTGGAGCAAGTTCGGCCCAAGTGACGGCGAAGACCCTTTTTGACGCTGCAAAGGCAGGCGATCGGCTTTCACGAGAGATTGTGGAAAAAATAGGCGAGCTGAACGCCGTGGGGTTTGCCTGTGTCACCGATGCTTATGATCCTTCGCTCATAACGGTTGGAGGCGCCATAGCCTTGAAGAACAGAGACGTAGTCATCAAGCCGATAAGGGCGCGTGTAGGCGACCACGCTCGGAACCGTGTGCCTGAGGTCGAGATTACGCCTTTGGGGGATGACGCAGTTCTCTACGGAGCGCTGGCTTCGGTCTTCTACCCCGACCAGTAAGGCATTTTCCAACTAGAAAACAATCAATTTCATCTCAGCGTCCTCACCTATAGCCAGGTAGTCGCGGTAGCTTCTGTCAACTAGGATGGCTACGTCGGTTCCGACCTTCTCCGCTGTCTTATGTCTCCTTTGCCTGTAATCAGCCAGCAGATCAGATTCGACGGAGATCAGGGCTGTTCTTGCTTCTCTTCCATTGGAGGGATTAACCAGGAAGGCTCTGTGATTGATTCGGTAAGCTTCATATAGACCTTGAGAGACGACGGCGACATGCACAAGTTGAGACTCTTTGGACCACGCGGGCTGAGCGGAAGGTAGTTCAGCTGGCACGCCGTAGACCTTTAACTCACGCGTCTCAAGGATATCTGGGCTTTTTAATAGTTGACACGCAAATCCTTGGAAGTCTTCTGCTAGCCAGTAGGCGCCTTTGGCAATCCTGGAAAGAGTGGAAAGGGTGTGGGTGAAGGCGTCTTCGCCAACAGCGACAGTATGGATTGTCATATCTCTTTGCGAGGCTAGCCCTGCTATCTCCACAAGCTCTTCTTCTAGCATAAGGCTGCCCTCGAATCCTCCCATTCGGTTCCGCGACAAGTTGCCCCTACCATCTGTCAAAAGGAGGACCTCGCCTTTACATCTGTTCTTCTCAATCAAGTTGACAGCTTCGCCCAATCCCTCTCCTATGCATGTGACTCCCCGCGGCGCTAACTGGCAGAGCGCATCCTCAATTCTCTTTTGGTTTGACGGCTGTAGGTCCAACCAGACTTCGGCTGTAGCATCGAAAGTGACTAACGCTGTTAGTGCATCTGGGCCAAGGCTTTGAAAAGCTTTATGAGCCGCATTGATGCCCTGGTTGAGTTTCGACGGCTCACCATAAGCCATGCTTTCGCTGATGTCTAGGCAGAGAACTAGCACCTGCAAAGGTAATCCCAGTAGCTGAAGGAGGCTCTTTTCTTCTTAAGCCTTTTCAAAATTCCACGAGTTCGTACTCTGTTGAGCCTAGTCCTGCTTTTTCAGCTGCGTAGACTTGGATATATGGATCTCTTCCGTGGATCTTGAGAAACTTGTTATCCCCAGCTTTCAGCCCAAACTTGTCTGCCACAGACCAGGGCACCGGCGGCGCCTTGTCTATCAGGTCTAGGCTAGCCTTTTCTGCAGCGACTATATCCTTCGAGGCGATTATTCCTAGGTCTGGGACGAATGGAACCATTCCGAAGGGTGCGCAGTCGCAGTGCTCAACGATGTCTAAGAGCCAAGCAACATGAAGAGCTTTACCCTTCTTATTGGAGAGAATAGCCTTAACCACATCCACCATGCCTTCTTGGAAGTTTTTGACTCCCTCATCTGTCTTTTCCAACTCATGCTCCTGATGTCTGATTGTGCCTGTTGTGCCGCCTAAAGCCAGATTCTTAAATAACCCTCCGTAACCGCATGAGCCGTGTCCCTTGCCGTGGGCGAAGTTGATGAGCACATCCGCATCGTATATGTTCCCGGCGACTCTGACCTCTTTCAGGTGGAATGCGTCTGGCTGTTTCACGGTTCGGTAGTCATTCTCCTTGATCCCGTTTGCAGGTAGAACTGGAGCGTTGCAGGTGGCATGACTGTACCCGTTGTAGAAGGCCGCTTCTAGATGGCCAAACCCCCAAGTATCGGTGAGAAAGGCCTGCCCGCCTAAATTCTTAATAGTGTCTACAAGGCTTCTGATGAATGGTGGCCTGATCGTTCTGTAGCCGCCAATGACGCCGAAATGCATCTTTATGGCGACCAAATCTTTATTGGCTATAGTTTCTTTTATTCCGACCCTTTCAAGCATCTCTGGAAGCTTCGTAACTAGACTCTCAGACTCATCGTACCGAGTCCTCAAAGCCTTTAAGAGGTATACTTTGCTCAGTTTGATCCCGCCAAATAGGTATAGATTTATTGGCTTGCAGAAACCATTGGATTATAAAAAGCTTTTGGAGGAAAAAAAGGAGAGAGCCTAGTTCGGTGCATTCCCGGGTCCAAGATGTAGCAGACTGCGTTCGGTTAAGGAGTTAAGAGATGAAAATCCAGCAGGAGACTGCATTGGACATTGACGTATAGAGGCTAGACATACTTGGGTCAAAGTGAAGGAGAAAGACGTGGAGGAACCTCGTCCGAGATAGAGGCGGCTAATGGTTTCTTGAGCTTATTCCCTTATAGTCCTTACCCTCAGCAACTGGAGTTTATGCAAGACATAAAAACTGTGCTGGGCAAGGGAGGCATACTCGTAGCCGAGGCCTGCAACGGCTTTGGCAAGACAATATGCGTCCTGTGCAGCCTTCTACCCTTGGGTCGAAAGATGGTCTATGCGACGAGGACCCACGAGCAGGTCCGACAGGTGCTACACGAGGTCAACCGTATAAACAAGAAGGCAGGAACGGGTTTCTCAGCGGTCGCCTTGGCAAGTAGGCAGAACCTGTGCCTAAACGAGGTCTGCAAGCGACTGCCTCCGATTGAGGCTGCCGAAGCGTGCAAGATCTTGAGACAGACGGGCAGATGCCGTTATAAGACCAGATCTAGTTACTCACCAGGCTCGGTTCCATTGGTTCTTTCTACGAGAAGGTTGCTTCAGTACGGCAGGGGTAGAGGTCTCTGTCCTTATTTCCTTTCTAGGAAGTTGGCTGAAAAATGCACAGTGGTTGTGGCGCCTTACCAGTACATTTTCAACGAGAAGATAAGGGTCACGGTAGACCTTGTAGTGAAGGGGAAGGTTCTAGTCTTCGACGAAGCCCACAACGCCGACAAGATCGGTCAGGAGGTTCTCAGCGACACACTTTCCGAAAGAGGCCTTGATAATGCCAGAAGAGAGCTTCGGCTCCTAGGGGTTCAATCTGACTTTGTAGATGATCTGGTGGATTACATAGACAGAAATGTTTCAGACAGACCAATCATCAAACCCGGCTCTGAACTGTTCCAAGATCTGAAACAAATATTTAACGAAGACATCTCCTCCTTCGTCGAATCATTAACGCCAGCAGTTGATGAGATCCGAGATTTGAGAATATCTCGTGGAGAGGTCCCTATCTGCTACTTGAATGGCGTCCTCAACTTCCTCTCTTTGGTCAGTTCGAGTGATACGGAGAGTTATGTAGCCGTTTATCGCAGGTCTGCGTCGGGGCTAAACCTTATCGAGTACCGTTGTCTAGACCCAAGTTTAGCCATAAAACCAGTTGTAGAAGATGCGTATGCGGCGTTGATTATGTCTGGCACTCTTTCACCCTTGAACTTGTTCATAGAGGTTCTAGGCTTACCCGAAGCCGAAACAAGAACCTACTCAGCCATAGTCAAGCCTGAAAACGTACGCACCTTCGTGGACACTTCAGTCACGACTAGGTACGAAGAAAGAAACACAGAGATGATGAAGCTTTACGGCGAACGAATAGTCGAATTGATGAAAAAGGTCCCTAATGGAGCCCTGATCTTCTTTCCGCAAAGAAGGATGATGATGGAAGCCTTGAAGAACTGGGTGGGAAACGGCTTCGTCAAAAAGAAGTACAAATCTCACTTCATTGATGAAAAGAAGGTCTTCGTCGAAGGAGTCCGAGCTTCCCAAAACACTCGAATTGTCGACAGATACAAGAAAGCCGCTAGGAGTGATAGTGGAGCCGTCCTCTTCGCGGTCTTCAGAGGCCGAAATGCCGAAGGCTCAAACTTTCCATACGAGGAAGCGAGAGGAATATTCAACGTGGGCTTACCGTACGCTGACTACCAAGACCCACTCGTACGAGCGCAGATCGGGTACCTCAACAAAAAAAGACCGCGGCTGGGTGAGCTTTGGTACATCATGGATGCTTTCAGAGCGGCGAACCAGGCTATGGGCAGAGGCATACGCCATGTAGACGACTGGTGCCACTTCTTCCTCATGGACCGGAGATATAAAACTCATTGGAAGTTTATCTCGAAATGGGCTATAAGAGACGGGATTGAAGACGTTCCATTAGGGCCGCCCGGAGAAGCTTGAATGCCCTTTAGGTGGCTGTCTGCTTTTTCTGAGATCTGATGAACACCAGAATGCCCGCGATTGCCATAGCGGATAATATGAGGCTGTACTTGGCTGCAGCTGACGAGCCGAAGAGATACCACAGAGCCCCAACAACCGTGTTCGCCACAAATAGGCAGATGCCGACGACCAGATAATAAAGCCCATAGGCGGTTCCCATCAGCGCGCTCTCAGCATATCCCGGAACCAAGGCCCTTTGCATGGTTTCAACGATCCCTGCGTAGACGCCAAAGGTGACGGCTATCAGAAAAGCATACAAGATTTCTTTAGGCGAGAGGAGTAAGAGTAGTGCCGTCGCGAGAAACGCCAAGTAGCCCATTACAAGGACTTTTTCTCTCCCTATTCTGTCAGACAGTAGGCCCGCTGGTCTCGCTACAAGAGTGTGAGAAATGTTGATCGCAGCGTAGAGCAAAGGAACAAAGGCCTCTAAGGCTCCAGCCTCTTTTGCGTTAAGAAGCACAAAAGAGAAGTTGAAAGCTCCCAGGGAGAAAATGCCTACAACAAAGAGAAGCAACTGAAATCTCCCCTTGAGGACTGAACGCATCCCGCTGAGAATCTTAAATTCACCTACCTGCTTGCCAACTCGTTCCTGAACCAGAAACAGCAATATGATAAGTGCTATTAGGCTAGGTATAAAGGACAGCCAAAAAATGTCTCGGGTTGACAAGCCAAGAAGAAGCATGCAAGCGGAGGCGATGACTGGTCCGAGTACGGCTCCTGCTTGATCGAGAGTTCGGTGCAGGCCGAAGGCTACTCCTCTGGTTTTTTCTGAGACTGATTCGCTGAGAAGGGCGTCTCGAGGTGCTGTCCTGATCGCCTTCCCAATTCTGTCGGCAACCCTTATTAGGAACGCATCGACCGCTGTCTGAGCAATGGCAAATAATGGCTTGACAAGACTCGAGAATGCATACCCAATCAAAACTATGACTTTTCTTTTCTTAAACTTGTCAGAGAACAGTCCAGAAATCGCCCTTAAACCGTGACTTAAGGCCTCGGCGACTCCTTCGATTAACCCCAATACAGCCTCGCTTGATCCGGGAAGCCCGAGGATGAAGGTTGGTAGAATGCCGAAGATCATCTCGCTTGAGACATCTGTGAAAAAACTGGTGAAGCCTAGGGCGAAAACGTTTCTGGGCACAGCAGCGTTGGTTTCATCGCCTTTCTCGGGCTTCATTCTAGCACTATCCAACGTCGAAAGCGTGAGACGTGTCCATTAATTAATCTTTCTACGCCAATACCTTTTGTAGGCTAGTAACGAGACGTTCCAGCTTAACTTTTTAACCTTCGTTATGCTAATGATGTTCAGGGAGTATGCTCGAATACGCTATTGAGACGGACGACGAACCGAAAAAGAACTTGTAAGCTGTCTCTTAGAGGCAATGTGGTCCTAAGCAATTTACAACTGGAGTTTTTTGCCAAAGAACGGGAGCTTCTTCCTTCTCATGGTCTTCATCATCTTCCTCAGCATAGTATACTGCTGAAGAAGGGTCTTTACATCTTTCTCAGTGGTGCCTGAACCTTTGGCGATTCGTCTTATCCTTGATGAATTAAGAATCTTCGGGGTTTCCTTCTCATCGGGCGTCATGGACTGTATGATGACACGCCACTTCTTCACCTGTTCCTCAGCAATATCCAACTTCTCTTCAGGAATCTCGTAGCCGAACCCGGGAAGCATCTTCAGTATACGGTTGATTGGACCCATGCTCCGCATGGCCTCAAACTGCTCGTAAACATCAGCCAAAGTGAGCTTCCCGCTTAGGATGGCTTTGGCCTTCTTTTCCGGGACTTTGATCTCTGCCTCGCGGACCTTCTCGATGAGGCTTTGGAGGTCCCCCATGCCTAGAAGCCTCCCGACGAACCGGGGTGGATCAAAGGCTTCGATGGCGTCAGTCTTTTCGCCTATCCCTATGAATTTTATAGGTGCGCCCGTTGCTACGACAGCTGAGAGTGCTCCTCCGCCTCTGGCTGAACCGTCCAGTTTTGCCACGATTATCGACCCTATTGGCGTTGCCTTGTGGAAGGCTTCGGCTTGGATGGTTGCCTGTTGACCGATAGTCCCGTCAATTATCATAATGACTTCGTCAGGCTGGACGGCTTTCTCAATGGTCTTCATCTCCTTTATTAAACTCTCCTCGTCTTTGTGTCTCCCGGCGGTGTCAAGAAGGACTACGTCGTAACCCTCGAATTTCTTGAGTCCTTCCAAGGCGATCTTTACGGGGTTCTTCTCCTTCTCGTCGCCGTAGATCGGGACATTTATCTGTTTAGCCAATTGCTGGAGCTGTGCGAATGCTCCGGCTCTAAAAGTGTCTGTGCAGATGAGCGCCGTCTTGAACCCTCTCTTCTGAAGATACCTCGCCAACTTTGCTGCCGTAGTTGTCTTGCCTGAGCCCTGAATACCTACGAGCATGTAGACGTTTTTCTTTCCGATCTTCACCCCTAACTGAACAGGCTTCTCGCCTAGAAAACGGGTCAGCTCCTCATAGACCACTTTGATGACATGCTCTCTTCTGGGAATGCCAGGTGGAACCTTCTCCTTCAGGGCTCGTTCCTCTATACGTTTCGAGAGCTCAAGCACAAGCCGTACATTCACATCAGCTTGCAGCAATGACCTTTGAAGATCGCGGACAAGCTCCTTAACAGCAGCCTCGTCGACAACCGAGATTCGGAGAATCTTCCTTAAAGACTCGTAAAGAGATGAGCCCAAGTTTTCTAGAACCAATTCTGTTTCTCCATGCGCTGTTGCTGTTGGACCTTAATCAGCTAACTGCCTTCTTACTTCAGAACTACATAGAAGGATACCCTTAAATCTATCTTCCCTAGAAGATGAGAAAGCTCGTTGGAAAAAGAGGTGAAGGTGCTTGAGATTAGGCATCGTTCTATGCAAACTCAGATGACCCTCACAAACGAAGAGGCTTGGTTGCTGGCAAGATGTCTTCCAGACGAAAGTAAAACATAGGTTCCCATGATCGCCATTTACTCTTGAAGCAGATTTGACTGAAAAGACAATAGATTATAGGAATATAGAACTAAGCAAGAAGAGAAGCAGGTTAGAGGCGAATGTCCTGCTTTATTTCATGAACGCCCTTAAGCAGCTTGTGTAGTTTTACTATTTTTTCCCAATTTACTATTCTCGCATCATCTTTCATCTCGTGGAATGAGCCCTCAAGAAGCCATCTAGCTTGAGTTTCATACTCATTCGTAGTTACTAAGAAGGGTCTGCTATTCCACTTGTCCCATGCATGTTTCAGTTTTGTAAGGGCTTCATAAAAGTTTCCGGAGAGCTGAACCTCAAAAGCCCATTTGGGATTTCCCGTTGGAATTGTCTTCCAAATAACATCCAAACGTAGATTATCAATCGGATATTCTGTCTCCGCTATTCTGCCTTCAAGTTTCCCAATCTCAGACAACATATCCCTAATCTCGTTATGTTTGGGGATGCCTAGGACTACAGATTCTGGTTCTTCAGCAACTTCTCTTTCCACTTTGGGTCTAACTTTCCTCCTGCTTACGGGAAACAGGCTAGTTATATCTTTTGGAAGCGGGTTTGTTTTCATAGATTCGTGTATTATCCGGTAGTCGGATTCTGGTATCGGTCTACCCATGTTCCCGGGCGTTCCTCGAACGTATATGCCCCATTTGCGCTTATTTTCAATAAACCTGAGTTTTGGGGACAGTTCTATTAAATTGGCTAATCCTTCTTGAACAATTTTACCTTTTGTTTGATATGGGTACTTAATTCTGTCTTCCTCTTTCTCGTCAGCCCAAGTAACTTGTGTTGCCGGAAACCAGTCTTCTATCTGCATAATGGCACAGAAAGATTTAGTGCCCGAGACATACAAGAGGATAAAATCGCCATTCACAACTTTTTGGGTTATGTTCTTCGTGCGCACAGCCCAAATCTGCTGTTTTCGTGCTATTTCCCAATTTTCTGGAGTAGCGGAGAAAATCCAATAAGATGGACTCAACGTTATCACTATTCTTGATTTTCCAATCATAAGTAAGTAAGAACAAGTTTAAAACTATTTTCAAGAGTTTGATCGAGTAGTAAAGTTGGAGTTTGGGGATAAACTTTAATCTTTTTCCCCTCTACCTCTTCCCTTCATTCTTATCCTCTATCTCTTACATAATCATTCGTTCAAACACCACGCACTCGCACACGCACACAACACAACTTAAATACCAAAAAACATAATCAGGATTGACAATAGAGAGGAGGTGATATTCTGGTGAGGATAGAAAAGTCGATTGAAATTAAGGCTTCCCCTGAGAAAGTCTGGGAAATGATGGCTTTCGATAAGGCTGTAGAATGGATGGAAGGATGGAAGAGCGGGAAATACACTTCAGAGGTGCACAATCCCAAAGACAAGTATAGAGTGGGTGCATCTGCTCACATAATTGGTCCTGAGGAATTTGATGCTGAGATTACAGAGAGTCTCGAAAACGAGAAGATTGTATATCGTTTGAAAGTGCCAAAGATGACCGCTATTATTACATCTATCTTGGAATCCGTAGATGAGGGAACTAAATTCACACATGTGATAGACGCTGAATTACCTTGGGGAGTTTTTGGCAAGTTTCTCGGCAGAGTGATGAGGGGAGCGGGTGAAAAGGATGCCGAGAAATCGCTAGAGAAGTTGAAAAGCATTGTGGAGAAATAGATGCTCACAAGAACAGTAACTTGCTGAAATACTTAGATTCTGCTTTGAGTCCTTTTGTCGTTTTTCCTTGATTTTCGATGTTCCTCCCTCCGAGAATCTAATTCTCAAGTTATCATCTCAGAAAGCCTGGGAATTCTAGGATTCCATGTTTCTCTTTCGCTTCTTAAGTACTTAGCAAAGAGTAAGGCTTCTTCATTAATCAAAGTTTCAATACTCTGTCTTTGCCCGCTTTGATTGTTGGAATCTCAATCATACGACCAAATAGCAGACTTAAAGTATCTGCTAGTTCATCAATTTCGTATTCGCACAGATGAAGTCTTTTTCCCATTCTGAAACGCATTAGACTTCTTAGACTTCCTCCTAGTCTCTAGTCCGAGCTTCTCAGGGAGCGGGCTGAATATCTTTTTAAATAGCCAGAGTGTGGTTGTCTGTTAGTTGGCCATCTAAGAAGAAGATTAAAGTTTATCAGTGATACGCGCATTTTTCATTTAAGGTGAGCCTAGTCTATGAAGGCTTCAAAGAGCTTGAATGGATTCATCGACTTAAGAAGCGATACCGTTACCTTGCCGACTGAGGAGATGCTTGAAGCGATAAAGAATGCTGAGCTTGGCGATGATGTCTTCGGGGAAGATCCGACTGTCAATAGATTGGAGGAGATGGCTGCAAAGAAGATGGGTAAGGAGGCAGCCTTACTTGTCCCGAGCGGAACGATGGCAGACCTGGTCTCCGTAACGAGCAACACGAAGCGGGGGGACAGCGCCATTCTAGAGGCAGACTCTCACATCTACTGGTACGAGGTTGGAGGAATCTCTGCCATCGCCGGCGTAATGCCTTTACCAGTAAGGGGTAAGATGGGCGTCATGGACCCAAGAGATATTGAGGCCGCAATCAGACCTAGGGACGTTCACTCAGCCGAGACGACGCTGGTATGCATAGAGAACACACATAACAGAGCAGGCGGCACGATTGTAACACCGGCCCAGATTGAAGCGATAAGCAAAGTCGCCAAAGAGCATAGTCTAAGGCTGTACATGGATGGGTCGAGAATATTCAACGCCTCGGTGGCTATGAGAGTTGACGTAAAGGAGTTTACGAAACATGTCGATAACCTAATGTTCTGCCTATCTAAAGGACTGAGTTGCCCCATAGGCTCAATCGTCGTCGGCAGTGAAGACTTCATCAAAAAAGCCCGAAAAGTGAGAAAGATTCTGGGAGGAGGAATGCGTCAAGCAGGCATCATCGCAGCTCCAGGCATAATCGCCCTAGAGAAGATGATCGACCGTTTAGAGGACGATCATAGAAACGCCCGCCTTCTCGCAGAAGGATTGGCAAAGATAGAGGGCGTCAATATTAATTTGGAAGCCGTCCAGACAAATATAGTCATGCTTGATGTTGGCGTTTTAGGGGTGGGATCCGAGGCATTTATAAATGAGCTTCGGAAACGCGGCGTCCTCGCGTTAAGCCTCGGTGAGACAAGGGTCAGAATGGTGACGCACAGAGGAATCGAGAGAGAAGACATCGAGAAAGCGCTGACTATTGTCGAAAACATGGTAAAAGAGGTGAAATCCAGAAAGCGTTAACCAGACTGTTTCAAGCAATACGGGTTAGTGTCAACCCTTCGCCCGTACAATTTTTGTTCGTCCTAGGATACGCCAATACTCAACCTCGATGCCCTGGCTGAGCCTTGATCTGATCTCTTCTTCCTCCGGGAACGGTGTCTCAAAAACCTCGTAGTTCTCTAAGTCCATTATCTGTAGGGTGTTAGGTAGAGTGGCTATCACCTGACCCGATCTCTTGTCGATCATCGGCACATCGACCTTGGCGTCCACCGGCTTTACGAAGCTTCTCTTGACGCCGTCGAAAACGCCTATTGAGACAATCCGTGCCTTTGCAGAACCGTGTTTTCCGGGTTTCGATTTCGTAAGGTCAACTATACGGCAGGGCTCGTCGTCTACGATAACGTAGCTTCCAGTCTTCAGGCTTCCCACGTCAACAGGTTTGCTCATTCTCATCCGTCCCATGCAAAAAAGGATACCATAGTTTTTTACATACGAATGCTTTTATAGTTTAATAAGTTTGCGCCTAGATAACTATTCGGCGTGAGAGAAGTTGCCAAAGACTGTTGGCATAGTTGCGCGCACAGATCGGAAGGAAGCCCTAGACCTCGCCTCACAACTAGTTGAACGTTTCAAGCTAGAAGGCTTCGGAGTACTGTTGGAAACAACCCTAGCCGACCGTATTGGCCAAGGTGACATTTCATCACCGCTCGAGAACATGCGTACAGACCTGGTTGTAACCATCGGCGGAGACGGCACCATCCTCAGAACATGCCTCAGAATCCCAAAACCCGAACCGCCAATCTTGGCCATAGATATGGGAGTACGCGGTTTCCTGACAGAAGTACCGCCCGAAAGGGCGCTTGAAGCCGTTGAGAAGTACCTTGAAGGGTCCCATTCAATTGAGCATTACAGCAAGATCGCCTCCTTCATGGGCAAGTTTAGACTCCCCGATGCATTGAACGAGGTCTTTATCACATCGCGCTACTTGGCGAAGCTATTACATGTCAGAATATGGAAAGGTAAATTTGCTGTGGCAGACTGTAGAGCGGACGGCGTGATCGTGGCTTCGCGGGTTGGTTCTACAGCGTACTCTTTCTCAGCTGATGGTCCAATTCTCGATCCTGAGCTGGACGCCTTTGTCCTGACGCCTGTTTGCCCTGTCACTTTTCTGCGGCCGATCGTTTTCCCGTCAAGTTCCGAGGTAACTTTAGAACTGCTTAAGCCTAGGACGGCTACTGTTGTGATTGATGGCGATTTCCAGTTAGAGATAGGGAAGAAAGAGTCTTCAATACTGGTGCGGAAATCTGAGTATGAGTCTTCGTTCATTCGGTTTGGGGGTGACTTCTACCAACGTCTGAAGGCCAGACTTCTCTTCTCTAGAGAAGAAGGCTACGAGAATGAGTAAACGGAGAACCCTCGTACTGGACACCTCTGCATTCATTGCAGGCTTCGACCCCTACACAGTTAAGGATGATCTCTACTCTGTCCCAGCAGTCGGGCAAGAACTGGCTGAGAGATCTCTATTTAGGCTTAGGTTTTATGCAGCTGTTGATCGAGGGGCGCTCAAAGTCTGCGAGCCTCGCTCTCATTACGTGCGGATGATTAAGGAATCTTCTAAAGAGATCGGAGACATGCTCTTTCTCTCCAAAGCAGACATGCAGGTTCTCGCCTTAGCCATGCAACTTAAGGACGGTGGAGGTGCCCCCACGATCGTTACTGACGACTACGCAATCCAAAACGTCGCAGAAAAGATCAAAGTAGACTATGTTCCCCTGGTAACCTTCGGCATACGCTTCCATCTGCAATGGCTTTTGTACTGCCCGGCATGCCGCAAAAACTATCCATCAGACTACAGACTCGGAGCATGCCAGATCTGCGGAACCCAGCTAAAAAGGAAACCTCTAACCAAAAAGCCCGTGGTAAAAGACGACGAGAGATGAAGACCGAACCCCGGAACTCCTAAGCTGATGCTGCCCAGTCTCTAAGCCCATTCAGCAAAAATCGGCTTTGGAGATGCTAAAGGGGGTTCCGAGAAACCCAAGCTGCCGGGGAGATGAGAAGGGGGTATGTTTTGACAGGTTGGGCTTCTCGGAGACATAATGTGTGCAATTGGAATTTTATAAGTTTTTCGATGTTGTGCTCCATATCAGTGTGTCAGTTGGATGCCTGCTGTTTTCCGATACGTTTAACAGTGGTTGAGGGTTATCTAGTGTTTGGCGTGGATCATGACTTCGTCAAGTATGTGAAGGATGCCTATCGATGAAGGTCTTGCGTAGAGATATCAAGCATGATACGGTTATGGTGTTGCCGGAGGTCCTGGACGACTTCTGGGTATTATATAACATCATCCAGAAAGGCGACAAGGTCTACGCGAAGACGACGCGTGAGGTTAGGTCTGGGGAGCGCTACGACCGCGCCGAGAAAGGAAAGAGAATCTCGGTCCTGCTGGGCTTGTCTGTTGAGAGGGTGATGTGGGACCGTTACCTTAACAAGCTGAGGGTTCATGGAATCGTTTGCGAAGCCCCTGATGACATCGGCGCCGAGGGGTCCCACCACACTTTCAGCATAACCTTGAACAAACCGTTAACGATTGTCAAAGACAAGTGGCTGAAGTACCAGCTTGACTATTTGGACAGAGCTACTGAACGCGGCGTTCGCCCCATCACAGTAATATCGATTGACGACGAAGGATACTGTGTCGCAGTTCTAAGAGGATTCGGCCTAGATGTAAAAGCCGAGGAAACAATAAGTCTCCCGGGGAAACTCAAGGCTGACGAAAGGACAAGGGCCCTTCAGGAGCTCTTCAAATCCGCATCAAAGACATTAGAGCAGATATGGACCCTCAACCAGGCTGCTATAGTCGTGCTTGGGCTTGGTTTCATCAAGAACTACTTTGTCAAGTATCTGGAGGATAGGATGACGGAGCTCCGCGAAAAAATAATCGACATAAAGAGCGTCAACAGCACCGGTCAAGCCGGAGTATACGAAGCTCTGCGTTCAGGGATACTGACCAAAGCCTTAAGACATGTCCGAATAGCCGAGGAGGCCGAAGCCGTAGAGGAAGTTCTCAAACGCCTAGGAAGGGAACGAGCTAACGTAACGTACGGATTAACCGAGGTTGAGAAGGCCATCGGTCTGGGCGCCGTTGAGAAACTGTTGCTGACAGACACTCGTTTAAGAGAAGCATCTGACGAGGAAAGGCAGACCCTTGAAAAGCTCATGAAAGAGGCAGAAGAAAAGAGGGGAGGAATCACCATAATCAGCACCGAACACGAGGCCGGAGTAAAGCTTAGCTCGCTGGGCGGAATAGCCGCACTCCTGCGGTTCCCAATTTATTGAGAAACCATTGGCCACTTTTTCGGTTTGCTGACGATTCCATACAAGTCGGTAGCCCTTCCCCCTCCAATTACTACCATTTTTCTACGGTCAGTTCCATCTACTAAGCTCTTATCAACAGAGACAGCAACCACCTTGCCAACTATGATGTCTTCCTTCTGCCAGTCTAGGAGGCACTCATAATGGGCAACACACTCTTTCACTCTTGGTGGTCTTACCTTTTCTGATGGAATGGGCGTTAATCCAGCCTTTTCTAACTCGGTCAATCCAGTTGGGCACAGTTTCTCTGTTAATATGGCGACCTTTAAAACCTTGTCAATTATGTCCTCAGTAGGGACGTTTATGACAAACTCTCCAGTTTCTATTATGTTTTGGTGTGTGTGATGTTCAGGAGGGCAGTTGAAAGCGTAGCGTCTCATCGAACTAATTGTCATGAAATTTGTTTTCACAGCAGCGTTCACCTTGCCTTCACCATTCACAGTTGTGATGAGAACTAGTGGGCAAATAACGTAATTCCTCTTTCTATACCAGCTCCAGACCTCTTCGTCAGACAGACCCTCAGGAGCCTGCAAAGGAAGCGAAATCTTCTCAACCAAAATGCGGTCACCAATCCGATATCTGATTGCCATAACTATTAAGTCAATCTGTGAATTAATATGCCCCCTTTTCCAGTCGGGTCTGGAAAATCTGGGTCTTCAACAAAACCGTTCTTAAGGAAGAATCTTCTGAATCGTGGCAGGGCTTCTGGAAATCCTGTGTGGCTACACCAAGATCCTATTGCGATTTTCTCTGTTTTTTCGTCGCCGAAGTAAGGAATCCTTCTATGCCTAAGGTCCTCTATAAGTGCCTGAAGCAACTTTGAGCCTATCCCTCTTCCTTGAAATTGCCTTTGTAGCCCCTTTGTCCTTTCTCCTCCGACAAAGACACATGTAATCAATATCACTCTATGGTCCCCCAGCATATGTCTCAAGACTGGAAACATCTGAATGGGGTAGAATTCTACAAAACCAGTTGGTTCCTCATTCACGTAAGCAATCTTTGCGCACGGACCAAAGGTCTTGAGGGTTTTCTCTATCCATACTTTTTTCTTTAAGCTTCCTTCCTTCAGAGTTTCAGCATGCGGGGTTCCCGATTGGGGGACACAAAGGTTAACCAGATCATTGATGTTTTCGGTACTCACGTCTCTTATATCTAACTTCAAAGATTCACTAACCATTAGTAAGCTTCCTCAGATGCCAGGAGCTTTTCAAAAAATTCCTCCTGTGGTACTTCTCTTTCATTCAAGAAGAAACGTCTGTGACTTGAAAATGGATTGTACGGGTCGACATGAGACGCGTACTTCTCTGCCAATTCAGGGTTCTCAAGAAGGTTAATCTCCAAGACTTCAACACCATGCTTTTCCAGTTTCCTCTTGAAATCTCCCCCAGTCTTCGTCCATTCCCTGTCCAGGAACCCTCCACCATAGGCAAAGAAATAGCTCCAAGGGCAACACCCAAAATAATAGATCTCAACCCTTGCGCGTGATTTGATTTTGGATCGCACCTCCTTCTCTATGATATGACAGGTGCTTGTCTTTTCACGTTCAATTTACCTTTCTATCTTCTCAATTATCATCTTTTCCGCAAGACTAGCTAATCTCTGCAGGTCTTCCTCGGTTCTGGCTTCAACTGTCAGTCTAACCAAGGGCTGAGTGTTAGACGGCCTCACAAGGAACCAGCCTTCGTCTTCGGCTATCTTCACTCCGTCTAAGGTTACTGTTTCATAGCCCATATCGTCGAACTCTTTGCATAGTTCTTCTACAACTCGGAACTTTTTTTCGTCGGGGCACTCGTAATTCTTAGCCGGTATTTGGGGATATTTCGGCATTGAATCCACAATCTCAGATAGCTTCTCGCCTCTTTCCGATAGAACCTCAGCAACTTTGAGGCTCGTATAAAGCGCATCGTCAAAGCCATAAACGTCCGTAAAATAGAAGTGGCCGCTTGTTTCCCCTCCGAGAACCGCCTTCTCTCTTAGCATCTTATCATGTATGTACGTATGGCCCACCTTGCTCAAGACAGGCTTTCCCCGATAGGCCTTAATCGTCTCCTCAACATTCATGGAGCAGCTAACTTCGTAGACAATTGCGGCACTGCTCTGCCTTTTCAAGTAGTGTTCAATCAATAAGACGAAGATCGAATTGCTGGAGACGGTGCGACCCTTATCGTCCACAAACAGTGCCCTGTCGCCATCGCCATCAAAACCCGCGCCGAAGTCAGCATCCTTCGCTAGAACCAGATTCCTAACATCAGCCAACGTTTCCTCAGTCGGCTCGGGCGGGTGGGCTGGAAAGGTCCCGTCCGGAAAAGCATTTATTGCGATCACGTCCACGCCCGTCTTCTGGAAAATGCTCGGTATGAGAAGCGAGCAGCAACCATTTCCCGGGTCAGCAACAACCTTCAACTTCCGTCTGATCCTCACTTTCTTCGCCACATAGTCTTCATAGTCCGAGATTGCATTAGGGTTCTGCTCAAACAAGCCCGGAGCAGCTTTCTTGAACCCTCCCTTTAGCGCCAGGTCCCTCAGAGCTTCCATTCCCATGCCCATACATATGAAGCCTTCTTCGGTCCATATTTTGAAGCCATTCCAATCGGGAGGATTGTGAGAGGCAGTGACCATGACACCGCCGTTCTTTCTGTAATGCTCAGAAGCGAAATAGAGCAGCGGCGTCGTCACGGTGCCGATGTCCTCGATGTTGAGGCCGCCGGAAAGCATCCCATCGACAAGAGCGTCGCCCAAGGGTTTGCTACTTAGCCTGACATCTCTTCCCACAAGCATGGTTTTTCCTTCACCATCAATATAGGAGGCAAGGGCTCTACCGATTCGTTCTGCAACCGCTTCGGTGACTTCTTTACCATAGATTCCACGAATGTCATAAGCTCTGAAGATGCTTTCCGAGATCATCCTTCGACATACCGATTCAAAGTACGTCGCTGCAGACTTTTAAGGGTTCTGCAAGTTGAGCCCTCGAGCATACCATAAGCTTAGGTCAGTCTTGAAGATAATGGGCAAGACGCATTAATGGGTTCATACTTACACGTGAGTGAAGAGACATGAAAAAGACCGAGGTGATCATCGCCTGTGGGCACAAACTTATCAGATCGACCCACAAGACAACCTTCGAGATAACTAAAGAGAAGCACATAACAGAGAAGGGCGACTGCATAATTGCCATAGATTCAAACAAGGCTTGCGCTAACTTGAGCCGAGACTTCAAGGAAGCTGCTAAGGAACCTGGCGCCGAGATAACAATCACGATTATGGCTGGTGAAGAGAAGGAGACCGTCAAGGCCAAGGGAGACCTTAGGCTTTCCTTCACACATCCAACGGACATCGTTGTTAGGAAAAGCAGCTACGTGTGTAGCCGAACTCTGGCCATGAAAGCTGAGAAGGCCGCAGCAGACCTTTCAAGAAGGCTTGTCGAAAGGCTTCGAAACTCAGAACAGAAGGTCAAGATAATCTTGATAGTGAACGTTCCCGAATCAAAATGACCATTCGATCTCAACATATCCTCATGTCCACGGCCACTTGCCATCTGAACGGTGCGATCTCACGGACTGTCCTTGCTGAAAGGAACTCTTCAACCCTTCTGCCCCTTTGCTCAAGAGCCTCATGTAACTTGTTCTTGATCACCTCTAACCTGTTTTGTCCTTCAACAAATTCATAGTAGTGTATGACTCCGCCTTGGGGTTTGAGAGCCTCGCAAGCCGCTGTCAGGTATTCCACTGCTTTTTCTGGAAGGTTCATGATGACACGGTCGGCAACCCCGTGAAGCATATTATGGATGATCTCCTTGGCTTCGCCAAGAATGGGCACAACCTTTCCGAGAACGCCGTTCGCAACTATATTTCTTCTAAGGTATTCGACGGCGTCCAGGTTCACGTCGACCGCGTACACTTTAACAGCTTTATGTGTCCTAGCTATTAGTACCGAGAAGGGACCTATGCCCGCGAACATGTCGACGACAGTTTCATTCTCCTCGACCTGAGATGCGACTCTGCTATGCTCAAAGGAGAGCCTCGGTGAAAAGTAGACCTTGCTCAGGTCAAGGTAATACTTGCACCCATTCTCTCTGTGAACCGTCTCAGTATTTGGTGAACCAGCTATGACCTCATATTCCCTTAGCCTGTGGATTCCTGAGACCGCGCTGGCTTTGGCCAAGACCGTGTGTGCATGTTTGTGGGCTTCGAGAACCGCCTCGCCAACAAGACTCTTGTGTTCTTCTAGCTCAGCAGGAATCTCGACGATGGCTATGTCTCCCACGAAGTCAAAAGCACGCGGAAAACTGGCTAGAAGATGAGGCGGCAACTTTTCCCCAGCAATCTCATATGCGTTGCGGTGGACCTTGACATGTCTAGAGAAGTCTTGAACAAGTATGTCGTAATTCTTAAAAGTCTCGTTGAACTCCGCAATGTGAATAGGCCTTGGTTTCTGGTTTAGGGGAACGCAAAGATACCCACCATCAGATCGAACCATCAGGGCCTTGTCCATGATCTCGAGCCCCATAACGAGACGGATGGCTTTCTCACCGAGGTTCTTTGCGACTCTCAAACAATAGGCCTTGACTGTTAGCGGTTCACTCACTAGAAGAATCTCACTCCTCTGCCATCCACTCCTAGAGCAATTCTGATATTCGATCTTAGATATTTTGTATTATAAACTCTACTTCTTCTCCCCTCAATTAAGGGCTTGTATCGTTTCAATAGACAACCTGAATATAGTCAATGATGCTTCTGGTAAACCGTTTGGGCAAAAAATTAAAATAGTGCTCTTTTTCCTTGATTCCCAATAAGCTGGCGGGAACCAAAATTGAAGGAGATTGCCATCGAAGCCCGTGGACTGGTCAAGAACTTTGGCGAAATAAGAGCCTTACAGGGGTTAAGCTTCACGGTTGAACAAGGAGAAATCTATGGGCTGATCGGTCCAAACGGCGCTGGAAAAACTACCGCTCTCAGAATTCTAGCAACCTTGTTAAGACCGTCAACGGGATCAGCGGAGGTTTTTGGTTTCGATGTGGAAAGGGATGCTTCTGAAGTCCGGAAGGTCATAAGCTATCTGCCCGAGGAAGCGGGGGCTTACAGAAACCTTTCAGGATGGGAGTATCTCAGGTTCATGGCTGATTTCTACGCCATCAGCAAAGAGACCAGTCGGAACGTTGTTAAGGAAGCGGCTAAAATTTCGGGACTCGGGTCAAGGCTGAATGATAAGGTGAAAACCTACAGTAAAGGGATGACTAGAAGGTTGCTTCTTGCTCGAGCCTTGATGGTGGAGCCCAAACTAGCCATTCTGGATGAACCTACTGGCGGCTTGGATGTCGTGCACGCTGTTCACGTTAGGCGAATCATCAAAGAATACGTGCATGAACACGGAGTAACCGTTCTCCTTTCAAGCCACAACATGCTGGAGGTTGAATTCCTCTGTAACCGTGTGGCACTCATGAACGAAGGCAGAATCATCGGGGAAGGAACATCACAGGAATTAAAGTCCAAGTACAACGCTAGTAACCTAGAGGAAGCATTCATGGAGGCGACAAGACTTGGTTAGTGGCTTGGGGAATCTGGTGACGAAAGAGGTGAAGGAGATGCTTAGGGACCCGAAGATTCTACTAAGCATGGTGTTAATGCCGTTGGTAGTTTTCCCGGCGATGGGAGCAGCCATGAACATCTCAACCACGGCGGTCGAGGAAGCCGTGAAGGAAGTCTCGATGGCTCTCTCTATGGCTTTAATTGACAACGATCATGGGCTCATTGCTGAAAACCTCGTGTCCTCCCTCGAAGCCATGAATGTAACTGTGATAGAGATGAAGGGGACAACCGTGAATGAAGCCCTGGAAACCCTTCAAGAGAGTAACGTCACGACCTTAGTCGTGATACCCTTAGGCTTCAGTCAGAACCTCACATCGGGCCGAAGAGGAGAGATTGAAGTCTATTCAATCTTCAAAAGCATAGGCCTCTCTGAAGGCATGAAAGCATCTGCAGCGACTGCTCCGATAAGCATCTATGAAAGCCTTATGGTCAATCGAGCCATTCAACAAGTTTTTCCCGGCATAGAACCCGGAACCATTCTAGACCCCATTGCCATGAAGAACCTTGTAGTCTTTAAAGGAAGAATTGTCGGGGTTCCTCCTAATGTTTTGGCGAACATGTTCATGTCCCAATCCTTGGGTTTCACAATGGTCATAATGATGCTGCTAATCTTAGCCATGCAGACAGCTGCCACCTCTATTTCCGTCGAGAAAGAGGAGAAAACCTTAGAAACCCTTCTGACTCTGCCTATGGAAAGACTGAGCATACTAACGGGAAAACTTGCTGGATCAGTGATCGTTGCTGCCGCGGGAGCCGTCGCATCTATAATCGGCGTCAATTATTACACAAGCTCCGTATTTAGCTTAGTCCCCACAGAAGGCGCCGATATGGAGGCGTTAGGCCTCGTTCTCTCTCCTATAGCTTATGTCCTTTTGGGGGTCATGATGTTTGTGACGATCGTTTCTGCTTTAGCAATAGCCATCTGCGTGGCAGCTTTTTCCGAGAACGTTAGAAGCGCCCAGTCCGTTGTAGGGATATTAAGTACACTCCTCACAATTCCAACTTTCGTTCTGATGTTTGCAGATATCGACATTCTGCCTCCAGCTTTTCAAATTATCATGTATGCGATACCCTACACTCACTCAATAATAGCGTCCAAAGCCGCCTTCCTAGGAGACTACTTAACGATGTTCAGAAGCATAGCTTACATTTCGCTTTTCACTGTAACAATACTTTACGTTGCGGCAAAGATCTTCACTACGGAGAAGATTGTGACAGCGAAAATCTCCCTCAAGAAGTTCAGGTTTAGGAAGGAGCCGAACTAATCAAGTGGGGAAGATCAGAATCTGTTCGTATTCTCATAAGCATCAAGGGTCTTTCTTCATAGGGAACTAATCTCGCAGTGGCTTAGCGCCGTCGCCTCTTGCTCTCTGAGAATCCTGCTTACATTCTCTCCGGTTACCCCTGTGGTTGTTCCGACCATTGTGACGCATGCTGCTCCAGCCGCCTCGCCTTCCAGCAATATGCGGACCAGTTCATCAGTCGAAAGCTCCGACAGCTCCGACCTTCTACAGTTTGTGGCCCTAAGCAGCCCTCTCATCACGCCTGCGCAGAGCGCGTCGCCGGCTCCCGTTGGATCGATAACTGGAACTTTGAAGGCGGGCATCTTAAGAAGAGTCTCTTTCATCTCTGCGATGAGTCCCTTTTCGCCGAGACTTATGATCACCAGCTCCGCGCCTTTGCCGGTCAACAACCTCGCAGCTTTTTGAGGATTGTCTTTCCCGGTAATTTCTGCGGCTTCATCTAAGTTGCAGTGGAATATGTTCGTCCATTTTATGGGTGGGATTATGAAGTCCCATCCATGTTTGTAAGGCGTAACCGGGTCGACAAAGGTTAGGCATCCCAGTTCCCTTGCTTCCTGAAGGGTTTCTGTTAGCTGTTCATCAAATCTTCCCGTAAAGCCGACTCCCCCAGCGTAGAATATCAGGGGCTTCTCTTCTTTCAGGATAGTCAGAACATATTCTGGGCTGAGATGCACATTAGCTCCAAGGTCGGTGTGGAATCTCCGATCTTCGCCTGTCACTACAAGAATAAGGTCCTTCGAGGTGCCGACGCCTGCCACCCTTTGCAGATGAGTGACTATGTCATGCCTTTTGAGTAAGCTTTCTAGGAAATCGCCAAATGTGTCTTCGCCAACCGCGCCGATGGAGCTTACCTCACCTTTTCCAAGACCTAGTTTCCTGAGGTCGATGGAAACATTCCCCGCATGTCCACCCATATGTACCTCTATCGCTCTTGGCGCGTACGTGAGTTCGCCGGGATCTGAAATTTTTGGGAGGTTAGCCGCTATGAGATCGACGACCAGAATTCCGGCGCAGGTTACAAGCATCTCCTCTTCTCTCCTTTCTCAAACCAGAATATTGACGGCAAATGCTTTTATGTTTTCTAGAGTCGCCCAAGAGCTTGAAAAGTGGATGAAAGATCAGGTCTTGGGCATTAGGTCTCGCAGTCCTTCTTCAAGTCTTACCTTCGCCCTGAAGCCCAGTATCTTCTCGGCTTTCGTCGTATCAGCAAGGGTGTCTTGAACGTAATTTTTGATTGGGTTCGGCTTATACACCGGTTTCATGTTCTTCCCCAGAAGCCTATTGAGAATCTCGACCACTTGGTTGAAGCTGTAGGCAGTGCCAGTTCCCACATTGAATATCTCGCACCTGAAATCTCTCTCCCAAGCAAGAATCAAAGCGTCGACCACATCGCTGACGTGAGTGAAGTCCCTTGTCTGAGTTCCGTCGCCGAAGATGACGGGAGGTTCATCTTTGAGCATGGACCAGAGAAATTGGGAGACAATGTTGGCGTATGGTCCCTTGAATTCTTCTTTCGGTCCGTAGACGCTGAAGAACCTTAACCCCACAGACTTTACACCGTGAAGGATGCTGTAAAGTTTCGCAAGCCTTTCGATGGCCAATCTGCACTCGGTGTAGTAATCTGTGACATAGATGGGCATATCCTCGCGGTAAGGAACTTTGTTGCCATTGTAGATACTGCTACTGCTCGCGTACACAACTTTACATCTTCTCTCTTTTGCATACTCGAAGATCTCGATCGCATCGTTGATCGCTTCGCCGACAAGCTGAGGTTTCCTCTTGTACATTAGCGAGGAAGAAGGTATACCTATGTGAAAGACCACATCGGTCTTTGCGACGAGGTCTCTCAACCTATCAAGGGATTCCTCAAAGAACCTTACATCCAGCCCCTCAATGTTTTTTAGGCTGCCGGTGTGAAGGTTGTCAAAAACCGTGACGGAATGCCCCTCTTTCACGAGCCTTTCAACGAGATTACTTCCGATGAAACCGCATCCGCCAGTTACGACAGTCTCCAACGAACATCCCTCCTTAGACGCATGTTATTTAATGCTTAATAATTTTATTATGAAGCCAGAGCTTAAGCTCCAGCAAAGGCATTGATCACCATTCCTGCAAAAAAAGTTGTCCTAAGACACGTGTTTTCGACGCCCTAAGGCAATCAACACTGTTCCGGCAAATGTTGATGTGAATGCCACCGCTAAAGAAACACCTAATGAAAGAAGATCTCTCCACTTCTCCTTCAGCGTAAATTGGACCGAACTTGAAGTATCGCCCATGGTGTCGTCAAAGGTGAAAAGGTATAAGTCGTCAGCGGGATCTATGAGAAAAGTATAATTCTCATCAATGAAGATGCTTCTCAGATGGTTTATGTTGTATCCCAATGCCGAAAAGTTGACCGCGCCACCTTCTACGACGACCTCTCCTATTAAAGATGATTTGCTGAGTACCCTTGTGTGGTGATATGTTCCATGCTCGTATGGTTCATATTTTTCGCCGGGCTTCAAGTCAAAAGAAACACTGATCACAGTATCGACTCTTGCCAGCACAAAAAAGCATAAAAATGACAAGAGAAACAGTGACAACCCGAATAACAGCAAGACTAGACTCAAACTAATCTTCACACGACCCCCTCCGTTTAGAGTACCCCAAATCAAATGTCCTTGGCGGGCCCGGAGGGAATTGAACCCTCGACCCTCCCGAGACCATGGTTCCTCCACAGCCTTTACGGGTCTCTCCGTGGAGAACGGCTAAGCGGTTAAGAGCTTCGACCCCGCATTTATGTGAGGCGTGTCCGCCGCTCTGCCTTGCTAAGCTACGGGCCCGTCCTGAGTTTTCCGATAAGGTTACTTATGGAAATGGCTAATAACCTTTTCCTTCAAGTGTAAATATAAGGGCGGGCACGAAGGTGTTGAATCTTGGGTGAACTTATCTTTATCGGTTTGGGACTTTTTGACGAATCGGACATGTCGCTTCGCAGCCTTGAGGAGGCCAGGAAGGCCGACTTTGCCTACGCAGAATTCTACACGAGCCTAATGGCAGGTCTATCATTAGAGAGTCTTGAGAGGAGGGTTGGGAAAAGAGTTATCATTGTCACCAGAAAGACCTTGGAAGATGAGAACGGGGAACCTATCTTGCAGAAGGCTGAGAAGGCAAGGGTCGTTTTCATGGTTCCTGGAGACCCGTTGATCGCTACTACGCACATAGACCTCCGGATTAGGGCTGAGAAGCGAGGCATAAAGACGAGAATAGTGCATGGCGCTTCGATAGCGTCTGCGGTCATGGGGCTTTCGGGCTTACAGAACTATAGGTTTGGGAGAAGTGTCACGATTCCTTTCCCTGAAAACGGTTCCATCTCCGAGACCCCTTACGGCGTGATAGCTGAGAACAAGTCTAGGAACCTCCATACGTTATGCTTCTTGGACATCAAAGCCGAGGAGCAGAAGTACATGACAGTGAGCGAAGCCTTAGAATCGTTATTGGCGTTAGAGAAGAAGAATAGGCTACATATAGTCACTGCGGAAAACCTCGCCGTAGGTGTGGCGAGAGCCGGAGCAGCAAACGTGACCGTTAAAGCTGAAATGGTGAAGAACCTGATGGGCTTTGACTTCGGAGGTCCTCCACATGCCCTTGTTGTCCCTTCTGATAAGCTCCATTTTATGGAAGCAGAAGCATTGATCATACATGCACACGCGCCTGAATGGGTGAGGAGGATGATTCAATGACTTTGATAAGAGCGAAGATCCAAGAATTGGCGTCAAGTTATATTCAAAGGACAGAACACGCCTTCGAAGAACTAAAGACCGTTCAGAATCCCGCACAATTGGACGAGTACAAGGTCAATGGAGTCGTCGAAGAAGCTGAGAGATATCTTGAGGACGCAAAGTATTATTTGGGGAGAAAAAGATTTGAGACAAGTTTGGCATCTGTTGCTTATTGCGAGGGGCTTTTGGATGCGTTGCGGATGTTAGGGTTCGTCCAGTTTTCCTGGTAGGTGAAGAGAAGGATGCGAGATAGGGAAGAGACGAAGGTTGTCTTGGCTTCAGGTGCCTTCGACTTGCTCCATTACGGTCACGTGCACTATCTGGCAAATGCGAAGAAGGCAGGTGGAGAAGACGCCAAGCTCGTAGTCGTCGTTGCCAGGGACAAGACAGTCGAGAAGCTGAAGGGGGCAAAACCAGTTTTCTCCGAAGACCAGAGAAGAGCCCTAGTAGAGGCTTTGAAAGTCGTCGACGAAGCGATCCTAGGCTACGAGGACATGGATATGCTTAAGGTAATAGAAAAGGTAAAGCCCGACATAGTTGCCTTAGGTTACGACGAAGAGAGAATTGAGGAAAAACTGCGCCGCATTCTGGCCGAGAAAAATCTTAACGTCAAGATCGTTAGGGTCAGCAAGTTTGAGGAGAAAGAACTAGCCAGCTCATCAAGGATAAAAAGGAAGATAATCGAAGAATACGGGCGAAACCGCATCTGACAACCAAAGAGCAAAGCATTACATAGAAAGAGGAGAATCAGGCTTCTTCGCTGTCTCGTTTGCTGAAGTATCTTATGACTTTGAGCTCCTTATAGCCGCATTTCAGGAAAAAGTTTTTTGAGGGTTCATTGGTCTCTTCAATCAATGCACAGAAGACTCGGATACCATTTTTGCGCAAGGCTTTTTCTGCTTCTGCGACCAGTGCCTTTGCTATTCCTCTCCGTCTATAATCTGGGTCAACGGCTAGGCGGTTAATCCAGCCTTTCCGTCCGTCGTTGGTGGCTATGACTGTTCCCACAAGGTGTGTGTCTTCGAAAGCCCCGAGGAAGAAACCGTGGTTTCCCTTCATCTGTGCCTCCATAGCGGTTCTGCTGTCCCTTCCAACCAGCCTAATGTGCACATTGCTTTTTCTCCAAAGGGAAACTATCTGGTCATAATCTGCTATTGTTAAAGCCCGGATTTGAATAGGTCAACCCTCCAAAGGATATAAAAGCCATTGTTACTGCTTTTAGGGCTTCTTCTAAACCTTACGCCTTGAATACCGGCATAACTTTGTCCGCGAAGAGCCTTGCGCCTTCAGTCTTCGGAAAGTCTACGAAGCGCAGGATGAAATGCTCAACCCCCAGCTCAGTATACTTTGACAGTTTCTCCGTGACTTGGTTGCAATCTCCAACTATGTAGTTTTCTCGGCTTCCCATATTTATGAAGCGGCTTTTGCCCGCCAACTCTTGGGCTTCCTTTTCAGTCTTGCCGATTGCGACTATGTTTGCCAAGGTTTTAACGATTTCAACAGGATCTCTGCCGGCTTTGTTACAATGCGCTTCAAGGACCCTCAGCTTGTGCTGGAATGTGGCTGGCGATACATTGGGAATGTTCCACCAGTCCGCGTGTTGGGCCACAACCTTTAGGGTCAGCTTCTCTCCTCCGCCCCCTATCATGATCGGTGGAACTGGCTCAGGTTTTGGGACGCAGACCGCTTCTTTGATCTCATAATACCTGCCCTTGAACGTGGCCGAGTCTTCAGTCCACATCTTCCTTATTATCTGAACTCCTTCTTCAAGCATCTGGACTCTGATCTTTGGCGGTGGGAACCTGTAGCCGTACGCAATGTACTCGTCCTCTTTCCATCCGGCTCCAATTCCGAGGATGAACCGTCCCTTCATTAAGGCTTGAAGAGTCGCACCCATCTTCGCTAGCAAGGATGGGTTCCTGTAAGAGTTGCAGAGAACAATGTTTCCAAACATTAGCCTCTTGAAAACGCCGGCAAGGTAGCTGATCGTTGAAAAACTCTCTAAGTTCGGTGTGTCGATGGAGACGAAGTCTGCCCAAGGCACGAAGTGGTCGTCCACCCACGCCGAATCGAAGGCCTGCTCCAATTCTCCCACAAACATCAGAATCTGTTCAACGAACTCAGTGCTGGGGCTGCCATCCACCGGGAAACTTGGAACCCTTAAACCGAACTTTGCCTTAGCCAATCTTTATTATCTCCGCTAAGACTAAAAGTGGCTCATACTTGGGGACGGTTACTCTTAAGTTTAACCTCTGGTCTTAAGGGACACCTAACAAAGGCAGGATTCTAGAGGCTACTCCGCCGACTAGGAAGGCGAGTAATACTTCGAAGACCGTTATAATCAGGGCTCTTCTCCAACCCGCTTCTTTGACGAGGGCAGCGATCGTTGCTACACATGGGACATACAGCATCACAACAAGCGTGAACACGATCATCTGGCTCGGGGTTAAGACAGCCAACTTCGGTCCTAGGAGCGCTGCAAGCATTATCAACGTAAGCTCCTTTCTAAGGACGCCAAAGAAAAGCGGGATACCCATTTCAGGTCTCAGCCCTAACCAGCCTACGGTAAGGGGGTACATAAGTATAGTGACCTGCTCCAAATATCCCAAGGTTTCCACGAGTTTGATTATGAAAGTACTCAAGATAATCAGCGGGAAAGCCATCTTGATGAACTCGCTCAGCCTGAACCATGTTTGATTGATCACCGTCTTCATGTGCGGAACCCTGTATTCATGCATCTCCATTATGAGACCTGTCGGTTCCCCAGGTAAGGCCTTAAACGCAATCCTGCCGACTGCTAGAACGATTGCCAAGTCTACGACGTAAAGCCCCAAAGCCCACAACAGACCAGCAAACCTTCCCACGAGTCCGAGAACAACAACCGTGACCGCTGCGCACGGTACCAAGGTGACAACGAACGTGGCCAGAAATCGTTCACGTTCAGTCTCCATGATCCTGCATCCCAAACAGGCAGGGACATTGCAGCCGAAGGACAGCATCATTGGAATGAAGGCTTTGCCGTGTAAGCCGATCTTGTGCATCACTACATCCATTAGAAAGGCGATTCTGCTGAGGTACCCGGAATCTTCGAGAATATAAAGCACGAGATAGAAGGGCGCAATGTACGGTACGGCTACTGTTATGCCTGCTAAAATTCCCTCGATGATCCCTCCCCAGATGAGCTCCTTGGCGATGCCTGTCCCCAAAACTTCTCGGAAAGAAGGCTCTAGACCGTATAGGAAGTCGCTTAGATATTCGGAGACGAAGTTGCCAAAGGTGAATATCGAGTAAAAGACTAGAAGTAGGGCGCTGACCATTATCAAGTAGCCCAATACTCTGTGGGTCGTAAGCTCATGGATACGCCCAGTTACTGTGCGCTTCACCTTTGGCTTGATCTTCTGGACTTGGTTCGCAACTCTCCTTGCATTCTCATACCTTTCAGAGGTCACAACTGTTGAGCATGAGTGGCCGTGAACCTTTTCGATCTCCTTTGCCAATTTCCTTGATGTTTCAAGAATTTTGGGATCAATCTTCCGGACCTGCTTCTCGATCTCTTCATCTCTCTCTAAAAGTTTTATAGCGGTCCATCTGGCTGGATATTTAAACTGGGCCTTTTCGATGAGGTTGGCTAACTTCTCAATCTGCTCTTCAATCTCTTTCCCATAACTAATTCGGTTAGGTTGTGCCGTGCCTTTCTCGATGGCCTCCACCGCCTTTTCTAGGAGACCGTAGACTCCTACCCCCTTGACCGCTACCGTCGGCACTACTGGGACGCCCAGAATTTCCTCAAGTTTTTGGTGGTCTACCTCTATCCCCTTCTTCGCTGCTATGTCTATTTGGTTCAAAGCCAAGACCATCGGTGCCTCTAGCTCCGCCAACTGCAAGGTGAAGAAGAGGTTTCTCTCGAGAACCGAAGCGTCTACAACATTTATCACCATGTCAGGCTTCTCAAAGGCTATGTACTCTCTTGAGATCAGCTCCTCTAAGGAAAAGGTTGAGAGCGAGTAGATACCTGGAAGGTCTAGGATGTCAATCACATAACCTCTGAAGTAGAGGGTTCCTTCGGCCTTCTCAACGGTCTTGCCAGGCCAGTTTCCGATATGTTGATGTAAGCCCGTAAGATGATTGAAGATGACTGATTTGCCGACGTTAGCGTTTCCGGCTAAGGCTATAGTTAACTTCTCAGCCTTCACTTTATTGCCTTTACGAGAATCCTCTCGGCCATCCCTCTTCCGAGCGCGAGTCTGGACCCTCTGACGAGCACCTCTACGGGACCCCTGAATGGAGCTGCCTTGATCACTGTCACCTCTGTGCCCGGCGTTAAGCCCATGTCCATTAACCTCTTTATGAAGCCCGCGCCTCTGCCCCATCCTCTCCCCCTCGGATTCGACCCTATGTAGACTATTATCACAGTCTCCCCATTTCTCAAAGCTGTCAGCGGTACCTCTACTCCTCTGTCTTGACTCTTCGTTTCTCCACCCTCCGTCTGGCATGTGAACCTCCACCTAAAACTCTAACTCTAACGACTGAAGCGGTCCTGGCGCTTATCTCGCACTCAGACTGTCTGATACTCGCGGTTACGGGGCCGCCTGGGAAAGCGTTCTCAAGTACCCTAACACGTGTTCCCGGTCTGAGACCGAACCTATCGATGCGCTCTAATAAGGCGGCCTCCTCGTCGGTTATCCTTGTCACGGTTCCTTCCTCTCCTGGGCTGAGCTCTGACAACGGGTGTGAATGTTCTTCGAAGATTCCACCGCCGGTCGTGGGTATTGGGTTGCCGTGTGGGCAGGTTCGGGGTTCATCTAGGACGTTTTCGATGTTCTCCGCAACATCGTCTGTTATGCCATGTTCGAGACGACAAGCCGCTTCGTGAACCCGATTCCATTCCATATGAAGAACGTCTGTCAAAAGGCGTTCGGACAGACGATGCTTCCTCAAGACACTTAAAGCGATGTTTCTGCCTTTCCCGGTCAGTTTGACGCCCTTATATGTTTCGTGGGTAACCAGCCCTCTTTTTTCCAAACGTTCAACCGTGTTCGTGACCGTCCCAGGTGCGACCCTGAGCATTTTGACTAGTTTGCTGGTTTTGACGACACCGTTTCGTTCTTGTAGCCTGTATATTGATTCGAGGAATTCTTCGGTCTCATTTGTGATTTTCTCCATTGAGATAGGCCCTCTGGATGTCACTGATAAATTACGACGCATCGTACATTTTAAACTTTTCGGAGCGATTCTACGAAGGCGACCCATCTCTAGAATGACAAGAGCAAAAGCCAAAAGCCACTCTGAATCTTTCTAGCTTCGAGGATGGCCGGCATGAGGGTGGGATTTCACGTCTCTATTGCTGGAAGCGTCGACAGAGCCGTGGACAGAGCTGTCCAGATAGGCTGCACTACATTCCAACTTTTCACGAGGAACCCAAGATGCTGGAAGGCAAAGAAACTAGGCTCGCAAGAGGTGAAGGCCTTCGTTGAGAAGGTACAGAGTTATGATACGAGACCCGTCTTCAGCCACATGCCCTACCTCGCAAACTTGGCCTCGCCGAGAAATGATGTCTACCGAAAATCCGTTGAGGCACTGAAAGGGGAGTTTGAGAGGTGTAGAAAGTTGCAGATTCCCTTTTTGGTCACTCATCTCGGCAGCCACCTTGGTGTGGGGATGGAGTCAGGGATTGACAGGATTGTCAAGGCCGTTGATGAGGCGTTCGCAGTTGTGGGTAGTGGTGTCATGCTTCTGCTTGAGAATACGGCTGGGACTAGCAACAGTATGGGAGGAAATTTTGAGGACATTCAGATCATCATCCAGCGGCTGGCTAGACCTGAAAAGGTGGGTGTCTGCATTGATACTTCTCACGCTTTCGCAGCGGGGTACGATCTCAGAACCGAATCAGCCGTGGAGGATACGATCCGGAAGTTCGATGAGACTGTCGGCTTCAGGAAGCTAAGGCTCGTCCATCTAAACGATTCATTGGGAGACTTAGATTCTCGCATAGATAGGCATGAACACATCGGCTTGGGCAAGATTGGCGATGAAGGATTCAGAAACGTGCTTCGGAGCAAGCTTAGCAGTCTACCCCTCATTCTCGAGACGCCTAAAGACTGGAGAAGACGCGATGTTGAAAACCTTAGGAAGGTAAAAGAGCTAGCTGGTCAGCTGTAATATTAGTTTCTTATTCATAATATCCGATGTCTCTCTTTTGGCCGTATTGCTCCGGGCGGTTCATGTTTTGTCTCCATTTTTCGAGGAAGAGATGATCCACATCAACCTGTATGCCCTGGGTTTTCTCGACGAGCCCTATGAAGTCTAGGACATAGAATATCACGTCTATCAGCTCCTCGTTGACAATGTCCCAGCTCTCACCCTTCTTGTAAGTATCAGCAGCCTCGCCAAGCTCAACAAAAGCCCAGAGGAGCTTCTGAGCCAAAGCAAACTCGTCGTCGGGGAAGCCCTTCGCAGCAACCAGCTGCCTGACTAGACGCTTAGCCTCGTTAAAGGTGCACTTCTCCATCCTTGTACGCCCCACGACTTTGAAACCGTAATCAATCGCCAAGTATAAAAACTATCATTGTACGGCATCCGAGTTGCGCAAGCCTTATTGGTATGGATAGAACCTTTAAAGCCTTGTACGCGTAACAAATTTGCAGGTGTTAGATTTGGTTCTGCCCGTTAAGATTTTTGAGATTAAAGAGGAAGCGGACATCGGGTTCATAGTCCAGAAGCTAAAGAACTTCCGCGAAGAGGAGCCCTACCAAGCTGAGACTGGGCAGTCCCTAAATTTGGTAACAGAGATTCTGGACATGAAGCTGGAGAAGAACACAGTATCAGGGGTTTTCAGCCAAGACTTCGTGGGAACGCGGTTTTTTAGAAGGGAGCCAGTTGAGACCCCTAACACGGAGGAGGCGCCCTTCTGGATAAAACCCTTCGCCGAAAGAACGTTTCTGATCGTTTTGGGGCCTTCGGTAGCCCGCGGTGTGAAAAAGCTCTTGACCGGTCACGTGGCGAACAAGCTGAGCAGAGTTCTCTTCATCAAAACCGGCGTGATTGTGGAGGCGAGGATTCCAAATGAGATTCTAAGGAACCTTCACGAGTCTAACCCTGCGGCTACCAAGCTAATCTGGTTCGACGATGTTGACATACCGGGCGTGGAGAAGCTTTGCCTAGCCGGGTCCGATGTCGCCGACACGCAGCTCTACCAAGACTATCTCAAACATGGGAAGATATGGTACGTTGTCTTCGAGGTTCAGAAACGCGGAATCGTGGTCGGCATAACGAGAAACTGCGTCGTAACCCTCTTCAGCAAAAGCACAGTCGACGAGTTCATAAACTATGTACAAGAAGACTTACTAACACTTATCGAATAAACAGTCGAAAAGGAAACGTCTAGTCTGAAGATTCAACCGAGCAATTTGTCAGACAAAACAAAAAAGAATTGTCGCGACAAAACAGGAGCCACTTTAAAGCTAAAGCATATCAATGAATGAGTCACAACTTGCACAGACTGTTTTTCCTTCATCGTCTTCTTTTTAACTTGTTGTGGAAGCATGTTTCTTCGCCAAGGTGGCATGCTGGTCCAGCTGGCCTTACTAGGTATAGTACAGCATCGTGGTCACAGTCGATTAAGATTTCATTAACTTCTTGAATATTGCCAGAGGTTTCGCCCTTCTTCATAACCTTGCCAAAGGAACGTCTGAAGAAATGTGCATAACCAGTCTGCATGGTTTTTTCTATGGCTTCGCGGTTCGCGTAGGCCAACGTCAGCACTTTCAAGGTTTCAGAGTCTTGCACAACGACTGGAACCAAGCCGTCACCTTTGCCGAAGTCCAAATCGTCTATGCTGACCAACTTCTTGGTTTTCAAAGTCTTACAGGCACCCCTTTCTCCGCCAAGAATCGCTTCACTACTGGTATTGGATATTTGTCATAATGGAAGACCGACGCGGCTAACGCGGCGTCAGCCTTTCCCATAGTGAACGCCTCGAAGAAGTGCTCAGGCTTTCCGGCGCCCCCACTGGCTATGACCGGAATCTTCACCTTTTCCACGATGCTACGTGTCAGCTCGAGGTCATAACCGTCTTCAGTCCCGTCTCTATCCATCGAGGTGACTAGAAGCTCGCCCGCGCCCAGCTCCTCAACCTGCACAGCCCACTTGAGCGCGTCCAAGCCCGTTGGCTTCCCACCGGTTCCGCCGTAGGTGTGAACCTCGAACCAGCACAGTCCCTCAGCGGTCTTGACCGTGACCTTGTCGGGGCGAACCTCGTACCGTCTCTTTGCGTCAATCGCCACTACGACGCATTGCCGCCCAAAGGTCTCGGCTAGCTCCCTTACCAGAAGGGGATTCTCCACGGGAGCTGTGTTGATTGAAACCTTGTCCGCCCCGTTACATAACACCACCCGGGCATCCTCGACGCTTCGAATCCCACCCCCAACCGTGAACGGAATGTCAAGCTCCGCTGCCACAGCGCGAACAACATCCTTGAGTATCTCCCTCTTTTCAGGAGAAGCTGTAATGTCCAGGAACACAAGCTCATCCGCACCCTCCTCACTGTATCGCTTACCAAGCTCAACTGGATCACCGGCTCCTTTGTGACCCACGAAACGAACGCCCTTCACAACCCTACCGTGGTCCACATCCAAACACGGAATGATCCTCTTCGCCAAAACCATACTCCTTTCTACCTGGTCCGTCTCCATTCTTCTTAAGCGATTCCATAGCCATAAACAACTATTAAACGTTTACCGGGGAGAATGTCAATGAGGAACTATATATGAGGATTCAGAGGGATTCGCTTTTTGCTCATCTGAGAAATCCAAGCGTCTTCCATGCTGTTACATTTCAGGGTCATCACGGCTTATCGCTAAGGCTTCTCTCAGACTGAACAAACCCTCGTAAAGGGCTTTGCCAAGAACCACCCCATGAACCCCTTGACGTTTTAAGGCTGCAATGTCCTCGAGGTTTCTTATGCCGCCAGCTGTGATTACTCTTACGCCTTGACGGCAAAGCATGGCTATGGTTTCAAAGTCCGGGCCTGAAAGGGTTCCATCAAGGGTTACAGATGTGACAAAGAAGAGCTTGACGCCCATTCTGGAAAACTTTACAGCAGCATCGTTCACAGCGATATTTGCCGATGTCTTCCATCCTTGGATCATGACAATCCCGTTAAGGTTGTCCAAGGCGACAACCACACGGTTTTCTCCAAACTCTTCGAGAAGAGTTTTGACAGCGGACTGATCTTTAAGCGCAAGTGAACCAAGAATCACCCTAGTGACGCCTCTGTCGAACATCCTTCGGGCTTCATCGAGGCTTCGGATTCCTCCGCCGACTTGAACCGGAACCCTCACGGCCTTCACGATCTCTTTGATCAACCCGATGTTGTTTCCGAGTCCCAGTGCCGCGTCCAAGTCGACGAGATGAATGATCCGCGCGCCCTCGGCTTCCCATCTCTTGGCAAGAGCTACAGGGTCACCCAGATGCTCGTAAGACTTGGCGAACTGGGGGTCACCCTTAAGGAGTCGGACTACTTTGCCCTTCATTACGTCAACAGCTGGAATTACCTCCATACCCTTCACAGCTTCTTACCTTTTGACAATCTTCGCAAAGTTACGCAGGAAATGTTCACCTGGTCTGCCCGACTTCTCTGGATGAAACTGAACCCCATAGACATTCCCCTTGGCAATAACCGACGCGAAACTCAAGCCGTACTCGGTCTCCGCCACAATGACATCCTTCTCTAAGGGGCTGGGATAGTAACTGTGCGCAAAATAGAAGTGGTCCTCTTCATCCACGCCATCTAGGATATCTATAGGCTTGGAGACCATGAGCGTGTTCCAGCCCATGTGTGGAGCTTTAACGTGCTTTGGTAGCCTCAAAACCCTCCCTCTTACGAGACCCAAGCCTTCTCCTAGGCTCTCCTCACTCTCTTCGAATAAGAGCTGCATGCCGAGACAAACGCCGAGAAGTGGGATACCTCTCTCAACCAGCCCAATAATGTCTTGCCTCATAACTCTAAGACTCTGTAAACCTGCTTTGAAGTTGCCAACCCCTGGAAGTATAATTGCATCGATGTTCCTGAGCCCATGTGACGTGGAAATGATGTTTGCGTCTAGACCAGTCCTTCGTAGTGCACATCTTATACTGAAAAGGTTACCTACGCTGTAGTCGATCACAGCCACCATAGGCAAGTCAGATAACTCCCTTAGAGCTAGGTATCCCACTCCTTCTAGGGTCGATTGACATCGCCTTCCTCAATGCTAGGGCCAAAGCTTTGAAGGCAGCCTCAACCTTATGGTGGTCGTTCGATCCATACTGGACCCAAATATGCATGTTCGCCCGTAGAGCCATGGCAAAGGTTTCGAGAAAGTGACAAATGTTCTCGCATGGCATGTCCTCGACCTTTTTACCTCTGAGCTTCAGGTCTATCTTCACATAGGGCCTCTTGGCGAGGTCGACGGCGGCAAAAGCTAAAGAGCAGTCCATGGGCACGATTGCGTATCCGAACCTGGCTATTCCCTCCGCGTCGCCTAAAGCCTTGAGAAGAGCTTCACCGAGACAGATCGCCACGTCCTCAAGTATGTGATGAGTCAGATCGCCCCTTGCCTTTGCCGTTATGTCTATCAGGCTATGTGTCGCCAGGGAATCTAGCATGTGGTCCAAGAATTCGACTCCGGTGTTGATATCGGTGGCACCTGAGCCCTCAAGGTTTACTTTCACGTAGACATCGGTCTCAGCAGTCTTTCTCGAGACTTCACCTATCCTCATTTCCAATCCCTTCCCAACGCCTCCAATGCGTAAGGTAACTCGTTAACCGATGGTATAACCATGTCGCATCCTGACTTTAGGAAACAATGTAGAAGAGCATCCTCGACACCCGAGTAGCGATACACCCCGGCAAAAAGAAAAGGCTTCCCAAGATTCCTCGCCTCCTTGACCATCAAAGCGTCTTCCATAGAATCCCCCACGTACAGGATTGTGTCATTGGGACCATAGGCTTCAACCGCTTTAAGAAGCGAGAAGGGATGCGGCTTCTTCAGACTAATTTCTAAACCTTCTTCTCTTAAGTATTGACGCTCAGCTTCTTCCATGGTCTCAAGGAAGACTGAGGACTCAAGGTTAAACCGGTCTAAAAATTTCCCGAGAACATGTCGCGCCGGCTCAAGATGGCTCCCAGAAGCGATACCCAACTTTGCCTTGCCCAGAACACGTGTCAAGTGGTCCAAAGCCTCAGGTCGAATGATCAGCTTCTCGTTCTCAACCATACCAAGGCCCCTGTGAAACTTCGGCTCCATCCCATACGTCTTCTGAAACAGTTCTAGACCGCAGTAGAACTCTTCGAAAACCCTGGCAATTATGCTTTTACCCACGTCAGCAGGGTAGCAAAGGAAACGCTTCACGACATTGTAGAATTGAGAAAAGGCTTTTGAGACTCCACAGTCACCAACCAGTCTCTCGTCAACTGATGCGATGCCAGTTGCGTCTAGAAGCTGCGTGAACTCCTTCAGATCGATAATCATACCTTTAAGGACTTCACTGCTTAAACCGGTCAATTCAACATCTTTTTTTTCAACATCACGAATTGAGGAGAAGCGTCCAAACGGGTCAGGTTGCCACTCAACAGTTTCCATCAGTTCCTTGAGTTGACATCTGATTTTCTCGGGCAGATCAACGAGCAGGAACATGAGGATTCCGTAAACAGTGTCCCAATCGTTATTGAAACCCCCGCTTCTTCTGAAAAGGAATATGACCTCGTTCGAAATAAAACTCTCCGGGAAAGCGTATCCAGTAAGACCTTCAAATATGAAGGCAACCGCTTTTGAGATGGCCTTGTTGTATGAGTCTCTTATGTCGATTAATACACCATCGCAGTCAAAAATGACGCCGTCAACCCTTCTCAACTCGCTCAACCTATCCTTTCTCACATAAGCCTTCTCGCCGTTAAAGCTGAATGTCGCATATTCTTTAGGCAACATCATCAGCTAAAACCTCACATAACGCGTCGAGGAACCTATCGATCATAGGAGGCGGAGCGACAGTTACTCTCATGCAATTGCCCAAGTTGAGGATACGGCCTATGTTTCTCACAATCACGCCTCTACCTAAAAGTGCTTCGTAGATTTTTTGTGAATCCTTCTTAACGTGGAAGAGGATGAAATTGGTCTCCGAGTCAAAGGCGTGAACTTCATCAATCTGATTGAGCCTCTTTATGAGTCTACCTCTTTCAGCCTTAACTTCTTCGATAGTAGCCCTTATAATATCAGTCCTTTCTAAGAGTTTCAGAGCCGCCTTCACAGCAGTGATTGTGACGGTGTAGGGCAACTGGAACTTCTCATCTATAACCTTTGTCAGTTCAGGATTCGCGATCATGCAGCCCAGCCTTAGACCAGCTAGACCGAAGACCTTCGAGAAAGTCCTGAAGACAGCAAGGTTCTCAATCTCTTCGACAAGGTCCACAACGGAACCCTCAGCGAAGTCCGCATAGGCCTCATCAACGGCGACCAACCCCTGGAAATTCTCAGCCAGAAGCCGGATGTCTCTACGGACAAACTGGTTCGCCGTAGGGTTGTTCGGAGAACACAGTAAAATGAGCCTTGTTTTTGGCGTGATTGAGGATAACATCGCTTCAACATCAAGGGAGAAATCATCCTTAAGTGGAACCGCCTTGAATATTGCTCCTTGGATGGTTGCGCACCGCTCGTATATGGAGAAAGTTGGAGTTATGGAAAGAGCCTCGTCGCCATGTTTGAGGAAGACCCTTGTAATGAGGTCGATCAGCTGGTCGCTTCCCGTCCCTATCACTATCTCCCTTGGTGAAACACTCATGTATTTGCTCAAGGCTTCTTTGAGTTCTCTCTGTTCATCTCTGGGATAGATTCGCGGGTCGACCTCTTCCACAACCTCCCATAGTATGCTTTTGAGGAAATCCAGGGGGACAAAGAAGTTCTCATTCGAGTTGAGCTTAATAATCTCAGAAGGCTTCTTCTCTAATCTGCGCGCTAAGCCCTCGATTGTCTCGCCGACATCGTAAGCTTCCAGTTTTCGAGCCTGAGCGAAAACTTGGCTAAGCCCTACTTCGCCGCGTCTAGGCATCCCTGAATCTTCCCTCCACAGCCAAGGCATGACTTGGCAAGCCTTCGCTCTCGGCTAAGACCTTCACGTGTCTCCTGACGTTCAAGAGGCCTTCCTCTGAGCATTCGACAATGCTAAAACGCTTGATGAAATCGAGAACTGACAGTCCAGAATAGACATGGCTGAACCCCTTTGTCGGGAGAACATGAACAGTCCCAAGGCAGTAATCACTTGCGGAGACGGGCGTATGCTTTCCAACCAAGACGAGACCGGCAGAGGTGATGCTTTGAGCTACGTCTGCAGCGCCTTCCATCAGAACTTCGAGGTGTTCGGGCGCAAACTCATTCACAAACCTGACGGCTTCTTCAGCATCCTCGCAGACTACAATCAAACCTCGATTCGACAAGTTTCTGGCAATCTTCTCTTTGTTTGGTAAAGATGCAGCCAAACGCTCCAGTTCTTCGATAACAGTATCCGCGAGACTCCTGGAAGGTGTCACCAAAATCGAAACTCCATCTCTATGCTCAGCCTGTGAGATCATGTCTAAGGCGACAATCCGTGGATCAGCCGACGCGTCCGCAAGCACGACTATCTCGCTTGGACCGGCGGGAATATCTGTCGGCACATCCCTTGAAACCAGCATCTTTGCTGCTATGATGTATTCATTGCCGGGTCCGAACATCTTTTCCACAGGTCTAATTGTCTCCGTTCCATAGGCCATAGCCGCGACTGCCTGGACTCCCCCGACCCTGTAGATTTCTTCTACGCCACAGATGTCTGAGGCTACCAGGATCAACGGGTTGATGTCATTTCTGCTTCTAGGCGGCGAACAGACAACAATCTCTGGGACACCGGCTACCTTCGCGGGAACTATTGTCATGATTAGGCTGCTGGGGTAAGCTGCTTCACCGCCGGGCACATAGCAACCTACTCTTCGAATCGGAGAAGTGCAGGTACGAATTTTAACTCCTTCACTCTCGAATTCAAAGATAATCCGTTTGAAAAGCTCTTTCTGAAATGTCTCCACCCTGTTCTTCGCAAACTCTAACGCTGAGACCTGTTCCTTGCTGGTCTCCTCGTAAGCTTTGTCAATGTCCTCTCTGTTTACCCGTAGACGGTCGGGAGACAGTCTTACGTGGTCAAACTTCAGAGTCAGGTCAATTAGGCCGGCGTCGCCCCGCCTTCTGACTTCCTCTATGATTATTTTCACATATTCTTCCAGTTTTGAGTTAATCCTTCCGATTTTCGGCCATCTCCTTTCTAATAAAACGTTACGTGCAGCTGAGACTTCGAGCGCCTTGACCTTCAATGGGTTGCTCATTTTTTGTCTTCTCCTTCTAGGTTTATCTCGTCAAGCGGCAAGACCTGTCTGGGTTCATAGACGACTAGCCCCTGAGCGAGCCTTCTTAACGTTGGAAGAAGTTCCAGGAACCGATCTCTTTCAATCACGGTGTTGACCGAGAACCAGTTCTTGTCTGAAAGTGGTGAGATCGTTGGCCTTTTTAGGGCGGGCAAACTTTTCAGTAGCTCGGGCAGATTGTCCTTGTTCACGTTGACGAATATGTGGAGCTTCTTCCTCCCGTCCACAACTCCCCTAAGCAACGTTAGAATATCATAGATCTTCTCCTTTTTCGAAGGATCCTTCAAGGCTTTCCTGTTCGATATGAGCACCGCCGTTGACTCCATGAGGGTCTCGATTATCTTCAGATCGTTCTGTTCAAGGGTTGTACCTCTCTCAGTAACATCTACAATGGCGTCAGCGTTTTCCGGGGGCTTGGCCTCGGTTGCCCCAAAAGAAAGGAAGAGAGCAACATTCTCGTTCTTGCCCTTCTTCCACCACGGAGTTATCACAAGCGGTTCAGCATCACCATAAAGTTGCCTGTAGACCGGGTTACTCTTCAGGTATTCGGCTGAAAGGTTGAGGTACTCGGTGGAGATCCTTAAAGGCTTTTGCTTACGGGAAAACTCTTCCAGAAGGTCTGAAAGAGAGTTTACCTCTGTCCAAGGTTTCGGCACTGCTATGACAAGTTTGACCTGTGAGTATTCAAGGTTCAAGAGGACTTCAACATCTGCCCCTGTTTCGCGAAGCCAGTCAAGACCCGTGATGCCCAAATCCTGCAATCCTTCGCTGACGAAGATCGGTATCTCCTGCGGTCGCAGTATCTTCAATTCTATCTGGGGGTCGTTCAATGTTGGCCGGTATGTGTATTCCTCGCCTGAAATTACGTATCCTGCTCTTTCCAGAGTTTGGAACGTCGCTTCTGCTAGGTGTCCCTTAGGTAAAGCAAATCTTACCTTCTGCATTGTTCATCTCCTCTATTTCTATATGGGTTGAAAAGTGACAATGATGACGCCACATAGGGCAGAGAACTAACGCAGGAAAAGAAGCGGGTATGATAGCGGAATTGTGGTGTAGAGCCTATCACAGACTCACGGTGGCTAAGGATGAAGGCAACCGCCTTGGGTGAACTCTATCCCTCACTTCACACCACTCGAAGAAATACGCACCTCCTCTTTTTATATAAAGCTTTCTGTACTCTGATTGAACCATGCAAAGAAATGTTTTTTCCTAGACTAGCCTCGTCTCTAGTGCCAGAACATATAACACGTGATACGAAGAATTCCAGATCTGTGAGCCGCTAACAGAATGTGAACAGACCCAGAATTTCAGCTTCGCTCTTGACAGTTTATCTCATGTACTTTGCCAGAGCGGTTTTAACATCTAACCCCCCATGGACTATGCCGCAGAGTACCCGAACCATCTTCGCTGGGCTCTTGTGCTGAAAGACGTTTCTTCCAGCTGCTGCTCCGGCGCTACCAGCGTGTATCGAGTCGTAAACCATCTGGCAGAACTCCTCGTCGGTCTTGGTTTTGGGACCGCCAGCCATGACGACTGGGACCGGACAGCCTTTGACGACTTCTCTGAACGTTTCTTCGCTTCCGGTGTAATTGGTTTTGACGATGTCAGGTCCCAGCTCGGCGCCTATCCGGGCAGCATGTTTGACCACTTCCACATCGTACTGGTCCTTAATCTTCTCTCCTCTCGGGTACATCATTGCCACAAGAGGCATACCCCACTCTTCACAAGTCTTGGCTACTTCTCCAAGAACTCTCAGCTGCTCCGGCTCAGTCTTCGACCCAACATTGATGTGGATCGAAACCGCGTCCGCACCGAGTTTGATGGCCTCAACAACGTCAGCCACAAGCACCTTGTTGTCAGGGTCGGGTCCAAGCACCGTACTCCCTGAAAGGTGCATTATCAAGCCAATATCCTTGCCGTAGCCTCTGTATCCTGCTCTTATGATTCCTTTATGGAGGAGAACGGCGTTCGCCCCGCCCTCTGCAACCTGGTCCACCGTCACCCTCATGTCCTGCAATCCGCCTATGGGACCAACCGTCAAGCCGTGGTCCAAGGGTATAATGACTGTCTTCCTAGTGTCCCTGTTCATTATCCGATCAAGCCGGATTCTTTTCCCAATCTCTGTCACGATTTACCACCCTTTTCACGAAAACCTCTCTATCGAAAGACCTACCCCTAGTATAAAACAAGTCTGAAAATAAAAGACTTTAGCTTCCCAAATGAGGTGAAAATTGGTATTTAAGCCCCTTCTTCTTGAGGGTGCTTGTCTCCTGGCTTTGTCATGGTTCTTTCTCTATCAATTTTAGAGCAGGAAAACTCCTAAAATCGATACCCCTATCCTTTTCTGTAATGAGGCGGAATTCTATGACCCGGATGATCTCGCGTCCGCTGATGTCTTAATAACCATAGTGGAAAAGGCAAGTAGGCCATCAATAAAGTGCACGGTGAGAAGCGAAAACCCAAACTAAGCCAAGAAGAAACCAATGAAGCAAGCTTGTTTCTGCACGATACTGTTAACTTATTCGGGATAAAGGAGGGTGAGGAAAAACGATAAATGAAGAAACAAACAATCCAAACAATCAGAATTGTGAGGAACTAATCATGCCGAGAAGACGCCGAAAAGGAACAGGAAGACAAAAGGCACGAAGACGGAGAAGATAAGAAAAGTTGGTTGTACGGAAACGACGAAGACCGTTACTCTATTTGGATACTAACATATTTCTGGATTTAATTAGAAATAGAACTGGTCAACTCGCTGAGGATTCAAGAAAACTTCTCCGAGAAATTAGCCAAGATAAATATCGTGCCTTAACATCATCCTTTACCATACTAGAAATTATGGAAGATGAGCAAGAACAGATTTATGCTGAAAGGGAAATTACTATCTGCAAAAAATCGTTTGATGAAGTTCGTACATAAATAAATTGTAAAATCATAAGGCTTATATGATTAGGCGAGTTGAAATGAGTAATGAGATGAAAAGCCCTCTAGAATGCCTTATAGCAAAGAAAGAAGAAGAATACGAAAGTCCATTAAAGGTACTTATAGAACTGAATAGGGAGAAGAAGCAAAGAGAATCTAGAGAGAAACTTATTAAACATTTGAAACCAATACGAGAGGGTCAAGAATGACTACACTTATAATAGGCGCTAAATGCAAAGATGGAATAGTTATTGGGTCAGATAGAAAAATTCAACGTGGTGGGGAAACTTCTTATGCCAACAAAATCTTTGAATTTGATGTTGGTGGAAAGGTTATATTTGCCGCTGAAGGTTTAACAGGTATAAGAGATGATTTTTTCTATCTTTTAAACTCAGAAATTAGAAGACGTAGAGTTGTAGATACTTTATATGAAATAAAATTAATAGTAGAAGACATCATAGCAAATCTTACAGAAAGATATAGGGAAAGAGTGGATGATCCGTCTCCTGTAGGTGTTCTTATGGGTGGTCTTGAGAATCTAACAAGAGGATCAGCTCAAGTCTATTACGTGCATGGGGTTGGATATGGAGAGCTTGTTACATTTAGATGTAGCGGACATGGAGCTAATTACGCATACTCAATTGCGAAATTCCTATGCGGTCATCCTATATGTGAAGATATGGTTACTGATGAAGTAGCAGCCAGAATAGCCTATACCATTTCTTGGGTTTCTGAAGATGTAGATAGTACTGTCGGAGGACCGCCTTCCGTAGCAATTATGAAAAATGAGGAAAGTAGGATTAATTATTTGGAAGAAGATTTCGTTAACAAGATCGATCAAAACGTTAAAAAACATAGAGCCAAACTCCCTTCACTTCTCGAATTTTGTAAAGAGAAAATAGAATAGAAAAAAGGGCTTATTGAAAATAGAAACAGAATTTTGTAAGGGCATTAGTCGAAAAAATTAATTGTTAAGGACTACCAAAAAAAGAAACGAATTTTTGTGACATTATGAATTTATCCCGAATAAGTTAACAGTATCTTTCTGCGCAAAGGTTTATATACGAGGTCCTCTTAGAGACGGAGACGCGGAGAACCGTCGAATGGATAACAAGCGTCCGTCAAGGCTTCTTTGCGCGATGCGTGCGACGCGTTTCTTCACATATTCTGGTAGCTACAACACTACCACTATGTATTAGGCCGGAAGAGACGGAAATTTTAACTTCTTCGGTCTCCTGTCTCTTCGAGTTTTGGGGTGTGATGAGGTTGAGTGAAAGAAAAAACAAGGAACCATATAACCGCCTCGTGGTCAAGTTCGGAGGAACCAGCCTAGCCGATGGAGTAAACATATCGCGTGCAGCCAATTCTGTCGCCAAAAAAGCTAAGGAAGGCGTGCAGATGGCTGTCGTGGTCTCAGCCATGGGAAGAGCAACGGACCTACTCATCGACACCGTGGATCAAGCATGCGGGAAAATCATATCAAGTAATGAGCTTGACGACATATTGGCTATGGGTGAACGGACTAGCGCCAGGGTTTTCACAGCTGCGTTGAAGGCTCGCGGTCAAAAATGCTGCTACCTAGACCCCTACGATTCTGATTGGCCGATCATAACCGACGAGAAGTTCAGCAAAGCCAACCCGATCCTCCCTGTTTGCATAGAAAGGGCCAAGAAACACCTTCAACCGCTTCTTGAGGATGGCATGATTGTGGTTGTTCCGGGGTTCGTCGGCAAGAGCGAAGCAGGAATGATAACGACGATGGGAAGGGGAGCAAGCGACATCACAGCTCTAATACTAGCCCAAGCGCTGTCCGCTGATCAAGTGATTCTCGTTACAGATGTTGAGGGCATCATGACCGCTGACCCAAAGATCATCAGGAGCCCTGTGAGATTGGAAGAGATCTCGATGGACACACTTGTAGGGTTGGCTGACTCGGGCTCAAAATTCATCCAAAAGAAGGCGCTCCGGTACAAGAACCCAGAGATAGACATAAAGGTAATCAACAATTCCGCTGGAGACCTAGATTCAGACGGAACCATAATTCATGGCACTTTTCTAAACAGTACAGTAGTCGAGTCATACCCAGAACCTGCCATGGCGGTCACGATTGTCGGTAAAGAAGCTTCGGAATCCACACAAACGCTCACCGAGATCTTTCATGAAATTAGAAAGGCTGGTGCCACACTTTTAGGCGCATCCATAAACCATAACTCTCTGATCCTATACCTACCAATGAATGTCGCAGGAAGCCTTTTGGACTCTTTGCATTCTATTGTTGTGAAGGACGAGAGAACAATAGCTATGGCTGTGAGAAAAGACCTCGCCTTCATAAAGGTTAGGGGCGTCGCGCTAGAGGAGACTCCTGGCGTCATAAACGGCATAACTAAAGACTTAAACTCCGCTGGCATCAATATTTATGGTATCTTCACGATTACCTCTAGCGTCTTAATCTTCGTAGACATCAAGGACAAGGAAAAAGCAGTTCATCTGATAGAGGGAACAATAAGAACGAACATCAACTGACCAATATTATGACCAGTGAGGAGGACAGCAAAGAATGAGGGAACTTTGGGCGAAACTGGTTCCATCCTTACAAGAGAGTGAAAAGAGGAGACTTATCGAGAAGACTTCAGATTTATGTTCAGCCTTTATTGTTGAGCCTGAAGATGTTGAGCTGGCAAGAAGATGGGGCGCTAAGACCATAGTCTGCCCATCCGAGAATGCGGACATCGTGCTGATAGCAGACCTCAAGGATATGGTGAAGGCGAGGAAGGAAGGCAAGAAAACATGCGTGATCGTCACTGTCAAGTCGAGGGGCGACGAGAAGAAGATAGTAACCGCAGCTGAAGCCTCGGCCGATTACGTGTTGGCTGTGTGCTCAGACTGGAAGGTGATACCCATCGAAAACCTAATAGCGGAGATACGTGGGAAGAGCAGGCTGCTCGCCTCTGTCTCAAGTTCTCAAGAAGCGAAGGTGGCGCTGGAGACCTTGGAGATTGGCGTAGACGGAGTCGTGATAGACCTTTCTGATGCAAACGAGGTGAGGAAGATTCACGAAACCCTCAAAACCGTCGAGGCAAAGGCACCGGAACACGAGCCTACTATGAAAATCACGCTTCTGAAGGCTCAAGTCAAAGAGCTAAAGCAGCTAGGTGCAGGCGCACGCGTATGCATAGATACATGCGACCTTTTAAGAGAGGGTGAAGGCCTGCTTGTGGGCTGTCAATCCATAGGACTTTTTCTCGTAGAGGCAGAAGTCCATGAGACACCATTTGTCGCCCCACGTCCCTTTCGGGTTAACGCCGGTTCTATCGCGCTTTACGTTCTTGCGGTAGGCGGGAAGACCAGATACCTTTCGGAATTGAAGGCTGGAGACGAAGTCCTGATTGTGGATCGCATGGGAAGAAGTAGAACAACAAGCATCTGCCGTGTTAAGATAGAATGGAGGCCCTTACTCCTCATCGAAGCTGAGTGTAACAGAAGAAGCGTGAAGACGATTCTGCAAAACGCTGAAACAATAAGAGTCGTGACTGAAGACGGAAGCAAGTCAGTCAAAGACCTTAAGGCTGGGGATAACGTTCTAGTACGTTTCGAGGAAGGAGGCCGCCATTTCGGAACCCTTGTGAAGGAAGAGAAAGTGATTGAAAAGTGAAGCCCAAAATCTGCGTCCCTTTGCCCGCTGGGAGACTGTCCGATCTTGCTCCTATGATAAGGAGAGCTGAGGACTCAGGAGCTGACTTGATCGAGATCCGGCTAGATTATCCGCGTGTAGGACCATTAAGGGCCTTAGATGAACTCACCAAGGTTATTAAACAGGCTTCTGTCCCGTTCATCGCGACGAATCGACAGTACCAGCAAGGCGGGCTTCGCCCTCAAGACGAGAAGCGAAGGATTGAGGTCTTGGTTAGTGCCGCAAATATTGGGTTTCAGTTCGTAGACATAGAGCTGACCTCGGCAGATTTGAGGTTGACGGTTCAAAGAGTAAAGGACTGCGGGGCAAAACCGATCGTGTCCCATCATGACCTTGAGGGCACTCCTTCAGAATCCGAGATGGAGAGGATTGTAAGGTCTGAGATCGAAGCTGGGGCAGAGGTTTGTAAGCTGGTCACGACAGCCAAGCTCGTGGATGACAACATACGATGTCTAGTTTTCACACAGAGATTGAGCCAAGTGACAAATATTGTATGCTTCGCAATGGGCTGGAAAGGCTTACTGTCAAGAGCTTTCTCCCCCTTCTTCGGCGGCTACTTCACCTTCGCCTCGCTTGATGACGGCTTGGAGACGGCTCCCGGTCAGTTGTCCATAGCCGACTTGGAGCGAATCTACAGGACACTAGGTGTCATAGAATGAGTATTTCGGGCAAGACCAAAGTCTGTGGGCTGATAGGCGATCCAGTAGAGCATTCTCTGAGTCCCGTCATCCAGAACACTGCTTTCCGACATCTAGACCTCGACTATGTCTATGTTGTCTTCACCGTCGGGCAAGGAAGCCTTGAAGACGCGATTCTTGGAGTTCGCGGCCTAGGAATCCGTGGATTGAACGTGACGATGCCTCACAAGATCGATATCATCAAGTATCTTGACGAATTAGACGAGACCGCTAGGAGCATCAGCTCAGTGAACACGGTCTTAAACAAGGATGAACGATTGATCGGGTACACGACCGACGGAATAGGAGCGCTAAACGCTTTGAGACATGAGCGAGTAAACCCATCCTGTAAAATAGTTATGTTAGGAGCGGGGGGAGCCTCCAGATCGATCTCGTTCACCTTGGCAAAGCAGGCAAGCGAGCTTGTGATTCTAAACAGGACTCTGGAGAAGGCTAAGAAGCTCGCAAAAGATCTCTCAAGCCTCTTAGGAGAATGTGGAAAGGTAAGGGCTGCTGGGCTCAACCCTAACGTCCTCAAGAAGGAGTTGAAGGACGCTCATATTCTTGTGAACGTGACATCTGTTGGGATGCACCCGCACAACATGGAGACACCCGCCCCCCAAAGCCTTCTAAGACCCGACTTAGTGGTCTTCGACCTTGTCTATGAACCTCTTGAGACAAGACTGCTTAGTGACGCAAGAAGACTCGGAGCGAAAGCCATCGACGGTCTATCCATGCTTGTGCATCAGGGTGCTGCTTCTTTCGAGATATGGACTGGGATGAAAGCGCCGATCGAGGTCATGATGAAAGCCGCAATAGAAGAATTAGAAAGGAGAAAGCACTGAGTCATCGCGGAGGAACCATGGCGAAATGGGTTTGGTGGGAAAAGCCGTTGCCTATGGTGCGGTCACCGTCATCAACGCCATTTCATGCGGTTTTGGAGCAGCCTTAAGTGTCGACCTCAGCACAGAGGCTAAGGTGGAATTGACAAATGTGCCCGGGAGGATTGAAGGCCGAATCATGTCTGACCCAGACGAAAGCACAGTCCTGATCGAGAAGACCGTCAAATGCGTCTTCAAAAGCCTAGGTCTCGAAAAAGAGTACGGGGCATACGTTGAGACAAGATCTAACATCCCGATTGCGCGCGGCCTCAAAAGCAGCAGCGTTGCAGCCAACGCGGTTGCGCTTGCAGTCTTCGCTGCCTTAGATGAAGAGGTTGACGACTTGGCTCTGGTAAACCTTGGGGTCGACGCGGCTATTGACGCTGGTGTTACTATAACAGGGGCCTTCGACGACGCCTGTGCCTCCTACTTCAGTGACATTGTGGTCACGGACAACTACAACAGGAAAATCCTTAAGCAGTTCCATTTGGAAGAGAAGCATCCCGTTCTCATCTGTGCGCCGTCTCAAAAGGCTTATACGGCTAAGTCTGATGTCGAAAGGATGCGGCTCGTGGCGGATGAGGTGAAGGCGCTTCACAGGTTGGCGCTTCTGGGCGAATATTGGTCGGCTATGACTCTCAATGGGCTTGTATACTCAACGGTGTTAGGATACAACCCAAACGTCGCATTAGACGCCTTAGCCGCAGGTGCCTTGGCTGCTAGCCTTTCAGGCAAGGGTCCCTCTGTAGCTGCAGTTGTTCCTCGCGGCAAGGTCAAAGATGTCAAGGACGCTTGGGGGAAGTATGGCTGTGACATAATTGAGACTCAGACTAACGCCGAGAAGGCTCATATTGTGTTGTGATAGGGTTGACGGACCTCATCGTCAAGGAAACGAGCAGTCTGAGCGGAACTATCGAGGCTCCGCCTTCTAAGGCATACACTCATAGAGCTTTCATAGCAGCGACCCTTTCCGAGGGCCATTCACATATAGAAAAACCTCTCATCTGCGATGACACTCTTGCCACAATTGACGCTTGCCACATGTTAGGCGCAGAGTTAAGTCAGCCGACGAAAGAGAGCTTTCAGGTTCTGGGCAGAGCAAAGCCTCTCACGCCCTGGGACGTGATCAACTGCCGAGACTCAGCCTCAACCATACGTTTCCTCACACCAGTCTGCGCATTAACAGACGGAATCTCAGTCTTGACAGGTGGGGAGAGCCTTAGAAGAAGACCCATGGAGCCCATACTAAAGGCTTTGAGGGAGCTTGGCGTTCAATGTTATTCCGTTAGAGGCAACGGTCTAGCACCGTTGATTATTTTTGGCGGAGGCATAAAAGGCGGGAAGGCTTCGATCCGGGGCGATGTCAGCTCCCAATTTATCTCAGGATTGCTGCTCGCCTCGCCTATGGCGGAAAACGACACCAAAATCGTTCTAACGACGCCTTTAGAGTCTAAGCCCTATGTGGAGATTACGCTGGATGTGCTGCGGAAACACGGAATTGTGGTTGAAGTTCAGCCTTACCATGACGGGTTTCAGGTTCCTTGCGGACAAAGAATGGTGCCATTCAACCACCACATAGAGGGCGACTACTCTTCAGCAGCTTTTCTGATGGCTGCCGCGGCCGTCACGGACTCCCGTTTGAAGATTATGAATCTTAGCCGTGATACTCTTCAAGGTGATGGGGTAATTGTCAACTTGCTCAAGCAGATGGGCGTAAAAGTCGAGGTTGGATTAGACTTCGTAGAGGTCCAAGGCACCAAGAGCCTCCAGGCCATAGACACCGATATGAAGGATAATCCGGACTTGGTTCCCGTCTGCACTTTCTTGGGTTTTTTTGCTCGTGGAAGATCGTTGATTCGAGGCGTGAAGAGGCTCCGGTTTAAAGAATCCAACAGGGTTCTTGCCTTGTCGAAAGAGTTGACGAAGCTGGGAGCTAAGATCAAGGCTGTTGATGATATTCTTGAAGTTGAGGGTGGAATAAGGCTTCACGCTGCAGAACTGGACTCCCACGGAGACCACAGGATCGCCATGGCCTGCGTTGTTGCGGCTTTAAGGGCGAAGGGAACCTCTGTGGTCCGGGGCGTTGAATGCATAAATAAATCCTACCCAGATTTTGTTAGAGACATTGCATCCATCGGGGGAGAAGTTGTTGAACGGTAACTCGATCGGTAAGGCACTTGTTCTCACCTGTTTTGGCGAAAGCCACGGCGTCTGCATAGGAGCTGTCTTGGATGGTTGTCCAGCCGGTCTGCCGTTGACTGAGGCTGACATTCAAGTTGAGTTGGACAAGAGAAGGCCAAGCTCCACAGCTGTCAGCACACAGAGAAGAGAAGAAGACCGCGTCGAAATTCTTTCAGGAGTTTATGAAGATTACACGACGGGTGCACCAATCTGCATGATTGTTAGGAACCTTGATGTTGAGCCTGATGCTTACAAAAAGATACGGAATAAGCCTCGTCCAGGACATGCCGACTACACGGCTCATGTGAAGTATGGCGGACACAACGACCCCCGGGGTGGAGGCAGGTTCTCCGGACGTGTCACAGCTGCATATGTGATGGCGGGAGCGATTGCAAAGAAGCTTCTCGGCCTGTTGGGTGTAGAGATCTTAGCTCACACGGTGCAGATCGGAAAAGTTAAAGTCTCAGGGCAAGTTGGCCATGATCAGATTCGTAGGAACGTCTACCGGAACCCTGTGCGTTGTGCGGTCCTTGAGAAGGCCGATCTGATGGAGAAAGAGATTCTTGGAGCAGCGAGTGAAGGGGATAGCGTCGGAGGCATAGTTGAAGCCATCGCTCTGAATTTTCCAGCCGGGCTAGGCGAACCTATCTTCGACTCCCTAGATTCTGAAATTGCGAAGATGATGTTCAACATTCCCGCGGTGAAGGGCGTAGAGTTTGGGGCTGGCTTTCGTTCGGCTTCCTTAAGGGGCTCAGAGAACAACGACGAATACGCCGTAAAGAAAGGAAGAATTGTCATGTTGTCGAATAATGCGGGTGGAATCTTAGGTGGAATCTCAACAGGCATGCCAATAGTGGTGAGGGTAGCCTTCAAGCCCACACCCTCCATCTCTGAGAGACAGAAGACAGTCGATCTGACCCGAATGGAAGAGACAGAGATACAGCTGACTGGTAGACACGACCCGTGCGTCGTCCCTAGAGCCGTCCCAGTTGTGGAGTCATGCCTAGCCTTTGTGTTGGCAGACCACGCAATCAGATCCGGAAAAATCCCGCGCGTCCTTACAACGGAAAAATAAGACACGAGCTTTTGTTACTGTTCAACCGACCACATCCTCTTTAAGTGCGGTCAGATTTACCATTGGATGAGGTTTCATGACTTCTATTTTCGGAGTAGTCGCCGACGATTTCACTGGAGCTTGCGATGTTGGGGTCCAGTTCAGTAAGTATGGTCTGAAGACGGTCGTCTTGACCAATCTGGAATGTTTGCCCAACTTGAAAGGAGAGTTTGATGTGGTTGTGATAGACACCGAGACTAGAAACATCACTCCAGAGGCTGCCTACAGAAAGGTTAGAGAAACACTGAGGACCTTGGTGAAGACGGGTGCCAAACTGGTCTATAAGAAGATTGATTCTACACTTAGAGGCAACATCGGAGCTGAGCTTGACGCCGTCCTAGATGAACTTAGACTAAGAGCCGTGGTCGTAGCCCCCTCGTTTCCCGCCTGTAACAGGACGGTCTTGAATGGTCGCCTCTTAGTCGGAACTCAGCCTCTAAAAGAAACAGAGTTCGCTCATGACCTTCTGAACCCTTTGTACGAGTCACATGTACCAACTCTTATAGAGGGTCAAACCAAGCGAAGAGTTGCACACGTAGGTTTGCTCCAGGTCAGAGGCGGAGTTGAACAGTTGTGGGATGGCATTAGGAGATTAATCAAAGACGGAGGCACAGTGATCGTGGCTGACGCGGAGACAAAGGAAGATTTGGCCAACATTGCGAAGGCTTCGATGAGTTCCGGTATCCTGCTTTCCGGATCAGCCGGCCTAGCTGAGGAATTCTCGTGTCTGTTGACTCGCGGAACGGTACTACTTGTAGTATGTGGAAGCATTGGTACAGTGGCAACTGAACAGGTTGCAGAGGCGGAGAGGCAGCTGGGTATAAAGGTTCTTGAGCCTAACCTTTCCGAAGTCTTGGCGAGCGACGGAAAACTTAGGGCATCAGCAAGAGATCTTGCGAGCAAAGTGGAAGAGTATCTCGCACAAGATAAGGATGTCATAATGAGGCTGGCTAGGTCGAAAGACCCAATCCTCAGAATGCAAGAACTAGGCAAGCAACTGGGGATGAGCCCTCTCCAAGTCGCTGACAGGCTACTGCTCGTTTTGAGTGAATCTTTCAAAAAGATTGCTGCAAGGCAGAAGCTTGCCGGTTTGATACTTGTAGGCGGAGATACGTCCATTAGGATTATGAACGCCGTCGGCGCCAAGGGGGTCAGAGTCGAGGATGAGGTCTTACCCGGAGTTCCAGCGGGCAGGATACTTGGCGGTAAATATGAGGGAATGCGGATAGTCACTAAAGCAGGTGGTTTCGGCGACCGTTATGCACTCGTGAAGATAATAAGTTACATGAAATCTGCCGAAGGATTTCAATAGGCAATTAGAAGGTTACTGAGATAAAAAGTGTCCCCCTCCCAAAAGTGTCTGGATTCCGTATGACGTAGGCGGTCTTATCGGGCTTTTCGGAGGCGTTTTAAGGCTTCTTCAATGCTTTGGAATCCATACTCTATCTTGCTGAATTCGTTCCTTAAGGCCAGCACATCCTCCTTGACTTCGGGAGGTTTACGGTGGTTCTTTATTATTTCCAGCATAAGGTCGCAAAGGTGCTTTACGTCGCCTTCCCTGAAGCCTCTTCTAGTTACATCCTGGAATCCGATTCTGATCCCAGACGGGTTCTCGCGGTTGTTCTGGTCGTCGAAGGGCAGGAGGGCTCTGTTCAGGATCATGTTCGCCGCCTCAAGATCTTCGGCAACTCTCTTCCCGCCGCCGTATCTGCGAACATCCACGGCTAACTGATGCGACCTTGTGAAGCCCTTTGACTCGCCGAGCACCTTCACTCCATTCTCATAAAGGCATTGGCCAGCTATCTGAGCATTCGCAACTGTCTGCTTCGCAAGCTCCTCGCCGAAAATCTTCAGCTCAAGTGCAGCCACCCCTAGGGCGGGCAACCTGCCTAGATGGGTGTTCGAAGTGCTTAGTGGGAAAACGGCGTACTGAACATTCCTAATGGCTTTCTCCATTCGGCTGTTCTTCTGATCTGCGAGGATCACGCCTCCTTGTGGCCCTGGAAAGGTCTTGTGAGTCGAAGAAGTAATGAAGTCCGCTCCTTCCCTAAGTGGATCTTGGAAGACGCCTCCCGCTATGAGGCCGAACACGTGAGCCGCATCGTAAACTATAAAGGCACCAACCTCGTCCGCAGCTGCTCTCAAATCCTTGACAGGATGGGGAAAGAGAAATAGGCTTCCGCCAAACGTCACGACACTTGGCTTCGCAGCTCTGATTATGCTTGCTGACTTGTCAGGGTCTATGTTCATCTCTTCCATGCCATAAGCGTGGTCGATGTTGACGAGTCCCAGAACCTTGCCCGCCAAACCTGCGTAGTCGTGGGAGATGTGTGCCCCGCAGCTGAGCGGCGTCACAACCATCTTATAGTTCTTTGTTGCCATTGAAAGCCCTTTAAACGTGGCAAGGTTTGCGTGGGTGCCAGAAACTAGACGCACATCTGCCCAGCTGCACCTGTAAAGCTTCTTCATGAGGTCTGTGGCACGGTCTTCGATGACCGTCATATATTTTTGACCTTGATAGTATCTTTTCTGGACATGTCCGGCGAGGTCGTTTTCGCCTTCAGCATATCTGCTCTCGAGGTCCATCGAAAGCTTAAGCATCTCTCTGACTGCGGGAGACTTCAGGCCTTCGCTTGCTATGAGGTTTATGCATTCCAATTCACGGTACTGCTCGTGTTTCTCGCTGACTTCTATGAGCTCTAGAGCCAACTGAGAAAATTCGTCCATTGTTTACAACCAGCCTAAGCTCTAATATCCGCATAGAGAGAGACAAGGATTTATTTATTGTTTGTGCACTATGCTCAGCTGGTCCTGAGAACTCGACAATGTGGATTTTTTCTGTGCTAGTCCATCAGGAGTCCGCCGTTTACGTCAATGGTAGCTCCAGTTATGTAGTTGGCTCCGTCTGAAACCAGGAATGCCACGGTTTCAGCCACTTCTTCGGGAGTCCCAAACCGTCCGAGGGGAATTTGTTTCAGGAATGATTCCTTTACCTCTTCCGGCCATTTTCTAGTTATGTCCGTTGCAATGACACCGGGAGCTACTGCGTTGACATTTATGCCATAAGGAGCAAGCTGCTTAGCTAGGGATTTTGTAAGACAGATCACTCCCGCCTTGGAGGCAGCATAACTAGCACCTGCGAAGATACCGCCTACTTTCCCGGCGAGAGATGCAACGTTCACGATTTTGCCGGATTGTGTCTTCTTCATATGTTTCATGATAATTTGGCAACATAGAAAGACTCCCTTAAGGTTCACGTCCATCATCCTGTTCCATTCGTTTTCCGTCATATCATCTAAAGATGTTGAGGAAAAGATTCCGGCGTTGTTCACTAGTACATCTATACTTCCGAATGCTTTGATTACTGTGTCGACCATTTTGACAACCTCCACCTTTTTTGACACATCAGCCTTTACTGGTAAAGCCTCGTGTCCAAGAGCTCTTATCTCTTCACATGTTTCCTCAGCTGACTGCAGGTTTATGTCGTTGACTACTACTTTTGCTCCTTGCTTAGATAATGAAAGAGCTACGGCTTTTCCGATTCCACGTCCGGCACCTGTCACAAGCGCTACTTTGCCTGTTAGCCTCATTTTGTGCACCGAAATAACGGTCACCTTAAGTCCTATTTAAGGATACGAACCCGATCTCAGGAAAGAAGAAGCGAGGATTGTTTCTGGTTTTTGGCATGCTTCACTGACTGCTTCATGCCCCTTCGGGTTTAGGTAGATTGGTAATGTCCTAAGCCTTCTAGGACGTACTGGACTGCTATGGAAGCAATCAGAAGCGCCATAACCCTTGAGACTACAAGAGAACCTGTCTTGCCCAGGAAGCGGTAGATCGGCTCGATGAACCTCAGAATGATCCAGACAATACCGAAGATGACCAGGACAGAAAACAAAGTCACAACAATGCCTGAGTTCTGAAGTTTAAGATTGTTGTGGTTATGGCGCCGGGACCGACTAGAAGGGGGCAACCGATGGGTACGGCGCCCACGCTCTCGGGCGACTCGATGTATTCCTTCAACCCTCCCGTGATCAAAATCCTTATGGCGATTATCAAAAGCAGGACGCCGCCAGCAATCATGAAGCTATATAATGTGATCCCAAAGAAGACAAGTATCCGTTGACCAGCTAGTGCAAAGGCTAAGAGGAGAACTAAACCGGTAAGAGTAGCCGTGTGGAAGACTTTCTTCTTTTCAGCTTCTTCCATCTCTTTTGTCAAGCTAATGAAAATTGGGATGTTGCCTAAAGGGTCCACAATGATGAAAAGCGAGATTATGCCCCTTAGCAACTCGGGCAAAACTGCGGCCAAGAAGGCTAGAGCATCCTCAGGCATGATTCTATTTCTGTCAAATCTACTATTTGAGACTATAACCGAGCATTCAAAATGCTGTGAGCAAAGCAACGCTTAAATATTCCATATTCTACATATTATGGGCTCAAAATATATAAAATACGGAATAATCGGAGGGTTCAATCTGTCTAAAACAAGCTCATCTAAGCAGATTCGGTCAGTAGACGAGATCAATGAGAAGATTGAACGCGGCGACGCGGTGGTGCTTACAGCTGAGGAAATGATCAAGCTTGTGGAGAGCAGCGGCGTAGAGGTAGCTACAAAAGAGGTTGATGTTGTTACTTCGGGGACCTTTGGCGCTATGTGCAGCTCCGGAGCGTTCTTGAACTTTGGGCATGCGGACCCGCCAATCAAGATGACCCGTTGTTGGTTGAACGATGTACCCCTTTACAAGGGGATTGCGGCTGTTGATGGGTATCTCGGCGCCACAGCGGCGAGCGAAACTAAGGGCTTCGATTATGGCGGCGGACACGTCATAGAAGACCTTATCTTAGACAAAGAGATCGAACTGAGAGCCGAGTCCTATGGAACAGACTGTTATCCACGGAGAAATATTGAGACTGTTATAACCATAGACGACCTAAATCAAGCCGTACTGCTGAACCCGAGGAACTGCTATCAAAGGTACGACGCCGCCACGAATAGCACAGACCACGTCATCTATACGTACATGGGTACGCTTCTGCCGAATTATGGGAATATCACCTTCTCCGGGGCCGGTCAGCTAAACCCGCTGTGCAAAGACTCGAACTATGAAACTATAGGGATTGGCACGAGAATATTCCTTGGCGGAGGAATCGGATACGTCATCGGCGAAGGAACCCAACATAGCCCTGGAAAAGGCTTCGGGACGCTCATGGTCAGAGGCGACCTAAAGCAGATGAGCAGCCAGTATTTGAGAGGCGCCACTTTCCACAGGTACGGAGTCACCCTTTACGTGGGCGTAGGGGTTCCTGTCCCCATCATCAACGAGAGGGTCGCGTCTACGGCTGCTATAAGGGATGACGAGATATTCGTAGACATACGCGACTACGGCGTTCCAACGAGGCCAGACTTGAGGCCGGTTGTCAAACGCGTCTCATACACAGAGCTACGATCCGGTAAAGTGGTTGTGGGAGATAAAGATGTGCCCTCCTCATCTCTCTCGAGCTACAAGACGGCTAGTGAAATATCTGAGGTTCTGAAGAAGTGGATTCTTAATGGAAGGTTTCTGCTCACAAAACCGGTTGAGCTTCTCCCCAGCCAGAGAGAGTTCAAACCTTTGAAGATCGAGAGAAGAGAACTGAGAGTACGCGATGCGATGAGGGCGGAGGTTATAACAGCGAAACCCGAAGACGATGTGAAGGATGTGGCCAGAAAGCTTGTAAAAGAGGGGATTGACCATCTGCCGGTCGTGGATGAGGAGAAGAGGTTGATGGGGATCGTAACGTCTTGGGACCTTGCGCGCGCCATAGCAAATGACAAGCGAAAACTCTCGGAAATTATGACTAGGCGAGTTATCACGGCGCTTGAGAACGAGTCCATTGATGTCGTTGCTAGGAGGATGGCGAAGCATAACATCTCAGGCGTGCCCGTTGTGGACGAGGCCAACATTGTGATAGGGATCATAACGACTGATGACATCTCCAGGAAGCTGATAGAAGGAGGAAGAACCACTATATGAGGGCGAGATTGATTTACTCGTACAGGATTGTTGAAAGACCTATTCTAGCTGAGGTCATATTGAAGACAGGTCTCCAGATCAACATACTCGAAGCCAAAGTGAACGCCCAGAAAGGTGAACTCGTCGTCTCAATCCCCGCAACTGGAAGAGAACTCGAAAAGATCTTGGCAATGTTTAGGCAGGCAGGAGTGAAAGTCCAGAAGTTCACGAAGATCCTTCAGATAGACTACGACAAATGCATATCGTGTGGAGCATGCATATCCCCCTGCCCAACCAGAGCCTTGAATTTCAGACCGGATTGGACGCTTGAGTTCGATGAAGAGAAATGTGTAGCCTGCAGAACATGCGTAGACGCCTGCCCAGTGAAGGCCATAACTCTACCTTAGCCATGGTGAAAAGTGCGGTTGAAGAACGATCTATTCGAGTACGCCCTAACAGTCGGGGAATCCAAGATCCATTTGAAAAGCGACAATAGAATAGCCATACGGGAAGCTGCAAAAGAGATAAAGCGTCACAGACGGGAGCTTGTATTATACATCAAAGGACACCCAGAGTTCCAGTACTCTCTCTCACCTTTGGAAGCTTCGCCTGAAGCCCCAAGAATCGTTCGGGACATGGTGAAGTCCTCCAAGATTGCCAAAGTCGGCCCCATGGCGTCCGTCGCCGGCACCTTGGCAAATCTCGGACTGGAAGCAATGCTTAGAAAAGGTGCGAAGACCGCCGTCATGGAAGACGGTGGGGAGATCGCTGGATTCACTGAGCAGCCAGTCTCAATCTTGGTTTCGATACTTTCAAGCGACACCAGCCTTTCAGGCAAGCTCGGCTTCAGAATATCAAGAGAAGACTGCCCAATAGGCATAGCAACGAGCTCAAGCAAGACTGGTCATGCCTTAAGCTTCGGTGAAGCCGACTCAGTTACCGTTGTGGCCTCAAGCGCTTCTCTAGCCGACGCGGCAGCCACAGCGATCTGCAACTCAGTTGTGGGGACAGACATTGAAGAGTCCATCCAACAGGGGTTAAAGAGAGCTGAGACCATAGAAGGCGTTAGAGGCGTCATCATAATCCGAGAGGGACATACGGGACTGTGGGGAAGGCTCCCAAAGATCGTTAGGGTGAGATGAGACTTCGTTGAAAGATATCGATATATACGGGTCAGGTTTCTGGTTGATCGGGGTTTGAGTAATGTCGTATCTTTTGATCGAAGCGTTAGAATTAACTAGGAAAAGGCCAGAAAGAATATTTTCCGTTGAAGAGATTGCTTCTCATCTTAACGTTAGCCCGAAGACTGTTCGATATTACTCAAATGACCTCGTTGACACTGGCTTCGTGGAGACCGTTTCTGCCGGCGGCAAGGAGTATTATAGAGCTCTACCGGGGTTATTGAAGGTTAATTCTGTGTGTATGAAAAATAAGCAAGGTATGAGTAAAAATGATAACAAGGTTCCATACAATAGTAGAATCGCAATCGAACGCATAAGAAGATTTTACGATGTGGCCAAGAGAAAGGAAAGAAGCGAGGAAGACAAGGTCTTCATTGACGAATTGAGTAGGGACCTACTGAATATAGGGGAACGGACAAGCGTATATTCCAAGGGCAGTGCAGGAAAATGGGTGAGACACCTAAGCGATCTGCGGCAAGCTATTTTAACCTCAGAAAAAATTGTCGCAATCGACTCAGTAGTGAGCTTCATACATGGCCGAGGCCGGATTGCACCTTTGCTAATCAAAGCGAAAAGATGGGACATCGTCAGACTCTTGGATTCAATTGCTAAGGATTAGTTCGAACCGCGCATCCATAAGCTTTCTGCCTTGAAGGAAATGCTATCATACGAAGGTTGAAGGTGCAGGTTTCAAATTCCTCACCACCATGAAGAATGATAGGACAGATAAACACGTGCTGAGATTCTGATGTGATTGATTGAAAAGATAACAGAAAGATGTTTTGTTTATGATTGCGCAGTCAGATGGCGTTGGATATCTCCGGCGCCTTTGGGTAAGAACCCAAAACCTTTACGAAGACTGCTTTGTTTCTTAGACCTTCCAAGGCTTCTGCGCAACGCTTCTCGCTTTTATGACCTTCGAAGTCTAGGTAGAAGTTGTATTCCCAAGGTCTCCGTTTTGTGGGTCTCGACTCGATCTTCGTGAGGTTTATGTCTCTTTCAGCGAACTCTTCGAGAACTTGGAAGAGAGCGCCGGGCAGATGCTTCGTCGAAAAGATGACGGATGTCTTGTCGTTGCCGGAGGGGGATACATCTGTCTTGGATAGGACGAAGAAACGCGTGTAGTTGTGGGGATTATCAGATACGTCTTCAGCCAAAACGCTCATCTCGTAGATTTCAGCTGCTCTCTTTCCGGCCACTGCGCCTGCATCCATCAACTTTTTCTCTTTAATCATCTTGACGCTACCAGCCGTGTCGTAGGTCGACATCATCTCGCAGTTCAAACCTTCTAGAAAGCCTCTGCACTGTTCTAAGGCTTGGGGATGCGAGTAGATAACCTTAATACCATCAAGGTTGACACCTGGGTTGGCTATCAAGCAATGGGCAATCTTGAGCACGATCTCGCCGCAGACCTTATGATCGTATTTTAGGAATAGATCGTAAACTTGGTTGACGCTTCCTTCAATCGAGTTCTCTATAGGAACCACGCCAAACTCGGTCTCGCCGGTCTCGACGCTTCTGAAGACATCAGAAAACCTTCTGCACGCAACTGGCTGAGATGGAGAACCAAAGTAAGAGAGGACAGCGTTCTCACTGTAGGCTCCCGGCTCGCCTTGATAGGCAACCCTAACAGCTTTTACATTTTCCATAGGCTGCAACTCTGACTAGGCTCTTCCCTTTCTGTCTCGTGGCATTAATATTTTTTGGTAGAAAGTTGCTGGGAGTGTCTAGTTAGATAATTCTTTTTACGATTTCAGACTTCAGACAAAATCGATCAACTTATAAATTCCTATATCGGAATAGAACCCATGCCAAAAAAAATTTTATAGGCGTAATAATTGAAGAAAGCCTTGAGAACAAATCTGTCCTAAAGAAAGTGAAAATTCTCTCAACTGAAATAGAAAAGGTTACAGAGAGACATCAAACCCCATGGCTTTCTCAATGGACCTTATACACCGTTGAGATACCAGATAGTAAAGTAAGAGGAATCGCAGAAGAAATCAGCAAGTCTTTAGATCCAAAGCATGGTGGCTTTTGGTATGCCGACTTCAAAAATGACACTCACCACTACATCATATTTCGAAACAGGATCTTCTTCATAGACAGACGAAGTAAAGAACAATATGATAAAGCCAGACAATATGGTATATCTCTCGGAATACCGGAATATCAGGTTGATTTTCACCCTGAAGTCAAGGAATGGGAAAGGTAGGTATAGCTATTCCATCCTTTAGTGCGTTCTCACATGTTTTTATTGAAGTTTTCAATATGATTTTGGTATGTTATGGCTTTAGAGAAGGATGTAGATTGCGAAAATCGTATTTTTTCAACGAAAACCTTAAATTCCCATTCTATATGCTTATGTCGACACGATTGAAGGTGCGGGTGTTTGCACAAGATTCCTGTGGCGATGGCTACCCAGCATGCTGACTCTGCGGCAAAACGGGTCGCGGTGAGAGACGAGGTTAACGAGGCTGTCTTCTCCTTCAAGAAAGACGGGTTCAACTGCGACGAGTACCTTGTGGACTACATGGGCAAACTTACGCCCTACCATCAGATTGGGCAGATCATTCAGAAGATTCGCGAAGAAACAAGCCTAACGCCAGGCGCTGACGTCTTCGTTACGCCGAGGATGGTCAGCTCCTTTGAGGAGGAACCGTTCAGGCAGCTAATGACGATAGCAGCAGTAATAGAGGGAATAAAATACTGTCAAGACAACTTCGGTGTCCAAGGGATTACCGAGGTCATTCAAGCCGTAGTCACAACGACTGAGGAGTTAAGAAACTGCAAGTTAAGATGTGAAGATCTCCTCAGGCTTGTGGGAAAGCATCTTAGGATGAAGACTGAAGACATGGAGATGAGGATCATTCCTCTGTTTGGAGGAATAGCTGAGCACCTCTCCATGGATCAGGTTCTTTCCCACCTCATAAAGGATGTGGGTGTCAAAGGATACACGAGGGTCTTCATAGGAAAGTCTGAAGCGGCCCTACTATACGGACACGTTGCCTCTGTCCTCTCTTGCAAGGTTGCGATTGCAGGCTGCAAAAGAGCTGAAGACAACAGTGGCGTGAAGATTTACCCGGTTCTGGGTTGCGGTGCCCTACCTTTCAGGGGGCACATGACCCTTGAGAATGCGGACAACTTCTTAAGGGAATATCAGGGTGTTGCAACCTACACCATTCAGTCTGGCCTTAGATATGATCACGGGGCTGAGAAGACAAGAGCGTTGATCAGTAAGATGAGGGATTGGGTCGGTCGTCCACCTTTAGAGTATGATGAAAGCCAACTTCGACAAATGGAGCGGATGATCTTCATTTTCGCCAAGAATTACCTTCTGGAGCTCTCAGAAATAGCAGAGAAGATTTCTATTATAGCTGATTACATACCTGACCAAAGAGAACGTCTGTTGAATGTTGAGGAGGTTGCCTATTACCGGGAACTTACGAATGTGGAGAGCATCCTAAGAATGTGTCCTGATAGGGAAGTGAAGAAGAGCATAATGGGCTATGCTTATGCAGCGTTTCGCAAACCTCCGAGATGGGTAAGGTTTGTGGCTTCAACTTACACTTGTGGGTTGCCTCCTGAGTTCATTGGCTTAGGTACAGCACTCACGGAAATCAAGAAGACTATGGGAGAAAAAGCAGCCGAAATATTGCTGAAAGAGATATATCCATCGTTGCAGGCTGATGTGAAGTTTGCCTCGGCGTTCTTGGATAAGAACCTTGAAAGTAACATTCTCTTGACACCTAGATTGCTGAAAAGCATTGAGGATCTCGAGGGCTTCTTAGAACTAGAGGAGCCTGACGGAAGATACCTTATTCTAAGCAGACTGGCCTCAGCATACATAAAGGACATGCTAACGGGAAAGACCTCGAAGGGCAAGAGGCTGGCTATCATGATTGAGAAGGAGGATGTCGCGGAGTATCTCAACGGGTTGACGAGAGACAATCTAAGTAAATTAATCCTTGACCTTGGGAGGATCAGGAAATCTCTTGCCTAGTTCCGAACGGAGCGGTGGAAGATGGGCAGTTATCATATAACCAAGTTTCCCGGAAGGGTGAATTATTACTCACCTAAGTATCCGATGAGAATCTCTGAGGACACTAGGGACGAGCTTGTCGAATACTGCAAGAAGTTCGTCAGATACGTTGACAACGCCTACTTCAACGGCTTGAACGTCAGACTTTATACGAACATAGACCATGTTTACGACTTCTGGCGCGACAATTGGTGGTCCTACTCGCACAATGTCACGCCTCACGGTCAAGTTTACACGATAGACGACGGCGGGAAGATCAACATAAGAGACTACTACGACGGGCCAATGCAGAACCCGGACATAAACGCTGGCGGACTGTACAGTACGGAGACGAAGACTGCCATAATACTGAACCAAGACTATTATGGGCATACCAAGCCTTCAGGCCTCGGCATTGCTGCTGACATTTTTGAGGATCAGTTTGACATCCTCTCGGTTCATGGTGCTTCAGGTGCAGTTGACGGTAAGGGTTACCTTCTAATAGCTCCCACCAACACTGGAAAGACCACTCATTCATATGGTCCTGCTATATATCACCCCGGCGGCGAGTTCCATCAGGACGACTGGATCTTCGTTGAGTTTGAGGGTGGCAAAGCTATCGGAAAGGCTTCTGAAAAGCAGTTTTACATGAGAACCAACTCCATAGAGAATTTCCCCTGGTTAGAGCCCATCTTCAGAACTCACAAGCTGGAAAACGTTAAGCCCAACGATCCCTTGGAGAAGTTCCTTCCACCCGATCCCAGGGTTATGATAGACCCTAGAGAGATTCTGAGCCCTGACAAGGTTGTTAACGAAATCAGGATCAACAAGTGCTTCCTGCTTCAGAGGGACCTGACAGACAAGATGGTTGCAAGGTCTTTAGACCCGGATGAGGCGGTTGAGATTCTGAGGAAGGCACCTGAGCAGTTCTACAACAACTACTTGACAATCTACACCGAGAGAAAGATACAGAAGAGAGCAGAGCTGTTCAGAAGGCTGTTCGAGATAGCTGAACCCTACCTGATAAACATTGTCGCTAAAGTGGAGACGGTTAGAAACATCATCATAAAGATCACAAAGAGTTAAAGCCTAGCCTTTCTTGACTGGCCAACGGATAGGTAGGAAGATGAGACCTCTTAGAGTTGCGCTTTTCTCAATTGCCTACTTCATGCTCTTTGTTAGTTACATTGCTTTTCTGATGTTGCAGACACTAGCCTCCTCAGAACCTGATGCTTTAATTTGGTATTTTACTGAGTATTCACTTGGCCAATTGATAGCGTTATTTCTTGTGAACATTGGGCGCAGTCCAATGATGATTCTTAGCTTATTGCCTATGCTCGGCCTTGCCTTGCTCTTCGGCTTCTTGACTGAACTGCTGTTCAGTTGGTTGAGAATATCTTTCGTCAAGCTACTGCGTCTGGTTTCCGAAAGGGCTACTATTCAGTAGGAGTAAACTGGAAACTGTGATAATTGATAGTCACTTGCACTTGCCTGGTTTAAAAAAGGGAGGAAGTTTCAAGGACTCAAAAAGAATGCTCCTTGAAGACCTCAAGAGACACAGAGTAGATTATGCTGTTTTGATTCCAGACAACGTTCCAGCATCAGACGTCGGGGATTTGGACACAGTCATAGAACTGACACAAGACGAACCGCGACTGTTCCCGATGGGAACACTGAACATTCTGAAAGACAGGGAATCCATTCTAGATAAGCTAGACTGGTTATTCGAGAGTAAGAGAATCGTTGGGATAAAACTTTTCCCAGGACATGATCCAATCTATCCAACTGACAGAAGACTCATCCCAGTTTATGAATTGTGCATCAAACATGATCTTCCCATAATGATACACACAGGTTGGAATCCCAACAATCCGAAAGCCGCAGAATACAACGACCCTAAGTACATTGTCAAGATTGCTAAGATTTTTCACAACCTAAAAATCGTTATCTCACACTATTTTTGGCCAGAAGTTGAATACTGCCGCGAAGTCACTAGGGCTTTTCAGAACATCTACTTTGACACTTCAGGATTGGCCGATGAAGAGGTAATAAGACAGACTGGATTCCAAAGGATACACAGGGTTCTCACCGAGACCTTTAGAGAACGGCCAGATAGTGTGTTGTTTGGGACCGATTACGCCGCATGCGATATAGGAAAGCACATCGAATTGGTCAAATCTTTGAAAATCAGCAACGCTGACAAGGAAAGAATTTTCTGGGAAAATGCACTGCGACTGTTCAGATTGAGACTTATATAGGAAAGGAAAAGATCCCCACAAAAAGCTTCCCGAAGCATGTACGAATTGCTGGAATAGTTTTTCTAGAAATCTGTGCTACCTATCTTTTGTCGGCTCATAGAAGGTTATCGATTCGATGTCGATCTTGCTTATGAGGCATGGAGAGCTCCCTAACTTCCGGCCTTGGCTTTTCTGCTGGAAATCTGTATAATGAGGGCCACGGCTATTACCATTATTCCCAGCCAAAGGGCGAGGTCCATGAAGAGGGCTTGGAGGTTGACCCTCCAAAGATCTACAGGCCCGGCTATCGTGTTCAAGGTATGCGTCGCCCAGACGAAGGGGAAGCCGTAGTTTACATGGACAAAGTCAGGCCAATTGTACATAATACCCCATGTGACAGCCAGAATCGCTGAAACTGTCCAGATCACTAGGAATGACACCGTCAACGCGTTCAAAGCCAGCTTACTTCCGAACTTCATGCTCTCATCGTATGATATGGAAGCTCCCGGGATGATTTATTTCTAGAGTTTAGAACACGAAGAACCTTGATATTGACTAATCAAATCAAAGGTCATAGACTCATTCCCATTCAATTGTTGCCGGCGGCTTATGCGTAACATCGTACACCACTCTAGTCACAGCTGGCAGCTCGTTGGTTATCCGGGTCGAGATTCGCTCCAACACGCCGTAGGGGACCTTGGCGAAGCTGGCAGTCATGGCTTCACGGCTTTCCACAAGCCTAACCGCTACAACATATCCGTAGGCTCTGGAGTCGCCTTTGACGCCCGTGCTTTTAGAATCCGTCAAAACCGCGAAGTACTGCCATAACCCGTCCTTGAGGCCGTTCTTCTCAATTTCCTCAGAGACTATTTTGTCCGCCTTTCTAATAAGCTCAATGTTCTCGGGAGTTATTTCACCGACTACACGCACGGCTAAGCCTGGCCCTGGAAAAGGCTGTCTCCAAACGATCTCGTCAGGCAACCCCAACTCTTTGGCCAGCTTTCTAACCTCATCCTTGTAGAGGTCTTTCAGCGGTTCGATGACGGCCTTGAACTCGATCTCTGTCGGAAGCCCCGCAACATTATGGTGGGTCTTAATCTTGTCAGAATGCTTCCGAAACCCCGACTCTATCCTGTCGGGATAAATCGTGCCCTGAATGAGGTATTCGGCACCGATCTTTCTCGCTACCTTCTCAAAGACCCTAATGAACTCTCTTCCAATGATCCTCCTTTTCTCCTCCGGCTCAATGACGCCCTTCATTTTCTGGAAGAACCGTTTCCTCGCGTCGACGACTACAACCCTTACGCCTAACCTTTCAAAAGTTGCCTTGACAAATTCGGGTTCCTTTTCCCTCATGAAGCCATGATCGACGAAGACTGCCGTCAATTTCCCGCCTAATGCCTTCGCCGCTATGATAGCCGCGGTGCTTGAGTCTATCCCGCCACTTAGGGCGATTATGGCTTTCCCGTTCCCCACCTCCTCCTTTACCTCGCGAACCTGTTCATCTATAAACGAAAATGGCCTCCAAAGTGGCTGGCACTTACATACATCGAAGACGAAGTTCCTCAGCATTCTCTCCCCATGTTTAGTATGCAAAACTTCCGGATGCCACTGCAACCCATAGACTTTCTTTTCCCGGTGGTAGTAGGCGGCGAACGGACAGTTTTCAGTGTAAGCTAAGACCTCGAATCCCTCAGGAAGGCTTTGCACAGTATCGCCGTGGCTCATCCACACCTCCTCAACCTGGTCCAAACCCTTCAGAACCTCTATGGGTTTGCCTATGGTTACGATGGTCGTGCCGTACTCCTGTCTTATTCCCCGCTCGACTTTTCCGCCGAGAAGATGAGCTACAAGTTGGTGACCATAGCAAAGGCCAAGCACGGGAAACCCAAGATCGAGAATTCCGAGGTCGATCTTCGGCGCGTCTCGCTCGTAAACGCTTGAAGGTCCGCCCGAAAGGATCAGACCCTTGACGTTGAATCGTGCGTCCATCTTCTTAATTTCGTTTGGAGAGACATCGAAGGGAACTATTTCGGAGTAGACATTGAACTCTCTAATCCGTCTCGCAATTAAGTGGCAGTATTGCCCGCCAAAGTCGAGTACCAAAATTGTGTCAAGCCTACCAGTCATGGACTTTTCATCTCTTCATCTCTTCTCTTGACTTGAACTTGGGCTTGCGTCTGAGGCAGCTGTAGTCACCAGTCGTACAGGAAAGGCAAATTTGACACTTTGGGATACCTATGCCTTTACTAAGGGTTTCGATGTCGTTGTAGCCTAGGAAAGAGACGCCGATATCTTCCGCAATCTTCCTGTTGATCTCGTCTAGATCTTTCAAACCTCTGCAAATCCTGTACGCAAGAAGCTCTTCCTGCGTTGGAAAGTCTATGCCAGCATAGCACGGATACATTATAGGCGGGAACGTGAGGAGCATAGAAACATCCTTTGCGTCCCTGAGTTTCTTCCCAATGATGATCTTGGAGCTCGTACCCCTGACTATACTGTCATCTACAAGAATCACTCTCCTACCGGCGACGGCCTCTTTTATAGCCGTTATGTTGGAGACTACGTCTTCACGTTTCTTAGGCTCGATAAAGCTTCTCCAACTGCCCTTCCTCCTGTAGCGATCCTTCATTAAACCCTCCTCGAAGGGGATCCCTGATCCGTCAGAATAACCCAAAGCTGCAGGCCTAGCTGAGTCAGGAACGGGCACCACGATATCGCCGTCGAGGGGATATCTCTCAGCCAAGAGTCGGCCAATATTCTTCCTCGCAGAGTACACGCTGACCCCTTCAATACGGGAGCTGGGGTGAGCAAAATAAGTATATTCAAACGGACAGTGAGCATGCTTTTCTAGAGTGGAAAAACTTTCCTCTGTAAGCCCTTCTCTGCTCACTCTTATGACCTCGCCAGGATGGACATCTCTTATAAGACGCGCGCCGAGAGCATCTAGGGCACAGCTCTCTGAGGCTATGACGTATGAGCTGGTCTTCTCATGCCAGCCGAGACAAAGCGGTCTAAACCCCTTCTCATCTCTGGCACCAAGAAGTTCTCCTTTAGCCGTCAATATGACCGTCGAGAAGGAACCGTTCAGATAAGGGTTTAAGGCGTTAAATGCGTCAACCCAACTCTTTCCTTTTTTTAGGTTTTTGTAGAGGCCTACCCCCATCAGTTCAGTATCCGTCACTTCACTGGTAGAGGAAAAGCCTTCATCCTTCAAGTCATCAATGAGGAGATCCCGTTCGAGGGTTCCGTTGTGCGCTATGCTGAAACTATACTTGCATGTTGAGTTGCCAATATCCAGAGGATGCGCATTTCTGGTGGTGGACTTTGCAGTTGTTGAATATCTCACGTGTCCTATTCCGACGTTACCGCCGAGTTTATGGATGCCGCTGAACTCTCTTTCGGTAGTATGGGTAACGACCCCTAGCCGCTTATAGGTCGGATGGCCGGCGACGGCTATCCCCCATGCCTCTTGTCCTCGGTGTTGAAGAGACTCTAGACCAACAAGAATCAAGGAGACTACGTTGTGTCCCTCAAGTGAGAATATTCCGATTAACCCGCAGTGTTCACGCAAATCGATCACTAAGATATTTAAAAAATGAAGATCTATAAAAATCATTTTTACATAAAAATGTTAAATAGTAACAAATCCAAGCGATGAAGAACAGATACCCGCAAACATGAACAGAGGAGCAATCATCAACGCTTTAATATATCTGGCAATCTTCTCCGGAGAACGAGAGCTGTTGGGATCCCCACAAATCCTCCAACGACGATTTGGGCTATATTTCCAGGAACCTCTGCCAGTGCCCCGCCAAGTCCCCACTGAAGCGGATACAGCTCTACCAAGAAATAGCCAATCACCATCTCACTCCCAGCTATAGCCACTGCCAGCACATCTCGACGCACATCTTTTCTGTTTGTTATTAGGCTTGCGAGGAAACCTTCCAACCCTTTGACTACCAAAGTGGGAATGGCAAACACAGGAAACCCGATAATATCCGCGATGGCTGAGCCTACCCCTCCCGCAATGCCGCTTATGACGGGATTGAAGGTGAGTGCGCATATGAAAATCACCGCATCTCCAACATTGAAGTATCCGCCCATGGGGTTGGGTATCCTGATTATCATAGTTCCCACCGTAACCAGAGCCGTCATGACCGATATCAGGGAGAGCTGAATCAAGGCATTTTCTTTCTTGGTCATATTCAAGTTCCCTATATAGTATAGTTAAAACTATACTATTCAAAAATCTTGCGGTCTCAAAGCAGTATTTTCAGCTCATCTATGGCGCGTAGAACCCTTCTGCCACGTTCTACGGTTCTGAAATAATTCCGTCCTCCTTTTCTGTATGAGGTTACTAATCCTCTTTTGGAGAGGTCGTTCAAATGTTGGTAGATGGCAGCTCGAGTCATGCTCTTTCCAAGCTGCTTCCACAACTCGTAACCATAGGCGTCTCTCTTGTCTATCACGCGGAGCAGCTTCTCCTTTGTGCTGAATTCGGCTCCCACAATGGCTGTCTTCCGTCTTTTGGAAAGTGCCTGTAGAACGTCTGTTGCTTTCAGTCCGCTACCCGTAATCAGACAGACAACAGCTTCATCTTTGTCGATGACCGATTCCTGTCTAAGCCTCTTCAAAGCCGCTATTGTCCCTGAACTTGCAGGTTCAGCGAAAAGCCCCTCCAGTTTCGCTATCTCCTGCTCGGCCGAAAAGATCTCTTGGTCCGAGATTGAGACCGCCAAACCTTCCGACTTCCTTATGGCTGTCAAAGCCAATTCCTTCTGAAGAGGTTTCGTGACAAGTATTCCGATCGCATGGGTCGAGTGCTTCGCATGTCTTTTTTGGATTCCCAGATAGGCCTCCACTATTGGCGAGCATCCTTCAGCTTGGACTCCTACGATTCGGGGAACCTTGTCAATCTTGCCGAGCTCAAAAAGTTCCGTGAAGCCCTTCCAAGCTGAGTACACTATTCCGCCGCTTCCTGTGGATATTATGAACCAATCTGGAACGCCAAGTTGCTCGGCTACCTCGAAAGCAATTGTCTTCTGGGCTTCCGTCACCAGAGGGTTCAATTCTGGAGTCGCCTGATACCAGCCCGTCTCTTCAGCAAGTCTCTCAGCACGTTTGATTGCCTTGTCCACGGTTTCGCCGTGTTCCTCGATGGCTGCGTCGTAGACGAGCATCTGAGCCAGCTTCCCCATATCCACAAGCTTCGGAATAATTAGGTGGCAGCTGATTCCGTACTTGGCACAGTAGGCGGACAAAGAAGCGCCCATATTGCCGTTGGTTGCGCATACAGCAGCAGTGAAGCCTAAGTCCAAAATATTGGAGACTATGAGTGCCGAGCTTCTATCCCTGAAAGAGTTCGTTGGGTTGCGGGTCTCATCCTTCAGATAGAGCTCGGTCAAACCCATCTGCTGGGCCAGACGTTTAGCCCTGTAAAGAGGGGTTCCGCCCTCCTGCATTGTTACCAGATTCTTAACTTCAGGTAGAAGACTCCGATATCTCCAGAAGGTGAAGTCACCCACAAAGCCCGTGTCTTTCAGTTTTTCGTATTCAGCCTTATACTCAAGCAGGCTACCGCATCCGGGGCATCTATACTGCGACGGGAAGGGTTCAATGATCTTTCCGCAACCAATACATCGGAGGATGCTCATCATCTTTCCTCTCGGGAGTGACTAATTTGTTTTTGCCTCCTCCAAACGATGAACAGCCTAAGGGCATAGACAATTGCAGCTCCAAAGAAACACCAAACTAAGACCGTGTGCAACCACAATCCAGCGAATTCGGTACGGTCTAACAAGGGATTGGTTTCCAGCGGATAGAAGGGTCGGATGTCCCAGTGCATCCGTGAATCAAGGAGTATGTGAAGATAAACGCCCAACAGAGAGGCGAATAAGATACTTTTGAACGACGTTTTCTGCTCGAGCCTGAGAAAGGACAATACATGCGAAAAGGCTCCCCTTACCTTGTTCATTACTATGGCAAGCAGGAGGGCAACGATCGTTCCGCCTGCAAGAGAGTGAAAGAAACCGTGGAGCGGATAGTCTAAATCAAAGGTGAGAACGAGGATTGGTTCTATGTCAAGAATAACGTTTGCTACCAAAAATGTTGGTAAGTCGATGTAGCTAAGGAGCAACAGTCCAACTAGCAACGCGGGACCAAGATGGAATGGGGTCAAAGGCATACAGAAGAATCTGGCGATTGTCACTAAAATCGTTATTGGGTGATTTCACTCTGGGAACAGAGGTTTGAACCCTTGTTGCCTTGCGTACTGTATTATTCGTCTCCGCTCTTTTTCGTCGACCTTTCGGAACTTTTCCCCAGACTCTAGCAAAGTGGGCCAAAGCCTTATGTCACATGGCATCGAGTATGTGGTGACACCGTCTTGTGAAAGGGCGAACCTTATAGCTGTCTCAATTTCCTTGGCATCATCCAAAGGTTCATACCAAGTATTATATCGTTTCTCGCCAGCCCACCTACGCTTCGAGATAGCTTTGATGGCGATGACACCTACATCTCTGTCTTTTGCCATCTTAAGGAGCGGTCTAAAATCGTTCACAGGACTAGGGAGAGCCAAGCTCGCAACATTAACTGGAGCTAGCACCGTTTCGAAGTCGAAAAGCTCCAAAGCTTTAGCCAGCACCCTCATGTCTTCGTGGCCGGTTATTCCGATATGCCCTATCAGATCAGTTTCTTTCGCTTCCTTGAAGGCTTCCATTGCGCCCCCCTTGCCCAGTATCTGTTTAAGCTCCGCCAACGTTGCTACTGCGTGAAACTGGTAGACATCGAAGTGGTCAGTTCCAAGCCTCTCAAGCGATCGATTGAGCTCCTCCCAAGCCTCTTTCTTCGTTCTCTTCAGCGTCTTCTCGGTTATGAAGAAGCGGTCCCTATATTTCTCAATCCACGGTCTGAGTCTCGCTTCGGCTTCACCATAACTCGGTGCAACATCAATCGTGTTGATGCCATGTTCCATGACAAGTTTGACAGCCTCATCCGCTTCCTCTTGGCTTACATATCCCGGCCCACAACCTCCCATCGTGAGGATGGTTGCCTGATGCCCGGTTCTGCCTAAGCGTCGTTTCTCCATAAACACCACCAAAGACCTGAGCGTCCCGGCAAGATAAAAACTTTCTATAATATAAGCAGTAAGTCGTCTGCATGTTCGCTTTAATCGTGACGGTAATGCTTTAAATCATGTTCGGCGATAATTACCAAGGGTCTGATTGAAGCTTACGGAGTTAACTAACGTGAAGAGGCTCTGTTATTACCTTGAATGTATTGACTGTGGCGCTGAGTACAGCTCCCTTGAAGTCTTCTACACCTGCCGCAAATGTAACGGACTACTGTCAGTTGAATACGACAAGTCCGAGATTCCGTCCGGCCTCGACAAAATCTGGGGAAGACGGAGCCTGTCAGTTTGGCGATACCTTGAGTTGCTGCCAGTCGAGGACAAAAAGAAGATAGTGAGCATAGGAGAAGGTGGCACAAGCCTAAACAGATGCCAGAAGCTCTCGGAGATACTAGGCCTGAAAGAACTCTACATTAAAAATGAGGGAGAGAACCCTACAGGCTCCTTCAAAGACCGAGGCATGACTGTGGGAGTAACCAAGGCTTTGGAGCTCGGGATGAACCGTGTTGCCTGTGCTTCAACGGGCAACACCTCCGCATCCCTAGCCGCTTATGCAGCCAAAGCTGGGCTTGAATGCATCGTTCTGATCCCCTCTGGAAAGGTTGCGTTCGGAAAACTGACACAGGCCATAATTCATGGAGCAAGAGTCATACAGATCAGAGGCAACTTTGATGAAGCCCTAAAGATTGCGCGCGAGATATGCTTAACACATAAAGTCTACCTGCTCAATTCTCTAAATCCATACCGACTTGAAGGACAGAAGACTACTGCCTTCGAGATTATAGATCAGCTCAGCCGAGGGGTCCCTGATAAAATATTGGTGCCCGTAGGCAATGCTGGGAACATAAGCGCCATATGGAAGGGCTTCAAAGAACTTCACGAGCTGGGTTTAAGCAAGAGTCTTCCAGAAATGGTTGGTATCCAGGCTGAAGGAGCCGCACCCATAGCGAATTCTATGAAACAAGGTCTAGAAGCAGTCAAGTTTGTAGAGAAACCCGAAACCTTAGCGACAGCCATAAGAATTGGTTCACCGGTAAACTGGAAGAAGGCTGTCAGAGCTATCAAGGACTCAGGTGGACTCGTTGAAACAGTCTCTGACAACGAAATTCTTGAGGCGCAAGGGCTTCTAGCCCAATGTGAAGGCTTGTTCGTAGAGCCAGCGAGCGCAGCCTCGGTTGCAGGATTAAAGAAACTTGTCAAAATGGGCCTCATAGGCAACGATGAGAAGGTTGTTTGCATAGCAACAGGCCATGGGTTGAAAGACCCTGATGTCGTTTTGAGACAGTGTCCCAACCCTGTTGAGGCTGAAGCCACAGTAGACTCTGTTGCCCGGATATTAGCATCTCATGAAGAGCCAGTTGTCCTAGTGTCAGCTTCCTAGATTCTTGTGGGTTTGGAAGGGCGGTCTTTCCCCCTTCCTCGAAGTACCGTGAGAACATCGTTTAGCACGGCTGAGACCGTCTCCTTTCCAGCACCGTACCCAACTAAGGTCAACTCTCTAGCAAGGTCTGTCTCCAAGTGAACCGCGTTTAAGGTGCCATGGACGCATAAGGGATGGCTTACGGGCACAAGTTTCGGGGCAACTTCGAAGCCTTTATCGATTGTTCCGATTAGCTTTACGGCGTAGTTGGATTTTTTGGCTAGGCTTACGGCTTCCTGTGTGACTCCGCGGATTCCGACTCTCTCTACATCGTCAAACTTGACCTCTCGTTTCATTATTGCGTTTGCCAATATAGTGACTTTGCAGGCTGCGTCTATACCGTCTACATCGTACGAAGGGTCCCTTTCCGTGATTCCCCTTTCTTGTGCTTCTTTTAGAGCCAACTCAAAGCTGGTCTCCTCGAAGTACATCTTGGATAATATGTAGTTTGTTGTGCCATTTAGTATCCCCGAGATTCTCTGGATTCTGTCGCCTCGAAGGCATTCACGGACCAACGAGAATATTGGGACCGCCCCAGCTACTGTGGCCTCGTAAAGGAATTCGCAATCATTCTTCTTGGCGAGTGTCTCAAGTTCACTGAAGGCTACAACAAGTGGACCCTTGTTCGGGGTCACGACATGCATGCCGTTGCTGAGCGCACGTCTCATGAAAGTCAGGCCGGGTTCACCGTCCTTGATGTTTGTCGGCGTCGCCTCCACCAGCAAATCCGCGTTGCTCTTTTCGATAAGTTCAGTTGTAGAACCTCTGGGTTGGTAGCTTTTAGGATACTTGGATAACTCGCTTATGCTAAGAAGCTTCTCTAGGTTCAATCCCTCCCTTTTGTATAGGTATCCCCTGCTGTTCGAGACTCCTATGACCTTGAAGTCTTTGTCTATCTCCTTTATGAGAGTTGATTTGCTATGAAATGTCTTGATGAGGTCTCTTCCGATGAAGCCGAACCCAGCAACTAGAACATTCATTTTTCGTGCCCCTTTCAAATAGAGGATATCAAGATCGCGTTCTCTTCTTTCGACACCTTCCGCAGTTCGTCCAAAGCCTCATCGACCAAGTCTGTTGGGATTTCGAGTTCCAGCTTCACACAGGCCTCCTTAGAGGCTGGTGCAGAAACCTCGAAGCCTATAATCCTTACATTCTCAACTCTGGTCTCGATGAGCCTTTTCAAATCCATCCTGCCGATCAGAATAAGTGTCAGCCTTGTTGTCTCGACGACCTCTTCAGACTTGACTATTGACACACCCAGGCTTTTCAGGTCGCTTACTGTCCTCTTCAGGTTCTGTTTTGATGGGAAATCCACGACGAGGCTGACGGGAACATAGCCTTCAACCGGTTTCTCCCGTTCGTGGATGATGGATATTATGTTTCCTCCATTCTTTGCGATTGGTTCCAAGGCTCTAACTAGCTGCCCAGGCCTGTCCACCAAGGCAAGAGTCAGATCGAACTTCAAGAGAAGCCCACCTCTAGTTCCACGTAATTCTGATGTTTGTTGCTTAAAAGCCTGAGTTACGGGTTTCTCATGGTTCCGCCCTTGTCAGCCGACTGCACAAACGACCAGTATCTTCGCAGATAGCCCTTGAGGATTTTGGGGGGTTTAGGTTTCCATCTGGCGAGACGACGCCGCAATTCGTCCTCGCTTAGCTTGACGTCCAGCCTTCTCCCAGGAACATTGATCTCGATAATATCACCATCTTTTACAGATGTTATAGGCCCGCCCTCAGCCGCTTCTGGAGAGACGTGCCCTATGCATGGTCCTATGGTTGCACCAGAGAATCTTCCATCCGTTATGAAGGCTACAGATTCACTTAGACCCAAGCCTACTATGGCGGCTGTTGGGGAGAGCATCTCTCTCATCCCGGGTCCGCCTTTGGGGCCTTCGTAACGGATAACCAAAATGTCGCCTTTCCCGATTTTTTTGTTCAAAATCGCCTTCATAGCCTCTTCTTCAGAGTCGAAGACCTTGGCTTGACCCATATGGACCAGCATCTTTGGCGAAATCGCTGTAACCTTGACCACGGCGCCGTTTGGAGCCAGATTTCCGGTAAGTATGGCTATGCCGCCTTCCTTATGAACCGGTTTACTAAGAGGTTTGATTACGTTGGTGTCATAGACAACAGCGTCTTTAACGTTTTCTCTTACGGTTTTTCCTGTCACAGTAATCAGGTCAAGGTGGAGCCGATCTTCGAGCACCTTCATGACTGCCGGGATACCCCCTGCAGCATCAAGTTCTTCAAGGTCGTATGGTCCGGCGGGTCGCATGTCGCACAGATGCGGCGTCCTTCTCCCAATCTCATCAAAGACATCGAGAGGCAGAGGTACACCTATTTCGTTGGCTATGGCCTTGACATGCAGAACTGTGTTTGTTGATCCTCCTAAGGCCATGTCCACTGTGATCGCGTTCTCGAAGGCTTCTCGTGTTAGGATGTCTGAAGGTTTCAGGTCTTCCTTAACCATTCCTATGATCCTTTCGCCGCTTTTTTTGGCAATTCTGACTTTGGCCGAGGAGACCGCTAAGGCGGTGGCACATCCTGGGAGTGAAAAGCCTATAGACTCGGCCACGCAAGACATTGTGTTAGCCGTGTACATCCCGTTGCAGGAACCGCATCCGGGAAAAGCTCGGTCCTCGATCTTTTCTAGGTCCTCCATGCTCATCTTGGACGCCGACACCTCTCCGACAGCCTCGAATATAGCTGTCACATCGACTTTTCTGCCCTTGTAGATGCCTGAAAGCATGGGTCCGCCTGTCACGGCGATGGAAGGGATATCAAGCCTTGCAGCTGCCATCATCATGCCAGGTGTTATCTTGTCGCAGTTGGTCAGCAACACCACGCCGTCAAACCTGTGTGCCTGAACCATAACCTCAATTGAGTCAGCGATCAGTTCCCTTGAAGGCAGAGAGTAATGCATGCCCTCGTGTCCCATGGCTAAGCCGTCGCAGACGGCTATTGTGTTGAACTCGAAGGGAACCCCTCCGGCTGCCGTGACGCCTGCCTTAACAGACTCGGCGAGTTTATTGAGGTGCATGTGGCCGGGAACGGTCTCTGTGAAACTGTTGGCTACTGCAATGAAGGGTTTGGCAAAGTCTTCGTCGGTTACTCCCAAGCATTTCCATATAGCCCTGTGGGGAGCCCTTTCGACACCGTGCTTAACAGCATCGCTTCTCAAACGCATAAGCCTCTATCTTTGTTCTGCTGCGCACTTTTAAACATTTTCTGGCACATAGCAACCGCGAGACTCTACTCAAGTTTTCCATGCCTTGATTAAGACAACACTCAAGCCGCAAACTTCAAGCTTGCCGAAGAAGACTCAACAGAATGGTAATAATTTTTGAAGAGGCAAGCGCAGAACCAGTCTCGGTCTCTTCCATTCAGGAATCTTGACGCTACACGCTCGGATCTGAAATTGATGGATCATCTTTCTTTCCAGTATCGCCTATTAAGGCATGGAGCTGGAGACCAAAAGGCTTTTATATGCATATCCATGTGTTGTTGTTTCGAGGTCTACTGAAATGGGGTATCGCTTTATCTAACCACTTCCCCGAGAAGATCAAGATTTTTGATACAACCCTGAGAGACGGAGAACAGACACCTGGAGTCTCCTTAACCCCTGAGAAAAAACTTGCAATAGCAAAGCAGCTCGACCTGTTAAGAGTGGATATAATAGAGGCCGGTTTCGCAGCAGCTTCCGAAGGAGAGATGGAGGCCGTAAGACTCATAGCCAAAGAGGGGCTTAAGGCTGAAATCTGCAGCTTCGCTAGAGCTGTTCAAAAGGACATAGACGCCGTTCTAGAGAGCGGGGCTAACTCCGTCTTCCTTGTAATTCCGTCGTCTGACATGCATATCCGCCACAAACTCAAGAAAACGGAAGATGCAATGCTGAAGCTCGCGGAGGAATGCGTTCAGTACGCAAAAGATCACGGCTTGACCGTTGAGTTGGGTCCTGAAGACGCAACCAGAAGCGACATAGCCTTCCTCAAGAAAATGATTGCAGCTGGCGCCAAGGCTGGTGCAGATAGGGTGACTCCTTGCGACACAGTAGGGGTTCTAACCCCTGAGAAAACCTTCGAGTTCTTCTCGGATCTGAAGAAGTCTTTTCCAACCATTCTTTTAGGCGTCCACTGTCACGATGATTTCGGCATGGCAACTGCGAATTCGATGGCTGCTTTGAGGGCTGGTGCTGAAGAGGTCCATGTTACCGTCAACGGTTTGGGCGAGAGGGCTGGAAACGCAGCGCTGGAAGAGGTCGTAACCTCCTTGAAGCTTGTATACAATATTGAAACTGCGGTGCAGACTGAGCGGCTGTACGATACCTCCTTACTCGTCTCGCGTCTCACTGGAATCCCGGTTCAGCCGAACAAGGCAATTGTAGGCGAAAACGCCTTTGTACACGAATCAGGTATCCATACACACGCAATACTTGCCGAACCATTAACCTACGAGCCTATACCGCCAGAGCTTGTGGGGCGCACAAGGAGATTGGCTGTTGGTAAACATGCCGGATCACGAGGGATCGAGGCGGCTCTGAAGGAGATGGGGCTCCGTCCGACCGAAGACCAGTCGAAAGAAATTTTCCTAAGAGTGAAAGCTCTAGGAGACAAGGGTAAACGGGTCACCGATGCTGATCTTCAAGCAGTTGCCGAGTCTGTCTTGGGCTTGCCCAGCATCCGAGCGATAAAACTTGAAGAGCTAACAGTTGTAACTGGCGACCGGGTTACACCTACGGCGTCTGTCAGGTTGAACCTTTATGGCAAGCTTGTAACTGAGGCAGCCACAGGCATCGGCCCGGTTGACGCGGCCATGAACGCTGTCAGAAAAGCCGTCTTAGCGGTTGAGCCTATAAGGCTCGAAGAATACCACGTGAACGCGATCACGGGCGGGACCGACGCCCTGGTCGAAGTAATAGTTAGGCTGAGGAAAGGCGACAGGGTGGCCACGTCCATGGGAGCCCACGGCGACATCGTCATGGCAAGCGTCGAAGCCATGCTGAGCGGCATGAACGTCCTAATGAGCAACCATAACAAATCGTGAGACAGTTCCGCCTCGGTGGAAGGATGACTCAATGAAACGTCACACAGACCATCAAGTCACAGGTTTCTGGGTCAGTGGATTCAAAAAGCTTATAAGTATGAAGCAGCTAGTTCTTTCTGCTTCGTTCCTTTGGAGGGCAAATAAATGAGGGATATTCGGGTATGGAGGAATCGCTACCTCCACGGCTGAATTGAGCCCCCTAGGGTTCTATATAACTAATTTATTAAAGAAACTCTCATACATTTCTGACATCTTCAATCTGATTTTGAAGGCAGGTAAGGAGACAAGAACATTTTATGAAAATCAAAGTAACCAAGGAGGGTTCATGAGTGGTTAGAATGACCGGCGCTGAATCCTTCATAGAGGCTTTGAAACAAAAGAAAGTGAGCATGATCTTTGGAATACCAGGAGGATATGTTCTACCGATCTACGATCTGTTTGATGATTCGGGCATAAAGCACATCCTAATGAGGCACGAGCAGTGCGCAGCTCATGCTGCTGATGGGTATGCGCGTGCAAGCGGACGAGTTGGGGTCTGTATGTCAACATCTGGACCTGGAGCAACAAACCTTGTGACGGGTATAGCCAACGCCTACATGGACTCGTCACCGATTGTAGCCTTTACGGGGCAGGTGCCAAGAGCCTTTGTGGGTAAAGACTCTTTTCAGGAAACAGACATCGTTGGGATAACCACCCCAATAACAAAGTGTAACTTTCAAATAAAAAGCGCTTCGGAAATCCATAAGACCATTAAGGCCGCCTTTTACATTGCTTCCAGCGGCAGACAGGGACCTGTGCTGATAGATCTTCCTAGGGATACATTAACAGAGTCAGTTGAGATAGATTTCGAAGACAAGATCGAACTCAGAGGTTACCGTCCCGCATACGAACCGCATCCGCTTCAAGTAGAGAAAGCTGCAGACCTTCTCACAAACGCGGAGAAACCGGTCATACTGGCGGGAGGCGGCGTGATATCTTCAAACGCTTCAACGGAGCTCATCGCCTTAGCTGAGCTTCTTATGGCACCCGTCTCCACTACTCTTCTGGGCAAGGGATGCATGCCTGAGAATCATCCACTTTCGCTTGGAATGTTGGGAATGCATGGAACAATACCATCCAATAGCACGGTGCCAGAAGCTGATGTCTTGCTTGCTGTTGGCATGCGCTTCACCGAGAGAACAACCGGCAATGTCAAAAAATTCTGCCCAACCACGAAGATCATCCACATCGACATAGATTCCTCTGAAATTGGCAAGAACGTTAGACCATTAGTCCCGATTGTTGCTGACGCAAAGAGAACGCTTAAAGCAATAAATGACTGTATAATTCAACACTACAAGAAAAAGGAACGATCTGTCTGGTTCAATAGAATCCAAGAACTGAAGAGCCAGCAGGAGCAATTGGCGAAGTCAGAGGCAGGATTGAAGCCGCCCAAAATTCTGACTGAGATCAGAAAGATCCTGCCAGAAGAAGCCATTGTCACCACTGAGGTGGGGCAGAACCAGATGTGGGCTGCATTGTATTTGAAGTCTTACAGGCCGAGGACGTTCATAAGCTCAGGTGGGCTTGGCACAATGGGCTTCGGCTTTCCCGCAGCAATAGGAGCCAAAGCAGCCTGCCCAGATGTTCCGGTGTTAGACGTAGCTGGCGATGGAAGCTTCATCATGACTGAACAGGACTTAGCTTCGAGTGTTGTGTGGAAAATACCAGTCACGGTTATGATTTTGAATAATTCGATGTTAGGTATGGTTGCACAGTGGCAGAGACTACACTACTACTATAACAATAGACGCTATTCAGGCGTTAATCTGGAAGGGGTTCCTGACTTTGTCAAGCTGGCTGAAGCTTATGGTGCACAAGGCTACCGAGTAGATTCCATGGAAGAGCTCATTAAGACAGTGAAGGCATCTCTGAACAGCGATGTTACTACTGTGATCGATGTTCCAATATCACCTGAAGAGAACGTTTACCCAATGGTTCCCCCCGGAGGCGAATTAAGCAATCTCCTTACGAGTTGATGTGACATGAGCGAGAATGAAGAATCGTACATCATATCGGCAATTGTCGAGCACAAGCCAGGGGTTCTTTACAGTGTCTCAAACATGTTTAGACGAAGAGGCTTCAATATCGAAAGCATATCAGTCGGAGTGGCTGAACAAAAAGATCTAGCCAGAATGACTATTACAACAAAAGGCGACGAAAGAACCATCGAGCAAGTTGTCAAGCAGCTGAAGAAACTGATTGACGTCATTAAGGTAAGCATACTCGACCCCAAGAATATAGTGGCAAGGGAATTAGCCCTCATCAAAGTGAGCACAGCTGACACAAAGATCAGATCCGACGTGCTCAACTATACAGAAATATTCAAGGGGCACGTTGTTGACGTGGCACACGACTCATTGATTGTTGAGATTACTGGTGACTCAGATAAGATCAATGCCTTCCTAGAGTTGATGAGACCCCTAGGAGTGAGAGAGATAGCGAGGACGGGCATAACTGCCCTTCCAAGAGGAATGAGATCAGTAAGGATGAATTGAAAAGGTGGAGGAATCATGGTGAAAATCTATTTCGACGACGATGCAAGTCTACAACCATTAAAAGATAGGACAATTTCCGTGATCGGGTACGGCAGCCAAGGGCATGCCCAAGCCCAGAACATGAGGGACTCAGGCTTAAACGTAATTATCGGTCTGAGACCAGAAGGCTCTTCATGGGAAAGAGCTGAAAAAGACGGCTTCAAGGTTTACACGATCCCAGAAGCTGTGAAGAGAGCTGACATTATCTTCATGTTAATCCC